>Ga0185299_10000383_pt1 | contig 126698 bp, 122 predicted proteins | sample PaiPotPPA55metaG_FD_128002 | JGI IMG/M metagenome (GOLD analysis project Ga0185299, IMG submission 128002) | Iron sulfur acid spring bacterial and archeal communities from Banff, Canada, to study Microbial Dark Matter (Phase II) - Paint Pots PPA... ... | reverse complement strand
CGTAATTGTTGCCGCCCATCGCTGCCCACGCCGGCCGCGGCATGGCATTAGCGCCCGTAGCTCAACTGGATAGAGCACCAGACTACGGATCTGGGGGTTAGGGGTTCGACTCCTCTCGGGCGCGCCATTTTTTCAATCGCTCAGCCCTTCGTTGTTGGAAAACGTTGGAATGCGGCCGTTCCGAGACACTCTTCGGCCTCTGTGACCAGCGAAAGCGCTCGGCAGTCAGGGCCGAAACCCCGGCGGGTGCGCCGCTATCCCTTCGGAGCTACCCTTCAACGTAATTCGATAGCCCGCGGGCGCCCGGTGATTTCCTCTACTCGACCGCTGGCATACAAGACCTTCGGGCGTCGATCGCGGCGGACGACCAGGACGCGACCGCGCGGGAGGACACTCCAGGTTTCGCCGGGCATCAGCGAATATACGTGGTGTAAGCCCTCTCGGCTTCGCGTCTCCCGCCAGGAGCCGGCAGCAGTCCGGTACAGCACACGCGGCATCGCTTGTCTTGACGCAAGAAACAGGCCATCGCGAGGCGGGGAATAGTCTAGCTGGGTGCTTTGAAAGAAAATCTTATTCTTTTTTGGTTAAATCCTTGCGCATCGCGACCGACCGGACGCGGGCCTGTCCGTGAGATTTCGCTGACCCGCGGCGCCCTGAATAGAGATGAGCGCGGAAACATGAAGACCGGAGAAACGACGCCCAGCGAGGATGCGGTCGAGAAGTCGGCGGCCGAGCAAGACCCCGGCGCCGTTGCCGCACTTGCTGAGCGATCGGCTTCGGAGGTAATGGCGAGCACGGCGGCGGCGATCCAGCAGCTCGCGGCGCTGCAGCTCAAGAAGCGACAGCAGGAACCCCCGCCGCAGACATTCGAAGATGTCGTGCGCGAGCTGATGCGTCCGATGCTGCAGAATTGGCTCGATGGAACCGTACCGAAGCTGGTCGAGAACGTTCTGCGACCCGAGCTCAGAAGGGCATTTGGGGGCGATTAGCGCACGGCCCACATAGGCTCCTACCTTTGATGCGGCGGGGCAACGGGACGGCATTATTCCTCCCTCCCAGAATGCAGCACCTGACCCACGCTTTAGCCGACCCAATCGCCTTGGCAAGAGGCCGAACAGACAAGAGGTGGCATCGTGGTGCGTAGTTGAGCGGAAAGGTCCCCGTATGTTTCGGGCGTTAAAAGAGCTGGTCAGGAACGAGACCGGCGCGACAGCAATAGAGTACGGCCTGATTGCTGCGCTGATCTCGGTCGTTATGGTTACCGTGTTGAGCACGGTCGGCAGCAACCTCACGGGCACATTCTCGACCGTCGCGAGGAAGCTCTAAGCGCGGGTTGGAACCCTACGGCGCGCAGGCAAGGTTGGTCGGGGCAAGGCGCCCCGCAAAAAAAGCGGCCCACGGGATAGAGGGTCAAGGCGATGGTTTGCCCTACCATCCCGACGGGCCGCGAGGCTGGGGAGAAACCTAAAGGTTCCGCGCTTACTGCAAGTGCAAGTTGCGTACCATAGGGCCCGCATCTGTCCGTGCAGCCGCCGCAATGCCGTCGAGGCACGCTAATGCCTCGTGACGCCGGCTCGCGCCAGATCCTGGCGGTAACGTGTCGCTACGTAGATAAGGCATGCGCGGTGACGAGCGCATCGTGGCCCTGACGCCGCATATGGCTCGTTTTATCCCTGCCCCACACCAGTTTCATGAGGCAACGGTCGCGAGCTTTGCCCGTCGAACTCTCCTGCGCGCCTCCGCAAAAGCCGTGCTAAATTGGTTGGTGCGGCAGTAAATACGAGATTGCGGTCGTTCCGACCGCTTCAAGAATCGAGCCATCGAGGTCGCGGCGATGAAGGTCTTGATCAAGAGCGCATGGGGCTCCGACGAATCGACGAAAGCTGCGTTTGCTTTTCTGCATGCAAACGCCTTCGCAGAGGCGGGTCACGAGGTTCAGATATTCCTGCTCGGCGAGGCGGTAAACCTCATGAAAAGCGAGCTGATGAATTCGGTCACACCTGTTGGATGGCCACCATTGTCTGAAATCATGCGGCAAACAATTGCGCATAAAATCCCGCTCAACATCTGAACCGCATGCTCACGGGCCCGTGCGGTCCGCAACGCTGATCTCGAGGGCAAGAACGCCCGGTTTGTAACTCCTCCCGATTTGGTGGCGCTGGTGGAGTGGGCAGATAAAATGGTTAGCGAGTAAATCCACCGAGCATCCGCCGGGCGCCACGCGCCTCTCTAAAGCCAGATCTCAGCAACTTCGGCTCAAGCGACCCTGTGGTTGCGATGTTCACAGCACCGGTCCCGGGATGGCGAGCGCGTTCTCGGCAAGGCCCTTGATGATTATCTCGTAGGCCTCGTCTACCGAGTTGACGCGGTGGAACAGGTCGAGGTCGCCCGAACTGATCACGCCGTATTTGACCAGCGCGCCGAAATCGACGATTTCGTCCCAATATTCGGTGCCAAACAGCACGATTGGGATCCGCTTGCGCATCTTCCGCGTCTGTACCAGGGTCAGGATTTCGAACAATTCGTCGAGCGTGCCGAAACCGCCCGGGAACAGCACAACGGCCTTGGCGAGATAGACGAACCAGAACTTCCGCATAAAGAAATAATGGAAGTGAAAGTGCAGTTCCCGGCTGACATACGGATTATCGAACTCCTCGTCGGGGATCGAGATCGTGAGCCCCACATTGACGCCCCTTGCTTCCGAGGCGCCACGGTTCGCCGCCTCCATGATGCCGGGGCCGCCGCCGGTGCAAACGACGAAGCGCCGCTCCTCGCGGCCTAATTTTTTCGACCATTCGGTCAGCCGCCGCGCCAATTCGCGCGCTGCCTCATAGTAGACCGACAGTCGCAGCGCCGTCTGCGCCGCCTCTATCCCCTGCCCGGCTGCCTCCGCCTCGGCAAGCGCCGCCGTTGCGGCCTCTTTCGACAATAGGCGGGCCGAGCCCATGAACACGATCGTGTCCTGCACGTGATGCCGCTGAAACCGATAAAGCGGCTCCAGGTACTCCGCGAGGATGCGCAATGCGCGCGCGTCCTTGCTCTCCAGAAAGCGCGTATCCTGATAGGCCTTGAGTCGGCGCTGCGGCCGGGTGGGCGGCGTATCCAAATGCGACCTCGGTCTGTTTGCGGCGGTCGACGTTCTCCCGATCCCGGGTGGGGCTCAGCTATAAGGCGTTGCTGTCGCCTCGAACAACGGAAGGCAACCTGCTTCGCGTTGAGCGTCGCGTCACCGCCAGATAACAGTGCCTCGCCCTCTCTTAAATCAACACACGGCTGACCTATGTGTCGCTCAGATGCCGCTGCCCGCGGGCATCTCTCGCTCACGGGCTCCCGGGCCTACCGTGATAGCTTGGCTTGATGTAGATGAGCAGGCCCGGCTCCGCACCCGGCTCAGGATAGCAAATATCGGCGGTTGAGCCGCACAAGCTTGACTTGCCGGCGCGGCAAATTAGCGTGATCCCCAAACCCGGGGATTCGCGAAGGGACTCAGTATCCCGGCTACCGGAAGGTTGTCTCGGGGTCACGGCATTTTATCTCGTGGTCGAGTGGTTAACTGGTAACGGCCGAGAGAGGGACGGCATGGAAATCGGGGCATCGATCTTCTTCACGGATTATTCGATGGCGCCGACCGAGCTGGCGGTGGCGCTGGAGCAGCGCGGCTTTGACTCGCTCTGGGTGGCGGAGCACTCGCACATGCCCGTAACACGCCGGTTCACCCATCCCCTCGGCGCAGCCGCGTTGACCAAAGAGTATTTCGATGTGATGGATCCGTTCGTCACGTTGAGCGTCGCAGCCGCTGTGACTACGCGGCTCAAGCTCGGCACCGCCGTCTGCTTGGTGATCCAGCGGGATACGATTCAAACCGCGAAACTCGTCGCGTCGCTTGATCAGATGTCGAACGGCCGCTTTCTGTTCGGCATCGGCTGCGGCTGGAATGCCGAGGAGATGGAAGACCACGGCACGGTCTACGAGACCCGCACGTTGAAGATGCGCGAGCAGATCGAAGCGATGAAGGAGATCTGGGCCAAGGATACCGCCGAGTACCACGGGCAGATCGTCGATTTTCCACCGATGCAGACCCGGCCGAAGCCGATGCAACAACCGCACCCGCCGGTCATCGTCGGCGGCGCGTTCCACCTGGCTGGACGGCGCGCGATCCGCTATGGGCAGGGGATCCTGCCGGCGGCGCCGAGCGCCGGCTCGGGCAGTCCGGAGGAGTTTATGCCCCGCTTCCGCCAAATGGCCGAGGAAGCCGGCCGCGACCCCGCCTCGCTGTCGGTGACCTTGGGCGGCGCGCCGGAGGATTTGGCCGTGTTGAGGCGCAACCGCGATCTCGGCGTTACCCGCATGACGGTGCGCCTGCCGCCCGCCAAAGAAGATGAAATCCTGCCGATCCTCGACCGCTGGGCCAAGCTGATCCCGCAAGTCAACAGCTGACCCTTGATGCTCACGCATAATCCAGCCGGAGAGCGCGGCGAAAGCACGTTGGCCGAGCCGGTCCGGCTACGCAAAATCATCCATATCGACATGGATGCCTTTTACGCATCGGTCGAACAGCGCGACAATCCGGAGCTGCGCGACAAGCCCGTCGCGGTCGGCGGATCGCAGGAACGCGGCGTCGTCGCGGCGGCGAGCTACGAAGCACGAAAGTTTGGCGTGCACTCGGCGATGCCGTCGGTCATAGCCAAGCGAAAATGCCCAGATTTGATCTTCGTAAGGCCGCGGTTTGACGTCTACAAGACCGTCTCTCTTCAGATCCGGAACATCTTCGCCGAATACACGCCGGTCCTCGAGCCGTTGTCGCTCGATGAGGCCTATCTCGAGGTCACCGACAACCTCAAAGGGATCGTTTCGGCGACCTGGATCGCCGACGAAATCCGGGCACGGATCCGTGCCGAGACCGAGCTCACGGCCTCGGCCGGCGTCTCCTACAACAAGTTCCTCGCCAAGCTTGCCTCGGATCATCGCAAGCCTGACGGGCTATTCGTCATCACCCCCGACATGGGACCGGATTTCGTCGAGACCCTGCCGGTCAGGAAATTTCACGGCGTCGGGCCTGCAACAGCCAGGAAGATGGAGCAACTTGGAATCAAGTCCGGGCTCGACCTCAAGGCTCAGACCCTGGCGTTCCTGCAGCAACATTTCGGCAAAGCGGGTTCTTACTTTTACTGGGCCGCGCGCGGCATCGACGAGCGGCCCGTCCGCGCCGATCGGGTACGGAAATCCGTGGGCGCCGAGAATACCTTTGCCAGCGACTTGTATACCTACGAAGCGGCGAAGGATCAGCTTCGAGAGATTGTGGACAAGGTCTGGGGCTACTGCGAGCGCTCCGGGATCTGCGGGCGTACCGTCACACTCAAGGTCAAGTTCGCCAACTTCCAGCAGATCACGCGCAGCCGCACGGGTCAGGCGCCGGTCGGTACCCGAGATGAGCTGGAACAGCTCAGCAATGCTCTGCTGGAATCGCTGTTTCCTGTCGCGAAAGGCATTCGGCTTCTCGGTATTTCATTGTCGTCACTCGCCGCAGAGGAGACCGAAGGTCAGCGTCAGGTCGGGCTATCCCTCTAAGTCTCCTACAAATGCGCGCGCAGCCAATCGCCCAATGGGGGGACCGCCATTAAAGCGGCCGCCTCGGGTGAAGGCTATGTCCCGATCGGTGTAACTCATAGAGCGCCAAAGGGAGGAAGATATGCCGTTCACCGCGTCGAATGGCCTGACTGAGTCCGGCACCAGCAAGACGATCGCCGCCGGAGGCATGCCAGGGGGCATGAACGTGCACTACCACGATATCGGTGCCGGCGACCCGGTGCTGTTCCTGCACTCCTACGGTCCCGGCACGACCGCGTGGATCACGTTTCACAAGGCGGTGGGAACGTTGTCGCGGCACTTCCGCTGCATTCTGATGGACCTGCCGAATTTCTCGAAGACCGGCCCGATCGTCTACCGCGAGGGCGTGCACGCGCTGCAGGCGCGCACCGCGGTCGCGCTGCTCGATGCGCTCGGTATCGCGGAGGCGCATTGGGTCGGGAATTCGCAGGGCGGGCAGTCGGCGATGGTGGCGGCGATCAGCTTCCCCGAGCGGGTGCGCAAGTTCGTCATGGGCGGCTCGCACATCGGCACCGGCGGCGACCGCTATCTCCTGGCCAATCGACCCTCCGAGGGCAGCCGGGCCACGCAGCAGGCCATCACCGAGCCGAGCCGCGACAATATCCGGCGTTATCTGCGGGTGCACATCGACGATGAGAGCCTGGTGACCGACGAGCTCGTCGACTACATCCATTACGCATACACTTGGTCACCAGAATTTGTCGAGGCGCGCCGGCAACCAGTCAGCCTGGCGCACGACTACGCGCCGGACCTCGCGCGCATCAAGGCGCCGGTCCTGCTGATCCACGGCCGCTACGACCGGATGGTGCCGTTCGAGGTGTCGATCGCGATCTTGAACCACATCGCCGACTCGCGCCTCGTGTTGCTCAGCAATTGCGGCCACTGGCCGCCCTTCGAAAAGCCCGCGGAATGGACCGCCCAAGTCCTCGCCTTCCTTGAGGGGTATTGAGCAAGAGGGTCAGAGAAAGACGCTGAGATTTTTGTCGAGGAGGACGTTGGCGTCGAGCACGATCGTGCGCCGCGCCACCTTCCACAGGCCGTTCACTTTGCGCAGCACATCTTCGCGCCAACCGGAGAGGAGCTGCGAATCCGTCTCCAGATGCGACCGGTACACGAGAAACGCGGTCCGGGCCTCGACCTCGGCGTTGTCCCGCGGCGCCGCTTCGAGATTGCCGATCAAGTGACGGGTGCGCGACGGCGGGTCCTCGGCCCAGGCCATGCCAGTGTCGAGCCGCGCCACCCGCATTTCGAGATAGCGCTTGTCCTCTTCGAGGATTGCCAGATCGCCGAGCGGCGTCAGTTCGCGGTGCAACTCCCGGCGCGGCACGTTTTTGCGGCGCGGCATGAAGTAAAGGACGTCATCCGTGAAGATATCGAGCCATTCCTTGAATTTGCGCTCATCGAGGAGCCACGCCTCGCGGGTGTAGAATTGCATCAGCTCGAGCCACAGCGCCTGCTGAGCCGTCAGCGTCACCGGCGGGGCTGCGGCCTCATGCTCTTCTTTCGTGTTCACCGATCACCGCGCGTTGGTTAGACCAAACATTCGCAATCCGTTGCCGGGCTTCAAGGCCAAAGCGCCCGGAACGAGAGGCCCCAATCCTCGGCGATGCGGCCCTCGTCGAAACGATAGATTGCCATGATCGATTGCTCAAAGGGCTTGCCGTCGTAGGTCGCGGTCAGTTGCCAGCGCACGGCGACCCGATCGCCCTCCTCGATCATATCGAGAATCTCGAAGTTTATCGGCGGCGTGAGAGCCCTGGATCGCGCCCGCATTTGGCTGGCTCCGGCGTGACCCACGGGCAGGGGCGGCCGGCCTGGCTCGTGCAACCGGAAATCGTCGGTGAACCAATCGCTGATCCGATCGGGGGCACGTGAGTTGTGAGCCGCCGCGATCTCCCGCAGCAGATCCTTTTGCTGAGACATGGCGGCCGACCCCCCGTTCGAATGTGAATGTCAGATGCTAGCGCTACCCATGAAGCGTCGCGGTGCCGTCGAAACGAGCGGTGATCGGGTCGAGCGGGATGTCGGCCCAGCTCGCGGCGTTCATGAACTCTTCCCAGCGGCGATAGAACAGGCGCTGGTTGTTCTCCGAGATGTAGCGCTCAGAGACCAGCCCGGGATAATCCGGGTGCGGCCCGGCATGCCCCAGGCCCATCGACAGGTCCTGCGAGTGCCGGCGCCCGATGCGGCTCGCGCTCGCCTGCGTCACCTGACGCCAGTTGTCGACGTCGTCCTGCTCGAACATGCCGGCGGCGCCGTTATTGGCCTGGCTGCCGATGCGGATCGCGCGTTTGATCTCCTCGGGCATGTCCCGTTCCACCAGCACGAAATGCCAGAACTCGGTCTTCAGCGGTCCGCGCGGAAGGGCCAAGCGCAGCCCGAGGATGCCGTTCGGGAAGATCGAATGATTGGCGAGCTGCACCCGGTGCGCGCGCAATGTGCCGAGCCGCCGCTCGATCTCCGGCACCGTCGCCTCGTAGTACTCCTGGAAGAGCCGCATCGTGTCGTTCGACATGCCGTGCACAAAGCGCGGCGTGTCGTCGTCGGCGTCGCGGAAGGTGATCGAGTGGCCGTTGACAAAAGCGTGCCGGTTGGGGCTCGCGAACTGGTCCTCGTGCGACAGCCGCGGGCGGCCGAGATAGCGGCTCTGGACCTTCGCGCTGGAAAGATGGCTGGTCGGCACGTGATAATTGTCCGAGCAGTTGTCGACGAGCGTCTTCCAGTTGACCGGCTCGAGCCATTTCATCGGGCCGAGCGCCTGCATGCCGCAATCCCGCCGATTGAACACGGTGTCGAGATACCAGCGCGCATCGCCAAGATAGGCGTCGAGGCTCGGCGCGTCCTCGGCCCAAGTCGCGAAGACGATCCCCGCATACGTCTCGACACGCGCGGCGATGAGACCGTGGGATATTTTATCGAGGGCGCCGTAATAGGCCTCGGATTCCCCCGGGACGTGCTCAAGCGTGCCGTCGTTGCGGTAGGTCCAACCGTGGTAGGTGCACATAAAGCGCTTAGCGTTGCCGTCGTCACAGCGCACGACCCGGTTGCCGCGGTGGCGGCACATGTTTAGCAATGCGTGCAGCCGGCCCTGCCCGTCGCGGGTCAGGATGACCGGCTCTTCGCCCATATAGGTGTGGAAGAAATCGTCGGGGGCCGGCACCAGGCTCTCATGCCCGATCATCAGCCAGGCGCGACCGAAGATCTTCTCCATCTCCTCGTCGTAGACCGCCGGCTCGCTGAAGATGCGGCGATCGAGCTTGCCGGCGGCAGGATCGATGACGGCGTATTTCTGAGCGGCGCCCATACCGGGATCCTCCTCGCGCCCATCATAGCAGGAGCCGCGGAAGCACGCCCGCGAGCAAATGATCAGGATCGCTACAAGGCGACCGACCGCCACTGATTGCGGAGAGTTCAGCGCATACTTAACCCGAATATCGCGACGAGCGGCGCTAAAAAGATTTGCTGATCTGAGCCCCTGGGTCGATTTCGGCGACGGAAGCAATCAGAGTGCCACCAGCCCCGGTTGCGCACGGTCCCGAAGCCGGCAGCTGTTGCCCCAGGAGCAGACGACAACGGGCCCGGAGATATCCGCCGCGGCGCGGCCATTCCGAACAGGCTAAAACGGCGTCGGCGCGGGCTGTCCCATGTCGGCGTTACGTTCGAGGCCGGTCGCAGTCGGAACTGGTGGAAGCCTGCCAATTTTAAATGGCCGCGGACGCCCGGCGATCTCGCGGAGCGCCGCCATCGCGATCGGGACCGTCGATGGCGCAAGCCAGCCCTTCGCTGCCAGTTCGAGTTGACAGAGCACCCCGGCTCCTGTTGTCGGCTTTATTGCGGCGATCTGGGCATAGATCGTCCGCGCGGCATCGCATGCCTTTTTTGCTGCCGCTTCGATCTCATCGCCTTCCTCGACTGAAAGGCGGTCCAATAGGGCATCCCGCTCTTTTTCAATTTGCTTCAACTGGTCGACCAGCGAGAACAGTCTCGCATCGGCTACCAAAGGAATGTTGCCCACCCGGCTTCGCGCGGGCAGCTCGCGATAGGTTGCGGCGATCATGCTCGATACTCCTCTGTGATCCTTTCCAAGGGGGAACGGACGGGTTGGAAAGACCCACAGAGTCACCGCGACGCCGAGTGTCACACCGGGCGCAGACCAAGCGCAAGAGGCTTTGCGAACGGGAGTTCATCCAGTGCGCCGGGTCTAGCCCGCGCAGCGTCGCGACGCGTAGAATTTCGACGAGAGGATGAGCCGCCACGGCGGGTCGTCGCGCCTCGCCACGAGAAGCCAGAGCCAAGCCGCGGATGAAGATCGCGACCTTCAATGTCAACGGGGTGAACGGCCGATTGCCCGTGCTGCTGCGTTGGCTCGCAGAAGCCAAGCCGGATATCGCGTGCCTGCAGGAACTGAAGGCGCCGCAGGAGAAATTTCCCGAGGCAGCCATCCGCGACGCCGGCTATGGCGCGGTCTGGCATGGCCAGAAAAGCTGGAACGGCGTTGCCATCCTTGCCCGCGGTACCGAGCCCATCGAGACCAGGCGCGGACTTTCCGATGATCCCGACGATAGCCACAGCCGCTACATCGAGGCGGCGATCGACGGCATGCTGGTCGGCTGCCTCTATCTGCCGAACGGCAACCCGGCGCCCGGACCGAAGTTCGATTACAAGCTGCGGTGGTTTGAGCGGCTGATCTCGCACGCCTCCGAACTGCTCGCCCTCGATCGGCCGGTTGTGCTTGCCGGCGACTACAACGTCATGCCGAACGATCTGGATGTCTATGCTCCGGAGCGGTGGGTTGACGACGCGCTGTTTCGGCCGGAGGTCCGCGATGCCTTTCATCGCCTGACGGCCCAAGGCTGGACCGATGCGCTGCGGGCGCTTCATCCGGGCGAGCGGATCTATACGTTCTGGGACTACTTTCGGAATGCCTATGCCCGGAACGCCGGCCTCCGCATCGATCACCTCCTGCTCAGTCGCTCGCTCGCGAGCCGGCTCGTCGCGGCGGGGGTGGACCGAGACGTGCGCGGCTGGGAGAAAGCGAGCGATCACGCTCCGACCTGGATCGAGCTTTCTAATTCAGGCAATGCCGGCAAGCGGCGCCACCGATGAAGGCTCGCAGCGGCCTGGCGAACTGGGGGTCGGTTTCAAAGCCGTCCCCGACAATGAGGCGGACGCATCGATCACCGCAGGCCTTGTCCGGCCCGCCTCCCGCCGGTGCCCACTTTCGGTGCGGGGCGGCACCGGCGGCATTGCTGGCATGCGACACAGGTCTTTTAGCCCGCCGGGACGTATCGATGGTAAGCAGGTTAGCGCCGTGTCCAGGCAAACACGACAGCGACGCCAGCGACAATGACCGTGACGAGGACGTCCAGGATTGGGACTATTTCGTGCGAACTCATACCCGTACCGTATCGGCGACCTCAGACGATGACGTTACACGGGGGGAGCAGCGTGGCCCGCTAACCCAGTTTAAGAATTTGGGCCAGCGACCGTGTGCCGCATTCAACGTTACTTCACCGCATCTGCGGCGACGCACGAGGGCTCAGGCGACGTCGGGCCTAGAGAAAGTTAGGTGTCGTGTACCGGCCCGATAAGACGCTGAACCGCGGCAAGGAATTCGCTCGGCCGTATCGGCTTCGTCAGCACCGTATGTCGGCGCGCGGCGTCTGCCGGCAGCTTTAAAACATACCCGCTCAAAATCGAGGTACGCGCTCCTAGTTCGGCGGCGAGATCGGCGATCTCCAGGCCGTCGCCATCGGGAAGACGGAGATCCGTGTTCACCAGGCTGTACGCACCCGCATCAAGCCGCCGTCGTGCTTGTGCCAGCGTGCCCGCGGTATCGACGGCGTAGCCCTCAGCCTCCAAGATCAGCGCCAGTATCTCCGCAATGTCTTTCTCGTCCTCCACCAAGAGGATGCGTTTCACCGCCATTGGAGGCCCCCGCAAGCCGAAACAGCCGGCCTTACAAGGAAGTGCGGAGCCTTACCTTGACGGATATCAGTTTTTCGGCCGCAACTTGCGAGAAACGCTGACGTTCCGGCCCCATTTGAACTCGCGCAGCACTCGAGTAACCGAAGCTCCCGCCATTTACAGACGGGCGGCCTTTTTACCGAGCAGATGCCTTGCGCGGGCTCAATGTTACAACTCTTCACCGCCGCGAGACCCTCGGTACATCCTGGGGTTACATCCGAGCCTTTATCCTGGGTCAATGCCCATCCGGGGGCGCCAATAGGATGAGGTTTTGCCCTATGAACGACATTGCTCGGCTGCTCGAAGCGGAAATCCCCCGGCTCCGGCGCTATGCGCGTGCGCTGACCCGGGACGTGACATGCGCCGACGATCTCGTCCAAAGCTGTCTGACCCGGGCGGTCGCCAAACAGCACCTATGGCAGCACGGCACGGATCTACGCGCTTGGCTCTTTACGATCATGCACAATCAGCATGTCAATGATGTGCGTCGTGGCGTGCGAGAGGGCAATAGCGTTGAACTTAGCGAGGCGCCGCAGCTGACTGTGCAGTCGAATGCGATTGACGCACTGCAGCTGCGAGATCTCGAAACGGCTCTTGGCAAGTTGCCGCCGGAGCAGCGCCAAGTAATCCTGCTGGTCGGTCTAGAAGGGTTGGCTTATGAGGAGTGCGCCACGATCCTTGGGGTGCCGGTCGGCACGGTGCGCTCACGCCTGTCGCGCGGCCGCGACCAGCTGCGCCAGCTGATGGGCATGGAGGAGAAGAGCGAGCCCTTGCGCGCCGCTTAACGCTGAACAGGTACCGAAGCCGACAGTACCAGCATCGGCATCTTTGACAGAGGGTGGCGCGCGGCACCCGTGCGCACCGCTGTTGCCGAGGAGTCAACGGTGAGGCTTCGGACGACTGATCGCTTCAATCGCAGCAGTGAGCCGTTCGTGTTGCTCGGCCTCTTTCAACAGCCGAGCCTTGAGCCGGGCCGTCGTCGCGTTCGCTGCCAATTCGCGCAGGTGAGCGGCCTGCGGTGCATGATAGTCGGGAGTTTCTCTCGCGAGCGCCCTAAGGTTCTTGTCGCTCATTGCGGGAGCCGGGCGCTCGCCGGTATCGGGGCTTCATGATTGCACGCGCGTTTCACGAACTCGCCGGCCGCATCTAATAGCTGCCGTACCCGTAATAGCCGTAATAGCGGGAGACCAACGATGGCCGCGCCATGAGCCCTGCCAGCCGTGGTCACGCCATTCATGTCCACCCCAGCCTTCGCCCAAGTGGCGGTGATGACCCCAACCATGCTCCTCGGCCTGGGCGGGAGCCGCAGCCGCGAGCGCGGCGACGATGCCAAGGGCGGCGAGGGCGGTGACAGTCTTGCGCATGTATTCCTCCACAGAATGCGTTCACTCTTAGTATACGCTCCCGTTGCGTTTTTTATCCCTGTGGAGAATTGCGCCAGCCCCATGCGAGGAGCGGGAGATCTGGAATCCGGAGAAGCTATAACGGCGCACCCACGGACCCTCTGTCCGGGCAACGATCGCCCGGGATCAATCCGTGGCGCGTTTCCCTTCCGCGATGTCGCGCTGGACCTTCTGAAGAATCTCGTCGAGTGAGAGTTCACGCGGTACAGGCGTTACCGAGGGCGGCTGGAGAGGCTCCCCCTCCGGTGCAGTCGAAACGGATTTTTCGTCGGCGACTACGCCGTCGAGCAGAAGGAGAAGCTCGGCCTGGGAAAGCTCCGGTTTGGCGCTCTGATCAGCCCTAGGCGCTGCCAGCGCGTCTGCCATAGCGGCACATTGCCGGGCCAGGCCCACCAGCCCTTCGCAAACCGATGATCGAGGCTGTCGCTCGGCCAATGCCTTATAGCGAGCGGCTTGCACGCGGTAATGTTCAATCAGTTCCTTGCGAGGTACCGTAATCGGATCGCGCAGGAACGGTGCTGACGAGGGGTGAGGCATGCGGCAGCGAAGATATCCCAAATACGATTGAGAATTTATTGATTAGTGTCACGGGATGCTCCGCGGCGTACCGGTCATCCTGCCAGCGTTGTGCCATGCATCAGCTGGATTCAGTGAGCCCTGGCCCGCATTGTTGATCCCGGCGGCGAAAGTGCCCCTACCGCTTGCGGATCATCGACGGTCGTGTAAATGCCGCCGCTATCGAGGGCATTAGCCCCTCCTGTTCCGCCGTGCCCGTTCGGCATCATCTCTGAAGAAGAATATACAGAATTCATGAGCGGGCGCGCGAAGGCGCATCGATTCTTTATGCGCCCGGTTTTAGATGAGCTTCATGGACCCGCAATTCCTTCGCAATCTCGCCGTAGAGGCCAGGAAGCTATTGCCCGTTGCTGGGAATGACTTTGCAAGGGCTCAACTTCGGGTTTGGATCGCAGAATTCGAGGCTCTAGCCGATGCCGCCCAACGCGACATGGAAGAACTTTGGGGTCCTTGCTGTCCCGTCCGGCGCCTCGATACAGCCGCCCGGTCTCATGTGTCACATCTTAAAGGATCTTCACGCCTGCGGTTTTGATTTCCATAGCGGCCGCTAGCCTGTCACCACCGGGTTGTGCCAACCGCCAGCAGGCGAAACTCTCTCGTCGGCCAAGCTCGGCCCCCAGCTGTTCGGCTCGTACTCCTCAACGCGGGTGGCATCCTTCAGCACCGGATCGATGATCCGCCATGCCTCCTCGACAGAATCCTCCCGCGCGAACAGCGTGGCATCGCCGGCCATCGCGTCAGCCAGCACCCGTTCGTAGGCATCCCGTTCATCGGCGCCGGGGTGACGGCTCGCAACAATCTCTGTGAAGTCGCTGTCCGTCTCGTCTCCGGGACCCATTACGTTGGTGCCGAAGGCGATCGCGACATCAGGGCTGATGCGAAACCGGATGTAATTTGGCTGTAGTTTAAAGCCGTGATACATCGTCGGCGGTTCACGCAGGCGAACAATCACTTCGGTGCAGGTCACCGGCAGGCATTTCCCGGCGCGGATGTAGATCGGAACGCCTTGCCAGCGCCAGGTATCGATCTCCAGGCGCAGTGCGGCAAAGGTCTCCACCTGTGAATCGGCGGCGACGCCGTGCTCCTGGCGATAGCCGTGGAACTGGCCGCGGACCACGTTGCGCGCGTCAATCGGCGCGATCGCTTTGAGGATCTTTACCTTCTCGTCCCGGATCGACTCGCTGTCGGTTCTGACCGGCGGCTCCATCGCGAGGTTGGTCAGCACCTGAAACAAGTGATTTTGGATCACGTCGCGAATGGTGCCGGTCTGATCATAAAAGGCGCCGCGGCCTTGCACCCCGAACGCCTCGGCCATCGTGATCTGGACACTCTCGACGTGAGTGCGGTTCCACAACGGTTCGAGCAGCGAATTCACAAAACGGAAAAACACCATGTTGTGGACCGGCCGTTTTCCCAGATAGTGGTCGACCCGAAAAATCGATGTCTCGTCGAAGGTACGCAGCAGGATCCGATTGAGTTCCTGTGCCGAGGCGAGGTTGTGGCCAAAGGGTTTTTCGACGATGACGCGGGCTTGCTCGGCGCAGCCGGACGTGGCCAGCTGCTCGACCACGAGCTCGAACAGCACAGGGGGGATCGCGAGGTAGTGCGCCGGCCGTTGCGCGGAACCGAGCTCTTTGCGCAAGGTTTGAAAGGTTGCTGCGTCTTCATAGTCGCCATCGACATAGCGGAGTAAACCGCACAGCTTGTCGAAAGCCGCGGGATGGATTCCCCCGTGCTGCTCGACACTGTCACGCGCTCGAGCCTTCAGCTGGTCGAGATCCCATCCGGCTTTCGCCACTCCGATGACCGGCACGTCGAGACGCCCGCGTTGCACCATCGCCTGCAGCGATGGAAAGATTTTTTTGTAGGCGAGGTCGCCCGTGGCGCCGAAAAAAACCAGCGCGTCGGAGCGAGGATCACTCATTTGCCATCTCCTCCCGCGGCGCACCAGAGGTGCAGGTCGCGAATCCTGTCGTAATGGGCGTTGAGAGCCCGCCAAGCGGGAAGCTTGGTCAGTGGCTTGATGCCCGCCGTCATAGTCTTGCTCCGTGCATAGCCGGCCACGTCGCGGTCAGGCGACTTTCGCGAGTTCTGCGCTCTTCGACGCGATCACGGCCATCAATTCATCCCAGGACTTGACGAACGACGCGGCTCCATCATCCTGAAGCCGAGCGGCCAGAACGTCGATGTCGACACCGACCTTCACAAACTCGGCCAGCACCTCCTCGCAGTCACCGCCGTCCGCCGGCAGGATGTCGCCGAGCTCGCCGTGATCGGCGAGCGCCTTCAGCGTCTGCTCCGGCATCGTATTGATCGTGAAAGGCGCGGCCAGAGCTTTGACGTAGAGGACGTCGGACGCCTCGGGGTCTTTGGTTCCGGTGCTGGCCCAGAGCAGCCGCTGCGGGCGAGCCCCGGCGTTGTAGACGCGCTGCCAACGCGGTGAGTCGAGCAGCTCGCGGTAGGCCTTGTAGGTGCGCATTGCAATCGCGATGCCGAGTTTCCCGCGCAGCGCATGCGGCGCCTTTTCGATAACGGCCGCGTCCCACCGGCTGATGAACACCGAGGCGACGGAACCAACATCGGGATTGAGACCGGCGGCGACACGCCGCTCGATGCCGCGCAGAAAAGCCTCCGCGGCCGCTATGTAATGCTCGCGGGAAAACAGCAGTGTCACGTTTACGGGTATGCCGGCGAAAATCGCCTCCTCGATCGCCGGGAGACCTTCTCTGGTGCCGGGGATCTTGATCAGGAGGTTCGGCCACCTCGCTCTCGCGTGCAGATCCCTGGCCGCGGCGATCGTGCTGGCCGTGTCATGCGCCAGCAGCGGCGACACCTCGAGAGACACCCACCCGTCCACGGCATTCGTCCGGTCGTGGATTGGTCGAAACAGGTCGGCGGCGCGACCGAGATCGTCGAGCGCCAGTTCGAAAAACAGCTGCTCGCCCGACTTGCCCTCGCTGAGCTTCTGGCGGATCGCCCCGTCATAGGAAGCGCTGTTCTCGATCGCATGGTCAAAGATCGTCGGGTTCGAGGTCAACCCGGTCACCGACAGCTCGTCGATGTAGCGCCCGAGCGTACCGCTTGTCAGCAAGTCACGGGTGATGTTGTCGAGCCAGATGCTCTGGCCGAGATCGTGGAGCCGTTGGGTCGCTTTCATCGTGTCACCTTTGTTGCAGCCGGGATCGATTGTCGGTCCCTGAGCATGGCGGGCAAATCACAGGCGAGAAGATCGCCGATGCGGTCGATCGTCAGGTCGGCCATCGGATATGAGGCGGCATCAGCCGCGAGGGCAAACTGCCCCTGCCGGGGGAGCACAGTGGTCACGCGGTCACCCCAGGCAGTCTTGACCGCCGTCAGAATTCGGGGCTTGTCGTCGATCAGAACGTAATGGACAGCGGGGTAGCGACGCTCGACGTCGTCGAGCTCCTCCTCCTTGTGGATGTAGATCAGCACCTGGCCCTGGACCGCCGCGGAGATGCCCGAGCGCTCAACCTTGCGCGGCTGGAAAACGACGTCACCGTCAGACAAGATCACCGTCTGCCCCCAGCCGCGCAGCCGTTTGAGAACGTCGAGCGCTCCCGGGTACAGCTGGCTCCCGAAGGGATAGTCCACCAGATAGGAGGACATTGTGAGCAGGTGGATGTCCTCCGGGTGCTCGACCCGGTAGCGTTGCAGGGCGCCCAGATAATCGCGATAGCCCAGTTCGGCGAACAGCTGTTCGAGGATCGTCCAGTAACGGTCGCGGCAAGCGGCCCCGAACTCGCGTTCGAGGTGGCGCTTGAGATCGGCCTGGATACCATCGTTGTCGATCAATGTGTTGTCCACATCGACCAGGAAAACGGTCGGGTTTGGGGTCGCCAAGCGACTACCTTTCGGTCAGATTGTGAGCTTCGGAAAACGCGTCGCAGGATCTTGTCGGTCTCGCGGAAGGCACTTCGGTCAATTCGTTCATCGCACCTCGTCCTCTTCCTCGTCGGCAGTCCGATCGGGTCAGGTCTCGACGTGGCGCGTGTCGTTCCATAGCCGAACAGCCGACTCGGCCTGATTGTGCTCATAGCCCAGCGCACTCAGGCTGGAAGTGCTGAGGAGGAAGTATCGGCCGGCCGACGCATCGAGACCGAGCCACCGGGCTGCGAGCACCCGCAAGATATGCCCGCTCGAAAACAGCAGCACATTACCCGGGACGGCGCGCACGCGCTCGATCACACGATCGGCACGCGCTCCCACCTGGTCGGGCATTTCGCCGCCCGGGCAGCCGTCGCGAAACAGCAGCCAATCAGGGCGCTCAGCATGGATCTCAGCGGTTCGGCGGCCCTCATACTGTCCGTAGTCCCATTCCATCAGATCGGGATCGCTCTCGGCCGCGCTGCCAAAGCCGGCCAGCTCGCTGGTCCGAACGGCGCGCTGCAAGGGGCTGGTGAAGATCTTTGCAAAACGCAGTCCTCGCAGCCGCTCGCCGAGGGCGCAGGCGTTGCGTTCGCCGCGTTTGGTCAAGGGAAGATCGGTGCGACCGGTATGCTGCCCTGAAAGGCTCCAGGCCGTCTCGCCATGCCTCGCCAGATGAATAAGAGGCAGCGCTTCGCTCATAGGGTCAGCCTCATGACGCTCGTACTCCTGATCCGGGTCGGGCAACCCGCTCCGCCTTTATGGCATTATCTGCGATCCGGTCGGCACCTCAAATGTCGGCACAGCACCGGGCGCGTTTTGCACAAAAAGCGCCGCCACCGAACGCGGCGGTACACGGTATTGTATTTCTGTCACCAGCGGACCTCGGCCGATGTCGTGGCTGCGCGGAGGAGAAGCGTAGATCTCGCCGATCAAGGCGGCACTCACCAGCGAGCAAGCGAGCGCGGTCGGCCACGGCAATCCCTCCCGTTTTGCCCAGAGTCGAGCGCACCGATGGGTCAGCGCGACGCCGCGGAATGCTTACACGTGCAAGGTGGTCGTTAGCCAGTTTGTCGCGTTCCGCATGTCGTCCCATTCGCGCCCAGATGAAATCGCTTTTAACGTTCAAGGCCGCCAGCGTGGCGGGTTGTGTTCCGCGATGATCAGGCCGTGGGCGGCTGACGAAGCCGATGCGCTATGACGGTCACAGCATCGAGTTCTTGGACGAATTTACTTTTCATCGTCTGCCGACCCATCCAACCTCAGAGCAACCACGATTGGACGGTTCCGGACGTGATAGGGAGGGAGATCTCGTCCAATGGTCAGAATCGCCAAGCCGCAGCGCTTGCCTCCGCGGCCAGGTTTGCGTCGTTGCCCGATCCTATACGCTGCGCTGCTCGTCGCTTCCTGTCAGCCGGCTGGCGTCTTGGATCCGCGAGGACCGATCGCATCCGCCGAACTGCTTCTGCTGCTGAACTCCACAGCGATTATGCTGATCGTCGTAGTTCCGGTGATCCTGGCGACACTGGGCTTCGCGTGGTGGTACCGGTCGTCCAACACCCGCGCCAGCCGCAGCCCGGACGAGGCCTATGAAGGGCGTATCGAGTTCGTCGTCTGGTCGATCCCGGCGCTCATCGTGATCCTGTTGGGCGGCGTCATCTGGATCGGTTCGCACCAGCTGGATCCGCGCGCGCCCATTCCCGCGAAAACCGACCCGCTCCGGGTGGATGTCGTGGCGCTCGATTGGAAATGGCTGTTCATTTACCCGGATCAGGCCATTGCCGCCGTCAACCAGCTCGTCATCCCCGCCGGAACCCCGATCAAATTCCGCCTCACCTCGGCCACGGTGATGAATTCGTTCTTCATCCCTCAGCTCGGCAGCCAGATCTACGCGATGGGCGGCATGACGACACGCGTCAACCTGCTCGCCGACGCGCCGGGCGAATATCCCGGCTTTTCGGCAAATTTCAGCGGCGACGGATTTTCCGAGATGCGGTTTATCGCGAAAGCCATGCCTACCGGCGATTTCGATGCGTGGGTCAGGCAGGTGCGCGGCACCGGCGCCCCTCTCGACGATGCCGGCTACGCCGCGTTGGCAAAGCCAAGCAAGGCCGTGCCTCCGGCAACCTACCGCTCGGCTGATCCGAAACTGTTCGAGCGCATCATCGACCAGACGGTGTCGGGAGCCGAAAAGGGAGACACCGGCGCGGCCTGGCGTCCGCCGGTGCAAGGGCCAGGGGGTTGACATGCTGGGAAAACTCACCTGGGCGGCAATTCCGTTCAACGAACCGCTCCCGCTGTTGACCGGCGCGGTCGTCCTCATTGTCATTCTGGCCGTGCTCGCGCTCGTCACCGCAAAAGGCTGGTGGCCTTATCTGTGGCGCGAGTGGCTGACGAGCGTCGACCACAAGCGGATCGGCGTCATGTACATGGTTCTGGGGCTGGTGATGCTGCTGCGCGGCTTTGCCGATGCGATCATGATGCGCACGCAGCAGGCGGTCGCAGTCGGTGATGCTCACGGATACTTGCCGCCCCAGCACTACGATCAGATCTTCTCGGCGCACGGCACGATCATGATTTTCTTCGTGGCGATGCCGCTGATGATTGGGCTGATGAACTTTGCCGTGCCGTTGCAGCTCGGCGTACGGGACGTCGCCTTTCCTGTGCTCAATTCGGTCAGCTTTTGGCTTACTGCGACGGGCGCGCTGCTGATCAATGCGTCGCTCGTTGTCGGGAATTTCGCGCGCACCGGCTGGATGGGCTATCCGCCGCTGTCCGAGCTGCCGTTTTCCCCCGACGTCGGCGTAGACTACTATCTCTGGTCGTTGCAAATCTCCGGCATCGGCACGTTGCTGACCGGCGTCAATTTCGTGACCACGATCCTCAAACTTCGGGCACCGGGCATGACCTATTTCCGCATGCCCGTGTTCTGCTGGACCGCACTTGCCGCAAACCTGTTGATTATCGCCGCCTTCCCCATCCTGACCGCGACGTTCGTGATGCTGTTGCTCGACCGCTACCTCGGCATGCATTTTTTTACGAATGACGCCGGCGGCAACCAGATGATGTATGTCAATTTATTCTGGGCGTGGGGCCATCCTGAAGTCTACATCCTGATCCTGCCGGCGTTCGGCGTCTTTTCCGAAGTCGTCGCGACGTTTTCCGGCAAGGAGCTGTTCAGCTACCGCTCAATGGTATGGGCGACTCTGGGGATCTGTATCCTCTCGTTCATGGTCTGGCTGCATCATTTCTTCACGATGGGGGCCGGATCCGACGTCAACGCGTTCTTCGGCATCATGTCGGCGATCATCGCGGTGCCGACCGGCGTCAAAGTCTTCAACTGGCTGTTCACGCTGTTCCGCGGCCGCATCGTCTACAGAACGCCGATCCGGTTTGCGATCGGCTTCATGGTCACGTTCGTGATCGGCGGCATGACCGGTGTTCTGTTGGCGGTCCCGCCGGTCGATTTCGTGCTGCACAACAGCGTTTTCCTCGTCGCCCATTTTCATAACGTGATTATCGGCGGCGTCGTGTTCGGCGCGCTTGCTGGCTACAATTACTGGTTCCCGAAGGCGTTCGGGTTCACCCTCGACGAACGGTTCGGGAACGCCAGCTTCTGGTGCTGGCTTATCGGCTTCTATCTCGCCTTCATGCCGCTTTATGCGCTGGGCCTGATGGGCATGACTAGGCGCATCGAGCACATCCCTGACCCGAACTGGCGACCGCTGCTGCTGGTCGCCGAGTTAGGTGCGATCGTCATTTTCAGCGGCATTCTCTGCCAGATCGCGCAGCTGTATGTCAGCATCCGCACGCGCGCGCAGCGTCTCGACCTGACCGGCGATCCGTGGAACGGCCGAACCTTGGAGTGGGCAACCTCCTCGCCCCCGCCGCCCTATAATTTCGCGGTGCTGCCCAGGGTTGAGACCATCGACGCGTTCTGGCACATGAAGCGCATGGGGCGGCCCCCAATCGGACCAGCTGAGGTCGAACCCGCCTATGAGTCGATCGAGATGCCGCGCAACAGTCCCACTGGCTTCATCACGGCTTTCTTTGCGGTGGTGACCGGCTTTGCGCTGATCTGGCACATCTGGTGGATGGCGATCCTGGGCCTCCTCGCCGCCGCGGTGACGGTTTTGGTGTTCGGCTGGAGCGATGACCGCGAGCACGCGATCTCCGCCGCGGAAATTGCACAAATGGAACAGGCCCGGTTGGGTAGGGGGCGGCCCGCATGACCATAGCCGCGATCGATACAGGTCCAGCGGCTGTTCCGACGGAACTCGCACGCGGCCGCGGCGGCGGCGGGCCGGCCCCGAAGCGCATCGTCGTCGCGTACGGGTTCTGGATCTTCATCCTCAGCGACATCGTGATGTTTTCGGGGCTGTTCGCGGCCTATGCGGTACTGTCTGGCAACACCGCCGGTGGGCCGACCGGGCCCGAGTTGTTCAATCTCCGCAATGTCTTTATCGAGACGATGTGTCTGCTCTTCTCGAGCTACACCTGCGGGCTCGGCGCGTTGTCGGCCGAACGGCGGCAGCCGGGACGCTTATTGATGTTCTCCGCCCTCACATTCGTGCTCGGCGCGGCCTTTCTTGTCATCGAGAGCACGGAATTCGCCGGCATGGTGCAGAAGGGCGCCGGGCCGTGGCGCAGCGGTTTTCTGTCTGCTTTTTTCACGCTGGTGGGCACGCACGGCGTACACGTCACCGGGGGGCTGATCTGGCTCGTTTATATGGCGGCCCAGGTCATCGTTAAGGGCTTGCGGCCCGTCGTGCTCCGGCGCCTGTTGTGCTGGAGCCTGTTCTGGCATGCCCTGGATATCGTCTGGGTCGGAGTCTTCACGTTGGTCTATCTGATGGGAGACTTCCTTTGATTGACGGTCACGAGCACGTATTCGACGACCGCACCCCGGGCGTGGAGGAGCATGAGCCGACGGCGAGCTACCTTTCCTACACGGCAGGGTTGGGACTCGCGATCCTGGCAACAATTGTTTCGTTTGTCGTATCGCAAACCAATTTGCTTTGGCCGCCGGGCATCCCGGTCGGGTTGGTCGTGCTCGCGTTTGCCCAGATCGGCATCCACCTCGTGTTTTTTTTGCATCTCGGCAGCGGCCCCGACAGTACCAACAATATCCTCGCCCTCGCTTTCGGCTTGCTGGTCGTTTTTCTGATCATCACCGGATCTATCTGGATCATCGCCAATCTCAACGCCAACATGATGGAGATGTCCTCGGCGGGGCCGTAATGAAGCTGCCGACATCCGGCTCGTTACGTCTTGCGGGGCGACTCCAGCGATCAGGGTCCGTGAACGGCCGCAATCGGCGGATTGTGTCGAAAACTCGAATCGGCGCGAAGCAGTCGAAGCTGATCGCCTATCGCGATCACTGGACCGGTGGGGAGGCCGCCATTCATAGGGGAATGCGCAGAGCTTCAGCCGCGGATGATCGAGCGCTCGTGGTCTTGATCCTCGCCGATAGTACGAGCACTCGGCGGGAATCCAACTCACCAGCCCCCGCGCCAACGCATACACGTTCGTAGGTTTCGCCAGGCTGCCCAAATTTAGGTCTCTTTTTCGCCAGAGAGCCTAGCTGCGCGCCAAAATGGCGTGCGACGGTCCGCCACATTCGTCTCGGTGTGAACAATGAGCCCGCGTGGGTGTTGTCGGACGGTATGGTGGTGGGAACCTGCAAAAGCCGATCGGATGAAAATCGCACAAGTCGCGCCTCTCATGGAGGCAGTGCCGCCTAAGTTGTACGGCGGCAGCGAGCGCATCGTCGCGTATCTGTGCAACGAGCTGGCCGCGCTCGGCCATGATGTCACGCTGTTCGCCAGCGGCGACAGCGATGTCGCGTGCCGCGTCGCGGCAGTGTGGCCGAGAGCGCTGCGGCTCGATAATTCGGTCCGCGATTATCTGGCGCCGCACATGATCCTGCTCGAAGCGGTGGTGCGCCGGGGCGAGGAATTCGACGTGATCCACAGTCACGTCGATTATGTAGGTTATTCGCTGCTGCGCCGCGCCGGCGTGCCATTCCTCACGACCCTGCACGGACGGCTGGATCTGCCGGTCCTGCATCGGATCTACGATGTTTTTGACGATGTTCCTGTCGTGACGATCTCAGATGCGCAGCGCCGGCCGGTGCCGCATGCAAATTACCTTGCGACAATCCAACACGGTATCCCCGAGCGACTGCTGCTGCCGGGCTTCGGTGCGGGCGGGTATCTCGCCTTTCTCGGCCGGATCTCGCCCGAGAAGGGACCAGACGCCGCGATTCGCATCGCGCAAAAGGCTGGAATGCCAATCCGGATCGCCGCAAAAGTGGATGCGGTCGACCGGCAATATTTCGAGGAACTGATCGAGCCGCTGCTCGGCGCGCCCGGTGTCGAGTTCATCGGCGAGATCGGCGACCATCAAAAGACCGAGTTCCTCGGCAATGCCGCGGCCTTGCTGTTCCCGATCGCCTGGGCCGAGCCATTCGGTCTGGCGATGATCGAGGCGATGGCTTGCGGCACGCCGGTGGTCGCGTTCGGCCGAGGGTCGGTTCCTGAAATCGTTGACGAGGGCATCACCGGCTTCATTGTCGATAACGAGGATGAGGCGGCGCAGGCTGCGGCCGCGGCTTCCCGGCTCGACCGCGCGCGGGTCCGACGGGTTTTCGAGCAGCGCTTTACTGCGCGGCGAATGGCAGAGGATTACCTGAACGTCTATCGCCGGCTGATCGCGCGCGACGAGCCGTTACGGGAAGCAGTCTGAAGGGCCGGCCGCGGCACTGCCGGTCATCTTAATCCAATCGCGTCGACGGGGGTTTTGTGACAGCGCAATACGAGCCACGAGTGCGTGACGCCATAAGTGGCGCTTTGGTCTCGTTGCCGGGACTGGCGGCCCGCGGACCCGGCCGGTTTCTGATGTACTATGCCGGGCGGCGTGCCGGCGGCCACATTCTCGTCCTCGCCTCTGTTCTAGCCGCAGTCGGCTGCGCGATCGGCGCGCAATACGGGGTCAAGAACCTCGTTGACGTGCTTGGAGCAACGGACACAACGGACCGTGAATTGTGGTCTGCTGTGGTACTGCTGCTCGCGCTCGTTGCCGGCGACAATCTGTTATGGCGGCTGGCCGGCTGGGTTGCCGCCCGAACCTTTGTCGGTGTGGCTGGCGATGTGCGCGGGGACCTGTTCCACCATTTGACGGGCCACGGCACGCGATATTTCGCAAACCGCTTTCCCGGTGCTTTAGCCGGCCGCGTTGCGACCGCCGGGAATGCCGCGTTGGCTATCGAGAACCGGCTCGCTTGGAACGCGATCCCGCCCGCTATCGCAGTCCTCAGCAGCATCGCGGTACTCGGATTCATCAACTGGCGCTTAACTGCCGGGTTGGCCGCCGTCGCGGCGATCCTCGGAATCATCATCGCGTGGCTGGCCGGCCGCAGCGGCCATTTGCATGACCGTTTTGCCGACCGTGCAGCCGCGGTTACCGGGGATCTCGCCGATGTCGTTGGGAATATGGGACTTGTTCGCGCGTTCGCGGCGGCGCAACTGGAGCGTGAGCGCTTGTCGCACCGCATCGGTCACGAGATGTCGGCCCAATGCGACAGCCTTCTGGTATTGGAACGGATAAGGCTGCTGCACGCGGTTTGCGTGTTCCTCGTCACGGCAGCAGTTATTGCTTGGTCGGTGCTGCTGTGGCGCGCCGGACGGATCACCACTGGGGATGTCGTGCTGGCGACGACCCTGGGGTTCACGGTGCTGCATGCCTCGCGCGACCTCGCCATGGCTATGGTGGATCTGCTCCTTGATGCCGCCAAGCTGCGCGAAGCGGTGACATCACTCGGCGTACCGCATGAGATGACGGATCCGCCCGATGCCCGACAGCTGATCCCGCTCGGCGGCTCGATTTCGTTTCTGGGCGTGTGCTTTAGCTATCCGAATGGTGAGCGCGTCCTGCAGGATTTTACGTTGCATATTCCGGCCGGCCAGAAGGTCGGGCTGATGGGACGGTCGGGAGCGGGAAAGTCGACCGTGCTTGCCCTCTTGCAGCGGCTATACGATCCAGAGCGGGGTCAGGTGCTGATCGACGAGCAGGACGTCGCCGGGGTAACGCAGGAGAGCCTGCGGCGGGCGCTTGCCGTCGTGCACCAAGATGTGTCGCTGTTCCATCGCTCGATCCTGGAGAACCTGCGATACGGGCGGCCGGATGCGACCGATGCGGAGGTTTATGCCGCCGCCGAAGCGGCCCACTGCACCGAGTTCATTCGCCAGCTCCCGGAGGGGTTCGAAACCACGGTCGGTGAGCGGGGCCTCAAACTTTCGGGGGGGCAGCGCCAGCGTCTCGCAATAGCACGGGCCTTTCTCTGCAATGCGCCAATGATCCTGCTCGACGAAGCCACGTCGGCGCTCGATACCGCGGCCGAGCAATTGATCCAGGACGCACTGGCGCGGCTTTTCAGCGGCCGCACGGTCATTGCCGCAACGCATCGCTTGTCCACGCTCGCGAGCTTCGACCGCGTCATCGTCTTAGAACACAAGGGTATTGCCGGGGATGGAAGCGTCGCAGAGTTGCTGCACGCCTACGGAACCAGATGGGTTGATTTCCGTCACGGGACTGCAGGTGGCCGGCCATGAGTATTCGATCGCCCGATCGCATTTGCCCGATCATCATCGCGGCTGTGCTGCTCGGCATCTCATCGCTGCTTGACAGCGGGCTGGCCCAAGACCCGTCACCGAAACCCAGTGCAGATGCAGCATCCTCGCCGGCAAATATCAACATACCGGGGCCGACCCATCTCGAGCCGCTCCCTGCCGGTGAGTCCGTCGGCGTGCTCGGCAAGAAGGTCTTCGCGCCAAACGGCGAGGACCTCGGCCTGATCACCGATGTGATCGTCGACCGGGCCGGCCAGCCGCGCGCCGCCGTGATCGATTTCGGCGGATTCCTTGGCGTCGGCAGCCGAAAGGTTGCCGTTGATTGGAGCCTGGTCAGTTTCGATACCGAGAAGCGCGACCGCGCGGCTGTCCTGACGCTCAGTCGTCGCGAAATTCAAGCGGCACCGGAGTACCGGGCCGACGCGGCGGAGGCCGAAATGGTCGGGCCGCCACTTGTTGGACCGTCAAGCGCCGGCGATGTTGGCAAATGAGCGGGTAGCGAGCGTCGCCGGACGTGCGCAGTGCGGCTTCGGAGGCGTAACGGCAACTTCGGCCGGGCGCGGTCTCGATTGGTTCAACTTCTTTGTCGCTAATATTCAGACCGGCTTCGGACCGTTCGTCGCGGTCTATCTGACGACGCAAGGTTGGACCCAGACTCGGATAGGGCTCGCGCTCAGTGTCGGCACCCTGAGCGCGATGGCAAGCCAGTTGCCCGCCGGCGCCTTGGTCGACGCGATACGCAGCAAGGCCGCCGTAGCATTTTTCAGCATTCTGGCCTTTACCGCGAGCGCGCTGTTCTTGGCGTGGCGGCCGACGCCGTTATTCGTTTATCTGGCCGAAATCCTTCACGGGTTTTCGAGCTGCACGTTGGGCCCGGCGATCGCCACGATGAGCCTGATCATCGCCGGTCGCCACGCGCTTGGGCTGCGCCTCGGGCGCAATGCCCGCTTCGCGGCCATCGGCAACGGCGTCGGTGCCGCGCTGATGGGAACGTGCGGCTATTACTTCTCCAGCCGTTCGGTATTCTTTCTGACTGCGGCACTGACAATCGTGGGGCTGGTTCCATTGCTGCCATTGGCTCGCCTTTACGAGCCAGGCCAATCGGCGGCACGACAGGGAGCGGCTGCCGACCGGCACCGCGAGCGCGTTACGTCCGTGTTGACGAACCGCGCTCTGCTGACCTTCGCGATCTGCGCGATGCTGTTCACGCTCGGTAATGCCGCAATGCTGCCGCTTGCCGGTGGCTTGGTGGCCAAGCGCGCCGAGAGCGAAGCCACACTGCTGATCGCGGCCGGTATTGTGCTGCCGCAGCTTGTTGCCGCCGCACTTTCGCCAAGTTTGGGTCATCTCGCTGAAGTGCGCGGGCGGCGCTTCGTGCTGTTCCTGGGATTCTGCACCTTGCCGATCCGCGGTGTGCTGTTCGCCGCGTTTCCGGATCCCGGGATGATGGTGCTTATACAGTCGCTCGATGGGGTTGCCGGCGCGTCTCTTGGCATCATTGGACCATTGGTGACGAGCGACGTCGCGGCAAATTCGGGTCGATACAATCTCGCGCTCGGATTTGTCGGCCTCTTGATCGGGGTGGGGGCTACCTTGAGCACAGGGATAGCCGGCTGGATTGTGGACCGTTTGGGGAATCCGGTCGCCTTCCTGTCCCTGGCCGGGATCGGGGTTACGGCGGCGGCGCTGGTGTGGGCCACGATGCCCGAAACGCGACCACGATAATATCGAAGTCTACACACGATCCACCGTGCTCGGGCGAACGGCTGTCTACAGCGCTCAGCGGGCCCTCATTTGCTCGCCTTGGAAACCGCGCGCCGATGCTATTTCCGCCAGTCAAGATCATCTCGCCGCCTGTCCGACGCTTGCTTCCGGAAGGTCGGGACTTAGCCGCTTGTTAGGCAGCGAACGAGAACTCTGTACTCGCCCACCCATCGAAGGAGAGGGATCCGGGCCTCAAGCGGCGGATGTCTACTGAAGCGGTAACTTATGCTCGTGCTGCCACCCTCTGCGCAGCGTCTACTGGTGATGATGCCTTCGGGATAACTCTTTCTGGTGGGAGAGTTACGGTCACGGTGGTGCCGCGACCTTTCTCGCTGTCGATTTGCAGGGCCCCGCCGTGCAGCTCAATAAGCGATCTCGCCAACGGCAGCCCCAGTCCGGTCCCCTCGTGCCGCCGTTCTAGACCGGCATCCACCTGCCCGAACCGCTCCAAGGCGATCGCCATCTCCTCGGCGGTCATGCCGGGCCCGTGGTCCTGGACCTGAAATGCAAAGGCGCCGGAGGCAAGCTGTAGAGCGCGCACCATAATGACTCCGCCGGAGTGGCTGAATTTTATCGCGTTCGAGAGCGGGTTCAACAGAACCTGCCGGAGCCGTCTTTCATCGCCACGAATGGCGGGTAAATCAGCGTCGCTGGTCTCGATCGCGATTTTCAGGCCTCTCGCCTGCGCCTGCCCGCTGACGATCTCGACACAAGTGTTGATGATCGTCGAAGGATGAAATTCCTCTTCCAGCAGCTCTATCTTGCCCGCCTCTATCGTCGCGAAGTCGAGCACGTCGCTGACGACGTCCAGCAGATGCCTGGCGCTCTTATGGATGACCTCGACGTAGTCCCTGATGCGCGGCTGAAGCGACCCGACGGTGCCGAGACTAAGCATCTCGGAGAAGCCGAGGATCGCATTCAGCGGGGTGCGCAGCTCGTGGTTCATGTTCGCAAGGAAGTTCGATTTAGCGACATTGGCCCTCTCGGCGGCCCGCATCGCATCGTGCAATTTGTATTCGGCGGCAAGTTTTTCCGTCACATCGCGGGCGGTGCCGCGGTAGCCGTGGAATTGTCCAGATGGGTCGAAAACGGGTCTGCCGCTGATGCATATATTGCGGCGCGACCTCTGGTCGTCGAGAGATGTGTATACGACGTCCCGGAAAACCTCTCGTCGCTCCAGGGTCGCGACGTGATCGCGCCATTTCTCGGCCCCGCTCTCGGCATCAAGATCCAGTTCCCAATGGGTTCGGCCTACGCAGCTCTCCGGGTTGAAGCCAAGTGAGCGGATCCCGTCCGAGGCGTAGGTAAGCCGATGATCGCTGTCGGTTTCCCAGAACCAATCTGAGCTTGTCAGGGCAAAATCGAGAAGCCGCGCCTCGCTTTCGCGCAAAGCCTCGCCAACATCGGCGAGCTCCCTTGCTTGGCGCTCAAGACGCTCTGCCCGTTCGAGAAGTTCGAGCACCAGCGCGGCAAACGCTAGCGTGACGCAGACACCGGCCGTAGCCGAGAGGATCATCTGCCTATAAGAGGCGCTGAGCGCCGCACTTTCGCCGAGCGCAAGACCGGCCATCGCGATCAGGACAAACGCGGTAAAGAACAGTCGATTTGAAAAAAGCAGCCGATTTGTCGCCGTTACGAAAGACATCTCTGCCCATCCGCTCGGGACGTCTGCTGTCCCGATGAGTAGCCGAAGTAGAAGTCAATTTTACGAGAAGACTGTAAATAAGTTGTTTTCGGGTGATTGGTTGAGACCAAAATTTACGTATTCATCTTTTGTTGACGGTACTCTGGAATTGCTAAACCGCGGCAGCCAGTTCACCGTTTCTTGCGTGATCTCTCGCGCGGCGAGCGGATCGAGCATTATCGGACACAAGCTGCTCGGTATGAGCAGTTGGCTGAACGGGAACCCGATCGTTGGTGCGCGAAGGGCTACTCGATCTTGCGCGGCAATGCGCTTAATCGACGCTGTGCCTCGTCGGCCAATCGGTAAAGCTCATGGGCGAGCTGCACCAGTTGATCCCGGATGCTTGATCTCGGCTCGGTTTCCGCCATCTCGCGGAAGTGCGTGGCATCTTTGCGGTGGTAAGCAGCGCGCTCCGATTTCGACCAAGTGACGGGTTCTGGAGCCATTGGGGATTTTGGCCGTAGTTTCCGCTCGATCGCAAGGATGCGCTAGCCCTTGTAAAAAATCGGTTGATGGAACGTAAACCACCAAAGGTAAATGCAAACCCATCGCTGAGATGGCAGTGTCAAACGAATGCAATGTCCCCGAAGTGCAAACCCAACTGGTCTATATTGTTGGAATCCCGGCGTCGCATCCGCCGCAGGCAGCCATATTTTGGGCTTGCGGGAGGACGCCCGCTATAACGTCGAAGTTGGGCCCTGGTTGTTCGGCAACGAAACGAAAAATCGAGATTTCCAGCAAGCCGGCCGTGGTTCAACAATTCGACGGCATCGGGCTCGTTGCAGCCGAACTCATCACGCACCCTTTCCACTGCGGCATGCGGGTCCTAGCGGGGGAACGCCGCGTCTTGGCTGTTGTGTGCTGTGGCTCCGAGTTAGTGCCGCTTGCTGCTATGGCGCCTCCTCGGCCGCCCCTGTCCCTTTGCGGAACCCGCAGCGGCTGGAGCCCTTTTTGTCACGAGAACGCCAGGAACGCGCCCCCGGCACCTTCTGTTTCCGTACGTCCTGGCGAGGCTCGCCATGGCGCATTTGCAACCAGCAGGGATACGCAGAATGCGTATGATGAAAATTGGACTGATCGCGACCGCGATCGTAGCGGGCAGCATGGGGATTGCGATAGCCCAGACCTCGACGACGGCAACATCTCCCAGCGCGCCTTCCGGCGCTACGAAGTGCTGGGATAGCGCGACGAGACAAGTCCGCAATGAGACCCCAAGCACGCGCAGCAGCAGTACCGGCAGTATGAGCGGGACCAGCTCGTCGGTGAGCGGCGCGGTCTCGTCGAGCAACTCGACACGGCCGCCGGACGCCGCTGGGCTGCCGAACTGCAGGCGGTAATGCCAAACCGTAGGAACGCGCGAAGCTAGCGGAGCAGTTAGCTATTAACTCCGCGCGTCTCCTCGAAAGTCCCGTTGCGTAGCGCGGCGGGGGCGCCTTTTGTAGAACCTGTGCGGTGAGCGATCGATACCCCGTCGCTGTTTTTAGCACTGAATGCCGCGTGCCTTCCGCTCCGCCTGCAACCGCCGCCGTGCAAGCTCCAGAGCGTCCGAGAGCAGAAAGAGGCCCTCCCGCGCCTTGCTCTCCTGTTCCCCGCGACCTGCGAGATGAAGTTCATCAACACGGCTGCGCTGATCAGCCACGTGTTGTTCCAATTCTCGAACATCACGTTCGGCTTCAGCGAGAGCGAGCTCTTGGGCAACACCCATTTTCTAGCCCCCATCGGCTTTGTACACGGCCAGCTGCAGGCCGCTGCTGGTCTACCCAAATCGATAACCATCGTTTCACTACCACATGCAAACACGTGCTGAATCGCTGTTAAAGCGCAGCGGTTGCGTCAGCTCGGTGATAACATGTGGGCCTCGTGGCGACGATCAAGCCTCAGGCAAGCCTCAGGTTTGATTCGATACTCCGGCTGCAGGAATGTGTCCCTCCGCCGCTCTGACCCATTGCCTTCCCTCTCTGCGTCGGACATGGCAAACCTATGTCCTTTAGGAAGACGAGTTGGCGTGACATTTTCAATGTCGTTCAGTCGGATCTTCGCCTGAAAGTTTCACTTCGCTGACGACACCAGAACATTTCTTCCGCAGTCGAAGTGCGCAGGACGGTGATTTTTTGCTGCTCGCAGGTGCTCTTCAGGACTGCAAGTGAGACGCGCAAAATTGTCCCACGCCGCGGGTACGCCGGAAGCGCCCGCGCTCGCTGGCGACATCGAAATCGGATGCAACGCGCGGCACGGGTTCGGGTTCAAGATTCTTAGGATATGGCCTCGCCTTCGCCCGGTGTTGGCGAGCCTCGCGCCGCTCACCAGCCTTGGCTGATACCGCGCGAAGCCGGAATAGCTCGTATCGGCACTGCCTTTACCTGCCTTCTCCGACGCGCAACGGCGAAAAGCATCCCAAATTTTCCAAGAATTGTAGGCATAAGTAATAATGGTTCGGGTTGAGTGCATCGTATATATCATGTGCCGGCACAAGACAGGCCAAGGGATCCTCACGCTTGACACGAATAATCATTCGTCTATAAGAGGATATAGCATTTATAAATGTCAGCACTTTGGCGAAAATTAGGCCTTATTGCTTACAGTATGTTGATGAGTATTGATTGATCGAGGCACATATGGGCAGCACGTTTTCGATTGGGAGTTGCGCCGCAATCGTTCGCGGCGCCTCCCGATCGAGCGCGGATCAATCGGCACCTTCTGGTCGTGATGAGTTGGCTCGGAGGTCGCCATGCGCCGACAAGCAAGAGCGGAGAACCGGCTCAATACTCGGCCGCTCTACCTGAGAACGTGTCCCCTTCTTCCGACAGCTCTGATGCGGAAATGTACGCCATGACGCGGCATCGCGCTCATCCCGGGCAGCGGAAAGGACGGCCCGCAGTGCGGCACGAAGCGGTTTCGCTGCGCTTCGCCGCGATCGGATTGATATCTCTCAGCCTCACGATGCTGCCTAGGTTCTCATCGGCACAGCAAGGGACGATGCTCGATCTCTGCGCGTTCCGCCCGACGTTTTTCGAAGATTTCAACTCGCTCAGCGTTTCGGGCGAGCCGGAGGATCATCGCCGCTGGTTCGCCCACACGCCTTGGGGCGGCGATTTTGGCGATGCGTCGTTTACCGACCCGCAAGCGGATTTTCCGTTCAGCGTGCGGGATGGCATTCTTCGAATCGAAGCGCGCAAAGGCACCGACAACCATTGGCGTTCGGGTTTATTGGCCTCGGCCTATCCGGACGGCAGCGGATTTGCTCAGCGCTACGGCTACTTCGAGTCGCGCATCAAGTTGCCGCCTGGACCAGGGACGTGGCCCGGCTTCTGGCTCAACGCCAACATGCCGCGCGGCAGCAAAGCTCCGGGTGTCGAAATCGACGTGCTTGAATATTACGGGCAGTTTCCCGCGGGCTTTCACTCGGCGTTGCACATTTGGGACCTGTCGGGCGGCAGCAACAAACGCGTGACCGATCACGTGACGCCGGTGGCCAACGCTTCCCTCTACAGAGACTTTCACCAATACGGCGTCGATGTCGAGCCGGACTGGCTCACCTTCTATCTCGACCGCGCCGAGATCTGGCGAGTCGCGACACCGGCCGAATTGACAATGCCCTTGATGGTGCTGGTCGATCTTGCCCTTGGTTCGGGCTGGCCGATCGATCGCACTCCCAATCCGTCGATCATGCAAATCGATTATGTGTACGTCTACGAACGCGATGACTCCCATCGATGGCAAAGTTGCCGCTGAGCGGCTGCCGCGAGGGGGGCGCCAAGGCTTGTTCATTCGCGGCGCGATCGAGTGGATCCGAGCACTGCTTGCAGCAAAGGCGCGACTGGGCAACGACGCTGCGTGCAGTCGCCTACAGCGGTGCGCGTCGAGTGCTTCGCGCTTTCGCTCGGATATACGCCGTTGCCGGCCCGCGGCTCCGACGCGGCGATCTGCACATGGGGGGTGTCGATGGATAAATACGGTCTGCGCGCATCGGAAACCGACCGGCGGCCGCTCGTGAGCGCCGCAAAAAAGCCGTCACTGACCGAATATATCGAAGTCTTGGCCGAACATCGGCGCAGCGAATGGGCCTGGAGCCATTACAAGGACGTTTTAGTCGACCTGCTCCGCATCCGGAATGGCCGGCGTATCATGGAGATCGGCGGCGGGCGATTTCCGCTGTTCGACCGGAGCGAAATCGCCGCCTTTGACGTCGAGTACATCGTAAACGATGTCAACCCTGCGGAACTGGCGCGCGCCCCAAGCGAAGTCGGCAAGGTGTGTTTCGATATCGCGAGCGCGGATACCGTGGAAATCAAAGAGCTGGCGGATACAGTTGACCTGACGTTCTCTAAAATGGTGTTTGAGCACGTGTCCGATGCGCGGCAAGCATATCAGAACATTTACAAGCTACTATCCCGGCGTGGCGTGTGTTTGAATTTCCACCCCGTGTTGTTCTCCCCACCATTCCTGATAAACTATCTGGTTCCGGCGGCTCCGGCAGAGCGGATCCTCCGAAAAATCTCGCCTCGCCGTAATTATGACGAACAGCCAAAGTTTCCCGCAAGATATCATTATTGCCGAATCAGCTCGTCTTTGCAAAATTCCCTGAAATCGATCGGGTTTCGAGAGGTGTGGCAGCTTCCGTTCTGGTTCCATGAGTACTTCAACAAGTTTCCTGGGCTGCAACAGTGCGATCAGACGATCAATAAAATTGCCGAGCGAGCTAATTGGACCGTCCTGGCGAGCTACTGTTATACGATCGTTGTAAAATGAGAATGAGGGCTGCGTTTCGCCGGACGCTCTCTGCGATTTTATCGGCGCTCCGCGGCTTCGGCTGCGCCGCTAGCGCTAGCCGTTAGTGCCGCTTCTTGGCGCTGTCCTTGAGTGTGGGGCCGGCCGCTTTAGCGATACCACCAGGAGGGTCGGAGGCGAGCGTGTCGTCGGGTTTAGAGCGCTGCTCGGATTGGGCATCCGCATTCGAGGGCGGCTCGATAACATTGGTACCGCTGCTGCTGGATTCGATATCGGGTCCGGCCTGGCGACCACGCTTCACTTCGACCGTATCGCCAGGTTCAACGCTCGTTGTCTCGTCGGCCGCGATCTTCGTCACCTCGTTGCCGTTACTGCGCAGGATAACGTATTGAGGAGGGCCGTTTTGCGCGTCAGACAATGCGGCCATACCGGGCTCGATTACCTCTTGGTCGCGTTGGACGATAGCAGTTGCGGTTTTGATCCGAGCTGCGGTCTCAGCGAGCTTGCTTTCGACCTGCCCTAGCTCGGCGAGGGTCTCATTGCGCGTCTTATTGCGCAGTTCGATCATCGACTGATCGGCCTTTTCGACGTCTTCGCGGGCGTGCAGAATGGCGGCATCGACGTCCAGCTTTTTCCCCTCCGCCTCGATCTCGGTCTGGCGTAGAGTGAATTCCCTTGGGGCGACCGCCAGGCCCTGCTTCACGAGCGCTCCGGTATTCGTCACCTCCTTTTTCAGCAGCGCGAGCTCCTGGTCCATCGTCTCTGTCTTGCTTTGCAGCGAGGCAACCTCTCTGTTGAGCAGGTCCTTGAGACGTTGAAGCGCCTCCAGCTGCGAGCTTACGGCCTCACGGCGCGCTTTGAACATCGCCTGCTCGCGGCTGATCAAGCGCGCGATTTCCGGATCGTTTTGCTGCTGCGCCATTTGCGCCGGAAACGAAACTTGGCCGCTCTCGTCCAACTCTGCTTGCAGCCGCGCTTTGCGCGTGAGCAATCCGCTGTGTTCCAGGCGCAGAACCCGCAATTCCCCGGCCGTCGTTAGAGACGCTCGCTCGAAAGTCAGCAAGGCCGGGTCATTCACCCGAAGTCCGCCCGCAATACTGACGGCCTGAAGCACCGTAATGCCGGGCTGGTAATCGTACGCGCCCCCATGATTGACGCTGCCGAGGATATAGAACGGACGGAATTGCACCACCTCAACCGACGCATGAGGCCGCGTTGCCAATGCGGCTGTCGTCTGGAGGCGTTCGGCGATCGCGTCAGCCAATTGATCGAGCGTCTGCCCTGTCGCCGGTACTGATCCGATCAAGGGCAACGAGATTTTACCGTCCGGCCCAACGCGAAAATCTGCGTTGAGTGCGGCCCACCCATAGACCTCTCCGACCGCGCTGCGCCACTCATATACCTTCACACGAACTTGGTCGCCCGTCCCGAGTCGATAAGCGCCATCGGGCGGCATTGCAGCCGCGTAGGGGGCGCGAACGAGCAGCAGGAGCAGCCCTGCGATTGCGATAAACCGGCTTCGCATGACATCCTCCTACCCAATCAGGTGAAGCAACATGCGAACCAGCCGACCGCGCCAGCGGCATTACCTCATTCACCGGAGATGGCTAACCTAAAGCACAAAGGCGCGTTGCTGCCTAGCGAAGAAAGACCGAACTCTGCCAATCGCATTTGGCATGAGCTTTGCTCGCACGTGACAAGCGCCGTTTGACAATGCTGGTCCGCGTATGTGGCGCGAAGTCGCAGCGAGTAGTACCAAGGAACGAGGTCATGTCGGCATCGTTCGCCGTGGGAATTCGAGGGCAGCGAAGGGGACGAAATTGCGAGTTGCCGTGGGCATCGCGACCGTCGGACGTCCGGAGCTCTTACGCGCCGCGCTGGAGGAACTCGCTCGGCAATCGCGTCGCCCGGATCGGGTTGTCGTGTGTGCGCCAGATGCAGACGATATCGGGGGGCTAACCGATGACGTAAGGCTTCAGATCGTCCTCGGGCCACGAGGCCTCACCCGGCAAAGAAATGCCATTCTCGATACGGTTTGCGACTTCGATGTCGTCGTCTTCTTCGACGACGATTTTTTGCCCGCACCGTCTTATCTGGCGGTGGTCGAGCGGGTATTCGAAGCATGTCCCGAGGTGGTAATGCTGACTGGCTTCGTACTGGCCGACGGCATCAGCGGCCCCGGCCTACAGCTCGACGAGGCGCGGCGATGGCTGTCGGTGCTTGGCGCCATCGAGCGGGACTGGCGCGAACTGCAAGAGGCAACAAACGGCTATGGCTGCAATATGGCGCTGCGGATCGCCGTAGCCCGCGCGGCGCAATGCCGTTTCGATGAAAAGCTGCCGCTTTACGGTTGGCTAGAAGATGTCGACTTCAGCCTGAGGCTCGGGCAGCGAGGGCGCATTGTACAAGCCATCGCGGCACAGGGGGTCCATCTCGGAATCAAGCAGGGACGCCAATCGGGAGTGCGCCTCGGCTACTCGCAAATCGCCAACCCGATCTACCTGTCGCGGAAGGGGGCCGTCCCTTGGCGCCGAGCGATAAGGCTGATGAGCCGCAATGTGGCAGCGAACTTGCTGCGCCTGATGCATCCGGAACCGTATATAGACCGGTCAGGACGCACGACGGGCAATATGCGAGCGCTCATCGACTTGCTTACCGGGCGGCTGACCCCGGAACGGATCCTTGAAATGTAGCGGGCGGGGTTTACGAATGTGCCAACATCATCGCGTCGCGACGTGCTACCGATGTCTTTGTTCGGGCGGAAGGCGCACGGCGCGCTCCCGGCGAACAAAAACGCCTTCGCGACGGCCTCGCCGCCAATAGCGCATTACAGCGCGCAATACGATGCCGACCCCATATCCGACCTGCAGAACAACCGCGGCAATGACAGCGTTGAGCAAAGCGGCGAACACCCCTGATGCGGCTGAGCTCAACAACGCGATCGCCACGGCGCCCAGCACTATCAGCGCAAAGGGGGGCAGCCGCAGCAGCGCGCCGCAAAAGATACCCAAGACGAGTAGGCCGATCCCGATCCAGTGCATCTATCTGCCTTCCCAGCTCCGAAGGTCGAGCGGTGCCGGGCCTATTCGAGTTGCTCGTTCCCGACATATACCTGTCCATCCAATCAACGACCAGTGCGTGGCAACCGCTGACCAGAGTTCAACGAGCATCGCCCAGGAAAGCCGCCCAAACTATTCCGCGAATGCCAGCAAGATAACCTCAAGTACAATAGCCCCTCTATAACCAAACCAACGGGTGATAAAGGGTCCGGCCCCAAAAGAAAGTTTTGAACTAAATTGTGGTGTCTCTGTGATTTTTGATGACGCCAACCGGTTACCTTAACTTATATCAAACATGTCATCTTTTGGTCGCAATCGGTTTACACTATTCTTAACAAAATATTTGTGAATAAGGTTGACCTCGCAAAAGCATTTGAGCATCCTTTGTTCAACGCTGATACAGGGATCAGCGACGCGTCTTTGACTAGGCGCCGGCTGAAGAATGGTTAGCCGGACCGCAAATAACGGCATCGCTCTGGGCGGTGCCTGACATGCAATTATCGCGAACATTCGGTCTAGCAAGCATCTTCCGTTGCTCATTGTACGGTGGGGGAGGTCTGCCTCCCAAGATAACGCAAAGAACGGCATTCGGTACGCAAGGCCGCGACCAATACCGCTATGCCTTCGAGCAAGAGTCTCAGCTCGCAGGACAAGCGCGGCCGCCGTTCCGAGGGGTGTAGTGACAAGCGTGGAGTGACCGTGCATGCCAAATGGGATTTCCGCCCGCCTCTCCGATCAGCGCCGGACGTTTCTCGGGAAGACTGATTGGTACCGCCGCAGACAAGCCCAGGAATCTCCGGCAATACCCAACACCAGACTTCATCCTGCTGGCGAGCGGGTTGCCTGTCAATCCGCCGCGGTTGGTGGACACGGCAAAAGATGCTTCGACATGGCGGCCGCGATTTCCTCGATCCTTTTGTGGCTGCCGCTATTGCTGCTGATCGCCATCGCCGTGAAATTGGCCGATGGTGGGCCAATCTTTTACCGTCATCGACGCGTAGGCCAGAACGGCAGGGCATTCGACTGCATAAAATTCCGCACGATGATTCCGGATTCCGACGCGAGCCTATGCCGTCTTCTTGCATCAGACCGTAACGCGGTGCTCGAGTGGACCGAGAACCACAAACTTAAGCGCGATCCGCGCATAACGCCGCTCGGCGCCGTGCTCCGAAAGACCAGCCTCGACGAACTGCCACAGCTGTTCAACATCGTGAAGGGCGACATGAGCCTGGTCGGGCCTCGGCCAATCGTTCTGGACGAAGTCGAGAAATATGGCGAGTGCATCCTGTACTACATGCGTGCGCGCCCCGGATTGACGGGAGCGTGGCAAGTGAGCGGCCGCAATGATGTCGACTACGGGAAACGCATCCGGCTCGATACAGACTACGTCAGCAATTGGAGCTTCTGGCGTGATCTGACCATTATTGTCAGTACCTTCCGCGTGGTCCTGACATCGCGCGGCTGCTACTGAAGCAGCGGCGGGAGTTTCGAAAAGCCGTGGGCGAGGCGGGCAAGATCGATCGGGTTGTCGTAATCAATGACGACGCAGCCGAGCGCGGCGGGGCCGCGACTATCGCGCTGATGTCGGCCAAGCTCTTGAATGGGCGATCGATCCCCGTGAGCTATCTCGCCGGCACCGGCGATTTCGATCCCGAACTAAAGGCTGCGGGTATTGACACCGGTGTGCTCGGGGGACGCCACATTCTCGACGGATCTCGCGGTAGCGCGGCGGTGCGAGGCCTCTTCGACCCGGCTACCGAGACACGGCTCGCGCGATGGATTTCGGATCACGATACCCCCGGCACCTTGTATCACCTGCATAACTGGCACAAGGTGCTTTCACCCTCGATTTTTCGTCCGTTACGTCGCGTCGCCCGCCGCTTGGTGATGTCCGCGCATGACTATTTTCTCGTCTGCCCAAATGGCGGCTACTTTATCTATCCGCAGCATGCGGCGTGCGAGCTAGTACCCGCCGGTTGGCGCTGCATCGGAACCAACTGTGATCGACGACATTACGGGCATAAATTATGGCGGGTTGCACGACATTTGACGCGACGTCACCTATTCGAGCTGAACGGCTCGGGCGCGGTGGTGCTCGCAGTGCACGAAAAGATGGTGCCTCTGCTGGCTCGCGCCGGGATTGTCGCCGACAGCATCCGCGTACTGCGCAATCCGGTGATGCCGTGGAGCGGCCATCGGGTCACCGCCGAGCATAACCGCGAGGTCTTTTTCGTAGGCCGGCTCGATGGCGACAAAGGGGCCGATATCCTGGCTCGGGCAGCAAGATTGTGCGGCGCGCCGTTGCGAATTGTTGGTGACGGTCCTCTCTCCCGATCTATTGCCCGTGACAATCCCGAGGCCCAGCTGCTGGGGTGGCGGACCAGGGAAGAAATTACGACGCTGATGCAAACCGCTCGGATTGTCGCATCGCCGACCCGCAGTCGGGAGACCTTCGGCCTGGTGGCGTTGGAAGCAGTAATGAGCGGGATCCCGGTGATCTTGTCCCACCTTTTCGCAATCGGCGACGAATTGGCGCAGCGCGAGCTTGGGGTTGTCTGCCATCCACTGGACGAGCGGACGCTGGCCGCATGCATCCGCGAGCTGATGCACGACGACGACGCCGTCCATCAAATGAGCTGCCGGGGATTTTCCGAGGGCAGGTCCCTGGCCCCAACGGCCGAGCAATGGTGCGACCAGCTTGTCTCGCTCTATCGCCAGCAGCTCGATCACATCGCGGCGCGCCACGTTCACGCAGCAAGGCGGCTATCGGCCCGTGATGCCGCCGCGTCCGCAACGGCGAGCCGCCCGGCGGGGCCCCAATGGTGACGCGCGCCTCGACAAGCTTGCCGAGCAAGGATGCCGACAATTGGACCACGGCGTCCGATGGAAGTCATCACTTGAGCTTGGCGGATCTGGTCCGGGCGGCACAGCGTTCGTTCTGGATCATCGCCGGATCCGTGGCCGCAGCAGTTCTGCTCGCCGCCTTCTATATCGCGATTACGCCATCGGGCTATGTAGCAAGCGCGCAGCTGCTGATTGGCTCGGGGAAGCAACCGTTTGTACTGCAGGACAACGGTATCCTCGACTTGACTATCGACAACGCACAGGTCGAAAGCCAGGTTGAGGTGCTGCGCTCTGAACGCGTTGCCAACGATGTTCTCAGCGCATTGGACCTCCAACATGATCCTGATTTTCGCAGCGACCACCCAGCCACGGATTACGAGCGGCACCGCATCGCGTTGTCCCGGTTCAAGGACGGATTGAGCACGCGGCGTATAGGTCAATCCTACGTTATTGAGGTTTCATTCCGCTCGAGTGATCCCGAGAAGGCAGCGCGGATCACCAACGCGATCACAGCGGCCTACATTCGTGACCAGCTGCACGCCAACGCTGAGGTTGCCCAGCAGGCAAGCCAGTGGATGCAGCAGCGCGTTACCGAGCTGGGCACGAAGCTGAACGCAGCCGCCGCTGCGGTGCAGAAATTTCGGGCCGAGAACGGAATCAACGACAACGGCAACAATCAGCCGCGACTGATCGACAAGCTCACTGAACTCGAAGCGCAGGCGCAGGCTTACCGGAAGTTGTATGAGAGCTTTCTGCAGAAGCTTACCGAGGACCAGCAGCGGGAGTCGTATCCGGTATCCAACGCGCGGGTAATCACCGAAGCGTCGACGCCGCTGGTCAAGAGTTATCCCAGGTCAAAGCTCATATTGCTGCTGTCTGTGCTCTTTGGGATTATTGCCGCAGGGGCCCTAACGGCGATCCGGTCGGCTCTCGATGAGACTGTGCGCGATGCGAACCAAATTCGCGGGCTCGGGCTGAAATGTCTGGCGTCGTTGCCTAGCTACCGTCAACGCGTTACGGCGCGACATCTGGCGGTCCTGGATGAGCCGTTCTCGGCATTCAGCGAAGCGATCAAAGGCATCAAAATATCGCTGCAGAACATCAGTCGTGGCAAAGCCGGCCTCCGCCTTGGGGTCGTGTCGCTGCGACCGGGCGAGGGTAAGACCACATTGGCGGCCAATCTCGGAGCCTTGTTCGCGGCATCGGGGTTGAAAACCCTGCTGATCGATGCGGATTTCACCGACCCTTCCCTTTCCCGCCTGTTGGCGCCGAGCGCGCAGCGCGGTCTGGTCGAAGCGCTGTGTGACGGTCCCGAGAAGGCAATTGCCGTCGCGGCGAAAACCGCAGCATCAATCTTGCCGCTTCCCCGTCCCGAGCGGCTCATCAATTCCGCCGATCTGCTCGGGTCCGCGGCAATGAAAAGGCTGCTGGATCAAGTCGCGACGACGTTCGAGATAGTTATCATCGATCTCCCGCCGCTGGACCGGGCAGTGGATACGCGCGCTCTCGGACCACAGCTCCACGAATGCGTCCTGGTCGTCGAATGGGGCGGCACACCAATCGAGCGCCTGAAGAACGTTGTCGATCTCCTGCGCGCCGAAAAGATCCCGTTGGTGGGGACGATCATTAATAAGGTCGAAGAGGGTATCCCGCCGCTCTTCGGCTGGAGCTTGGCCGACCTGCGAGAGCTCAGACACTTCGCTAATACCGAGCGGGCGGTTCATGCAGCGTGGTCGCGGTGGACAGAATTGCGATCATCATGGCGCGCCAGCAGATGATCGAACTGCCGCGTCATGTTTGTGATGAAGTTCTGGCGCGAGAACTGACGCGCATGCTGGGCGATCTTTTGCGGATCGAAATCGACCGCACGGGATTGCTCGACGGCATCGATGATCGCTTCGGGTGTTTGCTCCTCGAACAGCAACCCCGTAAGGCCGGGCAGCACAGTCTCGGTCGCCCCGCCACGGCCGTACGCGATGACCGGACGACCACTTGCCATCGCCTCGATGGGGACGATCCCGAAATCCTCTTCGCCGGGGAAAATCAGAGCCTGGCAACGGGCGTAATGATGTCGCAGCTCCTCGAAGGGGCGCGGTCCCAGAACTTCCACGGTCGGCCCGGCGAGCCGGCGGATCCGATGAAGCATCTCGCCGCCGCCAATGACGACGAGTCTGGCTCGCGTCCGGTTAAAAGCCTCTATTGCCAGTTCGGGGCGTTTGTAGGCGACGAGCTCGCCAACCATCAGCATGTAGTCACTCCGCTCATGGTCCGGTGCAATCATGAAGGCGTCGGTATCGACCGGCGGCCATACAACGGCCGCCTCGCGTCCGTAGTAACGGCGGATCCGCGCCGCCACGGTTTCGGAATTGGCGACAAAATGGTCAACGCGGACCGCCGACGCAGCGTCCCACAGTCGCAGATAGTGCGCGAGGATCGGCATCGCCATCCTCGTCACCCGGCCCGCCTGGGACTGGTAGTCGTGATACATGTTCCACAGGTAGCGCATCGGCGAGTGGCAGTAGCAGAGATGAAGCGCATGAGGCGGCGCTATGACCCCCTTTGCTGGCCCCGACTCGCTGCTGATGACCAGATCGTAGCCGCGCAAATCGAGTTGCTCGAGCGCAAGCGGCATCAACGGCAGATAACGCTTGTAAAGCCGCGCGGCGCGCGGCAACGAGCCGATGAAGGTCGTTTTGACGCGGTGGCGCCGAATGGCTTCGCTCACTGCGTCCGGCACATAGACATGTGTGAAGATGTCGGCTTCCGGAAAGATTTCGCACAGCGCTTCGAGGACCTTTTCGCCGCCACGCATGCCGACGAGCCAGTAGTGAACGATCGCGACCTTCATCCGAACTTCCGCTCCTGTATCGGAGATCCGTCTATCGGCCCGAGCCTGCGAGCCGACCAGCGAGGTACCTGTGAGCATAGACGCGCGAGGATCGAATACCGCGCCGTGCTGCCTGTGAAAACCCTATCTCGCCGTCCGCGTTCCTGGCGTCGACCAATTGTGAGCGCTCCGCATGTTGCCGGATGACCAGCAACCGCTTGCGGCCGAGCTTGGCATCGCCAGGTTCAGCCAGAATTCATCATACGGAGCAATTGCCGGGCTGTGTAACGCGCTCGGCAGCCTGCTGACAGGCATTATCGTCGCTCACAGTCTGGGGGTCGAGAACACCGGTGTCATCGCCTTTGCACTTTGGATCGCGATGTTTGCAGCGGCAGTTGCCGACCTCGGCATTCAGGCGACCTTGGCTCGTTACCTTCCGGAGTTGATCGCGTCGGACCGGCCGAGGGATGCCGATCGGCTGGCCGCGTACCTGCAGCGGAGGATAGCCCTCAGCTGCTGTGCCGCGCTGGCCTTGTTTATCTGTTACGGAGTTTGGGATTGGCGGACCGGGAGAGCGGGGTCGGCCGTCTGGGGTTTGATCGGTGTTGCCTGCGCTTTGCAAGCGCTGGCTGGTTTTACGTACGGGTATTTGCGTGGCATCCAACGCTTCCATCATGTGGCGTTGACGACAGCAGTATCTTTGGGTGTCCAACTCGTTCTCGTTGCTGTCGGAAGCCTTACCTTTGGTATCCCCGGCGCCCTCGTCGGTTACTGCGCAGGCAGCGCCGTCCCAGCGGCGCTGGCGTTGCGGTCAGTCCACGGCATTGGCCCTCTCGCGAGCGACATCCGCGTACGAGCGTGGCGCTACGCTCTGTACGCATGGGCGGGAGCCCTATCGTCGACTCTTGTTTGGTCGCGCGCCGAGGTGTTTTTTCTGAACCGCTCAACCGGGAGCGCTGCGGTCGGGTTGTTCACCGTCGGCGTGACGCTCGCCAATCTGGCCTCGCAAGGGCCGATGCTGCTAACAGCCGGCCTGTTGCCGTATTTCGCGCAACGCTTTGGGAAAGGGGCGTTCGCCGAAATGGGCGAGGCCTATGCGGCGGCCACTCGAATGCTCGCGTTTCTGGTGTTCCCGGCCTGTTTTGGCATGGCCGCAGTACTGCCTGTGCTATTGCCAATGCTTTATGGACAGGATTTTGCCGGAGCGATACCGGCTGCCTCGATCCTGCTGGTAGGGGCCGGCATTGGATCAGCGGCCTTCGTCGGCTCCAGCCTTGTGATGGCTGTCGATCGAAGCGACTTCATCTTTTTGAGCGGGCTCCTTGCCGCGGCTTTGACCGTCATCGCCGGGTTTACCGTCATACCGGCGTCCGGACTGATGGGTGCGGCCTGCGCGCGGGCTGCGATCCAGGTTGCTGTGGTGGCATTCGGAAGCTGGTTCATATACTTCAGGCTACGCTTTCCGTTGCCATTCGCGGCGCTCGCCAAGTTGCTGCTCGCGGCGCTCTCGTGTGGTGCGGCGGCGCGTCTTTGTTTGCTTGTGACCAGCCCCGCATCGCTGCCCGCCGCAATACTTAGCGGAGGAGTGGTTTATTTGGTCACTGTCCGGGCTCTGCGCGCACTTCCAGCCAGCGACATAGAGAGGCTTCGCGCGGTGGTTCGCCCGCTGCCGGGCTGGCTCCGGTCGAGCACCGAGTTTGCACTATGGGTGATCTCCCCTCCACCCGGGCGTGGGCATCGATCAGCGCCCGCTGGCGCTCCCGCACAGCCTCTTTCCACGGCAATCGAATCCAAGGGGGGCCATAGTGGAAATTGAAACGATTGGCCTCGTCGTATTGGGGTTGAGCTTCCTCGGCTGGAGCTTTGGACCAAGCCTGTCGATCCCTGTCTTTTTTGCGTCGACACTGCTTGGTTCCGCTGCGGCAATCATTTTGACCGGCTTGGGCGGCGCGACTGTCCAGCCGGCGTATGTGCTGCTCGGATTTTTGGTAGCCGCCGCTTTCGCCAATCGGGATTTGGCGGGCGCGGCCGCATACGCGGTTTCTTTTCCACGAGCAGGTTTCTGGCTCCTGTTGACCGGTGCGTATGCGGTCGCATCGGCAGCAATTTTCCCGCGCCTGTTTGCCGGATCAACCTACGTCTTTGCCATAGCCCGCACGGAGATTGGCCCAGGTATCATCTCGATGCCGCTGGCGCCGACGTCGGGAAACATCACCCAGGCGATCTATTTCCTCGGCGACATTGCCTGCTTCCTGACCTTCTATGCGTACGCTTGCCGGCCGGCCGGGCTGAAGACGATCGTCTACGCGGCGATCGCCGCCGCGGCGCTCGATCTCGCCTTCGCGGTCATCGATCTAGCGGGCGATTGGACAGGCGCGGGCGATCTGCTTGGCTTTCTGCGCAACGGCAGCTATCGGATGCTCTACGACGCCCGGATCCTCGGGCTGAAGCGCATCGTCGGTTCGTTTCCGGAAGCCTCGACCTTCGCCTATTTCACGATCGGCTTCTTTGCATTCTGCACCAAGCTCTGGCTGGGCGGAATCAAACCAACACTCACTGGGCCGCTCGCTGTTCTTTTGCTGATCGCGCTGGCACTGGCGACCTCGAGCACGGGGTACGTAGGGACAGCCGGCTTCCTCGCTGCCCTTTTTGTCACCGGCCTTGGCAGCATATTGGCCGGCCCGGTAACAGCGAGGACAGTGATGTCGGTCACCATCGCGCCTCTGTTGCTGGCGGCATTCGTAATCGGCGCCCGCCTGGACGACCGGGCATGGCAGACACTCTCGTCGATGGTTGAGGAGACAATTCTCGACAAGATGGCGTCCCAGTCCGGCGTCGAGCGCGCGAAGTGGAACGAGCAGGCGCTGGTCAATTATTCCGATACGCATTGGATGGGCGCGGGCGTCGGCAGTGTGCGCGCGTCGAGCTTTCCCTTGGCGGTGCTCGGGAATATCGGCGCAATCGGGGCGGTGACTTACGGAAGCTTTCTCGTCGCCGTTCTGTTCCGGCGCAAGAACCGTTGGGCAGAGCCGTTTCCCGCGACGTGCCAAAGCGGCGCGCGATGGGCTTGTCTGACGCAGCTGATCGGCGCCTCGGTCGCCGGCAGTTTCATCGATCTTGGCTTGCCGTTTTTCGTCTTCGCCGGGCTCGCCTGCGCGGCGCCAAATCCTGCTTCGTTGCCAAGAACCGTGCGTGCTGACCAGTCGTTGGCGGCAGCGCGTGTCTAGATGGCATCCGTTTCAGTTAGAGGAGTAACCCGTGCGGGTTATCGATCGACCGATACGCGTCTTCGTTCACTTGGCCCATGGGTTCGGGGCAAGCCAATGGGAAGCGAAATGGAAGCGAGGCGAGATCATAGGGATAAACGACCACTTGCCATACGGCTACTTCTGGGCCCGTGAAGAGGGATGCCTCATAGAGTATTCCGAAGACGGGAAGGAAGGGTTGGCCGCGAAGCTCCTGCGTATGGGGATTCGAGCACTGCTTGGCTTCGATTTTGTCCATGCCTGGCGCAACCGTCGCGGGATTACCGGCGCGGAAGTCGTTTGGACGCACACGGAATCGCAGCATCTTGCAGTTCTGCTCCTCCTTCGGGGCCGCCTGCAGGCCGAGCGGCCGAAAGTGGTCGCGCAGAGCGTGTGGCTTTTCGATCGCTGGAACAGACTCTCCCGCCCGCGGCGCTGGTTTTACCGCGGGTTGATGCGACAAGCGGACATTCTTACGGTTCTTTCGCCGGAGAACCTGCAGAGGGCGCGACAGCTTTTCCCGATGTGCCGAAGTGAAATTATCCTATTCGGCATCAGGACGGAGGAGATCAGGGAACGCCGACAGCACGCAGTGCGCTCTCCGATCCGCGTTCTGTCGCTCGGCAACGATCGCGACCGGGATTGGGAGACCCTGGTTGACGCCGTGAAGGGCTGGGACCGCTGTACGCTGCGCGTGATTTCGCCGGGGATTAGCCGAGCGCTGGTGCGAGGTGCCCCAAATGTAGAGATCGTTCACCCACAAACGAACAAGGAATTGCTGTCCCTTTACGATTGGGCCGATTTCATAGCGTTAGCCCTCAAGCCCAACCTGCACGCGTCAGGCATCACGGTGATCGAGGAGGCCACAGTCTGCGGCGTCCCGGTCATCTGCACCGACACTGGCGGTCTTCGCGCGTATTTTTCGGATGCCGAGGTGCGATACGTCCCTCCGAATGAACCGGCAGCGTTGCAGCGAGCTATCGAATTGTTGGCAGAAGAGGATGACGGCGGCGCTTCCATGCTGGAGCGGGCGCGTCATCGCATGCGCGCGGCTGGACTGAGCTCGCGGGACTTTGCGAGGCGGCACGTCGAGCTCTCTCGGGAGCTGCTGGGCAGCGCCGCGGTCGCTAGCGTTGGACCGACGGTCAGCCCGCGGAGAAGCCAGTCGCCCCGGCTGCCCTTACCGCCGGCGCAGCGCGCAGCGTCCGTTCTTTGCGTGGCGGCGGGCACCCTCATCTCTGGTCTCCTATTCGGTTTCGCCGGTGCATTCGGCGCGACACGCACCGACGGTGCGGCGATCGATTTGTGCGCGTTCGTTCCGACGTTCAGCGAAGATTTCGATAAGTTGAGCGTGTCGAGCTGGGGAGACGGCGGGACCCGCTGGATTGCGCATACGCCTTGGCACGGTGACTTTGGTGATGCCGCGTTCGCTGACCCCGGCCCGGGCTTTCCCTTCCGGGTGAAGGACGGGGTCCTGGAGATTGAGGCGCGCAAGGATTTGGAAGGCAAGTGGCAGTCCGGCTTGCTGGCATCCGCCACGCCCAGCACCGAAGGATTTTCGCAGCGCTATGGCTATTTCGAGGCACGTGCTCTTCTGCCGCCCGGCCCCGGCGTCTGGCCGGGCTTCTGGCTAAACAGCAGTCAACCGCAAGCGTCGAAAAAACCCGGCGTCGAAATCGACGTGTTGGAATATTACGGCCAGTTCCCGAATGCCTATCATTCGGCCGTACACGTTTGGGACAAGACCGATCCGACGAAGAATCGGGTGCAAGATCATGTCACCGACGTGCCGTCCGGATCGCTAAGTAGCGCTTTTCATACTTATGGCGCAGACATCGAGCCGGACCGGATCACCTTTTACCTCGATCGGCACGAAACTTGGCGCGTGGCTACGCCGCCCGAATTGCAGGGTCCGCTGATGCTGCTGGTGAACTTAGCACTCGGATCGGGCTGGCCGATCGACCGAACCCCGAATCCCTCGATCATGAAGGTTGATTATGTGCACGCCTACCGCCCCCGGACGCAGCAGGAAGCGGCGGCGTCCTGCCACGATTCAAGTGAAGGTACCGCTCGGCCGCCAAATCGGCCGTAGGGCTAACCCGGCAACGAAGGAATAGCGCCAGATGATAAGCGAAGCCGCGATTACCTGGGCGCGCACGCATCCAGCGCTGAAGGAGCGCTTGCGCCGAGCCCTACGTGCAATCGGCTATGATACGAGCGATTGGATGCGCGTGGTCATGTACCGTAGCTGCTTCGCGTTCATAGCCGACCTTGGGCCGGAGCGGCTGGACGCACTGGAAATCTCTGCCGGACCGCATTGGGCACGCGAATTTCGCTTCCGGTCGTACACGGGCACCGGCTACCCCAACTTCGATATCTGCGCTCAAACATTGCCGGCGTGCTTCGATCTGATCATCGCAGATCAGGTATTCGAGCATTTGAGATGGCCTTATCGCGCCGCGCAAAATGTTCTGGCGATGCTGCGGCCAGGCGGCTATTTCGTGATCACAGTACCGTTCCTGGTGCGGATCCATCCTTCGCCGATCGATTGCAGCCGCTGGTCAGAGGAGGGATTGCGGTACTTCCTGATCGAGTGCGGGTTTGACGACACAGGTATAACGACCGGGTCATGGGGCAACCGGGCGTGTCTCAAAGCCAATCTAACGACCTGGCGCAAACGCGGGCTGTTCGGATCCCTAACGAACGAGCCAGACGTGCCTCTGGTGGTGTGGGCTTTCGCCCAGAGGGTGCTGACACCCCACCATTCGTCCGCCCTGCGGCAGCGCGACACCGTTCCCGCGGTGGATGGCGCGAGCGCGGCTGGCGAGTCGTTCGAATGCTCGGAAGGAGTGCGGTCGTAATGCGACACGCAACCTGGCTCAGGCTCGAAGCGTCTCCGCTTTGGCGTAGCGTCTATCAGCTCTACCGCAGATTACCCGATTGGCTGCGCGCGCCACTCCGAAACCTGCTGATGCCGCACTGGCATATGTCTGCCTTTCTGATCAGGACGGCCGCTCGTCGCCGGGTGGTTGCCGGACCGTTCCGCGGCATGCGCATCCAGCTTTCGTCGCTGTCGAGCAGGCACCTGCTGGGCTACATCCTCGGCTCACAGGAACTGGAACTGCGCGAAGTCATCGAGCGCATCGTCAAACATGGCTACCGCACAATTATCAATGTCGGCGCCGCCGATGGATATTACGCTGTCGGGCTGGCGCTCCGCTCGCCGTCGAGCGCCGTCGAGGCGTTCGAGACGCTACGGGAATTTCATCCGCTCGTCCAACAGTCGGCTCGCCTGAACGGCGTTTCCGATCGTATTGCCCTGCATGGAACATGCGAACCCAACACTCTGCGACAAACACTCGAACGCGTTACCAAGCCGGTGCTTGTCCTAATGGATATCGAGGGCGGCGAAGTCGGCCTGCTTGACCCGCGCTCAATTCCTCAGCTGCGGGACGCGGATATTCTCGTCGAAACCCACGACGCGTTTGTCGCGCAGGCGACCGACACGCTGATCAACCGGTTCTGGGAAACACACTCCGTTGAGTGCTATTCGGCGCAACCGCGCATACACGCCGATTTCCCGGCCCATTTCCTGCCCGCCTTTCGGCGCTGGTTTCCGCGACTCGCCGTCGACCTGATGGACGAGCGCCGCCCGGGCATTCAGCGATGGCTGTTCCTCACGGCCAAATGTCACCCGCCTGCCGAATGCGCAGCCGATCAGGTAACGGCTGCATCGGTTGCTGATTAGCGGGAGCGGCACCGTATGGATATCGCCTTTGTCTCCGGTAACGCTCACCTCCCGCAGTTGTTCGGAGGCGTGGAGGTCAACACACACGCGCTGGCTAACGAACTGATCCGTCGAGGGCACCGCGCCTATGTGCTCGCAAAACTGTCGATGCGCGATTCATTCGGGCTGTCGCGAGTTGCGCGTACCGCAATCACGGGACGGAAAATGTGGGTCGACCACGATCTTGGCTACACGGTGTTCCGTTCTCGCAACCCCTGGCATGTGGTCGCCGACCTGCCGCGCCCGACGATCGCGGTCGTGCAGAATGGCCCAATGGTTGACTTCGCGGCCGCGTTCGCTCGGCTTGGCGTGCCGAGCGTCGCATACCTCTTGGGCCTAGGTTTCCAGTCGTGGCGCGTCAACGGCTCGGCCGAGCGCCCCTTGCCGTTCCGGGGTTATATCGCGCTTTCGCAGTTCACTGCCGAACGTCTGCGCATGTCGCACGGCCTGGATTCGCTAGTCTTGCCGCCACTCTTCCGCCGCGAACAATATGCGACGGAAGTCTGCGGACGCATGGTCACCTTTATCAATCCGGTCGCCGTTAAGGGCGTCGATCTTGCGCTTGAAATAGCGGCGCTATGCCCGGAAATCCCGTTCTGTTTCGTACGGGGCTGGCCGTTGACGTTGAAGGATTTAGCCCGGCTGAAGCGGAGCCTTCGCAAACTCAAAAACGTTGTACTGCGCGACAGTACCTTCGATATGCGCGTGATCTACCGCCAGACGCGCTTGCTGCTGGTGCCGAGCCAATGGGAGGACGAGACCTGGGGTCGGGTCGTCACAGAAGCACAATTCAGCGGCATTCCCGCTATCGCGAGCAACCGCGGCGGACTCCCCGAGGCGGTGGGACCGGGGGGAGTGATCCTGAGGCACGACGAGCCCGCGAAAACTTGGGCCGCGGCGGTACGCGAATTGTGGTCCGATGAGCAGCGGTACCAACAACTCTCGAGCCGCGCGCTTGAGCACGCCGCTAGACCGGAGATGAACACCGACAGGCAAATATCATTGCTAATTGATGCGCTCGAACGGTTCAGCGCGTGACCGGCGCGCCTCCGGTGTCGCCGATAAGCCGCTCGACACGATGGAAGTCGGCATGATTGTGACGACGAGCTGGGACGATGGGGACGTTATGGACGAACGTCTTGCCGACCTGCTCGCTTGTCACGGCATTCGCGGCACCTTCTACATGACGCGCAGCTATCGCCCGTGCCGGATCCCCGACGACCGGATCCGCGCGCTGGCGGAAAGCCATGAAATCGGCGCCCACACGCTGACCCATCCCGATCTGAGATTGCTGTCGCACGCCGCCAAGGCGAACGAGATTGAAGGAAGCAAGCATTGGCTTGAGGATGTGACCGGCAAACCTGTTTCAATGTTCTGCTACCCCTTTGGCCGCTTTGATGCGGCGACAAAGTCATCGGTTTTAACGGCCGGCTTCCAGGGAGCCCGAACCACCCGACAATTTTCGTTGATCCCAGCGGCAGATCGGCTCGCGATCGCGACAACACTTCACGTTCATCCTCTTCTGCTGCGTCGCGACAATATGCGCGACTTCAGCGCTTATCTGCTTCGATCGGCGCAGGATCATAGCTGCTGGCACGACGGCTTCGTCATTGGTGCTGCCATGCTGCGCGGCTGGCTATACTTCGCCGAAACCTTGTTCCGCATCTCAACGGCACAACCCCAAACGGTTTTTCACCTATGGGGCCATTCATGGGAGATCGAGGCGTCCGGAATGTGGAAGCAGCTCGATACTTCCTGGAGGTGCTCAGCAGCCTGAGCTGTCGGTTCAAAGCGAATGGCGACCTGTGATTGCTCTACCGCTTGTCTGGCTGGGCATAGCGCGAAGAGGGTTCGTCACTGGCCTCAGGCGCCTACGGAGCAGTTTCCCGCCGATCTCGTCGTCTCTCAGGAGGGAGATCACCGGCGAACTGTTGGGGTGGCGGAGGGGATGTCCGCCAATCGACAACAAGGTTCATCGCAATTACATATAGTTGGCCGACACCGACCCGTTCTACCCATCCTTTCACCCATTTCTGCGGCGCGACCTAGCGCGAAGTCGCCAGCGCTCGTCTGAGCTGATTCAACCGGTCCGGGAGGATCGGAGTGGATCTGATGATGGGGGAACGCCGCGTCCGGTAGGATGCGCCTGTCTCACGAGTTCTCGCCCGAACGACATGTGCCGCGCAAAGGGCGCGAAGCCAGCTATGCAAGACGGTTGCCGAGAGTCTTTGAACCCGGCGGATCGGTCGCGCCGAGGGGCAGTCCGGTCCGCGCCTGAAAGGCTGCCGCGAGCGCAGACAGCAGCGGATCGTGGAAAGCCGGCGCCAACAAGGTCACGCCGGTCGGCAGGCCGTTGGACTGGAAGCCGTTCGGAACCGCGATCGCCGACAAATCGAGCAGATTGCAGAAATTCGTATAATAGCCGAGCCGCTCATTGGTTCGGTGCGGATCGGCCTCAACCTCGGCGAGGCTATAAATCGTGCCGGTCGTCGGCAGCAGCATCACCTCTATCTGCTGCCATAGCGCTGCGGTCCGCCGATGCAATTCGGCCAGTCGTTGCCGGTCGCGAAACACCGCAGTGCCGGAAACGGCATCGCCCTTCGCGATAATCTGCTGCGTGATCGGATGCAATATCGTGCGATTTTGGCCGATCGCGTCATCAACAGCCGCGGTGCGCTCGGCAAGCCAGCCGCCGTGATACAGCAGCGATCCGGCTTGCAGGAACGCCGCGAGATCGAATTCCGTCGGTGTGCCGCCGAGAGCGGCGAGCCGCGCGATCGCCGCTTCGTACAGCGTGGCGGCGTCAGTGTTACCGAAGAACTCGCGCTGCTGCGGTAGCGGCACGCCAAAAGTGAAACACGGCGGCGTCCTACCGAAGCAGGAAAACCCGCGAGGTGATCGGCGCGAGTATGCGTCCTCAGGGTCCGGCTCAACCATTGCGTCGAGAACGGCCGTCGCGTCGGCAACCATGAGCGCGAAAATCGAGACGCAGTCTAGCGAGCGGCAAGCCGGCACGATCCCGCGCGTGCTGACGAGCCCCCGAGTCGGCTTCAGCCCGACGATGTTGTTGAAGGCTGCCGGTACCCGGCCGGAGCCCGCGGTATCGGTGCCAAGCGCAAAGGCGACGAGACCGGCGGCCACGGCGACCGCCGAGCCCGAGCTAGACCCACCGGGAATGAAATCCGCATCGAACGGGTTACGCGGCACTCCATAGGGCGAGCGGGTGCCGACAAGGCCGGTTGCGAACTGGTCGAGATTGGCCTTGCCGATCAACAGCGCACCGGCCGCAAGCAGCCGAGCGACGGCCGGGGCGGATTGCGCCGGCTGGCGGGCGAACCCAGGACAGGCGGCAGTCGTTGGTAGGCCGGCGACGTCGATATTGTCCTTGAGCGCAAAGGGCAGCCCATAGAGCGGCATTGCCGCGATGCCCGCGGCTACCGCGCGGCGCTCTAGTGCTCGTGCCGATGCCAGAAGCTGGTTTTCCGAAACCCGTGAGATCCAAACCCCATCGTCACCGCGTGCCCGGATCCGCGCAGCGATCTCGCCCACGACGGCGACAGGGCTCATGCCCTCGGTGTAACATCGTCGAAGCGAAGCAAAATCGAGGCTGAGTGGCATCGGCTCACATCTCTGCGGTTTCGCGAGCGTACCGCAATGCAAGAGCGCCGCACAAATGCCAACGCGGCCGAACAGACGCGATGCCGCCAGCCACGCAAACCGGCATTTCTCAGCTCTACCGTCTATGAACTAGGCAATCGGCCACGCGTTCGCGACGGCCTCGCCAATACCGCATGGCACGGCAGTTGCTGCAAGCGGTCGATATTGGCGGAGGCACAACCATGACTGCGAGCCACGCGAAGGAACCGCTAGTGCTCGGCTGGATCGATGCGACGCTGGCGTCGTCATTATTGCGCGATGCCGTCCCGGTGCGATCAGGGCGCCGTGCCGCGGTGCTCTCGTTGAGCAGATTTTGGCAATTCCTCAGATCAATCGCCGGCATGCGCGGCAAACCGCTCGCCCGCGCGGACGGTCCGGATCAGCCGCCGGAAGGGCTGCTTGCGAACACGATTTGGGATGATCCATCCCTCTGGCTGCTGATGATGCACTGACTCAAGGTGCTGAGGGTCGTACGTTCTCGCCACACCGCTACGCCCGGGTCCGAGGGCAGCGGCGGGTCTGGTATCGCGCGGAGTTCGGCAGTCTCCGAGACGTGGGCCAGTCCATCATCAGCTCACCCCGTCCCTATGCGCCAACAGATCCGATCTCGACTAGCGCACCCCAGCGCCAGACCCGTGACTCCGATGCAGATTCACGCCGGCAGGCGCCCGGGCGCGAAATAAGATTGGTAGGCCGCATTCATCGCCGCGCAATCGCGATCGAAATGCGTCAGGTACATGCGCGCGAACACCGCGGGGGCGAGCCCGCTACCCGTCCCAGCAAGCACGAGCTTCAAACTTTCGATCACCCCCGCGTCTGCGCCTCGATCCCGTCGAGAGCGGCGCAGATACGTCATCAGGTACGGTTGGCATCTGGCCAGTGACGAAAAGCCAGCCGTCAGCCGACGACATGGCTGAACGGCGCTACGGGCTGCGGCGCTCCGATGGATCATAAAGGAATGCGGATGCCGACAATGTACTTGCCGTGCGTCTCGGCGAAAAAGATATGTCACGGAGCCGCTGGCATGGTTCCTGCGTCCGTTTACAGTCCTGCTTCCGAGTTTGCCGGGAAAAATACATGAGCATCGAGCGCCGAGTGTCACGTCGCCGGGTACTCGCCGCGGCAGGGGTCGCCGTCGGCGGCATCGCCTACCCTCGGCTCGTTTTTGCTCAGACAAAAAGGGCGATCAAATTCACCCTGCCGTGGGTCGCGGAAGGCAGCAACCTGTTTACCTTTGTCGCCAAAGGCATGGGGTTTTGGGACAAGCATGGGCTAGAGGTCGACATCGCTCGTGGATCGGGCTCGGTGGCCGCGGCGCAGGCAATCGGCGAGGGCCGGTTCGATTTCGGACTGTGCACCCCGTCAATCGCGATTTTGCAGACGATCAGGGGACTGCCGATCGTTCAGCTCGCTGCATGCGCATATGACGCGACGATGGGCATTGGGGTCATGAACGACGGTCCGATCAAGGGCCCCAAGGATCTGGAGGGCCGGACAATGGCATCGGTCGTGACCTCCGGCGACTATCCGTTCTTGCCCCTGTTTGCCGAAAAGGCCGGCTTCGACCTCGATAAGGTCACCCGAATTCAGGTCGACAACAAGGTACGCGACAGGCTGCTGCCGGAAGGCAAGGTCGACGCGATCTCGGGTTTTGCCAGCAGCGCGATGCCGAGCTATGCCGCCACCGGCGTCAAGGCGCATTTCATGCTGTTCAGTGATTACGACATCGTCAACTACGGCACGACATTGATGACCCAACCGACCCGTCTCGTCGAGGAGCCGCAATTATGTGCAGCCGCGACCGACGGGCTTTTGCAAGGCTTGATGGCTACGCTGCTCGACCCAGGCGAGGCGATCAAGGTGTTTTTCAAGCAAGTGCCGGAAATGGCGCTGGCGACGCAGGCGCGCGAGCAGATCCGAGTGGGGACCGGCATTCTGATTTATGTCGCCGCCCGCGAGCTCATCAAGGCTAACGGCCTCGGCTACATGGATCCCAAGGATTACGAGACGATGACCAATCTGGTCATGAAATACCTCGCCAAGGAAGGCGACCAGAGGCCGGAAATGGCCAAGGTGATGACGAACCAATTTGTCGGCGGCTTAAAACCGTCGCCGGCCGATTGGGACCAGATGCAAAAGAATGCCCAGGAGTTCCACGCGTATCTGAGTTGATCCGCGCGGATGGCACGTCGTTTGCGAGCGGCTCCGTTGTCGATGGAGCGGGCCATGCCGGTCGTTGAACAGGGGCGCTACGTCGAGCTTGCCGAGGTCAGCAAGGTCTACCGCAGCGGCACCGTCGATGCGATCGAAGCGGTAAGCTCGGTCAGCTTCACCGTGCCACGCGGGCAATTCGTGGCGGTTCTCGGGCCGTCAGGTTGCGGCAAGAGCACCCTGCTGATGATGGTCGGCGGTCTTGAATCGGTGACGGCCGGTCGCGTCGCAATTGGTGGTGAACCGATGACAGGGCCGCGCGACAGCATCGGCGTCATGTTCCAGGACGCGACGCTGCTGCCCTGGAAGAGCGCGCTCGACAACGTCCTGTTTCCGATCCGCGTCCTGAAGCGGCCGCTCGACTCCTATCGCGACCCCGCGCGCGAGCTGCTCGAGCGGGTCGGGCTCGACGGCTTTGCCCAGAAGAAGCCGCATGAATTGTCGGGTGGAATGCGTCAGCGCGTCGCGATCTGCCGTGCGCTCGTCTACGACCCCGAGCTTCTGCTGATGGATGAGCCGTTCAGCGCGCTCGACGCGATCACCCGCGACGAGATGAACGAGCTGCTGCTCGATCTCTGGCAGCAGTACACGAAGACCGCTCTTTTCGTCACGCACAGCATTCGCGAGGCTGTGATGCTCGCCGACCGCGTGCTGGTCATGACCCGGCGCCCGGCGACAATCGTCGAGGATCTGACGATTCCATTCGCGCGACCGCGCGAAATGGCGATCGGTGAGAGTCGGGAGTTCAACGAGATCTGCGGCCACCTGCGCGAGCGCATCGAGGAAAGCCACTACCGCGAGCGACGCTGATCGCCCGCGGCAAAAAAATGTCAGAACGGGAGGATCGCTGCGAAGGCCGAAACGCGCCCGCGGATGGTGCGGTGAGGGAGGCTGGAGATGCAGCGGCGGATGATTTCACGACGGGATTTGTTCGGGCAGGCTGCAGCGCTCGCGACCGCCAGCCTATTGCCGGCGCCGGCAATCGCCGAGACGCGCCAAGTGAAGTTCACCTTACCGTGGCTGGCACAGGGTAGTTTCGCCTTTGTCTACATGGCGAAGGCCAAGGATTTTCTCAAAAAGCGCGGCATCGAGATCGACATCGCCCGTGGCTTCGGTTCGTTTGCCGCGGCGCAAAGCATTACGGGCGGGCAGTTCGATATCGGCCTCTGCGCGGCGCCGGCCCTAACGCTTTCAGTCGCGAAAGGTCTGCCGCTAATCGCGCTCGCCACTACCGATTACGACGCGACGATGGGGATCGGGGTGCTCGCCGATTCTCCGATACGGAAGCCACAGGACCTCGCCGGCAAAAAAATTGCCTCGGTGCCGACCTCGGCCGAGTTCCCTTTCCTTCCCGCATACGCGAAGAAGGTCGGGCTCGATCTCAGCACCGTCGAATCGGTGCATGTCGACAACAAGGTGATCGAACGCATCCTCATGGAAAAACAGGTGGATGCCATCACCAACTTCGCGGCCAGCAGCTACTCGACGATGATGTCGAAGGGCGTACCGAGCCGGTGGATGCTCTATAGCACGGCCGGCATCAAGAACCACGGCCAGACGATCGCCGTGACCAAGGACACGCTGGCGAAGGATCCCGGCTTCTGCGAGGCGATGGTCGACGGGCTGCTCGACGCAATCGTCTTCACGCTGACCAACCCCGATGAGACGGTCGATCTCTTTCTCAGACAGGTCCCCGAGATGGCGCTGAATCCAAGTGCCAAGGAGTTAGCGCGCCTGGGTCTGGTCATGTGGCAGCACTCGGTCGAACACCCGGAATCGCGGGCGCATGGCCTAGGTTGGTGCGACCCCGAAGCCTTCGCCGAGACAACCGATCTCGCCATGCAATATCTCCGAGCCCGGAATGATCCGACCAGAGGTCGAGGCGCTGATGACCAACCGATTTACCGGCAAGCTCAAGCTGAACGAGGCCCAATGGTCAGAGGTTCGTTCCCGGGTCTCCGAGTACGACAAGGTCTTCGGCTAAGGCTCACCTTTGCAGAGAGCGTCTAACTGCCGCGGCCTTGGCCCGTGGTTTGCAGCAAGCGCCGTGGCATTTGGAGGGTGAGACATGAGCGTCGAGAGCGCGGCCGCCTCATCGATTGCAGCATCCGCTCGCTTTGCGTCGCTTGGGGCCATCGGCCTGCCGAGCTTGCGACAACTGCGTCCGATTATCCTGCCGCTCGCAACCGCCGCCATTTTCCTCGCGCTGTGGCAGGGCATGGTAGCGGCGCTGCACGTGCCGCACGTGATCCTCCCGCCGCCGAGCGAGATCGCCGAGGAGCTGTGGCGCTTGCTGCCGCTCCTGCTGCAGCACGCGGTACCGACGACGCTCGATTCGCTGATGGCATTTTCGGTGGCGACGGCGCTCGGGGTCTGTCTTGCTGTTGCGATCACTTATTCCCCACTCCTGCGAGACACGCTCTATCCCAATCTGGTCGTGTTCCAGCTGATCCCGAAAATCGCGCTCGCGCCGTTGTTTGTCATTTGGCTCGGGATCAGCAGTGAGTCGCGCGTGGCCTTCTCCGCCTTTATCAGCTTCTTCCCGATCGCGATCTCGGCTGCGGTCGGTTTCTCCAATATCGAGGCCTCGACATTGCGGCTTTGCCGTTCGCTGACCGCGTCCGAATGGCAGCAGTTCCTGATGGTGCGCTTCCCGTTCGCACTGCCGGCGATTTTCAGCGGCATGAAGATCGCGATGACGATGGCGATCATCGGCGTCATCATCGGCGAATTCATCTCGGCCAAGGCGGGGCTCGGTTTTTACATTCTGTACGCCAGCTCGCGCATGGAAACAGCGGTCATTTTTGCGGCACTGCTGGTGCTTTGCGTCATCGGCATCGCACTTTTTGGCGCGGTCGCGCTGGCAGAGGAGCTGGTGCGACGGTCTTATGGCAGGCGGTAGCATCCGGAAAGGAACGATAGCCATGACTTCGCAGGTGGAAAACCAATTGTTGACGCAGGTTGGAACCGGCACCCCGATGGGTGACCTGATGCGCCAGTACTGGGTGCCGGCTTGCCTGTCATCGGAGATCGTCACCGACGGCGATCCGCTGCGGCTCATGCTGTTGGGCGAACGGCTGATTGCCTTCCGCGACAGCACCGGGCGGGTGGGCATCCTCGATCATCGCTGCCCGCACCGCTGCGCCTCACTGTTTTTTGGTCGCAACGAAGAGGGCGGCCTGCGTTGCGTCTATCACGGCTGGAAGTTCGACACCGCCGGCAATTGCCTGGACATGCCGAATCTGCCGCACGACCAGGACTTCAAGGACAAGGTTAAGGCGAGGGCGTATCGGGCCGCGGAGCGCGGCGGGCTTGTCTACGTCTATATGGGCGCGCGCGAAGTCGCGCCGCCTCTGCCGGCGCTCGAAGCCATGCTGTGCCCGCCCGAGGAGACGAGCCTCACCGCTCGGCAGCGCGAATGCAATTGGCTGCAGGCGCTAGAGGGCGACATCGACACCTCTCATTTCAGTTTCCTGCACGGCGGGAAGGTCGCCGTCGATGATATTGATCCGGACCATCTGGAGCGTTTTCAGTTCACCGACCGCGCGCCGCGCCATCACGTCAAGCGGACGGATTGGGGCACGATGTACACGGCTTACCGGCCAGCTGGACCTGGCCGGCTTTATTACCGTTTCGGCCATTTCGCGATGCCGTTCTGGGCGTTGTTCCCAAACGGGCCGCTAACGGACAACGTGCTTGCGCAGGGGTGGGTGCCCATGGACGACACTCACACGATGACCTTCACCTTCACCTGGAAGCGCAAGACGCCCGTCCTCCAGCTCAACAAAGCAGGTGATCCCCTGCCGCTGCTTGCGCGCGTCACCCCGACATTGCCGAATACCGCCGACTGGTTCGGCCGCTGGCGTCCAATCGCGAACCAAGGCAACGATTATCTGATCGATCGGGAGGCCCAGCGCACGATCAGCTATACCGGAATCTCCGGCGTGTTTCCGCAGGATTCCGCGGTCACCGAAGGAATGGGCGAGATATCCGACCGGACGATCGAGACCCTCGCACCAAGCGATCTGATGATTGTCATGACACGACGACGCCTGATCGAGGCCGCGCAAGCGCTTCGCGATCACGGAACGGTGCCGCCGCTCGTCGACGATCCGGAGACTGCCTTCCAGGCGCGTTCAGGCGATCTGATCGCGCCGGAAAATCAGCCCTGGCTCGAAGCCTACGAAGGGACGCTGCGGGAAGCGCAGCATCCGATCTTGCTGCGCGCGGCGGAATAGAGCTCCGCTCGCGGCATGACCGTCCTCCAGGAAGCCGCCCCGCCTCCGATCCGGCTCGGCGGTAATGCAACAGCCAAGTGGTGGCGCGCCGGACGGAGCGTGCTCTTGCCGCTTGGCTTCGCGGCGATGGCAACAATCGCATGGGAGATTCTGTGCAGGGTGAGCCGGATCTCACCGGAGCTCTTGCCCGCGCCCTCGGTTGTCTGGAGAGTGCTCTCGGAGAATTACGAGATCCTTTTCCAGCAGGCCCTGCCGACGACGATCGAGAGCGTCGTCAGTTTCGGACTGGCCAGTTTGCTCGGAGTAGGACTCGCGATCGCCATTACATTTTCGGCCTGGGTGCGAGAGGCACTCTATCCGAACATCGTGATGTTTCAACTGATCCCCAAGATCGCGCTCGCGCCGCTCTTTATCGTCTGGCTCGGAGTCGGCAGCCAGTCCTGCATTGTCGTCGCGGTGTTCATTGCATTCTTTCCCGTCGTCGTCTCGACCGCCACCGGCCTGGTCAGCGCCAAGCCGGAGGTTCTGCTGTTGTGCCGCTCATTGACCGCGAACGAATGGCAGGCGTTCCGCCTGGCCCGTTTTCCCTATGCCATGCCGTTCGTCTTCGCCGGCATGAAGGTCGGAGTAACGATGGCGATGATCGGCGTCATCGTCGGCGAGTTCATTACCGCTCAGGCGGGTCTCGGCTATATTATTATGTTCGCCTCCTCGGCTGGCGAGACCGCGACCGTGTTGGCTGCCATTGTCCTGCTCTGCGGCATCGGTCTCGCCTTATACGGCATCATCGCGCTCGGAGAATTTGCGATGCAGCGCTGGTACGGCGGCGAAATGCCGGTCGGCGGCGTCATATGAACGCGGCGGAATAAGGTTCCACGGATATGATCGCGACCGGCACCGATCTTGGTGCGGATGGCCATCTGCGGCTGCAGCCGCAGCCGATGGCGGAGACCGCGCTGACGCCAAAGCGTGTATTTGCTGATCGCGGTATCGGTTGAAACCGGCAAGTCTTAGCCACCAAGCCTGAACCGGTAAGCACCGAAGGCTCACTCGACCGCGTCTTCGGCGGTTGATAGAAATCGTTGCAAGTACGGCAGAAAAGGGGAGCAACGATGATCGAATTTCTGATCGTATCGCGAGCACCGACTCCGGTGGCTCCGTTCAGCCATGCGACGGCTGTCGATGGCTGGCTCTTTGTCACCGGTCAGATGCCGACTGACCCGCAAGACGACGGCGCGCCGCTGCCCGAAGGGATTGAAGCGCAGACGCGCCGGGTTATCGAGAATCTGAAGATTGTCTTAGCGGGATGCGGGAGCACACTGGACCAGGTGGTGTTCGCGCGTGTCTACCTGACGCATTTTGAGCGCGATTACGGGGCGATGAACGCGATCTACAAATCGTATTTTGCAGCGGGAAGACTACCGTCGCGCACCTGTATAGGAGTTACCGGCCTGGCGCGCGGCGCCCTCGTCGAGATCGACCTGGTTGCGCGCAGGACCGACACTTGAGATCTATTTTCGACGGCGCAGTCGGAGCAGCAGCACAACTCACACCGGGAAACCGGTTCGCACGACGTGCGCGACCAGCCTGCGGGCGACATCGCGCAGCAACAGGCGGTCTTCTTGCGGGGTTGGCGCCATGGCAATGCCCGCGACAACCTGATCGTGGCAGTAGGTCGGAATGGCCGAGCCATTGCGCAGGATCGGGTAGTCCAGATCCTGGTGGTTCCGCACGTCGCCGACGCCCTGTCGGATCATGTTGCGCATCATGATGATCCCGCGGTCCGTTGACGCGAGATGTTCGAGCCCGTGCCGTGAGACGCCGCTGTGAATGCTGACCTGAGCATCATAGTCGCCCGGCACGCGCTGCCGCTCTTCGTACGAACGACCGGCATCTTGGCCGAAGCCGTTGCCGCTGCGCATCTCCTTCCCTTCGGGCGCACGATAGTACCCGATCTGCATCGTGTGCGTGTCGTCGAGCGGCACTGCCCAGGTTGTGGCCTGTGCACGCGTGATCGAATTGCGCAGTGACATCGGGTCGGCGTTGAACGGAAATTGATGGATGTTTGGCAGGATGAAATCGGACAGCCGCACCCATACCCGCTCACCCTGACGGCGAGTGTCGATATAAACCATGCCGACCGGGGTCTCCATCCAGTCCCACTCGCCCAGTTCCTTGAGGTCGCTGGTAAATCCCTCGCTACCCGGCAGCGTGTGGAGGAACGCGAGATGCGCCGGGTCCATGCTGTTCTCTTTGATCTGCAGCCAATTGCACTCCCACACGTTGCCAGCGCGCGCGACCATCCGGTAGCCCGGCAGCTCGAATGTGTCGAGGATTGGGAAGGGTGGTCGCTTTTCGGGCGGTCCCATGTAGGCGAAGAGTAGACCGGCATGCTCGTGCACGGGGTAGGACCCGTGAAACAATCGGTCCTTCAGCGTGCTGTCGGAAGGTTCACCCGGCGTCTCAATAATTTCTCCATCGCAGCCGAAGAGCCAGCCGTGATAACAGCATCGAATACCCTTCTCCTCGATGAGCCCGAACTCGAGCGAGGTGCCGCGATGCGGACAGTGCAGCTCAAGCAGACCGGCGGTACCTGATTTGTCGCGGAACGCGACAAGATCTTCACCGAGAATGCGGAGCCGCCGCGGCAGATCTCCCAATTCGCTCGAAAGCGCGATCGGTTGCCAAAATCGCCGCAGATACTCGCCGCATGGCGTGTCCGGCCCGACCCGGGTCAGCTCCTCGTCCTCGGGCGGCAGTCCGCGATGGTGATACGCGCTGTAAGCCTTATTCAGAAACGGCGCTCGCGCATCCATATCCGCCTCTCCTTAGGCCACTGGGTGTCATGGTGGGGAAACATAACCCCGCTGCGCATCGCTGCATCATCCGTGCCAGGGTGCCGGCCTAAAGCATAAGATATGCATCGCCGAACAGGGGTTCAGGAACGCGATTTGTCTCGGGGCAGAGTAGGGCGATACGGCCTGCGTATTAATCGGCCAACCCGGCCACTGCAGGCTCTGCGGCTCGTTCGGGCATTACCGTTCTGCACTCGAGGCCGGCCGGGATCTCCCGCCAACGCAGGCAGGCCACGGCGTGGTCGCGCTCGTCCTGCAGATTCGGAACGGTGTGTCGACAGGTTGGCTCGGCGTAGGGACATCGCGAAGAGAACACGCAACCGGGGGGTAGCCGCGCCGCGCTGGGCGGCTCGCCTTCGAGTGCGGTGCGGCGCTGATCGAGGTCCGGCTCGAGCCGCGGCACAGCTTCGAGCAAGGCCTGCGTGTAGGGGTGGCGCGGCGCTGCGAAAAGCTGCGCGGCCCGGGCTATCTCGACGATACGGCCGAGATACATGATTGCCACCCGATCGCAAAATCGCCTGACCACGGATAGATCATGCGAGATGAAAAGATAGGTCAGGCCAAACCGTTTTCTCAGCTCAAGCAGCAGGTTAAGCACCGTGGCCTGAACGGACATGTCGAGGCCGGAGGTCGGCTCGTCGAGGATGATGAAACGCGGACGCAGGAGCAGGATGCGAGCGAGCGCGACCCGACGCAATTGTCCGCCCGACAGCTCGTGCGGATAGCGCTTCCGCGTCAAGGCATCGAGCCCGACCGCTTCGAGCATCTCGTCGACCCGCGCGGCTCGTTCCGCCGGGCTCATGACGCCTTCAATGCGGAATCCTTCTTCGAGGGTACCGCCGATGCTCCACCATGGGTCCAGCGCAGCAGCCGCGTCTTGGTGCACGTAATGAATGGCCCGGCGCTGGCGTCGCGCCAGTCGTGGCGACCGCCCGCTGACAACCGAGCCGTGCAGCCGGATTTCGCCCGATGTCTCGCGCTGAAGACCGAGGAGCGTGCGGCCCAGCGTGGTCTTGCCGCAGCCCGATTCGCCCACGAGGCCCAGAATTTCACCAGCTTGCACCGTGAGGCTCACGCCGCTGACCGCACGGACCGGAGGCGCGGGCTTGCGCAGCCAGCTACGCTTACCGCCGAGCAGCACGGTCACGTCCTGCATCTCGACGATGTTGCCGGCCTGCGTCATGTCGCGACCGCGGTCGGCTGGTCATACATCACGCAATCGACGCGTCGACCGCCGGGGGCAACTGACAGATGCGGTGCACGCCGATCACAAAGATCGCGGGCTTGGTTGCAGCGCGGCGCGAAACGGCAGCCGGCGCTAGGCCGCAACGGGGATGGGACGTTGCCGGGAATGCCGGTGAAGGTTTCCGCGCGGTCCGGGTGGCAGGCGAGCAGCGCTTTGGTGTACGGATGGCGAGGCTCCGCGAGAACGTCCGCCGTCTTGCCGCTTTCCGCCGTCTGGCCCGCATAGATCACGCACAGATCGTCGCAGAGCTGTGCGACGACGCCGAGATCGTGGGTGACGAACAGCATCGACAGGCCGAACTCCTCGGCGAGGTCGCGCAGCAGCCAGAGAATCTGTTGCTGGGTCGTCACGTCGAGCGCGGTTGTCGGCTCGTCGGCGATGACAAGAGGCGGCGAGGTAGCGAGCGCCGCGGCGATGACCAGCCGCTGCCGCTGGCCGCCGGAAAACTGGTGCGGATAGCGCTCCAAGGCCGCTTCCGGCTCGGGCAGCTGCACCCGGCGCAACAGCGCCAAAATCCGCTCGCGATGGCGCCGGTCACGCCCCCTATGGCCAAGCCCGTCATCGGGGGCGTGCCAGCGCAGGATTTCCAGCAACTGCGTGCCGACCTTGAACACCGGGTTCAGCGCGAGATACGGGTCCTGCGGGATGAAGCCGATGCAGCTGCCGCGGATCCGGGTATTGAGAGCCCGCTCGTCGAGGGACAGGACGTCCTCGCCGTCGAAGCGGATCGTACCGGCTTTGATCCGGGCGCCAGCAGGCAGGATGCCGATGATCGCGCGGATAATGGTCGACTTGCCGCAACCGGATTCACCGACGATCCCCAGAATGCGGCCGCGCTCCACCGTGAAGTCGATGTGGTCGAGGATCTTCGCGATCCCTTCGTCGCCCCCAATCGACAGGCGCAAACCGCGCACCTCGAGGATCGGATCCGTCACTACCGCGACCGCCGTAGTCGCGGGTCGACGAGGTCGCGCAACCCGTCGCCCAGCAGGTTGAAGCCGAGTACGGTGACGAGGATCGCCAGACCCGGAAACGTCGCGTACCACCAGGCGTCGGGGAGATAGTTGCGGCTTTCCGAAATCGTCAGCCCCCAATCGGGCTGCGGCGGCGCCGCGCCAACCCCGAGAAAGCCGAGCACCGCTGCGACGAGAATCGTGAAGCCAAGCCCGATCGTCGCTCGCACGATGATCGGGGAAATCGCGTTCGGCAGGATGTGCGCGAAGACGATGCGCCCGGCGCTGGCGCCGATCCCTTGCAGCGCGTCGACAAAGAGCGAAGCGCGCAGACGGCGAGTCTCGGCGAAAACCAGCCGCGTAAAGAACGGCCAGTAGGTCAGCGCCAGGGCGAGCATCGCGGTTTCGAGCGACGGTCGCAAAAGCTGGGCCAAGGCGAGAGCGAGAACCAGTTGCGGCAGCGACAGAAAGACGTCGGTGACGCGCATGATCGCCTCGGACAACAAGCCAGTGGTGTAGCCGGCAATGAGGCCAAGCGGTATGCCGATCGTCGCGGCGATTGCGACGACCGCCAGCGCCACTTCGAGTGCGCCGCGCGTACCGAGAATGACGCGCGAGAAAATGTCGCGCCCGAGATTGTCGGTGCCGAAGGGGAATGGGGCGCTCGGCGGCTTCAGGCGCTGCAGCAGATGCGAGGCGACGATATCGCCGGGGTGCGGCACGATCCACGGCCCAATGATCGCGATCACGACGGCAAAGAAAACGATGAAAAGGCCAATCAACGCAGGAATGTCGCGCAGGAATTTCCACAGGATCAGCATCTAAAGCTGCTCCCACAGGCGCGGGTCGAGCAAACCGTGCACCAGATCGGTGAGGATATTGACGACCGTGTAGACGACGCCGACCAACAGCGTGACCGCGAGCATGACCTTGGAATCGGCGGTCAGGATCGCTTGCACCGCGTAATCGCCAATGCCCGGCCAGTCGAAGATCGATTCGACAACGACGGCGCCAGCGATCAGCGCCCCGAACAACAACCCGATCTGCGTCACCGCGGCGATCACTGAATTGCGCAGGACATAGATCCAGATCAGCCGCCGCCGCGGGTAACCGACCGCGCGCTCGTACAGGACAAAATCCTTCTGCATCGTCTCGAGCACGCCGGCGCGCGTAAATCGGGCGATTGTGGCTAGCGCGCCGAGAGACAGCGTTACAGCCGGCATGACCAGATGGCCGAGTGCGTCGCAGAACGCGTCCCACCGTAGGGCGATCAGGCTGTCGAGCAATAGCGAGCCGGTGATCTCGGGCGGCAGCATTATGCCGGAGCCGGTGCGCCCGCGCAGCGGCAACCAATCCAGCTGCATCGAAAACAGCAACTGCAGCATGATCGCGAACCAGAACGTGGCAATAGCGACGCCGGTGATCGACAACAGGCGCAGCGCGAAATCCGGCCATCGGTTGTGATTGACGCCGGCAATCACCCCAAGCGGGATGCCCAGCGCAATTGCGATCAGCAATGCGGCGAAGGTCAGTTCGAGGGTGGCTGGCAGGCGCTGCCGAATATCCAGCCCGACCGGGCGGTGCGAATACTGGCTTTCGCCGAAATTGAAGCGCAGCACCTGGCCGATATAGAGCACGAGCTGTTCGTAAATCGGCCGGTCGAGACCGAATTGATGGCGGATCTCGGCGATCTGCTGCGGCGTCGCGTTGTCGCCAGCAAGTGCTGCCGCGGGATCGGCCGGCACGATCCGGATCAGCAAAAAGGTGATGATCATCAGCCCGAACAGCGACGGGGCCGCCGACAAAACCCGACGCAAGATGAAACGCAACATCGGGGCGGCTCTCTTTCGGTGTTACGAGGACAGGTGCATCCACCGCACCTCGCCGCCGCTGCCGACCGGACAATGCTTGAAGCCCTGCACGCGGTTTGACACGCCGCACACCTCGATCATGTTGTAGATCCAGATGTCGGGCGAGTCGGCGACAATGAGCCGGGCCGCCTTTTCGTAGAGCGGCGCGCGGTCCTCCTGTTCGGTGGTGAAGCGCGCCTTGGTCAGCAATTCATCGACTTCGGGATTTTTGTACCAGCACGATGCCTTCCAGGTGCCGTGATAGCGGCTGTCGTACATCTGGCCGATCCAATTATCGGGGTCGAGATAATACGCACTGACCCAGTGGATCCACATGTCGGGGGTGGTATCGGGCTTGGCCGAATTGGTCACCAGATTGGCGAACGTGTCGTTGATCAGCTTCAGATCGACGCCGATCGTCGACAGATCGCTTTGGTACAACTGCCCGGCCTGGACGGTTTGTTCGAGCGGCTGCTGCACGTGCATCTCGATCGGCCGCTTGACCGACGCGCCCTCGGCTGCCGCCTTGGCGAGATATTCCTTGGCTTTCGCAAGGTCGTACTCATAGCCCTTTATGTCCTTTGGAAAGCCCCAGATGTTGGTGGGAATAGGCACGGGATCGCGGATCGCGTTGCCCTTGACGATCTCGTCGATAAACCCGCCGTAGTTGAACGCGCTGGCGAAAGCCTTGCGAACATTGACATTGTCGAAGGGCGGTTTGGTGTTGTTCATGCGGATCACAAGAAGGCGCATCGTCGCGTTCTTCGCGACATGCGCGTTCGACGACTTCTCGATACGCTCGACCTGATCGACCGGCAGGAAGCTGTCGGTCATGTCGAGCGTGCCGTTCAGCAGCGCGAGGACGCGCGTCGAGGTGACTTTGGCGGGCCGCCATTCAATCTTCCTGATCGCCTGCGGATTGTCCGCCCAACCCATGAAATGGTCGTCGTTCTTGACGAGATCAGCCTTTTCCAGCGGCACGTAGCTGTCCGGGAGCAGCTTGTAGGCGCCCGAACCGGCGTTGTTGGAGGCCAGCCATTTGGCGCCCCAATCGCCGTTCTCCTCATGCGGTTTGACGACTCGCGGATTGACGATCGCGATCATCGGGATCATCCCGAAGAACGGACCATAGGGCTGCGCCAGCGTGAAGCGGACGGTGTACTTGTCCGGCGCGGTCACCGAGTCCGCCTTGAGGATCGGCTTGAACGGCGCCGCCGGCGCGCGGTTGACCGCGAGAAGACGCTGCACGGTATAGACGACGTCATCGGCCGTCAGCTCGCTGCCGTCGTGGAATCTGACGCCCTGACGCAGCTTGAATTCCCAAATCAGCCCGTCCGGCGAGACGGTGTGGTCGGTCGCCAGCCACGGCTCCATCTTTGCCGGGTTGCCCTCGTAGCGATAAAGATTGTCGTACGCGTTGAGGGCCCATTGGGTTGCCTGCACGTCGAGAGTTTGCGCCGGATCGAGGGTGGCCGGCAGATCCATGCCTGTCACGAACACGCTCGGATCCGACGCGGCGGCGCGCTGCGCCCGAAACGCTACCGCCGCCGCGGTGAGCGCGCCAAACTCGCGTCGTGAAATCCGCATTGCTGCTCTTCCTTTTGTCGAGAGCCTTTCGGGATGGTCAGGCGGGTGATCGTGCAAGGGCTGTGCCGCGCGGCAACAACCAAGCCCAAACCACTGCGGCTGGCCACCTTCGCAAAAGGGATCTGCCTCCGCGGCACCCACACGACCAACGATTCCCGCACGCGTCCGAGGGCCTCGCCGATTTGCCTACGTCGCCGCCGCCCGCCGCTCCGGTCAAAATTCGAGCAGATCGTGGTGGAACAGGGCATGGTTGCAGCGCGCGGATCAGGCCGCGGCGTCGTAATGCGGTCGCGCAACGACCGGTGATTTCACTGATACTGTTGCAAGCTCGGCTTCAGCCGGTCCCGGGGCGACTGGATAGGCAATGGCCGAAATGGGGCATCGGCTGCCGCGGCCATCGTCGGCACCAAAGGTCTGCAATGGGTCGAGTGCCGAAACCGACAAACGGTGGCCGGGGAGGTCCGCTTGCGGCGCTCAGCGGGCCCTCGTTGCTCTCATTGGGAACCGCTCTTCATGCCCCCATTCCGGTCATTGCCGCACGAGTGCTTGGAGGTCTCATGAGGGCGGAAAGCAGAGCTTGAACCGCCGCGCATTGAGCGGCATCGCGCCGATAACGCCATTCGACGCACGGCGGCAGCGGCAATTGCACCCCGCCTCGCTCACGATTCTGATGCTGCTTCGATCCTGATGCAGGCCGCCAGATGGCCTGGTTGCGGCGTGCGCGGCTGTGGCAGATCGATGCGGCAAGCCGGGAGGCGCTCGGCGCAGCGCGGCGCAAAGCTGCAACCGGGCGGTAGCCGCCGCATATCGGGCGGGCTGCCCGGGATCGCATCGATGTCGCGGTCGCGCGGCTGCCCATGCACCGTCGAGGCAAGCAGCCCTTTGGTGTAAGGGTGCGCCGGTGCGCGGAGCACCTCGGCGACCGTGCCGCTCTCGACGATGCGTCCGGCATACATGACGGCGATCGTATCGGCGATTTCGGCGGCGACGCCAAGATCGTGGGTCACGAAGATCATGCCCATGCCGAGCTCGCGCTGCAATCGCCGCAGCAGGATCAAAACCTGCACCTGCACTGTCGCGTCGAGCGCGGTCGTGGGTTCATCCGCGAGCAACAGCTGCGGATTGCACGACAGGGCCATCGCGATCATAGCCCGCTGCCGCAGGCCGCCCGACAATTCGTGCGGATAGGCGTCGAGCCGCCGCTCCGGCGACGGGATGCGAACGAGTTCAAGCAATTCGAGAGCGCGGGCCCGCGCCGCCGCCCGGGTCATTCCGAGATGGCGGCGCAAGGTCTCGCCGATCTGCTGGCCGACCGTGTAGACCGGGTCGAGGGCGGTCATCGGCTCCTGAAAGATCATCGAGACGCGACCGCCGCGCAATTCGCGCAGCCGGCGCGCCGGCATGGTCAGCACGTCCTCGCCGTCGATCCGTACCCGACCCGCAATGCGCGCCTGCCGCGGCAACAATCGCATCAACGCGCGCAAGGTCACGCTCTTACCGGAGCCGCTTTCGCCGAGGATGCACAACACTTCGCCCGGCCGCACTGCGAAGCTGACCCCATTCACGGCATGCACCGTCGCCTCGCGGCTGACAAACCGTACCGCGAGATCATCGACCTCGACGAGCGGCGCGCTGCCATTGGTTCGGCTAGGCATCGCGAGACCGGCGGTGACCGGACCGGGGGTCGAGCATGTGGCAGGCGGCGGCGTGCGCCTTGTCGCCCTGCCAATAGCCGAGCGCGGGATCCCGCGTTCGGCACACCGGCTCCGCGAACGGGCAGCGCGTGTGAAAACGGCAGCCCACCGGCGGATCGATCGGGTTCGGCGGATCGCCGGTAATCGGCGGTTCGTCGATGCGCCGCGCCGGGTCCATTGACGGCCGCGATGCGAGCAGGGCCCGCGTGTATGGGTGCTGCGGCTCATCAAAGATCGCATCGACGGAGCCGAGTTCGACGACGCGCCCGAGATACATGACCAGCACCCGGTCGCTGATGTAGCGCACGACGCTCAGATCGTGGCTGATGAACAAGTAGGTCAGGTTGAACTGGCGCTTCAGTGCGCGCAGCAGGTTCAACACTTGCGCCTCGACCGATTTGTCGAGCGCCGAGACCGGCTCGTCTAGGATCACCATGCGCGGCCCGGTCGCGAGCGCACGGGCGATGTTGACGCGCTGTTTCTGGCCTCCCGACAATTCGTGCGGATAGCGCGGCCCGAACAGTTCCGGGTCGAGGCCGACCTTGCGCAACGTGTCGCGGGCGACCTCGCGCGCCGCCGGCTTTCTCTTGCCCTGAATGAATGGCCCGAACGCGACCGAGTCGCGGATCGGCATGCGCGGGTTCAGCGAGGCGTAGGAATCCTGAAACACCATCTGCACCTGGCGGCGCAGCGCATCGACGCGGATACCGTCGGGGGCGTTGACGGCATCGCCGTCAAATACCAGCTCGCCGGCATCCGGCACAATGAGATGCAATAACAGCCGCGCCAAGGTCGACTTGCCGCAGCCGGATTCGCCGACGATGCCGAGCGTCTCGCCTTTCGTGACATCGAACGAGACCCCGTCGACCGCTTGCACCGACTTGCCGCGCGAGCCCTTGACCGGGAAATGCTTTTTGAGGTCGCGCACGATCAGCATCGGCTGCGCCGGGCCGCCCCTGTCTCGCGGATCGAGGGCCGGCGGACCGAGAATCGTGTTATCGCGATCGATGACCGTCATTTGCTAAATCCGTACGTCCATCGCGGCGCGCAATCCGTCGCTGACCAGGTTGAAGCAGATAGAAGTGACGAAAATCGCCACCCCGGGCACCGCGCAAACAAATGGCACGACGTAGATCGACTGCCGCAGCGTGCTCAGCATCAGCCCCCAATCGGGCATCGGCGGCCGCACGCCAAGCCCGAGAAAGGACAACCCGGACGCCAGCAGAATGCTGACGCTGACCAGCGAGGAGGCATAGATGAACACCGGCCCCAGCACATTGCTGAGCACGTGGTAGCGGATAATCTTGATCGGCCCCGCACCGGTTGCGCGTGCGGCCTCGATATAATCGAGAGCGCGCACCTGCGTGGTCGCGGTTTCGGCGACGCGGCACATCGGCGGGATGAAGACCATTGTCAAGGCGACCATGCCGTTGCCGATGCCACCGCCCATCGCCCCAGCGATCGCCACCGCCAGCAGCACCGACGGGAAGGCATAGAACACATCCATTGTCCGCATGATCGCGGTATTGATGCGGCCGCCGGCAAAGCCGCCGACGATACCGAGAAGCCCGCCTACAATCGACGCGATCAGCACCGGCACGACACCCATCAGCAGCGACACGCGCCCGCCATACAGCAGGCGCGACAGCATATCCCGGCCGAGTTCGTCGGTGCCGAGCAAATGCTCATGCCAGCCAAAGGGCTTCAGTCGCCCGACGATGCTTTCCTTGTAGGGATCGAACGGCGCGACCAGCGGCGCGACGATCGCCAGAACCACAATCAGCAGCACCACCGCGCCGAACGCCAGTGTCACCGGATCGTGCCGCAGCCGGTATAACACCGATTGCCAATAGCCGCGCACTCTGGTCGCGGGAGCGACCTGCTCCTCGAACGCTTCGAGCGGTTTGCGAAGCTCGGCGATGTCGGCCATGCGGCGGCTCTACACTCGGCTCAGGCGCGCCGGATGCGGGGGTCGATCAGTGATTGCAAGAGATCGACCACGAGGTTGGTCGCGACGAATACCAGCGATAATGTCAAAATCGTGCCCTGCAAAACCGGCACATCGCGGTTGATGATGGCCTTGCTCAGCAGAAAGCCGCTGCCTGGCCAGGTGAACACGGTCTCGACCAGGATCGAGCCTCCGAGCAGATAGCCGAATTGCAACCCCATCACCGCCATCACCTGCGGCAGCGAGTTTTTCAGAACATGGCGGGTCACGGCCCATTCGGAGAGGCCCTTAGCGCGCAAGGTCTGCACGAATTCCTGGTTGCGCACCTCGGCGACGGCGGCGCGCGTCGTGCGCGATAGGATGCCGACCGGGATCATCGACAGTGTGATGACCGGCAGCACGAGAAACCTGGCGCTGCTCCATTCCAGGATATGGAAGCCGGTCGAGCCGGTCGGCCCCATGCCGGTCGCCGGCAACAGCATGTATTCCACCGCGAAGAAGATCACGAGCACGATGCCGAGCCAGTAATTCGGCAGGCTGACGCCGACGACCGCGGCGCCGGTCACCAGCCGGTCGACCCATCGCCCGGGAAAGCAGCCGGCGATAGCGCCCATCACATAGCCGGTGAAGAAGGCGAGCGGCACCGCAAACAATGCCAGAAGCGAGGTATTCGCCAGCGCCTCCGAGACTTCCAGAAAAACCGGACGGCGGGTCGAGATCGACATGCCGAAATCGCCGGTCAGCACGCGTCCGAGCCAGATCAGAAACTGCATCGGTAATGGCTTATCGAAGCCGTAGGCCTTCTTGACAATCGCGATTGTCTCGGCGGTGGCATCAGGCGGCATCACCGTCTGAAGCGGGTCGCCCGGCGCGATATAGACCAGCGAAAAGCACACGACACTGACCCCGAACGCGATCGGGATCGCGTAGAGGATGCGTCGCAGGATGTAAAAGCTCATGGCGAGATGGTGACCGGCGTTAGATCCTGGAACCAGCTTTGCGCCTGCACAAACCCTTTGACGTTGGGCGACATCGCCCGTGGATTGACGTCATGCGCGACGAAGATCAGCGCCGCTTCCTCATTCATCGTCTCGTGCAGCTGGGTGAGCAGCGCCAGCCGCTTCTCGGTGTCGAACTCGCTCAGGATCGACTCCACCAGCTTGTCGACGGCCGGGTTGCTGTAATGGCCCCAATTGCTGCCTTTCGGCGCCCAAGCGCCGGTCCACACATGCCGGATCAGCGCGTTATAGGGGTCCAGCAACGAGCGGCTGATATTGATGGCATGGGTATCGGGATGTTCTTCGGCGCCCTCGCGGCCGAGTTTGAGGAGAGCGTTCCAGTCCATCGTGTCGAGCGTAACCTCGAAACCGGCCGCATCGAGCTGTGACTTCACCAGCTCGTTCATCGGCAATGGCTGCATCTGCCCCGATCCCGAGGTCGAGATCGCGAACTTCACCTTGCACGGCACGCAGCCGGCTTCCTTCAATAAGGCAGCCGCCTTCGCGGGGTCGTACTTGTAAAGAACGGGATGGCCGTAATAGGCCGTCGAGGGCGGCACGGTCGCGTACTCTTCTTCCATCAGCCCACTCAGCATCTCCTTCATGTCTGTTCGATTGAGCGCGTAATTCGCCGCCTGGCGGACCCGCTTGTCGGAAAACGGGCCTTTGACGAAGTTGAGCTGGTACGACCAGTTGTGTGGATAGATCTTGGTGACGATCTGCATGCCGGCTGATTTGAGCCGGTCGATCGCGTCCGGCGACGGCGCCTCGATCCAATTGACCTGGTCGGACAGCAGCGCGGCGGTGCGGGTCGAGGCTTCCGGCATCGGGATCAGCACCAGTCGGTCCTGCTTCGGCACCCGCGCCTTGTCCCAGTACTCGGTGTTCGGCACCAGCTCCAGCCGCTGATGCGGCACCATCTTGTCGAATTTATAAGGCCCGGTGCCGGACGGTTTCAGCGCGTATTGCGTCCAGTCATTGTTCACCTCCTTGGCGCGGCACGGGCTGATCATCAGCAAATAGCTGATCTCGTACGGAAACAGCGAATCGGGGACTTTGGTGGTAAAGGCGACCGTGTGGTCGTCGATCTTCTCGATTCCGGCATAGGTTCCGAGATACGGCCGCGCCTGGGCGAATTGCGCCGGGTTGAACTGGGGCGCCTTGTCATTGCTGCTGTAGCCGAGGTTCCACACCACGTCGTCGGCGGTGAACAGGCATCCGTCATGCCATTTGACGCCCTGACGCAGTGCGAAGATCCACCGTTTGTTGTCGGCCTCATCGATATGCCATTCGGTGGCGAGACCCGGCTTGATATCGGAGGCTTTGTCGCCCTGCGACAAATCCCAGAGCACCAGCGAGTCGTAAAGGTTGTAACCGACGAAACGGTAGCCCTCGAAGCCCTGGTCGGGGTTCCCGGTGGTCTGCGGCAGGTCGCCGGCGGTCATACCGACCGTCAGCGTTCCCGCGGCATGTGCATGAGCAGAGCTGAGCAGCAATGCCGCTCCGAGCCAAAATGTTATTCGCCGCAACGATCGATGGATCTCAATTCCGCTCACCTGCTGTCTCCCTGTGCTTGCATTGGTTCGCTGCCGGCGCTGCATCGCTCCAGCGCAGGCGCTGCCGCGCGCTAAGGCGTGACGACGACCCGCGTCAGATCCTGAAACCAGCTTTGCGCCTGCACAAAGCCCTGCACCTTGGGCGACATCGCCCGCGGATTGAGGTCGTGCACGACAAAAATCATGACCGCCTGACGGCCTTCGATCTCGTGCAGCTCGGACAGCAGCGACAGCCGCTTCTCGCCGTCGAACTCGTTGAAGATGCGGGCGATCAGATCCTCGGTCTCTGGGCTCTCGAAATGCCCCCAATTCGAGCCCGCCGGTGCCCAATAAGTGCGCCCGACGAGCTTGATAATGGCGTTGACCGGATCGAGCAGCCCGCGCGAGAAATTGAGCCCATCGTAATTCGGATTCTTATCGACGCCCGCGCGGTAGACATCGAGCAGCGCATTCCAATCCATCGTTTGCAGCGTGACCTGGAAGCCGGCCTCTTCGAGTTGCGATTTGACCAGCTCGTTCATCGGCAGGGGCTGCATCTGGCCGGAGCCGGAGGTCGAAATCGCGAACGTCACCTGGCAGGGCAGGCAACCCGCTTCTTGCAACAGCGCGCGGGCCTTTTTCGGGTCGTAATCGTATTTCGGCGGGTTGCCGTAATAAGCCAAGGTCGGCGGCACGACATCGTGCTCGGGGATCGCGGTGCCGCCAAGCATGTCAACCACGTCCTGCCGATTCAGCGCGTAATTGGCCGCTTGCCGCACCCGCAGATCGGTGAACGGGCCGCGTTTGAAATTCAGCAAATAGGGCCAGTCATGCGGGTAAACATTCGTGACGATCTGCATGCCGGCCGATTTTAGGCGCGGGATCGCATCGGGCGCCGGCGCCTCGATCCAATCCACCTGGCCCGTCAGTAAGGCTGCCGTGCGGGTCGATGCTTCTGGCATCGGGATCAGGACCAACCGGTCCTGTTTCGGCACGCGGTCCTTGTCCCAATACTCGGTGTTCGCGATCAGCTCGAGGCGCTGATGCGGCACAAACCGGTCGTATTTGTAGGGGCCGGTGCCGGAAGGGCGCAGCGCATATTGCGCCCAGTCGTAATTGACTTCCTTGGCCCGGCACGGGCTGATCATCAGCACATAGCTGAGCGTGTAGGGAAACAGCGACTCAACGAAATTGTTTTCGATCGCGACTGTGTAATCGTCGATCTTACTAACCGATTTGACATTGGTCAGAAAGGCGCGTGTGTAGGTGAATTGCTGCGTCGAAAAATTCGCCGCCTTCTGGTCCATGCGCATCTGGAAGTTCCAGACGACATCATCGGCATTGAAGGCGCAGCCGTCATGCCATTTGACGCCGTGACGCAGATGCACAATCCAACGTTTGCTGTCGTTCGGATCGATCTCGTAGGAAGTGGCGAGACCGGGCCGGATCTCGGAGGGTTTGTCCGATTTCGACAGATCCCAGAGCATCAGGCCGTCATAGAGGTTGTAACCGACAAAGCGATAACCTTCGAACCCCTGGTCCGGGTTGCCGGTGGTCACCGGGATATCGCCGGCAGTCATCGCGACGGTCAGCGAGCCGCCGGCATGGGCACCTTCATGCGGGACGGCGCAAAGCGGTAGCGCTGCCGCGCCTGCGAGCAGGGCGCCAGCAAATGACCGAACCGACGGGTGGCGGAGGGGCACAGCGAATCCTCGCAAAGGGGATCGCGGCCGAAAGGCCGCGCGGTGCGCCCACCAAAACGGGGCGCTCGCCTTGGGCTCCGCAAGATTCGTACCACCCACCAAGCGACTGGAAGAACGGGCGACGAGCCGGGGGCCGAAACCCGGCAACGCCATGGCCATTGGCCCACCCCATGCATCATATTGGGACAATCGCTCATGGGGTGCGCACGACCGATGACCGGATTCGTGCTCGACGACTACGACCCGCAGGGGTTTTATTGCGAGATGCTGCGCTGCACGGCGACGGCTGAGCTGCGCCGCCGGCTCGGGCGCCTGCCGGACGCCGATTTCCGCCGGCGCACCGCCGCGGCCGAGCAGGCACTCTATGATTACGGCATCACCTTCACCCTCTACTCAGAGAGCGCCGCGATCGACCGCATCTTGCCGTTCGATCCGATCCCGCGGCTGATCGCCGCCGATGAATGGCGGCAGATCGAGCGCGGCATCATTCAGCGGGTCACCGCCCTCAACCTGCTGCTCGACGACCTCTATCACGAACAGAAGATCCTGAAGGACGGCGTCATTCCGGCCGAACTGATCCTGGGCAACCCCAATTACCGGCCGCATATGCGGTGCGTGACGGTCGCTCACAAAGCCTACGTCAATATTTGCGGCACCGACATCATTCGCGGCGGTGACGGCATATTCCGGGTGCTCGAGGATAATGCGCGCGCCCCATCCGGGGTCAGCTATGTCATCGAGAACCGGCACATGATGCTGCGTGCCTTTCCGGATTTGGTCGACGGCATCGGGCTGCGGCCGGTCGAGGATTACGGCTCTCGTCTCATCGCGGCAATGCGCGAGATCGCGCCATCATCGCGCCAGGGTGGCGACGCCGACCCGCAGATCGTGCTGCTGTCGCCCGGCATCTATAACTCCGCCTATTTCGAACACGTCTTTCTGGCGCGCGAGATGGGCGTGCCATTGGTCGAGGGTAGTGATCTCGTTGTTGAACGCGATCGCGTCTACATGCGGACGATTGGTGGGCTCGATCCGGTCGATGTGATCTACCGCCGCGTTAATGACGATTTTCTTGACCCCGAGGCGTTCCGCCGGGACAGCCTGCTGGGCGTTTCCGGGCTCATGCGTGCCTATTATTCAGGCAATGTCGCGCTCGCCAATGCCGTCGGGACCGGCGTTGCGGATGACAAGGCGGTCTATGCCTATGTGCCGAGGATCATCCGCTATTACCTGGCAGAAGAGGCGATCCTGCCGAATGTCGAGACGCATGTCTGCCGCGAGGCGGAGAGCCTGCGTTACACGCTCGACCATCTCGCCGAACTCGTCGTCAAGCCAGTCGGCGAAGCCGGCGGCTACGGCATCACCATCGGCCCGAAGGCGAGCCGGGCCGAGCTCGACGATTGTCGAGCCAAACTCGTCGCCGATCCCTCGAATTACATCAGCCAGCCTTGCATCGACCTCTCGGTAGCGCCGACCCTATGCGAAGGCGGCGCGAGGGCGCGCCATGTCGATCTGCGCCCCTTCGCAATCACCGGCAAGAGCACCTGGGTCTTGCCGGGCGGGCTCACGCGGGTCGCGTTGCGGGAGGGCTCCCTGATTGTCAATTCCTCGCAGGGAGGCGGGTCGAAAGACACGTGGGTGCTGGAGCATGATTCTTGAGTAATCCGCTCCTCGCCCGCTATGCCGAGTGCATTTTCTGGCTCGCCCGCTTTATCGAGCGGGCCGAAAACCTGGCGCGCATCCTCGACGTCAATGAGACCTTTTCGCGGGGTCGCAGCGCCGCCGAGAGCTGGCTCCCGATCGTTCAGCTGAACGCCGATGAGGCGCGCTTCTATGCAAAGCACCGGAGCGCCACCGCCGAACGGGTCTTGCAGTTTTATCTGACTGATGCCGACAACCCGACCTCGATTCTCAGCGCGGTCACGAATGCGCGCGAGAACGCGCGCACCTTGCGGCCGCTTGTCTCGACCGAGATGTGGGTCCAACTCAACGTGTTCTACAACCGCATGCGCGCGATCGGGCCCGCCGACATGCTGCCGGGCAGTTTGTCGCGCCTGCTGACCGGCATCAAGGAAGCCTGTCAGACCTTCACCGGCATCACCGAGGGCACATTCTACCGCGACCAGGCATCGTATTTTTGCCAACTCGGCAGATACATCGAGCGCGCTGACCAGACGACCCGGCTACTCGACACGAAATATCGGCTGCTCACCGGCGAGGCCGACGCCACGGCGGTGGCAGAGGTCGGGCAATGGCACGCGCTATTGCGCTCCGCCTCAGGGTACCATGCATTCCGCCGGGTATATTCGAACGAGCTGACGCCGGCCCGCGTCGCCGGCTTCCTCTTGTTCAATCCCGCCTTCCCGCGCTCGGTCTACCTCTGCGTCCGCGAGGCCGCCGATGCCTTGGCCGAGCTAAAGCATCGCTACCGGCTGCGCGGCGGCAACGACATCTCCGAGGGGCTCGACCAGCTGCGCACGATCCTCGAATCGCGGTCGATCGAGGAGATCCTGACCGGCGGGCTGCACGAATTCATCGATTTCGTGCAAGACTATCTGATCCTGATCACCGACCGGCTTTCCGCTGCGTTCTTCGGCCATATGCCCGCTTCCGGCGGTCCAGATTCGGGCGCTGCCGCCTGGCCTCTTGCGCCGGCGCCGCAAATCCCCCTTAAGAGTGTTCGTCTAAGACCCGGGCAATAACCGCGCGCAAGGCGATGCAGCTCCTGACCGTCCGCCATGTCACGACCTACCGGTACCGGCGACCGGTCTCGTTTGGCGAGCATCGCATGATGCTACGGCCACGCGACAGCTATGATCAGCGGTTAATTGAGGCGCGGCTCGACATCTCGCCGGAGCCCGCCGAGCTGCATTGGGTCCACGATGTCTTCGGCAATTGCGTCGCGATTGCGCGATTTTCCAACATGGCGCAGGAACTGCGGTTCGACAGCACGATCCGCCTCGATCATTCGCCGACCAACGCGCTCGATTTCGAGCTGGAGGAATACGCCCAGATCTACCCCTTCACCTACCCGGCGGATGAGAGCCCCGACCTCCTTCGGTTGATCGAGCGCCTGTATCTCGATCCCGGTCGCGTCGTCGACCGGTGGGCACGGCAGTTCCTGCGCAATGACGGACCGACCGGCACGCTCGAGTTGCTGGGCACGATGACGCGCGCGATCAACGCACGCTTCACCTATCTGCGGCGCGAGGAGCCGGGGACGCAGGATCCCGTCAGCACGTTGGAGATGGGCAAAGGCAGCTGCCGCGACTTTGCCTTGCTGATGATGGAAGCGGTGCGCTCATTGGCGCTCGCGGCGCGCTTCGTCTCGGGCTACCTGTATGTGCCGGCAAGCGAGGGCCGCAGGGTCGGCGGCGGCGCAACGCATGCCTGGCTCGAAGTGTATTTGCCGGGCGCCGGCTGGATGGAATTCGACCCGACCAACGGTATCATCGGCAATCGCGATCTGATCCGCGTCGCCGTCGTGCGCGACCCCCGCCAGGCCGTGCCGCTGACCGGCACCTGGACCGGCGATCCCTCCGACCTGATCGGCATGGATGTCGAGGTCAGCGTCGGGTCGAACGGGAATCCGCCCGGCTGAATTCATCGATTGCCGAGGCGGCTCTCGCTGGGTGTTATTTCGATCCAATTGCCCAATAGGATCTTACCGACGGGGGCCCCTGTCCGAGGCACAAGCAGGGCAGCTTTAGCGCAATAAGAGTAGCTCCGACGCACGGCCCGAGGGTCAGATTGAAAAACTGGGGCTTTATGGCTTGCGGCGAACGGGGGCGATTTACCGGCGAACTGTGGGAGATGGCGGAGGGGATGGGATTCGAACCCACGATACGGGGTTAACCGTATAACGGTTTAGCAAACCGCCGCCTTCAGCCACTCGGCCACCCCTCCACCGATGAGTGGGGTCGTCACGGCGTATGCTCGCCAAGTTCTAGTGAGGGCTCGGGGGCAAGTCAATTCGCCCCAATTAAGGTGCTCCCCAATTAAGGTGCTATCGGCCGCGCGCGCGGTACCGGGTGCTATGATCGCCGCGGCAATAGGGAATGCGGCGGCCAATTTGCTCGACGCGGCGCACAACGATTTCGACCGGCTCGTCGCCGAGATCCGCGCCTGCCGGCATTGCGCGGCGCAGTTGCCGCTGGGACCGCGGCCGATCGTGCGCGGCCGGCCGGAGGCGCGCCTCCTGATCATCAGCCAGGCGCCGGGGAGCCGCGTGCACGAGACGGGTCTGTCCTTCGACGACCGCAGCGGCGACCGGCTGCGCCAATGGCTCGGGCTCGACCGCGACGCCTTTTACGATGAGCGCCGCGTCGCGATCATGGGCATGGGCTTTTGCTATCCCGGGCGTGATGCGCACGGCGGCGACCTGCCGCCACGGCCGGAATGCGCACCGTTATGGCACCCGCGGCTCCGCCCGCATTTCGCGCGCGTCAGCCTGACCTTGCTCGTCGGATCGTATGCGATCCGGTATTACCTGCCGCAGACCCGCCGGCAAACGACGAGCGCGGCGCTCGCCCGCTGGCGCGACCATGTGCCGGACATCTTTATCCTCCCGCATCCGAGTTGGCGCACCACGGCCTGGGAACGCGCCAATCCGTGGTTCGCGGCCGAGCTGTTGCCGGAATTGCGCAAGACAGTCGCCGCGGCGCTTGGCTGAAGCACCATCAGCCCTCGCGCTCGATGCGCTCCATGTCCTCGTCGCTGAAGCCGAAATGGTGGCCAATCTCGTGGATCACGACATGACGCACGATGTCGGCAAGGTCTTCGCCCGTCTCGCACCAGTAATCGAGGATCGGCCGGCGGTAGAGAAAGATGGCGTCGATCCCCGGCAGCGGGTCGCTGACGCTTTTGTGCGGCAAGGCGACGCCGCGATAGAGCCCCATCAGGTCAAACGGGCTGTCGAGCCGCATCGCCCGCTCGGTCTCGCGGTCGGGAAAATCCTCGACCCGGATCAGCACGTCGCCGAGATGCTGCTTGAAATGCCGCGGCAAGGAAGCGAGCGAGCGCTTCGCCAGCCCTTCGAGATGGGCAAGCGAGGGCGGCAGCTGCGCCATTAGCCGGCAGACCCAGCTTGACCCCTGCCCTGCCGCGGCTCACTTGTGAGGCCGGGCTGGAGATGGAGGGCGGCATGGTCGAGAGGCTGGTGGGCGCGGCGCGTCACGCGGCACTGCACGAATTGCACGGTTGGATCGAGGTTGACGACCGCGACGCGATCCGCAAGAGCTATCACTTCAGCAATTTCTCCGAGGCGTGGGGCTTCCTGTCGCGCATCGCGCTCGCCGCCGAAAAAATGGATCACCACCCGGAGATCTTCAATGTCTACAACCGGGTCGAGATCATCCTGTCGACCCACGACGCGGGGGGCCTCAGCGAACGCGACGTTACGCTGGCGCACATCATCGACGAGCTGGCGCCGGAACGCGACCGGCGCCCGCCGCTTCCCTAATCGCGCCGGCTTCGGCCCGCGCCGGCTCGCCCCAGGGGTTTTGCGATGCCCGATCGCGATGCCGCCGCGCGTTACCGCGCCAATCTGCAAGGCGAGGTCGAGGGCGCCGCGCTTTACCGCGCGCTCGCCCAAGCCGAGCCCGATCCGCGCCTCAAGGACGTCTATAGCCGCCTCGCCGCGGTCGAGGAGGGACACGCCGAATACTGGCGCAAGCAGCTCGACCGCATCGGCGCGCATGTGCAGCGGCTCGGGCTCGGCTGGCGGACGCGTGCCTTGGCTTGGCTGGCGCGCCGCTTCGGACCGCAATTCGTGTTGCCCACCATCAGCCGGCTGGAGCAGCGCGATGTCGGGCAATACGACGCGCAGGCCGAAGCGGTAGCGGGAGGGCTGCCCGCCGACGAACGCTCGCATGCCCGCATCGTGCAGGCGATCGAGGCCTCGACCCCGGGCGGGATGCAAGGCAGCGCGCTCGCGCGGCTCGAAGGACGGCACCGCGCGATGGGCGGCAACGCGCTGCGCGCCGCCGTGCTCGGCGCCAATGACGGGCTCGTCTCAAACTTAAGCCTCGTGATGGGCGTGGCCGGCGCGGCGGTCAACGAACGGACGATCCTGCTGACCGGGCTCGCCGGTCTCGTCGCCGGCGCCTGCTCGATGGCGATGGGCGAATGGCTCTCGGTGAACTCCGCGCGGGAGCTGGCGCAGAAGCAGATCGCGATCGAGAAATCCGAGCTCGAACAGGCGCCCGAGGAGGAGATCGAGGAGATCGCGCTGATCTACGAGGCGAAGGGGCTGCCGCGGCCGCAGGCCGAGGCGCTAGCGCGCGAGATGATGGCGAACAAGGAGACCGCGCTCGATACGCTCGTCCGGGAGGAGCTCGGCATCGACCCCGACGAGCTGGGCGGCTCGGCCTGGACGGCGGCGATCTCCTCGTTTCTGCTGTTTTCGGTCGGCGCGATCTTTCCGGTCGCGCCGTTCGTGTTTCTCCACGGCCGGACCGCCGTCGCGGCGAGCCTCGTCGCCAGCGGTATCGCGCTCGCGCTGATCGGCGCCGGCACTTCGCTATTCACCGGCCGCGGCATCGCCTTCTCGGCGTTCCGGCAGCTGGTCGTCGGCTATGCCGCTGCCGGGATCACCTATGCAGTCGGCATGCTCGCCGGCGTGACGCTCGGCGGCTAGAGCAGGCAGGAGGCGCTTACGTAAATCGTGCTCGTTTCCGCGGGATTGCTTCGCTTCGCTCGCAATGACAACAAGTAGGGCTGTCATTGCGAGGAGCGTAGCGACGAAGCAATCTCGATCAGGGTTTTTCGAGTCGATCAAAATCCGCTGCGAACCGGCAATTACGGCAAGCGCGGCAGGATTTTCTCGGTCAACAGGCCGAAGGTCTTGTGGCTGAGCGGCGCAGCCAGCAGGTAGTCGAGCCCGATCTCCTCCTTGAGCCGACGGATCTGGTCGAGCACCGAGTCGACCGTGCCGTGGATGATCACCTCGTCGAGATAACGCTGCACGCGGTCCGAGCCGGGCGCGTTCGGATCGGTGATGCCGACCGGGTTGTGCTGCGCCCCGAAATAGGAATCGACGATCCATTGCGCGCCGGCCCGCGCCGTCTCCTTCGCCTCGGCGGCGGTATCGCCGAGCGCCACGAGCCGGGCGATCGGCAATTCGCGCCCCTCGGCTGCATGCCCGGCTTCCTTCAGCTTCTCGAAATAGTATTGCCGCTTGCGGCCGATATCGCGGTGCGCCGCATGCGGGTCCATCAGGATCGAGAAGCCGCGCCCGGCCGCCCAGTCGATCGCCGATTCCGAGGTCGCCGCCATCCACACCGGCGGGTGCGGCTGCTGCAACGGCTTTGGCAATACCTCGACCCCGTCGAATTTGAAATGCTGGCCGGCAAAGCTCAGCCGCTCCTCGGTCCAGGCCTGCAATACGATCTCGACCGCCTCGCGGAAGCGCGACGCGCTCTCCTCGGGCGGCACCCCGAAATTCTCGAATTCGACGCGCGCGAAGCCACGCCCGGCGCCCCAATTGACCCGCCCGCCCGACAGTTGGTCGAGGAGGGCCACCTCCTCGGCCAGCCGCAGCGGATGATAGAACGGCGCCAGCGACACGCCAGTGCCGATCCGCAGCCGCGTCGTGCGCGCCGCCGCCATCACGCCAACCATGTGCACCGACGGGCAGACGCTGAAGCTCGAAAAATGATGCTCGGCGAGCCACACCGCGTCGTAGCCGGTGCGGTCCATCACCTCGATGCGCTGCAAGGCGCGGGCATAGACCTGTTCGAGCGCGACCCGCCGCTCCGGCCAGCTGAAGAATTGCAGGACCCCGAGTTTCACCCCATGCCTCCGCTCGGCCCGGCCTTCGAGGTCCGAGAATGCCGCCTCCGGCCGGTCGCCGCCATGATATTGTCAAACGGCGCGCCCGGGTGTTGATTCGTGTTGATTCGCCCCGCAACGGCAGCGAGGCCGCCGGAATAGGCGGCAGGAGAAGGCCCATGATGATGACAGAGCGGCAGGCGGCGTTCCGCGCCGATTACCGCCAGCGCATTTCACCCTGGTACAGCGGCCTCGGGCATGTGCTGGTCATCGCGGCGATCGGGATCGCGACGATCTGGTATTGCGCCCGCCATATCCACAATCCGAGCTGGCTCGAATGGCTCGTCGTGCCGGCCGCGTTTCTCGGCTGCAACATCTTCGAATGGGCGATCCACCGGTTTATCATGCACCGGCCCGTCAAGGGCTTTATGGGGATCTACAAGCGCCACACCTTGGCGCACCATCAGTTCTTCACGGATCACGAGCCGACCATCGACACGGCGCGCGATTTCCGCATCACGTTCTTTCCGCCCTACGCGTTGACAACCTTCATCTGCATGTCCGCGGTGGGCGGCCTGGTGCTCGGCTGGCTGTGGTCGGCCAATGCCGGCTGGCTGCTGGTCGCGACGACGACCGGCGTCTATCTCAATTACGAGCTGTTCCACTGGGGCTGCCACGTCAAGGACGACCGCATCGTGCGGCATATCCCGTTCATGAACACGATCCGCCGGCACCACATCGCCCACCACGATCAGGCCATCATGATGGGCACCAATTTCAACCTGACCTATCCGTTCGCGGACTGGCTGTTCGGCACGAGCGATCTCGACCGCGGTCTCCTCGGCCACATTTTCAACGGCTACGACAGCCGGTTCCGCAAGCGGAACCTGAAGAAGGCGCGCGCCACCGCCGCGGACTCGCGGCTCGCGCCAGCCAAGGCCTGAACGGCATGGCTGAGGCTCACGTCAAACGCGCATTGCCGTCGCTGATCGGCGGCATCTTCACCGCGATCGTCGCCTTTGTCTTATGGCTGCTGCTGTTCGGCACCGGCAGCCTCGCGATGATCGCGTTCGGCGCGCTGGTCGCGATCGGCCTCGGCGCCTGGATCCGCCTCGCCGATCTCTGACCCCGTAGGATCTCGCTCGGCTGTTGCGTCCCGCCGCGACATCGGGGAGCTTGGGGGCAACGCTCGTTTCCCCACCCGCCCGAGGTCAGCCATGAAGATCACCGGAACCCGCACCGAGCTCGTCGAATTGCCAGCCGACGAGCCGCTCGCCGGCGCCGCCGAGAACCCCAACGGCAAGCGCCCGATCGTGACGCTGCGGGTCGAGACCGACGACGGTGTCGAGGGCCTCGGCGTCGCCTATTTCGGCGGCGCCTTGAGCCGCACCCTGCGCCACGCGATCGACGAATTGGGCGCGCTCTGCGTCGGCGAGGACCCCGTGCGCGTCGAGGCCGCGCAGCAGAAGCTGAAGAACGCCGCCGGCGGCTCGGCCGGGCCGGGCGGCATCTATCACCTGGCTCTATCGGCGCTCGACATCGCGCTGTGGGACATCCGCGCCAAATCGGTGAACCTGCCGCTATGGAAGCTGCTCGGCGGCGCGCGCGAGCGGGTGCCGACCTACGCCTCGGGCGCGCTGATGCGCGGCCTGTCGCTCGACCGCGTCGTCAAGGCCGCCGCCACCCTGAAGGACAAGGGTTGGCGCGAGATGAAGACTCAGCTCGCGCTCCCCGGCGAGACGACGCCGGCCATCGAGGTCGAGCGCATGGTCAAGATCCGCGAGGCGATCGGCCCCGACATCAAGCTGATGTGCGACATCAACCAGCGCTGGCGGCCGGAGCAGGCCGTCGATATCGGCAAGCGGGTCGAGGATGCCGGGGTCGGCCTGTTCTGGCTCGAGGACGTGACGACTGCCGATGATTTCGCCGGCCTCGCGCGGGTCAGCGACGCGCTGTCGACGCCGGTCGCGGGTGGCGAATATGTCTGGGGTATCGCGCCGTTCCGCCACATGCTGGAGGCGCGCTCGGTCGATATTCCGATGGTAGACTTGGTAAGGGTCGGCGGCATAACCCAATGGCTCAAAGTTGCGGGCATGGCGGAGGCCTTCAACCTGCCGGTCGTCAGCCATCTGATCCCCGAGGTTCACGTGCATCTGATCGGCGCGGTGCCGAACGGGCTCACCGTCGAATACATGCCGTGGCTGATGCCGCTGTTCAAAGAAGTCCCGATGCAGCAGAACGGCGAGCTTGCGATGCCGACCAAACCAGGCCTCGGCCTCGAATTCGACCAGCAGACGATCGACCGCTATCGGGCCTAGCGGCGAGGAACCTTGCCATGAAGATCGCCTCGCTTGAAACCGGCATCGTGCTGCTGCCGAACGACGAGCCGCTCGCCGGCTTCTCGGAAAACCCCAACGCCAAGAACCCGATCGTCTGGCTCAAATTGCGCACTAATGACGGCATCGAGGGGCTCGGGGCCACCTATTTCGGCGGCGCGCTGACGCGCACCTTGCGTCACGCGGTTGACGAACTGGGCGCGCTCGTTATCGGCGACGACCCGCTGCGCGTCGAGGCCGCCGCCGCGAAATTGCGCGCCGCCGCCGGCTCGTCCGGCCCGGCCGGCATCTTGATGATGGCGATGTCGGCGATCGACGTCGCGCTGTGGGACATCAGGGGCAAGGCGCTCGGGCTTCCTCTGTGGAAACTGCTCGGCGGCGGCCGCGACCGCATAGCCACTTATGCGTCGGGCGCGCTCCGGCGGGGCCTCAAGCTCGACGAGGCGGTGACCGCCGCCGGCCGGCTGCGCGAGAAAGGCCATCGCCAGACCAAGATGCAATTGGGCCTGCCCGGACCAACCTCGCCGGCCCGCGAGGTCGAGCAGGCGCGCCTGATTCGCGAGGCGGTCGGCCCCGACATGGATCTGATGTGCGACATCAACCAGCGCTGGCGCCCGGAGCAGGCGATCGACATCGGCCGCCGGGTCGAGGACGCCGGTGTCGGTCTCTTCTGGCTCGAAGACGTGACGACGCACGACGACTACACCGGCCTCGCGCGGGTCGCGGCGGCGCTCTCGACGCCGGTCGCCGGCGGCGAGTACCTGTGGGGCATCGCGCCATTCCGCCACATGCTGGAGGCGCGCTCGGTCGATATCGTCATGATCGACCAGGTGCGCTCCGGTGGCATCACGCCGTGGCTGAAAATCGCCGGCATGGCCGAGGCGTTCAACATCCCGGTCGTCAGCCATGGCGTGCCGGAAATCCATGTGCATCTCGTCGGCGCCGTGCCGAACGGCCTGACGGTCGAGTACATGCCGCGCCTCTTTCCGTTGTGGCGCGCCGTGCCGCAGCCCGTGAACGGTATGTTGGAGATGCCCGCCTCCCCAGGCCTCGGCCTCGAATTCGACGAAGCGGCGATCGAGAAATACGGAGCCGGATGAGCGATCCGCCCGAAAAGCGACGCAGCAAGCACCCGGCGGCGGGGCTGCACACCGAGCTGGGCGGCCGCCTCGATTACAAGACCTATCTGCGGCTCGACCGGCTGCTATCGGCGCAGCAGCCGCTGTCCTCGCCGCAGCACCATGACGAGCTACTGTTCATTGTCCAGCACCAGACCGCCGAGCTGTGGTTCAAACTCGAAATTCACGAGCTGAACGGCGCGATCGCGGCCCTCCGCCGCAATGAGGCGCAGCCCTGCTACAAGATCCTGGCGCGCATCTCGAATATCCAGAGCCAGCTGATGAGCCAGTGGAGCGTGCTCGCGACGCTGACCCCGAGCGAATATGTGCAATTCCGCCACGTGCTGGGCCCGGCCAGCGGCATCCAATCCTTTCAGCACCGCATTATCGAATTCATGCTCGGCAACAAGGACGCGCAGATGCTCGCCGTGTTCGAGCATGACCCCGACGCGCATGCCCGAGTCAAAGCGGCGTTCGAGGCGCCGAGCCTCTACGATGAATACCTGCGCTTCCTCGCCCGCTCCGGCTTTGCGATTCCGCCCGACGTCCTACAGCGCGACGTGAGAAAGCCGCATCAACGGCACCCGGCGATCCTCGCGGCCATCAAGCAGATCTACGAGGCAACAGACACTTACTGGGACGCCTACGAACTCGCCGAGAAGCTCGTCGATCTCGACGAGGCCTATGCGCTGTGGCGCTACCGGCATCTGAAGGTGGTCTCGCGCATCATCGGCCAGAAGCGCGGCACCGGCGGCACGGCCGGGGTCGGTTACCTGGAGCAGATCGTGGGCCGGGTCTTCTTCCCCGAATTATGGGACGTCCGCACCGAGCTCGAAGAGCCCGGCCGCGCCTCTTGAGGCGGCGTCCCGCGGGCCCGAAGATGCCGGGCGCAGGCCAGCCCGGCGGAATTCCGAATTGTCGAGAAGCAGGCAGATACGCAATAACTCTGTCCGCAATGGCACTTTTTTGAGCGAGACCTCAGCCCGATGAGAATAGACCAGGCCGTCAATATCGAAGATCTGCACCGCATGGCGAAGCGGCGGCTGCCGAAAGTCGCCTTCGATTTCATCGAGGGCGGCCTCGAGGACGAGCGCGGGCTGGATCGCAATACCGCAGCCTTCCACAAGCATTATTTGTTGCCGCGCTATCTCGTCGATGTCTCGAAGCGCGACCAGTCCGCGACGGTCTTCGGACAGACCTTTTCCAGCCCGTTCGGCATCTCGCCGACCGGCAGCGCCGGGCTGTTTCGCCGCGGCGCCGACATGATGTTGGCCGAAGCGGCGCGCGAGGCGAACATTCCCTACATCATGTCCGGTGCGAGCAACGACACGATCGAGGACGCCGCCCGCGTCGCGCCAAAGAATGCGTGGTATCAGCTCTACGCTGCGCGCGACGGCAACATCTCCGACGATTTGGTCAAGCGCACCGCCGATGCCGGGCTCAGCACGCTCGTGCTGACCGTCGACGTGCCGGTGCACTCCAAGCGTGAGCGCAACATGCGCAACGGCTTCGCCAATATCCGCGGCAACTGGCTGCAGGCGGCGCTGAGCCTGAAGCCGTCACTCTTGGCCGAAGCGATGACACATCCCGGCTGGGTCATCGAATACATCCGGCATGGCGGCACCCCGGCGCTGGGAAACTGGGTGCCGTATCTGACGAACGGTGCCAGCGCGGAGGACACGGTCAAGTTCAACCGCGCCCAAGTGCCGGCGCACGCGCAGACCTGGAAGGATTTGGAGCGCTATCGCCGCTTGTTCCCGCGCAACCTTGTCGTCAAGGGCATCATGGACCCGCGCGACGCGATCCGCGCCGCCGATATCGGCTGCGACGGGGTCATCGTCTCGAACCACGGCGCGCGGCAGCTCGACCAGGCGCCGGCCTCGCTCGACGTCTTGCCGGCGGTGAAGCGCGCGGTCGGCGACCGGATGACCGTGATGCTCGACAGCGGCGTGCGGCGCGGCGCCGACATCGTCATAGCGATGTGCCTCGGCGCCCAGTTCTGTTTTTTCGGCCGGCCGACGCTCTATGGCGCGGTCGCGGGCGGGTTGCCTGGGGTCAAGAAGGCGGTCGACATCTTCCGCGGCGAGATCGACCTCGTCATGGGCCAGATCGGGTGCCCGAGCCTTGATCAACTCGGCTCCGATTTCCTGTGGGACGACGACTGGCCGCGCAACCGCTGACTTCTGCTGTGCCGCATTGACCGATCCCGGCGCGGCTTTTACCTTCGGCGAGGTCAGCCTGCCCTACAGGACAGTGGAGTAGATGGCCGATCGCGAAGAAATCGCCGCCCGGCTCGCCGCGGCGGTGTTGCAGAAATTGCCGGAGCCGGCAACCCCGCGGCCGGCACAGCCGCAAGATTTGACGGCGGTCTGCCGGCAAGCCGTCGCCGTGTACGAAACGATACTCGGGATGCTACCGGCTGCCACGCCGGTTGCGCGCCGCTGACCTGGCTCGCCGAGCCTCCCGCGGCTACGTCCGGATGCTCAGCTTCGGCAAGACATTGCTGCCGTAGAAGTCGATGACCTTTTTCTGGTCATCCTGGCCGGAGTGGATGTTGACGATTGTCGCGCCCGCCGCGAACAGCTTTTCGATCGCGTCGATATGCACCGCCGGATCGGTGCCGACCGGCCAATCGGCGAACACCTTGTCGAGCGGCAGATCCGCCTCTGCCTGGCTCTGAATCGTGGCGGGGTCCGGGTTGTTGTAGAACTTCTTGAACGCCTTTGGGATGAAGCGCCATTTCTCGGCGGCGCGCGCGGCCTCCTGATCGTCGCCGACCACGACGAACTGCTCGACCAGCACCGGCATTTCGGCCGTGTTTTTGCCGGCCTCCTGGGCGCCGGCTTCCCATTCCGCCTTGTGCTGCTTCCAGGTCAAAGGATCGGTGATCAGCCCGTCGCCATGCATCCCGGCGAGCCGCATCGATTTCTTGCCGTTCGCGGCGGTCAATAGCGGGATCGGCTGTGGCGGCGGATCGTAGAGCTTGCCGTCGACGGTGTAGTACTTGCCCTGATGCTTTACCGGCTCGCCGCTCCACAGCGCGCGGATGATCTCGATGGCTTCGGTTAGCCTCTCCCAGCGCTCCGGCCACGCGGGCCACATCCCCGTCGCCGCCTGCTCGTTCAGCGCCTCGCCAGAGCCGACGCCGAGAAACACCCGGCCGGGATAGAGCGCCGCCAGCGACGCGAAGGTCTCGGCGACGACCGCCGGGTGGTAGCGGATCGTCGGGCAGGTCACCGTCGTGCCCATCCAGCCAGCCTGCGCCCGCTCGCCGAGAGCGCCCAGCGTCACCCAGGCCTCGCCGCAATGCCCTTCATTGGCCTGCCAGGGCTGAAAATGGTCGCTCGTTGCCAGCAGGGTGAAGCCGGCCTGCGCCGCCATCTGGCCGGTCTCGACGAGCTGCGGCACGGTGAACTGCTCGTGCCCGAGCATAAAGCCGACCAGCTTCTGGCGATGCAGCGCGCCATTGCCCTGCTTCGCGCCGGCAGTTGCCGGATTGGCTGGCTGCGCCGTCTGCTCAGCGGCGGATCCGACACCGACATCGGCCGCCGCGAACAGCGCGCCGGTCGTCGCGAGCAACTGCCGCCGGCTCGGAGAGAAGCCCGCGCTCTCCGGGCGGCTCATCTCAGTATTCATGCCAATGCTCCACAAAAAGGGCCGGCAGCGCACCACGCCGCGTTTCGGCCCCGGAAATCCCGCTGTTGTCAGCCCAACGCACGCTTCGAAACCGGGTTCCGCTGGCGCGACCTGGTTGACCGGAACGCGACAAACCGGCGCAAATAGCATCCATGGCTGATCTGCCCGATCTCGCGACTCTCGAAGCCGCTGCTGCGCTGGTGCACGGTGTCGTGCCGCCGACCCCGCAATACCGCTGGCCGCTTTTGTCGCGCCGGGTCGGCGCCGAGATTTGGGTCAAGCACGAGAACCACACCCCGATCGGCGCCTTCAAGGTGCGCGGCGGCATCGTTTATCTCGACGACTTGCGACGCAGCCAACCGGAGATCCGCGGCGTCGTCACCGCGACGACTGGCAATCACGGCCAGAGCATCGCCTATTCCGCGAGCGCGCTCGGCCTCGCCGCGACGATCGTCGTGCCCGAGGGCAACAACCCCGGCAAGAACCGGGCGATGCGCGGCTTCGGCGCGACCCTTGTCGAGACCGGCCACGATTTTCAGGCCGCCTACGAACATGCGGCGACCCTGGCGGAGCGCGACAATCTCCATTTTGTTCGCTCGTTCCATCCGCTGCTGGTGCGTGGCGTCGCGAGTTACGCGCTCGAATTGTTCCGCGCCGGGCCCGATCTCGATACCGTCTATGTGCCGGTCGGGCTGGGCAGCGGCATTTGCGGCGTCATTGCGGCGCGCGAGGCGCTGGCCCTCAAAACCGAAGTGGTCGGCGTCGTCGCCGAGAATGCGCCAACCTACGCGCTATCCTTCGCGGCCGGGCGGCCGGTTCCGACCAACCACGCCGACACGCTGGCCGAGGGTCTCGCGGTCCGCGTCCCCGACGCGGAGGCGTTGGCGATCATCCTGATGCACGCGGCGCGTATCGTGATTGTGTCGGATGCCGAGATCCGGCACGCCGCGAGCGCCTTGTTCGCCGATACGCGCAACCTCGCCGAGGGCGCCTCCGCCGCTCCGCTCGCCGCCGCCTTGCAGGAGCGCGCCCGCCTCCAGGGCAAGCGCGTCGCGCTGATCCAGTCCGGCGGCAACACTGAGCGCACCCTGCTCGCCGAGCTGCTGTCCGACACCGACGCGGCATAGCCGCTTTAAGTCAAGGCCTCATAGGACTGGATAAACAAAGTGGGTCCTTCGAGACGGCGCTTCGCGCCTCCTCAGGATGAGGATGGTCTTTGACGCCCTCTAAAACTTAACCTCATCCTGAGGAGCGGGCGCAGCCCGCGTCTCGAAGGACGCGCGATGCGGATGCAGCGCCAAGCTCGAGAGGCTGCCGATGCGCTCGGTTGACTCGGGCGCGGCGCCGACTCATGGTGCCGGCGTTCTTTGATCCTGGCCGGGTGATGCCATGACCAACTCCGATCTCGCCACGACAATCGATGCTGCCTGGGAACAGCGCGAGAAGGTCTCGCCGCAGACCAAGGGCGCCTGGCGCGAGGCCGTCCAAGAGGCGCTCGACGGGCTCGACGAGGGCAAATTGCGCGTCGCCGAGCCCGGTGGCCGGGGCTGGACGGTGCATCAATGGCTAAAGAAGGCGGTGCTGCTGTCGTTCCGCCTCAACGACATGGTCGAGATCCCCGGCGGCCCGCTCGATCCCGAGCGCGGAGCGTCGAAATGGTGGGACAAGGTGCCCTCGAAATTCGCCGGCTGGTCGGCCAATCGCTTTCGCGACGCCGGCTTCCGCGCCGTGCCCGGCGCAATCGTGCGTCATTCGGCCTACATCGCGCCGAACGTCGTGTTGATGCCGAGCTTCGTCAATGTCGGCGCTTATGTCGGGAGCGGCACGATGATCGACACCTGGGCGACGGTCGGCTCTTGCGCCCAGATCGGCAAGAACTGTCACCTGTCGGGCGGCGTCGGCATCGGCGGCGTGCTCGAGCCCTTACAGGCCGAGCCCGTCATTATCGAGGACGACTGCTTCATCGGGGCGCGCAGCGAGGTCGTCGAGGGGGTCATCGTTGAGCAGGGGGCCGTGCTCGCGATGGGCACCTTCATCAGCTCGACGACGAAGATCGTCAACCGCACGACAGGCGAGATCATGACCAGGCGTGTGCCGGCGTACTCGGTCGTCGTGCCGGGCTCACTTCCCGGCAAGCCATTGCCCGACGGCAGTCCGGGGCCGAGCCTCTATTGCGCGGTCATCGTCAAGCAGGTCGACGCGCAGACCCGCGCCAAGACCTCGATCAACGACCTGCTCCGCGAATGAACGACGCCCCTACCCGGCCCGGCACGCACAATTGGGCGGTCGATCCGGTATCGCTAGCCGCCGAGCTGATCCGCCGCCCGAGCGTGACGCCAAAGGACGAGGGCGCGCTCGGCATCGTCGCGGCGCGCCTCGAACAGCTCGCCTTTACGTGTCATCCGCTGACCTTCACCGAAGAAGGTCACGATCCCGTAACGAACCTTTATGCGCGCTGGGGCACCGGACCTCCGAATTTGTGCTTTGCCGGCCATACCGATGTCGTGCCGGCCGGCGGTGCGGATCAGTGGTCGTTCGATCCGTTCGGTGCGGCACTACGCGACGGCGTGTTGTGCGGCCGCGGCGCCGTCGACATGAAGGGCGCGATCGCCGCCTTCATCGCTGCCGCCGAGCGCTTCATCGCGACGCGCGGCCCCGGCTTCACCGGCTCGATCAGCCTGCTGATTACAGGCGACGAGGAGGGCGTCGCCATCAACGGTACAAGGAAGGTCCTGGAGTGGTTGAAAGCGCGCGGCGAGGCGCTCGACGCCTGCGTCGTTGGCGAGCCGACCTCGGCGACCGAGCTCGGCGACATGATCAAGATCGGCCGCCGCGGCAGCATGACCGGCCGCCTGACCGTCACCGGCGTGCAAGGCCATGTCGCCTACCCGCATCTCGCCGACAATGCGGCGCATCGGCTCGTCGCCTTGCTCGCCGCCTCGACAGCCGAGCCGCTCGATTCCGGCACCGCGCATTTCCAGCCCTCCGGGCTGCAGGTTACGACGATCGACATCGGCAATCCGGCGACCAATGTGATCCCGGGCGTCGCGCGCGCCACTTTCAACATCCGCTTCAACGATCTGTGGACCAGCGCCAAGCTCAAGGAATGGGTGGCGGCGCGGCTTGCCTCGGTCGGTGGCCAATATCAGCTGCAGTGGGAGGTAAGCGGCGAATCGTTCCTTGTGCCGCCCGGAAAAGTTAGTGACTGTCTCACGGAAGCGATCAGCGCCGTCACCGGCCGCACCCCCGAGCTCAGCACGACCGGTGGCACCTCGGACGCACGCTTCATCCACGCCTATTGCCCGGTCGCCGAATTCGGCATGGTCGGGCAGACGATGCACAAAGCCGACGAGCGCGTCGATATCGCCGATATCGCGCAGCTCGTCTCGATTTATGAAATCTTCCTCGCCCGCTTTTTCGAGCAGGAATGAGCTCTCAGCTACCGCCAAAAGGCGTCATTCCGGGGCGGCCCGCTAGTGCCGAGCCCGGAAACCAGGAACGCGGACGGTGCCCGATTTCCGCGGGGCCTGTGTTCATGGGTTCCAGGCTCGCTGCTGCGCAGCGCCCGGAATGACCGAGTTTGGGCGGCGATGACACTCACATAATGACCGTGCCGGCATGGGTCGAAGTGCAGCTGGCCGTCGGCGGCGCCTTGAAATTGGCGCGCGGCGACGCGAGCGGGCTCGGCTTTTTCGACACCTCGATCGACGGCTTCTGGCGCTCGTTCCGCGCCGCCGTGATCTGCTACCCCTTGTTTCTGATCCTGCTGGCGCTCCGCGTCAGCACCGCTCATTGGACGGAATCAGGTGCACCGCGCATCGTCATCGTCGAGACGATCGGCTACGTGATTTCCTGGGTCGCGTTCCCGCTGCTCATATTGCCGTTGACGCGCTGGCTTGGCCGCGAGCAGCGCTTTCTCGCGTTCATGGTTGCGTACAACTGGTCGCAGATCCCGCAGACCGTCTTGTTCGTCATCGTCGGCGCCGATGCCGCAACCGGCCTTTTCCCGCCCGATGTCGCGCAAATCGTCGATTTCGTCGCGGCAATCGCCGTGCTCGTCTACGAGTGGTACATCGCGCGCGTCGCGCTGATGGTGTCGGCGGCCCAGGCCGTGCCGGTCATCTTGCTCGATCTGGTGCTCGGCGCCGTTTTGAGCCGCATCACCGAGGGTCTTTACTGATCCTCGCGGTAGTCGATTGCGACCAGAGCCAAGCCCTCGGCCGGCGCGGTCGGGCCGCCGGCGCGGCGGTCGCGGGCGGCAAGCGCTGTCGCAACATCCTCCGGCCGCCACTGCCCGAGCCCGACCAGCTTCAGCGTCCCCGCCATGTTGCGCACCTGATGATGCAGAAACGAGCGCGCCTGCGCCGCGATGCGAATTTCCTCGCCGTGCTGCGTGACATCCAACACGTCGAGCGTCTTGACCGGCGATTTCGCTTGGCACAACGAGTCGCGGAAAGTCGAAAAATCGTGATGCCCGACGAGATGCCGCGCGCCCGCCTGCATCGCTTCGGCATCGAGCGGCGGCGCGACATGCCAGATTCGGCCGCGCTCCAAAGCCGGCGGCGCGCGCCGGTTCAGGATGCGGTAGAGATAACGCCGGCTCTTCGCCGACAGCCGCGCATCGAAGCCGGGCGGCGCCGGCACAACGTCGAGGATGCTGATCGCATGCGGCCGCAGATAATGGTTGATCGCGCCGCGGATCGTCTCAAGGTCCATTTCGCGCGCGAGATCGACATGCGCGACCTGCGCCAGCGCATGGACGCCCGCGTCGGTACGGCCGGCGCCGAACACGGTCAGCCGCTCGCCGCAGAACCGCTCGAACGCGGTCTCCAGCGCCTCCTGCACCGACACACCATTCGCCTGGCGCTGCCAGCCGACGAGCCCGGTGCCGTCGTATTCGATCGTCAGCTTGTAGCGGGGCACGGCAGCAGCGTCCCGGCCGGGATTGGAAAGCCGCGCAGAAACGCATCGGCGTCGAGCGCGGCGCGCCCCGGCCGCTGCAGGCGGAGGGGCCGCAACACGCCATTGCCGCACGCGATCCCGAGGCGGTCGTCGATGACGGTGCCGGGCGGCACGTTGGGTGCCTCGGATTCTGCCTGAGCCTGCAACACACGTATGCGCTCGCCGCCGCCGCTGAACCAGGCGCACGGCGCCGGCGCGAAAGCGCGTACCTGGCGTTCCAGCGCATCGGCCGGCTGCCGCCAATCGAGCCGCGCCTCCTCACGCCGGATCTTCGGCGCGTGGGTGACGCCCTCCTCGGGCTGCGGGTGCGGCGTGAGCCTCCCCGCAGCCACCTCATCGAGCGCTTCGGGCATCAGCCGCGCGCCGAGTTCGGCGAGGGTCCCGGTCAATTGGCCCGCGTTCGTGTCGGGCAGGATCGGCACGGCGCCCTGCAACAGGATCGGCCCGGTATCGAGCCCCTGATCCATCTGCATGATCGTGATGCCGGTCTCGCGGTCACCGGCGAGCAGCGCGCGCTGGATCGGCGCCGCCCCGCGCCAGCGCGGCAGCAGCGAGGCATGTACATTGAGGCAACCGAGGCGCGGCGCCGCGAGGGCGGGCGGCGGCAGGATCAGCCCATAAGCGGCGACGACCGCCGCATCGGCGCCGATCGCCGCGAACTCGGCCTGCGCCACTTCATCGCGCAGGCTCGTGGGACAATACACCGGCAGCCCGATCTGCTCGGCCAGCAGCTGCACCGGCGAGGCCTGCAGGCGATAGCCGCGCCCGGCCGGCCGCGGCGGCTGCGTATAGACCGCGCGCAAGCGATGGCCGGAGGCGACCAGCCCTCCGAGAATCGCGGCGGCAAATTCCGGCGTCCCCATAAACACGAGATCGAGCGGTGTCGCCATCGGATGTGGTTCGAGTCCCCCACCTCACCCCAACCCTCTCCGCCCCCGAGGGCGGAGAGGGGGTCGCGGCAGCGCTGTTGGTCCCTCTCCGCCCTTCAGCGGGGAGAGGGAGGGACCCGCGCCGCAGGCGTGGGAGGGTGAGGTGGGCAACAAGGCCGTCAGGCCGGCTGAAGGGTGCGGCTGCGTTTCGATTTGGCAAGTTTCCGCAGGATCATGCCGCGCTTCAAGATCGAGATGTGATCGACAAACAGCACGCCGTCCAGATGATCGATCTCGTGCTGCAGACAGGTCGCGAGGAGGCCCTCCGCCTCGATCTCGCGGATTTCGTTCTCGTGATCGAGGTAGCGCAGCCGGATCGCCCGCGGGCGAGCCACGTCGGCGTAATGCTCTGGCAAAGACAGGCAGCCCTCATTCGAGGTCATCGTCTCGTCCGAATGCCACAGGATTTCGGGGTTGGCGATGCGCAGCGGGTTGGGCTTTTCACCCTCGCGCGCGACATCGATGACGAGCACGCGCTGCGCCGCACCGACCTGGGGCGCGGCTAGCCCGATGCCGACCGCGTGGTACATCGTCTCCAGCATGTCGTCCATCAGCCGCCGCACCTTCGCGTCGACCTTGGCCACCGGCCTCGCCTTGATTTTGAGCCGCGGATCGGGCGCGGTGATGATCGGCAACAAAGCCATGCGGCCTAGGTAAGCGGCGCTCCCGCAGCCGTCAATGCGGCAGGACCGCCGGCGCTCCCGTCACGCCGCGGCGTCGTGCAGCCGCGCCAGATCGCCGAGCGATTCCGGCTTTGCCATGCACAAGACGTCGTCGAAGCCGGCATCCCGGATCCATCGCAACTTCTCGCGAGCCGCGGCCTCGCCGCCGGTCAGCATGACCGAGGCCTTGCCGCCGAGCGGCATGTCTTCGGCATTGCCATGCAAATCGATGATCACATTGGACAGGACCGCCCGCTTGCCGCCCGCATCGCGATAGAACTTGATGCCGGCCTCGAGCTCTTCAGGCTTTGGATAAAGCCCCGAGGCGATCCAGCCGGCGCACTGTTCGGCGGCATAGACGATCCAGCGCTTGTTGCGCCAGGCGCCGAGCATCAGCGCCGGGCCGCCCTCGGTGCCGGGCCACGGGGTCAACGCGCCGCCCTCCAGCCGATCGCCGCGCCAGGCCCGCTTCATGATCTCGAGCGATGTCATCAATGTTTTGAAGCGTTGCGTGTAATCCTCGCCCACCAGGTCGAAATCGGCCTGCGTCGAGCCGCTGCCGAGCCCGAGCATCAGCCGGTTGCCGGTCAGCGCGTGCAGGGACTGGATGCGGTGCGCCAGCTCGACCGGATGCCGCACCGGCACCTGCAGCACGCAGGTGCCGATCTCGATGTTCTTCGTCACGGCGGCAATGACGCTCATCAGTACGATGGGGTCCAAGGTCGGGCGGCCGCGGCCGAACGAATCGGTGACCCATAAGCCGTTAAATCCCTTCGCTTCGACATCGCGCGCGAAATCGCCGAAGCGGTCGAGGGTCCGCCCCCTCATCTCGGGATCGGCGCGCATCACGTTGACGACATGCACTCTCATCGGCCGGTCTCCCTCCGCATCTGCTCACTTTGCCCTGCACCCTAGCCGAGACCCGCGCGAATGTCGTCTGCGTCCGCTGATGGCGCGCCGCTTCAACTTTCCTCTTGACAAATCCGGATCGCTTTGGTACAAAACAGGAACACTGGGAATCGGGATTCCTTGACTATCCCCCTCAACTCGGCACGGAGGCGGGCAGCGCAGGCGTCGTTCATCGCCCTGTCCGTCCTTCTCGCGCTGCTCGGCTGCGTCGCCCAGCCGCAGGTTGCGGCGTCGCAACAGGGGCAGCTTCCAGTCTGCGCCGTTAAAAACGGGGAGCGGCAAAGCTATTGGAGCGAGCGGGCGGCCCAGCTCGACGGCGCTTTCGTGGTCCTCGCGGGCGAATGCCCCGCCCAGCCTAATTCGGAAGGCGGCGCGGGCGGCGCCGGTGGGATGTAGCTGGCTGCATTTTCCCCTGCATTTGCAGCCAACCGGCGGAGGCTGAACTATTTCGCTTCGAGGAAGCGCTCGGCCAGCCGCGCGAAAAAGCTGACCCCGACCGGCAGGGCGCTGTCGTTGAAGTCGTAGCGGGCGTTGTGCAGCATGCAGCCGCCCTCGCCCGGGCCGTTGCCGATCCATAGCATCGCGCCCGGCACGGCCTCGAGCATGTAGGAGAAATCCTCTCCGCCGAGCGACGGCGCGACATTGCGGTCGACCTTGTCTTCGCCGCAGATCTCGGCCGCGACGTCGGCAGCAAATTCGGCTTCGGCGGCGTGATTGACGGTCGGCGGGTAGCCGCGCCGGTATTCGCAGACCGCCTCGGCGGCGTGCAGCGCGGCGGCGCCCTTCGCCACCTCGCTCATGCGCTGCTCGAGGCGATCGCGCACCTGCGGCCGGAAGCTGCGCACGGTGCCGCCGATGTGCAGATCGTCGGGAATCACGTTGTAGGCCGAGCCGCCCTTGATGAAGCCGATGCTGATGATCGCCGCGTCGAGCGGGTCGATATCGCGCGACGGAATCGTCTGCAGCGCCAGCACGATCTGCGCCCCGATCACGAACGGATCGATGCCGTAATGCGGGTGCGCGGCATGGCCGCCCTTGCCCTTGATATAAATGTCGAAACGGTCCGAGGCGGCGAGCATCGCGCCGGGCCGGGTCGCCATATTGCCGATAGCAATGCCAGGCTTGTTGTGCATCGCAAAGACCGCGTCGCACGGGAATTTGTCGAAGAGCCCCTCCTCGACCATGACACGGCCGCCGCCATAGCCTTCCTCGCCGGGCTGGAAAATGAAATGGACGGTGCCCTCGAAATTGCGCGTCTTGGCGAGGTAGCGCGCCGCGCCGAGCAGCATCGTCGTGTGCCCATCATGGCCGCAGCCATGCATCAAGCCGTCGTAGGTGGAGCGGTGCGCGAAGGTGTTGTGCTCCTGCATCGGCAGGCAGTCCATATCGGCCCTGAGACCGATCGCGCGCAGCGAATTGCCGCGGCGGATCGTGCCGACGACACCGGTCTGGGCGAGCCCGCGATGCACCTCGCAACCATATTCGGCGAGTTTTTGGGCAACCAGATCGCCGGTCCGCTCCTCGGTGAAGCCCAATTCGGGATGGGCATGGATGTCGCGGCGGGTCTGGGTCAGCTCGTCGGCGAAGTCGAGGACCTCGGGGATGATCGGCATGGCGGCTCCGGGGCAGGGCAGGCCGGGGGCGGAACCGCTAACATACCGGCTCGCGCGATCCCGCAACAGCCGCTTCGCACCCTACTGTAGAGAGTTGAACAACTCGGCGTGAGGCGTAGGCTAGCCCCACGATCGGCATTCGTTGCAGGAAGCCAACACGGATGAGTAACAAAATGCTTAACCGTCCCAGGGGTATCGGGGTCGTCGGCGCGGCGATCGTGCCGCATGCGCCGCAATTCCTCACCCTGCCCGAGACCGAGGACAAGGCTCAGGTCGGCCGGGTCAACGCCGCGATGCGCGCGATCGGCGACAAGTTTCGCGCCCTCGACCCGGACCTCGTGATCGTGCTGTCCAACGCGCATTGCGACGACATGGTCGTACATTGCGTTCCGGCCTTCGCGATCCATTGCGGCACACGCGCCGAAGGCAGCGGCGGCCACCACGGCTCTTGGCCGATCGACGGCGCGGCCGGCTACGCCCTGTTGCGCCAGTTGCTCGATCTCGGCTTCGACCCGGCCTTCAGCTTGGACGCCGGGCTCGGCACTGCCTTCACGATCCCGCTCGAGTTCTGCGGCTATCCGCGCGAGCAGCCGTTTCTGCCGATCTTCGTCAACGCCTATGTGCCGCCGCAGCCGGCGCCGGAACGCTGCTTCGCTTTCGGCCAGGCGCTGAGCCGGGCGATCGAGCGGGAGGGACGCCGCGCCGTCGTGCTGGCGAGCGGCGGGCTGTCGCATTATCCGGGCACGCCGCAATACCCGCATCCCGACATCGACACCGACCGGGTCATCTTCGAGCGGCTCGCCGCCGGTAATCTGCGCTATCTGTTGAGCTTCGACAGCGATGCGCTCGACCGCACCGGCAATGTCGAGTGCCGCTCGCTGCAGATCCTCGCCGGCATGATCGGCGACCGCCCGCCCGACAGCGCGCTGTTCGAGCCGTCCTGGCATCACACCTACGCGATCCTCGGCTGGACCGATCTGTCGCCGAGGCGGCCGGAAAAGCTGCATTACCCGGAGACGGCCCCCGAGCGTAGCGAATTGGCGCGCGCAATCTTTGCGGTCGTCGAGGACGCCACGTCGTGCGCCGCGTTCGCACAAGACCGCGATGGCTATGCAGCCCGCTTCGAATTGGCGGCCGACGAACGTGCCGCCTTGGTGACGCTCGACCGCGCCGCCTTGCGCGAGCGCTTTGCGATCAACCCGATGCTGCTCTATCAGCTGGAAGCCCGAATCAAATCCTCAGGCGTGTAACTAGCCGTAGCTGCGGGAAATCCGGCAGTTTCCGGCATAGAGAAACTGGGCAGCGTCGCGCAGCGCCAGGCACGCGTTCCAATAGGTTTGCCGATCACCGCCCTTCAACGCGCAGACGGGCGCGTTCTGCGCGCATTCGGCCGGAACCGGCTGCTGCGCTTGACCCGCGCTAAGCGGCAGCAGAGATATCGCGAGCGCCGCGATGCCATTTCTGAAGGCGCTTCGCATCCGTTCCTTCCTATGCCCATCGAGCAGTTGCACGAATTGCGACGCGGCGGCAATGTCCGCGGCCAAGGCGCCGCGGCGCGCGGCGGCTTCGGCATCCTCGCCCCAGGCCTCGATCTGAAACGTCTCATCAACCTGCGACACCGCAAACGCCGCCGCGGCGTTGAGCCGGCCCTCCATCAGCGCGAGCGCGATGACCAGCGAGCCGCACGCCGCGGTCATCGCATGCAATGCCGTCAGCCGGAGATCGTCCTGCGCCGCGACCACAGCGGCAAACGCCTTCAACGCCGCCGGCGATTGCGGCCGCGGGAGGATGCCGCTGGTCACCGCGAGCGAGGCGTCATAGCGCTGCATCACCCAGTCGATCAGCGGCTGCCATTCGGCGTGCTGCCGTGCGACCAGCTCCGGCGGGCGCTCGGCGCGATAGCAGACGAGGTCGGTGCCGGCGTATTTGGCGGTCTCGGCGACAACGAGATCGCGTTGTATGCCGGTGCGGTCGATCGCGGTCGCCGCGAGCCGGGTCAACGGCATCGTCGCCGGGCGGATCTCATCCTGCTGCGCGTCCCATTCCGCGGCGATCGCGTCGGCCAAAGCTTTGCTCGGCACGAGCAGTTCGTGTCTTGCCGGGGTGCGCATCGGCCGGCCGTCGAGCGCGACGCCCCAGCCGCCGTCGATCGGCCGCGCCGCCGTATTCTTGTACACGCGCTTCATGCCGACAAATCCAACTCCTCGAAGGGGTCGGGCACGTCTGCGTCGAACCCGAAAAACTCCCACATGCGCCGCATATGCGGCGGCAACGGCGCGGTGACCGAAAGCGTGCCGCCCTGCGGGTGCGGAATCTCGAGCGAGCGGGCATGCAGTTGCAGCTGGTGCGCCGCCGCGCCGCCCGCGAGCTGCGCGCCGCTGCCTCCATACTTGCCGTCGCCGAGGATCGGGGTGCCGATCTCGGCGCAATGCGCCCGCAGCTGGTGGGTCCGTCCGGTCACCGGCAACAGCGCGAGCCAGCTGGCGCGCGTCCCGGCCTGATCGACGACCGTGTAATAGGTGACCGCACTCTTGCCCTCCTCGTCGGCATGAACGCGCTCGCCGCCGCGGGGACGGGCGTGCTTCGCCAGAGCCAGATCGATGCGGCCCTGCCGGATTTCCGGAAGACCGACGGTGATCGCCCAATAGATCTTGCGCGTCGTCTTGTCGCGAAATGCCCGCGTGAAGAACGATGCCGCCGCGGCGTTGCGGGCGATCAGCAAGACGCCCGAGGTGTCCTTGTCGAGACGGTGCACGAGGCGCGGCCGCTCGGCGCTCTCGAAGCACAGCCCGTCGAGCAGCGCGTCGACATGCCGCTCGGTGTTGGTGCCGCCCTGCACGGCGAGCCCAGCCGGCTTGTTGACGACGATGGCCCAATCGTCGCGGTACAGCACCGCGTCGCGCAGCAAGGCTACGTCCTGCGGCCGGGCCCGCGGCGTCTTGGCTTTTCCAGCGTTGGACGGCGGCGCCGGCGTCTCCGGCAGCGGCGGCACCCGGATCGCCTGGCCGGGCATCACGGCGTCGCCGGCCTTCGCGCGCTTGCCGTCGACCCGGATCTGGCCGGTGCGCAACAGCTTTTCGAGGCGGCCATGGCTCAGGCCGGGATAATGCCGCTTGAACCAGCGGTCGAGCCGGCCGGCGCCATCCTCGGCCCGCACGGTCACGGTTTCAACGCCGCTCATTTCCCACTGGGGTTTGCAGAGGTCGCGCGTTGCCGGAGCTTGTCCCAGTACTCGAGCCGCTTTTTCACGTCGCGCTCGAAGCCACGGTCGCCCGGCCGGTAGAAATTGCGCCGCGCGACGCCGTCCGGGAAGTAGTTCTGGCCGGAGAAGCCTTCCTCGGTCGCGTGATCGTAGACATAGCCACGGGCGTATCCGAGGTCGCGCATCAGCCGGGTCGGCGCGTTCAATATATGCTTCGGCGGCATCAAGGAGCCGGTTTCGCGCGCCATCTGTTGCGCCTCGCCGAACGCGACATAGCCGGCGTTCGATTTCGGCGCCGTCGCGAGATAGATGACGAGCTGCGCGACGGCCAATTCGCCTTCGGGCGAGCCGAGCCGGTCATACGCGTCCCAGGCGGCGAGCGCCTGCGCGATCGCCTGCGGCTCGGCGAGGCCGATATCCTCGACCGCCGCGCGGGTCAGCCGGCGCAGGATATAGATCGGGTCCTCGCCGCCGGCCAGCATGCGCGCCAGCCAATAGAGCGCCGCGTCGGTGTCGGAGCCGCGCAGCGATTTGTGCAGCGCGCTGATCAGGTTGTAGTGGCCCTCCTGCTGCTTGTCGTAGAGCGGCGCCCGGCGCTGCACGAGTTCGGCCAGCTGCTGAGGTCCGAGTTCCTGGTCGCGCGGGAGCCGCTCGATCTCCTCGACGAGGTTGAGCAAAAACCGCCCATCGCCATCGGCCATTGCCAGCAACGCCGCGCGGCCGTCGACGTTGAGCGGCAGGATGTGCCCGAGATGAAGCTCGGCGCGTTCGAGGAGGGTTTCGAGCGCCTTGTCGTCGAGCCGGCGCAATACGAAGACTTGCGCGCGCGACAGCAACGCGCCGATCAGCTCGAAGGACGGGTTCTCGGTCGTGGCGCCGACCAGGATCACCGTGCCGTCCTCGACGACCGGCAGAAACGCATCCTGTTGGGCGCGGTTGAAGCGGTGGATCTCATCGACGAAGAGAAGTGTCCCCTGCCCCATCTCACGGCGCTTGCGGGCGGCCTCGAACACCTTGCGCAGATCGGCGACCCCGGAGAACACCGCCGACAAGGGCTCGAAGACGAGTTGCGTCCCGCCGGCCAGCAACCGCGCGATCGTCGTCTTGCCGCAGCCCGGCGGACCCCACAGAATCATCGAGGCGAGCTGCCCCGACGCAACCATGCGGCCGATCGGCCCCTCCGGGCCGAGCAGATGGTCCTGTCCGATCACCTCTGCCAGATGCTGCGGCCGGAGCCGGTCGGCCAGCGGATGCGGCGCCTGCTTCTCAAAGAGCGTGCTCATAATTCGCCTGATATAGGCACGCCTGCGCTAAATGCCCGGAGGGGATTTGCTGTACCAGACCTCGATCCCCCAGGCGCGCATTTGGTCGGGCAAGCCGGCATCCCGCGCCTGGTCGAACCCGGTCCGAAACGGGCCCCGCGCCCTGCTTTCGCCGAGGATCACCTCCTGGTCTTCAATCTCGATCTTGTTGACGTGGCTGGCGCGGACCTCTTCGAGGAACTCGGCGCGCGACAATTCGGGCAGCGCCGCCGGCATAAACCGGTACGCCGCGAACCCAGCCAAGGGCGCACGGCGATCTCGATCATGCCCCGGATGTAGATTCTCATTGGTCCCGGGAGGGGGTTGGGCAGGCCGGCGCCTCGAACACCTCGTCGAAGGTGGCGCGCAGGGTCGTGTCGACCTCCGGCATCGAGGCGGTGATGCCGAGCCGCGCCAGCGAGGTGATCCCGTGTTCGCTGATCCCACACGGGACGATGCCGCGGAAATGCTCGAGGTCCGGAGCGACGTTCAGCGCGACCCCGTGATAGCTGACCCAATGGCGCACCCGGACCCCGATCGCCGCCACCTTGTCCTCGCGGCCATCGCTGCCGGCGACCCAGACGCCGATTCGACCGCCGCGCCGCTCGCCCTTGACGTTGAACCGCGCCAGCGTGCGGATCATCCATTCTTCGAGCCGCCAGACATGGCAGCGCACGTCCCGGCGAATCCGACCCAAGTCGGGCCGGTCCAGATCGAGCATCACATACGCGACCCGCTGGCCGGGGCCGTGATAGGTGTACTGCCCGCCGCGGCCGCTCCGGTAGACCGGCAGTCGCTGCGGATCCAGCAGATCTTCGGGCCGGGCGCTAGTGCCAGCGGTGTAGAGCGGTGGGTGTTCCAATAGCCATACCAGCTCCGGGGCCGTGCCGGCGCGGATCGCCGCGATCCGTTCCTCCATCGCGGCGACCGCGATCTCGTATGGCACTGGACCGTCGCTGACCCGCCACTCGATTGGCGCCAAAGCATTTCCCATATCCCGGTCCATCCGGCTTGATATGGTATCGCGTGTTTGCTAAGCACGCGCGCCGTTCCAGCAGTGGGATGGGCGATAGGCGGTCGTGGCGGAATTGGTAGACGCGCAGCGTTGAGGTCGCTGTGGAGGAAACTCCGTGGAAGTTCGAGTCTTCTCGACCGCACCAAACTGAGCCCGTTAGGCAGAGCCGAGACTGCGCGGGAACAACCCACCGCCACTAAGGCGGCCGCTACCTTTGTCGAACCGGCTGTAACGCAACCGTCTCAGGCCGCCGATAGGGTGCGGCATGAGTTCCCAGGAAATAATCCTCGTCCTCGACGTCGTCGTGACCCTTGTTGTGGCCGGCGCGGCTGTCGTGCTCGTCTGGACGCGTCGTTAATTTTGCGAAGGCTCGAATTTACGACGCCTCGTCACCCGCCGCGGCAAGCCGATCGTGCTGCTCCGCCTCGTCCAGGAGCCGAGCCTTAAGCCGGGCGGTTGTCGCGTTCTCTGCCAAGGCGCGAAGATGCGCTGCTTGCCGCGCGTGATAATCCGGAACGTCCCTTGGCAAGGCGCGTAACTTGTCGTCGCTCACGGGCTGCCGCCTAATACCCGCCGCGATAGTACGGGTAGTACCCTTGGCCGTAATAATTGTACGGGCGCCGGCCGTAGTACGAACCGTATGAGTAGTAGGGCAAAGGCGCATAAATCGTGGACGGCGGCGCTGGCGCGGTCTCCGGCACGTATGGCCCGCCCAACGGAAGCGGGGTAAACGGGGTTAGCGCAAAGGCCGACGCAGAGAGCGTTAGCGCAGCAACAAATGCTGTTCCACTTAGAAGAAGACGGTTCATGGCTTTTCCGACCTCCCAACGCGTTTGATCCCCTAAAGGGCAACGGATTGAGATCGCGGCTGTACCACTGCTCTCGTTACAATTGACCCTCCTTCCGGTACCCCGCCCTTAGCGTTCTTAATCGTGGGAACCATCCGGGAACGCGCCGAAGCCGCCGGTAGGCCCGTATGCTCGCCCGTCCGGAACCGACGCCCGAATATGGCGGTGGGCAGCCCTAATGACTGCCCACCTTCACCAAGACCAATCGAGGGATGCCCTGAGGGACCCTCGCTAATCGGAGGTTCTCAGCCCCAACAGAGCGGCCAAGGCGTGCACACATAGGGCCGGTAATAATACGGCCCGTAATAGCCATAGTAGGGCCGATAATACGGATGGTAATATCCCCAATAGTGCCGGTGCGTGCAGACGGTACGGTAGCCGTTCCACCAGCAACGCGCCTCGGCCGGCTGCGACCACAACAGCGCGGTGACGATGACGGCGGCGAGCGCGACGACGATCTTCTTCATGCAGTCGATCCTCATAGAGCATGGCGGGCGTCGGAGCGGCCGGTCCCCTCCAGCCTTTCCGACCGGACTACTATTGCCGATCGGATGCGCCAATCAATTGCCGGCCCTGTGTCAATTTTGCGTCTGGGTTGAGCATACCCGGAGAGGCTGGGCCTCGGACGCATTAACGCCTAAGAAGCGGTCCGCCTTTCGTTAAATCTCCGGCTGCTGGCATAATGCCCAAATGCAGAACACCCGGCTTGCGGCGCTCGACCATGATCTCGGCCCGGAAATCGACATGCTGCGGACGAGCGTCCGCGATTTCGCCGATGCGAAGATCGCGCCCATCGCCGCTGAGATCGACAAGACCGACCGCTTTCCGATCGAATTGTGGCCCGAGATGGGGGCGCTCGGGCTGCATGGCATCACGGTCGAGGAGGAATATGGCGGCGCCGGCATGGGCTATCTCGCGCATTGCGTCGCGATGGAGGAGGTCAGCCGCGCCTCGGCCTCGGTCGGGCTCTCCTACGGCGCCCACTCGAACCTCTGCGTCAATCAGATCCGCCGCAACGGTACGGAGACGCAGAAGTGCAAATACCTGCCCGATCTGATCTCCGGCGCGCATGTCGGCGCGCTGGCGATGAGCGAGCCCGGCGCCGGCTCGGATGTCGTCTCGATGCGGCTGCGCGCCGACAAGAAGGGCGACCGCTACATCCTGAACGGTACAAAGCTGTGGATCACCAACGGCGAGGTCGCCGATACGCTGGTCGTCTATGCCAAGACGCGCCCCGATGCCGGGCCGCGCGGCATCACCGCGTTTCTGATCGAGAAGGGCTTCAAGGGTTTCCGCCCGGCGCAGAAGCTCGACAAGCTCGGCATGCGCGGCTCGCCGACCTCGGAACTGGTGTTCGAGGATTGCGAGGTGCCGGCCGAGAACGTGCTCGGCGCGGTCGATGAGGGCGTGCGGGTGTTGATGAGCGGGCTCGATTTCGAGCGCGCGATCCTCGCCGCCGGGCCGCTCGGCATCATGCAGGCCTGCCTCGACGTCGTGATCCCCTACATCCACGACCGCCAGCAGTTCGGCCAGCCGATCGGCGAGTTTCAGCTGATCCAGGGCAAGCTTGCCGACATGTACGCGGCCTTCAGCGCCTGCCGAGCCTATGTCTATGCCGTGGCGCGCGCCTGCGACCGCGGCCGGACGACGCGCAAGGACGCCGCCGGCGCGATCCTCTACGCCGCCGAGAGCGCCACGAAGATGGCGCTCGACGCGGTGCAGATCCTCGGCGGCAACGGCTACATCAACGAATACCCGACCGGCCGCTTGCTGCGCGACGCCAAGCTCTACGAGATCGGCGCCGGCACCTCCGAGATCCGCCGCATGCTGATCGGTCGCGAAATCTTCACTGAGACAGCGTGACATCCGCGAGCCGATGCCCATGAGACTTACCGAGGAGCAGCGTCTGCTGCGCGACACCGCGCGCGATGTCGCGCGGAACCTGCTGGCACCGCATGCCGCCGAATGGGATCGCGAGGCGCGGTTTCCGAAGAAGGCTTTGGCCGAGCTCGGCAAGCTCGGCTTCATGGGCATGCTCGTGCCGCCGGAATATGGCGGGGCCGGCACCGACCATGTCGGGTACGCGCTGGCGCTTGAGGAGATCGCCGCCGGCGACGGCGCGACCTCGACGATCATCAGCGTCAATTCGCTATGCTGCGGCGCCATCCAGCAATACGGCTCCGAGGAGCAGAAGCAACGCTTTCTGGTGCCGCTCGCCAAGGGCGAGAAGCTGGCCGCGTTCTGCCTGACCGAGCCGCAGGCCGGCTCCGACGCCGCGGCGATCAAGACGCGAGCGCGCCGTCGCGGCAACCGCTGGGTTTTCAATGGCACGAAGCAGTTCATCACCTCGGGCTCGACCGCCGATATCGCGCTTGTCTTCGCGGTGACCGACCCCGCCGCCGGTCGCAAGGGCATCAGCGCTTTTCTCGCGCCAACCGATACGCCCGGCTACAAGGTAGCAGCCATCGAGAAGAAGCTTGGGCAGCGCGCTTCCGATACCGCGCAGCTCGTGTTCGAGGACATGGAATTGACCCCCGATCTAATGCTCGGGCCGGAGGGCGCGGGGTACAAGATCGCATTGTCGAACCTCGAGGGCGGCCGCCTCGGCATTGCCGCGCAATCGGTCGGCATGGCCCGCGCCGCTTACGAAGCCGCATTGGCCTACGCCCAGGAGCGGGAGACCTTTGGCGCCAAGATCATCGCGCACCAGGCGGTCGCGTTCCGTCTCGCAGACATGGCGACGCAGATTGCTGCGGCGCGCGGCCTCGTGCTCGACGCAGCGGCGCGGCGCGATGCCGGCGAGCCCTGCCTCAAGGAGGCAGCAATGGCCAAATTGTTCGCGTCGGAGATGGCCGAGCGGGTTGCCTCCGATGCGATCCAGATCCATGGCGGCTACGGCTATCTCGCCGATTTCCCGGTCGAACGCATTTATCGCGACGTCCGCGTCTGCCAGATCTACGAAGGCACCAGCGACATCCAGCGTCTGATCATCGCGCGCGAGATTGCGCAAGACTGAGCGGGATCAGACGGCGGGCTTTCTTTGTTCCCCTCTAAGAACGGAGGGACCATGGCAGAGCTGCGCATCAGTGTCGAAAAGGTCTGCGCCTTCATCGAAGCGGCGCGCGAGCTCGCCGGCAAGGTGCCGCCGACCACCGGCGACAAGACGACGACCGGCGACGACAGCAAGCTGGTCACGATCGATGACCCCGAAGGCCTCAACGAGGACGAGGACGCGCGCCGCTATGAGATTGTTGAATTCATCGCCGGCCTCAATGTTGCGGAGCAGACCGATCTGTTGGCTTTGATCCTGCTCGGCCGCGGCGATTTCGAAGCCGATGAGTGGCTCGCGGCGGTCGCCGAGGCGGGGGACCGCATCGCCGCACGCGACCCCGATTACATGATCGGCGACGCGGCCCTGCCGGAATATGTCGGGGACGGGCTCGAAGCCCTCGGCCGCAGCTGCGATTAGCGACGCTTAGGGCCGGGTCACGGGCCCACGCGGGTCGGGTACGCTCGCAACTTTCTCCGTCCAGTCCTTTGACCACGGCGTCATGGGCCGCGGCACCTCGACGCCATCGACCAGGATCGTGTCGACCTGCTCGTTGAAGAAACAGAGGTAGCCTTTGATCTTTGGGCATTCCGGGATCGGCTCGGGATAGCCCCACACGATATCGGGAAACTCCCGGCCGCCGATCCTCGCCGACCAGTACCGCGCCCGACCCTTGTACGGGCACGCTGTCGTCTTCTCGCTCGGCACGAGCAGATCCATCCGCACATCCTCGGGCGGGATGTAATAGCGGGTCGGCAGCCGCGTCTCGAACAGGAAATGGCCGCGCCGCGTGTCCGCGATCGTCTCGCCGCCGAGGATCACCTGTACATGCCGCGAGGAGGCGACGACATCGATACGCTTATACGGATCGCGCGGATGCACAAAGATCTCCTCGTCCTCCTCATACCAATGGTCGACCCGGTCCCAATAGAACGCGACGAAATCCTTGATCGCGTCGACCTCGTCGTAGGGCTCGGGATAGCCCCACACCGCGTTTTCCGAAATCTTGTCGCCGACCCGGATCGTCCAGTAGGACGCGGCGCCCTTGTAGGGGCAGAAGGTGTGGTGCTCGGTCGGGCGCAACAAATCCATCCGCACGTCGGCGCGAGGGAAATAGTAAACCGGCAGATGCCGCGTCTCGAACAGGAGGTGCGCATTCGTGCTGTCGGCGATCCATTCGCCGTTGAACTGCACGCGCACCCACCGCGGCGACGGCTCGAAAGCGATCTTGTAATCGGGATTGTTCTTGAAGCCGGAATCGCGCCCGTCGATGACCTTCGCCATCACGCACCTCCATCGTACGTCCGGGCCCGAGCTTACTCCGGCGGGCACGGTTTGGCGAAATCAGGCGTACGACCCATCTAGCGAGACATCATTGCAGCAGGCGAAAGCAGAGGACGAATTATGCGTATTGGTTTGCGAGTTCTGATCGCGGCGGCGGTTTTAGGAGCGAGCGCGACCGCGGCGCTGGCCGAAGGCCCGTACGACAACTCCCCGTCGTATTGGACGAGGGTCGAGCGGTGGCAGGATTGCGCCTGGAAGGCGCAGGAATCGCCCTACCCGCCCGCCTTCTCCTATGGGCCAACCCACAGCTGCGCTTACGGTTCGCCCGGCGCGCAATACTACACGCCGCCCTATGTGGCGTACCGGTATCCCTACTATCCCTACGGCCCGTATTATCGCTGAGGCTCGTCGGCGCCCCGGTGTTCAATGGCTGGCGTTCAATGCGCCAGCGGGTCGGGGCGCAGCTGGAATTCGACGACGAGCGGGCTCGACAAGGTTTCCGGCGTATTGCCGGGCGCGCCGGGCGCCGGCGCATCGATCCCCTCGATGTGGAACGGCGTACGGTTGCCCGAGGTCGCCCACAGCTCGCGCCCTTTCCAGCCGGCTTTCGGGTCGTCGATGCGGCCCTCAAGCCCCTTCGCGAAAAAGCCCATCGGATAAGGCACGCGCAACTCGACGAATTGCCCGCCGACCAGGGCGTGCAATGAATCCGACTGGTTGCCGGTCTCGAGCGGCACGTTGGCGCCAAGCCCCAGGATGTCGTGCTGGTCGACCCAGACGTAATACGGGTTTTCCTCGGCGCCAGGATCGCCCTGGAAACCGGGTCCCGGCAACGCATAGAAGCTGAAGCCCTCGGGGCATTTCTCGCCCTTCTCGGCGCCTGGCCCGTTCAGCGGACCTTTGCATTTGCGGCGATCGAAGCTGGCGAGATGGCCGCTGTCGAGCGGCAGCCAGGCGACCCCGTTGCGATCGATATCCATGCCGCGGATGCCATATCCCGGCAGCGGCACCTTATAGATCTCGGCCAGCGACGTGTCGGGCGGGTTCTTGCCCGGATCGAGCCGGATCACGTAGCCGGGATGCGCCAGGTTCGAGCCCCAGATCGAGCCGTCGGCCGGCGAGTAGGCGATCGCGTACATGCCGAACGGCAGCCGCGTGTCCGTGCTGTAATCGGGCTCTTTGCCGGGCTCGTTGTAGCCTTCGTCCCGCTTGCCGTTGGCGTTGGTGTCAACGACGAGCGCGGTCCAACCCTGCGACTTCGCCGCGTCATACGTCTGCCAGAACATCTTGGTGTTGACCCAGCCGACCACCGCGGCCTCGCCCTGCGTGTTGTTGCTGAGCCACAGCGTGTTGTTGGCGTCCTCAGCGAAGTTTAGGTGATGCGTGCCAAAGCAGGTGTCGATCGTCGTGAACTGCTTGGTCTTCGGGTCATAGACCGTGACCTGCCGCGAATTCTGAAAAAACCCGTCGCGGTGGAACGCGAGCGGGTAGAGCTGCGCCGAACGCAATGGCGAGCCCTTCTTGCAATAATCCGGAATGTCGTTTGGCGGCCTGCTCTGCGCCGCCCAATAAACCCGCCCGTCCTGATCCATCGCCGAGGTATGGGCGTTGACCTTGCTGTCCCAGTTCTGCTCGCCGCCTAAATACGGCGATGGATTAACGACCGGATTGGCCAGCGCCGAACTCGGCGTGTTGTCGCGGAACGGCGGTTCGATCGTTGTTTTCGTGTTGCGCACCGGATCGAGCACCGGCTGCGCGTTGCTGCTGAGCTCGGTGTCGCCGTAGATCGGGCCGTTGGCGTTGATGGTCGGCTTGCGCCGGTCGGTCGTCGTCAGATCGTGCAAGTAGTGCTTGGGATCCAGCCAGTCGCGCACCGTGATGACGAGATTGCGCTCGACCCCGGCCGGGCGCTGCGGACTGCGGCTCGGCAATTCGCCCGCCTGGATCCGGTCGGTCCAGTTGGCGAGGGCCGCGAGCTGGCCGCCATCCGGTGTCATCAGCTCGGTGATGAAGCGCACCATGTCGTGACCTGACGGTCCGACCGACAGGCGGTAGGACCAGGCGTCCTGCGACGACTCGAACTTGCCGAGCGCCGAAGACAGGGTCCGCGTCGCGTAATTGCCCATCTGATGGCAATTGCCGCAGCCATTGGTCTTGATGAAGTTGAGCCATTGGCTCTGGGTCTTGAAATTCTCGGGTATGCCGTTGCCGGCATCGCCGGTGCCGGGAAACCGGCTCTGGTCCGGGATCTTGACCATCGAATACCAATAGGCGGCCGGGTAGTACTGCGCCGCCTCGGCAAGGCTCGGCGCGACAACTGCGGTCAGATCGAGCGTCTTGCCCAGCTCGGCCGCGACTTTCGGCGAGTCGACGAGGCCGTAACCGCGCACCCACACCCGGTAATTGGCCTTCGGCAGATCGGGGATCACATAGCGACCGCGCTCATCGGTGACCGCCATTTTGGCGAAGCGGGTGCCGAGATCACGCGTCTCGGCGATGACCCACACCCCAGCCTCCGGCCCGAACCGGCTCGTGACGGTGCCGCCGATATCATCGGCATCGATCTGAACCGCCTGGTTTACCGCTTGCGGCGCTGGAGCCTGCGACGGCGGGCTTTGCGGCGCTGGCCGCTGCTGCGCCTGCGCCGCCGCACCGATCAGCACCACAATCGCCAATGCAATAAGACAGCTCTTCCTGGCAGCCATGGCGGCCCTCCCCGGTTCGGTCGTTTCCTCGACCGCTCTCGAAGGAAGCTTTCGTCAGCTCGCGGCTGCTGTCAACGCGCCGTCGATCAGGGCCGCTATTGCAGCAAGGCGGTCAGGCTGTTGGCCTTCGCATCGACGTCGTTGAGCGGCGCGAGTCCGAAACGGTCTTCGAGAGTTTTCAGGATCGAGCCGAATTCGTATTGCGTGTGCTCGACATGGCCGCGCTTGACCATCGGCCCGATCGCGATCAGCGGCACGCGAGAGCCAGGCCCCCAGCGGTCGCGCTTTGGGGGCGGCACATGATCCCACAGGCCGCCGTTTTCGTCATAGGTGACGAGGATCAGCATGTCATTGTAGGCGGCGGTCTTTTGCAGCCGCGCGACAATGTCGCCGATATGCTGATCGCCGCTCGCGATATCCGTATAGCCGGGGTGCTCGTTGAGCTTGGCGACCGGCTTGTAGAAGACGACCTGCGGCAGCGCGTCGTTGGCGATGTCGGCTTCGAGATCGGTGAGGTCCTTGAGATGCCCGGCCTGACCCGGCGTTCCCGGCGCGAGGTCGGCGAAGAATGCCATCACCTGGTGATGGAACTCGAAGCGCTGCGGCACGCGTCCGGCAGCGGCGTCGGCATAGCCACCGGAGTACCATTTCCAGGCGATCCCCTTCGCATCGAGGCGGTCGCCGATGTGCGGCATCGTTTGCGGCGGAACGAGCAGCGCCGGGTCGGTATCGGAGGAAGGATGCAAAAGGACCGAGCGGCTGGTGTTGATCACATCGCCGTCCGGCGACACCTGGCCGTCCTTCAGCATCGCGCCATCGGGGTTGAGGGTTGCGATGACCTTTTCCGGGGCATTCGGCCAGCGGAACGCGCACATGCAGACGAGGAAGCTGTGGTTCAGCATCGAGCCGCCGAAGGCCGAATGAAACATGTTGTCGGCGAGCGTGAACTCCTTCGCCAGCCGCCACTGCGCGGTATCGGAGAAATCGTAATACCCCATGACTAGCCCGCCGGCGTCCGACACGGCGGCGAACTTATCCATCTTGCCGCCATCGATCTGCGCCTGTTCCTGGTAGAAGCGGTGCACCAGATCGCCGGTCGCGACATTGCGCGGCACATACTTGTCGATCGGGAACGGCGCATTCGGCAGCTCGGCCGGAAACCGGGTGTCAACCGCCGGCGGATTGAGGTTGGTGTTGATGACCGGCGGCAGGTGCTCGTAGCGCTTGCCGTTGCGGTCGACCTGCACCGCCGCCTCGCCTGCCGCGCTCAGACCGTTCGCGCCGGGAAACAGGCCGAACATGTTGTCGAAGCTACGGTTCTCCTCAAAGATCACGACGATATGGCCGATCTTGGACAAGGCCGCGCTTGAGCCCGGGCCTTGGGCCCCGGCCGGGCCGGCGCCAACAAGGCCGGCAACCGCCAGCGCGACCGCGAAAACGCCGTACCGAACGTGCATGGCCGGTCCCTGCTTATGCCCCATTCCCTGCGGCACGTTTATCCGCCGCTTGATGACACTCTTGTGACGATTGCCGTAAACATACGGGATTCCGCCCGCCGGCCGTAGTACGGTGCGGGCGGCTGGATCATCGATGGAGGGGACGGGAATGCCGATCAACGGAGATTTGCCGGGCGCGATCGCCTTTGTCGACTGCGAAATCACCGCCGGCGCGGCGGCCGGCCCCGGTGGCGGTTCGGCCAGCGGCGGCAGCGCGCACGGGCATGCGCATGGGCAGCGCCGCTGGGAGGTCGTCATCGCCGGCAAGCGGATCAAGACCGTCGACGTTCACGCGCATTGCATCGTCCCGGACGCCGCCAAGGTCATCAATCATCCGCTCGAAGCGCCGGGTCTCCTGTGGTCGAACGTCGGCGACCGCCTGGCGCACATGGACCGCTCCGGGGTCGATGTCGAGGCGCTCAGCATCAACCCGTACTGGTACCGCGCTGAGCGCGATGCCGCAGCCGAGCTGATCCGCATCCAGAACCAGCAGCTGACCGAATTCTGCGCGTCGCATCCCAATCGCTTCGTTGGTTTCGCCACGGCGGCGCTGCAATACCCGGACCTCGCCGCCGAGCAGGTCGAGCATGCCGTGAAGCGCCTCGGTTTCCGTGGCGTCGGGGTCGCCGGCAGCGTCGCGGGGCAGGACCTCGCCGATCCCAAGTTCCACCCGTTCTGGGCGAAATGCGAGGAGCTCGGCGTCCTCGTCTTCATGCACCCGCTCGGCACGCGCGAATTGGAGCCGAGCGGCCGGCTCGCCGGCAACGGCCTGCTGACCAACACGATCGGCAACCCGCTCGAAACGACAATCGCCCTGTCGCATCTGATCTTCGAGGGGACGCTCGACCGCTTCCCGGGCCTGAAGATCTGCGCCGCGCATGGCGGCGGCTTTCTGCCGTCCTACGCGAACCGCTCGGACGCGGTCATCACGACCTTCCCGGACCGCGTCGGCCCGCTGCCCAAAAAGCGCCCGACCGAATATCTGCGCGGCGGCCAGCTGTACGTCGATTCGATCATGTTCACTGGCGAGGCGATGAGGCATCTGATCGCCGAGTGCGGCGTCGAACACGTGCTCCTCGGCACCGATTACCCCTTCCCGTGGAACACCGCACCTGTTGATCACATCCTGTCAATCCCGGGGCTGAGCGATGCCGACAAGATCGCGATTCTCGGCGGCACAGCGGCGAAGCTCCTCGGGATCGCGCCCTAGCCAGGCCGCCGCAACCATAGAGCTGGCAAGGCGCCGAGCTCGAAAGAGGCGGCGCGGTTTAAGGCGTACCCAGGCGTTTGATTTGGTGGGCAATTCAGAACTCGATGCAGCCGACTTCACCGTAGGCGAGGGCGAGGACGGCACGCGCCATATCAGACGCCGGCGAGCTGACACCGCGGGCGACACCGGACCGCGCGAGCGTGCGCGCGTCATCACAATCGCTTGGGGCAACCGCTATGTCTCCGAGCTGCTTGAATTCACCATCCCCGCTTTGCTCGCTCCCGGCAACCTGCCGGCCTTTTCACGGCATTTCGAACCCGAATATTGCATCGTCACCGAAACGCGGCTGTTCGATCGCATCACGACCGACCCGGCGATCGCCGATCTCGCGGCGTTTGGCGATGTTCGGCTCATACCGATTGATGATCTGTTGTCGCCGTCTTATGGCGTCACGCTGACCCATGCGCTGGTCCGCGGTTTCGCCGACCTGGGCCCGGCGATGACCGAAACGCACCTCGTCTTCTTCAACGCCGATTTCATCGTCGCCGACGGCTCTTATGAGAAGCTCGCGGAGGTCATTGAGGGTGGCGCGCGTCTCGTTGTGTCACCGAGCTATTGCATGGTGCTCGAAGATACGGTGGACGCGTTGCGCGCCCGACGCGATCCCGCCACAGGCGCTTTGCCGCTCCCGAAGCGTGAATTGGCGGCGATGGTCCTGGCGCACCGACACAACACCGTCCGCGCCAAGACCATAAACCAGCGACTGTTTCGAATTCACCGCTACGACCAGTTCTACTGGTATGTCGACGAGAACACGCTGCTCGGCCGCCAGATGCCGATCGCAGTCGTGTATATGCGTCCGGAGCGGGTGCTCACGGAAATGCCGACCCTGTGGGATTACGGCGTTATCGCCGAATATTGTCCCGGCGTGGAGCCGTCTGTGCTCGGCGATTCCGACGATTTCCTGATGGCCGAGCTGAGGACCGAGGGGACGGCTCGCGAGATGCTGCATTTGGGTTGGCCAAGCGCCGAGGAGATCGCTGCCGACCTGTCCTCGTTCACGACGAAAGATCAGCGCGATTACGGCCGCCATACCCTGGTGTTACATGCCGCTGAAGTGCCAACATCCCTCGATGCCGAGAAGCGGCGGTTGGCTGAATTTGTCGATCGCGTCTACGCTCGACTCGGCCCACCGCTTGACCACCGCCGGCATCCGTTCTGGTCGGCTCAGTTCCCGGGGTTCATCGAGCGCCACCGGGTGGCATACAAGAGTCGTCAAGCGCGGCAGACCACCAAGACACGACTGCTGCACGAGGATCCCTGCGAGGCGGCGCGGCAAATGCGGCTTGATGTGCTGCGAGGGCAACTCCTGTCACTGCAGCAGGTGTCGCGGCGCACCAAAAGCGAGCCTCGCGCGACCGGCAACGAGCTGGAATTGCGACAGCTCGAGCAGGAGCTCGAAGAACTCGCCGACAAGCAACGGAGCAGGATCGACACTCTGGTCATGCGCAATGGCGCGGCGGCGCCTCAGCTGACATCAGGCAATCCGAGAGAGCCGGAGCGCCAAAGTACGCTTGGTCGATTGTCGCACGTGTATGGCCGAATCTTCGGCCGTCTTCCGCATGTCACGCACTGGCACCCGTATCATCCCGTACTACGGGCGGTGACGAGGGCGGTCGGTGAAGTTGCCGCGACGCGCGAAGTGCTCGTCATCTCGTCGGGCGGTGTCTTTGGATCCGCGATCGCAAATGGCCTCCCCGGGCGCACGCTCTCGATCACGCCTCGGATGATCGACACCGAATTCTACGGTCGGGCGATCCGGGAACGAGGTAAATTCGATCTGTGCTTTTGCGAGCTGGCCTTCGACGATCTGCTGCTTTTCCGCGCGCTGTTCGACAAGCTCCGGCCGGTCATGCAGGAGCGAAGCCGCATCGTCGTCTTCCATCACAGCACGGCACGGCGCGCGCTTGATGACGCCACCTTCCAATTCGCCCGCAGCCTGTTCCCGCTAACTGGCCGCTCGGAGATCGTCCTCAGCGGCTCGCGGCCCGGGGCTATCGCTGGAGCCTGGTTGAGCCGCGCGTTGCAACGGCACAATTTTTCGAAGGCCTGGAGCAATATCGGTTTGGCGGCGACACTCGCAATATGCGCGCCGCTGGCGCGGCTCGGTTGTTGGATCGAAGACCGTCGCGATCCACAACGCTTACCATCGCGGTGCACGGCAATTACGATGGTAATCGATCTTCCGTGAACCTATCCGGATCGCGTTTATTGCTGTTGCTGCTACTAGGCGCCAGGCGTCAATTACGCATTCGTAGGAAACGCCGCTTGACGCGCCTAGCCAGTTCACGGGCGAGCTCGAGCGCCGGATAGTCATCGATCGCGGTGCGATTGCTCGGAGCGGCGTGGATCACCTGCGCGAAGCGCCGGCCACTGTAATACTCGCCATCGACGACGAGCTGATAGCGGGAGGTGGCCACCTCCGGCAGCATCGTCTCGTACACGCCCTGGATCGGCACGCAAAACTCGGCGTCATAGATCTTCTGCTGCAATACCAGCAGCAGGTGCGTGCTCTTGCCGTTCATCGTCAGGAACTCGAGGAGCCGCGGTTCCCACGGGACAAAGCTCGATAGGCTCCAATCGAGCGCCACCCAGATGCCCAGGGTTTTATAGGAGTTGTACCGCGCCAGTGCCTCGAAGAAATTAGGCTGATAGTTGAAAAAACCGTGGTCGAGATGCACCGTAAACGGCAGACCGTGCAGCATGAGGCCGCCCGGTTTCGTGACATCGTGAATGACCTTGAAGGCGTTATATTGATTGAGCAAATGCTCGGTCGTGCCGTGGTTGGTGGTCAGCCCGTAACGGTTGCGGAACTCGGCCGGTGCCGGGTCGAAATTGAGATCGAGCTGCAGAGCGCCGAAATTGCCGTCGAGATCGATGCAGTTGTAATTGAAGCCGAGATGCTCATGCAGATGCCGTGACGACGCATGACCGGTGCCGTTTGAGTTGATGTAAGGCCGCAATTCATGTGCCGGCGGTACAGGCTTACCGAACGCCTCGAACAGGCCGGTGAGCAGGCGCCGGTCCGGGCACCACACACCCTGCGAGCCGAGCTCGATGATGTCGGTGACACCATCAAAGGCGCCAAGCAGTTTCATCTGGCGATAAAGCGCCAGGACGTTCGGCCCCAAACCCATTACAAAGACCCGGAAATATTCGCAGGCGGGATGCTAGCAGACCGCCCCGGTAGGGTCCACGCGCTGCCGAATCGAGCGCTCTGGCGGGAGCGCGCCGGTTCTGCGATAGAGGGCGAACCGTTGGCGAGGCCAGTCGTGGTCGACCACATCAGCAGCGGCAGAAGTGCCGGGTATCGTGCGGCGAGTGAAGCGCTTCACCGCGGTAGTACCGCACAAAATATTGCGCGGGCGGCACGCTACGAGATGCTCTGGACCTGCGGCCTGGCCGACCTGATCCGGCGCGATTTCTACCGGCTTCTTGCAGTGCCGCCGGACATGCATGGGACCCTGCTCGATGCCGGTTGCGGCGGCGGCGCGGACGCGCTCGCGTTTCATCGCGCCGCGCCAGGCCTGCAGGTTTGCGGCGTCGATGTGTCGGCCTGCCGCGGCGCCTCCGGAAAATGTCGTCGTGACCGGAGGCGCAGAACCTATAGAGCATGCGCCGGCGTCAGCACCCGTTGCCCAACTGCTTAGATCCCGGTACATCCGCCGGCTCCGGCGCGGTGTTCTTCTCGGTTTCAGTCTAGGCTACGCCGCAATTTTGCTGGCGTTGTTGCCGGCCGGAATGATCGTCGGCCTCCGGCGTCAGCCCTTCAGGCAATAAGCCGCTAACTAACAACCGGGCATTCAGCGCGGAGTCAGTCGGCCTTGCCGAAATGGCGTTCGACCTTAAGGATTGCCTCGACCGTGTCGTTGGCTTCGGCTTCGCCGTAATTCTCGTTCAGGTACAGGCAGAAGGAGCGGTCGCGGATGCTACGCGCGTTTTCGGTTTTGAAATCGTCGGCGAGATGGGGCTGCACCCATGGCCACTCATCGACGACAAAGCGGTAATGCGGGTTGAGATCGATCCCCTCGGCGCGCACCGCCTCGGCAAATTCGATCTTGCTGCAGGTGATGCGGTCGGTATCGACGATGACCGGGTAAAAGAACGGCGAATCGGCCGGGCTGTACGGGTAAGGCCGGCAGATCCTGGCGTGTTCGGCGAGCCCGGCGACAACATCGGAGACATAGGACAGCCGCCGCATGATCGTCTGGTCGAGACGGCCGAGCGAGGCGACCCCGATCGCGCAGGAAATTTCGTCCGTATGATGGTTGAGCGCCGGGAATAGATAGCTCGACGGGTCGCGGTCGCTGAAATCCTCGCGCCAGCGCGGCTTGCCGCGGTCGGCATGGGCGAGAACCCGGCGGTACAGTTCGAGGTCGCGGCAATAGATGAGCCCGCCCGACGGACCGGTCATATGCGCCTTGCGGTACATCGTCGAAAACGCGGCGATGTCGCCGAACGTGCCGACCGGCCGGCCGCGGATCTTGGCGCCGTGCGATTGGCTGCAGTCCTCTAGAACCTTAACGCCGCGCGCATGGGCCGCCTCGACGATCTTGTCGGCCTCGGCCGCCTGCCCGGCGGAGTGAACGAGGCAGATCGCCGACACATTAGGGCCGAGCCGCTCGACGACCTGTTCGACGCCGATGTTGTAGGTGTTCGGCTTGCTGTCGCAAAGGCGCGGCTTGAGGCCGTTCAGGATTATCGCGCTCAGCGAGCCGGGATCGGTGATTGGCGAGATCATGACCTCGCTGCCCTTCGGCAGATCGAGCGCCGCCAGCGCGACATAGAGCGATGCGGTTCCGGTCGCAACCGCGTCAGCATAGCCGCCGCCCATCATCGCGACGAAGGCGTCGGTGTAGAGCTTCTCGAACGGCCCCTGATATCCCGGGTCGATCTCCTTCTCGCGGTAATAGGCGATCACCTCGTTGATCATCCGCACTTCTTCGTCGCCCAAGGCGAGCCGCGGCGGCATCCGCTCGCGGCGCACGGGTTCGCCGCCATGGATGGCCAGTGTTTCGTTCTGCAGAACGTCGCTCATCGGCTCATCCCAATCCAACGCGTTCGGAGATCGCGGCGAGGCTCAGGCCGTGCGCCGCCAGCATGTCGTTGTGCCGCCCGTTGCAGTGGATGAACTCGTCCTTCAGCGTGAATGTATCGAGCCGGCAACGCGCCTGAGCATCCCACGCGATCTGTTTCGTCTGGGGCGCAAGCCCGCCTTGCGGCACGTGCTCTTCGATGACGATAACATGCTCATGCTGGCGCAGGACGGCCGCGATACTCTCGCGGTCGAGCGGTTTCAGCGTGTGACAGGAGAATACCGAGACCGACTTGCCCTGCTCCGCGAACCGGTCCGCCAGATCGCAGGCCGTCTTGGCAATGACACCATACGACAGGATCGCGACATCCGACCCGCGGCGCAGGCAGCGCAATTTGCCGAATTGCCAGGGCTCGGCGTCCTTGGTCAGGATCGGTTCTCCGGCTTTGCCCAGCCGAAGATACACCGGGCCGTTCCTCTGGCGCGCGCACCATCGCGTTGCCTCGACGACCTCGGCCGGGTCGCACGGCGCGATGATCTGCATGTTCGGGATCGCGCCGGCGACCGCGATGTCTTCCATCGTGTGATGGGTGCCGCCATGATCCGAATAGATGACGCCGGCACCCATGCCGACTACCGTCACCGGAAGGTTCTGGTAACACAGATCGTCGCGCACGATCTCGAACGGACGATACAGCGAGAATGTCGCGATCGTGTAAGCGAAAGGCTGGCAGCCCTTCAGCGCGAGACCGGCGCAAATGCCGATCATGCTCTGTTCGGCCACGCCGACATTGATGAAGCGGTCGGGATATTCGGTCCGGAAGTTCGCCATGTTGCCAACCGGCGAGATGTCGGCGACGACGATGAAGATCCGGTCGTTTTCGATCGCTTCGCGATACAACGTCTCGGCAAAAGTATTTCTCATCACGCCGACTCCAGCTCGTCGATCGCCTGCCGGTATTCGTCCTTGTTCGGAGCGCGGTAATGCCAGATCGGCACGTTTTCCATATAGCTGACGCCCTTCCCTTTGGTCGTCTTGGCGACGAGCATGAACGGTCTGCCGCCCTGGCGGCCGGCCACCGCATCGAAGATCGCTGCGGAATCGTGGCCATCGACTTCCGCCACCTCCCATCCGAAGGCGGCAAATTTCTCGGCGAGCGGGTAAAAGCTCGGATGGGTGTCGGAGGTACGTCCGAGGCTCTGAAAGTTATTGTTGTCGATCGCCGCGACGATATTGTCGAGCCGCAGCGAGGACGCCATCAGCACCGCCTCCCAAGTCGAGCCCTCCTGCACTTCGCCGTCGCTCAGAACCGTGTAGATGATACCCGACTGCTTGCGGGCGCGCTCGGCGAGGGCCATGCCGCACACCATCGACAGCCCGTGGCCGAGCGAGCCGGTCGCCGCCTCGATCCCGGGGTTTCCGTAATCGGGATGCACCCCGAGCCGGCCCTGTGGCGTGCAGTATCCATCCAGATCGGCTCGGCTCAAGATGCCGCGCTCCTCAAGGACGACGTACTGGATCATGCAACCATGGCCTTTCGACATCAGGAAGGTGTCGGGCGAGGAGCCATCCGAGCTGCACCGCATCAGGCCGTTGTAGAAGCAGTCGACGATCTCGGTGCAGGAATAGGCCGAGCCGATATGCAGGGCCGAGACCTGCTGCGAGATATCGAGAATTCGGCGGCGATAGCGCCGGCAGCGCTCTTGCGCCGAATGCGTATCGAAACTGTTGTTGTCTCGCCTCATGCCTCGATGTCCCCCGTCACTCGATGATCGTCCAGTAATAATCGCCGGTATAGCCCGCTTCCATAAAGAGCTGACGCCAGCCGGCGGGATCGTAATGCGTCTTGGCGGTCAGCACCCAGCTGAGAAAAATCTCTTTCTCTTGAGGTGTACGATACGAATCGACCTGGATGTAAGCGCGGCGTGACGAGACCCGCGCGATTTCCCGCACCGCTGCGATACATTCCTCGCGCTCGAGATTGTGCACGACATTGATCGCGATCACCGCCGCAAAGCTGTTGTCCGGAAACGGCAGCTTGACGCAATTGCCCAAATGCAGACGGCCGATGACCTCAGGCTCGCAATGCATCAGCGCGTATTCTGAGATATCAAGCCCAAAAGCTTCCAGCCCCGGGCACACTTGGCGCAGGTCCTTGACCAGAAAGCCCTTGGCGCAACCGACGTCGAGCACGCGATCTCCGGGCTTCAACCCGAAATGCTCGACAATGTCCTCGGCGATCGGGATCCAGCGGCCATCATAGCGATAGCCGCCATAGCCCGTGTCGCGCGACCCGTCGAAATACTCGCGGCCATATTCACGCGAGATGCGGATGTTCTCGGTGCTCTGCGCATCGGTGCGCTTCTCGACATTGCGTTTGGCGCGCGGATACCGGCGCAGAAGATTGATTTCGGCCATCCAGTGCCTTCACAAATTCCGGCTCTGACGTGATGATGCGCGGCTCGGGATCGCCGCGGCTCCGCTGTTGATCCCCCCGAATGCGTGCGCCGCTCGTCCAAGCTGGCGGCCAAGCAGGACGAAAATGCGGGGCTGCCTGCGCGGTGTCAATGCCAGCGCTCTCTGCCCCCCGGGCTGGCCGGTCGACGGCGTTTATTCGGCGGCTTCAGCGGCAGGAGGGGTCCCCACTGTCGTTGTCTCCCCTTCCACCAACTGCTGGTAGGCGCCGATCACGTCCCTGACCGAGCCCCCGGCGGCGATCCGGCCGTGATCGAGGAGGATGCCGCGATTGCACCACCGCTCCACGAGCCCCATTGAATGCGAAGCGAGCACGAGGATGCTCGAAGCCTGCACAAACCCCTCGATCCGGCGCTGGGCCTTCTCGAGGAATTTCGCATCGCCTGCGGTGAGCCACTCGTCCATGATCAGGATGTCCGGGGGAATACAGGTCGCGATCGCAAAGGCCAAGCGAATCATCATGCCTGCCGAATAGGTGCGTACTGGCATGTCGAGATAGGTGCCAAGTTCGGTAAACTCGGCAATTTCGGCGGCCATCTGGTGCATCTCGCGCGGGCGGATGCCCATGAACATGCCCCGCAAAACGATGTTCTCGCGGCCGGTGGCATCGCCCTGCAGCCCAACCGAGGTATCCAGCAACGAAGACACGCTACCTGAGCCGGCAAAGCTGCCGTGCGTCGGCTCGAAAACCCCGGCGAGCAATTTCAGCAGCGTCGTTTTACCGGCGCCGTTCGGGCCGATCAGGGCCAGCCGATCGCCATTTGCGATATCAAAGCTGATGTCGTTGAGCGCGCGAACGGTGATTCTGTCGAGCCCGTCCTTTGCCAAATTGCCGCGGGTCGAGGTCGCAAGCAGCGCTTTCTTCAAGGAGCGGCTGCTGCCTTGATAAATCGGAAACTCGACCGATACATTGCGCAGGCGAAGAAAAGACACGCGTTAAACCCAGAATGCCAAACGGTGCCGGAATCGGACAAAAAACGCGAAGGTGCCGACGCATCCGGCGAGCGTCACGACAATCAGAATGGTCCAGGAATGCCGCGCGTTGGTCATGCCCAGAAGCGGTGAGCGCATGACATCGAGCATCGCAAACAGCGGGTTCAGCTGGGCCCACCAAGCATTCGCGCCGAGCGCTTCGACCGGCCACATGACGGGCGTCATGAAAAACACGACCTGAATGATGCTCGCCACGATCGGCGGCACATCGCGAAAGCGTGCGCTCACCATTCCGAGCAGGATACTTAGCCAGATGCCATTGACGAGAATCAGGGCCAAACCCGGCAGCAACTCGAGCAGCCGCCATGGCTGGATCGGATGCGGGAAAATAAACAGCACGATCGGGATGATCACAAAGTTATGCCCGAGCGTCAGCAGGTTCCGATACACCAGGCGGTACACGTGCAGGGAAAAAGGCAGCTTTACCTGCTGAATGATACCCTGGACCGCGGTAAACGTACCGCAAGCTTCGGTGACGATGCTGGCGATAAACATCCAAAAGATCAGACCCACCGTCAGCATCGGCAGGTAATCTTTAAGTTCGGTGTGGAACAGCTTCGAATAGATGATCCCCATACCGGCGATCATCACCACGGTCGTCAAGGTTTGCCAGAACGGCCCGAGAACTGATCCGCGGTAACGCAGCTTGATGTCCTGCTGCGCCAGCGTGGTCCACAGCCAGCTGCGGCGCAATCCGTCGAGAAGATCGGAAATCGCCAGAGCGAGCCTTGACGACGGCGGCGCAAATTCGGCTACCGAGGGCGCCGCGACGTCGATGACGGTTCCGATATCAGTCAACTCAGTTGATGATTGCTGTTGATCACAAACTGGGGCGCCCACGGCCAGCCGGCAAACAGGCGACCGTTGGGAATAGGGCTCCGGAAGGGACACCAGCCCCCGCAGCGGCTATATCACGCCCTCCATACGTCGTCCAGCGACAGCCCCTGCCCAAAGTGACGCGCCGAACTGAGCCATCCGCCAACTCGCCAAGCCCTCACGCGGAACGGGCATCAGGCAATGGCGCGCCGCTCGTCATGCCGTGACGCTTCCACGGGCTCACCCTGGGGCACGTCGATCTCCAGCGTCAGGCTGCTGAAAATCGCGGGCTCTCGCCGCGAATGGCTCACTTCAGATCTGCTGACCCTGATGGCTGCCAGACAGGCGCCAATTAGACCGACAAGTCCCGTTCCGATCGCCAGGGGTCGTCGTGTACGCAGCGCGCTAACCGAGGCGTTAAACCGGTTCAGAGCCGAGATCGATGCCTCCGAGCCGACGAAATGGATCGTGCAGGGCGCGTCCAGCCCAAGGCCGTCGGCCGCTATCAGATGATCTGTTACCCGTCCGCTTCCGGGATTGATATGGAACATCATGATCTTGCCGCCCGATCGCATCCATGGCGTCACCCGTTCGACCATTCGGGGCAAAAGGCGCACATCCTCAAGGTTTAGCTCGAAAATGCACATGCCATATTTTTCTGCCGGCGGCGGCGGCGCGGGTGGCGTGACTTCGAGCGTCGAGCGGGCCGCCACGAACTCCTCAGCTTCCTCGCAAGCCTCCCAGGCCAGGTCGAGGGACCGGATACGGACGGTCAGCGGGGCAGCTTCACCA
>Ga0185299_10000382_pt1 | contig 126927 bp, 147 predicted proteins | sample PaiPotPPA55metaG_FD_128002 | JGI IMG/M metagenome (GOLD analysis project Ga0185299, IMG submission 128002) | Iron sulfur acid spring bacterial and archeal communities from Banff, Canada, to study Microbial Dark Matter (Phase II) - Paint Pots PPA... ... | reverse complement strand
GACCCGCCAGTCGATCGCGGTGTCCGCGCTGGGACTCGCCAACCAGTCGCAGCAGGCCGTGCTGCAGCTGCTGCGCTGATTTTTCGAAAAAGACGTTCAAGCAAGGCGGCGGGGGAAACCCCGCCGCTTTTTCGTTTGGGGAGCCGCGAGCGGGGCCAGCCCCGGCAAACGCTGCGGGCAGCGCCCGGGTAAGCAAGCGTTAAGCAAACAACTTAAGCCGGCATTAACCTTAATTTAAAGGAAATCTCAGTAGAACTAGCGAGGTAAAACCACGGAAGGCTTGTCACATGTCCGGTATTGTTCTTTCGTCGGCGGTTCGCCAGAACCTGCTCTCGCTGCAATCGACCGCGGATCTTCTCGCCACCACCCAGAACCGTCTGGCCAGCGGCAAGAAGGTCAACTCGGCGCTCGACAATCCCACCAACTACTTCACCGCGCAGGGCCTCGACAACCGCGCCAGCGACATCAACAACCTGCTCGACGCCATCGGCAACGGCGTCCAGGTGCTGCAGGCCGCCAACACCGGCCTCACCTCGCTGCAGAAGCTGGTCGATACCGCCAAGTCGATCGCCAACCAGGTGCTGCAGACGACCACCGGCTATACGCAGAAGTCTTCGGCGACGAGCCTGGCGCCGACCGGTGCCGGTGTGCTGGCTACTCCCGGAACTGCCGCCGATCTGACCAATGCCGGTACCAACTCGCTCAACGGCAAGACGTTCGTCTTTACGCCTGCCGCCGGTGCCGCGACCACGATCACGGTCAGCAGCACCGTTGCTGCCGGCAACGTCAACTCGATCGCCGCTTTCAATAATGCGCTGACGACTGCCGGCCTTGGATTGACGGCGTCATTGGCCAGCGACGGCTCCATCACGCTGACCTCCAGCAACGACAATGCAAGCCAGACGCTGACAACGGGAACGACCGCGGCCGCGAACAACATTGCGATCAGCGGTACCGATACGGCGGCCCTGGTCACTCCGACCGGCGGCACTGCCGGCGCGCCGCTCGCCGACCCGAACTCGCAGACCACCCGCGCCAGCCTGGTGACCCAGTACAACAACATCATCGCGCAGATCACGACGACGTCGCAGGACTCTTCGTTCAACGGCATCAACCTGCTCTACGGCGACGACCTGAAACTGACCTTCAACGAAACCGGCAAGTCCACGCTCAATATCCCCGGCGTCACCTATGACGCGGCCGGCCTAGGCCTTGGTCCGCTGACCGCGGGCACGAGCTTCCTGGACAACAGCTCGGCCAACGCGGTGATTGCCAAGGTGAGCGCCGCTTCAGACCAGTTGCGGTCGGAAGCCTCCTCGCTCGGCTCCAACCTGTCGATCGTGCAGATCCGCCAGGACTTCGCCAAAAGCCTGATCAACGTGCTGCAGACCGGCTCGGCCAACCTGACGTTGGCCGACTCCAACGAGGAAGCGGCCAACAGCCAGGCGCTGTCGACCCGCCAGTCGATCGCCGTCTCGGCGCTCGCGCTCGCCAACCAGTCGCAGCAGAGCGTGCTGCAGCTCTTGCGCTGAGCCCGGCAAGAACCAACCGGGAACCGATACCGGAACGGCGGGGGAAACCCCGCCGTTTTCCTGATTGAGCGGTTGCGGCGCCGCCGGCAAATGAGGCGTCGAATGCCCGGTTTCAGACAAATACAGAAACGCGCGCTAACCATATTTTAAAGGCAACCCCGTACAAAACTTGAGCAGCTCTGGAAGCCAGTGTTCTCTTGCGCAAACCCGACCAAAGGTGATGGATGTCTCATGCCGCTCAAGCCTATGCCCGCACGTCGCAAGCAACGGCACTTCCCCGGGAAATCGAGGCGCAGGCTCTCTTGAAGGCGGCACAGCAGTTACAGGACGTCCAGGCCAACTGGGCCGGTCCCGACAAGAACATGCACAAGGCGCTGCTCTTCAATCGCCGGCTGTGGTCGATTTTCATGACCGCGGTGGAGACCAACGACAATCCGCAGCCGCTGGAGATCAGGCAGAACATCGCCAATATCGGCGTGTTCGTGATGAAGCAGACCATCGACATGCAGTTCAATCCGGATCCGGCCAAGCTGAAACCGCTGATCGACATCAATTGCAATATCGCGGCAGGCCTGTCGGGCAAGGCCTGATGGTTTTGTCGAACTAACGGAGCGCGGTCATGACCGATATCGCGAGCATTCTGTCGGCGGCCTACAAGTCGGCCGGATCATCAACCGCCACTCCGAGCCATACCAAATATGTGGCGGTCGATCCCAAGCTGTATAAGGGCACCTGGTCGGGAACCTATTCCGACAAGAAGACGTTCAAAATCACGGTTTTGAACGTCAACGGCTTCCGCGCGCAGGTGAAATACGAGAGCGCCGGGACGGTCAAATTCGGGACCGCCCTGATCAAGGACAATTCGTTTCGGATCGGCGATACCAAGCTGACGCTGGCCAAGCTTGGGACGGCGAAAACGGCCGCGACGGCGACAGTCAGAAATGTCATCACCGATCCGGTAACCGGCTCGACTTATCTCGATACCGCTGTCGCCACGCTGAGCCACTAATCCGGGCTTGAAACGTCAGGCCTTGCGATCGGTGGCGAGAAGCCGCGTCGGCTGGCCCTTGGTCAGGTCCAGCGTGTGGAAATAGGCGCGCCGGCGCAGCACCGCCTCATCGGGGAACTGGGTCACCACCGCACCGTTACGGCTATCGACGACCTGATAGACGATCGAGGCCGCGGCCTGATCGATATAGGCCTGATGCGATATGAAATCGCTGTCGCTCGAATTCCCCACATCGTTGCGCACGGCCACGCTCGCGTCCGTTGCCGTGACGCTTTGGCTCGCAGGCAGAACAGTCGGGACCGCATTGCTCGCCGCCTGGCTGGCGGGTTGAACAACGGGTGTCGGAGCCGGCGCCCCCACCGGCCTGATGCTGAAATCCGTACTCATGGCAGCCTCCTGGCCTCCTCGAGTCAAATCCCAACCCCTCTCCACAGGCAACTATGCGCCGGCAGCCCTCAACGCTTTGTTAGAGAATTTGGTGAATTCACCCCTGCGATCGGCGCGCGAATTTGATGAAAATTGTAGCTGGCTGTGACGGAAACTGCAGACACCCTGACCTATAATCCTCAGCAACATCAATATTCCGCCGCAGTCTCGGCAAATGGGGCGGACATGCTGAAGCCATGCACACGGTCAGGCGAATGATCGAAAGACTCGGCATTTTGTTGCCGTGCGTCTATGTCGGCTGGCTGGCCTTTATCGACCCGACCTACTCGGCGCTCAATGATGACGAGCCGCTCCTGATTGCTGCGCTCGCCGTCAGCATCGCAGCCGCCTTATTGTTCGCGGCCTGCGCGGTCTCCTTGACTTGGACCAAATCGGCTAACCAGAGCGGGCGGGCGACATCAAAGCCCTAAACGCGTGTTCGATCACGAAAACAGAAAGACGCCGATCAGCAAACCTGCCGCGAATGCCCACAAGCCCAATGTGCAAGCTGAGACAACGCGGACGAGGTTCCGGAGGTCGTCTTGCGGGATTTCCTGGGATTGATGCGTCATTGCAGCCGCCCCCCTGCAGTGGCCGCTAGTCCGTTACGGGGGCCGTGACCCTCCTCCCCATACGTGCCCAAACGAAGGCAATAGATGATCACGGGGGATCACGATTTGCACCCGACCAGGTGGGACATCCCCGCCCCCGTAGCGGACGGACCGACCGAGTCGACCGATGTCTCCGCGTGGCGTTGACGGACGAAACCGCAATGTCCACGCGCCCAAATACATCGGCTTGCGGTTCCGCCGTAATCGAGCGATAGGACAGATTCTATAGAGGACTGCCCCCGTGCTGGGTTGGGGAATAGTGTGATCTCGAGCACCCCTATGCAGACGTCCATCCCGCGCCCGCATGTCTTGTTTATTGATGGCCTTCCGGGTTCGGGTAAGAGCACGGCCGCAGAGGCAGTCGGCGGCTATCTCTCTAATAGCCGGGTTTTCGCCGAGACCGCCCCAAATCATCCCTTGCTGGTGGCCGCGCCCGACCGGATGGGAGCAGCGTTCGCAGACATTCACGAGATGCACTCGGCGGATTCGGTTGCCGCTGCAGCGCTCGGGAGGTTGGTCTCCTTCCTGGAGAGCGCCGGATGTGACGTGCTGTACGTCTTTGAGAGCCATCCCATACAGAGCACGGTTCGGGTGCTTTTTCAGTTGGACGCGCCTCAGACGACGATATTGCAGTTTTGGTCAGATTTGCAGGATCGCCTGGCTTTGGTGCAACCCCGGTTGATCTACTTCCTGGAGAGCAATCCCCTGCAAGCCATGAAGGAGATCTTTCGAATGCGAGGGCCAACTTGGGAGAGCTACTTGATCGAAGCATTCGAGCAATCACCATGGATGCGGGCGCGCGCGCTTTGCGGCGTCGAAGGCGCGGATCAGATGCTTGTCGAGTATGCGGACTTGATCGATCAGTTGGCAGATTTGTGGCGGTTCCCGATGTTGAAGCTCCCCGCTCGGCCGGAGAACTACGAAGCACGGACAGATGCGCTGATGAAGTGGGTAATGGCGCCGGTTGCCTCAGACCGTCAGTAGAGGCCGCCGTGCGGCGGCCTTGACGAGCCACCGCGGGGCGATCTCAGCGGTCGTGTCCGGAAGTGGCGGCTCCCGCATGTGTCATATCTGCCGCACTCCAGACCTATTCCTCGAACGTGCTCTATCCGCCGCACTGTAGACGTATTCCGACGTTCATGCTCCCGGCGGGTCTGAGGGGAATGCGCAGCAGTTGCTGCCCTGTTTCGTCTAACCTGAAGGAGAAGCCCGTGCTGAAAATTGTGATTATAGCGGGTGCAATGCTTGCCGTGGTGACCGCCGCTGGCGCGGCCGACCTCCCGCACCGACAGCCCGTCTATCAGCAGGCTCCAGTCGGCAAGATGCCGATTGGCAAGTCCCCGGTCGGGAAGGCCCCAATCGGCAAGACACCCGTCGCGACGCGGGGCTACTAATCCGCGGTATTGACTGAGGTCTCGTTGATCTGACCTTTATCGTCGATAGTCGAAGGGCGACGCGTGGCAAATAGACCGACGAGATCAGGGCTATGCCTGCTTGCGGGATTCGCACTCGCCGTTTTGCTCCCGTGCAAAATCCAATCGGCTGCTGCAAACGAGATTGACATTCGCGCCGGTTCGGAACGCTTCGTTTCCCAGAGACGGGAGGTCCACAAGCGCACCGCCGACGCGAATGCGCTTGTTTCCGGTGAGGCGCCCATTGAATCGAAACCGGCGCCACGGTCGCCCAGAAAGCCGGGGTCGGTCTCGGCAAAGGGCCCGTACTACGTTGATTTCCGAGCCAGAACGGCGGCAAGCTGGGGACACGCTTTCGTCTGGTATGGAAAGACAAGCGAGCGCGAAGTTGAAGTCGCGGGCCTTACCCCTGCGGGAGACACCCTGGCTTATGTAGTTGGTTATTTGACGTGGGTGCCGTCCGAGACCGGGGCAAGCTACGGCGATCTTGATCCGCAGTACTTGACCGCCAGTTACAGAGTTTACTTGAATGAGCCGGACGCAAAAAGGGTTTTCGCGTACATCAAGAAATTACAGGCGAGTTCACCGGTCTGGAACGCCGAAACAGCCAATTGCACTTCGTTTATCGGCAGCATCGCAAATTTTATGGGATTGAAAACTCCGGTTCGCTGGAAGCGTCCTGAGGACTACGTCAACAGTCTCAAGGCGATGAATGGCGGGAGCCAGATAGTCCACCTGTCGTCAGATCAATAGCTCGCGTTCGTCGTTGGCCCCTAAAGGATGAGCCTTCGCGTCACCAGGCTAGTCAGAGCGAGCGGCTGACGGCGATCGGCGTCATGTTGCGCGGTCCCGGCGCCGTGCGACGGCCGGCGGCGGTGTAGGTGCTTGGGATATTGCGGCGCTGAACCTCGGTGTTGACGCCGCGGATCACGCTTTCGGACACCGCGTGCGCGGTGGCGAGCACCGTCAGGTTGATCTGCAGCATGGCGCGAAACACGTCGTGATGCCGGTGCAGCGTGTTCAACAGCTCTGGCGCGGTTTGCGACAGGTATTTCTGGCTGGCCTTCAATTGTCCGACCACGTTGACATAGAGGCGGGACAGCTCGGTCTTCTTCGGCTCGAACGCCATCGCCTCGCGTAGCTTGCCGGCGCGGACCAGTTCGGTTTCGCGTTCGATCACGCCGAGCAGCGCGCTCATGACGTCCATCAGGTTCTCGGCAAGCTTGCGCGCATCGCCCGCTGTCGTAGCGGTCGCGGCTGCGGCCTGGACCGGTGCGGGCGCCTGTCGCCGGGGAGGATGCTGGTTCATGCGGTGTCCCTTATGCCTCTAGCTCGTTTTGCCTGCCTGTTGCATGATCAGCGTGCGAAACACCTCGTTGGAGATGCCGACGCCGCCGGCCTGCGCGAAAGATTTCGAATATTGCTCGGTCAGCATCGAGCGCCACACTCCGGTGCCCGGGGTGTCGCCGAACGGGCCTTCGCCCTTGACGCCGCTCGTCATCTGCGAAAACATCGAGTTGAGGAACATCGCCTCGAAATCGGTCGACGTCGACTTGGCCTTGGCTTGCGCCTGCGGCGAGACTTTTTTCAATGCGTCGGCGAACGCGGGATCCGGCCGGCCGTTGAACATCGGCATCACGGTCTTGGAGGGCATGCTGGTCGAGTTGATCAGGCTCGATTGCATCACATCACCTCGATGTCGGCTTCGATCGCGCCGGCAGCCTTGATCGCCTGCAGGATGCCGATCAGATCGCGCGGTCCGATGCCGAGCCCGTTGAGGCCGTCGACCAATTGCTGCAGCGACACGCCGTCTTTCACCAGCGCAAGCTTCTTGCCGTCTTCGGTGACGCCGACGCTCGAGCGCGGGGTCACGACGGTTCGTCCGCGCGACAGCGGATTGGGCTGGCTGACTTGCGGGCTCTCCGAAATCGTGACCGTGAGATTGCCTTGCGCCACCGCAACCGTCGCGACCCGGACGTCGCGGCCCATCACGATGATGCCGGAGCGTTCGTCGATGATGATCTTGGCCGCCAGATCGGGCTCGACCTGCAACTGCTCGATCTCGGTCAGGAAGGCGACGACATTGCCCTTGAATTCAGGGGGAACCGAAAGCTGCACGGTCGAGGGATCGAGCGGCTCGGCGCTCTTGACGCCGAGATAATCGTTGACCGCCGCCGCGATACGTTTTGCGGTGGTGAAATCGGCGTTGCGCAGCGCCAGCCGCACATTCGGCAAACGATTGAGCGCGAACTCGATCTCGCGTTCGATGATGGCCCCGTTGGCGATACGGCCGACCGTCGGCACGCCGCGGGTGACGCTGGCGGCGGCCCCCTCGGCCTGGAAGCCGCCGATCGCAAGCGAGCCCTGGGCCACCGCATAGACGTTGCCGTCGGCGCCGAGCAGGGGGGTGACGAGCAGGGTTCCGCCCATCAGGTTCTTGGAATCGCCGAGCGCGGAGACCGTGACGTCCATCCGGGTGCCCTGGGTGCCGAACGCCGGCAGGTTGCCGGTGACCATGACGGCGGCGACGTTACCGGTGCGGATGGTGGCGCCGCGGATGTTGACGCCCATCCGTTCCAGCATCGCCTGCAGCGACTGCTTGGTGAAGGGGATGTTGTTGAGGGTGTCGCCGGTGCCGTTGAGGCCGACCACGAGGCCGTAGCCGATCAACTGGTTCTGCCGCACGCCTTCGATATTGGCGAGGTCCTTGATCCGCGACGTCGCGGCGGCCGGAAATGCCGACAGCACAAGCGCCAGCAACGCGGCGCAAGCCGTCCCAAACATTCGTGCCGAAGTGGCGCCTGGCATCCTCTGCTCCCCGCGAGGTCTTGAACTGTCGGACCCGCGCCACTCCCATGGCTCCGGTCCGCCCCTACCTATGCGAGCCCCGTGCCACGCCCCTTCGTTCGCGTAAGATACTGACATTACGACACAAATTGTGTGGCCGCCGGTTGCCTCCTGGTCACGCCGAAGCGGCAAAAGTGCCGCTGGGCGGCAGTTTTTGCCGGGCTGTTTACGACCCATTAACCATAAGCGGGCGAAGCTTGCGCCCACACGAGCTTCGGGAACCACGATGCGCATCTACGGACCGAACGGCACCACTCTGGGGACCCAGGCCGGCCCGACGCGAAAAACCTCCTCGAGCAGCTTTTCGCTGCCCGATGCGGCATCGACGCCGGACGCGCGCCCGGTGAACGTACCGAAGGCCGCCGCCAACATCGATGCGCTGCTGGCGATGCAGGGCATCGAGGAGGATCCGGTCGAGCGCCGCAGGCGCTCGGTGGCGCGCGGCAAGGGCGCGCTCGACGTGCTCGACGATCTCAAGATCGGGCTGTTGTCCGGCAATTTCGATGCCTCCACCGTGAGCCGGCTGCGCGATGCCGCCGCCAATCTAAAATCCTCCTCCGGCGATCCCGGTCTCGACACGGTGCTGTCCGAGATCGAATTGCGGGTCGAGGTCGAACTCGCCAAAGCCGGGCAATACTGAGCTTTTCGAAACTCTCGCCCTGGCCCGGCAGAAGGCCGGAACTGGACCTTCCTCTCGCCCTCCGCCCTGTTCATCCCGGGGATGCGTACCGGCAAGTTCCGGCTCGGGACCATGCAAGGCCTTGGGGGCGGTCCGGCTTCGGCAAGCCAGATATTGTCTGTCACATGCCGCCGCTATATAAGGCGCGCGCGGACGGACCGGTTCCGTTCGCCTTGCACGTGAAGATGGGCTGGCCTTGGAAAAGTTGAAGAACTATCGACCCTCCGAAAAAGAGCCTTTCATGAACGAGCGTCAGCGCGATTATTTTCGCGCCAAGCTGCTGGCGTGGAAGGACGAGATTCTCCGCGAATCGCGAATCACGCTGCAGACCTTGCAGGAAGAGAACGTCAATCATCCCGACCTCGCCGACCGCGCCTCGTCGGAAACCGACCGCGCGATCGAGCTGCGCGCCCGCGACCGCCAGCGCAAGCTGATCTCCAAGATCGATGCCGCACTGCAGCGCATCGAGGACAATACCTACGGCTATTGCGAGGAGACCGGCGAGCCGATCTCGCTGAAACGGCTGGAGGCGCGCCCGATCGCGACGCTTTCGGTGGAAGCCCAGGAGCGTCACGAGAAACGCGAGAAGGTCTACCGGGACGAGTAGGGTTTGGCCGCAAGTTGCGGTCTTTTTGTTGAGAGACGCGTTTTCGGGTAAAGAAGACGGGTGATGATAAGAATCGGCGCGAGTTGAGTATGGAGGTCGCCGATGAATGGAACGCTCGCGGCCGCAAAAACCATCGCCGCCGCCCGCCGCAACCGCACGCCGTTGGCGTCGCTTGCCGTTAAGACCGAAGCTGACGGCTACCGGATTCAGGACGCGTTGCACGGCCTGCTTTCGGCCGAGTTCGGCAAGCGGGTCGGCTACAAGATCGGCTGCACCAGCCCGGTGATGCAGCAATATCTCGATATCCCGCATCCCTGCTCGGGCGGCGTGTTCGCCAAGGGCATTTACGAGAGCGGCGCATCGCTGCGTACCAAGGATTTTGTCCGCGTCGGCGTCGAATGCGAGATCGCCGTAAAACTCGCGCGCGATCTGTCGGCGACCGAGGCGCCGTTCACCGCCGAGTGGGTCGGCGAGGCGATCGAGGCCTATCTGCCGGCGATCGAGATCGTCGATGACCGCTACGTGGATTGGCAGAGCATCGGCGCGCCGACGTTGGTGGCGGATGATTTCTTCGCCGCCGGCTGCGTGCTCGGAAAACCCGTGGCGCGTTCCGCCGCGCCTGACCTGCTCAAAGTTGTCGGCCGCGCGCTGATCAACGGCGTCGAAGTAGGCCAGGGCACCGGCGCCGATGTGCTCGGCCATCCCCACAACGCACTCGCCTGGCTCGCCAACCATCTCGCCGCCGCCGACAAGGGTCTTCGCGCCGGCGAGATCGTGCTGACGGGGAGCCTCGTGAAAACCGAGTGGCTCAACGCGGGCGATCATGTGGTGATGGAGTTGGCGGGGCTGGGCAGGGTGGAAGCTGTTTTTGCCTGAGCGCCTCTCTCGCCCCGTCATTGCCAGTCGGGCATTCTTTGCCGCTGCTCCGGTGAACCCTGGCCCTGCCGGGGAGTTGTTGTATGTTTGGCACGCGGCAAGGCTTGAAAGGCGTTATTGAAAGGCGTTGATTGTCCGAGAGGGATTCATGCGACGCTTCGTTGTATTGTTGCCCATCGCTTTCATCCTGGTTTCATGCGATCCCGAAAGCGACGACACGGGCACGGCGGCGATCAACAAGTGCGCGACCGGCCTGCATCCCTCGTATGATCCAAAGCAGCGCGATCAGTGCGTGGATGTCTGCATCAAGTGCGCCCACGGCAACATGGTCACCTGCTCGACGTCCTGCTTCATGAGAGGCGCGCACTGAATATCCTCTCCGAACCGCGCGCCCATCAAGAACGTAGATTCCCCGCATTCAAAAAAGCGCCCAGCGTCATGACGGCGGATGATTCCATCATCCGCCGCATCGACGCGCAAGACGCGCTTCCCTCACGCCTTGGATTTAGCCGCCTTCGGGTGCGTGGCGGCGGCATGATGCCGGTGCGCGGCCGGGGCCTTGCTCGTCCGCACGTGAACCACCCGCACCGGTGGGGGCGGCGGCGGTCCCATATCGCGCTGCCAGACCGTTCCGTTGTCAAACTGAATGGTCATGCCGTCAGGCGAATAGACCGCGCCCTCGTTCCAGGCGTCGGCCCAGATGCGGGTTGCCGGCGCCGTCACATCCGGACTCGCGCGGGACGATTGGCCGGCCTCGTTGAGGAGATTTAGATCCAGTCCGTTCTGCGTGATGAAGGCAGGGCCGCCGGCCGGACCCGCCCGGCATGCCTCGATGCAGATATACGTGCCGGTCAGATTGACCGTTTGTGCCGATGCTCCACTTGCCGCGAGCGCGGCCAGCGCAGCCAGGGCGCATGATGTCATTCTCATGAGGACCACTCCATAGGATTACGCCGAATTACACCGATCCCGAACACTGGCGTTCCAGCGGGATACTCCATTATTCCGATCGCGCGGGTTTGGTTCCCTCGGCGGGGGCGGGGAAATTGGGTGGCGAGTGACTTAGCCTGTCGGTAAACCGTTGTGGCACTGCTATAATTTCTTGTAGATGAACACCCACGGGAACCAAGACATGACCGATAAAATTGCCGTCAAGTGTGGCAGCGGGAATGTGTTTGCCGACCTGGGCGTCGAACATCCCGAGGAGGAAAAGCTCAGAGCCCAGCTGGTGCGCGAAATTCGCGCCATCATCAAACGCCGTAAGCTTACCCAAGCCGAGGCCGTAACCTCGCTGGGCCTCAAGGAGCCCGATGTATCCGCGCTGTTGAACGGGCGCGGTCATAAGTTCTCGCTGGAGCGCCCGCTTCGATGTGTCCGCCGCCTCGACCAGGACGTCGCCATCGTGGTGAGGCCAAATGCTTCTTGAAAGGCGCGCGCTGCAATGGACAAGAAGCAACACCCTTCATCTGAAAACGATCCCACCGGCGCGGTCCTGATCGCCGTGATGCAGGCCTCGCCGTATCGCGACATCGATATCGAAGCGAAGCGCATGCCGATGCCCGTGCGGGAGGTTTCCTCGCCAGGGAGTTCAGGACTAAAACATGATGGCTTTAAGTTGAGTCGAGGCACTGATCTCAAACCGTCATCCTGAGGTGCGCGCTCTTACGCGCCTCGAAGGAGACGGCCCGGCCGTCTCATCCTTCGAGGCTCGCCCAGCGGTGCAAGTGCACCGCAAGGCTCGCACCTCAGAGCCTGTGAATCTATTGATTTTTGCATTGTTCGACATGAGTCAAATCAAGGACTTAAGACCCACAAAAACATCGAATTTCGAATAGATTCACAAACTCTCAGGATGACGGGGATGGGTCTGGCGGCAAGTTACCCACATACCGGTTCATCACCCGGAACAGGCCGACGATCGCGGCCCGATTCGTGGCGATCGAATAAAGATTGCACATCGACGAACCTTGGTGTGCCTGCGGACTTGCGAGCCTCTAATCCTAGTGGCGTTGCATCGCGCAGCAAGCGCGGCTGTAATCGCCGGTCATGAGCACGAGATCTCGCCAGAAAATCTACGGCAGCCGCGTCATGGGCGCGAAGATCCGCGCGCAAGACGCGCGGGAAGCCGCCAAAAAAGCCATCCGCGAGGCCGACCGCGCCGAGGCCGAAGCCTGGTCGATCCGCATGGAAGGTTTTGGCGGCCCGGCGCAGCCGTCGCCGACCATCGGGCAATGCCTCAATGGCGGGCTCGGCTGGCTCGAAGTCGAATGCAACCGCTGCAAGACCCGCGCGAGCCTGCCGCTCGACGCCATCCGCCGCCCGCGCGACACGCCGATCTGGAAACTCGAAGCCGCGCTGAAATGCCGGTCCTGCCGCAAGGGCCGCTACGCGCCGCCGGTGCATATGATCAAGCTGACGGAGGCGCTGGAGATCACGCCGTATCTTTGGGTGCATCCGGATGAGGAGAGGTGAGGGGGGCTTCGCCAGCAGGCACGGCGGCATCGTTGGTGCAACGCTTTGGCTGATTGCAAGACCTTGACCGTTCGATCGTCCGATAGTGACGACGGCTCCCGACGAACGGCGGATGGCCCGCCCTACGGGCTTTCGAGAAACGGGTTGACGATCGCGAGCCCGCCGATGGTGCGGCCGTGCTGCATGTCTTCGCTGTAGAGGATGTCGCAGCCGGCCTCGATCGCCGAGGCGACGATCAGCGCATCGTAGAACGACAGTCCATGATCGCGCGCGAGAGACACGGCGCTGGTGTGAGTGCTCAGGGTGACGGGCACGACATCGTCGAGCGAATCGCGAAATTGTCCAAGCGCGAATTCGATCTGCGGCCAGTCGTGGCGGAGCTTCCGCCGGGCGACATGGACGAACTCGTTCAGCACCTGAACGCTTGCGATGCCGCCGCGATTCAGGCAGTCAGCGGCCTGTTGTTTTTTTGCGTCGGATGTCGTGGCATAGACCAGAATGTTGGTATCGAAGAACGCCTTCACCGCTCGTTCACCTCGTCCCGATCGAATTTGTAGTCGGGAGGGAGTGTCCAGTTGAGGGAGGCCAGGCGCTCGAGGGCGGCCTTGCGCCGGTCTTCCTTCTGCACGACCAGGGTTCGTTCCACCACATCGACGATGTTGAGCTCATCGCCGGCGCTCAAGCCCATCTTTTCGACCAGTGCCTTTGGCAGCCTTACGGCTAGGCTGTCGCCCCACTTAGAAACCTGCACGGCAGCCTCCATAAATGCCTATCGCTAATGATATCATCATCAGGATATCATTTTCAAGATGGACCATGTAGGAGGAGCGGCGAAGCCGCGCAAAAAGCCATCCGCGAGGCCGACCGCGCCGAGCGCGCCGAGGCCGAAGCCTGGTCGATCCGCATGGAAGGTTTTGGCGGCCCGGCGCGGCCGTCGCCGACGATCGGGCAATGCCTCGACGGCGGGCTCTCTTGGCTCGAGGTCGAATGCAACCGCTGCAAGACCCGCGCGAGCCTGCCGCTCGACGCCATCCGCCGCCCGCGCGACACGCCGATCTGGAAACTCGAAGCCGCGCTGAAATGCCGGTCCTGCAAGAGGGGGCGATATGCGCCGCCAGTGCATATGGTCAAGCTGACGGAGGCGCGGGAGATCACGCCGTGTCTTTGGGTGCATCCGGATGAGGAGAGGTGAGGGGGCCTTCTCCATTGCAACCTACCGTGCGTTGGTGATATACTAGTCAGCATGACCAGAATTATGAAATCGTCTCCCACGAAGCGGGCAAAGCCTCGCCGTCGCGCACGCGTTGCGAAATCCGGCCGATGGCTGTTGCAGGATGCAAAGGCGCGCTTCAGCGAATTAGTACGGCGCGTCCGCAGCGAGGGGCCGCAGCGCGTGACCGTGCATGGCCGCGATGAGGTGGTCGTAATCTCCGCGGAGGAATTTCGCCGTCTCAAAGGCGATCCCACGGGCGAAGCCCTGATCATCGCGATGCAGGCCTCTCCCCATCGCGATATCGACATCGAACCGAAGCGCACACCGATGCGCGTGCGCGAAGTTTCCTTGTGACGGGTTGGCTGCTCGACACCAATATCCTCTCCGAACTGCGCCGCCCTAGGCCGGAACGCAAGGTACTCGCATTCGTCGCGGCTCAACCGCTCGAATTGCTCTATGTTAGCACGGTGAGCTTTGCCGAAATCCGGTTCGGCATTGAACGCGTTGCCGACGCCAGCCGCCGCGCTGAACTCAACGACTGGCTCGCGCATAAGGTGCGGCCGATGTTCGCGCAGCGCGCGCTTGCGATCAGCGAGGACGTCATGTTCAAATGGCGGCTCCTTGTCGAAGACGGCCGCAAGGCGGGCCATACCTTCTCGCAGCCCGATCTCATCATTGCGGCAACGGCGCTGCACCACGGGCTGACGGTCGTGTCGCGTGATGTCAGCGACTATCAGAAAGCCCGCGCGCCAATACACAACCCGTGGAGCGACCCGCCGCCGGCGGAAGTTCCGTAAGCATAGCGCGCCCCTCAAAACATCCGCGGCCTCCGCCAGGGGAGCTGACGGAGGCCGCGTTTTACATCGCATCGCGTATTAAGCCGCGATGAGATGTGGGAGCTCGTTATTGTCTGGGCATGATCTTTTCCGAAAACCGGTCTCCATCCCGGATCAAGTCCGGGACATGCTTTTCGTGATTGAAGTCTAGAACGGCAGCAGCACGTCCATCACCTGTTGGCCGTAGCGCGGTTGCTGGACGTCGGTGAGCTGGCCGCGGCCGCCATAGGCGATGCGGGCTTCGGCGATCTTGCTTGAATCGATGGTGTTGTCGCTCTGGATGTCTTCGGGGCGCACGATGCCGGCGACGATCAGTTCGCGGATTTCGAAATTGACCCGGATCTCCTGCTTGCCCTCGACCACGAGATTGCCGTTCGGCAGAACTTGCGTGACCACCGCGGCGACGTTGGTCTGCAGCGCTTCCTGGCGGGTGACCGAACCCTTGCCGTCGCTCGAGGCGGTCGAGTCCGCCGTGAGCAGCCGGCCCGGCAGCACTTTTTGCGCGGTGGCGCCCATCAGCTTGCTGCCGGCGAAATCGGTGATGCCGGAATTCTCCGCGTTGGTGCGGCTGCGCTGGGTCTCGTTGGCGATGTTGGCCTTGTCGGTGATGTTGACCATCACCGTCAACAGGTCGCCGATGCGCGCGGCGCGCTGGTCCTTGAAGAAGGCGCGGCTTCCGTTCCGCCACAGCGAATTGGCGTTGTACGACACCGTCTCCGGTTTCGGCATCGGCATCTGCACCGGCTTGTAGCCGGGCTGCGTGGTCGGATTGTCGATCGCGTTCAGTTTCGGTTGTTCGCCGATCTGCGACAGCCGGTCGATCGACGAGCAACCGCCCATGATGCTGACGATCGTAAGCAGCGTGCCGGGGACAACGATACGTTTTATGCAACTTGTGAACATTGAACTTTACTCGGTTGGAGCGGCTTGCGGTGTGGTGTTGCTGGTGGCGACGTGAGAGGCGGTTTGATCCAGTGCGATCGAGGAGGTGGTGTCTTGCGCCGCGGCAATGTGCGGGGTCGCGACCGAGATCGCGACCTGGCCGCGGCCGACCACGGTGCCGGACACCGTGCGCTTGCTTTGCAGGTTGAGCACGCTGACGACGTCGCCTTCGGTGCCGCCTTCCATCGCCTTGCCGCGAACTGTGAGATAGAGACCGGTGACTTCATAGATCAGGGTGACGGTCTGGTCGCGCTGCACCAGGTCCGGCTTCGCCAGATCGGCCACTTTGAGCGCCTGGCCGGCGCGCATTTGATGCCGCGCCTGCATCCCGACCGCGCGCTGGCGCGAGGCGGCGTCGCCGCCGACTTCCGCTCTCGGGCGCCGCTCGACCACGACGTCGGAGGATTTCAGCACCTCGTTGCGTTCGACGTCGCGCGCCAGCACGGCGGCCTCGACGGTCTCGATCGCGGTGCCGGTGAAGCGCAGCCGCGTCGGCGTGGTCACGCTGTTGTTTGCGATCTCGAAGGTGACATCGAAACGGCCGGAGCGCGGCTCGTAGCGCGCCGATGTCGTCTGCATCGCGCCGTTGTTGGAGGCTTCCAGCTTGAGATCTTCGACCACGCGATCGAAGGTCAGGCTGAGATTGGCGGCCTCGCCAAGTCCGTTGCGATGCTCCAGCGCATGAGCGACCTGGGACTCGATGTCCTTGGCCTCCACCGTGCGCGCCAATCGCGTCACCGAGATCTCGCTGATATCCCTGGTGTCGACGCCGATCACCTGATGCGCGCGAAGGGCTGTGAGCACCTGTTCGGCCGGCAGCGTGCCGGTGGTGCCCAAATCCGGCGCGCGGTAGATCGCGATCTGCGCCGCCGAGCCGGCATTGTCGATGACGTCGCCGATCCGGACCACGTCGCCCGAGACGGAGACGCTGGCGCGCAGCACTGGCGCCGCAATCGTGTCGTCGAGGTTTTGCGCCGATGCGCTCGCGCAGGCCGCCGCGAGCAAAGCGGTTGCGAGGAGGAGGGTGCGGATCGTCATCATCATCGTCCTTACCGGAACAGCGCGGAGGCGGATTGCAGCATCTGGTCGGCGGCGCTGATCACCTTGGCGTTCATCTCGTAGGCGCGCTGCGCCGCGATCAGATCGGAAATCTCGGAGACCACCTCGACATTGGCCTGCTCGAGATTGTCCTGCTGCATGTCGCCAAAACCGTCGGCATTGGCGAGACCGTCCTGCGGCGTGCCGGATGCCGGCGTGTCGGTGAACGAGTTGTCGCCGATCGGCTGCAGGCCGGCCTTGTTGATGAAGCGCGTCAGCCCGATCTGGCCGACCAGGGTCGGCGTGGTCGATCCCGGCAAGGTCACCGACAACTGGCCCTGCGCGTTGATGGTGATGCCGGAGGCATTTTGCGGAATCGTGATGGTCGGCTGCACCGGGTTGCCCTGGGCGTTGACGACCCGCCCGGTGGCGTCCATCTGGAACGTGCCGTCGCGGGTATAGGTGAAGGTGCCGTCCGGCATCAGGATCTTGAAAAAGCCTTCGCCGCGGATGGCGATGTCGAGATCGTTGCCGGTCGCCGTCAACGTGCCTTGCGTCATCAGCCGCGGCGTGCCGACGGTCTTGACGCCGCCGCCGATGTCGATGCCGACCGGCAGGATGGTGCCCTGATCGGAGGCCTGGGCGCCGACCCGGCGCACATGGTCATAGATCAGGTCCTGGAACGCCGCGCTCTGCTTCTTGTAGCCGGTGGTGCGCAAGTTGGCGATGTTGTTGGAGATCACCTGAACGTTCAATTCCTGGGCCGCCATGCCCGTCGCTGCGGTATAAAGAGCGCGCATCTGTTATCTCCTTCAAGCATGATCCCGAAAAATGGTCGCCGGTTTTCGGATCAGATCATGCTTAGTAAAAAAATTGCGGACGGAGCTCATTCAGTTGAATGAGCTCCTACGCCGGAACGTCGGCGAGTTGCTGGATTGCGGTTTTGTGGAGATCGCTCTGGTTCTGCAGCAATGTCGAAATCTGGGTGTAGGTGCGCGTCACGTCGATCATCCGGCTCATCTCAATCACCGAATTGACGTTGGATTTTTCGACAAAGCCCTGGCGCACCCTCGATGTGGTGTCGGCTGTCGGCGCCACGCCGGCGCCGGCGGAATAAAGGTTGGAGCCTTCCTTCAGAAGCTTTTGCGCGTCGGCAAAAGAGACTATGCGAAGCTTGCCGCGCACCGCGTCGATCCGGTTGATGCCCTCCTGCACGGTGACATCGCCGTCGGCGGCGATCGAGATGTCATGGTCGGTCGGCTGGAACACGATCGGGCCGCTGTTGCCGATCACCGGATTGCCGGCCATGGTCACGAGCTGGCCCTGGTTGTTGATCGTCAAGCCGCCGTCGCGGGTGTAGCGCTCGCCGGCCGCGGTCTGCACCACCAGGAAGCCTTTGCCGTCGATCGCGACATCGAGCGGATTCTTGGTCTGCTCGGTCGGGCCTTGCGACATATCCTTGTAGGTGCCGCGGTCCTGCACGTAGCTGACGCGGCGGTCGCTCGGGATGAAGTTGTCTTCGTGGGCGCCCGAGTTGAGGTACTCCTCAAACAGCGAGCGGTCGGCCTTGAAGCCGTTGGTGTTGACGTTCGCGACGTTGTTGGCGACGACATCCATCTGCCGTTCCAAGACCATCTGCCGCGAAAGTCCGACGAGAAGTGCATTCTCCATCGGTGGTTCTCCCCTTCTCAAGCGATCCGCCGTCAGAGCCCTCCCAGGCTCGTTTGGTGGATCATCCGAACTGCCGGCTCTCCCAAGCCGCGGTTCGCTAGGGAAGAGAGCGAAAGCCGTGCCAACTGATAAAAGGTCTGTTTTATAAGGGGTTACGCGTTTGGAAGGGATTTTGCGGGGCGGCAGAAAGGTCTTGTTGACCATGTTTGCCCGGCAAGATTTTCCCAGCGGCCGCGCAAAAGAAAGGTTCCATTAACCATTATTACCTTAGCGTCGAGACGTCATTAGATGCGCATTTGCGCCGGCGGCATTCGTATCGCGTCCCATGCCCTGGCAAGCGGCATCGCATTCTGGATTTCGAGAACGGGCGCGGGGGCAATGGCGGACAACGAACAGGCGGACGGCGTCGCGGGGGAAGCTCCCGAAGCCGGGCCGGCGCCGAAGGGCAAGCTCAAGCTGATCATCGCGGCCCTCGTCCTCCTCGTCGTCATCGGCGGCGGGGTGACCTGGTTCTTCTTCTTCCGGGGTCACGGCGAAGAAGTGCACGCCGAGGCACCGCCGCCGAAGCCGCCGGTGTTCGTCGAGATGCCGGACATGCTGGTCAACCTGGCCGGCCTGCCCGGCGAGCGCGTGCAATATCTCAAACTGAAGCTCGTGCTCGAGGTCAAGGAAGAGAAGCAGATCGAGGCGATCAAGCCGTCGCTGCCGCGCGTCACCGATATCTTCCAGACCTATATGCGCGAATTGCGGGCGAGCGACCTCAACGGTTCGGCCGGCCTGTTCCGGCTCAAGGAAGAGCTGACCAAGCGGGTCAATGTCGCGCTGGCGCCGACCCCGGTCAACGCGGTGCTGTTCAAGGAAATCGTGGTTCAGTGACGGGACGGGTCTAACAATCATGGCGGGCAATCCTCTCGACGACCAGGACGCAATCGCAGCCCAATGGGAAGCCTCGCTTGATTCCGAGGATCCCGCGGAAGCTGCGGCCGCGGCTGCCGCCAATGAACTCTCCGGCACCATGGCGGTGCAATGGGCCGCCATGGTCGAGGACGGCAGCCGCGATTTCGGCGGCGGCAAGAACGGCGGCGAGCGGGTCCTTTCGCAGGAAGAAATCGACAACCTGCTCGGCTTCAATGCCGGCGAGGTCAGTCTCGACGACCATTCCGGCATTCGCGCCATCATCGATTCGGCGATGGTGTCCTACGAGCGTCTGCCGATGCTCGAAATCGTGTTCGACCGCCTGGTGCGGCTGATGACCACGTCGTTACGCAACTTCACTTCCGACAACGTCGAAGTCTCGCTCGACCGCATCACCTCGGTGCGGTTCGGCGACTACATGAATTCGATCCCGCTGCCCGCCGTGCTTTGCGTGTTCAAGGCCGAGGAATGGGAAAATTTCGGCCTCGCAACCGTTGATTCCAGCCTGATCTATTCGATGATCGACGTGCTGTTGGGCGGCCGTCGCGGCCAGACCTCGCTGCGCATCGAAGGCCGCCCCTACACCACGATCGAAACCAATCTCGTCAAACGGCTGGTCGAAGTGGTGATGGCCGATGCCGAGCAGGCGTTCCGGCCGCTGTCGCCGGTGACGTTCTCGATCGACCGGCTGGAGACCAATCCGCGTTTTGCCGCCATCAGCCGGCCCGCCAATGCCGCGATCCTGGTGCGGCTGCATATCGACATGGAGGATCGCGGCGGCAATATCGAATTGCTGCTTCCTTACGCGACCATCGAGCCGATCCGCCCGGTGCTGCTGCAGATGTTCATGGGCGAAAAGTTCGGCCGCGACCCGATCTGGGAAGGCCATTTTGCCACTGAAGTAGCCCAGGCGCAGATTTCCGTCGATGCCGTGCTCTATGAGGCCGAGATTCCGCTCAAGCAGCTGATGAAGCTGAAGGTCGGCGACACCTTGCCGCTCGAAATGCGCGCCGACGCGCTGGTCGCGGTGCGCTGCGGCAGCGTCGTCCTGACCGAGGGACGGATGGGGCGGGTCGGCGACCGCGTCGCCATTCGAGTGACAAAACAGCTGCGCAAACCCAATACCACCTTCGCGATGTTCGAGAAGGCCGATGAGCAAAACAAGGCGCTGGAGGCCCAATGAGTCATCTACTCGGAATGGCAATCGAGAGCCTGGTGACGGTGCTGCTGATGCTCACGATCGGCTACTGCATGCTGCTGAACAAAAGGCTGAAGCGGCTGAAGGCGGATGAGCATTCGCTGAAGGCGACGATCGGGGAATTGATCACCGCGACCGAGATCGCCGAACGCGCGATCGGCGGCCTCAAGCACACCGTGCGCGACGTCAACGAGAATCTCGGCAACCAGCTCACCGCGGCGGCGCAAATGTCGCTGCAGTTGCGCAAGCAGCTCGGCGAAAGCGACCAGGTGTTCCGGCGATTGTCCCGGATCGTGAGCGCCGCGCGGCCCGGCGGCGAAGCCGAGCCGGAGCCGGAGGTTGTCGCACCGAAGATATCGTCGGCCCAGGCGGTTGCCGCCGCGGCGCAGGCATTTTCCGACCGCCGAAGGTCTAATGGCCTCGCCGCATGAAGTCCTTCCGTGACATTCGCGTCCTTCCGGTTGTGCTGGTCGCGATCTTCGGCCTCGTGGTGCTGAAGATCGCAGGCCTCGTGCTCGATGGCGGTTACGTCTTCGACTTTCAGCCCGACAGCACCAAGACGTCCTGGGCGCAGCAAACCTTGAATTTTCCGACCGGCCGGAGCGATCCGGCCGACGTCACCGGCTCGGTCGAAAAGCCCAAGGAGGAGGCGCCGAAGCCGGCCGCACCGGAAGCAACAAAGCCCGATGGCACCGTGGTCGACCAGAACCCGCAGCAGGTGTCGCCGTCGGAACGGGCGATCCTGGAGCGGCTGCAGGCGCGGCGGCAGGAACTCGAAGCCCGCGCGCGCGAGATCGACATTCGCGAGAGCCTGCTCAAGGCCGCGGAAAAGCGGATCGAATCGAAGGTCGAGGAACTAAAGGGTGTCGAGTCGCGGATATCGACGGCGACCGAGCAGAAGACGGAAGCCGATGCCGCGCGCTTCAAGGGCATTATCACCATGTATGAAGCCATGAAACCGAAAGACGCCGCCCGGGTGTTCGACCGGCTCGAGATGAGTGTGCTGTTCGAGATCGCCTCGCAAATCGCGCCGCGCAAGATGTCCGACATCCTCGGTCTGATGTCGCCGGAAGCGGCCGAACGGCTGACCACCGAAATGGCCCGCCGCGCGGGGTCGGACAAATCCGCCTCCGCGAACGATTTACCCAAAATCGAGGGCAAGGTACTGCCGCAAAAGCCCAATTGAGCCGGGGATATTTAACAAGTCCTTAAATCGCCAATTCTAGGATTCGAAGCGCGGAGGCGTGCGTGCGTCCCGCCGGCGATTACAGAGCAGTTGAACCGAAAGTCTGGGCTTGGAATGGCGCGAAGGGCTGCCGCTGGATCTTGGTCGCTAGGCCGCGCCTTCGCGCAGGCGGCCCGGCATTGCCTTGGCGGACCCTTGTCGCTTGCGGCCGGCCTGATCCTGATCGGCTTGCTGTTCCCCGGTGCCTGCCGGGCGGATCCGGTCAGGGGCGAGGCTTCGCTGTCGGCAGGCGGCGGCTTTGCCCGGCTGGTGTTCAAGCTCGCCGAGGACGTCGATTCCGAGGTGACCACCGCGGGCTCGATCCTGATCATCCGCTTCAAGCGCCCGGTGGACGTTCCGGTCGATCAATTGTCCGACGCGGTGCCGGACTACATCAATTCGGTGCGGCGCGATCCCGACGGCTCGGCGATCCGGCTGTCGCTGGCGCGCCGGGTAACCATCAACACCATGACCGCCGGCGAGCGGGTGTTCGTCGATCTGTTGCCCGATGGCTGGACCGGCCCGCCGCCGCCGCTGCCGCTCGAAGTGGTGCGCGAACTCGCCGAGCGCGCGCGCGTCGCCGAGCGCGCCTTGCGCCTGCAGCGCGCGGCCGCGGACGCAAAGAAGAAGGCGCCGGTGCGGGTTCGCGCGTTGGTGCAGCCGACCTTCGTGCGCTTCGTGTTCGAGATGCCCGACGGCGTCGGCGTCTCCTCGGTCCTGAACGAACAGAAGCTCTCGCTGTTCTTCAGCGCCGCGCTCGCTTTCGATCTGGCCGATGCCAAGGAGGCGGCGCCGACCAACGTCGCCTCGATCAATCAGAAGATCGACGTCGAAACTTCCACGGTGGAGATGTCGCTGATCGGTGACGTCGACGTCCACTCCTTCCGCGAGGACAAGAACTACATCGTCGACGTCGCCTTCCAGCAGGCGGAAAAGCCCTCCGCGCTTTCGCCGACGGCAGACGCCTCGCAGGCGCCGCCGGCGGCAGCCGCGCCAGCCGCTCCGCCGGCGGCCGCGCCGGCCGCGCCCGAGAAGGCCGCCGCCGCGGCTCAGGCGCCGCCGCCGGCGAGCGAGATCGCGCAGCCGACGTCGGAGACGATCGCGAAGCAAGCCAATATCGAGATCATGCCAGGAGCCGCGGCAAAAATGCCGACCGCGGCGGAAATGCCAATGCCTCCACCGGCATCCGATCCGCCGCCGGCAAAGGAGATGGCGGCAAAGGAGACAACCGCCAAAGAAGCAACGGCAAAAGAGACTGCAGCAAAACAGACGCCCGCAAAGGAAAGCTCGCCGCCGGCGCCAGTGCCGCCAAAGGCGACAGCGGCCGCATCAGAGGCGCCGCCGGCAACAAAAGCCTCGGTCCACGCGCGGCGCGACAGCGACGGCCTGCGGTTGATGTTTTCGTTTGCCGCCGCGACGCCCGCGGCATTGTTTCGCCGCGCCGACACGGTGTGGCTGGTGTTCGACTCGACAAGACCGCTCGATATCGAGCCGATCCGCAGCAATGGCGGGTCGATCATCGCCGACGTCAGCCTGTTGCCGCTGGAGAAGGGCCAGGCGATCCGCATCCGCCTCAACCGGCCGCAAATGCCGTCGCTGACGGGCGACGATCAGGCGGGCGGGGCGGACTGGACCGTCACCTTTGCCGATACGATGCAAACGCCGACGCAGCCGCTGGTGGCGATACGCAACATCACCGATCCCGCGCATGCCAACGTTACCGTGCCGATGCTCAGGCCCGGCCTCTTGCATCGGCTGGTCGATCCGGACGCCGGCGACACCATCATGGTGGTGACGGCGCCGCCGCCGGTTCGCGGTTTCATCAAGCGGCAGGATTTTGTCGAGTTCTCGCTGCTGGAATCGATCCACGGCGTTGCGGTTCGTCCGAACTCCGACGATGTCACCGCCGATGTCACGCCCGACAAAGTCGTTCTCGGGCGGCCCGGCGGGCTGACGCTGTCAGCGGCCGACACCGGCGCGGAGCGGGCGCCGGTCGCGGTGCGGCCGATTTTCGACGCCGACGAATGGCACAAGAACCAGACTGAAAATTTTAATACCCGGTTGGGTCAGCTTGTCGCCGCGGTTGCGGCAGCCGAAGGCGACGCGCGCACACAGCCCCGGATCGATCTTGCCCGCTTCTATCTGTCGCACGCGATGTATACTGAAGCCAAGGGCGTCCTCGATCTGGCTCTGGTCGACACCCAGCCGGGGTCGGAGGATCCGGTTGCGCTGATCGTGCATTCGGTCGCGGCCAGCCTGATGGGCCGTCCGCAGCAGGGTTTGAAGGACCTTGCCAATGCGGCGGTCGGGACCAATTACGATTCGCAATTGTGGAAGGCGCTGGCCTGCGCGCGGCTCGGCAAATGGGCGGAGGCCCGGGAAAAATTCAAGAACGTCGAATTCGCCATCACCGCGCTGCCGATGGACCTGCAGCGTATCATGGTAGCGGAGGCGATGCGCGCCTCACTCGAGGTCAAGGATTACTCCGGCGCCGCCAAGCGCTCCAGCGACCTCGACGTGATAGGCCTGACCGACGAGATGAAGCCCGCGATTGCGGTGTTGCGCGGGCGCCTCGCCGAGGCGCTCGGACACGACATGGATGCGCTCGACCAATACCGGCATGCGGTGGAATCGTCCGACCGGGAGGCGGCGACCGAAGCCAAGCTCGACGAGATCGCGCTCAGGCAGAAACGCGACGAGATCAGCCCGGCCGACGCGTTGCATGAATTGGAGGCGCTGTCGGTAACCTGGCGCGGCGATAGCCTGGAGGTGAGAACCCTCGAAATGCTGGCGCGGATCTATGCCGATACCGGACGCTACGGCGAATCCTTCACGGCAACCAAGACCGCGACCCGGCTGGAGCCCAATTCGGAAATTTCCAGGCAAGGCCAGGACGCGGCGTCCGCGCTGTTTACCCAACTCTTTCTCGGCCCCAAAGGCGACGACCTGCCGCCGGTCGACGCGCTCGGGATGTTCTACGAAAACCGCGAATTGACCCCGATCGGGCGGCGCGGCGACGAAATGATCCGCCGCCTCGCGGACCGGCTGGTTGCGGTCGATCTGCTCGACCAGGCGAGCGACCTCCTGCAATATCAAGTCGACAAAAGGCTGGAGGGCGCGGCGCGCGCGCAGGTCGCCGCCCGCCTCGCGATGGTCTATTTGACAAATCGCAAGCCCGATCGGGCCATTGCCGCCCTTCGCTCCACCCGGATTGCCGATCTTGCCGGCGAATTGCGCCAGCAGCGGCTGCTCCTGGAGGCGCGGGCGCAAAGCGACGTCGGACGCCATGATCTCGCGCTCGACATCATCTCCAACATCTCGGGCCGCGAGGCGATCCGGCTGCGCTCCGACATCTACTGGGCGTCGCGGCGCTGGCGCGAGGCATCCGAGCAGATCGAATTGTACTACGGCGATCGCTGGCGCGATTTCAAACCTCTGAACGCCGTGGAGAAGAGCGACGTGATCCGCGCGGTGGTCGGTTATGCGCTGGCCGAAGACGCCATCGGGCTCGCGCGCTTCCGCGAAAAATACGCACCTCTGATGAGCGGGGAGGCCGACCGCGCCGCGTTCGAGACCGCGAGCAAGCCGGCCAGTGCCAACAGCGCCGAGTTCGCCGAGATCGCCAAGATGGCGGCCAGCGTCGACACGCTCGACGGCTTCCTGCGCGAAATGAAGACGCGTTTCCCGGACAACACCGCGCACGCCGCGCTGCCGCCGGAGACGCAAAAGGCCGATCCGGCCTCAACCGGCGCGCTGCCGAGAATCATCGGACTGACGCGGGCCGACGCAAAGATGTAGCGGGTCAGACGCGCGGCAGCTTTCACTTCATCGCCGAATACAAGAGGTGCGCGCCGTTGAAGACCAGAAATAGCGCGAATAACCCCGCCAGCGCCCGCGAGGGCAGCCAATGCGCAACTGCCACACCGAGGCGCACCGTCACCAGAGTTCCGGCAACCAGAGCTGCCAGCGCAGGCAAATGGATGTAACCAAGCATCCAATGACCCAGCGGCACGTTGCGGCCTTCCCACGCGTAGGCAAAAGCACCTGCCAGACTTACCGGCAATCCGATGGCTGCTGACGTGCCGATCGCCAGCTTCGGCTCCAAGCCAACGGCCTTGAAGTAAGGTGTGAACAACGTCCCGCCCCCGATCCCCGCAAGCGCTGCAATGCCACCGAAAGCCAGACTGAAGACATTCAGTGCGAAGTCCCGTCGCGCCACCATCTGCAATGTGGCTAACTTCGATACATCAGTCAGCATCAGCGCAGCCGCGAAAAATTGGAAACAGGCCACGAAGGTAAGCAGCGGAATGGCCGGCGTTTCTGCAGCAACTGCACTGCCAAACGCGACGCCGACGACCACCCAAGGTGCGGTGCGGCGGATCATCTCGATCGAGGTGCTGCCCCGACGATAATGGCCATAGGCGCTCTGCGCCGCCGAAAACACGATTGCCGCCATGGACGTTCCGAGGGCCATGGTCACCACATGCTGCGTGGCGATCCCCGTCGTAGTGAACGCATACACGAGCACCGGGACCATGATCAGGCCCCCGCCGATGCCGAACAAGCCCGCGAAAAACCCGGCCGCAATTCCACTCAGCCCAAATACCGCAAAAGTCAGCTCGTTACCCACGCTTCCCTCCGTTTGGAGTTCGGTGCCTTCCGAGACGATGACATCGCAGCGATGATATTGCTCGACGCGCTTTAGTAATTTTTCCGGTAGGAAGCCTCGTCACATAAAATCTGTTTCAACTGTCGCGATGGCAGTTCGGCAATACCGCCACAGACTGGCGCGCAGTTGGATCGGGCGTGTTCGTCCACGAATTGACTATCACCAATGCCGAATACCTTATTCGGTCAAAGTCACGCTCCCCCATCGCCGCTTGACTCCAGATATGCTCGGCTACCTGAAATGCTGAGACCGCTGTCTGGGTGGTAAATTGAGGATCGGTCAATACATCATCCAGAACCCGACGCAGCATTGTTGTATTCGCCTCGTCTAAAACCGTTGCCATATCTGCACCATCTGAAAAGCTTGAACGAATTGACTGGAAGCAGGACCATGTGGAGGAAGAATACCGGATAGATGTGAGCCAACAATCCATAGACAATGAAAAGGACATTGCTCAAAAGTGCGAAACTTCGAAGCGCCACGATCGTCGTCATGCAGAAGCTGGTGAGAACGCTGAGCGCTGCGGAGAAGCCCAGGAGATTGATCCACCACATGCGCTGTGCTTTCGCATTTCGACGATCAGTTTCCAGGCCTTTTTACAGCAGTTGATGCGGTCGCCGAGTAAGTCGGTGCCGCCGTGGTGGTGATCGTCCCCGGCCGATCGGCGATGGCGGCAAGTCCGCCAACCAGCAGCAGCGCCATGGCGCCGTAAAATACGAAGAATCCGAGTCGCCATCGCCTGACGACGATCTCGTCTTCCGGCGCTCTTCGCGGGAATTTGCTACCATCCCAAACGCAATGCGGGGATGAGACGTCATGGTTCGCATGTTGCGAGACGTCAGTTTCGTTCAAGCGAGTTGCGGGCGAAAACGGCGTTTCCATTGCTGGGGTCATATGTCACCGAATATCTCTGGCCATTTCGACAGGCTTGGACTCGTCAGCGCAAATACTCCAAGCGCCTGATTCCGAGGCGACTTGGTCGCGCAAGAGCCCGATCTCGATCTTCAATCGAACCACGCTCGAAAGTCGTTTCGCCCTAGGGAAAAACGATCATCGACGACAAATCGCCAGGCAACGCTCCAGGCGACATCGAATCAAAATAGATCGCGATCAGAAACGCGATCGAAAAAATTGAGTAGCCAAGTATTATAGTCGCATCGTGATTCCGGACCACGTCTTTGACGGTTTCAAACCGGCGCTGCTCTGCAATTTCCATTGTTTGTCTCCAATGTATCCAGCGCGATCCAGCGTCCGGATTGAAAATACATTTCGACGCTGCCGGCAAATATGACTTCGTTCACATTTCCCCATCAAAAAACGAGTGAGCTACAACGCAACAGCACTCGAAACCAAGAACTGCAACTTTTCAAGTTTGTGACAACGGCGCAATCGGCCGCACTTGGGGTCACAAAAGGATTGGGGTCGCAAAAAGAATCGAGCTTCCAAGCAACGCGCCTTCCTTGGAGCGATGTGGCGATTGCGCCGGCAAAGCGCGGGCTCCGGTCGACGTGCCGGACTTCATGGTGACATTTCCTCCTTGCTGTACCTCCTGCGGGCACGCAACCATTCACAGCGTCCGGCGAAATGAGTGTCCTGGCCCATTCGAGGGTACGCCGGGGATAGCCTGCGGCAGTAACTCTGAAGTTGTAGGGGGCGTCGGCCTGCCTCGCTCGCCCCGTTAGCTTGCCACGCATCGGGACCTCTCGCCTTGAGACCGCCTTGGCGCGGGCATGATTTTTCATTGTGACGGCCTTGAATTTGGTATCATAGGCCCTTGCCGGCAGGCTGCGTCCACGCCGCGCGGGAGATCCAAGTTGCTGTTCTCGTTCGAGAAATTTTGCATCGACCTGGAGCGGCGGGAGTTGCGTTGCAACGGCGAACTGCGCGATGTCGAACCGCAGGTATTCGATCTCCTCGAACATCTCATCCGGAATCGCGATCGGGTCGTGAGCAGGGAAGAGTTGCTGGCGGCGGTTTGGAACGGGAGAATCGTTTCGGAAAGCACCTTGACGAGCCGAGTTAGTGCGGCGCGGAGCGCAATCGGCGACAACGGTCAAGCTCAGCGGCTGATCCGCACCGTTTTGCGCAAGGGCATGCGCTTCGTTGGCGAAGTAGTCGAAGAGCCCAAATTAGCGATGCTGCCAGGACTAGCTGCGGACCATGCGCGCCTCGCATCCTCTATACCGGACAAGCCGTCTATTGCCGTGCTGCCCTTTGCCAATATGAGCGGGGAAGTGGAGCAGGATTACTTCGCCGACGGCATGGCGGATGAAATCATCACGGCACTCTCGCGCTTCCCCTGGCTGTTGGTGGTGGCGCGGAATTCTTCGTTCACCTACAAGGGAAAGTGCGTGGACGTTCGGCAAGTGGGCTACGAGCTCGGCGTCCGGTACGTGCTCGAGGGAAGCATCCGGCGGGCAGCCAATCGAATCCGCTTCACCGGACAGCTCATCGATACGACGACGGGCGTGCACATATGGGCCGACCGGTTCGAAGGTAAAATGGAGGACGTTTTCGACCTTCAAGACCTCTTTACGGCGGCTGTGGTCGCTGCCGTCGAGCCAAGGGTGCAACTCGCCGAGATCGCTCGACTGAAGCATAAGCCCGCAGGTAGTCTGGACGCGTATGAGCAGCTCCTGCGCGCGCAACAGCTCGAATATGAATTCACTCGAGAAAGCCTCGCTGCCGCGTTGCACCACCTTGAGCAGGCACTCGTCGTAGATCCAGCTTACGCTTCCGCGATGGCGCTGGCTGCTTATTGCCATGCCGAGCGCAAGAGTCAGGGCTGGGCAGATGATCCTGACGCCGAGGCGAGACACGGAATGCGCCTCGCGCTACGCGCTATCGAACTGAGCAAGGACGACGCAAACGTGCTCTGGATGGCCGCGTATGCGGTTTGGCGTTTGCAGAGCGATGCTCCGCGTGCCAGGGAGCTGGCATATCGTTCCCTTGAGCTTAACCCGAACTCGGCCATTGCTCTGGCGGTCACGGGAAGGATTGAGCACTCCCTGGGGAATGGAGGCAAGTCGCTGGAGCTGCTTAGTCGCGCCAGACGCCTAAGCCCGCGCGACCCCAGAGCATGGTTCATGACAACAGGCCTCGCCAACGGGTATCTCTCGGAAGGTCGTTTTGAGGAGGCTCTCTCCGCTGTGAACGCGGCATTGAGCGAGAATCCCCGATCCATTGTAGCTCTACGAGCGTTAGCAGCTACCCTGGTCAAGCTCGGGCGAAAGAACGAGGCGGCCGATGCGGTGCGCGAGCTTCTCGACATCGATCCGCACATGACGGTCGGTAAGGTGCGCGCGCAGAAGTACTATATGCAAGGAAGTTGGTGGGAGGAATATCTGGCGACTTTGCGCGTCGCCGGCTTGCCGGAATAGCCGACATCAATGTTGGCCAACTTCAATCCGGCTTGATCCCTGCGAAGTTGACTACTTTGCTCCACTTCATGATCTCCTCTGCAATTACCGCTTTCGTTTGATCTGGCGTTTTTGCCTCCACGGTAACGCCGAGATCGCTGAGGCGCAGCCTGATGGTCGGGTCGGCAAGGCCTCGATTGATCTCGTTGTTGAGCGTTACGATGATTTCGGGAGGCGTCCGAACTGGCACGCCTAATCCGTTCAAAACGCTCGCCTCATAGCCCGGCACGATCTCGCTGACAGTCGGTACGCCTGGCAGCGGCTCGGCGCGCTCGGCGGTAGTCACCGCCAGTGCGCGCAACCTGGCTGCTCTGATGTACTCCATCGATCCAAACAGGGTGCTGAAGTAGACTTGCACCTGCCCGCTAAGCAGATCCACGAGGGCGAGCGTATCGCCGCGATAGGGCACATGAAGCATGTTGATGCCCGCCATCATCTTGAACAACTCCCCGGCCACGTGCGGTGCGCTTCCCGTACCGGCCGAGGCCATGGCGATCATGCCGGGATTGGCCTTGGCATAAGCGATGAACTCGTCAAGGGTTTTGGCGGGTACGAGCGGATTGACGACGATCGCCAGGGCTCCCCGGCCGATGCTGGCTACGGGAGCGATGTCGCGACTGAAATTGAAATCGAGCTTGTCGTACAGCGATGCGCTGATCAGCGTCGACGTGCTGAACATCAGGAGGGTATACCCGTCCGGCTCCGCTCTCACCACGGCTTCGGTCGCGACGTTGGTAGCGGCACCCGGCCTGTTCTCGACGATGAAGTTTTCGCCGAATCGTTCCGACAACCAATGAGCTATCACGCGCGCGAGGATGTCGCTCCCGCCGCCAGCTGGAAACCCGACAATGATGCGTACCGGCCTCGACGGATAAGCTTGTGCGCGGGCGATCTCCGGTATCGTCGAGAGCGCCGCACCCGCGGCTGTAAGGCGGAGGAAATCTCGACGAAGAAGCTTGGTACTGGCCGAAACGCGATCTCTAATCCAGCTCACATTTGGCTCGACCACAAGACCAATTCCAATTTTGTTGAACCACGTTGGCCGTCAGCATCGCAATGTGAAAAACTACTCGAAAAGTATTTTTGCTCAAACAAATGTACAAGTGAAACAGTGAATTGCCAAGTGGTTCATGTCAACGGCGCGGAAGTGAGATTTCGTAACACGCTCGAAATCGCCGAAAGTCGCACGTTGTTTCTGAAATCATCTAAGCTTCAAAAGAAACCGAGCTTGCCCGACGTCGGCTTGCGGGCAAAACCGTCCGGAGGAGGCAGTCCACATGAGCAAGCCCAGCAGGACCGAAATAGCGCTAGTCATATAACGAGGGTCTTGTCTCTTCCTGCGGTGGCATGGCCTTGCTCGCTGACGCGTTCTGCAGAATCGCGCCGGCAAGGATGTGAAGAAACAAGAATCCAAAGGCGATGGTAATGATCAATGCGTTTTCACTCGGTGCAGGCGCTTGAAGGGAAACCTTTCCGGGTGCCAATTTCTCATTCACCGGCATTTTCATGGTCTCCGCTGTTTGGATTGTGCGGGCGAGCTTCTTTGGGCTGGCTGATTAGATGCTGATATTTTCGGAGGATGCGCTGCGCCTGGAGGCGTCGCGAGTCATGCAGCGCCGCGATTATCGATGCGAAAATGCTCTTTCGCCTTATCTTTTTGGTGTGAGAGGGGTATTGGCGCGAAGAAATGCCGGGTGCGCCGAATGAAGCGTATATCAACGGGGAAACTCCGATGCTTTGGAGGCAGTGACACGTACAATCGCCCATTTCATCCGGCCTGCTTGTTAACTGCATCACGTTTCAAATGTTATTTTGAAACCCATATTGAGTTCGTCGCCACGCAGCGAGATAACCGGCTCGCCGGCGGCGATCGTCGGCGTGACGCGGGATCGAGGCGAGAAGAGGAGCATCGGGTTGAAGAAGGTCGAGGCGGCACGGTGGCACGTCGCACCGCGTTCCTCTCGACAGACGCATGCCAAAACGGCAACCTGCGGCAAATAAAACCGTCCGGAGGAACCGCCCACATGAGTAAACCCAGCAAGACCGAGGCCGAATTGATTGCGATGGCGAGGGCGGAGCTGAAAGTTCACGCCGACTGTCCGGACGGAATCGCGATTTTCGTGCTCGGTAGCGGCGACAGCTGGGAATTCCGCACCAAGGCCGACGAGGCGACAGTCGCAAAACCCGGCTATCCCGAATGCGTTGCGATGCTGGTCCAGATCGGCGACCACCTCAGCAAGCAATATGATGTGGAGGGGTAGGGTAACTCGGTCCTGCTGAGATACACTGGTATGAAGCGACCGGAATTGGCCACAGGCGATCAGGAAGGCGGTGCTCGCGGCTGCGTGAGGGATTATTCGATCACGGCGTCGGCGGTTGCAAACAGCGTTGGCGGCACCTCCAATCCGATCGCCTTCGCGGCCTTGAGCTTGATGATGATCTGATAGCTTTGGCGGCCTGACGGAGCGAGAGCGCCGGTGCAAGCAAATCCGAGCGCGAAACCGGGATGTCGCTGCGGTAGCGACAGGATATCGAGGCGGGGCCGCGGACGAAGGAGTAATTCGATGGTGAAGTTGCATCTTACGAGCTTGGTCCTGGCCGTGACGCTCTTGGCTCCCTTCGCGGCTGTTGCCGGAGACTGGCCCGATCGCCCGATCCACTTCATCGTTCCATTTCCGGCCGGGGGCTCAACCGATGTGGCGGCGCGTGTCGTCGGCGATTATTTGTCCCGCACGCTTGGCCAGCAGGTCGTGGTCGAGAACAAGTCGGGCGCCAACGGCAACATCGGCATCGAGTATGTGACAAAGAGTTCGCCTGACGGCTACACCGTCCTGATCGGGACCGACGCGGTCAGCAGTAACCCACATGTTTACAAGATGGGATTCGATCCCTTGAAGGAACTGGCCCCGGTGGTCGAACTTTCGCGCCAGCCGATCGCGCTGGCCGCGAATCCTTCGCTGGGTGTGAGCACGCTGTCTGAATTGACCAAGCTCGTGAAGCAACAGCCGGGCATGGGCTTCGCGACCGGAAGCGGCGCCGGCTCGACGCAAGGCATGCTCGGGCTGTGGTACGCCAAGCTCGCTGGCATCAAGCTCGAACAAGTGCCGTATCGGGGCGGCGGTCAGGCCATCAACGATCTGGTCGCCGGGCATATCAAGCTTGGCTCGCTCGGAACGACGCCGCTGGTGCCCTACCACAAGAACGGCGGCCTCATTCTGCTGGCGCAGTCGACGGCGACGAGATCGCCGGCGCTGCCTGATGTGCCGACGTTTCAGGAAGCCGGTATCGACGGGCTTGTGATGGATCAGCGGATCGGAATGTTCGTGCCCGCAGGCACACCGGCCGCGATCGCCTCGCGCCTCAACGCGGAGGTGAATGCGGCGTTGCGCGATGCGAAGGTGCGGAAAATCTTCAACGACCAGGCGCAGGAACCTACCGGCGGCACGATTGAACAATATGCGCGGCAAGTGCGGGACGATTCTGAAAAATACGAGCGGCTGGTGAAGGAGCTTGATGTGAAGGTGGAATGACCGGTCTATGAGGCCGCGCGCCCGGGCGACCGAATCTCCGCCGATAGGCGCACATGGAACCTGCTGCCCATTACCCTGGCGTAGCGCAGACCGCTGCTCACGCCGCGTTTTTTCGGCTAGGCCGGATCAGCACTTCTGCCGAGATGCCAAGGCGCTCGTGCAAACGCCGGATCATCCCCACCGACAACCCTCGTTTCCTGTTCAAAACCTCGGCGATCCGAGTGCGTGTACCAATGATCTCTTCCAGATCCCGCCGGGTGAGCCCTTGCTGCTCCATGCGGAATTTGATGGCTTCGATCGGGTCAGGCGGGTCCATCGGGTAGTGCTCAGCCTCATAGGCATCGATAAGCGTTGCGAGCACATCGAGACGGTCGCCGTCGCGCGTTCCGGCCTTCGCGCCCCAGAGGCGCTCAACCTCCCTGAGCGCGGCCTCATAATCACGCTTGGTCCGGATCGGCTTTACCTCACCCGCCATGCCGCACCTCTTTCACGTCGATCTTGTCGTAATCCTTGTGTGTTCCGATCCACTTGATCCACACGATACCCTTTTCGAAGTCAGCGGCGACGACCAAACGATAGTCGTTCCCTTTGATATTGAACACGATACGGTCGGACGAGACGATGCTGGCCGTCGCGTAGCTGCGCTTTACGTTTGCGGCGCTGGACCATCGCGCCTTTTTGACTTCGTCGAACCAAGCGTCCAAGGCGGCCTTCAGCGCCGCGTCGTCTTTGTACCCTCTCCGCCTCTCCACGAACTCTCGCAGAGTGCGTCGGGCAATTATTCTCATATCCGAAACTTTATCATGCGCCCAATTTGGGCGCAAGCGACGTGACCAATTCCGACCTAAGGGCTGCCGATACCCGTGACGACCGTCGAAGCGGCGACGCCGGCCTTGGCAGCCCGTGCAGGCTTCGGCTTCCTGGGGCTTGCTGCCGCGGCAGAAGCTTCCGCCGGCAGGTTCATGGCGTCGACCATGTCATCGAGCACCGCCTGGTATTCGCCGGGGGCGCTCTGCGGAGGCGCCGTTTTCCCGGCAGGAGATGCCTCGTCCGGAGGCGTCTGTTCCAATGGCGCGGGCTTGATCGCGCCGTGATCGAACCGCACCCGCTGCAGTTTATCACCCACGAACCAAACGCAGAGCACGCCGGTAATCTTGTCGTCGTCAAAAATATCGGTGTTGACGGTGTCGACCGTCATGGTCGGGCCGCCCGATTTCAGCACAACGAGATCGCCGGACTTGAAAACGGTCATTGTCAAAATCTGCTGTCATCAAAGCGAAGCGAATCGGTCAAGTTGCGCTGCAACACTACCAAATCGCCGCAGCCCGCCACAGGTGCGTGGGGCGGCTATCCCCCATGGCGCGGCGCCCCCGGCCATGTTCCGCAGGCATGGAAACGGTCGAAAACTCGGCGTCCGCCGCGGCCGGCGCCGGCGTCGCCCTGGCAGGCGGTTGGAACTCCCGACATGCTGCGGATAATGTTGCGATGTATCCTGGCGACAGGCGATATCAGGTTCGGGGGAATGCCATGAAACTTCCGCGTCGGGAATTCGTGAAACTGGCGGCGGGGGCGGCCATTTTGCCGGCCTTGCCGCAGCACCACGCGCTGGCGCAACCGGCGCCCAATCCCGCTGGCGTCGCTGAACCGACGCCGCCGGAGCGCGCCGCGATGGCGCGGATCGCGCAAGCCTTCATGCAGAAATACGACGTGCCCGCGCTGTCATTTACCGTCGGTTATGCCGGCGAGATCGTGCATCGCGATGCGTTTGGCCTGGCCGACCGTGAGCGCGGCGAGCAGGTCACCCCGGCGCACCTGTTTCGTGTTGCCAGCGTCAGCAAGATGATCACGTCCGCGGCGATCTTCGGATTGATCGAGCAGGGCCGTCTCAAATTATCCGACAAGGTGTTCGGTCCGGGCGCCGTCCTCGGCACCGATTACGGGGCGCCGCCCTATAATCCCGGCATCAACGAAATCACCGTTTTGCAGCTATTGACGCACACCGCCGGGGGCTGGACCAACGATAATCGCGATCCGATGTTCACCCATCCCAGGATGGATCACGCCGCGCTGATCACCTGGACCCTGAGCAATCGTCCCTTGGACAATCCTCCCGGCAAACATTACGCCTATTCCAACTTCGGCTATTGCGTGCTGGGGCGGGTGATCGAGAAGGTGACCGGCCGACCCTACGCCGACGATGTCAAGGCCGAGGTGCTCAGCCGCTGCGGCGTCACCGAAATGGCGATCGCCGGCAATACGCTCGAAGAGCGCCAGCACGGCGAGGTCAAATATTACGGCCAGGGCGAAAATCCCTACGACATGAATGTCGCCCGGATGGATTCACACGGCGGCTGGATCGCGCGGCCCGCGGCGATCGTGCGCTTCATGATGCATGTCGATGGGTTTGCGAAGCCGCCCAACATCCTCAAAGCCCAGACCATTCGGACCATGACGACCGGATCAGTGGCCAATCCCGATTACGCCTGTGGCTGGAGCCTGAACAAGGAGGGCAATTGGTGGCACAATGGCAGCCTGCCCGGCACCAGAACCATCGCGGTCCGCACCCACAGCGGCTTCTGCTGGGCGGCCTTCACCAACACCGGCAGCCCCAAACCGCAGTTCGATGGCGACCTCGACAAGCTCAATTGGGACATGGTCGGCGAGGTCAAGAGCTGGCGGGTGTAGGGGAGGCGGTTTGCGCCAGGGGCGGGGTAGCCAACCTTGGTTGCCAAGCCCTGGTTGGCAATCCCGGGCCTCGGGACGACCAAAAATCGGTGCCGCGCTTTGAACCAACCCAGGAACGTCTCAGACCTACCAGCTAAGTGAAATTAAATCTTGTTGCCGTATTTTGCCATTTTGCCGCTTTGACCGTCGTCAAAAGGGAACAGTAATTATGTTGGTACAGGCGACGCCTGGGCAATCCGGCTCGGCACACGTCATTGTGTTGGGCAACGAAAAGGGCGGATCGGGCAAGTCGACCATTGCGCTTCATATTGTCGTAGCCCTGCTCAAGGCCGGCCAGCGCGTCGCCACCGTCGACCTCGACTGCCGGCAGCGGAGTTTTACCCACTATATCGAAAACCGGCGCGCATGGGCCGCCCGCACCGGGCTCGCTCTTGAACTTCCACGGCACTGCAGCATCAATCTGGGTGGCAGCATGCAGATCGCCGACAACGAGTCCGCGGAATTTGCCCAGTTCTCGGCGGCAATCAGCGCGGTCGAGCGGTCCTGCGATTTTATCGTCATCGATACCCCCGGCACCGACAGCTATCTGATGCGGCTGGCGCATGCGATGGCGGACACGCTTGTCACCCCGATGAATGACAGTTTTATGGATTTCGATGTCCTGGGAGCCATGGACCCCGAAACCTATGTCGTGACCGGCGCGAGCCACTACGCGGAAATGGTGGGGGATGTCAGGCGCAACCGCCGCCAGCTTGACGGCGTCAGCACGGACTGGATCGTGGTCCGCAACCGATTGTCGATGCATGGTTCGCGCAACAAGCAGCTCGTGGCCGACGGCCTCAATGATTTGTCGTTCCGATTGGGCTTCCGCTCCATCGATGGCCTTGCCGAACGCGCGGTCTACCGCGAATTTTTTCCGCGCGGGCTGACCGCGCTCGATGATCTTGACCGGGCGACCCTTGGCACGCGCCCAAGCCCGGCCCACATGGCGGCGCGCAAGGAAGTGACCTCCCTGCTGAGCCAACTGAAGCTTCCGCTCGATGAGCGTGGCCGCCGCCGTGCCGCCAACCGGGCCGAATGGTTTGCGCAAGCCGACCAGCCTTTAAAAACCCTCGACATGATCGATGCATGAGCCGCGGCACGGCAGCTTTGTCGTCGCGCCTTGGCCTAACTCATCACCCGCCGGACATACGCCGACCCCTTGGTCAGCACGCACATGTAGGAATAGGTTTCCTCAGTGCCGGCCGCGACGGTGTCGACGTCGACAATGATCGGCCGGGTCTGGCCCTGCCAGGTCGCCAGGATCGCCGGGGGAACCGGACGGGTCCGGGTTTTCTTGATCACGAGCCCAACGATATGCGGCAACGTCTCGGTGGCCTTGGAGATGCAGGCCCTGTTGTCCTCGGCATGACTGCTTGCGGTGGCGAAAAGCATGACCGAAGCTGCCATGACTATTTTTTTTATATGCATCGGTCCTCCGGACATTTCGCGAAGAGCAAGCAAACCATGTTCCACTTTTCCGCCGAGGCGAGCAATGGCCAAGGTTGATCGGCGAGAGGCTTGCCGAGGCCGATTGAGCCGGTCCCGAAGTCAGGATCGGCGCCTCGTTCGTCGGATTAGCCGCGCAGCCGCCGGGCCAACGCCGCGACGAAGCGGTCGCAATCGGCCTCGTCGTTAAAAACGTGGGGCGAGACGCGCATGCGGCCAAGACGCGCCGCGACGTAGATGTCTTCGCTGGCCAATCCCTCGATGAGCCCCCTCGGCATCCCGTCCCTGAAGCCAACGCTCAGAATATGCGGCGCCCGCGCGCGAGGCCCGGGCATACTGACGCCGATCCCGTGCAAGCCTTCCGCGATCCGATCCGTCAGCATCGCAAGCCGTTGCGAAATGGCGGCCGCGCCCCATTCCGCCATCATCTCCATGCCGATCGCCGCCATCTCCATCGAGATAAAATGGTCGCGCTCGCCCATGTCGAAGCGCCGCGCATCGGCGACATAGCGAAGATCGGTAAAATAGACCGCATTCTCGGCGCGCACGTCGCGGCGGCCGGAGGAGGTCTGCTCCAGCGGGGCGCCGCCCTGATGGCGCTTCGCCACGTAGAGAAAGGCCCGGCCATAGGGTCCGAGCAGCCATTTGTAGGTCGGAAAGATCACAAAATCCGGGTCGAGCCGCGCGACATCCATCGCCAGCACGCCGGCGCTTTGCGTCGCGTCGATCAGGAAGACGGCGCCTTGGCGGCGGAGCGCGGCGGCGATCCCCTCGACGTCGATCAGCCCGCCGTCCGACCAATGCACCGATGAGATCGATGCGAGCGCTGTCGGCGGCGCGCCGGGTCGTTCGATGGCGGCGAGAACCGCCGAGGTCCAGTCGCCGTCGGCCGGCTGGCGGACCGTCTCAATGACAAAACCCTGCGCGCCGGCGCGCGCCTGCCATTCCAGCACCGGCGAGGAATGATCGTTTTCCAGAATGATCACGCGCGCGCCGCGGGCGATCGTCAGCCCCTTTGCCGCCGTCGCGACCCCGTAACTGATCGAGGGGATCAGCGCGATGTCGGCGGGATCGGCACTGATCAGGCGCGCCGCGGCGGCGCGGGCGCGCTCGTGCTGGCGGTTGCCGAAGGCGGCGTCCAGCGTCCAGGGCGTGCCTTTGCGCCCGACCGCGGCGCGGCCGGCTTCCTGGGTTTTGAGCGGCAACGGGCTGTAGGAGGCCGAGTTCAAATAGCAGATATGACGCGGCATCTCGAACAGATCACGTTGCGACGCAAGCATTTTTTGTCCCTCGTTGAGGTGCGGGGTTGATGGCCTGTCCCGGCCGCGCCGGCCACTTCGCGAAATCGAAAACGGAGCGGCGTTAACCTAACCTCTTAAGAAACCCTGAAAGGAATCCCTGCACAATGAAGGAATTCCAGAAGGGAGAGGTCGTATGAGTAACATAGGTCCTACATACCCGGCCCAATACATCGTCAGCCAGGCGGAAGTCAGGCTGGTGGCAGACCAGACGTCCAACGCCAATACGCAGACGATCAAGTCCGATCAGAACCGTATTGAAGCCGCCCAGGATCTCGAAGCGGAAGAGGCCAAGGCCACCAGCGTGGATATTGTCACCTAAGTTTGGTCTACGCGCGCCGTTGCTTCGAACCTTACTGCCGAACTCCGTGACGACCTGGTTGCAGGTGAACGGAGACCGGGCCACGATGAATTTTTTTCGTCGTTCCGGGCGCAGGGCATCCAGCTCGGCGCCAGCTACGCGTTTTGACGCCGTTCAACGACGCCGAACGCGACGAGGTCGCTAGCGCTGGTCGTACTCATCCGGCTCCATCGCCCAGGCCCATTGGTCGTGGCCTTGCGCGTAATTGCGGTTGGTCTGGGCCGGATCGCGGTTGACCAGCGGCCGCAGATACATCGGGTGGGTGGCGCTGCGCACCTCGTGCTCGACCGTGAACAGGTGCCGGCCATCGGCGGGATCGACGATGTCGCGAAAGCGGTATTGGTACTGGTTGTCTTCCTGGGAGACCAGGCCGCGCTCCGCGAGACGCCGGTGGGGGCCCGAAAAATTCGTGATGTAGATCTGCACATGATGGCCGTCGTACTCGCCCTGCGGCCGGTCGGTCTCGCGGAATTGCAGATGTTGATCCCTTGCCACTTTTGCGCGCGCGACGGTGCCGTCGCCGTTCTTGAGTTCGGTCTCGATCCCCATGATCTCCGGATAGAACGCGCAAATGCCTTTCGCGGTCCCAACCGGGATATCGAACTCGACATAGGGGATGCCGAGCGTGATGCGCCCGAAGCGGGCGGCATCGGGCTCATAGCAACGCATGCGGTTGCCCCAGGGGCAGGTCGCCTCGACATAGTCGTTGTGCTCGCGAAACGCGAATGCAGTGCCCTCGAGTTTTTTCGTCACGGAGGCGAGCCGATCGAGCAGGGCGTCACGGCCCGAAATGACGAGCGCGGTATGGCCGCGCAGCACCTGCGGCGCGCCGCTCGGCAGATGAAACTGGCTGCGGCCGACATTGACCCACATGTTGGTGTCGGAGACCATCAGATAGGGATCGCGGGTCAGCCCAAGGCCGGTGACATAGAACAAGGTGGCCAGCCGCTGGTCGGGCACCGTCACGTTGACGTGTTCGAGATGGATCGAATTGCCGAGGTCTTCCTTGGTACGGTCGAATTGCTGCATGGACGCGGGCTCCCGGATGCTTTGGCGCGCATCATAATCAGGCGCGACGCCTTATTCCAATGGTTCGGTGACCTGGGCCGGCGCTAAATCTGCCGGCATGTCCCTGCGGGAGCAGGCGCACAGAAATCCGTCCATCGCTCAAGGCCACCAGGGCGAAGGTCAAACCGACCTCCAGGCAAACCGACCTGCAGGCAAAACGACCTGCACGAACGTCTGCATCCGTGACGCTTCTCACATTTCCGGAGGCTGCAGTTTGTAATATTATATGGTCGCATTCTTCGGGAGGGGGCGGACGTATCCTTCGGGAGGGGCTTATGCATCGAAATGTGCTATTTGCCTTTTTTGCAGCGCTGTTTCTCAGCCTTCTTGTCGTCCCTGCCTTCGCCGACAATCGAGTAGCACTTGTCATCGGCAATGGCGCCTATTCTCGTGCGCCGCACCTGCTCAATCCCGCGCATGACGCCGAGGACGTTGCGGCTGCCCTTAAGCGATCAGGCTTTGAGATCATCGTTGCGACCGACGTCGAGAAGGCCGGCATGGAAGAGGCGATCATCAAATTCGCGCGGGCGACGCGCTCTGCCGACGTAGCGATGTTCTACTATAGCGGGCATGCGCTGCAATTCGAAGGCATCAACTACCTGATGCCGGTGGACGCCCAGCTAAACGACGAGGCAGACTTGCGGCGCATGGTTCGGCTCGACGATGTCGTCGCTGACATGCAGCAGGCGAAGAGTTTACGCATCCTTGTGCTGGATTCTTGCCGCGACAATCCGCTCGCCGACCAATTGAAACGCTCGATCGGAGCCGCCCGCAGCGCCGGCGTTGGACGAGGTCTTGCAAAAATCGATAGCCCGGAAGGCATGATCGTCGCCTATGCGACGCAGGCCGGGCGTACAGCTGACGATGGTGACGGTCGCAATAGTCCCTACACGGCCGCGTTCCTTAAAAACGTCGAGGCGAAGGAAGAGATAGGCACTATTTTCCGCCGCATCAGCGCCGATGTTTATCAGACGACCCATCAAGCGCAGCTTCCAGAGCTGTCCTTATCGCTGATCGGCGAGTTTTATCTGAACGGCAAATTGCAGATCACCACGACCCCAGGTGCGACGCCTGCACCGGTCGATCCCTGCGCAGCCGCAGGCGAGCATTGGAAGAGTACCGAGGCCATCAATACCAAAACGGCATATGAAGATCATCTCGCGCGCTTTCCGACCTGTTCGTTCGCGAGTCTCGCCCGAGCCAAAATCGCTTCGCTGTCGATGCCGGACTCGGCAAAAGACAAGCGGCGCTTCGACGGACTCTGGCTGGGAAAGCTTGTCTGCGAATCCACGGCTTCTGGACTGCCTGGCTTTGAGAGAGAATTTGGCGGAAGAGTCAAAGACAGCGTCTTCCATGCGGAGACGGGTCGGGTCGGTAAGCCGGGTTCACAAATCTTGGATGGGACGATTGAGCCCGATGGGACGGCAGAAATTCTGCAGAAAGGATGGAGTGGCGCGAAGGATCCTTTTCACCGCCCGCTTGGGACAGAATTTAACAATAGGTATCTCACCAAATTCGATGGTCCCCACGGAAAAGGCACCAGATCTGACCGTCCTTCTTGCAACGTGACTCTCACAAAACGCTAGAGCTGATTCAACCGTTGAATCAGGCTCTGGCGCTAACCTCTTGTTTGAGCATGATCTTCGCGCAAACGGGTTCCGCATTTGTCGCGAGGGAAAACCGGTTGCCACTTTTCCGGATCATGCTCTGGAAGCTGGAGCCTTAACCCCCGTAACTCTGCACCAAACTCCCCGCCACCAGCGACCAGCCGTCGACCAGCACGAAGAAGATCAATTTGAACGGCAGCGACACCACGACCGGCGGCAGCATCATCATGCCCATCGACATCAGGACCGATGCGACCACCAGGTCGATGATCAGGAACGGCAGGAACAATAAGAAGCCGATCTCGAAGGCGCGCTTCAGCTCAGAGATCATGAAGGCCGGCACCAGGATCCGCAGCGACATCTCTTCAGGCGTTGCCGGCGGCGGCTCGCCCGACAGGTCCATGAACAGTTTTAGATCCTTTTCGCGGACGTTCTTTTCCATGAAGCCGCGCAGCGGCACGGAGGCGCGCTGCAGCGCTTCCTCGACGCTGATCTGGTTGGCTACCAACGGCTTGATGCCGTCGTCATAGGATTTTTGCAGCACCGGCCCCATCACGAACGCGGTCAGGAACATCGCCAGCGCGATGATAACGGAGTTGGGCGGCGCGGTCGCGGTGCCGAGCGCGGTGCGCAGCAGCGACAGCACGACGACGATCCGGGTGAACGACGTCATCATGATCAGGATCGACGGCGCGATCGACAATACCGTCAGCAGCGCGATCAACTGGATCGCGCGCTCGGTGACGCCGCCATTGCCCTGGCCGAGATTGATGCTGATGTCTTGCGCGAACGCGGAATCCGCCAACGAGGTGGCGGCTATCAGGGATACAAGGAATAAAACTCTACGCGGGAATGGTGCCGATCTCACGAAGGTGTCTTTGGGCGGCCCAGCAACGACGCCATCTCGTCTTCGAGATTTTCAAAGCCGCTCTTCGCCGGCGCGGGAGCCGGCGGCGGCGTGGTTGGCTCGTTGCGCTGGGGCCGGCCTGGCGGCGGTTCGGGCGCGACCGGGGGCGCAACGGTGTCGGAGGTCGGCCGGCGCAATGCCGCTTCCAGCCGCTGCGCCATCTCGGCGAGATTTTGGTCCGCACTCGGCTGCGGTGGGGGTGGAGGGGGCGGCGGCGCGGCGGCGCGTTCGGGTGCGCGTACCGGCGGCGCCTTTGGCGGTTCGACATGGCGCGGGGGGCGCGGCATTACCGGCTCATTGCGCGAGGTGACGCGCGAGGGCATCGGCTCCGGACGCAGCTCGGGGCGAGGCTCCGGCCGTCCCGCGAGCGGCTCCGGCCGTCCGCCGAGCGGCTCCGGTGCGAAACCGGCCAAGGGATCGCGCAAGGGATCGCGTATGGCATCGCGTATCGGATCGCTGCGCACCGGTTCGTTCCGCACCGGCTCAGTTCGCAAAGGCTCGCTTCGCAATGGCTCGCTTCGCAAGGATTCATTCCGCAAGGGTTCGCTGCGGCGTTCCGACGGTGCTGGCCGGCGGGCCTCGTCGGCGAACGAAGGCCGCACCGGGCGCGGCGGTGGCTCGGGCATTTGCGGCTCGGGATGATCGAACGCTTCGGCCCTTGGATCAGACCTTGTTGGGCTATCGTCGCTCCAGCCGGCGGTGTCGGGCAGCGGCGCAATCCGGGGCGGCAGCTCGGGGGCACCGACGCCGGGCCGTGGCGACATCTGATCCCGTCCCTGCGTCGCGCGCACGATATTGGGTTCCACGACGATGTCGGTCGGGCCGCCGATCATCAGGAGATGCTCGATGTTGTCGCGCCGCACCAGCACCAGCCGCCGGCGCCCGTCCACGGCGGCGGCGTCGATCACGGCGAGCCGCGGCATCCGGCCACGATTGGTATTGGCGCCGAGGCGGTTACCGGCGAATCGGCGGACCAGCCAGGCGGCGAGGCCGATCAGCGCCAGCACGGCCACGAATGCGAAGAAAAATGTCAGTGCCTGCATGATCCGTCCCCGGCAAAACCCGTTTTCTTCAAGTCTTTCGCGGCTCGAACGCAGATCGCAAGCGACACGACGAACGGCGAAATGCCCCTGAGATTGGTCCCAATCTCTTAACGACCCACGGCAGGAATTGCCGCCCGTAGTCTTAATAACCCATGAATCGTCTGGACCAAAACGACTTCTTGGGCCGGGTTGACGCAGCATTCGTGGCGAAATTGCGCTGGGAATGATCAGGGGGCCGAATCGGCTGGGGACGGCGAGCTATCGATACCCACCGCATCTTAACCCGCTGTTAACCATACACGCGGCAAATTCTGCCTACCTCATGGCGTCGCGCCGGGAGGCCAAGGAGCGGGTGAGATGTCCATCAGCGATCTTCCTGTCTTGTCGGCGCTGCGCACCAAGATGCAGTGGCACCAGGAGCGTCAGCGCGTTCTCTCCGAAAACGTCTCCAATTCCGACACGCCGAACTTCAAGCCGCGCGATCTGATCGAACCGAAATTCGGTTCGACCGGCGCCGCCGCGGGGACGATGGGGTCGCTGGCGATGATGCGCACCTCGACCAGCCACATTGCGCCGTCCGGCGCACCGGACAGCTTCGACCAGAACAAAAGGGCAGGCTTCGAGACCAGGCCGGCCGGCAATTCCGTCAATCTCGAAGACGAGATGCTGAAAGTCTCCGCCAACCAGATGGACTACGCGGCGGTGACCTCGCTCTACAGCAAGAGCCTCGGCCTTCTGAAGATCGCGATCGGCAAGGGTTGACTCAGGGATTTAAGGAAACAGCATCATGGCAAACGACGCAGGAGATTTCGCCCGCTCCATGAGCATCGCGACCTCCGGCCTGCGCGCGCAGGCCGGGCGGATGCGGGTGATCTCGGAAAACATCGCCAACGCGGATTCCACCTCGCAGACCGCCGGCGGCGACCCCTATCGCCGCAAGGTGCCGACCTTTTCCTCCGCGCTCGACCGCTCGCTGGATGCCCAGATCGTGACCCTCGGCAAGGTGCGGCCCGATTCTTCGGCTTTCCGCGTCAAATACGAACCCAGCAATCCGGCCGCCGACCAGGCCGGCAACGTCAAATATCCCAACGTCAATCCGCTGATCGAAATGACCGACATGCGCGACGCGCAGCGATCCTATGAAGCAAACCTCAACATCATCTCGGCGACGCGCCGGATGATCCAACGCACGCTCGACATCCTCAAGGCCTGAACAGGAAGGCTCTAAACCATGGCTTCTCCGACAGTCGCTGCCAATGCCTATGCCAATCTTGCGCGCATCCTGGACACCGGCGGCGCCGGCAAGGGTTCCGATACCGGCGCCGGCCCGTCGTTCGGCGCGCTGCTCAAGGACGCGATCGGAAGCGTGCTCGACGCCGGGAAAAAATCCGACGCCCAAACCGTGGCGATGGCGCAAGGAAAAGCCAACCTGATGGACGTGGTGACGGCGGTGGCCGATACCGACGTCGCGGTCTCGACGCTGGTCTCGGTGCGCGACAAGGTCATCGCGGCCTATGAAGACATCATGAAGATGCCGATTTGAATGGTCCTCATCCTGAGGAGCCGGCGCGGCCGGCGTCTCGAAGGATGATGAGGGATTGCGGCCGCATGGTTCGAGACGCGCGCAAGGGCGCGCTCCTCACCATGAGGGGCGAGTAAGGGAAGTTGTAACATGACCGGTGCTGAAACCCTCGACGTGGCGCGCGATGCGATCTGGACCATTGTGGTGGTGTCGTCGCCTTTGATGGTGGTCGGCCTTGTGGTCGGCGTCGTGGTGTCGCTGTTCCAGGCGCTGACGCAGATCCAGGAACAGACGCTGGTATTCGTGCCGAAGATTCTCGCGATCTTCGTGACCCTGCTCCTGGCGCTGCCGTTCATGGCGGACCAGCTGCACAGCCACATGATGCGGATATCGTCGCGAATCATTGGCGGTTGATGCACTATGCGTGACAAATGCACGTCGATATTTCACTGTTGCCGGCGCTTGCCGCCGCCTTCATGCTGGCGTTCGCCCGCATCGGCGCCATGGTGATGTTGTTGCCGGGGTTGGGCGAAAGCAATATCCCCGTCAACATCAAGCTCGCGATCGCGGTTCTGCTGACGCTGGTCATATTGCCGCTGCACCGCGCCGACTATCATGTCGACATGGGCTCGCTCATGCCGCTATTGGTGCTGATGGTGCACGAGATCGTCATCGGCATCGTGCTCGGCGCCACCGCGCGGGTGACGCTGGCGGCGCTGCAGGTCGCGGGAAGCGTGATAGCCCAGCAGCTCGGTCTTGGCTTTGTCACCGCCATCGATCCGACCCAGGGCCAGCAGGGATTATTGGTCGGAAACTTCCTCACCCTGCTCGGCATCACCTTGTTGTTTGCGACCGACAGCCATCATCTGGTGATCGCGGCGCTGAACGACAGCTACGCGATATTCTCGCCGGGCGAGACCATGCAAAGCGGCGATGTCGCGGCACTCGCCACCCGCGCCTTTGCCGCCGCCTTCAAGATCGGCATGCAGCTTTCGGCGCCGTTTCTGGTGTTCGGCCTGGTGTTCAATATCGGGCTCGGCGTGCTGGCGCGGCTGATGCCGCAGATGCAGGTCTATTTCGTCGGCGTGCCGCTCTCGATCCTCGCCGGCTTCCTGATCTTCGCCATCGTCATCACCGCGATGATGGGCACCTTCCTCGATTATTTCATCGGCGTCATGCACGATTTGATACCGCTCAACGGAAAGCCGTAGATCGATGGCCGACGATGACACATCAGACAAAACAGAAGACCCCACGCAAAAACGTCTCGATGACGCCCACGACCGCGGCGATGTCGCCAAGAGCCAGGAGATCAACACCTGGTTCGTGATCTCGGGCGCGACGCTTGTGATGTCGACATTTTCCGGATCGATTGGAACTGGCATCATGATGCCGATGCGCAATCTGATCGCCAATTCCTGGATGATCCACGCCGACGGTCCCGGCCTTTTGGCGCTGGCGCGGTCGCTGGAATACGTCCTGATCGGAGTACTCGGCGTGCCGTTGCTGCTGCTGTCGCTGGCGGCGATCGCCGGCAACATGATCCAGCACCGGCTGGTATGGTCGGGCGAATCCCTGAAACCCAAATTCAGCAAGATCTCGCCGGGAGCCGGGGCCAAGCGGATCTTCGGCAAGCAGGCGGCGGCGAATTTCGGCAAGGGCCTGTTCAAGGTGATCGCGCTCGGCGCGGTGATGACGGCGATCCTGTGGCCGGAGCGTCATCGGCTGGAATCCTTCATGCACTTCGACCCGGCGATGCTGCTCGGCGCCACCACCAGCCTGACGGTGCACCTGTTGGGCGCGGTGGTGGCGATGCTCGCCGTGGTCGCGATCGCCGACTATTTCTTCCAGTACCGGCAATGGTACGAACGGCAGAAGATGTCGTTGCAGGAGATGAAGGAGGAGTTCAAGCAGTCCGAAGGCGACCCCCACGTCAAGGGCCGGCTGCGCCAATTGCGCCATGCGCGCATGAAGAAGCGCATGATGGCCGCGGTTCCCAAGGCCTCCGTGATCATCACCAACCCGACCCACTATTCGGTGGCGCTGTCGTATGAGCGCGGCATGCCGGCGCCGATCTGCGTCGCCAAGGGCGTCGACTCGATCGCGCTCAAGATCCGGGAGATCGCGGGCAAGCACGACATTCCGATCGTGGAGAATGTGCCGCTGGCGCGGGCGCTGTATGCGACCGTCGAGATCGACAACGAGATCCCGGTCGAGCACTATCATGCGGTCGCCGAAATCATCGGCTATGTGATGGGTCTGAAGCGCGGGTTTTCCGGCCGGCGGGCCTGAGCCGGGAGCAGCTGACGTTGCCGGAATTGGCTGGAAATACCGGCAATCGGTAAAATAGCGGGCCTGACGGACTTGCGCTGGCGGGGCCGATTCAGGCACTCAGGCGTTAAGCGTGCGTGAAATTCGTCACCTCCTTGATCGACAGGCTCTCGTCCCCGCCATGACCGCCGAACTTGACAACGATCCGTTACGCGAGCCGCTCGCCGCCCACGAGCCGGTGCGGCGGAGCGGCAGCATCGTTCTGGTGCTGCTGGTGGCCGGCGGTATCGTCGCGGTGGCGATCGCGCTGATGACCATCGGTCGCGCCCAGGCGCAGCCCTATATCCTCGGCCTGCTGGCGCTGCTGGCGATGGTCGGACTGTTCAACTTGTTCGCCTTCGCCGCCGGCATTATTCGCTTCGCCGATCGCACCTTCGACGATCCGGTCAAGGGCCGCATCGCCGACCAGGCTTATGACGGCCTCGCGGTCACCGACGCGCGAGGTTATGTGGTCTATTCCAACGCCGCCTATCTGGCGCTGACGGGGGCCGCGAGCGCGCAAGACGTGCGCCCCGTGGAGCGGGTCTTCATCGGCAATCCCGATGTGTCGGAAGCGGTGTTTCGCCTTCTGAAGGCCGCGCGCGAGGGCAAGCGGCAGCAGGAAGAGGTCCGCATCGCCGGCCACGACGGCAGTCACGGCCGCTGGTTGCGGATGCGGGTCAGGCCGCTCGGCGAGAAAAAGCGCGAGGCGAAATACGCGGTGTGGTCGATTGCCGACATCACCCGCGACCGCGAACGCCAGGAGGACGTGTTTCAGGAACTGCAGCACGCGATCGAATATCTCGACCATGCGCCGTGCGGGTTCTTTTCGGTCAATGCCGCCGGCGACTTGGTCTACGTCAACGCCACGCTGGCGAACTGGCTCGATCATGACCTCGCCGAGATCGGCTCGGGCGGACTGAAACTGACCGACATCGTCTCCGGCGACGGGGCGGCGCTATTGACGTCGATCGTGCCGGTGCCGGGCGAGGTCAAGACCGAAGTGTTCGACATCGATCTGCGGATGCGCGGCGGCAAGACCATGCCGGTGCGGCTCTATCACAAATTGGCGTTCGGCGCCGACGGCGTGCCCGGCGCCTCGCGCACGCTCGTGATCAGCCGTGCCCGCGACGAGCGCGCCGACCCGCAGCGCGCCGCCGAAGTGCGCTTCATGCGCTTCTTCGATCACACCCCGATGGCGATTGCCACCGTCGACCGCGGCGGCGCGGTGGTGCGCGCCAATGCCCGGTTTGCAAAACTCGCGCAGAGCATCAGTCCGGACGGCGTCGCCGGCAAATCGATTGTCAGGGCGCTCAATCCGCGCGACCGCGGCCTGTTGATCGCGGCGATCAACCAGGCAGCCGAAGGCCAGGGCGATATCCCGCCCGTTGAAGCGATGCTCGACGGCGCGAAAGAGCGGTGGGGGCAGTTCTTCGTCACCGCGGTCGAGGAAGACGAGCGCGAGACCGAGGCCGCCATCGTCTACATGCTGGAGACCACCGAGCGGCGCGCGCTGGAAAACCAGATCAACCAGTCGCAGAAGATGGACATGGTCGGCCAGCTCGCCGGCGGCATCGCGCATGATTTCAACAATGTGCTCTCCGCCATCATGATGGCGAACGATTTCCTGCTCAACGCCCACAAGCCGACCGATCCCTCGTTCCAGGACATCATGCAGATCAAGCAGAACGCCACCCGCGCCGCCACGCTGGTACGTCAGCTGCTCGCGTTCTCGCGCCGCCAGACGCTGCGGCCGCAGGTGCTCGACCTCGGCGATGCGCTTTCCGATCTCACCATGCTGTTGCGCCGCCTGATCGGCGAGAAGGTAAAGCTCGATCTGGTGCATGGCCGCGATCTTTGGCCGGTCAAGGTCGACGTCTCGCAGTTCGAGCAGGTGGTCGTCAATCTCGCGGTCAATGCCCGCGATGCCATGCCGGACGGCGGCAAGCTGACGGTTAAGACCGCCAATGTGACGACGGACGAAGCCGGCCAGCTCGCCTTTAAGGGGATGCCGGCGGCGGAATATGTGCGGATCGACATCATCGATACCGGCACCGGCATTGCGCCCGACATCGTCGACAAGATTTTCGAGCCGTTCTTCTCCACCAAGGAAGTCGGCAAGGGCACAGGCCTCGGCCTGTCCACGGTCTACGGCATCGTCAAACAGACCGGCGGTTTTGTCTATGTGGACTCCGCGGCCGACAAAGGCACCTCGTTCCACATCTTCCTGCCGCGGCATCATGCCGAGCAGGAGGCGCAGAGCGATGCGCACGCCTTCAATGGCGCGGCCAAAGCGGCGCCGGCGGAGGCAAAACCGCGGGCCGACCTGACCGGGCAGGGCACGATCCTGTTGGTCGAGGACGAGGAGGGCCTGCGCTCGCTGAACGCGCGGGGCTTGCGCTCGCGCGGCTATAGCGTCATCGAGGCCTCGAACGGCATCGAGGCGATGGAAGCGCTGGAGCAGGAGAACGGCGCCGTCGATCTCGTCGTGTCCGACGTGGTGATGCCGGAAATGGATGGCCCGACGCTGTTGAAAACCATGCGCGGCCGCAACCCGGACCTCAAGATCATCTTCGTATCGGGCTATGCCGAGGATGCCTTCGAGAAGAGCCTGCCGGAGAACCAGCAGTTTGCCTTCCTGCCGAAGCCGTTCACGCTGAGCCAATTGGTCGCCGCGGTGAAGGAAACCATGACGCCGCAGTGAGCCGGGCGTCTCCGGCTGAAAACGCGGGCAACGTAGCTCGCGTTTCGCTTCGCCCATCCGGGCAACAAGGCGGCGTAAATGCCCGCAAACGACCGCAATTCCCGCCACCCGCGACCGAGGGCCGCAGCTCGGGTTCCCGCGAATGGCTTCCCTTTTGGGCCGCTCTGCCCATGTTAGAGGCGTTGCCCCCTGCCGGGGATTTTTAGGGAACCTGACATGAAATTCACCCATCGCGCCCGCGGCATCGTCCAGGCGATCGCCGTCGTTTTATCGCTGGGGTACCCCTTGATGCTCGCGGTCTCACCGGCCGATGCCCGGCCCGGCGGTGGCTTCAGCATGGGTTCTCGGGGCGCGCGGACATTTTCCCCGCCACCCAGTACCTCGACCGCGCCGGGAACGGCCATGCCGTTCAACCGTACCATCACCCAGCCCTCCAGCCCGGGTCTGGGCGGGCCGACGCGCGGCGGCTTCTTCAACAGTCCCGGCCGGAGCATGCTCGGCGGCCTCGCCGCGGGCTTCCTCGGCGCTGGCCTTCTCGGCATGCTGTTCGGCGGCGGGATGTTCGGCGGGCTCGGCGGATTTTCGTCGATCTTCGGCCTGATCCTGCAGATCGTGCTGATCGTCTTCCTGGTCCGGATGGCGATGTCGTGGTGGCAGCGGCGTCAGTCGCCGGCCTATGCGGGGGCTGCGACCGGAGGCGTCGGCGGGCCGTCCAGCCTGCGCAGCGGAATGGGTTTTGGGCTGGGATCTGGCAGCGCGCCGCTCCAGGTCTTGCCGGCCGACTATGAAGCCTTCGAGCGGCTGCTCGGCGAGATCCAGGCGGCGTGGTCGAACGAGGACATCGCCCGGCTGCACACGCTGGCGACACCCGAGATGGTGTCGTATCTCGCGCAGGACATCGAGGCGAACAAGGCCCGCAACGTGATCAACAAGACCTCCAGCGTCAAACTGTTGCAGGGCGACCTTTCCGAAGCCTGGCGCGAGGGCGATACCGACTATGCCAGCGTCGCGATGCGCTTCTCGCTGGTCGACCAAACGCTTGACCGCGCCAGCGGCCGGCTCGTCGAGGGCAGCGAGCAACCGAACGAGGTGACGGAAGTGTGGACCTTCGTGCGGCCGCGCGCGGCCAATTGGGAACTCTCGGCGATCCAGCAGGTCTGATCGTCCACGAAGCAATCAAGGTGCAGGGCGCCGCGGTTGGATCCGCGGCGCCTTTTCGTTTTGCTTCGCGGCGAATTGACGTAAGTCATTGCGGACTGCTGCTTCGGACCATCCCCCAATGACGCGTGAACGAGCCGTCCATGAAATACGAACTCTATTACTGGCCCGGCATTCAGGGCCGCGGCGAATTTATCCGCCTCGCGCTGGAGGAGGCGGGCGCCGACTATGCCGATGTCGCGCGTGAGCGCGGCACGTCGGCGATGTTCAAAGTGATGGAAGCGAGCGGCACACCGCCATTCGCGCCGCCGTTTCTCAAAGCCGGAAAACTTGTCATCGGGCAGACCGCCAACATCCTGTTCTATCTCGGCACGCGTCATGGCCTGGCGCCAAAGGCGGAAGGGCCGCGGCTGTGGCTGCATCAGCTGGAGCTCACGGTGACGGATTTCGTGCTGGAGGTTCACGACACCCATCATCCGCTCGGGCCGTCGCTGTATTACGAGGACCAGCGTGCGGCTGCGAAAAAGCGCACCGAGGAATTCTGGAAAGAGCGCGTGCCGAAACATCTCGGTTATTTCGAATCGCTGCTGGAAAATAGCGGCGGCGCGTATCTGACCGGCCGCAGGCTCACTTACATCGATCTCTCGCTATTCCAGATCGTCGAAGGATTGCGCTATGCATTTCCAAAACGCATGAAAGCCTTCGAGCGCAGGATCCCCGGCCTGATCGGTCTGCATGACCGCATCGCCGCGAGGGCGAACATCAAGGTGTATCTTGAGAGTGACCGGCGCATCCCGTTCAACGAGGACGGGATTTTCCGGTATTACAGGGAATTGGATTTGTAGGAGGGTTCGAGCCGGTCGACTCTCTTCCGTCATGCCCGGGCTTGTCCCGGGCATCCACGTCTTAACTCTCCGCTGCAGCAAAGGCGTGGATGGCCGGGACAAGCCCGGCCATGACGGGTGAATGGCGCTTGGCCTATCTGTTCCGCCCGTCGATCGGCGTCATCGTCAGCTTCGCAAGCTCGATGCCGTCGATGCAGCTGACGTTCAGCGCCACCACCTCGGTGCCGTCGGGCTTCTTGCCGCGCGCGAACACGTCGACGCCGCAGTCGATGCAGAGCTGATGCCGGATCGCGTGTTTGTTGAACAGATATTCCTTCAAACTTTCCCCGCCGGCGCGCAGCTGAAAACTCTGCGGCGGCAGGAACGCGAAGTGCAGGCCCTTCTTGGTGCAGATCGAGCAGTTGCAGGCGGTCACCATGGCAAGATCGCTGGTGCATTCGAACCGCACCATGCCGCAGTGGCAGCCGCCGGTAAAAGTCTTGCTGTTGGGCATCGCGCCGCACCTGCTCCCTGGATTTTCGGGCGCAGTATAGACCGCGGCGAAGTCCGGGCACCAGATGCGGCGGCCCGCAAACGGCCGACATACCCGCGAATCCAAGTCCAGTAATCACTGGCGTCCGTGGGAATCTCAAGCTGCTCTGGAATACTGGATCGTCCACTTTCGCGGACGATGACAGGCGTATGTTTGGCAACCGACCAGCGTCAGACCAGCTGATCGACCCGCGTGCCCTGTCCGGGCGGCAGCGGCGCCTGAACGGCGGGCTGCGAGGCGCTGGCATCGTCGGCGGGGGTGCTGTCGGTCTTGGCGCCCGGTGGATTGGGGACGCTGGGTAGAAGAACTTGCACCGGGGGAGGCGGGGGCGACGCGGTCACACTGGAAACGGCCATGAACGGGATCCTCAAAAGCTATTCCCGACTGTGACGCGGCGGAGACGAATGATTTATGAATCCGGACTGCAAAGCGTTCGACAACGCCGCCAATCCCGCCGCAGGATGAACGGGAGGCTCCAATATCGGTAAAAATGTTCGGATTTGGCGGCGATCGCCCAAACCAAATCGTCGGGTGCCCTTACTCATCCGTCCCGCGTGAGATCGTGATCGAGGCATCCGTCTTGGTCCTGACGCAATGCATGTCGAGACGGCGGTAGCGCATCTTGACGTCGTTGCCGTAAAAAATCCCCAGCCGCTTGATGCAGCGGCTCGCGCCCCGCAGCATGTCGTCCTTCGGCAGCGTGAAGATGACGGCGGAGGCGCTGGCGACCAGATCGAGGAAGGTCGGTTTCGGCTTGCGGCTGTCGGCCTTGGCGAAGAGCTGGTTGGCATAATTGCGCCCCGCACAGCCGAGCGTGAGCGCCTTGGCTTGCGGTTGAGCCAGGTAGATCAGATTGGCCGCGGTCTTGCCCACCGTCAGACCGTCGATCTGGCCCCTGAGCTGAACCGCGAGATCGTCGCAGCGGTCGGCCCGCGCCGGCGAGATGCCGGACAGGCTCAGCGCCACGGCGGCGAACAGTGCAACAGTTGTGGCGAGCAGGGTCGGCCGGCGAAACAGCGATTTCAATGTCATGTCGTGATTGCCCCTTTGCGCCATTGAAGCGTCCACGGGCGGAGAGCGCAAGAGTATGCTCTTCATCTTCTTCCCTTAGTGGAAAAAGTACGCCGGGATGGGGGTGAATTGCGCCCGCAGCATGCTATATTGCGATCATGACTAAGCTACTCGAACAAGCCCTGCGCCAGATCGAACAACTGCCGGAAGCTGAGCAGGATGCTGCTGCCGGCGCGTTGCTCGACTACGTCAAGCACATGGGAGACATGCGGTTGACCGACGCACAGATCGCCGAGGTGCGCCGCCGCAGGACCGATCCCAACCGTAAGCTGGTCTCTCACGCCGAGGCGCGGGAGCGCATCGCCCGGCTCGGCTCGTAGCGGGTGAGGCTGGTCTTCGACGATCAGGCGCTGGCAGACCTCGAAAATATCTTCAATTGGATCGCGCAGGACAGCCCCGCTATCGCCAAGTCCGTGGTCGATCGGCTCTTCAGCAGCACCGAGTCGCTGATCTCGTTTCCATTCATGGGCCATGTTGGCCATGATCCCGGTACGTTTGAATGGGTGGTGCCCCGGCTGCCTTATATCGCGGTCTACGAGGTTGATGAGGCGCAAGAGCTTGTTGTCGTCACGGCTGTCCTTCACGGAGCTCAGGACCGCAGCGACAATCAACGATGAACCGTCGTGGACATGCCGGTTCGGCAAATATTGATGCCCTCTCTGGCAGATTTTGGCGTAGGCCTTTATATCCGGTTTTATCCTCCAGCGAGACGCCCCCATGAACGCCCCCACCGCCTTTCCCGACCAGCAAAAACCCGTTCCGCCCTATAAGCACACGCCGCTGTTTCCGCTCGGACCCGATACCACGCCGTACAAGAAGGTCACGACCGAGGGCGTGCGGGTCGAGACGGTGTTGGGCAAGGAGATGCTGGTGGTGTCGCGCGAGGCGCTGCGGGCGCTTTCCGAGGCCGCGTTCGGCGACATCAATCATTACCTCCGGCCGGGGCATCTAAAGCAGTTGCGGTCGATCCTCGATGACAAGGAGGCGAGCGACAACGACAAGTTCGTCGCCTTCGACTTTTTGAAGAATGCCAATATCGCCGCCGGCGGCGTGCTGCCGATGTGCCAGGACACCGGCACCGCGATCATCATGGGCAAGAAGGGTTTTCGCGTCATCACCGATGGCGATGACGAGGCCGCGCTCTCCGAGGGCGCGCGCGATGCTTATCTGCGGCGCAATTTGCGCTACTCGCAGGTCGCGCCCTTGTCGATGTATGAGGAAAAAAATACCGCCAACAACATGCCGGCGCAGTGCGAGATCTATGCCGAGGGCGATGACGCCTACAAGTTCATGTTCATGGCCAAAGGCGGCGGCTCCGCCAACAAGAGCTTTTTGTTCCAGGCGACCCCGTCGGTCCTGACAAAAGACCGCCTGCTAGCGTTCCTGAAGGAGAAGGTGCTCACCCTCGGCACCGCGGCGTGCCCGCCCTATCATCTGGCGATCGTGATCGGCGGCACCTCGGCCGAACTCTGCATGAAAACCGTGAAGCTGGCTTCCGCGCGTTATCTCGATGCGCTGCCGACCCACGGCTCGGCCGACGGCAATGCGTTCCGCGATCTCGAGATGGAGCAGGAAATCCTTGCCATGACGCAGTCGCTCGGCGTCGGCGCGCAGTTCGGCGGCAAGTATTTTTGCCACGACGTGCGGGTCATCCGCTTGCCGCGCCACGGCGCTTCGCTGCCGATTGGGCTTGGCGTGTCCTGCTCGGCGGACCGCCAGGTGCTCGGCAAGATCACAAAAGACGGCGTCTATCTCGAAGAGCTCGAGCATAACCCGGCGCAATATCTGCCCGCCGTCGAGCAATCGCTCGGCGGCGAGGTAGTGCAGATCGATCTGAACCAGCCGATGAAGGAAATTCTCGCGACGCTCTCAAAAAATCCGATCAAGACGCGGCTGTCGCTGACCGGCACCATGATCGTCGCGCGCGATTCCGCGCACGCCAAATTGCGCGAGCGGCTGGAGAAGGGCGAACCGCTGCCGGATTATTTCAAAAATCATCCGATTTATTACGCGGGCCCGGCCAAGACGCCGGAAGGCTATGCCTCCGGCGCGTTCGGTCCGACCACGGCAGGACGGATGGATTCCTTCGTCGATCAGTTCCAGGCGGCGGGCGGCTCGATGGTGATGCTGGCCAAGGGCAACCGCGCAGCCGCCGTGCGCGAAGCCTGCAAGAAGCACGGCGGTTTTTATCTCGGCTCGATCGGAGGAGCTGCGGCGAACCTTGCCGAGCACTGCATCAAGAAGGTCGAGGTGGTGGAATATCCCGAACTCGGCATGGAAGCGATCTGGCGCATCGAGGTCGTGGATTTCCCGGCCTTCATCATCATCGACGACAAGGACAATGATTTCTTCAAGGAATTGAATCTGGGGTGAGGGGATACCCTCAACTCGTCATGGCCGGGCTTGACCCGGGCATCCATCACTCGTCGAAGACGATGGATACGCGGGTCAAGCCCGCGTATGACGATTGAGTTCGGCGAGAAGCCCTTGGCTTCAAATCAAAGGCCTACGCCCTTGTCCCCGTGAACGGAAAACTGCCCATCGGGCCGATGCCCATTTCGCCGGACATGCTGTCGCCGGAAACTTTTCCGGTAAAGGCGAGCGTCAGCGGCATCGGGTTGGTGATGGAGATCTTCCAGGCGACGTCGTCACCCGCCACCGTGCCGTCGAAAATCTCGCCCGAATTGCCGTCCGCGCCCTGCGTCCCCGTCAACGCGCCGCCCGCACTCTTCAGGCTCAGCGTCGCATTGCGCTCGCCCATCGGCGTCGACATCGTGATGTTCCAGTTTCCGTCCACGGCCATCTCAGGGTCTCCTCAACTTTCTTCGCAAAACCGGAATGGCTTTGGGATTGGGGCAGGCTGGGGCGCGGTATAGCGCATCTCGCAGCCCAAACCCAACCGTCTTGTATTGGGGTGGTCACGCCTGGGCGGCGCGAATCCGGTTGGTGACGAGGATGCGGAACGCGATGTACTGCACCGCAAAGGCCGTGAGTTTCGCCCCAATCAGGACTACCGAAACGTAGAACGCCCACAGTTTGAGATCGCCGGTCGAGGCTACCGCGATGGTGCCGAGGCCGAGTGCAAACATCAGCGCCGCCCAAGCGTAGCCTGCGATGGTGACATATTCCGGAATGATCTCGGCCACCATCGGCGGCATGTAGCGCAGCATCCAGCCGCGCTTGAGCATGATGGCGCCGATCGCGAAATGCGCGATCGAGGGTTTTGCCAGCACGAAGCGAGGATCATTGGTCAAAAGCGTCGCACCGCCGAGCACGATCACCAGCGCGAGGCTCGCATAGGTCATGAAGCCGAGCGGTTTGCCTTTGACGCGGCTGTAGACCACCTGGGCCACCGCACCCGCGATCGCGACCGATGTCGCCAGCGCCACGTTGTCGGTCGTGAGGTACACGACAAGGAAAACGATGGTGGACAGGAAGTCCGTCAACAGTTTGGCGAATACGTCCTTCATCGTGTGCTCTCCCGCAAGCCTTGTCGTCGGTCGCGTGCTCAGGTTCCGGCCAGCGCGTTGAGAGGGGCCGGGGGAGCCCCGTATTTCGCCCGCCGGTATGCGGGATACCATTTTGTGAAATACGCGGCACTGTTGCGGGCGGCGAATGCAATCACCAGTCCGGACCACAGCGGCAGGCCCGGGACACAGATCATCAGCACATTTGCGATCACCATCAACAGAAAAGCGCCGGTCCAGGCCGAGGTGATGATGTAGTTCGCCCGTATGAAACCCGGCAGGTTGGCGGTCTCGCTATCAACCATCTCGCGGGCATATTGCAGCGTAAACGGGAAACGCAACGCAATCGATGTCAGCGAAATCGCGAACACGCCGGTATCGACGGCGAGCTTCACGGCCGAGTTGCTCATGCCGGTATCGATGAACGTGAGATAGACACCGAGCGTCGCGAACAGGATCATGGGGCCCGCGGCAAGAATTTTGATCGAGCGGCCACGCGCGATGTCATAGCTGATTACGGCGAGGCAAATCGCGGCGGCTGCGAACAGGCTCAAGGTCGCCGAAGCCGCCAGCATCAGCAGCGAAAAGGCAGCGAAGGGGGCGATCACCAGGAAAATCGACATGGTAGCCTCTCTGGGCTAATCTTTACGTTGTAAAGATCAGACTAGGGGGCGAAAAGAGGGGCGTCAAGCCTTATCTTTACAGTGTAAAAATAAAGTGAACAAAAGTAAAAAATGTAATTATTTCAATATTTTATGAGGCAAAGATCGCGCCGCGTTAAGCTCGTCATGCCCGGCCCTGTGCCCGCCTTCGCTGAAGCTGCGGCGGACTAACACCGGAAGCCCCCGAAGCCTTGGCGTAGCCGGGTCTCAGGCGGCCAAGACGTGGATGGCCGGGACGACGCCCCGGCCATGACGGCGGTTTGATTGCTCAGCTCAGGCCGCCCCCACCCAATTGCCGTGAAACCCATCGGGCACGCGGTGGCCGAGCTGCACCAGCGCGACCGGGCCGGCTTCGATGCCGGTTGAGCTGAAGACGGCGAGGTCGCTGCGGTTTTCGCCGGCGCGCCAGACCACTGCCAATAGCCAACCGTCACCCTCCGCGGCATCGGTGCCGCGCGCGACGAAGACCGGCTCCGAGATGGTGTCGCCGGCCGGCAGTAGATATTTTTCAAGCCGTGATCCCTTGCCGTCGACATGGACGACGCCCGACAACGCGCCGAACATCGGCAGATCAGGGTTGGCGCAGGCGTACCAGCCGTGGTTGCTCTTGGTGCCGGCGCGACGATCGTCGATGCGTGGGAATTCTCCGGTCAACTCGTCGAGATAGGCTTGCGAAAAGCGGTCGGTGTTGCCGGCAAGATCAAACGTCCAGCGGCACAGCCGGGCCCGCGACTTCTTGGGGTCGGTCGGCGACCCGTCGGGGTGGGTGAACAGCGGGGCTTCCTCGAACTGCATGACGTCAGCGACGATACGATCGCCTTCCTCCCACGCATTCATGACGTGGAACACGTAGCAGTTTTCGCCGCGGAACCAGACGATGTCCGCAGGTGACCCGTTGCGCTTCATGACGCCGACATAGGCGCCTTTGTCGGGCTCCCAGGCGTAAGGCGGCCGGCCGCTCATCGCGCGTTCCATGCTGCCGGTGATGGGCAAGACCGGAAACAGCAGATGGTTTTCGGTGACGATGAAGTCGTGCACCATGCTGGCATAGGGCGCCTCGAATCTATCGAAACGGCTCACCACGCCGGACGCATCGATCGATCCGTAGGAGAGGGTGGCGCTGAACGGGCCGCCGGCATTGTAGCCGAAGAACATCATCTCGGAGGTCTTGGGATCGATCTTCGGATGCGCGGTGAATGGGCCGGCGATGCGGTTGTCATAGTTGCAATAGCCGCGGGTATGAAGCGTGCCCGGTTCGATCTCCGTCGGCAGATGGCCTTCCTCCAGCGCCAAAAGGCGGCCGGCATGAAAGATGATGTTGGTGTTGGCGACGCCGCCGTCGGAAATGGCGACCCGCGGCGCGTCGGGCAATTTGCGGGCGCCGAAGCCGGAAAGCAGCGCGCGGCCGGCGTCGTGCTCGGCCAGCCATTTCGGGGTGCGGACCCAGCGGTTGCGGTAACTGGCGCGGCCGTCTTCCAGATGGAAGGCGTGCAGCATGCCGTCGCCGACGAACCAGTGCGCGCCGGGTACCTCGAACTGCGGATTGGGGCCGTTGCGATAGAGCGTGCCGTTGAGCTCGCGCGGCAATTCGCCGACCACCTTCAGATACGGCGCGTCGCATTCCATCGGTATCGGCGCCAGATTGGTTCGCTCTGCCCTGGTCGTTGCCTGCTGTTGCATCGGTTCGCTCCCTGTTTATCTTTACGTTGTAAAGATGTGGGAGCGACAGGTCAAGGCAAATCTTTACAGTGTCAAAATCGTGATCTATAGACCAGACATGGCCAGAAAATCGAACCCGGCTCGCACCAGGCGGGCCACCAGCACTGCCGTCCCGGCGCGGGGGCGCAAGCCCGCCGCAACCAAGCCTTCGGCGGCAAGTGCCAGCACGCCGTATCATCACGGCGCGCTGCGCGATGCGTTACTGCAGGCGGCGGAACGGGTGCTCGAACGCGACGGGCTTTCGGGCCTGACACTGCGCGCGGTGGCCCGCGAGGCCGGCGTGTCGCATGCCGCGCCGACCCATCATTTCGGCGATCTCACCGGGCTTGTCAGCGAGCTTGCCGCGATCGGTTTCCGGCAATTCAATACCGCGATGAAGGAAGCGGGCGCCGCCGACACCTCGCCGATCCACAAAGTGATGGCACGGGCCAAGGCCTATGTCGCTTATGCGGAAGCGCATCCCGGCATGTACGGATTGATGTTCCGCACCGAGCGGCTGGATTACTCGCGGCCCTCGCTGCATGAGGCGGCGGAAGCCTCGTTCGCAGGGCTTGCCGGGTCGATCGGCGCTAGCCGGCAGGAGGAAATCCACCAGGAGGCGCTGTCGCTCGACCAGGCCGCGGCGATCGCGCGGGCCTGGTCGCTGGTCCATGGTTTTACCATGCTGCTGCTCGACGGGCGACTGAAGGACATCCTGCATCGGCTTCCTGATGGCACCGACGCCGAAATCCTGCTGGATGCCATGCTGAGATCGACGGTCGGCAAGCCGACTGGGTGCAAGAATTAGCGCTGGCCTGCGAGTTGCGCAGCCGCCTCGATTGCGGAACCGGGTCTTCGACGCACGCAATCTGGGGAAGGTTCACGCAAACCGCGCGAAAGGCCTGACAATGATCCGGAATCGTCCTAGAACTGACGGCTTCGCGTCCCCTGTCTCACCAGCGTGCAGTTAACTCATCGATCATGCCTGCCATTTCGTCGAAAAAACCCTATCGTGTCGGCCGTTCCCGCACCGGGCTTGGCCTCTTCGCCACCAAACCGATCAAGAAGGGCACCAAAATAGTCCGCTATTTCGGGCCGCTCTTGGATTGCCGGAAGAAGAAGGACGACGCGATCGAGAACAAATATCTGTTCGAACTCAACGGCCGCTGGACCATCGACGGTTCGGTCCGCGAGAACGTCGCCCGCTACATCAATCACGCCTGCAGGCCGAACGCGGAGTCCGATGTCCGCCCGCGCAAGCGCAAGGTCTTCATCCGCGCCATCAAGAACATCGAGCCGGGCGAAGAAATCAACTACGATTACGGTACCGATTATTTCAAGGCCTATCTGAAGCCGATCGGCTGCAAATGCGACGCTTGCGAAAAGAAGCGCAAGAAGAAGCGTGCCGAGGCCCGGGCCGAACGGTTGCGCCTGAAGGCCAGGGAAGAACGGAAGGCGTTGAAGAAGGCCGAGAAAGCGGCGGCGCGGGCGGAAGAAAAGCAGAAGCCAGAGCTGAACGGCAAGTCGAATGGCGTCAAATTGAACGGCAAGCACCTCAATGGCCACGGCGGAAAGGCCATCAGGGCGAAAACGACTGCCGCCAAATCCGGAATTTTTGCAACGCCTGAGGGCGGGCAGGGGCGGGAAATCAGCGCTTCGGCCTGAGGGCGCGGGCGCTTTCACCGTGAAACTCGTCATGCCCGGGCTTGTCCCGGGCATCCACGTCCCAAAACGCCAGCCGCAAGAAAGACGTGGATGGCCGGCACACAGGCGAGCGGTAGCGACGCCGTCCTTCGGACGGCTATGCCCGGCCCTGACGGAAAGATGGATCGCTTGGATTACCCCTCCTTCACGAACGCCAGATTTGTCCAAGTAATGCCCGCGATACGGTTTGCCTCCTGACTGGATTCCATCCGCACGTTCAAAACCACTTGCAAACCCTGCGGCTGCGCAAGCTCGGTCGTCTCCTCCGCCGACACCTCGAACATGCGCCGGCCCGGTGGGACCGGCCCATGCCGGAGCATCATGATGACCGTGCCGCCCGCCCGTACCAGCGTTGCCACATTCGGCATCGCGCGCTGGCGCTGTGCCTCGTCGAGGTGCATCCAGACCGCGGTGAGCATCACGAGGTCGAATGTCTCACCGCGTGCCCTGAGAAGCGCGAGATCCGGCAGGCTGTCGTTGAGCCATTCGATGGTACGCGAGGGATGCAGCGCCATCGCCGGGATCCGCATCGCGTCGGTCGGCTCGACCGCAACCACACGATGGCCCAGGCCAGCGAACCACGCCGCATCACGCCCGGTTCCGGAGCCGATGTCGAGAATGCTGGCCGGCGCCGTTGGGATCAAATGCAGCACCGCGCGGTGCGCGTCGGCCGCGGGGATGGCTTCATAGAGCTTGAACAGCTCGTCCGCCTCCTCGGCATAGCCTTCGGTGCCGCTCACTGGTGCTGAGGTCACGCCGCGATCCCCCTTTTTCTCGTCATTGCGAGGAGCGCAGCGACGAAGCCATCCATGGTGATTATGCCGCGCTATGGATTGCTTCGCGAAGTTTATCATCGGGCGCGCATTGGCGCGACCCGTTGGCTCGCAATGACGGATTGGCGGAGGGGTGGGCGGTTAGCGCGCCTGCTGGCGGAGCCAGGCCTGAAGCCGGCGCACGAGGCGGATCGGACAGAGCGTCCGGCCGACGCTGCTCTCGAACTCCTGCACCTGCGCGAACACGAACACGCCGGTGTGGTGCACCAACGGCTCGGGCATGTTGAGGCTGCGCGCCAATAATCGGGTCGCCAGATTGAGCATCCACGGGATGGTGCGGGCGGCCGCGGGTGGGGGTTTCGTTCGGGTTGGCGTGGTCATGGTCATCTCCTTCGATGCCAAAGATGGCCCACCCGCATCTGCGGTTCGATTACCTCCGACGTAATGGAAAGCATGAAATTCACATGCTAGGTTTTCCACCATGAACGCACAGACCGCCACGGCGCGCGCCGAACGCACAAAACCCGCCCATGTCGGCGATCATTTGCGCGAATGGCGCCAGCGCCGCCATCTCAGCCAGCTCGATCTGGCCGTCGACGCCGAGATTTCGGCACGGCATTTGAGCTTTGTGGAAACCGGCCGCGCCGCGCCGTCGCGCGACATGGTGCTGAAACTTGCAGAGAGACTCGCGGTGCCCTTACGCGAACGCAACGTGCTGTTGGTGGCGGCGGGCTTTGCGCCGGCTTTTCCGCAGCGCTCGCTCGACGATCCCGCGCTGAAATCGGCGCGGGCCGCGATCGATCTCGTTCTGAAGGCCCACGAGCCCAATCCGGCGCTGGCCTATGACCGGCACTGGAATCTGGTCTCGGCCAACCGCATGGTGATGCCGCTCTTGGAAGGCGTCCCGCAGCGTCTGCTCGGCCAGCCCTTCAACATTTTGCGTCTTGCCTTTCACCCCGAGGCCTTGGCGGCGCGTACCGTCAACCTTGCCGAATGGACCAGCCATCTGTTGGAGCGGCTGCATCGCCAATGCGAGGCGACCGCCGATCCCGAACTGATGAAGCTCTATGCCGAGCTCAAGGCCTATCCGATGCCGGCGCGCTCCGGGCCGCTGCCGGCCGACAATGTCGCGATCCCCTTCAAGATGCGGCTCAACGGCGAGGTCTTGAGCTTTATCTCCACCACGATGATCTTCGGCACGCCGGTCGACATCACGCTGTCGGAACTGGCGCTGGAGACGTTCTTTCCGGCCGATGATTTTACCGCCGAGCGGATGCGGAAGATGGCGGCGGCTTTCGAATAGCTCCCTTGCCGGCACCTGGCTTGTTCGGGCGGCGCTTGGCGCTTATCTCTGGGACTTCCGAGAAAGCGAGGACGCCCGATGAGCACCCCAAAACCGCTTCAGATCGACATCGTCTCCGACGTCGTGTGCCCCTGGTGCTATATCGGCAAGCGCCGCATCGAGAACGCGCTGGCGTTGACGCCGGATGTGCCGGTGGAAATTCACTGGCGGCCGTTCTTCCTCAATTCCTGGGTGCCGCGCGAGGGCATCAGTCGCGACGAATATCTCACCGCGAAATTCGGCTCGCCCGAAGCCTATAAGAACATCGCCGGCCGCGTCGTCACCGCCGCCGGCGAAGAGGGCCTCAGCTATCGGCCTGATCTCGTCAAGCGGCAGCCCAACACCATCGATTGCCACCGGCTGATCCACTGGGCGGACGCGCAGGGCAAGTCGGCGGCGATGAAGCAGCGGCTGATGGAATTGTATTTTCGGGACGGCGGCGATCTCACCGACACCAACGTCCTGGTGCAGGCGGCCGCCGATGTCGGGCTTGATGCCGAGGACGTGCGCAAGCGACTTGCGACCGATGAAGACGTGGCGCTGATTTCGGCGCAGGCGCAGGAGGCGTCTGATAAGGGCATCTCCGGCGTGCCGACTTTTGTGTTCGCCAAAAAATATGCGGTCTCCGGCGCCCAGCCGGCCGAGCAACTCGCTCGCGCCATCCGTCAGGTCTCGGCGGAGGTGAACGCGCAAGCCGCGGAGTAGGGCGAGGCGTCACGAACACAGCCTTCACCCGTGACCCTTGCCTCAAAGATCGTCATGCCCGGCCTTGTGGCCGCCTTCGCTAAAGCTACGGCGGACTAACACCGGAAGCCTGGCGTAGCCGGGTGCCGGGTATCCACGTCTTAGCAGCGCAGCGGCAAGAAAGTCGTGGATGGCCGGGTCAAGCCCGGCCATGACGGTTAGGGTGTTATCCGCTAACGGCCGCGGATGAAATGCACCGCACCGCGCGCGAATTCGCGGAGTTTTAAGCGCAACGCCAGCGCCGCATGAATCAGCGGCACCACCGGATCGTTCCGCCGCAGCGGAATCAGGACATCGCCGATTGCAAACCGGCCGCGCCAGATCGGGTTGATCATCGGATGATCGGCAGCGGCCGTGGAATCCGCCGATGCGATCGCTGGGTCGGCGCAGAGGTGCCGCGTCAAATCGAGCGTGAGCTGCACGCCCGGTGAAAATTTCGCAAAGCGCTCGTCGATGCCGAGCTTGAAGAAAAAAGCGCGATCCCGGTGCCGCAGCACGATTCCCGCCGCGACCGGGATGATGTCGGCGCAGAGCGTCACGATCTCGCATTGGCGGTCCGCGGCGAGCGCAGGCGCCGCGCGCCGGATAAAGGCCGCATCGCCGTCGTCCTGCAGCAGCGCGGTGCCGCGCTTGCCTTTCCACCCCGAAGCCTCCAGCCGCAGGAAGGTTTCCAGCGCGAGCGCGACTTCTTCGGGCCTGCGCGCGACTTCGAAGCGGATGGCGCCGTAATCCGCCAATCGATGGCGCTGGCGGCGCAACTCTTTCAGCTTCTTGTGCCCCAGCGCATCACGCAGCAATTCTTCGGCGTCGCGGGTCGCGTCAAGAGCCGCGCGGAGACGGGATTGCAGGATGCGCGGGCGCAAGCCGTCTTGCCGCAGCACCTCGTTAAAGGCTTTCATCGCGGCACCATCGGGCGACACGTCGCGCAGGATCAGTGCATGCGCGCCGGCTTGCCGCGCCGCGCCCAGCAATTGTGCCGCGCCCTCGCATGCCATCTCGCGATCGAGCAGCGGCGTGCACAGCGTGCCGTAGGGTTCGGCGCTTGCGAGCGCCGGCAGCGGAATCTTGCAGGCGCGCCACAGGGGAATGACGGGCAACAGGCCGGTCAGCCGCGGCGCGCCATCCCGCGCGGCATCGCTCCACGCGCTCAGCGCGGAGACGCCGGTGCGGCCGCTTGCGAAGGCATTCACGGCGAGTTCCCAGCCGGGGAGATAATAGCCGTTCGGCTCATCGGCGCGTTCGGCCAGGGCGCGCCACGCGCTCACGGCGACCGCGGCGAGCGGCGCGAAAGCCTCGCCGGCAGGTGACGCTGAAATCGTCCGCGCGCGCGGGAGAGCCGCATCCTCTTTGGATGCGCGATGGACCGTCGCACTATCGATAATCTCGATCACGTCCCCGTTTCCCCGTGCGCGGGGATGCGCGGAGCTCGCCAGGGCAACCGCTTTCCGCCGCGTATTCTGCAAAAGGTTAGCGGAAACGTTGGAAGATAGCGTTGTTTCGCCGATCCAATTTGAGCGGTAATGTTAACCGCAGGTTCATCGTTTGGAACCCGAAACCGGCGCTGGCGGTGCGGCAGCGCGGCGACCGGACTGCATCTCATCCGGAGCTTGCGTTTCGCATTTCGTATATTAGTATATTCGAAATTACTAAATAACAAATAGCGGTGGAATGGATCAAGGACCTCGCTCGATGACCGTCACAACCTTCACCCCAATTGCTTCGCTGATCGGCGGCGCGTTGATCGGCCTGTCCGCCGTGATGCTGATGGCGCTTTACGGGCGCATTGCCGGCGTCAGCGGCATCGCCGCCAACCTGTTTCCGCCCCATGTGGACGGTGAATTCGCCGGACGCCTTGCCTTCATCGCCGGATTGGTCGCCGCGCCGGTTGTTGTGCTTGTGGCAACTGGAAGACTGCCCGCCCAGACCATCCAGGCGAACGGGACCATGCTGGTCGTCGGCGGCCTCCTCGTCGGGTTCGGCACGGTTTGGGGCAGCGGCTGTACCTCCGGTCACGGTGTCTGCGGATTGTCGCGGCTCTCGATGCGTTCGCTGGTTGCGACCACCACCTTCATGGCCTTTGGTATCGCAACCGTCTTCGTCGCGCGGCATCTGGGGTGAACGTCATGGCCATCGTTTTGCAGTTTGCGATCGGGCTTGCTTTTGGTTTCGGACTTCTGATCTCGGGCATGTCCGATCCGGCAAAAGTGCTCAACTTTCTCGACCTCGCCGGCATCGCGTCCGGCACGTGGGATCCGAGCCTCGCCTTTGTGATGGCGGGCGCGGTCGCCCTGACGTTTGTGGGTTACCGTTGGATTCTAAGGCAGCCGCGGCCGTTGCTTGCGGAAAAATTTCATCTGCCGGGCAAACGGGAGCTGGATCTGCGGATCATCGCCGGTCCGGCGATTTTTGGCGTGGGCTGGGGCCTCGCCGGCTTCTGCCCAGGCCCCGCCTTCACCGCGCTCGGCTTCGGCTCGCGCGCGGCGGTCATGTTTGTCGTGGCGATGCTGATTGGCATGCTGGTCGCGCGCTGGCTCGCCAATCGTCCCTCGCTGTCGCGAATCGCAGCAGCGGCGGACGGCGAGGCGCCATAGGGCTGGTGGGACGCATGACCGCCATATGACAGGTCGCCGATCTCAGGGTTCGCCGACAGGGTGGGGACATCGGGTCCGGCGGGCATATGCTTAAGAAGCGTTAACCAATTTGGGGGGATAATCTAGTCGATGATTCCAGAAGGAGTTTTCGATGGCGAAGTTTGCAATTGGCGACATGGTCGACAAGGCACCCGACGACCATGAGAGCGGCATTGTCGTTGCCGTATTTTCCACCACCGACGGCACCTACCGCTACGCCGTCGACATGGAAGGCTACGGCGCGCTGCAGTTTTTCACCGAAGAAAAGCTGGTCGTTCACGCCAACTAGGCTCACGGCGCAAGCCGGACCTGCGGCCGGGTTCCTGCGAGGAATGCTTGCGCGCTAAATCGGATCGTAGCTCTCCGACACGCAATTGTCGTCGGCCTCGGCGCGACGGCGGTCGATGATCATCCCGCCGCTGATCGTGACGAGATAGGTCTGGGTCCCCAGCGGCTTGTTCATCGCGGAAGTGAGCTCCGCCTTGACGCACGCGGTCCAGCCCGCTCCGTTGGGTTCGTGATGCGGCAGCGACACCCGGACATCGTGCGGGTATGAGGTGTTGACGAACACCGTCTCCAGTTTTTCGCGAACCAGCCGTTTGACATCGGGTGGCGCCTCCGGCGGCGGCGGCTCACTGGCCTTGATGCGCATGAATTCCGGCACCGGCGAACGGCTGTCGGCAAGGCCGCAGGCCCCCAAGGCGAGCGCCAGCCCCATCATCAATCCCGCCTGAACCATGATCCGTCGCATCCGCCGGGTTTTAGCCCGGGGCGGTTAAAATTACCCGTGCCCACAATCAATTCGTGCGCCCTGGCCATCAACAAATGCTGAAACAAGCCGTTACGAAACGGGCTCTTGGCGCCATGATACCGATCCGTTGTTGCCATGGTCCGGCGGCAGAGTAAGTTCGGGCAGGGAAGGCAGGGAGCGGGAAGATGAAGAAATTCGCGGTAGCCGCTGTCATGCTGGCGTTGATCGCGGTACCGGCGCACGCCCAGATGGGCGGTGGCGGCGGCAAGCGTCATCGGGGCGACGACCAAAAGACCGACCAGAAGAAGCCGCAAGTGGACGAGAAGGCCTACAAGGCCGCGCTGGAGAGGATACCCGAGCCCAAGGAGAAATATGATCCGTGGGGCGTCGCGCGGCCCGCGGATCCGGCCAAGAAATCGAAATAAATCGAAATAAAGAACCGGAAGGGGCCGCTCGATCACTCTGCCGCTTGACCGAGTGTGCCAGTCACGGCGGTCTTCGATCGCTCGGCAATTCCGGCCACGGCCGCCTTGAAACGGCGGCTGCCGGCTCACCGGTATCGAGGCGGACATCGAAGTCGCCGGATGGCCGCCATTGCAGCGCCACGATCCGCTTCAAATTGATGAGCCGCGAGCGGTGCACGCGCGCGATACCGAACGGCGCCAGGCGGGTATCCTCGGCCTGCAGCGTGGTGCGGACCAGGTGTTTGCGCAGGCCGGTCAACTCGTATTCCACGTAGTTGCCGGCCGACGTCACCGATACGATCTCGCGCGCGTCGATCAGCACGCTGGCGCGACCGTCCCGCAGCCAGAATTCCGGCTTGGCCGGCGTGCCGGCTACAAGCCTCGGTGCGGCTTCCCCGGTTTCGATCGGCGCGGCGCGGGCTGGACGCTCGGCGAACCAGAAGATGACGGACAGTGCAAGATAGGCGAACAGGTCCTTTCTGAATTCGTAGAGAATTTCGTGAGACCACGGAAACCTGTAGGTCCAGCCGGCAAGTCCATAGGCCAGTTCGCGAAGCAGGCCCATACCGATGATGTGCAGTGCCGAGAAGGCGATCACCAGCGCGATGAGCGCAGCTCCGGTCGTGAATGGTCTGGCGGCTCCGGCGCGGAACAGCGTCGCCCCGCGCCGGATCAGCGGCAATAATGCCACGACCACGATGCCGCTGGTCGCCTCCCAAAGCGCCGGTTCCCAGAGATTGTGCGGTGAGCCCAGACGCCAGGAGATGTCTCGTGCGTTCGAGAATGCACCGACAAAACAGGACACCGCAATGAGCGTCGCGGCGACGGCGTAGACCGCGGCAACCGACGGCTGCGGATCGCCGCCGTCCGTCCGCGAAGTTCCGCCGTCTGTCCTGGCACCGGGCCTTTCGTCACGCGGACGAAGCCATCCATCCCGCAGCGGCTGGACAGGACCGCGGGCAGCCCGTTGGATCAGCGACTTAATCACGGGAAGCCCGCATGACTGGAAATACCGACGAGGCCATGAGCGAGATGATCTTACATCGCCCTTCCGGTGCGCGAAAGCTTCACGCGATTTTCACATTTGCACGCGCCTGCGCTGTTCCGGGGCTGGGCTTGCTGTTCGCCGCAGCGCTGTTGGCGGCCGCACCGGCGTTGGCGTGGGAACATTGGGGCGGCGACCGCGGAGGACAGCGGTTTTCACCGCTCGCCCAGATCACGCCGGAAAATGTCGGCAATCTCGTGCGCGCATGGGAATTTCGCACCGGCGATCTCGAGACCCGAGCACCGGCCGTGATGGCGCGCACGAAATTCGAGACAACCCCGCTGTTTGTCGAGGACAGCCTGATCTTCTGTACGGCCTTCAACGAAGTCATCGCGCTCGATCCGGGCAGCGGCGCGCAAAAGTGGCGCTATGATCCGAAGATCAGCACCGCTCAGCGGCCGGGAAACCGTTACAACTGCCGCGGCGTAGCCTCTTGGGTCGACGATCAGGCGGCCGAAAATGCTGCCTGCCGCTCGCGGATTTTCATGGGCACCAATGACGTCCGCATCATCGCGCTGGATGCCAAAACCGGCGCTCCCTGCGCGGATTTCGGCGCTGGCGGCGAGGTGAAAATCGAGGTCGGATCGCTGGCGTGGCCGGGCGAGTTTCAGATCACCTCCGCGCCGGTGGTGAGCCGGGGCGTCGTCATTGTCGGCTCCTCGATTTCAGACAATGTCCGCGTCGAAGCGCCGCCTGGAACAGTTCGCGCCTTCGATGCGCGCAGCGGGCGTCCGCGCTGGACCTGGGATCCGCTCATCCATAGCGGCATCGACGCCGGCCACGCCAATGTCTGGTCGTCGATGTCGACGGATGAAGAGCGCGGGTTGGTGTTCTTGCCGACGTCGTCGCCGAGCCCGGATTTCTTTGGCGGCAAGCGGCCCGGCAACAACGAGCACGCCGATTCGGTGGTTGCTCTGCGCGCCGAGAGCGGCGAACTCGTATGGTCGTTCCAGACCGTGCATCACGATGTCTGGGATTACGACCTGCCGGCGCAGCCCACGCTCTCGCGTATCGACACCGGTGAGGGCATGCGCGACGTCGTGATCCAGCCGACCAAGCAGGGGTTTGTCTTTGTCCTCGACCGCGACACCGGCAAGCCGGTCTGGCCGGTCGAGGAGCGCGCCGTGCCGCAAGGCGGCACTGAGGGCGAGCAGCTGTCGCCGACGCAGCCGTTTCCAACCCACGTGCCGGCGCTGATGCCGCAGCATTTTTCCAGCGCCGACATATTCAGACTGCTTCCGAAATTTGGCCGCTCGAGCTGCGAGGAGAAACTCGAGGGCCTGCGCAACGAGGGGCTCTTCACGCCGCCTTCGACGCAAGGCACCCTGGTATTTCCGTTTACCGGCGGCGGCGTCAACTGGGGCAGCGCGGCGTTCGATCCGGTCAACCAGATCCTCTATGCCAACACCACCTACGCGGTGCACGTCATCAAGTTGCTGCCGCGAAACGAGGCGGAAGGTTTCAAGCCGGCGCCTGGCCAGGATTTCGGGCCGCAGCGCGGCGCGCCGTTTGCGATGACGCGCGTGGTGGCGTTGTCGCCGCTGGGATTGTTATGCAACAAGCCGCCCTGGGGCGCGATGGTCGCGGTCGATCTGAAAGCCGGCAAAATTCTCTGGCGGTCATCGGTCGGCACGACGGAAGACCGCGCGCCGCTTGGGCTCGCGTTCCACTGGGGCACGCCCTTGGTCAACGGCGTGGCGATCACGGCAGGCGGCCTGGTTTTTACCGGTGCCATGGATGCCTACCTGCGCGCCTTCGACGCCAAGTCCGGCGACGAGCTCTGGCAGGGCAGGTTGCCGGTGCCCGGCGTCGCCAATCCCATGACCTATCTGTGGAAGGCCGAACAATATGTCCTCATCGCCGCCGGCGGTCATTCCGAGGCCGGCGCCACCATCGGCGACAGCGTGGTGGCGTTTCGTTTGCCGCGATCGGGCGAAGCACCCTCGCTGTGGTCGCGCACCATCGACCGCCCCGGCGGACGATTTTTCGCCAAGGCGGGCGCATTCGTGCTCGTGATCGCGCTGATGGTGATTGTGCTGTGGCGCTGGCGCCGTGTGCGGCGGGCGGCCTGATCCCGCTAGGCGGCCAAATCCGGCGCGGCAAAGCCGCGTTGAAAGAGCAAGAGATCAAGCGGCGGCGGCTCGGCGCCGGTCAGGATCGAACAGCAGGCATGCGCCTGGCCGCGGTGATGGGTTTGATGATTGAACAGATGCAGCAGGATATCCTGCAGCGGCTGGGTGTAAGCCTTGCCTGATGTCGTCTGATACGAGATCGGTTTGCCAAGATCGGCGTCGGCATAGCCTGCGATCACGCCGATCAGGCGGGCGTCCTCCGCCATCCGGGCGCGAAGAAGCTCCTGACGATTTTCGTAAAGGATCGCGTTGAGCCGGTCGGGATGCTCGCCCGTGCCGGTTAGCCGCTTCAGCCAGATGCGATCGGTCAGGAGCAGGTGATTTAAGGTGCCATGAAGGCTATTGAAGAAAACGCCGGTCGAGCGACGATAGGTCTCCTCCGGCATTTCAAGGGCAGCCCCATAGAGGCGAAGATTGGCCCAGTGGTTGTAGTCGGCAAGCTGCCGGAAATTCTTGATGGTCATCGTTCTGTCCCGTCGAAATCAGGCCGGATGATAGCTTGATCCCAACCTCTGATTGGTGAGAATATCTCGCCAATCAGGGCGGAACCACGATGGACCGATCGATGCAGCCCTCGGCGCGGGCGCTGACCGCGCTCTCGCTGTTGGCGGCGCTGGGCAGCCTGACCGCGGCCGCCGGCCGGCTCGGGGTAACGCGATCGGCGCTTTCGCACCGCATTGCCGAGTTGGAAGTCCGCCTCGGCCTGACACTGGCGCGCAAAAGCGGCCGACATCTGTCGCTCACCGAAGACTGCGCGACTGGGCGGTCGAGGCCGCGCGGCCGTTCCGGACCGGGGACGGGTAGGCGCGGGCTTTAATCGAACGCGAGACCGACCCGCTGTTCGCGGCTCCAGACCGCGTGGCAACGACGGACGAATTGATCGGTCTCGATGAGGAGCGTGAAAGCGTCCGGCAGGGCGATCGGATAGGCAATATCCACGCGAGCGCCGGTCGATGAGAGGTTTCGCACCGTGCACTCGAACGCGCCGCCGCTGGGAAAGGCAAGCGTGCCGTGCTTGAGCACTCTGTGTCTGGGTGCTGCCCGTTTCTCGATCATGGTCGTGGTCCGTATACCGCTGTTCTCGGTTCAGAATAGCAAAGCGGAATTACCGGCAATTGAATCGAATATCGGAGGGTTTTGAATCCACGTTCAGCTTTCGTTTACGATAAACGCGCTGGCGTGGGTGACCGGAATCTGCTCTTGCTCCGCTTTCACTTTCCGGGGGGAGATAATCATGAAAATAATGAGTGTGACTTTGTTTGCCGGTTTTCTTGCGCTGTCGTCTCTTGCATTGTCTTCGGTGCCCGCCGAAGCCGCCGTGCTCGATCTATCGACCATGAGCTGCAAGCAATTCATCGAGGGTGGCGATGACGAAATCAAGATGGTGCTGACCTGGATGGACGGCTGGTACAAGGGCGACGAGGACGAGGCGATCATCGATACCGACGTGTTCGTCGCGAACGCCAAGAAATTCGGCACCTTCTGCGCCGCGAATCCGTCGATCAGCATTGTCAACGCCGCCGAGAAAATCCTCGGCAAGTGACCTCGCGCAAATCCTTCACAGCATCGCGAACGCGCTCGAGACCATCGCCACCGGCTTGTTGTCGCTGGCGCTAAACAGCGTGACGCGGCCAAAACTCATGGTGCGTCCGAGCCGGACCACGCGCGCATCCGCCAGCACGTCGGATTGCGTGACGGCGCGCATGAAATGCGTGGTCTGATCGACCGTGGTCATCGGCCGGTAGCCGCGGTTGGCCGCGAGGTTCGCGATCACCATCGAGGTGTCCGCGAACGCCATCAGCGCCTGACCGCAGACGATGCCGCCGTGCCGGCATAGCCGCTCGGAAAACGGCATGCGCAGGACCGCGCCCGGCTGCCAGTCCGCCGTGGCATCTGCCGGCGGAGCGTGGTCGAGGCTTTCGATCGACAGGGAAAGGTCCACCACCCAGGGTGCGAACACCTCGGCCAGGACGCGCCTGGCTTCCTCGATGTCGAATGGCTGCTCCTTGGCCTGCGGTTCGTGCTGCATTCGCGGTTCCCTCGCCTGAGATCGGAATTTTTACCCATTCTAAGATGTATTCGGGCGAAATCGACCCCACTCGGCGCGGCTTGAAAATGCCCGACTTCGGGCCGTATGATGAGGCTGTGGGGACCAGGTGGATGATGTTCAGGCGTTTGGTAATGATTTTGAGCGTGGCCGCCTTGGGCCTCGCCGTCAGCGGCTGCACCAGATGCGGTCCGATCTGGGACGATTGGATGCAGAAATCCTGCAAGTCGGATCATTTCTAGCACTGGCAAGGTGGCAGGGAGCATTGCATGAGAGTTTTGCTGATAGCGGTCGCAATCGTGTTGCTGACGGGGCCGGCGCCGGCACGTGCCCAGTCTCCCCACATCAATATGCTGTCAGATCTGCCGTCCAAGACGCCGGAAGAGGTGGAGAAAGAGGAAGCCCAGCAAAAGGCCTACAAGGAATCGCTGAAGAAAATTCCGGACGCCAAGGCCTCTTCCGACCCCTGGGGCAATGTGCGTAGCGACACTCCCAAGGCGTCAGCTCCGGCGAAGCCGAAGACCAAAACCGGCACTGCCGCAAAGCCGGGCAGTCAGGCCAAGATCGCCGATTGATCGAGCAGCGTCTCATAGCACTCGCATGAGATCCGCATCAGCGCCGGCCGATCCAGGATCTTGATCACGCCGCGCGAATAGGTGATGACGCCGGCGTTCTGCACCTTGCTTGCGACTTCGGTCACCGAGGTGCGCCGCACCCCCAGCATTTCGGCGAGAAATTCCTGGGTCAAGGCGACGGTGTCGCCGCCCGCCCGGTCCGCGCTTTGCAGGAGCCAGCGGCAAAATCGCGCCTCGATCGAATGCAGCGCGTTGCAGGCCGCCGTCACCCGCGCCTGCGACAACAGCACCTCGTTGTAGCGGATGCAGAGGTTGCGGATCGGATCGCTGGCGGCTGCGGCACCCCTGAAATGGGTGGCAGCGATTTTGCTGCAGGCCATCGGCATCTGCACCACGACGCGGACCAGCGACTTGTACAGGCCGAGCCCGGCCATGGCGCCCACCACGCCCTCGCGGCCGACGGTCGCGGTCTCGATCGCCTTGCCGTCGCGCAGCACAGCAAGCAACGACAGCATGCCGTAATGCGGGAAATAGATCTGGTCGACCTCGTCGCCGGCTTCGACCAACACAATGCCCTGTTGCAAGGAAACGATGGCGAGATGCGGTAACAGCCGATTGAAGTCTTCGCGCGGGAGAGAGGCTAATAGCTTATTGTCCAAGGGATGACCGGCGTTTGAAACGGCTAGTACCACTGCGATATCCTGCCCGGTCGGTCGGGCCGATTTACCGCAGGGGGTGGGATGGACGCTCCGAGAGGGCGGACCGCGGAAAGTCGGTTATAGGGACCACGTGGGGGCATTGTCGGTCCGGTAACCGTCATAGCGCCGGTTCCACACGGCTTTAAACCGCAATAAATTGGCTGAGGATTATTTTCCCAGATCGAAATTCATGGGTCGAAAGCCGGACACATCGGGAGATCGGCGTGTTTTTCGCCGCGTTATCCCACTTGGCTGATCAGGCGATGCGCCTTGTCACCCCTTGGCGCCTCCGCGGTATCGCCAAGCAGCCGGTCGAATTCCAGCTTCGAGATTTCGTAGCATTCGCAGGCACGCTGCCGCAGCCCTTCCTCGTCGAGGATCGTGACGTGGCCGCGGCGATAGCGGATCAGCCCGGCTCTTTGCAAGGACCCCATCACATCGGTGACCGTTGTTCGCCGCACGCCGAGCATCATGCCGAGGAATTCCTGGGTGAGCAAAAAATCGCCCGATGGCATCCGGTCGTTCGTCATCAATAACCAGCGGCAACAGCGCTGCTCCACCTTGTGGAGGTGCGCACAGGCGGCAGATTGCGCGACCTGGTTGAAGAAGGCATGGGCATAACGAAGCATGACCAGATTCAAGGTCGGGCTGCGTTCGAGTTCGCCGCGGAAGATGCGGGCGTCGATCTCGAGTGCCGTCCCCGGCACCTGGACGTAAACCGATGACGGCGCATCGCTGTCGCCGAGACAGACCGGCAGTCCCACCATTCCTTCGCTGCCGATGGTGCCGACCTCGGCGCTGGCGCCATCGGGGGTCGTGATCACGAGCGAGGCGACCCCGTCGATGGGGAAGTACACATGTCCGATCGGGCGCGAGGCCTCGTAGAGCGATTTTCTATAATCGAATGCGACCGGCGCGAGATGCGGGCGCAATCGCTCGTAATCGTCGTCCGACAATAGCGTGAGCAAACGATTGGTCCGTCGATCGCGCTCGGGCATGGCCGTTTGGTTTCCCTTACTTCGAGGTTGGCGCAGCGCGATTGCTGCAAGGCCGGTCAGTCGGTGCTCTCGTCGCGGTCCGAAGGCGCGGCGGTACGAGCGCTGAATTGATCGGCAAGTCCGATAAACAAGTCCGACAAAACGCGGGCAAGGTGGCAGCGGTCACTGGCGCGACGAGGAGAACGCTCGGCCGGTTCGGCGCGCTTATGAGCCTCGTTGCCGGCAATCCCTGGACAGTATCGACTTTATGTCCGGTTTGCGACTCAATTTCCCCGCTTGTTCCCCGCTTGGCAACGTACCGTCGCAGTAGGATCGGCTCCCGCAGGCGCTATATAGAGCGGGTCGTCATGGTGTTTGGAGTTGCGACATGGCCTTTCGCCCGCGCGATCTCGCCGCCCGGATGGCCGGCCGGCGCAAGGCGGCCGATGGTTATCTGCGCGAGACCTTCACCCTGCCGCGCGACAAGGCGCGGACCAAGGCGCGGGACTTCCTCACCCGTTATCCCAAGCAAGCCTATATGAGTTCCGTCGAGAGCTGGCGTGAGCTGCCGGATGGCGACATCGAATTCACCATGCGGCGGCTGCCAACTGCCGACTGAAGTCCCCTTTTTTGCGCCGACGGCCTGCGCGGTTCGCTATGTCCGCTCGGTGACCACGTGATCGCAGGCATAGCAGCGGAAGATCCTGACGGCGGCGTGGATCGACAGCGCAGGGAGTTCGCCAAGCTGCTTCATATCGGCGTTGCATTTCTCGCAACGGCGCAAGGGCTGTTCCGCCGGAATACTCGGGTCGTCAGACGCCATGATGACCGCCCTGGTTTGTCCGAATAGCTGACTGCCCACCTGTCACGCCCGGCACGCGATACGGCGGTCTGCTTCGTCTGATTCTGCGGCTGAACTGGGGCCAACCGGCGGGCAGATCCAAGACTCCAAAGATCCAAAGCTCTAACGATCCAAAGCTCCAATTAAAGGCTTCAACTAATCCAAGGGCTCGCCGAGCAGGCGGATTCGGAAAACCGGCTTTTTGGACTCGTCCAGAAGCTCCATTTGCCATTCGGAGTTTTCTTTGAGTTTGCGGGAAATGCCGCCGACCATATCGCCGCAAACGCTGGTCAGTTCCTTCCACGCGGCAACGCGATCGGCAAGCTCGATACCTTGATCGGAGGCGCCGGAGTATTGGCCATTTCGGATGCGGAAAAAATACAGCGGCATGGCACGAACCCATACAAGAGGGCCATTCCGGGCCTTTGAGACCTTGTGAGATAGCCGTTAGTGGATTCTCAAACCCGCGGCAGATCAATTCCGGATGTTTACGGGTCTGGCTGCATCCGACCGGTATCACGTTAGCGCGCCTTGAAAAATCGGATCGCTCGCGCGCTCAACTGACAGAGCGTGCCGGCCGTCACTCGCTCTCGGTAATCCGGATCAGGCCGTCGCCGGTGACGACCAGGCCTTTGGCGGTTTCAGCGACGTAGCCAAGGGTGATCAGCTTCGCCAAATGCGGCGCCGGTATCTTGGGGGTGGGCGAGGTAATCGCGACTTCGATCAGGGAGGCGAATTCTTCGGGCGTCAAAAGCTTCGGCGCATGAACGGTCATCGGTGAACTCTTAACCCGCGGGTGGTCGCCTTGAGTAGGATCAGAGGAGCGCAGGATCAAGGGGCGGTAGGGAGCACACGGTATGCCGCCCCGATATCGAGACGGCCGCTGCGGATTCGACCGGAATTGCTAAATGAATTCTTTACCCTCCGGCCAGGATATCCGTAGAACTACGGAGTTCGATCGCGCGAGCCTTCAGCTCGCGGTCAATGCGCAGCTGCACGCGCCGGATCGCCAACAGGTTGATCCTGGTTTCGGTCTTGCCCGACTTGACGTCGTTACCGATCCAGAACTGCCATTTCCAGACGCCGGGCGTTGCCGTCGTCGCAAGTGTGTATTCCACGCCTTTGTGATTCATGAGACATTCCCGCAGCGACTCGACCAATGCCGATTCTACCCATAAACAGCGGTTTTACCTGTTCAATATTGCTCGGCTTTCGAAGCGGCGCGGAGCGCGTACGGCCATCGCTGGATCGGGCTTATTCGGCCCCGGCATGCGGGGCACAAAAAATCCGAGCCTCAATCGAACGCGACGCCGATGCGTTTTTCCTTGCGCCAGACGATATGGCAGGGGAAGCGCGCGCCATCGGCGATCAGCGTGAAGTGCTCCGGGATTCCGATCGGGCTCGTGACGTCGAGGGCTGCTCCCGTATCCGATCGATTGCGGACCATGCAGTCGATCGCGCCGCCGTTGAACTCGATCGTTCCGGCCTTCAAGACGCGCTGGCGTTGCGAGGATCGTTTGTCGTCCATGAGGCGGGATTAGTCCAAATTTCCAGGGAATCAGCGGGATTTCCGGGGTCGGTATCTTCCGCCGATCGAGGCGGCCCGGCTGCGTTCCCCCCGTCGGAGTCCGCGCCGGGCCTTACCAGTCACGCGTCTGATACGACCTGCACGGCTTTTATGACGCAGCCATGTCAGTTTGAAAACCTGCTGTCTCCGTTATTCCTCATCTTTTCGGGTTGCACGGTGAGGCGTAGCGCCACCTCGGTAGAGCCGTCGAAAACCTCAAGGACATTTTCGCAGAGCAGGCAACGGAACTCGCCCCTGCTGCCGGGCCGCGTCATCAGTTCGATGCGGCGGTAGCCGGCCCTGCATTTGGGGCAGATGACATCGGACTTTCTCATGGGCGGGAAAGCTAGCATCCCGATCTCACTAATTCTACGGAGAATGAACGGCCGCAAAATGAGGGCCTTGTCAGCAGAGCGGCCGGACCGAAAAACCAAAAGCGATGGTCGCCATAAGATTGCAAGGCGGCGCGCCGGCACCCGAACGATGGGTGATGTCCTGATTAGGACAGTCTTTCCAATGAATTAGGACAACCATGAATATCATCAGACCGCATGTCGTGGCCGGCAGCTTCATGCAGTCCCAATGGAGGTCCCTTTTCTCCGTAGTCCTACGCAGAACGGACGGCGGCAAATTTACGGCCCGCCAAAGATCAAAAAGGGCCGACCCAAAAATCCAAAACGGACCATCGACTTAAAGGTGGTCGAAACGGGTCAGCATCCAACGATAGGTACTGGCCGAAATAGGCCACTCGCAAAACCAAATTAGGCCACTCTCTTAAAGTAGAATTTAGTGGAATCGGCGGGTCTACGAACGCAGATCATGAGGTGTGCCGATATGCGGCATTCCTCCCTGTACTTTCGGCCCCAGCTCCCACGTGCTGGGGCCGTTTCTTTTTGCCACTCGCAGATGCGAAATAGGCCACTCTTCACGCGCGCCTCACACGGAATTTAATGGGAATCCGCCGGTGCGAACCCACATCGGAAGCGTGCCGGTCCCTCATCCCCCGTCCGGCACTTTTCTATGCGGCCCCAGCCTGCCCCCGGGCTGGGGCCGTTACTTTGACACTCGGGTCACGGGCGCCGTAGAAATGAAGATCGACGTAGAAGAGAAAGAGGCCGCCAACTGAGGCGGCCTTACTTTCGGACGACGCGGCGGCCCTGTTCACGCATGAGCGCGTTGTATCGGTCGATTTGGCCGGCAAGTCTCGCCCAGCTGCAGGAGAGATTTCTCAGAACCTCGGCTTCATCTTCACTCTGTGCCAACTTCATCAAACGAAGACATTCGGCCCACTGATCCCGGCAATGCTGTGCGCTGTCCATGAACGCCCCCATGAGGTTCAGTCCATGGAGCTATATACCCGCTGGCATACCCCTAAATTCCCCATTCCGTAATTTTTACGGAGAACAGGTATCGGCAATTTCGCGGCGCGTAAGTGACCTCGACATGGTCCCCTGATGGTCGGTTCCTGACATAGGTTCCGACCCCCTAAGTAGTGTGTGGAAATCAAATTAGGCCACCCACAAATTCAACTTAGGCACTAGGACTTAAAACAGGCCAGCACCGGCGGCCCCTTCCCGTTCCGATTACCCAATTCGAGCGATGAACAGAGCGGGGCGAGATCGCGGCGTTGGCGAGGACCAAAAGGGGGCCACCTCAAAAATCAAAAGGGGCCAGTCGCTTAGGGACGGGATGGAAAGGGGCCAGCACCCAACGATAGAAAAGAACATATTGCGAACATAGAACAAATGGGGTACAGTGTTCCCCTAGCTGCTGCTTCGTCCACTGGTTCGATCGTTCACATTCAATCGTTCGCCGCCCGGTTTGTCCCGCTAGCGAATCCCCGCCATAAGGAGCACGACCAATGTCTGCCACTGCCCTGCGTATCGTCGAAGGATCCTCCATGGACAAGACCAAGGCCCTGTCCGCTGCGCTTTCCCAGATCGAGCGTCAGTTCGGTAAGGGCTCGGTGATGAAGCTCGGCAAGAACGACCGCTCGATGGACATCGAGACGATTTCCTCCGGTTCGCTTGGACTCGATATCGCGCTTGGCGTCGGCGGCCTGCCAAGGGGGCGGGTGGTTGAAATTTATGGGCCGGAATCCTCCGGCAAAACCACGCTGGCGCTGCACACGGTTGCCGAGGGCCAGAAAAAGGGCGGCATCTGCGCCTTCATCGACGCCGAGCATGCGCTCGATCCGGTCTATGCCAGGAAGCTCGGCGTCAATATCGACGAGCTTTTGATTTCGCAGCCCGACACCGGCGAGCAGGCGCTGGAAATCTGCGACACGCTGGTGCGCTCGGGTGCGGTCGATGTGCTGGTGATCGATTCGGTTGCGGCGCTGGTGCCGAAGGCCGAGCTCGAAGGCGAGATGGGCGATGCGCTGCCCGGGCTGCAGGCGCGTTTGATGAGCCAGGCGCTGCGCAAGCTCACCGCCTCGATCAACAAATCCAACACCATGGTGATCTTCATCAACCAGATCAGGATGAAGATCGGGGTGATGTATGGTTCGCCGGAAACCACCACCGGCGGCAACGCGCTGAAATTCTATGCCTCGGTCCGCCTCGACATCCGCCGCATCGGCGCGATCAAGGAGCGCGACGAGGTGGTCGGCAACCAGACCCGCGTCAAGGTGGTGAAGAACAAGCTGGCGCCGCCGTTCAAGCAGGTCGAGTTCGACATCATGTATGGCGAGGGCGTCTCCAAGATGGGCGAAATTCTCGACCTCGGCGTCAAGGCCGGCATCGTCGAAAAATCCGGCGCCTGGTTCTCCTATGACAGCCAACGCCTCGGCCAGGGCCGCGAAAATTCAAAAGCCTTCCTCAAGGCCAATCCCGACATGACCGCGAAGATCGAAGCCGCGATCCGCCAGAACTCGGGCCTGATCGCCGAGCAGATCCTGGCCGGCTCCCCCGAGCGCGACGCCGACGGCGAAGAGCCGGAGGCGGCGGAAGAGTGAGGTCTATTCGAACAATGGGCGCTGGGGGCGTTGAGTTGCAGTCGTCTTTGGCGCCCGTTTTGTTTTTGAGCACTTGTAGGACGGGGTGAGCCAACGGGTCCGGCCTTCGGCTGGCCCGATGACAAACTCCGCGAAGCCCGTCCCAAATCTCACCGCAGATGCCAGGCAATGAGATGACGCGTCTGATCCTGACGACGGACTCCGTAGGAGCCGGACGTCTCCTGCAAGCCGGCATCGTTGACCCCGTGATTGCGCTCGGCTTTCGCTTCGTTGGGGGCCCGTTGCCTTCCGCTTCGGACCTCGCGATGTCGTTGTCGTCGCGTTCGAAGAAGCATGATCCGGCGCTTCCTCATTGGCTGGACGATACCGGACTGCGTCACGAAGAGCTCCGCCGCAAAGGCTTCGGGCTGATCGAGCTTTGCCAGCAATGCAAGACGGTCGAACTATGGGTCGATCCCGAGCCGAATGCACAATTGATGCTGATTCAACTGCTGGATCATTTCCGCTCTCATGGGAAGTTGGTCCCGACCCTGACGCTGTTCCAGGCGGACGTCGTCATTGGGAGCCAACCTGGGGAAGCCATTGCTAAATGGCGGCCGCCAGCTGTCAAAATCCTGGACGATCATCTCGAAGCCGCTAGCGCAGCCTGGCAGGCTTACCGGCAGCCGACGCCGCAGCACTGGTTCAATCTGCTCGACAAGGATCTCGGCGTCCTGCCGCAGCTTCGACAGACCGTGCTGGAACTGCTCGAAGAGCTTCCCTTCACCGCGACCGGGCTTGGAGCGACGGAAACGCGGATACTGGAATTGATATCAGCAGGCGACGCGCGTCCGTTTGACGTCTTTCCGGGCCACAAGAAGCGCAACAAACTCCGTGTGTTCGGCTACTGGGAGGTTGGAGCCCTGCTGGACGGGCTCGCTCATTGTCCGGCGCCCGCCGTGTCCGGTCTCGATGAGGGGCCGTTTACGGTCGAGATGCACGACGACCCTAAGCGCCTCGCGCGATACAAAAGAAGCAAGCTGAAACTCACCGCGCTCGGCGAAGCTATTCTGGCACAGGCTGACGATTTCAGCCGGCACAACCCGATCCATCGCTGGTGGGGCGGCACCGAATTGACCAATGACCGCCTCTGGCGCTGGGACCCGGCGAACCGCGCCTTGATCGCGCCCTAGGGAGATTCGCCTTCGCGCGCTCAACCTTCCATGAGGATTCTTCCATGAGGATTCTATTGTGTCGTCGTCATTACCGGGCTTGACCCGGCAATCCATCTCCTTGACCGACTCCTTTTAGATGGATGCGCGGGTCGTCTTGCGCGAAGACGCGCTTCGCGCTTTTGCCCGCGCATGACGAGCTTTGATCATTCCGCCGCCTGCGCGTAATCCTCGACCGGCGGGCACGAGCACACCAGATTGCGGTCGCCATAGACATTGTCGACGCGGCCGACCGGGCACCAATACTTGTCCATTCGCGACACGCCCGCCGGAAAGCAGCCCTCCGCACGGCTATAGGGCCGCGCCCACGCATCGTCGGCGATGTCGTGCACGGTGTGTGGCGCGTGGCGGAGCGGCGAGGCTTCGACCTTGAAGCGGCCGGCTTCGATCTCGGCGATCTCGCGACGGATCGCGATCATGGCATCGCAGAAACGATCGAGCTCGGCCTTCGATTCGGATTCGGTCGGCTCGATCATCAGCGTGCCCGGCACCGGAAAGCTCATGGTCGGCGCGTGAAAGCCGTAATCGATCAGCCGTTTTGCGATGTCGTCGACGGTGACGCCGCTCGATGTCTTCAAAGGACGCGGATCGACGATGCATTCATGGGCGACGCGACCCCTTGCGTTCCGGTACAGCACCGGGAAATGCGCATCCAATTGGGTCGCAATGTAATTGGCGTTGAGGATCGCGATCTCGGTGGCGCGCGTCAGGCCTTCGCCGCCCATCATCAGGATGTAGATGTAGGAAATCGTCAGGATCGACGCCGAACCAAAGGGGGCTGCCGACACCGGCCCGACCGCGCGCGGCGTCGCGCCGTCGGTCACGGGATGCCCCGGCAGGAACGGCGCCAGATGGGCCTTGACGCCGATCGGCCCCATGCCGGGGCCGCCGCCGCCATGCGGAATGCAGAACGTCTTGTGCAGATTGAGGTGGCTGACATCGGCGCCGTAATCGCCGGGCCGTGACAAGCCGACCTGCGCATTCATGTTGGCGCCGTCGAGATAAACCTGGCCGCCATGGCCGTGCACGATCTCGCAGATCTCGCGGATATGTTCCTCGAACACGCCATGCGTCGAGGGATAGGTGATCATGATCGCGGCAAGATTGTTGGCATGTTTGTCCGCCTTGGCGCGGAGATCGTCGACGTCGACGTCGCCACGGGCATCGCAGGCCACCACGACGACCTCCATGCCGACCATGCTGGCAGACGCCGGATTGGTCCCGTGGGCGGAGGAGGGGATCAGGCACACCTTGCGATGCGGCTCGCCACGCGCGGCGTGATAATCGCGGATCGCGAGCAGGCCTGCATATTCGCCCTGCGCGCCGGAATTCGGCTGCAGCGAAATCGCGTCATAGCCGGTCATGTCGCACAGCCATTTTTCGAGCCGGGCGAACAGCGCGTGATAACCGTTCGCCTGCTCGCGCGGTGCGAACGGATGCAAGCTTCCGAATTCGGGCCAGGTCAGCGGGATCATCTCGGCTGTGGCGTTGAGCTTCATGGTGCAGGAGCCCAGGGGGATCATCGCGCGATCAAGCGCGAGATCGCGGTCCGAGAGTTTTCGCATGTAACGCAACAGCTCGGTTTCGGAGCGATGCGCGTGGAACACCGGATGGGTGAGGAATGGGCTATTGCGCTTCAACTCACTCGGCAGCGCGTCGCGCACGCCGGCTTCGATTTCCGCGTAGCGGAGCCCGCCGCCGAACGCGCGCCACACCGCCTCGACCACCGCAGGCGTCGTGGTCTCGTCCAAGGCGATGCCGAGCGTGCGGGCGCCGATCCGCAAATTGATCTTTTCCGTCAGCGCCCGGGCGACGATCTCGTCGCGCTTGTCGCCGGCGTCGACCGTCACCGTGTCGAAAAATGCCTCCGACTGCAGCGCAAATCCAAGCCTGCGCAATCCCGCCGCGAGCACCGTAGCGCGCCGATGCACCCGGCGGGCGATGTGGGTCAGTCCTTCCGGGCCGTGATAGACCGCGTACATCGAGGCGATCACCGCCAAAAGCACCTGCGCGGTGCAGATATTGGACGTCGCCTTTTCACGGCGGATGTGCTGCTCGCGGGTCTGCAGCGCCAGCCGATAGGCCGGCTCGCCCCGCGTATCGATCGACAGCCCGACGATGCGCCCGGGCAGCGAACGTTTCAGCGGCTCGCGCACCGCCATATAGGCCGCATGCGGTCCGCCATATCCCCTAGGCACGCCAAAACGCTGCGCCGAGCCAACAGCGATGTCGGCGCCCAGTTCGCCGGGCGAGGCGAGCAGGGTCAGCGCCAGCAGATCGGCGGCGACCACGGCGAGCGCGCCTTTTGCACGCAGCGTCGCGATCGCCGGACGGAGGTCGCGCACCGCGCCTGACGTCGCCGGATATTGCAGCAAGCCGCCGAACACGTCAGCGTGAGCCAGATCGGTGAGCGGATCGCCGACGATGAGATTCCAGCCCAGCGGCTCGGCGCGGGTGCGCAGCACGGCAAGTGTCTGCGGATGCACCTCGGCATCGACAAAGAACGATTTTGTTTTTGTCTGCCCGGCGCGCTCGGCGAGCGCCATCGCTTCCGCTGCCGCGGTCGCCTCATCGAGCAGCGAGGCATTGGCGACATCGAGCCCGGTCAGATCGCAGATCATGGTTTGGAAGTTGAACAGTGCTTCCAGCCGGCCCTGGCTGATCTCCGGCTGATACGGCGTATAGGCCGTGTACCAGGCCGGGTTCTCAAGGATGTTGCGCTGGATCACCGCCGGCAGGAAGGTGTCCGAATAGCCCTGGCCGATCAGCGAGGTGAAGACCTGGTTCCGTGAGGCCAGCTCGCGCATATGCGCAAGCGCTTCGGTCTCGCTCAGAGCCGTGCCAAGATCGAGCGGCGCCTTTTGCCGGATCGACGACGGCAGCGTCTCGGCCATCAATGCGGAGAGGCTCTTGGCACCCACCGTCTCCAGCATCGCCGCGACGTCGCGGGGCGAGGGGCCGATGTGGCGCCGGACGAAGGTTGCGGCGGCTTCGTCAATGGGCTTGTGGTGCGCGGTCATGTTCAATCCCTCAGGCCGTGTGCTTCTGGTACGCGGCCTCGTCCATCAGGCCGTCGAGTTCGCTTTTGTCCGCGATCTTGATCTTGAAGAACCACGCCTTGCCGGCGGCGTCGGAATTGACCAGCGCCGGTTCGGCGGCAAGCGCCTCGTTGACTTCCGTGACCTCGCCCGTAATCGGCGAATAGACGTCGGAGGCCGCCTTGACGGATTCGACGACGGCGGCGGCTTCGGCCTTCTTCAGGCTGCGGCCGACCTTCGGCAGTTCGACGAACACGACGTCGCCGAGCTGCGACTGCGCGTAATCGGTGACGCCGATGGTGGCGACATCGCCGTCGATGCGGAGCCATTCGTGGTCGGCGGTGAACAGGGTTGTCATGGCGAATCCTTCAGCGTTTGCAAGTTCAGCGTTTGTACGTATTGGCAATGAAGGGCATCGCCGAAACCCGCATCGGCAATCGCTGGCCACGCAGTTCGGCGAAAACGAGAGTGTCTGAGGCGGCGAGCGGCGAGGGCAGATAGCCCATCGCGACCGGTGCATTCAGCGTCGGGCCAAAGCCGCCCGAGGTGACTGTGCCTATCTGTTCGGATGACGTTTCGCTGGCGAATAACGGCGCGCCCTCGCGCACCGGTGCACGGCCCTCCGGCCGCAATCCGACCCGGCGGCGCGGCGCGCCCGTCTCAAGTTGATCCAGGATTTTGTCCGCACCCGCAAAACCGCCGGCACGGGCGCCGCCATTGCGCCGGCTCTTTTGAATGGACCATTCCAGCGCGCCCTCGACCGGCGTGGTCGCGGTGTCGATGTCGTGGCCGTAAAGGCAAAGCCCAGCCTCGAGCCGCAGGCTGTCGCGGGCGCCAAGGCCAATCGGCAGCACGTCGCCGCTTGCGAGCAAGGCGGTCGCAAGCGCCTCGGCCTTGTCGGCCGGAACCGACATCTCAAAACCGTCCTCGCCGGTATAGCCCGAGCGCGAGACGAAACAGTCGATCCCGTCGATGCGGCGGGGACCGGCGTCCATGAACCGCATCGCCGGCGCCTCCGCACAAATTTTTGCCAGCACCGCTTCCGCCTTCGGCCCCTGCAGCGCCAGCAGCGCACGATCCGCAAGCGGCTCGATCGTGCATACATCCGAGAGCCCGGCGCGCAGATGCGCCTCGTCCTCAGCCTTGCAGGCGGCGTTGACCACCAGAAACAAATGCTTTCCGAAATTCGCCACCATCAGGTCGTCGAGAATGCCGCCTTCCGGGTTGGTGAACTGCGCGTAGCGCTGCCGGCCGGGCGCAACGCTGAGGATGTCCTGCGGCACCAGCCGTTCCAGCGCGAGTGCCGCATCCTCGGCCTTGCCGGATTTTGCATGAAGCGCGATCTGGCCCATATGCGAGACGTCGAACAGGCCGGCGCTCGCGCGGGTGTGCTGGTGTTCCCTGAGCACGCCGGAGGCGTATTGCACCGGCATTTCATAGCCGGCAAACGGCACCATCTTGCCGCCGCGCGCAGCATGCAGCGCAAATAAGGGGGTACGTTTCAGCGGAGTTTCGACTTCGCGCGCAAGCATCACAGGGCCCTCGCGGTTTCCGGCAGGGACAATCCCTCGAAAACCCACAGAAAGCCCCATCTGTCGCTGTGCCTGAGAGTATTATCCCGTCGGCGGACACGTCCGGGCCAAAGCCCGTCGGCGTCTCTTTCCAGATGCTAGCAAGTCACGCGGTCCGTTTGCCTGAGAGTTTCCGGGGCGGTTGCTCCTTCGGCGCCGGCCACTGGCCGATCTCTCCCGACGTGACTATCTCCTACAGATAGGAGAGAAACACGGGCGCGCCAAGGCTGTCAACGCGGTTGCGGGAGCTATCAACGGCTGCCAGTGCCCCGTTTCCGAAGTTCGCGAAACCTCGCAGCAACCTCTGACGCGAACTTCGAAAACGGGGCACTGAAAGATATAAGGTTTTCTAGGGCCGCTGATCGATTTGGAGTTCCTACCGAACTCGCGGCAAGTACCGTAGGAACTCCAAATCGGCGGCACTAGTGCTGGTGCGGCAAGCGCCTGATTTGTTGCACACTTTCTGGACACAGCGATCCCCCTTGTCTAAAAGCGGGGCGCGGGACAAAGCCCTTTTGCGGGCTGATTCTTTATGGTTTTGCGATTGGACTGACATGAGCGGCGTCAACGAAATCAGGTCGACATTTCTGAACTTCTTTAGGGATAACGGCCACGAGATCGTGCCGTCGTCGCCGCTGGTCCCCCGCAACGACCCGACCTTGATGTTCACCAATGCCGGCATGGTGCAGTTCAAGAACGTTTTTACCGGCATCGAGAAGCGGCCCTATCAGCGCGCCACCACCTCGCAGAAATGCGTGCGTGCGGGGGGCAAGCATAACGATCTCGACAATGTCGGCTATACCGCGCGGCATCACACGTTTTTCGAGATGCTCGGCAATTTCTCGTTCGGCGACTATTTCAAGGACCGCGCGATCGAGCTCGCCTGGAATCTCGTGACCAAGGAGTTCGGCCTGCCGAAGGACAAGCTGACGGCGACCGTCTATATCGACGACGACGAGGCGTTCGATCTCTGGAAGAAGATCGCGGGCCTGCCGGAATCGCGCATCATCCGGATCGCCGGCTCCGACAACTTCTGGCAGATGGGCGACACCGGCCCGTGCGGGCCTTGCTCTGAAATCTTCTACGATCACGGCGACAAGATCTGGGGCGGGCCTCCGGGCTCGCCGGAGGCCGACGGCGACCGTTTTATCGAGATCTGGAATCTCGTGTTCATGCAGTTCGAGCAGCTCGAGGGCGGCGTGCGTAATCCGCTCCCAAAACCCTCGATCGATACCGGCGCGGGGCTCGAGCGCGTCGCTGCCGTGTTGCAGGGCAAGCACGACAATTACGACATAGACCTGTTCGTAGCGCTAATCCGCGCGATCGCCGAATTGACCGGTGCCGACCCGCAAGGTGAGCAGAAGGCCTCGCTGCGCGTGATCGCCGATCATCTGCGCGCGTCGTCGTTCCTGATCGCCGACGGCGTGCTGCCCTCGAACGAGGGCCGCGGCTATGTGCTGCGCCGGATCATGCGCCGCGCCATGCGCCACGCACAATTGCTCGGCGCCAAGGACCCGCTGATGCATCGCCTGGTCTGGGCGCTGGTGCGCGAGATGGGCCAGGCCTATCCGGAACTGGTGCGCGCGGAAAACCTGATCGAGGAGACCTTGCGGCTGGAAGAGACGCGCTTCCGCAAGACGCTGGAGCGGGGCTTGTCGATCCTCGACGAGAAAAGCCGCGGCCTGAGGAAAGGCGACATGTTCGACGGCGACACGGCGTTTACGCTGTACGACACCTATGGCTTTCCGCTCGATCTCACCCAGGATGCGCTGCGCAACCGCGGCATCGGCGTTGATCAGGCGGCCTTCACCGACGCCATGGACCGGCAGCGCGAAAAGGCGCGCGCGGCATGGGCGGGAAGCGGCGACACCGCAACCGAGAATGTCTGGTTTCCGTTGCGCGAAAAGCTCGGCGCCACCGAATTTTTGGGCTACGAGACCGAGAATGCAGAGGCGGTTGTTACTGCGCTGGTTCAGCACCACCAAGAAGTGCCTGTACTGCGAACAGGCGAAAGCGGCGCAGTCATCTTTAACCAGACGCCATTCTATGCGGAGAGTGGCGGCCAAGTTGGCGATAAGGGTGTCATCCGGCGTGATCCGGACAGCGCTCAAATTTTAGCGCGCGTAACCGACACAAAAAAGATGGCCGACGATTTGTTCGTGCACTTCATTACGGTTGACAATGGCCCTTTGAAACTGGGCGATGCGGTCCGGCTCGACGTCGACCATAGTCGTCGCTCTGAGATTCGGGCCAATCATTCGGCGACGCATTTGCTGCACGAAGCTTTGCGGCAGGTGCTCGGCGACCACATCGCGCAGCGCGGCTCGCTGGTGGCGCCGGACCGCTTGCGCTTCGACTTCGCCCACCCCAAGCCGATCTCGCCGGACGAATTGAGCCGCATCGAAGATATCGCCAACGCAGTGGTGTTAGAAAATAGCGAGGTCACCACGCGGCTGATGGCGGTGGACGATGCCCGCGAAGCCGGCGCCCGTGCCCTGTTCGGAGAGAAGTATGGCGAAGAGGTTCGCGTCGTCTCGATGGGCGACGCTGCACGCGATGGCGCGGCGAGCAACGCGCTCGGCTGGTCGGTGGAGCTGTGCGGCGGCACCCATGTGCGCCGCACCGGCGATATCGGCCTGATCTCGGTCACCGGCGAAAGCGCGGTCGCCTCCGGCGTCCGCCGCATCGAGGCGCTGACCGGACGCCATGCGCGCAAACATGCCAACGACGCCATCGCGCTCGCCAAGACGGCGGCGGCGGAGCTGCGCACCACGGTCGAGGAGGTGCCGGCGCGTATCGCCGCGCTGATGGAAGAGCGCAAGAAGCTCGAGCGCGATTTGTCCGATGCCCGCAAGAGGCTCGCGATGGGCGGCGGCGCGACCGCTTCGAACGGATCGCCTGCGAGCGCCGCCGGCATCCGCGAGGTCGGCAATGTCAAGCTGATGGCGCGTTCGGTCGAAGGCATCGAGATGAAGGACCTCAAGAGCCTCGCCGATGACGGCAAGAAACAACTTGGCTCCGGCGTGGTCGCGATCGTCGGCGTCACCGAGGACGGCAAGGCCGGCGTCGTGGTCGGCGTCACCTCCGATCTCACCTCGCGCTTCAACGCGGTCGACCTGGCCCGCGTCGCTTCCGGCGTGCTCGGCGGCAAGGGCGGCGGCGGCCGCCCCGACATGGCGCAAGCCGGCGGCCCCGATGGCGCCAAGGCGGGCGCGGCGCTGTCGGCGATCGAAAAGGCGATGGCCGGCGCCTGACGGCGCGGCTGTCGTTACGCCGAGGGCAAGACGCCGAGGGCGAAGGATGCGCGGTCAGCCCTTGCGCTTCACCGCCTCATAGGCGAGTCGCTTGAATTCGACGGCGAATGGATGGGTAAAGGCCATCTGACGCTGAGTCATTATCAAGCCCGCGACATCAGCCTTTGGCGAAATCCACCATTGGGTACCCGCTACGCCGCCCCAAAAGAGTTCGCCGGCCGCAGTGTTGTGATCGAATGGCGAAGGCTGCAGGATCAGCCCGCCGGCCAGACTGAACCCTCTGCCACGAAGCTCTCCCACGACGGGAAAGCGCATCCACATTCCCTCGGGCAACTGGTTGGTCATGATCAACGCAATCGTATCCGGCTTGAGCAAGGTCGGGCCGCCGGGAAGCAGGCTTCGGATCAACGCGACCATATCCGGCAAGGTCGAAACCAAACCGCCGCCGCCGCTCAGCCTCGGGACAGGGCGCAAATAAGCACCCGGATAGGGTGCGTCGTCGGTGCGGCTGAGTCCTGGCTTCATCGGGTCCATCACATCAGCCCCGGCGTAATATGCGGCGCGCCGGCCGCGGCTTTTCTCCGGCACCACGAATCCGGTGTCGACCATGCCAAGCGGATCGAAAATCCGCGATTGAATGAATTGATCGAATCCCTGGCCGCTGACGATTTCGATGAGCCGCGCCGTGACGTCGGTCGCGACCGAATACTCCCATGACGTTCCCGGATGATAGGTCAACGGCAGGTCGGCCAGCACGCCCACCATCTCGGCCAGCGTCGTCGCGGGATTGAGCACCTTTCGCTCGTTGTAGGCCTTGGGGATCGTTGCCTCCGGGTCAAGAAAACCGTAGCTCAGCCCCGCACGATGGCTCAGCAGATGGCGAATGGTGATCGATCTTTCGGCCGGCTCGGTTTCGCTGAGTGAACTCGCGCCCGTGCGCAGAACGCGGCGGTTCGCAAGTTGCGGAATAAACTTCTCGATCGGGTCGTCGAGCTGAAATCGGCCTTCCTCGAACAGCAGCAGCGCGGCGCAGGATGTGATCAGCTTGGTGTTGGAGAACACCCGGAAGATGTGGTCGACGCGCAACGGCGTCTGTGCTTCCTTGTCGGCCCATCCGACACAATTCACATCCACCAAATCCCTGCCCACGAGTACCGCGGACGAAACCCCGGAAAGGATTTCCGCATCGACGTAGCGGCGCATGGCGGCGTGTGCCGCCGCAAAGTCATACCCGCTTGCCGTTACTTTCATGTCTTCCGTCATCGCCCCCTCTTGGCCACCAGACACAAGCCTCCAGCCGTGGCCATGAACAGCATGGGCTAGCCCTTGCGCAGGAACACGTATTCCGCGGAGTAGGGCGCGCTGCGATAGGTGCCGGCGGTTTCGCACGCCCCCGCGAGCATGCCGCCCTTGGTATTGATCCGCTGCACGGTCGTGACGGCACTGAGGACGCCGCTGCCGCGCTTGGATACGACGTCGAGCTTCAGCCAGGGAATATCGTTCGCCGTGGCACCAGGAGCATTGCCGACGGTCTTGCCGGTCACGGCGCTGCCGTCGCTGTGCTCCCAGTTCGGTCCGGCATAGTGACGGCCGACGGTCTTGCCGTCCGCCATCAATGTCGCGATCGGCTCGCGGAACGTCCAGGCGAGCTTGCCGTCGGTACCGGCCTTGCACTCATAGACCTGTGCACCCTCGGCGTGAACGGTGAGCACCACCGTTTCTCCCGGCGCCGCGATGGCGGCGGGAAGCGGCGTCTCGGCGGCATGTGTGCTTGCGAGGGAGCCTGACAGCAGGAACAGGGCTAGTGTCGACCTCACGGGAAATGGCATGGTGCACCTTTCAAAATTTCTTGTTATTGTGAGGAGCGAAGCGGCGAAGCAATCCAGCTTTCGTTCCGCGGATGAAAAGCTGGATTGCTTCCGCCTTCGCTCTTCGAGCTAGGGCGGACAAGTCGCTTCGCTCGCAATGGGGTTGAGCTGTCTCGCTTCGCTTATCTCGCCTACGCCGCCATTGCCTTGGTCAGGTTTTCCCCGACCTTGTCGAGAAAACCGGTGGTGGACAGCCAGCGCTGATCGGCGCCGACCAGAAGCGCGAGGTCCTTGGTCATGTAGCCGGCTTCGACGGTGTCGACGCAGACCTTTTCCAAGGTAGCTGCAAACTTTGCCAGCGCATCGTTGTTGTCGAGCTTGGCGCGGTGCGACAGGCCGCGGGTCCAGGCGAAGATCGAGGCGATCGAGTTGGTCGAGGTCTCCTTGCCCTTCTGGTGCTCGCGGTAATGCCGTGTCACCGTGCCGTGGGCGGCCTCGGCTTCCACCGTCTTGCCGTCCGGCGTCATCAAGACCGAGGTCATCAGGCCGAGCGAGCCGTAGCCTTGCGCCACGGTGTCGGACTGCACGTCGCCGTCGTAGTTCTTGCAGGCCCAGACATAGCCGCCCGACCACTTCATCGCCGCCGCCACCATGTCGTCGATCAGGCGGTGCTCGTAGGTTATCTTCTTGGCGTCGAACTGGGCCTTGAATTCCTTGTCGAAAATCTCCTGGAAGATGTCCTTGAAGCGACCGTCATAGACCTTGAGGATGGTGTTCTTGGTCGAGAGATAGACCGAATAGCTTTTCGAAAGGCCCATGTTCAGCGAGGCGCGGGCGAAATCGGCGATCGAATCGTCGAGGTTGTACATCCCCATCGCAATACCGCCGCTCGGCGACTTGTAGACTTCGCGTTCGATCACCTTGCCGTCGTCGCCGACGAATTTCATCGACAGCGTGCCCTTGCCGGGAAACTTGAAGTCGGTGGCGCGGTACTGGTCGCCGAAGGCGTGGCGGCCGATGATGATCGGCTTGGTCCAGCCCGGCACCAGCCGCGGCACGTTCCTGCAGATGATGGGTTCGCGGAACACCACGCCGCCCAGAATGTTGCGGATGGTGCCGTTCGGCGATTTCCACATTTCCTTCAGGCCGAATTCCTTCACCCGGGCCTCGTCGGGGGTGATGGTGGCGCATTTGACGCCGACGCCGACCTTCTTGATGGCGTTGGCGGCGTCGACCGTGACCTGGTCGTTGGTCTTGTCGCGGTATTCCATCCCGAGATCGAAATACATCAGGTTGATATCAAGGAAGGGGTGGATCAGCTTGTCCTTGATGTATTGCCAGATGATCCGGGTCATCTCGTCGCCATCGAGTTCGACGACGGGGTTGGTCACCTTGATTTTTGCCATGGGAAAGAGGGCCTTTTTGGAACAGCGCGTTTCGGGGCGGGTGGATTTTGAAGTCGTAGCCGTCGCTATAGCATCCGAAAACGCGCGCTGGAAGGCGAATGGGCGTGCAGCTGGTCTCGATTTCAGGCGCCCCATCGCCGAGGTCAGACAGGCGCGCCATCCCGGCGGAGGGTGAGGCCATCGAGGGGCGCGCAGGCACCAGCTTGCTGTGCAGATGGGCGGTCATGGCATCTTGGTCGCACCAAATCGCCGACGTGTTCGCCAAATTGAGTGAACACTTCGGTGCAATCTGTGGCCGAGCTAAAAGGCGGCCTGCGTCGCCGTGCCTGCCACCACATACCAGGTGACGAAAGCCCCGCAAATCAGTGCCCCCGGCAGGCTGGAGCCGGTGCGCCGCCAGGTGAAGGTCGCGATGACGGCGCAGATCGCCAACAGCGGCACGAACTGGATGGCGACAATGGTGGAAAGCGGCACGAAGCCCGGATCGGGGAGGGGATTGAACAGTTTTCCCGATAGCCAGAGCGTGCCGTATTGCAGAACCAGCAGCACGATGAAGCCGAGCGTCATCGCGAAGATATTTGTCAGATAGAGCGCGGCCCGCCCCGCGCCTAGCGTGGAAAAATTTCGGTGCAGCACATGCAGCGCGATCACGAAGAAGGCGGTGAAGGGGATCAGATAGATCAGGAAGATCAGGAATTGCTTTGCGTTCATCAGCTTCAGCGCGACGATCCAGAACCGGAAGTCGATCTTGAACAGGAGATCCGCGAGCCATAGCGCGAGATAGCCGGCGATAACCGTCAAAACCGCGATCAGGATCGATGGCCCGATGATGCCGGCGCGGCTGGCGCGTTTTGGCGCGAACGGCATCAGCGCCAGTGCGATCACCGCGTTGATCAGCGCCCAGACCACGATCTGGTTGGTGATGCCCTGGGGCAGGTAGGTGGACGGCGTTACGAAGGTGCCGGCGAGCGCAAAGGCCGGGTAATAGGTCAGCGCGGGAATGAAGGCCGACAGCACGAACGCTGCGGTCCAGCGGCCGCCTTTGGCCGCTTCATGGGCCGGCATGGTGCCGTCCGCGGCCTCGGGAAGTCTCAGGTGCGAGAACACGGATGCCTCGAGCAGGGCGTCGAAGGCGCCAATCAACAGGATGACAAAACCGATCAATGCGACCATCGTGCCGATCTCCTTGCGGAACCAGATTTGGTCGTCCGACGGGCGCGGCGTGCCGCCCTGCAAGGTCTTGGCGAACCAGTCGAGGCTGTAACCGATGGCCTCGTGCGAAATATGCTCGTCCGGATGGGTGATCGCCGGCGTATAGAGTACCCGCGCCGTTCCTTGTCCGATGTCGCCATGGACCTTGCCGGGTTCGACCGGCCCTTTCGTGCCGAACATTGCCCAGAGTTTCGGGCTTTGGGTGACGTCACGCGCCCGCGCGACGCCCCACATCAGGTCGGAAAATTCCTCGTATTGCGCGAACACCAGCGCGACATTGCGCGGCCAGTTCGGCGTGCCGTCGGCGGCGAACGGTTTTCCGGTGGAAGAGCCCTCCAGCACCATCGACTTGTAGTCGTTGGGCATCGCGGTCGCGGCCGCCAGCACCGTCCAGCCGCCCATCGAGTGGCCCTCGAGGCCGATATTGTTCTTGTCGACGATGTCGAGGCTGCGCAGATGCGCGAGCCCATCCGGCCCGCCAAACCCGTTGGCGAAGGCGGGAGGGTCGCTGTAGCCGTGGCCGGTCTGGTCCAGCGCCAGCACGACATAGCCGCGGCGGGCAAATTCGATGGCAAAGCCGTCCTGGGTTTCCCGCGAATTGATATAGCCGTGAACCGCGAGAATCCCGGGGGCGGGGGTCTGTGTGGTCGCGTTGGGCGGGATGTAGAGCAGGGCGCTCATGGTGTTGCCCTTGGCGCCTTTAAAGCGCACGTCCTCGATCCGGATGCCGCCTGCGGTTTGCGTGAGGTACGCCAGCACGCCGCCGGCCAAAATGAGAACAAGGCCGGCAATCGCCAGCGACCATCTGCGGCGCATGGAATCCTCCCCAATACCCTCGCCGTTGATCCGGCTTTCGGGTTCGCTTTGGTTGTGATTGATACCGTATCCGAAAGGCGAGTGCGGGCAAGCAGGGCTGTGGATACCCGCATTTGAGGTTTTGACAGAAGATTCAAGGACCTCGCTAAGCCAATTAAATTGCTTGAGAAATTCCGCCGAACGGGCCATCGAGATGCGGCCGCGGCTTAAGGCATTGAATCAGCTTGTTCGAAGCCTGATTCAAAGTCTTCAGAACTTGAATCAGAAAGTGAAATGAGATGTCCGGTTCAGGCACCGACAAGACGAAGACAAGCGTCGATCTCGTTGGCCCCATTGTCATTTTGGTCGAGCCGCAGCTCGGCGAGAATATCGGCATGGCGGCGCGCGCGATGGGCAATTTCGCGCTGACCCGGCTGCGCATCGTCAACCCGCGCGACGGCTGGCCGAACATCAGCGCGCAGCGGGCGGCTTCCGGCGCCGACCATATTCTGGAGCAAGTGGAACTTTTCGACACGGTCGAGCAGGCGGTCGCCGACTGCGCATTGCTGTTTGCGACCACCGCCCGCGCCCATGATCAGGCCAAACCGGTGGTGGCGCCGGAACTAGCCGCCCGCGAGATCGCGAGCGGCATCCAAGGCGGCGGCACGGTCGGCATCCTGTTTGGCCGCGAGCGCTATGGCTTGCAGAACGAGGAGGTGGCGCGCGCCAACCGCATCATCACCTTTCCGGTCAATCCCGGCTTTGCTTCGCTGAACCTGGCGCAGGCGGTGCTGCTGATCGGCTATGAATGGTTCAAGCTCTCGACCGAGGGCGCGCTGCCGTTTGCGATGCCTGAACATTCCGAGCGCGCCTCGCAGCACCAGATGCAGGCGTTCTTCGACAATCTGGTGCGCGAACTCGACAGGGTCGAATTTTTGCGGCCCGCCGAGAAGCGCGAAACCATGCTGGTGAACCTTCGCAATATCTTTACCCGCATGGAGCCGACCAAGCAGGACATGCACACCTTGCACGGCGTGGTGATGGCGATCGCCGAGGGGCGCAAGGGCCCGGCCAAGGGCGGCGTGCTTGATGGCGACCAGGCGACGCGCCTGCGGGCGCTGCTCGCCGAGCACGGGCAGGGCGCGCTGCCCTCGGAAAGCGGCACGGTGCGGGGGCTGGCGCGCTTGCTGCGGCGAAATCCGACCGATGCCGAGCGCATCCTGTGGCAGGCCCTGACCTCGGATCGGCGCTTTGCCGGGCAATTCAAGCGCCAGACCCCGGTCGGCCGGCATATCCCGGATTTTGTCTCCTTCGTGCACCGGATTGCGATAGAGCTGATCAATCCGGACGAGACCGAGGTGATCGCCAGGGATCGCGCGGCGCGGCAGGCGTGGCTGGAGGCGCGCGGCTATCGGGTGATCCAGATGCCGGTCGCGGATGTCGAGGGTGATCTGGCGGCGGTATTGGAGCGGCTGGAATCGAGCCTTCAGCGAATCCGCTAACCTATCCGCGTCGTCCCGGCTCAAGGCCGGGACGACAAATCAAACCGCCACGAGTTGCTCGGCAGCGGGGCTGGCGCGCTTCGGCTTTTTCAGCTTCGACGGCCCAAACAGCGAGCCCGCCGCAAGTCCCGCGGTATCCGCCACGCAGGGGTCGCGCGACACCATGGCGGCGACGATGGCGCCGTCGATCAACAGCGCAAGCTGATGAGCGAGAACTTCCGGCTCTGCCGCGCCCATTTCGCCGGCGAGCCTTTCGATATGGGCGAGCACGACCTTCTTGTGGCGAAGTGCGATGTTGCGAAACTGCTTCTGGTCCTTGTCGTGCTCGGCGACCGCATTGATGAAGGGGCAGCCATAAAAACGTTCCTCGCCGAACCACTGCTTCAGCGCCGGAAAGATCCGCGCCAGTTTTGTCTGTGGATCGCCGCCGCCGGCCTCGATGGCGCCGATGAACCATTCGCGCCACTGCTTGCCTTCGCTCTCGAGCACCGCATTCACTAGATTGGTCTTCGAGCCGAACAATTTATAGAGCGTGGTCTTCGCCGTGCCGGCCTCGTCGATGATCGCATCGATCCCGGTGGCGTTGATGCCGTTCTTGCAGAACAGATGCGTCGCTGCGTTGAGCAGGCGCCCGCGCGCGGATTCTTCATCGCCGGCGGGGTGTGCCGCCGCGGTCGATTTTTTCTTCGAAGCTGATTTGCCCATGTGCGGCAGTAAATCGGACCGCGGGGAAATCATCAAGTCGCATTTCATCTGCCCAAAATGATCGCGCCGAGGCTGCGGTTGCATCGCGATTAAGCAAAGTACGGCTGGTCAATCCGAAGGCAGCACGGGCTAAGGGACTACAACACCTCGCATTTCGATTTGCGCGGCATCTGGCACGCTTCATGCAGGAAACAGACCGTTCGGTATCCTACCCCCAGGGAGAAAACAGATGACCGCGGTCGCTCAAAAAACAGTGCTTACAGGCTGCCTCGCCCCGATCGACAGACAAGGGCTCGAGCAGCTTATCGCCAACGGCAAGGCCAACCCCAAGGTCGTCAAGACCTTGAAGTGCAAGACGGTCGCCGAAGGCAAGTTCCGTCACGCCAACTATATCCGCAACCTGCCGCCCTACATCGTCGACGAGCCGCCGGGCTTGTTGGGCGACGACACCGCGCCCAATCCGTCGGAAGCCTCGCTCGCCGCGCTCGGCTCGTGCCTTGCGGTCGGGCTGCACGCCAACGCCGTGCATCGCGGCTGGATCGTCAACAAGCTCGAGCTGCAGCTCGAGGGCGACCTCAACATCACGGCGGTCTGGGGCACCGGCGACGTCAGCGAAAAGCCGGTCGGTTTTACGGATGTGCGGGTCAAGGTCGACATGGAGTGCGAGGGCGTTCCCCAGAGCGAGATCGATGCGCTGGTGAACCACGTGAAAAAATGGTCGCCGGTCGCCAACACCTTTACCCGGCCGGTCAATCTCGAGGTCAGCGCTTAAGCGCTGGCATGAGGTTTCGCCGTTGTAACTGCCCTTTCGATCGTCCCTCGCAAAACGTTCGGAGCATCTGATGAACCCTGTGGCCGCATCGCGTCTTACGGTCGTCGAAGAGGACGATCTTCCGCCGCCATCGATCGTCGATGCGGTCGCTTCGATCTCGCGTCGCGAGCTGGCGCCGCTGGCCGCCGATATCGACAGCGGTGATGTCTACCCGGCTGACGCGCTGCGGCGGCTCGGCGACGCCGGAGCCTGGGGCAGCCATCTCATCAAGAATGGCGCGGCGGATTTGCGCTGCGCCATTCAATCGATGGCCGCGATTGGCGAAGTCTGCGGCGCCACCGCTTTCATGGCCTGGTGCCAGGACACGCTCGCCTGGTACGTCACCAATTCGAGCAATCCGGCGCTGGTCGCCAGATTCGAAGCCGGCGTCTCCAGTGGAAAAATCCTCGGCGGGACTGGTTTGTCCAATCCGATGAAGACCTTCTTCGGGATTGAGAAGCTGAAACTGAAAGGACGCAGGGTCGAAGGCGGCTACGTCGTGCGAGGCGTGCTGCCCTGGGTGTCCAATCTCGGCGCGGATCATTTCTTCGGCTCGATCTTCGAGATCGAAAACAAGCCCGGCGAGATCGTGATGTTCCTCGCCGACTGTTCCGATCCCGCGATCACGCTGCAGTCCTGCAAGCCGTTCCTCGCCATGGACGGCACCGGCACCTATGGCGTGCAATTCCGCGACGTCTTCGTGCCCAACGATCTGATCCTCGCGGAAACCGCGGGCCCGTTTGTGAAGAAAATCCGCGCCGGCTTTATCCTGCTGCAGGCCGGCATGGCGCTCGGCCTGATCAAGGATTGCATTGCAATCATGGACGAAGTGGCAGCACCGCTTGGCCACGTCAACCGCTATCTCCCGCAACAGCCGGCCGACTTCCGAGCGCTTCATTCCGATCTCGAATCGGAAACCATGCGACTCGCGCGTGACCCGTTCAATGCCGGCGATGACTACTGGCGCCGCGTCGTCACGCTTCGCCTCAAATGCGGCGATGCCAGTGTCGCGGCCGCCAACGCGGCGATGCTTCACTGCGGCGCGCGCGGCTATCTCAGGAGCCATCGCGTGCAGCGCCGGCTGCGCGAGGCTTACTTCGTCGCGATCGTCACGCCCGCAACCAAGCAGCTTCGCAAGATGCTGGATGACATGTGAACTTTCAAAAGGATCCCGGTTCGACCCCACCTACTAACCACAAAACAGGAGAGGCCTGCCATGACGGACGTTCTGATATCTGCCGGTGAACTCGCCAATCTCGCTTCCAAGGAACCATGCGTGATCATCGACACGCGAAACCCCGATGCCTATGGCGCTGGACACATCCCCTTGGCCGTGAACGTGCACGAGATCTTCACTTATCTTGCGACCTCGACGCCGGAGGGCATGAACGAGCTGAAGACAAAATTCGCCGACGCCTTCGGCAAGGCCGGGCTCTCGGGCAAGGAAACCGCAGTCATCTACGAGCAGTCGATGAACACCGGCTTCGGCCAGTCCTGCCGCGGCTATTACCTTCTGACCATGCTCGGCTATCCCAAGATCAAGGTGCTCCATGGCGGATACGACGCCTGGGTGGCGAGCGGCCTGCCGATCACCACCGACGTGCCGAAGCCGGCGCCGGCCTCGTGCTCCATCGTGCCCGAAGCCAGCGAAATCCTGATCGACGCCAAGACCATGCTGGCGGCGGTCGGCAAACCCGGCATCGCGTTGCTTGACGTGCGTGACATCGATGAATGGATCGGCGAAAGCTCCTCGCCCTATGGCAAGGATTTCTGCCCGCGCAAGGGACGCATCCCCGGCGCGGTGTGGCTGGAATGGTACCGCATGATGAAGCCGACCGCGGAAGGGCCGCGCTTCAAGTCCAAGAACGAAATCCTGGCGGAATGCGCGACTGTCGGCATCTCGCAAAATACCCCGGTCTATCTCTACTGCTTCAAGGGCGCGCGGGCATCCAACACCTTCCTCGCGCTCAAGAACGCCGGGGTAAAGGACGTCCGGATGTATTTCGGCTCCTGGAACGAATGGTCGCGCGATCCGTCGCTGCCGATCGAGGAAGGCCTGCCCACGGAGCCCAAGCTCACGAAAGCGGCATAAAAACTGCATGTTTTTTCATCGCCCGGTGGCAACACGCGGCCGGGCGGTGAATTCGCCGAAAGCGGCGGTTTTGCCCTTTGGTTTCTCGGCAAAGTTAAGGGAATGGGGCATGTCCACCTTCGACGATCCGTTTGATGCTGACCGGAAACTCTCACCCTCGGGCTGCGCATGCGGCCGGCATCGCTCTGCCGGTGAGCATGAGCGGGAGGCGCTGACGCTGCGCTGCGAGGGGGTTGCTGCGGAAGCAGACAGCGAAGAGAAGCGCTACGAGGGCGTTGTGGCCTCCGCCGTGATGCGCGCGATGTTTCCAAAGGACGCCGCGCGGCGGGCGTTCCTGAAAACGGTCGGTGCCTCCACCGCGCTCGCCGCGCTCTCGCAATTCTTTCCGATTCAGACCGCGACCGAGGCTTTTGCCGAAGCAGGTACGCCGGAGAAGAAGGACCTCAAAGTCGGTTTCATCCCGATCACCTGCGCGACGCCGATCATCATGGCGGCGCCGCTCGGCTTCTATGCCAAGCACGGCCTCAACGTCGAAGTCGTCAAGACCGCCGGCTGGGCGGTGATCCGCGACAAGACGCTGAACAAGGAATACGACGCCGCCCACATGCTGGCGCCGATGCCGATCGCGATTTCACTCGGGTTGGGTGCCAACGCGATCCCTTTCACCGTGCCGGCGATCGAGAACATCAACGGGCAGGGCATTACGCTTGCGATCAAGCACAGGGATAAGCGCGATCCCAGGGACTGGAAGGGCATGAAATTCGCCATTCCGTTCGACTATTCGATGCACAATTACCTGCTGCGCTATTATCTCGCCGAGCACGGGCTCGATCCCGACACCGACGTGCAATTGCGTTCGGTGCCGCCGCCCGAAATGGTCGCCAACCTGCGCGCCGAGAACATCGACGGCTTCCTCGCGCCTGACAACATCTGCCAGCGCGCGATCTACGACGGCGTCGGCTTCATGCACATCCTGTCCAAGGAGATCTGGGACGGCCATCCCTGCTGCAGTTTTGCCGCGAGCCGGGAGTTCATCACGACATCGCCCAACAGTTTTGCCGCATTGACGCGCGCGATCGTCGATGCCACCGCCTACGCGTCAAAAGCCGAGAACCGCAAGCAGATTGCCGAAGCCATCGCGCCGGCAAATTACATCAACGCGCCGGTCATCGTGCTGGAGCAGGTTTTGACCGGGACCTATGCGGATGGGCTCGGCGGCGTCAAAACCGACGCCAAGCGCGTCGATTTCGATCCCTTCCCCTGGCAATCCTTCGCGGTGTGGATGCTGACCCAGATGAAGCGCTGGGGCCAGATCAAGGGTGATGTCGATTACAAACAAGTGGCCGAACAGGTCTATCTCGCGACCGACACCCGCAAGGTGATGACGGAGATGGGACTTAGCCCGCCTGCGACCTCCTACAAGTCGTTCTCGGTGATGGGCAAGAGCTTTGATCCGGAAAAGCCGGACGATTATCTCAATAGCTTCAAGATCAGGAAGGCATCGTGAGCGTAATGCCGCGGATACATATTCATCCGTCGTCCCGGCGAAGGCTGGGACCCATACGCCGTGAAATCTCTTTTGGCACGGTGGCAAGGTACCTTCTGCAACAAGCAGGGCCGGTGGTTATGGGTCCCGGCGTTCGCCGGGACGACTCGTTGAGGGGCCATACCGCATGACCACCTCTCTCCGTTTCCGTGCCGCGATCGTATCGATCGCGTTGTTTCTGGCCTTCATCGGCATCTGGCACATCGCCACCCGCGGCACCGGCGCTACCGCCAGCATGAGCCCGGAATACGCAAAACTGATGGGTCTGACGGCGACGCAAGGCAAGTCGGCGATGCCGGGCCCGCTCGATGTCGGTAGGAAATTATGGGAACACGTCCAGCGGCCGTTTTACGACAACGGGCCGAACGACAAGGGTCTCGGTATCCAGCTCGGCTATTCGATCGCCCGCGTCGGGCTCGGCTATCTTCTTGCCGTGCTCGTAGCAATTCCGCTCGGCTTTTTGATCGGGATGTCGCCTCTGATCAACCAGGCGCTCGATCCGTTCATCCAGATTCTAAAACCGATCTCGCCGCTCGCCTGGATGCCGCTCGCGCTCTACTCCATCAAGGATTCCGGGCTGTCGGCGATCTTTGTGATTTTCATCTGCTCGGTATGGCCGATGCTGCTCAACACCGCCTTTGGCGTCGCTTCCGTGCGCAAGGAATGGATCAACGTCGCGCGCACGCTGGAGGTCGGCACTTTCAGACGCGCCTTCACCGTGATCCTGCCGGCGGCGGCGCCGACGATCCTCACCGGCATGCGAATTTCGATCGGGATCGCCTGGCTCGTGATCGTCGCCGCCGAGATGCTGGTCGGCGGCACCGGCATCGGTTACTTCGTCTGGAACGAGTGGAACAACCTCTCGATCACCAACGTCATCATCGCCATCCTGCTGATCGGCCTCGTCGGCATGCTGCTCGACCAGATCCTTGCGCGGTTCACGCGCATGGTCACCTTCCCGGAGTGATGGCGCGATGACCGGCAAATTCATATCCATCGAAGGCATTGCCAAGCGCTATCGGGGCGTCGATGGCGGCGAGATCGCGGTATTTGAAAATCTCTGGCTGTCGATGGGACGTGGCGAATTCGGCTGCGTGATCGGGCATTCCGGTTGCGGCAAGACCACGGTGTTGAACATTCTGGCCGGCCTCGATCAACCGAGCGGAGGCACCGTGATTGTCGATGGCCAGGCAATCGAAGGCACGAGCCTCGACCGCGCCGTGATTTTCCAGAGCCATGCGCTGTTGCCGTGGCGCACCGTGCTCGGCAATGTCGCCTACGCCGTGACCTCGAAATGGCGCAACTGGGACCGCGCCAAGGTCAGGGCGCATGCGCAGACGTTTATCGATCTGGTGGGCCTGACCGGCGCCGAGCACAAGCGTCCGTCGGAATTGTCCGGTGGGATGAAGCAGCGCGTCGGCATTGCACGCGCGCTCTCCATCACCCCAAAGATCATGCTGATGGACGAGCCGTTCTCGGCTCTCGATGCGCTGACGCGGGGTACGCTGCAGGACGAAGTACGCCGGATTTGCCTGGAAACCGGCCAGACCGCGTTCATGATCACCCATGACGTCGATGAAGCGATCTACCTTGCCGACAAGATTTTCCTGATGACCAACGGCCCCGGCGCGGTGCTGGCCGAGATCGTGGAAAATCCTTTGCCAAAGGACCGCGCCCGCATCGATCTGCACCGCCATCCCTATTATTACGCGGTGCGCAACCACATCGTCGATTTTTTGGTGAGCCGCAGCAAGTCGTTTGCGACCGACGTCAGGGATCACGACCCGCGTAATGTACCGGTGGTGCGGATCGGTAAGCCGGAACTGGTGATCGCCTCGGTGTCGGATGCACCGCACGAGGAATCAAAACAGGCGTCATGCCCGGGACAAGTCCGGGCATGATGAGATCGAAAGCAAGGGAGACGACACATGAAACGATCCGACCTCACCGAAAAGCTGCTCGACATCAAGCGCGAAAAGGGCTGGAGCTGGAAACATATCTGCGAAAAGATCGGCGGCTATTCCGACGTGCTGATCGTCGGCGCCATCCTCGGCCAGATGAAACTGACAAAACCGCAGGCCGCGAACGCGGGCGAACTGTTCGGCTTATCCAAATCCGAGACCGCAATGCTCAACGAAGTGCCGATGCGCGGCGAGGGCACGCCGGTGCCGCCGACGGATCCCCTGATCTACCGCTTCTACGAACTGGTGATGGTCAACGGCCCGGCCTGGAAGGCGCTGATCGAGGAGGAATTCGGCGACGGCATCATGTCGGCGATCGATTTCGACATGGTGATGGAGCGCCTGCCCAATCCCAAGGGCGACCGCGTCAAGATCACGATGTCGGGAAAATTCCTGCCGTATAAATATTACGGCGCCAGCGGCAATGTGCCGGAGTACGGTTTTAAGGAAGGGTGAGGGTGAGGCGCGAATGGCGAATAGCCAGTAGTAAGACGCTATTCGCCACTCCCTATTCGCTACTCGCCATTCGCCCCCTCACACCCCCGCCTTCACCTGCGCGATGGCCTCCACCGTCAGCACGTCGATCTTTGCTCGAATTTCCGCTTCCGTGATGTCGACGCCCTTGAGAGAAAGATCGCCCATCACCTTGCCGATCACCGCGGCGTGGCCGCCTTCGCTGAACTCGGCGGCGACGACGGTCTTGGCATAGTCCTTGGCGGCCTCGCTCGACAATCCCAGCTGTTCGGCGGCCCACAATCCGAGCAGCTTGTTGCGGCGGGCTTCGGCCTTGAACTTCTGCTCCTCGTCGAGCGCGAACTTATTCTCGAAGGCTTCCTCACGCTTGTCGAATGTGGTCATGATCTCACCGGCCCGATTCATGCCAAACAAGTGACGCCTCGTCGTTGCGTCAACGCGCCTTCGTGCCTAGATAACTAGACGAAATGGTTAAAACAACGGCCTTGAAGCCGCAGGCAGGACGGTAAAACTCAGGGTCGGGGGACCCGGATCGATTGTGCTGCTTGGACCAATCAGATAGGTTGAACTCCAGGCCCGGTTCTCGTTCTGTTTCCCGTTCCTGGCCTTCACGGCAGCTCCGTCGTGGGTCGCAATCCCTAGGTCATCCGGAGCACACCAAATTCATGGATTTCAACAACACACGGTACATCCCAATGAGCCGTCGGCGCCGCATTTACGAAGGCAAGGCCAAGGTACTTTACGAGGGGCCCGAGCCGGGAACCCTGATCCAGCACTTCAAGGACGATGCGACCGCGTTCAATGCCAAGAAACACCAGGTGATCGAGGGCAAGGGCGTCCTCAATAACCGGATTTCGGAGTACCTGTTCCAGCACCTCAACGATATCGGGGTGCCAACCCACTTCATCCGCCGCCTCAACATGCGCGAGCAGCTGATTCGCGAGGTCGAGATCGTGCCGCTGGAGGTGGTGGTGCGGAATGTAGCGGCGGGATCGCTGTCGCAGCGCCTGGGCATCGAGGAAGGTACCCAACTGCCACGCTCGATCATCGAGTTTTACTACAAGAACGACCAGCTCAACGATCCCATGGTCTCGGAAGAGCACATCACGGCGTTCGGCTGGGCGACGCCGCAGGAGATCGACGACATCATGGCGCTGGCCATCCGCGTCAATGATTTCCTTACCGGACTGTTTTTGGGCATCGGTATCCGTCTGGTCGACTTCAAGATGGAATGCGGGCGGCTGTTTGAGAACGAAATGATGCGAATCATCGTCGCCGACGAGATCTCGCCCGATTCGTGCCGGCTGTGGGATATCAAGTCGAACGAAAAGCTCGACAAGGACCGGTTTCGGCGTGACCTCGGCGGCCTCCTGGAGGCCTACACCGAAGTAGCCAAACGCTTGGGCATCCTGATGGAGAACGAGCGGCCGGCAGGCTCCGGTCCGGTGCTGGTGAAGAGCTGAGGTGACCTCGTGAAAGCGCGCGTCACCGTAACTCTGAAGTCCGGCATTCTCGATCCGCAAGGCAAGGCCATCGAAGGCGCGCTGAAATCGCTCGGGGTCGATGGCGTTGCCAGCGTGCGCCAGGGCAAGGTGTTCGACATCGAATTGTCCGGCTCGGACAAGGCGAAGGCCGAAGCCGCGCTGAAGGACGCCGCCGACAAGCTGCTCGCCAACACCGTGATCGAGAATTACCGGGTCGAGGTTCTGGGCTAGTCAAGCTGATGAAATCCGCCGTCCTCGTCTTTCCCGGAATCAATCGCGAGCGTGATATGGCGCGCGCACTGAAACTTGCATCGGGTCACGAACCGGCGATGGTCTGGCATGCCGAGACCTCGCTGCCGGCGGGTACCGACCTTGTGGTCGTGCCCGGAGGATTTTCCTACGGCGACTACTTGCGCTGCGGCGCCATTGCCGCACGCGCACCCGTCATGGACGCGGTGAGGGCGTTTGCGGCGAGCGGCGGCCTCGTGCTCGGCGTCTGCAACGGGTTTCAGATTCTGTGCGAGGCGGGGCTGTTGCCCGGCGTGCTCATGCGCAACGCGCGGCTGAAATTCATCTGCCATGACGTGCATCTGCGGGTCGAACGCTCGGATACGGCATTTACGCGCGGCTATAATGCCGGCCAGGTCATTCGGGTGCCGATCGCGCATGGCGAGGGCAATTACGAGGCGGATGAAGAGACCTTGAAGCGGTTGGAAGGCGAGGGACGGGTGCTCTATCGCTACTGCTCGGCTGACGGCGCGGTCAATGAGGCCTCCAACATCAACGGCGCGGCGCATGGGATCGCCGGAATCGTCAATGATGACGGCAACGTCCTCGGCATGATGCCGCATCCGGAAAATCACGTCGAAGACATCATGGGCTGCACCGACGGCCGCGGCCTGTTCGCGGGCCTCGTGGCGCATCTGGAAAAAGCGGCGTGAGACGCTAATCGGCGCGACGGACTTAGGTTTCGCCGGCCCAGATAATGCGTGGTCTTTCGCGGATCACCGCTTCCGGAACCGCGGCGGGATAACCGAGGCACAGCACCGCAACCGGTGTCAGGGCGGCAGGGATACCCAACTCCGCCCTTACTTCGGATGTGCTCAGCCAACGCATCGGCGAACCGACCCAGCACGTTCCCAATCCGCGCGCATGCGCGGAAAGCATCAGGTTCTGGCCGGCGCGGCAGCAGTCCCCGACCGGTCCTGAGATGATGATGAGGGCTGGCGCATCCCAAAAGACCTTGAAACCGGGTCGTTCGAGCCAGTCCCAGCCGGGTTCGTCGGGACGATGATCTCTGGCGTAGTCCATGGCACGCGCACCATAGGCTGCGATGCGCTGGATGCCTTGAACGACGTTGAAAGCCCAGGGATTCTGACCGCGAAATGGCGGAGGCGCTTGCGCCGCGTCCAGGATCACGCTTTCGATCAGGTCGCGTCCGACTGGCTTAGGATCATAGGAACGCACGGACCGGCGTCCGTGAATTGCTTCGATCACATCCATCTCGTCCTCCCCGGTCACACAATCTCCGGACATTATAGGCGACTTCCGAAATGCAATCTTGTGGCGCATGCAAAGGAGCAAGCTCTTGCAATTGCAACCATAACAATCGCGTGTGGCCGACCAGCCGTGGCTCGCTGGGCCTCCGGTTGGTCTGAAATTTGCTCCTTTTCGTCGAACGCGGATCGTCGGACGGGGAGATTATCATGCTCATTCGCAAGGCTTGCACCACCCTCGCGCTCGCTGCGGTCTTGGTGGGGTACAAACCGGCGCTGGCGGAGACGACGCTGCGCATCGGCATGACGGCGTCCGACATCCCCACCGCAACCGGATTGCCCAATAACGGTTTTGAGGGAATGCGCTTCCTCGGCTACCCGATCTTCGAGGGATTGGTGCTGTGGGATCTGACCCGAACCGACCAATTGGCGGCGTTGCGTCCGGGGCTTGCGGAGAAATGGGAGCAGGATCCGGAGGACAACAAGACCTGGATCTTCCATCTGCGCCATGGCGTGAAATTCCATGATGGCACGGATTTCAACGCCGATGCCGTGATCTGGAACCTCGATCGCTATTTCAACAGCAACAGCCCGCAATACGAGCCGCCGAGTTCGGCGATGTCGCGGGCGCGCGTGCCCGTGATGGGGAGCTACAAGAAGATCGATGACTTAACCGTCGCTATCACCACGACCAAGCCGGCGTCCTATTTCCCCTATATGCTGGTGTATCTGTTGTTTACCTCGCCCGCCTCGTTCGAAACGGCGGGTAAGGATTGGGCCAAGGTCGCGACGTTACCGGCCGCCGGCACCGGGCCGTTCCGGATCACCAAAATCGTGCCGCGCCAGGAGGCCGATCTCGCGCGCTGGGACAAATACTGGGACGCAGGCCACACCGCGAAAGTCGACAATGTCGTGCTGATGCCGATCCCGGAGGCAAATTCGCGATTGGCCGCCTTGCGCTCCGGCCAGGTCGACTGGATCGAGGTGCCGCCAGCCGACGGCATCGACTCGCTGAAGTCGGCCGGCTTCACCATCGTGACCGGCTCCTATCCCCATGTCTGGCCCTGGTTCTACAACATCGGCGCGGCCAACTCTCCGTTCAAAGACGTCAGAGTTCGCCAGGCGCTGAACTATTGCATCGACCGCGAGGGGCTCGTGTCATTGCTCAACGGCACCGCGGAGCCGTCGGTCGGCTGGCTCAAAACCAGCGATCCCGATTTCGGAAATCCTGTGAACCGTTACAAATTCGACCCGGCCAAGGGCAAGGCGCTGCTCGCCGAAGCCGGCTACACATCGGCAAAGCCGCTGGCGTTCAAGGCGATGATCTCGAATTCCGGCTCCGGCCAGATGCTGCCGCTGCCGATGAACGAATTCCTGCAGCAAAACCTGAAAGAGGCCTGCGGCGTCAATGTCGACTTCGACGTGGTCGAATGGCAGGTGCTCTTGACGGCGGCCCGCGCCACGCCGGACTCGCCGAGCCTTCAAGGCGCGATGGTGCTCAATGTCTCCTCGCCATCGTCGGATGTCGGCGTCATGGCGCGCTATTTCTCCTCCGCCAATTTTGCGCCGAACGGCTTTAATTTCGAGCAGTGGAAAGACGACGAATTCGACGCCGCGCTGAAGACGATCAGCGAGGCGACCGACCCCAAGGCGATCTCGGCGGCCTTCCGGAAAGCCCATGAACGTCTCGTCGACAACCCGCCCTGGCTCTATATCGTCCACGATCTCAACCCGCGCGCGATGAGCCCGAAGGTCAAGGGATTCGTCTCGCCGCAATCATGGTTCGTCGATCTGACGCTGGTCAGTATGCAGTAGGCGCGAGCGCCTCAGTTGCCGTCGCTGCCCGCAGCCGACGGCATCCGCAGCTTCACCCGCTTGATGGTGCCGGAGAACGTAAACAGCGGTCGCTCGGCGCTTGTGAGCATGCCGCGCAGAAAAAGCAGCGATTTTCCCGCCCGCGTAATTTCACCGGAGCCCTCGACCAGTTCGCCCTCGCGCGCGGCATCGAGAAATTCGCAGGCAAACGACACCGTCACCCCTGGACCCCTTAGCACCGGCGTGGCGATGGCGAACAGGCAATAATCCGCAAACGACATGAAGGCACCGCCGTGGACGTTCTTCGAGCCGTTGAGATGCTTGCTCCGGACCCGGAAGGCGCATTGGATGCGCCCCTCATCGTCCATGCGGTGGTAGAACGGCCCGTTATGGGTCTCAAAATTGTCGCGGCTCCAGGTTCGCCAACCGGCGAATTCGCCCTCGGTTTCGACATGCAGATCGGGGCGGTTGAGGAATGCAGATTTGGTCAGGTCGTCCACGCGATTTGGCCTTCATTTGAGATTTCCAGCCCTTAAATCCGATCCGTCGGCGATGCGCAAATCCCTTGCCGCTCCCTTGCCGCCGCAAAGCTCTGGACAGGTGGAAATTGCGCCATAAAAGGCCTTTTCCGCCCCTCCCGATCTCCCTAATAAGGGCCACATGAACCAGCCGCAAATCACCCCCGAACTGGTCGCCAGCCACGGCCTCAAGCCGGACGAATATGAGCGCATCCTGAAACTGATCGGCCGGGTGCCGACTTTCACGGAACTCGGGATTTTCTCGGCGATGTGGAACGAGCACTGCTCGTACAAATCCTCGCGGCTGCACCTTAAGGGCCTGCCGACCAAAGCGCCTTGGGTGATCCAGGGGCCGGGCGAGAACGCCGGCGTCATCGACATCGGCGACGGCCAGGCGGTGGTGTTCAAGATGGAGAGCCACAACCACCCGAGCTATATCGAGCCCTATCAGGGTGCGACCACCGGTGTCGGCGGCATTTTGCGCGATGTGTTTACCATGGGCGCGCGGCCGATCGCCTGTCTCAATGCACTGAGTTTTGGCGCCCCGGAGCATCCCAAGACGCGACATCTCGTCTCGGGCGTGGTCGCCGGTGTCGGCGGTTATGGCAATTCGTTCGGCGTGCCGACCGTCGGCGGGCAGGTGCGCTTCCACACCCGCTATGACGGCAACATACTCGTGAATGCGATGGCGGTCGGCCTCGCCGACACCGACAAGATCTTTTACGCGGCGGCGTCGGGCGTGAACATGCCGATCGTCTATCTCGGCTCGAAAACCGGCCGCGACGGCATTCACGGCGCCTCGATGGCGTCGGCCGAATTCGACGACGATTCGGCCGAAAAGCGCCCGACGGTGCAGGTCGGCGATCCCTTCGCGGAAAAACTCCTGCTCGAAGCCTGCCTCGAAATCATGGCAGCCGATTGCGTAATCGCGATCCAGGACATGGGCGCGGCCGGGCTGACTTGTTCGGCAGTCGAGATGGGCGCCAAGGGCGATCTCGGCGTCGATCTCAATCTCGATGCGGTGCCGACCCGCGAGACCGGCATGAGCGCCTACGAGATGATGCTTTCGGAAAGCCAGGAGCGCATGCTCATGGTTTTAAAACCCGAGAAGGAGCTAGAGGCCGAGGGGATCTTCCGCAAATGGGGACTGGATTTTGCGGTGGTCGGCTACACCACGCCGAGCAAGCGCTTTGTCGTCAAGCACGGCGGCGACGTGATGGCGGATTTGCCGATCAAGGAACTCGGCGACGAAGCGCCGCTCTACGACCGGCCACATGTGGCCTCGCCGCCGTTGCCGGTGGTGCATGCGCGTGACGTGACGGCGCCGCTCGGAATCCCGGCGGCGCTCGAAAAACTGATCGCGACATCAGAGCTTTGTTCAAGGCGCTGGGTGTGGGAGCAATACGACCACGTCATCTTGGGCAATACCGTGCAGCGCCCCGGCGGCGATGCCGCGGTGGTGCGGGTGCAGGACGGGCCGAAGGGGCTGGCGCTCACCGTCGACGTGACGCCGCGTTATTGTGAGGCCGATCCCTATCAAGGCGGCAAGCAGGCGGTCGCGGAAGCCTGGCGCAATATCACCGCGGTCGGCGGCCGGCCGCTCGCGATCACCGATAATCTCAATTTCGGCAATCCGGAGCGGCCGGAAATCATGGGCCAGTTCGTCGGCTGCCTGCAAGGCATCGCGGAAGCCTGCCGCGCGCTCGATTTCCCCGTCGTGTCCGGCAACGTCTCGCTCTACAACGAAACCAATGGCAGCGGCATCCTGCCGACGCCCTCGATCGGCGGCGTCGGCCTGCTCGACGATTTTACCAAATCCGCGACGCTTGCGTTCAAGGCCGAGGGCGAGGCGATCCTTCTGATCGGCGAAACCCATGGCTGGCTCGGCCAGTCGGTTTATCTGCGCGACATCTGCGGCCGCGAAGAGGGCGCGCCGCCGCCGGTCGATCTCGCGGCCGAAAAACGCAATGGCTGCGTGGTGCGCGGCATGATCCACGCCGGCACCGCGACCGCGGCGCACGACCTGTCCGACGGCGGGCTGTTGATCGCGATTGCCGAGATGGCGATCGCGAGCGGGATCGGCGCGCAGCTTTTGGCGGGGCCAGCTTCTATCGTGCCGCATGCCTGGTGGTTCGGCGAAGATCAGGCGCGCTACATCGTCACGATGCGCGCGGAAGACGCCGGCCGGGTTCTGGCAAAGATGAAGGGCGCCGATGTGCCCTGTATCCGCATCGGCACCACCGGAGGCGATGCGATCGCGATCGCGGGCGAGTCGCCGGTTTCCGTCGCGGCGCTGAAGGCGGGTTTTGAGGGCTGGTTCCCGACTTACATGAGCGGCGGCGCGGGCTGAACGTCTCACAGCACGTGGGTCGCGCCCGGAAGCTTCCGCAAGCCCGCGGTCGCGGCCCAGCTTATCGCCAGCGTCAGCACGAACACGATGATCGCCTTGATGATCGCGGTGAGCTGCATCACCGGGCCGAACGAATAATCGTACAGGAAATATTGCAGCCACAGCACCGGGACGTAGTGGATCAGATAGATGCCGTAGGCGCTGTCGCGCAGGGGATCGAGAATGCTCGAGCCGTCATTGTCGAAGCGCAGGAACAGCGCGAGGATGTTGAAGGTCTGCGCCGCGCTGTAGGACACGAACGCCAGCGCATAGGCGATGCGCCACCATTGCGGCGGATTATCCACATCGGGCAGAACAGCGTGCCGGACATAGACCAGCCCAATGATGCAGCCATAGGTCAGGATGGTCGCGGCGAGCCAGACCGGCCAGCGCCGCGCCAGTCCGCCGTCGCCGGCGAGCAGCCCCTTGTCGAACGGAACCGCGCCGATGCCGACGCCGGCCAGGAAATACACGAGGTAAAGTAGAATGCGGCTGGCCTGAACGGCGACCGGCCCCACCGCGAACCAGCGTGCCGCACTGAAATAGAGCACCGCGGGCACATAGGCGATCACGGAGGCGATCAACAGCGCCCAGAAGAACAATCCCGGCTTCGCGAAGCTCGCGAGCGACAGCCGGCCGATGGCTTCGACCAGCCCGGGTGCGGCGCGATAGACGATCGCGGCGAGCACGTCGAGCGCCAGCAGCACCCAGACAAACCAGACCGGCCCGCTCGGCCAGGGACCGACCGTGATCGTCTGCCACCAGAACGCCAGGAAACTGACCTCCGGGTGCAGCCGCAGCTCGACCGCGTAATACGCAACCGGCATCAGGATCAGCGCCGCAACAGCAAAAGGCAGACCGAGACGCCACCAGCGGTCGCGCAGGAACCAGCCCGTCCCCTTGCGCTGCAGGCTCGGCCAGACGAACAGCCCGGACAGAAAAAACATCGCCGACATGAAGAAGCTGTCGTTGAACAGCACCACGCCATCGAAACCCAGGAACGACTGGTGGTCGGTATGGCCATAATAGGTGTAGGCGATCACCGAATGGTGGATCAGCACCAGCATGGTGATGAAGGTGCGGGCGCGGTCGAGCGCAGCATTGCGCGCCTTGGCTTTGGGCGCGACGCGAACTTCCGCGGCTGCCGAATGGGAAATCGATGTCATGCGCGTCCCAGCATAGGATCGCGTCAGATGTTGCCGCCGGGAACTTGATTCAGCAAGGCCCAATTGTCAGGTTGCGGAGGGGGACACCAAAAGTTCGTCATGCCCGGGCTTGTCCGGGGCATCCACGTCTTAGCGGCAAGCAAACGAAGACGTGGATGGCCGGGACAAGCCCGGCCATGACGAGGGATATTGGACGCTCACGCCCAAGCGGTCCCTACGTCAGGCGACTTCCTCGATCTTCACCTTGTCCGGATAAAACGCCAGATGGCCGGAGATTTCCGCCATCGCCGGGAACGGCGTCTCATAGGTCCAGATCGCGTTGTCGAGCGTTTTGCCGTTGGCCTTGATGCTGAAATAGTTCGCATCCCCCTTGTAGGGGCAGTGCGTCACCCGCTCGGTCCGCGCCAATAGTGCCATGTTGGCGTCGCCGCGCGGCACATATTGCACAGCGGGATAGCTCGCTTCCTTCAGTGTCAGGGCGTGGGTGGTGTCAGCGATGACCACGCCGTCGGCGGAGACGCGCACCCGCTTCGGGTTCGCGGTAATGGTGATGGGGTGGTCGGGACCGGGGAGTTTCATGGCTTCAGCCTCTTTTTCGGTCAGCCCGTTGTGATCGCCGAGCTGCGATCCAGCGGCTTTGCAAGGATTGGATCGGGAATATAGTGCGACAGAGCGTGACGTAGAAGGGTGTCCACGCTAAGTTCTGTTGTCCCCTTGGGGCGCGCGCGGGTCGCCGGCGGATGCTCGCGAACCGCCAAAATGGAGAAATACCGGAATGCCGATGGATGCCCGTGATATCGAATCGATGATCAAGGCGGCGATACCTGACGCCGAGGTGACGATCCGGGATCTCGCCGGCGATGGCGACCACTACGCGGCGACCGTGATTTCGGAGTCGTTCCGCGGCAAATCCCGCGTCCAGCAGCACCAGATCGTCTATCAATCGCTGCAGGGCCAGATGGGCGGCGTGCTGCACGCGCTGGCACTGCAGACCGGCGTACCTGGCGGCGCCGGGGGTAGCGGAGGCTGAGCGGGCGAGGTTAGCCATGGCGGGGGACGATCAACGAGGCGCGATGTTTCGCCCCTTCGTCCCCAACCAGCATAGCCGCGTTACCTACGCCGAATTGCTGTTCGATCTGGTGTTCGTTTTCGCGGTCACGCAGATCTCGCACACCTTGCTTGGCCGCTTCACCCCGTTGGGGGCGCTGCAGACCACCGTGCTGTTCCTGGGCGTCTGGTGGGTGTGGGTTTACACGGCATGGATCACGAACTGGCTCAATCCCGAGCGCACTCCGGTTCGAGTCCTGCTGTTCCTGATGATGCTCGGCGGGCTCGTGCTCTCGACCTCGATTCCCAAGGCCTTTGAAAACAGGGGATTATGGTTTGCCATTGCCTACGCGGCGATGCAGGTGGGCAAGTCGTTGTTTCTGTGGGTGTCGACACCATCTCATCGCGCCGCGGCGCGCCTGAATGCGGTCCGGATCTCGGCATGGTTGTCGATATCGGCGATCTTCTGGATCGCGGGCGGCTTGGCGCAGGGGCATTGGCGGCTCCTGCTTTGGGCCGTTGCGCTCACCATCGAATATATCTCGCCGGCGGTCCGGTTCTGGATCCCCAAATACGGGGCGTCCTCGATCGAGGACTGGGCCGTCGAAGGCGGCCATATGGCCGAGCGCTGCGCGGGATTTATTATTATCGCGCTCGGCGAATCCATTGTCGTGACGGGCGCGACCTTTGCCGATCTGGCATGGACGCTTGAAACCGTCAGCGCGTTTGTCTCCGCTTTCATCGGCGCGCTCGCGATGTGGTGGATCTATTTTCACAAGGGCGCCGGAGCCGGCTCGGAGCTGATTTCAAGATCGAGCGAGCCGGGACGGCTGGCAAGGCTGGCCTACACCTACCTGCATATGCCGATCGTGGCCGGCATCATTCTCTCGGCGGTTGCCGATGATCTGGTGCTGACGCATCCCTCCGACCATTCCGATCCGAAGACGGTCGTGAGCGGGCTCGGCGGGCCGTTGTTGTTTTTGATCGGAACGATCCTGTTCAAGCACACCATCCGCGGCTGGCTCCAGCTCTCGCACGGCGTCGGCATCGCGTCGCTCGGCATCCTCGCCTGGTTTGCCGGCGCGCTGTCGCCCATGATGCTCTCGATCCTGACCACGGCGATCATGATCATGGTCGCCACCTGGGAATCGGTTTCGCTGCGATCGGACGCGGCCCGATCTCAATCGGACGCCACCAGCGCGTGAACCGAGAACATGCCGGCCGGGTCGGTCCAGGATTCCCGCGGCGCCCAGCCTGAGCCGCGTGCCAGCGCCGCAAAACGTTCGAGGCTGTATTTGTAGCTGTTCTCGGTATGGATGCTTTCGCCGGCGCGGAAAGCAAAGCTCCGCCCGCGCACGCGTACGGTCTGGGTCTTGCGGCTGATCAGGTGCATTTCGATACGGTGCCGGTCGCGATTGTAGATGGCGCGATGAATGAAGGCGCTAAGATCGAAATTGCCGCCCAGTTCGCCGTTGATGCGATGGAGCACGTTGAGATTGAAGCGCGCCGTGATGCCGGCTTTATCGTTATAAGCGTCGTAAAGCACGCGCTCGTCCTTTTCGAGATCGACGCCGATCACCATCTGCGCGCCCTCGCCCAGAATGTTGCGGGAGCTGCGCAGGAAGGCGCAGGCCTCATGCGGCTCGAAATTGCCGAGCGTCGATCCCGGGAAGAAGCCGACCTTCGGCATGTCAACGATTTGCCCGGGCAACGCGAACGGCGCGGTAAAATCGGCCGTGACCGGAAAGACGTCGAGCGAGGGGAAATCCTTGCGCAGGGCATCGGCCTGGGCCGTGAGGAAATCGCCGGAAATATCGACGGGGACATAGGCGCCGAACGCGCATTGCTGCAACAGCAGCCGGACTTTTGTCGTGGCGCCGGCGCCAAATTCCACCAGCGCCGCCGCTTTCGGGATGATCGCCGATATCGCGCTGCTCCGATCGCGCAGGATCGAAAGCTCGGTGCGCGTCGGGTAGTATTCCGGCAACAGCGTGATCTGTTCGAACAGTTCCGAGCCTGTCGCGTCATAAAAATATTTCGGCGACAGCCGTTTGGGGTGCTGCGACAAGCTGTCGATCACGTCATCGGCAAACGCCGAGGTCTGTTCATCGAACTGATGCGCTTTAGCCAAAGCGGGGGCGTGCACATTCATGATACTCTCCAGAACGCGCTTCCGGCGCGGTTGAATTTCGAAAATCAGGCGGCGTAGTCGGCGAGGCGCAGTCCCGTGAATTGCCAGCGGTGGTGGGGATAAAAGAAGTTGCGGTAAGAGATACGGCTATGTCCGTCAGGGGTTGCAAGCGAGGAGCCGCGCAGCACCAACTGATTGACCATGAACTTGCCGTTGTACTCGCCGAGCGCGCCCTCGATCGCCCGATAGCCGGGATAGGGGGCGTAGGCGCTCCGCGTCCATTGCCACACGATCCCGAAGGCGTCGTTGAGATGGCCGGCGCGGGCGGCGACTTCCCATTCCATTTCGGTCGGCAAATGCTTGGCCTGCCAGCGCGCGAACGCGTCCGCCTCGTAATAGCTGACATGGCAGACCGGGGCTGAAGGATCGACCGGCTTAAGTCCGCCAAGCGTCATTACCTGCCATTCGCCGTCGATCTCGCGCCAATGGCCGGGCGCCTGCCATCCTTCATTGCCGACGGCCGCAAAGCCGTCCATCAGCCACAGCGTCGGGGTCGAATAGCCTCCGTCTTTCATGAAGGCGAGCCACTCGGCATTGGTGACGAGGTTGCGGGCGAGTTTTACCGGACCCACCAGCGCGCGATGCGCGGGTTTTTCGTTGTCGAAATGGAAGCTGTCGTCGGTGTGGCCCACGGTGTGGATGCCCTCGTTGAGGGTCACCCACGCGTCGCCGGTGTGCGTTGACGCCGGGAATTTCCAGGCGGCGTCGTAGGCCGGCGGAATCGGATTTTGCGCGAAGGCGTGCAGGATGTCGGTCAGCATCAGTTCCTGATGCTGCTGCTCGTGATTGAGACCGACTTCCACCAACGGCGCGATCGTCTTGAGGGCATCGTCGCCGGCCTCACGGAAGAATTTTACCACAGCCGCGTCGACATGCCTGCGGTAGGCGGTGATCTCATCCGCGCCGGGACGGGTCAGGTGGCCGCGCTGGTGACGGGCGTGGCGTGGGCCGGCGCTGACATAATAGGAATTGAACAAAAACGCATAATCCGGATGAAAGACCTTGTAACCTCTGCAGTGTTCGCCGAGCAAAAATTGCTCGAAGAACCAGGTGGTATGGGCGCGGTGCCATTTTGCCGGGCTTGCATCCGGCATCGACTGGATCAACTGATCTTCCGGGGTCAGCGGTGCGGCGCGGCGTTCGGTCTCGTTTCGCACCGCGAGATAGGCTTCCACCAGATCCTGGGCGAGGTTGCCGGAATCGGAAAATAATGACGGACAGGGGGTGGCAAGCGCGGCCACAACGGATGCTGGTTTCGTCACGGGTGTCTCCGGTTCGGGAGAGAACGTTGCTCTAGCGCCCCGGTTCCCCGGCAACGGTCCGTCCTAGATAGGGGTTCCGTTTCGGGAAAAAAGCCTCCTCGGGCTATGATATTGTTATCATCAGGCAATCAACGGCTTTGGGATAAATCCGCCGATCGAGCCCCGGCGCATGCCTGATGCCTCCCATTTTACTTTGGTTGTCCAAAGGTTTGGGGTACATATATGCCAGTGTCGGGATCAACGGGCCGATGGCCGCCGAAAGGGTGTGCCGCAAAAGGAAGTGAATATGAGCATCGAACAATTTATCGACAGCGAAGTGAAGTCGAACGACGTCGTGTTGTTTATGAAGGGAACGCCGCAGTTTCCCCAGTGCGGTTTTTCCGGGCAGGTGGTGCAGATCCTCGATCATATCGGGGTCGGCTATAAGGGCCTCAACGTGCTGGAATCGGCCGACTTGCGCAACGGCATCAAGACCTATTCCAACTGGCCGACCATTCCGCAGCTCTATGTCAAGGGCGAGTTCGTCGGTGGCTGCGACATCATCCGCGAGATGTTCCAGGCCGGCGAACTGCAACAGTTGTTGGCCGACAAGGGCGTCACGGTCGCGGCCCCAGCCTCCGCCTGAGTTTTATGGCGCGCCAGGTCGGCACGGCGCGGCTCGAGGTCATCGTTGCCGACATCACGACCTTACGCGTTGACGCCATCGTCAACGCCGCAAACACTTCCCTACTTGGCGGAGGTGGCGTCGATGGCGCCATCCATCGCGCGGCCGGGCCCGAGCTGTCAGCCGAATGCCGCGCGCTCCACGGTTGCAAGACCGGGGACGCCAAAATCACCAACGGATATCGGCTGCCGGCGCGGCATGTGATTCATGCCGTGGGCCCGGTTTGGCATGGCAGCAGCCACGGCGAAGATCAGGCGCTGGAATCGTGTTATCGCCGCGCCATTGAGCTGTGCCAGACCCATGGCCTTGCCGCCGTCGCCTTTCCCGCGATTTCCACGGGCATTTACCGTTTCCCCGCCGACCGCGCCGCGGGCATCGCGGTCTCGACGACGGTTGACGCGCTGGCCGCGGCCCCTTCGGTTACCCGCGTGATCTTCTGCTGCTTCTCGAATGACAGCGCTGCCCTGCACACCCAGGCGCTTGCCGGCGTCGGCAGCCCTTGTGCCGATTGAGCCGGCCGCTACACTCCCATCGAATTTTCCTTGGGAGGGGATATGAGTTCACATCACATGTTGCGGTCGCTTTTTGGTGCGGCGCTATTGACGATTATGGCGGCGCCGTCTGTCCGCGCGGAAGGCACTTTTGATATTCCGCCCGGCGCGCATTTCAATCCGCAAAAGCTCGAGCGCGTCGGCGATTACCTGCGCGAGCAAGTCGCGAACGGCAAAATCCCGGGCGCGATCCTCCTGATCCAGCAGCACGGCAAGCCGGTCTATCATGAGTTCTTCGGCGTCCGCGACGTCGCGAGCAAATTGCCGATGACGGACGATACCATCTTCCGCCTGTTCTCGATGAGCAAGCCCATCACCAGTGTGGTGGCGATGCAGTTGATCGAGGAAGGCAAATTTCGCCTCGACGATCCCGTGGCAAAATACATTCCCTCCTTCGCCAACGTCAAAGTCGGCGTTGAGAAGAAGGCGGAAGACGGCACGCCGGCGCTTGAACTGGTGCCGCCGAACCGGCCGCCCACCATTCTCGACCTGATGCGCCAGACCTCGGGCATTACCTATGGATTTTACGGCTCCAGCCTGGTCCGCAAGACCTACGCCAAGGCCGATATCTATGCGGGCGATTTCGACAATGCCGAATTCGCCGAGCGGATCGCAAAGCTGCCGTTGGCCGAGCAACCGGGCACGCTGTGGGACTACGGCCACTCCACGGACATCCTCGGGCGAATCATGGAACTGGTATCGGGAAAATCCCTGCTCGGGATCGAGCGCGAAAAGCTGCTCGGCCCGCTCGGCATGCCCGGGACCGCCTTTTATGTGACTGATCCCGAGAAGAAGCCGTTGATCGCCAAGCCGATGCCGAACGACAGCGACTTCCGGGTCGGGTTCACGGCCTATGCCGACGTCCCGATGAAATGGGAATCCGGCGGCGGCGGCATGGTCTCGACTATGGCCGACCTCGCCCGCTTCGCGCAGATGATACTCAACGGCGGCAAACTCGACGGCAAGCGATATCTCAAGCCAGAGACGTTCAAGCAGATGACGACGGACCAGGTCGGCCCCGGCTCCGGCGTCGGCCGCGACTATTTCTATTTCCCCGGCGACGGGTTCGGTTTCGGGCTCGGTTTCGGCGTACGCACCGATCCCGGCAATGCAAAACCGCCGCCTGCGGGATCGCTCGGCGAATTGAAATGGGATGGCGCCAGCGGCTGCTATTTCGTGATCGACCCCAAACAGGACATGTTTTTCGTGTTGCTGGAGCAGACGCCCTCGCAGCGCCAGATCATCCAGCCGGCGGTCAAGAAGCTGATCTATGAAGCGATGGAGAACTGACGGATTTTTGCGCGGGCGCGGCCTCGCGGCGGCGCTTGCGCTTCTCCTTGTCGCGTTCGCCGCCGCCCGGCCTGGCACCGGCCGGGCCGAATCGCCGGCCCGAATTTCGGCAAACTTCTCATCCGCAGGGCTGCAGCGCGTCGGCGATTATCTCCGCAACGAAGTTGCGGAAGGCAGGATCCCCGGCGCGGTCCTCCTGATCCAGCAACACGGCCATCCCGTCTATTTCGAAAATTTCGGCGTGCGCGACGTCGCGACCAGGCTGCCGATGACGGCGGACACCATCTTCCGGCTTTATTCGATGTCGAAACCCGTGACGTCGGTCGCCGCGATGATGCTGGTCGAGGACGGCAAGCTTGCGCTTGACGATCCCGTTTCAAAATACATCCCCGATTTCGCCGGCGTGAAAGTCGGTGTCGAGAAACCGGATGAAAGCGGCAAGCCGGCGCTCGCGCTCGAGCCGCTCAAGCGCGGAATCACGATCGAAGATCTGCTGCGCCACACCTCGGGGCTCACCTATGGATTTTACGGCGACAGCGCGGTGCGAAAGCTCTATGCGAGTTCCGGGCTGTTTGATGGCGATTTCGATAATGCCGTTTTCGCCCAGCGCATCGCAAAACTGCCGCTCGCCGAACAGCCGGGGACGATGTGGGACTACGGCCATTCGACCGATGTGCTCGGCCGCGTCATCGAGGTGGTGTCGGGGCAATCCTTGTTCGGCTTCGAGAAGCAACGGCTGCTCGATCCGCTCGGGATGACCGAGACCGCGTTCTTCGTCGCGGATGAAGCGAAACGGCCGTTGATCGCCGAGCCGCTGCCCAACGATCGATTTGCAAGTGCGGGCATCGGGATCAGAGATCCGATGTTGCCGCGGCGCTGGGAATCCGGCGGCGCCGGCATGGTCGGGACGACAGGCGACTATGCGCATTTCCTGCAAATGCTGCTGAACGGCGGCACCTTTGGCGACAGGCGCTATCTCAAATCCGGGACCATCGCGCTGATGACATCGGACCACATTGGGCCGGAGACCAAGATCGCGCGCGATTATTTCTACTTTCCAGGCCCCGACAGCGGCTTTGGCCTCGGCTTCGCGGTGCGCACCTCGCAATCGGATGCGTTATTGCCGCTTGGCGAATATCGCTGGGACGGCGTCGGCGGCACATTCTTCTTTGTCGATCCCAGGGATGATATGTTCGTGATCTGCATGATGCAGTCGCCCTCGCAGCGTGGACGGATCCAAACCGAGCTGAAGGCTCTGGTGTATCAGGCGCTGCGGAATTGACCGGGTTACTACTCGTCTTCGACCGGCTCGGCGACAAGCCTTACGCCGAACGAGTTGATTACCTTTCGGACCGTTTCAAATTCGGGTTTCGATGTTCCGCTGAATGATTTGTACAAGCTCTCACGGGAAAGACCTGTCTCTTTCGAGACGTTGGTCATGCCCTTTGCTCTCGCAACAGTATCCAGGGCGGCGCAAATGTAGGCTGCGTCGTCGGTTGCGAGCGCCTCAGTCAGATAGGCCGCGATAGCTTCCGGCGTCTTAAGATAATCGGCTGCATCGAATTTTGAAATTTTTACCATTAAGCGTTCCTCTCATAGTTCGGCAGCTATTTTCTTCGCCCGCTTGATGTCCTTCACCTGTGTGGACTTATCGCCACCGCACAAGAGAAGGATGACGGCTTTGTCGGTTTGCTTGAAGTAGGTAACCCGGGCCATAGGGCACTCGCATTTCGCTGATGCCATCTCTTACCGGCTTCACATCGCCGGGATTGCCGAGGCCGAGCCGCTCAATGCGCGAGGCAATTTTCGCTTTGGCCCTTTGATCGGCGAGACGCGACAGCCATTCGTCGAATACTTCGGTCTTTTGAACCTCAAGCATTATGTATCTTATAGGATACAGCATACTAGCGTCAATAGCGCAATGTCAAAAGATTTCCCTAACGCAATCGGCGTTGGCCTAGTGCCCCCGCACGATCCGAAGGGAAGCCTTCGCTGCGCTAAGCTCCCCGCACAATCTCCCGCACCAATCCGACCGTCTCCTCGATCATCTCAGCGGTGACATCGAGATGCGTGCACGCACGTATCCGGCCGTCCATCATGGCGAGCAGCACGCCGCGCTGGCGTAAAGCGCCGACCATCTTTTCGCCGCTGACGCCTGCACCGTCGGGGATAAAGAACACCAGGTTGGTTTCGGGCTGCTGCACCTCGATGCCTGCGATCTGCGCCAGCCCGCGCGTCAGCGCGCGGGCGTTGGCGTGATCGTCCGCCAGCCGGTCGACATGATGGTCGAGCGCGTGAACGCAAGCCGCCGCGCAAATGCCCGCCTGGCGCATCGAACCGCCCAGCCGTTGTTTCCAGCGCCAGACCTCGTCGATGAAGTCGCGGGAGCCGGCGATGACGGCGCCGACCGGCGCGCCCAGCCCCTTGGAAAAATCGATCCAGGCGGAATCCCAGCCTGCCACCATGTCGCGCGCAGCTATTCCGGTCGCGACGGTGGCATTGAGCAGCCGCGCGCCGTCCATGTGGGTGGCGAGCCCGTTGTCTCCTGCGATTTTGGCGACCTCGTCGAGCGCGGCTTTTTTCCAGATCGTGCCGCCGCCGATATTGGCGGTCTGCTCGACGCTGACCAGGGTCTGCGGCGGCTGGTAGCGGGTGCGAGGGTGCAGCGCTTTGCGAAACGTGTCGGGCGAGAATTGCCCGTCGGGGCCCGGGAGCGGCATGATCTGGAAACCGCCGACCGCCGCATGCGCGCCGCCCTCGCGGGCGATGATGTGCGCGGTCTCATGCGCCAAAATCTCGTCGCCGGGCCGGCAATGCACCAGCGTCGCCACGACGTTGCACATGGTGCCGGAGGGCAGGAACACCGCGGCTTGCTTGCCGAGCAGATCGGCCACGCGCTCGCACAGCAAATTCACGGTCGGGTCATCGCCGATCTGCTCGTCGCCGACCTCGGCCCGCGCGATCGCCTCGCGCATCGCCGGTGTCGGGTGGGTCTGGGTATCAGACAGAAGATTGATGCGGATCGGCGTCGCCTTGGGATCGCGTGGGGGAGGGGTGTAGGTCATGGCGGGGGGTCCTTCGGATTTGTCATTCCGGGATGGTCCGAAGGACCAGACCCGAAATCTCGAGATTCCGGGTTCGCGTCTTCGACGCGCCCCGGAATGACTCTTCTACAGAAACAAAAAGGCCCCGGCAAAACCGGGGCCCTTCGATTGCGCGCGCCGCTGGCAAAAATCAGCGCGAATAGAATTCGACGATCAGATGCGGCTCCATCTGGACCGCGAACGGCACATCGGAGAGCGCGGGGATGCGGGCGAACTTCGCCGTCATCTTGGAGTGATCGACTTCGAGGAAATCGGGCACGTCGCGCTCGGCAAGCTGGACCGCTTCCAGCACGGGGGTGAGCTGCTTTGAGGATTCCTTGACCTCGATCACATCGCCGACCTTCAATTTGAAGCTTGCGATGTTGACACGGCGGCCGTTCACCTTGATGTGGCCGTGGTTGATGAACTGGCGCGCGGCGAACATCGTGGCGACGAACTTGGCGCGATAGACGATGGTGTCGAGGCGGCGCTCGAGCAGGCCGATCAGGTTTTCACCGGTATCGCCCTTCATCCGGCCGGCCTCGACATAGATGCCGTGGAACTGGCGTTCGGAAATGTTGGCGTAGTAACCCTTCAGCTTCTGCTTGGCGCGCAGCTGCACGCCGAAGTCAGAGAGTTTGCCCTTGCGGCGCTGGCCGTGCTGGCCGGGGCCGTATTCCCTGCGGTTCACGGGGCTCTTCGGGCGGCCCCAGATATTCTGGCCCATACGGCGATCGATCTTGTATTTCGCCTCACTGCGCTTTGTCATCGCGTCCTCTTTGAAGTGTTTGAGTTTTGAGGAAACGCGCCCTCCTGTGCGCCGGGAATTTCCCGGAGCCGACAGGTCCAACCCCCAAAAGCTTGAAGGGACGGACCACGGGTCGCGAAACGCATCGCGGGCCGAAACCGGCCCGCGAGCAGGGGGGTTCTAGGGAGAAACGGCTGTGGTGTCAACGAAAAGGGCGTCAGGTCGCGACCGCGCGCACCGGTTTGGGGTCGGCCTGTTGCCGATGGCTGCGCAATTCGGCTGATATTTCGGTGTTCAGCACCTGTTCCAGCCGGGTCAGGGCCTTGGCGATCAGGGCCGCGTCGGCGATCCGATGATCCCAGCGGATCACGACATCGATGGTCTGGTCCGGTTCCACCAGGCCATAGCTGAGGATAAACGGCCCCGGGCTCAGCGCGTGAAGTTCGCCGCCGCCATAGGCCGCCACCGACGTCACCCCAAAGCTGCCGAAATAATTGGCGCGCTGGCGCCCGAAATTCAGCCCGATCAGCCAGATCAGGCGGCGCAGCGGCAACGGCAGCCTCGTGGCCATCAATATTTTGCGGAACGCCGGCACCTCGGCGATCGGCGCGTGCTTGGCGTGCCGGATCTGCGCGTCGACCTCGGCCAGCGGCAGTTCGTCCGCCGCGGGCACCTTTTGCGGCAGCACGCAGTCCTGGCCGTCTTCGACGCGGGCAATCGCGACCATCGCGACGCTGCGCGGCAGCTCATAGAAACTCGGCCACGGCCATTTGGTGTAGAGCGTGCGCAGCACCGGCTCGTCTTTCGCCACCAGCGAGAACGCCTTGACGAAGATCGCCGCCCAGCCGGGCGGCTGCGCGGCCAGCGCACGGGCTTCCAGCAGTTGACGGATGTCGAGAGGGCGCGCGAGCGAGACAAAGGGCACGCGGATCGAGGCGTGCATGAGGTCGGCGACAAGGCGGCGCGGCAGTGAGATTTTTCGAACCGTTCCGCGCATCGTTCCACTCAAGTTCCCGCAACATCAAACCGGCTGACCGGAGCGGCCTTCCGGTAAGTCCCCATCTAGCACGATCCGGCAGGTTTGAGGCCAGATGGTTGTTGGATTTGAGGCGCCGGCCGGGCGAGCGGATGGCGCCGGAATATTCCACAAATCCCAGTCTTTTCAGCAACTTGTGTCAGAGGCGAAGTTCGTATCAGCGCTTGATCCCCTCAAAGCTCGCAGCGATCCCGCGCTGAAACAGCGACCAGTCGAAGCCGAGCGCCAGCGCCAGATAGCCGCGGTCGATCATCTGATTGGCTTGTGCCGCGGTCCGCGCCACCCCGCCGATCGGCACGCCGCTCTTGAGGATGCCTTTTTCGGCGCGCGCCATCAGCGCCTGCACGTCGGGATCTTCGATGCGGCCGCGCTTGTCGATGGAGGTCGCGAGGTCGCCGGGCCCGATCACCGCGAGGTCGATTCCGGGCGTCGCCATGATCTCGTCGATGTGCTCGACCGCCTCGACATGCTCGATGGTGATCATGCAGATCATGTCGTCGTCGGCGGTCGCCATGTAATCGGGCATCGACACGCCCCAGCGGAATGGCGCGTGGAACGGTCCCCACAGCCGGTCGCCGCGCGGCGGATAGCGCACGCTGCGCACCGCCTTTTCGGCGTCCGCGCGGCTGCAGATCATCGGAAAATTGATGCCGAGCGCGCCGATATCCATCGGCGCTTTGGCGAGCCATGGCTCGTTGGCGGCGATCCGCACCATCGGCACGCAAGGCGTGCCCGAGGTGGCCGTGATCATCGCATGCGCGGAACCAAGATCGATCGGACCATGCTCGAGATCGACGATGATCCAGTCGAGCCCGGAACGGGCCATGATCTGTACGGTCTGAAGGCTTGGAATGGTCGCGATCGCGCCGAAGGTGGGACGTCCCTCCCGCCATAGCTTGCGCAAACGGTTGAGGGGGGCGGGGCTTGCAGAGGTCAATTGCAAAACTCCGTTGGGTTCGGCAGCGTTGGCTTGACTGGATACGACGGCGTTGCCGACACCCGTTGACCCGACTGGTTTGTATACCGGAAATCTACGCGCTCCGATCGTTCCTCGCAATAACCGCTCTCATCGCAGACATAAATTCTCGATCTCGCGGCGCGATGCGCCCGAGCTTTGCGTCGATTTCCACCCCCTGAAAAGAACAAGAGGGCGCAGGGAAAGCCGGGTGCGCGCTGCACCCGCGGTCTCGTGTGCAAAAATGCACAAAAAAACGCACACGAGCATACAGGTTCAGCGGAGGCAATCCGGCTTTCCCTGCGCGGTGGTTTACCAGCTTATTCCGTGCTCTCCCCGGTGACCGGGCTTTCTTGCCACCGTCATCCCCGAGAAGCTTGCTTCTCAAGAACTTGACGCCAGCGTCGGGGCGCCAGGACCACACGGCTTCGCCGTCCGCGACAACAGCGTTCGTCATTCGCCGCTCTTGCGTCCACCGCATCCCACCGCGCGTTCGTGACGATCGCGACCCGCCCCTCTCATCGGGTGAGACGGCCGGATTCAAATCACTGATTTGCGCGACGGCGAAAGTGGAATATTTTTCGCAGCGGGGCTGGACAGGTTTTTGAGTGATTTGCCCGTCGGGTTGTTTTGTCGCAGCCGGGTTGCGAGATTGTGCTTGCGCGCGAGGCGAAGCAGTCGGCGGGTTGCACGAGCGTCTTGCCGACATCGCAGGAACGAGAGCCAAAGTCAGCTACGGGTGTGCGCCGTGATAAGGCGGCGCTTTCCAGTGGGTGCGAACCCCACCCGGCAACCGCTCCAGCCGGAAGCAATCGGAGCAGTCATGGAGGCAACGAAGTGGCTGAAGCCTTCGATTAGCGTGTCACGAATTGGTGACAGCGCGAGTGTGCAGGCCGTAACGCGAGTGAACGCTGAGCAATCCTCGAAAAGGACAATGCGCAGGCCGACCCGACAACCCTTTCGGGGAAGGCTGATACGGCTGGGTGAAGCAGAGCGAAGAGTACGCCCAGCCGCTGCGCCGGGGTAGTGGCGACAGCATGTACACAA
>Ga0185299_10000381_pt1 | contig 127144 bp, 113 predicted proteins | sample PaiPotPPA55metaG_FD_128002 | JGI IMG/M metagenome (GOLD analysis project Ga0185299, IMG submission 128002) | Iron sulfur acid spring bacterial and archeal communities from Banff, Canada, to study Microbial Dark Matter (Phase II) - Paint Pots PPA... ... | reverse complement strand
CAGAAAGTCCTGTTCCGGATGGTACCCACGGTAACTCTTGCCCATGACGCATTATCACATCACGCACTACTCCTGTCCCTCTTCATCCAGAGTCAAATGACTATTTCTCGGACAGGCTCCTAGTTTGACATTCATTCGCGGTGTCGAAGGCAAACCAAGTCTCCCACTTCGATAGTGGGGAGTCGCGCTTAATCGGGCCGGTTCTGCTCGTTAAGGGCGGCACCATCAAGTACCAGCCAACCAGGGCGAGCGCGGCGGCGCGGCGGAGCATTCTAGGAGAACTTTCACTCACCTTTGCGCAACCTGGCCGGGAGGGCAAGGAGATTTCGTATCGGCTCCCAGAACAAGACGAGCGCCAGGACGAATCCTATGTCGAACACCCAGTCATAGAACGCGAGATTCCCGTCGCTCCGTCGGCTGCCCTTACCATGAGCAAAACAGACACGATAGCGAGCGCGTATCGGCATCCTCTCTCCTTCATGATCGCAAAGAAGACGCGAGAGACCACATGTCGGAATTTTCGTGGCGACCCGTCGTTTTCTGCCATCTCTGTTCTCGTTTCGAAGGTAAGCGGGCGGCTGGCACTTTAGCCGCGCTCGACGATGCCGCCCGAGCCGTCAAAACCCGACCGTGGCCCGCCCGCCGCGCCCGGCCGAGCTTTCTGAAGAGGGTACGCCACTTCTCAATCTGGCGCGACGCCTCATGCCTGCGGGCTCGACACCTGTGGCCGTTGCGCGCGTGATGCCGCGACGCGGATAATCGCAGTGGGCCAATGAGACGCCGGGAAGAAAGCCGGCCACGCGTCGTGGCCTTCCTCGAGGAAGTGGAAGAAAATTTGGCTAATGGTTCCGCACCCTGACAAGTACCAATCGAGAGAAATCCGCAGAGCGATTCAAGCGCTGTTGATGGCGGCGTGGGATCCATTCGGTGTGCGAGGCTTATCTGGCTCAGAAGGCGAGTACGATTCATTTGTGGGCGGCGTATATCTTTTGCTCGCGCAAGAGGATGTCAGCGCAGAGCTGATCGAGGCTCATCTTATAGACGCGGCCACAGGCCGATTGCAGCTTCGGCGAACTGCAAGGATCGAGGAAGCCTCGGCCCGGGTGCCTCAAAGCTCATGGAGCTTCGCTCGCAATTCCAACTTCACTGAGGCTCAACAGCGCGTGGCTGATCGTGACGATCGCGGAGGGTTGATCAATATCGAGGAGCGATCGATTGTGCGCGTTGTTCTGCTCGGGATTCTAGGCGCGGTCGCCCTGGCAGCGCCGGCGTGGGCGCAGACGTGTCCGGGCCCGAGCAACCCGATCCGCGACTACACCACCGTCGATAACCGGCGCGGCCCGGGCGTCGATATGTACGTGTTCTGCGGACATCAGGCCTTGATCGCATCGGAAGTAGCCGGTTACCGCGACATGCACGTCGACGCCGGACCCGCGGCCGACGTCGGCGATCCCGACTATGCGCGCTGCCGCGCCCGGCGATCGTGGGCGAAGCGTACGAGCATCCCGACACTCACGCGGCGTGATGTTCGCGTGGGAGCGCGACGCCTGCATGCAACACCGTGGGTTCGTTCTGGGCCTCGCGCCGCTAGATGAGCACAAGCCGCTGCCGATAGACGGCATCTTCATCCAGCGCGGCTTTCACTTCCGCCTTATGCATTCGCTGCAACGCCATCCAGTCCATCAGTTTTTGTAATTCGCGGAGAATCGCCCGAAATCCGCGCGTGAGCGCGCAGTCGGACTCGACCGCGCGCTGAGCGCCAAGCCTGTGCGCCACGGCCTCACGCCGTGAGAGCTCAGGCGCCGGCGCATGAGCGCGCCCGCGTTCTGCCGCTCCTGGGAGCAACTCCAGTAACGACACGGCGCGACGCACGCTCGCCGAATTGCGCCGCGAACTGGAGTCGCTGGTCGAGCTGTTGCAGTGCTAAGAATTCCGATCGATTCGGCGCGCTTTTGGTGTTTCCACGAGTGACCAAGTGACCCCGCCATCTGACGTAGAAAAGAGACGAGCGGCAGAAAGCATCCAACCTCGCTTCGCGTCTGCGAAACTCAACTGGTCCGCTGTTACCCACTTCACGACCTTCTGACGGGTGAACTGGGTAACATCATTGCTCGTACGGCTGTTGTGAGCGATCGCCCATAGAATTAGCTGGTTATCCGAGACATTGGCGACCATCCAGACCGATCCGGACATGGTCGATACAACCTTCTGCCCTATCGACGATTCCCTGAGATCTCCGAGAATCCGATCTGGCTTCCACGTAAAGCCTCTGTCCTCCGTCTCGAACAATACCGCTTCGGAATTCGTGTTCGGCGCGGAATAGGTGACTGGCAAGAACCCATGCTTAGCGTCACTGAATGTGGGGACATCATAGGTCGCATAAGCCGCGAGACCTGTTTCCCCTGGAGCGTTTAATTCAAGCTGCTGCCAGCTACGTCCCCCGTTGTGCGAAACGTACAGCTTTTCTCCCGGGCCTCCGACCAACCAGACATCATTCGGACTTGCCGGCGCCAGGTCGCCCGCCACCCATGGAGAGGCCGGCAGCAATTTCCAGGTTTGGCCGCCATCCACCGTCATAAGGGTCGCTCCAAGTTGAAACGCCGAGCTACTCTGCACGTCCAGATTCATCCAGCCATGGAGGCCATCCGAGAAAGCGATACGGCCTTGACCGATCAGCGTCGCTCTATTCGTTGGAATCAAAGCTTCTGTGTTTACGCGCGACATTGACCAGCTCGCTCCGGCATTCGTGGTGGATGCGACCTCGAAACAAGCCGTGTCTTCGCGGGAAAAATCGAGCAGCACCCAACCGCGCTCAGGATCAAGAAAGAAGACTGATTCGATTCGTGCGGCAGGTTGCGCTGGCGGCGTGATGTCCTTCCAATTGGCTCCTGCATCAGTGGTCCGGAACAGCCGGCCTGTCCGTCCGCCCGGGAACGATACAGAGTCGATTGTTGCCCAACCAACATCGGCCGTCAGAAGCTTCATGGAATGAACTCGGCCCAGAACGATCAGAACCGCCGCGCTTGAAACGGGCACGTCTAACAATGTTGAGAGAAGGGTTATGAGCGCGATCCATAATAGGCTCTTTCGGAACGTAATCATCATTCGTGTCGACAGTATTGATTTGCGAAACGAGGGGATAGTGGCGGAGTGACGGCTCAAGAGTGGCGTGCGCCGGTCCGGGTTTCAGGGCACACGGCCGGGCCCTGGTGAACCGCGTAAGCGTTGTGCGATGGATCAGGTGTAAGCGCCGGAGAGAAAATCCCTCAGTGAAGCGGCCGGATGGACCGGCCGCGCCGGAGTAAAACTCCAGCACGAGATAGCCTTCAGCCTGGAGGGTTGAAGGCGGAGGGATGAAAGGCGTGACCGGCACGACCTCTTCGTCGTACTTCCCGTTCGCCAGCGCGAGCCATTTCGAATTGCTGGCGTCGACGCCGAGGCCGTGCCTCATTGCGCGCTCCGCGCCCGGCGCCAAGCCGAGCTGGGTGCCAATGCTAGCGCAGGCTTTGGCGAGCCGCTGCAGCGTCTCGAGCGCCGGGATCGCGTGCCCGAGTTCGTCGAGCAGGTCGTCGCCGTAGCGGGCGTTGATGTTGGCCAGGAGCGTTTCATGCTTGATCGTCAGGCCCGCATAGATCCGAAGAAGCGGCGCGTACCGGGGCTTGTCCAAAAACGTGGCGTCCTTTTTTCAGCCAACGTACGACACGGCGCACGCGCTCATCGCGCTTGCGCGCAGTGCGCGATGGGGTCCGCGATCGGGCTGGGGCCAGTTCGGTCACTTTCTCGTCGCTCATCGCTTCACCGACGCGGCCCCGCCTTTCTGCTGGCGTCGCGCCTGGCGCCGATCGCGCTTGGCTTCGGCCTTGGCCTTGCACTTCCAACCGGCACCAAAACCGGCACCAGACAATTCACGAGAATCTCCAAATCGCGTAAGCACTTGATTGTATTGGTGGGCGGTGCAGGTTTCGAACCTGCGACCCTCGGCTTGTAAGGCCGATGCTCTACCGCTGAGCTAACCGCCCCGCACTCGACGCGCACATACCAGTATATAAGTCGCACACCAGAGCTTGTCATTCCGAGCGAGCGTACAAACGAACGCCGCGCCCGGGCAGGCGCGGCGTCAATCGCAAACATGCTTTGCCGCGAGATCTTAAGCCGACGGTGAACTCGCCTGCGAGCCTCCGCCGGCGGCCGCCTCGTTGAGCGAATCCTTGAGCTGCTTGCCGGCGCGAAACTTGGCCGAGCGGCTGGCCGAAATCTGGATCGCCTCGCCGGTTTTCGGATTGCGCCCCACCCGTGAGGCCCGCTCCGAAACCGAGAACGTTCCGAAGCCCGAGATGTTGACGCGGTCTCCCTGCTTGAGGGCGGCGACAATGTCGTCGAGCAAGAGGTTGACCGCCTTTTCGGCCTCGGCCTTGTTCAGGTTAAGCTTATTGGCGAGCCCCTCGATTAGTTCGGCCTTTGTCATTTATCCGTCTACCCCCATCTCCTCCGGTTTTGTCAGGACGCGCCGCACCGGAGATGCGGCGCGCACCAATCTCTCCCGGCGAGCTTCTTTTAACGTTGCTCTCCGTTGCCGAGCCTCAGGACAAGTTGGTGGGCGAGGGAGGGATCGTCGGTTCGTCCTCCGCGTCGTCATCCACCAGCTCTTCCTTGCTCTCGGCCACCACGCCGTAGTTGAGCGCGGCCGGCTTGACCTTGAAGAAAGTTTCCGGGTCCGCCAGCACCAGGGCGTGCCGCAAGACCTCGTCCATGTGCTCGACCTGGATGAGCGTCACGTTTTTCAGAATCGGCGCCGGGATATCGTCCACGTCCTTGGCGTTTTCCTTGGGGATGAGCACGATCTTGACGCCGCCGCGATGGGCCGCGAGGATTTTCTCCTTGAGCCCGCCGATCGGCAACACACGCCCGCGGAGCGTGATCTCACCGGTCATCGCGAGGTCGTTGCGCACTGGCACGCGGCATAGCGCCGAGGCCAGCGCGGTTGCCAGCGTGATGCCGGCCGAGGGGCCGTCCTTGGGCGTTGCGCCCTCGGGAATGTGAATGTGGATGTCGATCTTCTGGTAGAAGTTCGGCGCGAGCCCGAGCGCGTCGGCGCGTGAGCGGATATACGAGAGAGCCGCGTGCGCGCTCTCCTGCATCACCTCGCCGAGCTGCCCGGTCACGGTCAGCTTGCCACGGCCGGGCACGATGGTGACTTCGACGCCGAGCAACTCACCGCCCATCTCGGTCCACGCCAAGCCCGTCGCCACGCCGATCTGCGGTTCGGTCTCCGCCATCCCATAGCGGAAGCGCGGCGGGCCGAGCTGCTTGGCCAGACTGGAGGCCGAAACGCGGACATGCGCGTTGCGATCGGTTTTGACCACCTCGACCGCGACCTTGCGGCAAATCGAGGCGATTTCGCGCTCGAGGTTGCGCACGCCGGCCTCGCGCGTGTAGAGCCGGACGATCTGCAGGATCGCCTGGTCGGAGAACTCGATGTTCTCCTCCTTGAGCCCGTTGGCCTCGCGCTGCTTTCGCACCAGGTAGCGCTTGGCGATATTGAGCTTCTCGGTCTCGGTGTAACCCGGGATGCGGATGATTTCCATCCGGTCCTGCAGCGGACGCGGGATGCGCTCGAGCGTGTTGGCGGTGGTGACGAACATCACCTTGGCCAAATCGTAATCGCAATCGAGATAGTGATCGTTGAAAGTGCAGTTCTGTTCAGGATCGAGCACTTCGAGCAGCGCGGAGGACGGGTCGCCGCGGAAGTCGGTCGACATCTTGTCGACCTCGTCGAGCAGCATCACGGGATTCCCCGAACTCGCCTTGCGCATCGACTGGATGATCTTGCCGGGCAGCGCGCCAATGTAGGTCCGGCGATGGCCGCGGACTTCCGCTTCGTCACGCACTCCGCCCAGCGACACGCGTACGAACTTGCGTCCGGTGGCGCGCGCGATCGATTTTCCGAGCGAGGTTTTGCCGACGCCCGGAGGACCGACCAGGCACAGAATCGGTCCCTTCATCTGGCCGACCAGGGTCTGCACCGCGAGGTATTCGAGGATGCGCTGCTTGACCTTTTCAAGCCCGTAGTGGTCTTCCTCGAGGATGCGCTCGGCTTCCTTGATGTCGAGCTTGTCTTCCGTGTATTCGAACCAGGGGAGCGCGAGGAACCAGTCGAGGTAGTTGCGGACCACGGTCGCCTCGGCCGACATCGGCGACATCATCTTTAGTTTCTTGATCTCGCGCTCGCATTTCTCGCGCGCCTCGGCCGGCATCTTCTTCTGGCGCAGCTTCTCTTCGAGCTCCTGGATCTCGTTTTTGAATTCGTCTTTCTCGCCCAATTCCTTCTGAATCGCCCGCATCTGCTCGTTGAGGTAGTACTCCTTCTGGGTCTTCTCCATCTGCTTCTTGACCCGGGAGCGGATGCGCTTTTCGACCTCCAGGATTTCCAGTTCGGAACGCATGTAACCGAGGATCTTCTCCAGCCGCTCGGCCGGATTGGCGCACTCCAGCAGCGCCTGCTTATCCTCGAGCTTGATGCCCAGATGCTCGACCAGCTTGTCGGCCAGGTAGGCCGGATCGTCAACCGCGGCGATCGAGGTCACCATCTCGGGCGGGATCTTCTTGTTCAGCCGGACGTAGTTGTCGAAAGTCGCGTTGACCGAACGGATCAGCGCCTCGACCTCGGTGGATCGCTCGCAGACCTCTTCGATCGGCTCGACTTCGACCTGAAAGTATTCTTGCTCGCCCGCGTAGCGCACGATCCGCGCGCGGCGCTTGCCCTCTAGCAGCGCCTTGACGGTGCCGTCGGGAAGCCGCAGCAACTGCACCACCACGCCGAGCGTGCCGGTGGCGTAGATGTCCTGCGGGCCCGGGTCGGAGACCTTGGCGTCCTTTTGCGCGACCAGCAGGATCGGCTGCTTGCGCGCCTCTGCGGCTTCCAGAGCCTTGATGGACTTCTGGCGACCGACGAAGATCGGATAAACCTGGTGCGGGAAGACGATCAGTTCGCGCAAGGGGAGGAGTGGAACAGTTTCACCCTGTCCGTCGCGGCCGTCTTTCTTATCGTTTTTGTCCTTGTCGTTACGAAAAAGCATCGGTTATCGATTCCTGCGGTTGTTCACGCGGTTTCGGCGGTCTTCTGATAGACCAGCAGTGGCTGTTCTTTCTGGGTGACCACCTCCTCGGAAATCAGAACCTCCTTAATGTTGGGTTGTGAGGGAATTTCGTACATCAAGTCCACCATGATCGCTTCCATTATAGCACGTAGGCCGCGGGCGCCCGACTTGCGCTTGAGCGCCTCGCGCGCGATCGCGCGCAGCGCCCCCTGGGTAAACTTAAGGTGGACATTCTCCATGTCAAACAATTTCTGGTACTGGCGCACCAGCGCGTTCTTGGGCTCGGTCAGAATCCGCACCAGCGCGTCCTCGTCGAGTTCGCCGAGCGTTGCGATTACCGGCAGGCGGCCGACGAACTCGGGGATCAATCCGAACTTGAGCAGGTCCTCGGGCTGCACTTCGTTGAGCAACTCGGAGACCGTCTTGGAATCGCGATGCGAGAGGTCGGCCCGAAAGCCCATCGTCTTGCCCGCGATGCGCCGGCGGATGATATCGTCGAGGCCCACGAACGCGCCGCCGCAGATGAACAGGATGTTCGTCGTGTCGACCTGCAGAAATTCCTGCTGCGGATGCTTGCGGCCGCCCTTGGGCGGGACGCTTGCCATCGTGCCCTCGACGATCTTGAGCAGCGCCTGCTGCACGCCTTCGCCCGAGACGTCGCGCGTGATCGAGGGGTTGTCGCCCTTGCGCGCGATCTTGTCGATCTCATCTATATAGACGATACCGCGCTGGCAGCGTTCAATATCGTAGTCGGCATTTTGCAGCAGCGACAGGATGATGTTCTCGACATCTTCGCCGACGTAGCCGGCCTCGGTCAGCGAGGTCGCATCCGCGATCGTGAACGGCACCTGCAGGAAGCGCGCGAGCGTTTGCGCCAGCAGCGTCTTGCCAACACCGGTCGGGCCGATCAGCAGGATGTTGGATTTTTGCAGTTCGACCTCGCCGGTGACCATCTGCGAGTCGATACGTTTATAGTGATTGTGCACCGCGACCGAGAGGATCTTCTTGGCCCGCTCCTGGCCGATCACGTACTGGTCGAGTACGCGCTTGATCTCGGCCGGCTTGGGCACCGCCGAGGTCTGGCTGAAGGCCTCTTCGCTGTCGGTTTCCTCCGCGATGATATCGTTGCAGAGGTCGATGCACTCGTCGCAGATATAAACCGTCGGGCCCGCAATCAGCTTGCGGACTTCATCCTGGCTCTTGCCGCAGAACGAGCAGACCAGGTTGCCCGAGCGGTCGTCATGCTTGGCCATTACTGCCTCCCGCCGCTCTTCACTTGGAGGACCCCCGCCTAACGATTACCTCATCGATCAGTCCGTATTCAACCGCCTGCTCGGGAGACATGAACATGTCGCGATCGGTGTCCTTTTCGATCTTGGCGATCTTTTGCCCCGAGTGGCGCACGAAGATGTTGTTGAGCTCTTCACGCATGCGCAAAATCTCGCGCGCCTGAATTTCCAGATCGACCGCCTGGCCCTGCGCGCCGCCGAGCGGCTGATGGATCATAATCCTTGAGTGCGGCAGTGCATAACGGCGACCCTTGTGGCCCGCCGTCAGCAGCACCGCTCCCATGCTCGCCGCCTGTCCCATGCACAGCGTCGAAACCGGAGGCTTGATGAATTGCATCGTGTCGTAAATCGCCAATCCCGCCGTGACCGAGCCGCCCGGCGAGTTGATGTAGAAGCTAATCTCTTTTTCCGGGTCCTCGGACTCCAGGAACAGGAACTGCGCGGTCACCAGGTTGGCGACGTCGTCGTTGACTTCAGTGCCGAGGAAAACGATGCGGTCCTTGAGCAGGCGAGAGTATATGTCGTAGGCGCGCTCGCCGCGGCCGGTCTGTTCGACGACGATCGGAACCAGACTGCTCATAAGACCCCGGCCCGCCGCGACCGGCGAAAATTTCTCCGTGCAGGCACCCCACGTAAAAGTCTATCCAGTTTGAGATAGCGCGGCAACCTGAAATCTGCGGCGTGCGGCTACGCTTGTGCACCCGAGGGCGCTTCGCCGGCCGCGTCGGCGGGTTCCGACTGCGCGCGCTCGAGCAGCGCGTCCAGCGCTTTCTCGCGCCGCATCGACTGTTTGAGCAGTGCGAGATGCTCCTCGTTGCGGTAATGCTCGGCCACCCGGTCGCGCTCGCGTCCGGAGCTGCGCGTCACCAGATGCGCGACGCGTGCGGCGATCTCGTCGTCGCTGACCTCGATTTTTTCCTGCTCGGCGATCGCGTCGACGATGAGCGAGCTGAGTGCGCGCTTGTGCGCCCGCGTCCGAATCTCGTCCGTGCTGTTGCGCACCCGCTCGGCCGCGGCCTCGCGCGACATCCCGGCGCCAACCAGCGCTCCGGTCATCTCGGATTCCATCAGCTCGCGCTCGCGATCGTCGAGCGACTGCGGCACCTCGACCGGGTTGCGCTCGATCACGAGGTCGAGCAGTCCCTGACGCGCCCGCAGGTCGGCCTCCTCGCTCGCGCGCTGCATCAGCTGCTCGCGCACCTTGTCCCGCAACTCGTCCAGCGAGCCGACGTCGCCCAGGTCCTTGGCGAATTCGTCGTCGAGCGCGGGCAATACCTTGGTGTAGATTTCCTTGGCCGACGCGCGCCACTCCACGGTCTTGCCGGCAAGATCTTTTTCGGCGTAGTCGGCCGCGTAGCTGCGGGTCGCGTGCGCCGGTTGGCCGACTTCGGCCCCGGCCAGCACTTCGTCGAGTCCATGGGCGAGCCGTTCGGAGGAAACCTCCAGGATGCGCTGTGCGATCTTGGCGCCTTCCAGCGGCTTGCCGTCGACGAAGCCCTCGATCTCCGCCAGCACCAGGTCGCCGCGCTCGATCCGGGTGCGATCCTCGACCTTCTTGAGCGTGGCCGAGCGCTCGCGCAGGTCTTCGAGCGTCTTTTGCACCTCGTCGTCCCTGACCTCGACCTGCGGCCGCGGCACGCGCAGACCCTGGTAGTCGCGGACCACAATTTCGGGGCGGAGATCGAAGGTCGCGCTGAAGCGCAGCGCCTTGGCGAGGTCGCTCTCCTCGGTGACGATTTCGGGCGGCAACAGGGGCTTTAAGTTCTGCTCCTCCAGCGCCTTGTCGGTGTATTCCTTGATCAGCTTCTGCACGATCTCGCCGCGGACCCGGTCGCCGAACAGGCGCTCGAGCATCGTGCGCGGCGCATGGCCGGGGCGAAAGCCCTTGAGCACCACGTTGCGGCGCAGATCGTTGTAGGCGCGGTCGAGTTCGGTCTTGATCTCGGCCGGTTCGAGTTCGATGGTCAGTTTGCGCCGAAGCGCCGAAGGGCTCTCAAGATTAACATTCATAGTTGGTGTCGGAAGGTTTAGCTAAACACATGCCGCACCGCACAATCAATCGTACGCGGATAGAAAGCTGTGGCAAATACGGCCATATGAGTCCCGCGAGCCAGCGTCGGCCGGCATCCGTAACGGTGCCGCAGCGATGATATATCGTTTGCGCCAACAATTTACGACGACAATTTACAAGCTGACAATTTACGACGACAATTTGCGATTTGATGATTAAGATCTCGTAAAGATCTGAAGGACGCGATGGCTAGACATAAAGCTGGAGAATCCCTAGACTCCCTCGGTTGATCCAAGTAACTAACCGACGTAGGCTGCTGGCCCTCAGAAAACAGCCACCGCGACCGGTCTTTCATCCCGGCGCTGGTGAAGAATCGTCAAATTTCAGGAGACCGAGACTCAGATGAGCGAAGCTAATATTGTTCTGCCGCACCTAACCGGCAATCAGCTGGTAATCCTATGGGCGGTGCTGGCCTCCGCACTGGTCGCACTGCTCTATGGCTGGTCGCTGGCGCGAACCGTGATTGCCGCCAGCCCCGGCGCCAAGTCGATGACCGACGTCGCCGACGCGATCGAGGACGGCGCGATGGCCTACTTAAGGCGCCAGGTCAGAACCATGATCTGGTTCGTAATCGTGATCGCGCTCGCCCTCTTTTTCATGTACCGCCACGTTTATCCGGGTAACCCTTCGCTCTCGTTCGGAATCGCGATCGCCTTCCTGATGGGCGTCAGCGCCTCCTACGGCGCCGGCTTCGTCGGGATGAAGCTCGCGGTCAAGGGTAACGTGCGCAGCGCCAACGCCGCGCTCACCAGCTTCAAGGACGCGATGGAGATCGCGTTCAAGGCCGGCGGCGTCTCGGGCATGTTCACGGTCGGTTTCGGCTTGCTCGGCGCGACCATCATCTTCCTGGTCTTCCAGGAAAACGCGATGAAGGTTTTGATAGGGTTCGGCTTCGGCGGCTCGCTGGCCGCGCTCTTCATGCGCGTGGGCGGCGGCATCTACACCAAGGCGGCCGACGTCGGCGGCGACCTGGTCGGCAAGGTCGAGGCCGGCATCCCCGAGGACGATCCGCGCAACGCCGCCACGATCGCGGACAACGTCGGCGATAATGTGGGCGATTGCGCCGGGATGGCGGCCGACGTGTTCGAGTCGTACGAAGTCACCCTGGTCGCGGCGATCATCCTCGCGGCATACGCGCTGAGCGAGAAAGATTTCACCGACCTTTACGGCGCGATGGCCGGCGCGTTCGCGATGAAGCTCATTATCTTTGCGCTCATCCTGCGCGCGGTCGGCGTGTTCTCCTCGATCCTCGGGATCATTGCGGTGCGCGTGCCGCCGGGCCAGATGCGCGATCCGATGCGCCCGATCAATATCGGCTACATGACTTCGGCGATCGCCTCGGTGATCGGCTTTTTCATCGTCAACTGGTTCTACCTCGCTGACCCGAAAACCGGCGCGACCGACTGGCGCTTCGCCTGGTGCGCCACGCTCGGCATCATTCTCGCCGTCGTTACCCTCTGGCTGACCAATTATTTCACCCATCCCGAGGGCGGCCCGGTCACCGAGACCGCCTACGCGGCGCGCACCGGCCCGGCAACGCTCATCCTGTCGGGCATGGCCGAGGGCCTGGAGTCCTCGGTGTGGGCGTTGATGTGTATCGTGGCGTGCATCGTCGGCGCGATGGTCATCTTCCATGGCTCGCTGGCGCTGCAGTTCTACGGAATCGCGCTCACCGGCCTGGGGCTGCTGACCACCACCGGGTTCATCCTGGCGATGGACACCTATGGACCGATCACCGACAACGCGCACGGCATCTTCGAGATGGGCGGCATCCATCAGGAAGAGGCTTCGCGCACGTTGTCGTGGATGGACGCGATCGGCAACACCACCAAGGCGCTGACCAAGGGCCTGGCGATCGCGACCGCGGTGATCGCGGCGGTATCGCTGTTCCGCTCCTTCATCGACGAGGCGCATCTCGGCGTGCTCGGCGTCCAGGTCAACATGCCGACCGTGTTCGTCGGCCTGATGATCGGCGGCGCGGTGCCGTTCCTGTTCAGCGCGTTCGCGATCAAGGCGGTGAGCCGCGCGGCCTACCAGGTGGTCTTCGAGGTGCGCCGCCAGTTCCGCGAGCATCCGGGGATCATGGAGTACAAGGAGAAGCCCGACTACGCGCGTTGCGTCGATATCGTCACCGCGACCGCGCAGAAGGAGTTGCTCGGTCCCGGCATACTCGCCGTGTTCGCGCCATTGATGGTCGGATTTGGACTTGACGCGGGGGCGCTCGGCGGGTTCCTCGCCGGCACCATCCTGACCGGGCAGTTGCTCGCGGTCTTCATGGCCAACGCCGGCGCCAACTGGGACAACGCCAAGAAGAAAGTCGAGGACGGCTTCCTCGGCGGCAAAGGCACCGAGGTCCACAAGGCGACCGTCGTCGGCGATACCGTCGGCGATCCCTTCAAGGACACGGCCGGCCCGGCGCTCAACCCGATGATCAAGGTGATGAACCTGGTCGGCATCCTCGCGGCGCCGTTCACTTCGATCGAGGTTTCCTTTAGCTGGACCAGGGTTTTGGTAACCGCGTTCTCGGTCCTGATGCTGGCGCTGGCGGTCGCGCTCTCCAAGCGTGGATCGATCGCAGAAGAGCAGGGCCAGGCGGGCCAGGCCAAGGCCGCCGCTTAGATCTCCGAGACCGCCGCGCTCTCGTAACGACGACAGAAGGCCGGGTGTCATCGACGCCCGGCCTTCTTTTTCACGGAGCCTCGCCCGCGCCCCGCCTGTGAGTGGACGCTAGCGGTCTTGATTGTCGCTCGCGATCGTGGTTTCCCTCTTTTACCTCGAATTCGGCTAAACATCCGCGAGTCCGCGGTCTCGACCAGAGCGCACGCCAGTGGCGAAATTTCTCCGCGTTGGTGTTCATCATTCGAATGTGGGCGGGTACACGTCCAAAGCATGGACAATTCGTCGGGTCGGCTCGACTGTGCTGTTGAAGTGGGGCTCGGTCGAAGTACGCGGAGCGGGCCATGGCAGACGGATCTACTGGGCGATTCGACCACGGCAAAAAACGCTTCGCTGTGGTTCGGAGAAGCGGGCGCGAGACTACGCGAAAAGAGCAATTGCGCGGCGGCGCGGCCATCGATATGAACAGCTGCTGGAAAGCGTACGTATCTGGAGACGTCCTGTGCAGCGGCGCGTCGAGCCCGGCCGCGTTCTTGCCACGGTCCTGTTTGTCGATATCGTCCGCTCGACCGAGAAAGCCGCGCGGCTGGGCGACCGTCGCTGGAACGAGGTGCTGAGTCACTATTACGCAGCGCTCCGCAGAGAGCTTCGAGCCTCCCAGGGAAGAGAAGTAGTCACTACCGGCGATGGAATGCTCGCCACTTTCCATCGGCGGCCAGGGGCAGCCAGGGCGATTCGATGCGCATCTGCGATGCGTCAGGCCGTCCGCACTCTCGGCCTGGAGATCAGGGCGGGCCTGCATGCGGGCGAGTGCGAACTGGTCGGAGATGCGGTCGGCGGTATCGCGGTTCACATAGGCGCGCGCGTCATGGCAAAAGCTGGCGCGGACGAAGTGCTGGTTTCGAGCACGGTCAAGGATCTGGTGGTCGGGTCGGGCATCAAATTCAAGGACCGCGGCGCCCATCGGCTCAGGGGCGTGCCAGAGGAATGGCGCTTGTACCGGGTCGAGTAGCCGGCGGAACGCATCCTGAGAGAGGATTCGACATGGAAATTGCGTGGATTGGAACCGGGATCATGGGCGCGCCGATGGCGCGCAACCTGATGCGCGCGGGCCATCGCCTGCGCCTGTATAACCGCACTGCCAAAAGAGCTGTGGCCCTTGCCGCCGAAGGCTCGGAAGTCATCGTCGCCGCCGACCCGGCCGCGGCGGCCGGCGGCGCCGAGGCGGTATTCATCATGGTGCCCGACACGCCCGACGTCGAAAGCGTTGCCGCGCGAATCGAACCGGCGCTGCACAAGGGCCAACTGGTGATCGACATGAGCACGATCGCGCCGGCCGCCGAGCGCGCGATCGCGGAGCGCCTGGCGAAGACCGGCGCGGAATACCTCGACGCTCCCGTCTCGGGCGGCGAGAGCGGCGCTATCGAGGGCACCCTCACGATCATGGTGGGCGGCGCCGAGGCGGCTTACCAGCGCGCGCTCCCGCTGTTCGCGAAGCTCGGCCGGCGCGTCACTCACATGGGGCCGCCGGGCGCGGGCCAGATGACCAAGCTCGCCAACCAGATCGCGGTCGCGCTGACGCTCGAGGCCGCGGTCGAAGCGCTGGCGCTCGCCGAGAGCGGTGGGTTGGACCGCGCGCGTGTGCTCGAGGCGATCGGCGCGGGCGCGGCGGGCTCATGGCAACTCGCCAACCTGGGTCCGAAGATAATCGCGAAGGACTGGCGTCCCGGCTTTTTCATCAAGCTCATCCGCAAGGACCTGCGCCTGGTGACTGACGCCGCGCGCGAGGGCGGCCTCGCGTTGCCGGGACTCGCGCTGATGCAATCGATGTTCAATGCGGCGGCCGCGTTCGGCCACGACCTCGACGGCACGCAGGCGGTCGCGGACGCGCTCGACAGATTGGCCCGCCTGAAGTAGTACGGGAACTGAACGCTCGATGGTGCGCCTCGATACGGCGCCAGGCTGGTTACGCAAAATCTTTTGGAGGATTCTCTCATGGCTACCGAACATCTGATCGCTGAGCGCCACGACGGCGTGCTCAACCTGACGCTCAATCAGCCCGACAAGCTCAACGCGCTGAGCGAAAAGATGATCGCCGGGCTGCTCGAAGAACTCGGACGCGCGGCGCAGGATGCCGAGGTCCGATGCGTTGTGCTGAGCGGCGCGGGCCGCGGCTTCTGCTCGGGCGGCGACGTGAGCCAGATGCGCGAACGCAACGAGGGCGGCAGTCCCGGCCCCACCGTTGAGCAGCGGATGACGAGCCTGCGCCGCGCCGAGGAAGTCAGCCTGATGCTCCATGAAATGCCCAAACCGACGATCGCGGCGATCAACGGCGCGGCGGCGGGCGCAGGACTGAGTATAGCGCTCGCCTGCGATCTCCGGATTGCCGCCGACTCCGCCCGCCTCATCACGGCCTTCGCGCGCGTGGGATTTTCCGGCGACTTCGGTGGCACCTGGCTGATGACGCGGCTGGTCGGACCGGCGCGCGCCAAGGAATTTTATTTTCTCGCCGATCCGATCGAGGCCAACCAGGCGCTCGCGCTCGGACTGGTCAATCGCGTGGTGCCGGCAGCGTCGCTGATGGCGGAGGCCGCGGCACTGGCTAAACGAATCGCCTCGGGACCGGCGATCGCCTACAGCTACATGAAGGCCAACATCAACGCCGCGCTCACGGCCGATTTTCGCACGCTGCTCGATCGCGAAGTGGTCGGTCAGACGCTCACCGGGCGCACCGAGGATCACAAGGAGGCGGTCCAGGCGTTCCTGGAAAAGCGCCAACCCACATTCAAGGGGCGCTGAGGAGGCTACGCTCGTAAGGTTGTAGATCATGCCTGTACTGAAGAAAGCCACTGTAATGCTGGTCGCGGCAGCGTTTTGCATGTGCACTAGCGCGCTCGCGCAGAGCGACCTCGAAGACGTCGGCAAAGTGAAGGATTACTACGCGGACTGGCTGTCCTCGATTCCCGGGGTCACAAATGTCGGGGTTGGCGAAGGGCCGGGCGGCGCCCCCGAGATCGAACTTCACGCGGATGTTATCACCGACCAGATGCGGCGGCTGCCGCATCAATTGAATGGCTTTCCGGTCCGCATCATCAAGGATCCTCGCAACCCTGACGATCCCGCCGAAACTTCTGGCGCGCAGGCGGCAGACGACCAAGGTGGGTCTCCAATGCGCGGGAACCCCGCGTCCGCGCCGAGCGCGACTGCGCCTTCGGGATCTACGACACCTGTAGAGCCGCCACCAAACCTGTAGTCAGAGGGGCGCTAACGCGGCGCGCGAGGCCTTGCCGCTATACAATCTCTCTCTCACGGTAAGAAGTGGCGGCGCCTACAGCCACAGCGTCGCGATCACTCCGATATGATCCGACCGCCAGAGCCACGTGCCGTCGCTCTCGCGATGCGGCCGGTCGGCGAATAGTCCCACTTCCGTGACCTCGGGAACGTGTCCGTTCGTCGGACGCATCATCAGGTAGTCGATACGCTGGTTGTGCGTTGCGCTTTCGGCATTGAGATCGATATCGTCGCGATCGTTCGTATAGCCGCTGCCGCTGCCGAAAGCTTCGTGCAGATCGATAAAGCCGGCACGCTTGAGGCTCGCAATAGTCTCCGAGTCGGGAACGTCGTTGAAATCTCCCGCCAGTATCACCGTGGTCGCGGGACCGCTGGCCGCCGACGCCCATCCGGCGAGCTCGCGCGCCTGCATGGTCCGCACCGGGACTCCATCGATGGATTCCGGACGGTCCGTCAAATGCGAAACATAGAAATCGAGCCCGACGCCGCCTCCCAATCGAAACCGCCGCCGGATCGCGATTCGGTCGTCCGGGAGGCGGTAGCAATGCCCCGCGACCTCGGTTGCCATTTCGACCTGCGCGCGATATTTGAGCGACTCGGCCGGGCCGTCGGCCTCGAGGCGGCTGAGCAGCGCGACGCCCTCGTCGAAAGAGAATTCATCGGCACTGGCGCCGTCGGCTATCGCGTAGTCGAGCCGGTATACCTCGCTGCCACAGAGCTGGTTGACGCGGGCCCGGATTGCCGCGCCGATGTCGCCCGAGCCGGTTGAGCGTACCACCTCCTGGAGCGCGGCGACGGCCGGGCGGTGCGCGGCGATGGAGTTGGCGATGAGCTCGCAGCGCCGTCGCAGATGACGGTACATCGGCAGATCATGAAAGATGTTGAGTGTGAGTATGGTGCACGCCGTGCGGGGCATTGATCTACGCTCCTTTGGGGCGCGGGCGGATTCGCGCCGGGTTCTCGGAGACCTGGAATCCCTGAAATTGGTGGAACTTCCGCCACCGACACGCGTTTTCGCCCGGGGCGCGGTCATGGCCCTGAGCTCCCTCGAAAATAATGCTTGCTTGAAACGCGCCTCTTGGCGATGATTGGGGTGATTCGGTTCAGCAATAGTTCAGACAACAATTCAGGCAATAGTTCAGGGTTGACGGGTAAGAGAATTCGATGCCCTCGAAGTTGCGCTTTGTGGTCGGGGCGGGCCTGATTGTGCTCGCGATCGGCTACCTCATCATCACGGCCGTCCGCAACACGTCCGAGTACTACCTCACGGTCAACGAAGTCGGCACCCGCCAGTCCCAACTGAGTGGCCAGATGCTGCGCGTGGCTGGACGAGTGAAGGCCGGCACGATTAGCTGGGATCCGGCGACACTGACGCTCGGCTTCGCGATGGTCTCGCCGCCCAATCCCGACGGCTCGCCGGTCAAACCCGTCGCCGCTGCGGAGCCGGCGGAGTTTCGCGTGGTCGCGCGCGGCGAGCCCAAGCCCGATATGTTCGCGGCCGGACGCGACGTGATCGTCGAGGGGCGGCTGGCTGCCGACGGCTCGATCGAGGCTCGCCAGGTGCTTACTTCGTGTCCGTCGAAATACGTTCCCAAGCAGCAGGCTAAGGGAAAGTGAAATGCCGCTCATAGGTCAACTCGCTCTCGCGCTCGCTCTGATCGTCGCAATCTACTCGATCGGCGCCAACCTGCTCGGTATCCGCCGGAACTCGCCCGACCTGTTGCTCAGCGCCCGCCACGCGCTGTGGGCGATGTGCGCGATGGTGACGGTGGCGGTCGCCGCGCTATGGACCGGCCTTCTAACCAGCGATTTCTCGTTGGAGTACGTCGCCTCGTACTCCAGCGTTACACTTCCGATTCAGTACAAGTTCGCGGCGCTATGGGGCGGGCAGCAGGGCTCGCTACTTTTTTGGACCTGGCTGCTTTCGATTTTCACCTCGATCGCGATCTTCCAGAACCGCCGGCGTAACCCCGAGATCACCCCGTGGGCCCTGATCGTGCTGGCTGGGGTCGCGATCTTCTTTCTCGGAATGCTGAATTTCGTCACCCGTCCGTTCGATCTGCTGGCGACCGTGCCGCCAGATGGCTCCGATCTCAACCCGCTGCTGCAGAACTACTGGATGGCGATCCATCCGCCGTCGCTCTACACCGGCTACGTCAGCGCGGCGGTGCCGTTCGCGTTCGCGTGCGGCGCGCTCGTCACCCGCAAGCTCGACGACGGATGGATTCGCACGACGCGGCGCTGGGCGATCTTCTCGTGGTTCTTTCTCACGCTCGGCAACCTGTTCGGCGCGCGCTGGGCCTACGAGGTCCTGGGCTGGGGCGGCTACTGGGCGTGGGACCCGGTCGAGAACGCGGCCTTCATGCCGTGGCTGGTGATGACGGCCTACCTGCACTCGGTGATGATCCAGGAGCGCAAGGACATGCTGAAGGTATGGAACCTCGCGCTTATCGGGATGGCTTTCATGCTCACGCTGTTCGGCACGTTTCTCACCCGCAGCGGCGTGATTTCCTCGGTGCATTCGTTCACGCAATCGGGCCTTGGGCCGTACTTCCTCACTTTCCTGATCGTGGTCGTCGCCGCGTACACGGCGCTGCTGATAAGCCGCGTCAGGGATTTGAAAAGCCCGGCCGAGTTCGAATCCTATCTCTCGCGTGAGGCCGCGTTTCTGTTCAATAACCTGATGCTGGTCGGAATTGCGTTCGCGGTCTTCTGGGGTACGGTCTTCCCGGTGATTTCGGAGGCGGTGCGCGGGGTCAAGATAACTGTCGGGCCGCCGTTCTTCGACAAAGTCAACGGGCCGCTCGCGCTCGGCCTGGTCTTCCTGATGGGCGTGGGGCCGCTGATTGCCTGGCGGCGCACTTCTCCGCAGACGCTGATGCGGACCTTCCTGGCGCCGCTGACGATGGGCGTCGGCGCGGGCGTGGTCGTGTTCGCGATGGGCCTCCGGCAATGGTACGTGCTGACGGCGCTTTCGCTGGCGGCGTTCGCGCTCGGCACCGTCGTCGTCGAGTTCCGCCGCGGCGTGAGCGCGCGGCGCCATCTGGTGCATGAAACGCCGGCGCGCGCGCTGGTCAATCTTGTGGCCAAGAACAACCGCCGTTACGGCGGCTACATCATCCACTTGGGAGTGGTCTTCGCCTTCATCGGAATCGTCGCCTCGTCGTTCTTCAGGACCGAGGTCAAACGCAGCGTGCGCGAGGGGCAGAGCTTCAATATCGGCGCGTATGAGATCACTTTCCTCGGACTGAAGGGGATCGAGACGGCGCATCTGGAGGACTTGCGCGCGCGCCTCGACGTGCGCAGCGGCGGCCGTGAGATCGCCACGATGGAGCCCGCCAGGCTCTTTTATAAACGTCCGCAACAGCCTGCCACGCGGGTTGCGATTCGCTCCACGCCGCTCGCCGACCTCTACGTCGTGCTGGCGGGCGTCGACGATCAGAGCGGGCTTGCCACCTTCGAGGTCTTCCTCACGCCGCTGGTTTTCTGGCTGTGGGCGGGCGGCCTGATGATGGCGATCGGCACGGTAGTCGTGATGTGGCCCAACGTGCGCGAGCGCGCCGCCATGGCCGCGGCGCTTGGCCGCGATGAGGCGCTCGGCGCCGAACCTGTGCCCGGAGGGGATTGAGCCGTTGAACGCCACAAGAAGATTCACCGCCGACTCGGCTTTGGTCAGGGCCTTAGCCGCGCTGGCACTGACGGCCGTTCTGATAGTGCCGCTGATGGTGCCGATGCGCGTCGCGCGTGCCGCCGCTACCAACCGGCAGGAGATAGCCGAGGGGCTGACCTGCCAGTGCGGATGCGGCTTGACGGTCGCCAATTGCAATCATCCGAATTGCAGCTTCTCGGTGCCGATGCGCGAGCATATCGACACGATGCTCGCACATGGGATGGGCCGCGCGCAGATAATCGCCTACTTCCGCAAGCAGTACGGCGAGAAGATTCTCTCCGCGCCGACCACGCAGGGCTTCAACCTGCTCGCCTGGACGATGCCCTTCGCGGCGCTGCTAGTGGGCGGCGGGCTGGTCGTCCTGATGATGGGCCGATGGCGTGGCGGACCGTCCTCGACCCCGCAATCGCGAAACGATTCAGGCTCGCGCGATTCCGACAATTCCAGCAAATCAGACAATTCCGGCAAACCAGATACCGCGCTCCGCGAGCGGTTGGAACGCGAACTGCGGGAGCGTCTTTAAGCCGTGCTCTATCTGGCCGCAGTGCTGATCGTCGCGAGCGTGGCGCTGTTCGTCGCCGCGCCCTTAGGCGGCGGCGCGCTCGCGACCCGGCGCGCCGGCCGCGACGCGGCCGAGGCCGAGCGGCTGGAACATGAGCGCGCGCTCGCGATGCAAGGGCTGCGCGAGCTGGAGTTCGATCGCGAGATGGGCAAGCTCTCTGACGCCGACTACGCATCGCTGCACGAGGGTCTGATGACGCGCGCGCTCGGCGCGAGCGCCGCGCTCGAGCGCCTGCACGGGACCCCAGCCGCGCCGGAGGCAGCCGCGGCAAGGCCGCGGCTCGTCAAATCCGGATTGACGGCGGCGCCGGCGGCCGGCGTCGCCTCAGCCGCCGCCACGGCTCCGCGCATCCGCTTATGCCCGCAATGCGGCCTCGAGGTCGCGGCGGCTAACTTCTGTAGCGAATGCGGTGCGCCGCTTTCCCTATCGGCGCGCGCCGCGGCGCGGGCCGAGCGATGACGGCCGCGCTTATCGAGGCGCGCTCCCTCGGCAAGAGTTTCGGTCCGACCCCGGTCCTGCGCGACGTGAACTTAAGCGTTGGGGCCGGTCGTGGCGCCGCTGTGATCGGCGCCAACGGCGCGGGAAAATCAACGCTCATCCGGCTGCTCGCCGGTCTCTCGGCGCCGACTCTCGGCGCCGCGCTGCTCTTCGGCGAGCCGGCACGATCGCTTAGGCCCGCGTCGCGCCGACGCGTCGGCTTGCTGAGCCATCAGAGCTTCGTCTATCCCAACCTGACCGCGCGCGAGAACCTGGAGTTCTACGCGACGCTCTACGGCGTCGAGGATGCTCGCGCGGTGGCTACCGAATGGCTGGAACGCGTCGCGCTCGGTGCCGCCGCCGAGGCGCGGGTGCGCGGGTTTTCGCGCGGGATGGAGCAGCGCCTTGCGCTCGCGCGTGCGATGCTCGCGCGGCCCGACGTGCTGTTGCTCGATGAGCCGTTCGCGGCGCTCGACGCCGACGGCGCCGCGCTCGCCGCGGCGCTGGTGGGCGAAACGATGGCCCGTGGATGCGCCGTGCTGGCTAGCGCGCATTCGGCAGGCGCATTCGAGGAAATGGGCTTTGCGGTCCTTATCCTGAGCCGCGGCAGGCTTGTGCGCGTGGAGCCGCCCGTCGCGCGGCAGAGCGCGGCGCGCCCGCCGCTCGCGCGGCAGGTTTCGTGACTATCGTGAGTTCGCGCGTGAAGTTCGCGAGACTCGTGAGATTTGCGTGAACTCCTTCGTTGCGGTACTGCGCAAGGACCTGATGCTCGAAGTGCGCGGCGGGCAGAGCACAGTCGCGCTTGGCGCGCTCTCGCTGCTGGTGCTGGTGGTGCTGGTGTTTGCTTTCAATCCCGGCGGCGGCGAACAGGGCGCCGAAGCCGCGGCCGGCGCGCTGTGGGTCGCGCTGGTTTTTTCGGGGATGCTGGGGGCGACGCGCGCGGTCAGTGCCGAGAACGAAAACGGCTGTATCCGGGCGCTGCTGATGAGCCCGCTCGATCGCGCCGCGCTCTATGCGGCAAAACTGGCCGCGGCCTTCATTTTCATGACCGTGGCAGAGGCCGCCTCGATCATCCTGATGGTGCTGTTCTTTAATCTCGAGTTCGACGCACGCGTGATGCGACTGGTGCCTGCGGTGCTGCTGGGCGCGCTCGGCTTTGCGGCGCTCGCGACGCTGCTGGCCGGGATTTCCTCGCGACTGCGCGGCGGCGACCTGGTGCTGCCGCTGCTGGCGGTGCCGATGTTCGTGCCGGCGCTTATCGCCGGGGTCAAGGCGAGCGCGTCGGCGCTTGGCGGCGCGCCGTTCGGCGAGCTTGCGGTGTGGCTCAAAGTGCTGGTCGCCTTCGACGTGATGTTCGTCGCCGCCGGCTACCTGCTGTTCGAACATGTCGCGGGAGAGGAATAAATGAACGACCGCGCAGTCAGGCTCGGACTCGGCCTTGTCACCCTGGCGCTGATGCTGGTCGCGCTCTACATGGTCTTCGTCTACGTGCCGACCGAGGCTGACCAGGGAATCGTGCAGCGCATCTTCTACTTCCACGTGCCCTGCGCGTGGGTCGCTTTCGCCTCCTTCGCGCTGGTAGCGATTGCCGGGATCTTTTACTTGTGGCTCGGCCAGCAGGTGTGGGACGACCTTGGCTACGCCGCGGCCGAGACTGGGATGGTCTTCTGCACGCTGGTGCTGGTGACGGGCTCGATTTGGGCCAAGCCTATTTGGGGAGCTTGGTGGACCTGGGATTCGCGCCTGACGACCACGCTAATCCTGTGGCTCTTGTATGGCGGGTATCTGATGCTGCGTGCGATGGCGGGGGATTCCGAGCAGGGCGCGCGCTTCGGCGCGGTGGTGGGAATCGTCGCCGCGATCGACGTGCCGATCGTGATCGTCTCGGTGCGGCTGTGGCGCACGATCCATCCCGCGGTGCTGGTCACCCGTCAGGGCGGCCATGGGCTCGAGGATCCGCGGATGGTCGCGACGCTGCTGGTCTCGCTCGCCGCGTTTACCGCGCTCTTCATCTGGATTCTGTGCCTGCGTTTCGTCACGCTGCGGATGCATACGCGCCTCGGCGCGCTCGCGCGTACGCTGGCGCTGGCCGAGGCCGCGGCCCACGATTAGCGCGGGACTAGAGCAGGATTAGAGAAAGTCGCTTGAGAAATTGCCGCGTCGAAAAAATCGCGCGTGAGAATCGCGTGAGAGGGTCACGCGTGAGAAATCAATGGACAACCTGAGCTACCTGTTTGCAGCCTATGCGATAATCTTCGCGGTGATCTTCGGCTACGTGCTTTTCATCTGGCGCCGTCAGGTAGCGCTGGAGGCCGAGTTGCGTGCGATGGAAGCGCGGATGCGGGCGCTTACTGAAACCGCAGGCGCTGCCAGGAAGGCCGAGTCCCGCGCGGGCTCCTGAATTTTAAGTTGGCGGCTTGCGATGGCGAACGATCGTGCGCATCTTTACCTGAAGCGCCATATTGTGCGGGACTGTCATCGATGAAGTTCTTTTAGCGGGGATGAAGTTCTTTCAGCGGGAGTGATTCGTCGCCCAGATGGAATTCCGGGACTACTACAAGACACTTGGCGTCGAACGCGGCGCTTCGGAGGCCGATATCAAATCGGCCTACCGCAAACTCGCCCGCAAGAATCATCCCGACCTCAATCCCAACAACAAGGACGCCGAAACCCGCTTCAAGCAAATCAACGAGGCCTACCAGGTCCTCAGCGACCCCGCCAAACGCAAAAAGTACGACGAGCTCGGAGCCGACTGGGAGCGCGGTACTACTGAAGAGGAGATGATGCGCCGCTACGGCTGGACCGCGCCGCCGCCCGGCGGCGGCGGTGGCGGTAGTTACGGCTTTAGCAATGCTGGCGGTGGTGGAGGCGGTTTCAGCGACTTCTTCGAGAATTTTTTCGGTGGCCTGGGCGGCGGATTTTCCACCCGCGGCGGCGCCGGCCGCGCTACGCGCGGCTTTGGCGGCTACGAATTCACCGAAGAGCCGCCGCGCGGACGCGACGTTGAGGCCGAGGTCGAGATTCCGCTGCGCGACGCGATGCGCGGCACCAAGATGCGTATCACGCTGAACGCCGAAGACGGTTGCCCCAACTGCGGCGGCACCGGCGTGGTCGCGCGCGAAGAACGCCGCGGCAAAACGCGCGTGGTCCGCGCCGCCGAGCCCTGCCCGGTATGTCACGGCCGCGGCACGATCCCGGCTCAGCGCTCGCTCGAGGTGACGATTCCGCCGGGCGTGATCGACGGCACCCGGATGCGGCTTAAAGGGCAGGGCGGCAAGGGTCCGCGCCCGGAATTGAACGGCGACCTATACCTTACCGTGCGCCTGCGGTCCGACGGCGTTTTCAGCGTCAGCGGACGCGACCTGCGATGCGAGCTGCCGGTATGGGACTACGAGGCGGCGCTGGGCGCGGAGATAACCGTGCCGACGCTCGACGGCCGGGTCTCGTTGAAAATTCCGTCCGCCAGCCAGACCGGGCGGCTGATGCGTTTGCGCGGCCGCGGGCTGCCCGGACGCGGCAAAGAGGCGGCGGGCGACCTCCTTTACGAACTGAAGGTGCTGGCTCCGATCGATATGACCGAAGAAGAGCGCAAGCTGATGCAGGAGTTCGCCGAGCGGCGCCGGGCGCGCGGAGTGCCCGATCCGCGCGCCGACTTGATCCGTGAGTAATCCGATGAAGCGGCGTGCCAGCACTGTGCATCGACGCGGACCCGGCCGGCGCCGGGCTGCCTCCGCGCCGGCCCTGGTCAGCCGCGACGCGTTTTGCGTGCTGAGCGGGGTGAGCGAGCGCGAGCTTGCGATGTGGGAGCAGGAGGCGCTGGTTGCTCCGGCCCGCGTGGTCATGCTCGACGGGCGCCGCGAGCCGCTCTACGCATCGGAGACGCTGCGCCGCGCGAGACTCATCCGCACGCTCGCCGAGGATCTCGAAGTGAACCTGCCGGGCATCGATATAATCCTAAACCTGCTCGACCAGATGCATCGCTGAGCGCGTCGGCCGTCGTTGCGCGGCACGGCGCCAGGCATGGAGTTTGTGAATTTATTCAGAAAGCGCAGGAGGGTAAGCCGCGAGTTCTTCTTCTGTCATCCTCCGCTTGTGTCCTTCCTGAGCAGAGCGAGTCTGCGAGCGCAGTCGAAGGAACTCACGCGGTCCTCCGCGCGTGTTCACAAACTCATAGCACAAACCTCCTAGGATGATTGCGGCGCAGGCGGTGGCGTCGTACTCTTTACGCTCCGCTTCGAGCCGGCGTCCCACGCCGGAATGCGCGATGAACTCCGCGGCAAAATCAGATCTGGTCGGCAAAATCGAACGGGCGCTCGAACGCGCGGGACTCTGCCACAACCAGTCATCGGCGAATCGAAGCAAGCCAACTGAAGAATCGACCGGCGAGTCGATCCTGCTCGCGCTCTCGGGCGGTCCCGATTCGGTCGCGCTGCTGCATGTGCTCCACCAGCTTGGGCCGCGTTTCGGGTTTCGACTCGCGGCGGCCCACCTGAATCATCGCCTGCGCGGCGCGGAATCCGACCGCGACGAAACCTTCGTGCGCGACCTCTGCTCGACGCTCGGCGTCGAGTTGGTGGTCGAGCAATCAAGCGGCCTCGATCTCGCTGCGCCCAATCTCGAGGAGCGGGCGCGCGAGGCCCGCTATGCGTTTCTCGCCGGGGCGGGGGCGCAGCTTGGCGCGTCGCATATCGCGACCGCCCATCATGCGGACGACCAGGCCGAGACGGTGATGCTCCGGCTGTTGCGCGGCGCGGGCGCGGCTGGACTGGGCGCGATGGCTGAAACGATAACGCTTGCGCCAACTGGTTTGACGCTCCTGCGGCCGATGCTGCGCGTCGGGCGGCACGAAATCCTTCGCTACCTGGATTCGATCGGAGCGCGCTTCGTGAGCGACAGCAGCAACGCGCATCAGGGGTTTCTGCGCAACCGCGTGCGGACCGATTTGCTGCCGGAGCTCGAGCGCGAGTACGCGCCGGGATTGCGCCGCCGGCTCGCCGCGCTTGCCATCGAGATGCGCGCGCTCGATGACTACGTCGCGCGCGCGGCGCGGATCGAACTGGACTCGCGTCTCAGAGAAGCCGTGGCGGGCGGCCCGTTGGATATTTTGGATCTGAATGGCTTCGCCGGATTGCATCCGGCACTCGCCGCGGCGCTCCTGCGGGAGTTTCTTGCCGCGCGAATCGGAAGCCTTCGCCGTCTCACGCGCCGCCATATCGACGACGTGCGCCAGCTATGCGAGGGCGAATCTCCCAGCGCCGCGCTCGATCTCCCCGGTGGCTGGCGCGCCGAACGGCGCTACGCCGCGCTTGCAATCGAGCGGCATCCTGAAGCTGCCGACGACCGGCGTCTGAGGGCCGCCGCGGACGGGTTTGCCGTCCCACTGGTGCGCGAGGGCGTCACGAAGGTGCCACAGGCGCGTTTCGTCTTCCGTTCGAACGTGATGCCGGCCGACGCCGCGCCGATGCCGCTTGGTCTTGACGAAGCTTGTTTCGACGCGGACCTCACCGCCGTCGGACTGGTAGTGCGGAACTTTGCACCCGGCGATCGGGTTTCTCCGCTCGGCATGGAGGGCTCGCGCAAGCTCCATGACATCTTTGTCGATCGCAAACTGCCGCGGCCGCGCCGTCGAACCTTCCCCGTGGTTACATTGGAAGGGCAGATCGCATGGCTTCCCGGGATGGTGCGCGGCCGAGTCGCGCTGGTAACCCAAGAGACCGTTCGGGTCTTGCGCTTACAGGCGTTTGAGCCCGAGGTGCGCGTATGAGGGCGCGCCCCCCGGTTCAACTAACGATGCGTTGCTTGCAAATGAAGCCGCATGGTACCCTTTAACCAAGAATGAATCAGTTTTCACGCAGTATCGCGCTCTGGCTCGCACTCGGACTGATGTTCCTGCTGCTGTTCAACATGTTCAGCCGCCAGCAGGTCAAGGAACCCGAGGAAATCTTCTCGGATTTCCTCAACCAGGTCGAAAAGGGCCAGGTTTCCAAAGTCACTATCCAGGGCAGCACCATCCACCTCGTGGTCAACGGCGAGCATTACAAGACCTACGCGCCCGCCGATCCTGACCTGGTCAAGACGCTGCGCGCCAAGAACATCCAGATCGAAGCCAAGCCGTCCGAGGGCGACCCCTGGTGGATGGTCCTGCTGGTGCAGTGGTTCCCGATGCTGCTGCTGGTCGGGGTATGGATTTTCTTCATGCGCCAGATGCAGATCGGGGGCGGCAAGGCGATGTCCTTCGGCAAGAGCCGCGCCAAGCTGCTGACCGAGAATACGCATAAGGTCACTTTCGCCGACGTCGCCGGTATCGACGAGGCCAAGGACGAGCTCGAGGAGATAATCCAGTTCCTCAAGGACCCCAAGCGCTTCACGCGCCTGGGCGGACGGATTCCCAAGGGCGTACTGCTGGTCGGGCCGCCGGGCACCGGCAAGACGCTGCTCGCCCGCGCGATCGCCGGCGAGGCGGGAGTGCCGTTCTTTTCGATCTCGGGCTCGGATTTCGTCGAGATGTTCGTTGGCGTGGGCGCCTCGCGAGTGCGCGACCTGTTCGTGCAGGGAAAGAAGCACGCCCCCTGCATTATCTTCATCGATGAAATCGATGCCGTCGGACGCCATCGCGGCGCCGGCCTGGGCGGCGGCCACGACGAGCGCGAGCAGACGCTCAATCAGTTGCTGGTCGAGATGGACGGGTTCGAGGCCAACGAGGGCGTAATCCTGGTCGCTGCGACCAACCGGCCCGACGTGCTTGACCCGGCGCTGCTGCGCCCGGGCCGCTTTGACCGCCGCGTCGTGGTGCCTCGCCCCGATTTCAGGGGCCGCGAAGGAATCCTCAAGGTCCATACGCGCAAGGTGCCGCTTTCGGATGATGTCGATATAGGCAAGGTTGCCCGCTCGACACCTGGCTTCGCCGGCGCCGACCTGGAGAACCTCGTCAACGAGGCCGCCTTGCTGGCCGCGCGGCGCAACAAGGAAAAGGTCGAGATGACCGACTTCGAGCTCGCCAAGGACAAGGTCCTGATGGGAGCCGAGCGGCGTTCCATGGTCATGTCGCTGCACGAGCGGCGGAACACCGCCTACCACGAGTCGGGCCATGCGCTGGTGGCGATGCTGCAGCCGGGCGCGGACCCGGTGCATAAGGTGACGATCATCCCGCGCGGGATGGCCTTGGGTGTGACGCAGCAACTGCCGCTCGACGATCGCTACACCTATTCGCGCGACTACCTGATGACCCAGCTCGCGACGATGTTCGGCGGCAGGGTCGCGGAGGAGTTGGTATTCAGTCAGACCACCACCGGCGCAGGCGACGATATCGAGAAAGCGACCGAACTCGCGCGCAAGATGGTCTGCCAGTGGGGCATGAGCGAGGAACTGGGACCGATGACCTTCGGGCGGCGCGAGGAGCAGGTGTTCCTCGGCCGCGACATCGCGCATCATCGGGACTACTCCGAGCACACCGCGATCGAGATCGACCGCGAGGTGCGGCGCATGGTTGACGCGGCCTTCCAGCGGGCGCGCAAGCTCCTGAGCGACAATCTGCCGCTGTTGCATGCGGTCTCCGATCGGTTGCTCGAAAAGGAAGTGCTCGACGGCAATGAAGTCGCAGAAATGGTGAAGGCCTACCAGGAAGGGCGTCCTTTCCCAGCCAGCACACCTGCGCCTTCGGGCGGACCCACTAAGCCGGGTCAGGTTCTGGCGCCGGAAAAGCCCAAGCCGGCGGGCGAGGAGGCTCCGGCGCTACCCGGACTTCCGCCCAAGCCCGTTCTCGCCTAGGTCATTCGCGCAGATCTTTCGCCCGTCCCGTCTGCCCGAATTTACCGCGGGGCAAGCGTCGTCCGACGACGTTTGCCCTTGGACTTACCGGCGTGCCCCCCGTCCCGTCCAAGCTGCCGCACGTGTATCCTCAATAAAGAAGCGCGGCGCGTCGTCTAATTGGAGGCGCGTCAACTAAACGAGGGTGGGGCTCGCGGAGAATTCACGCTTGGAAGTAATCGCACATCGCCGTCGGCACTCGCTTCGTCTTGGCGACGGACGGGTTATTCGATTTCCGGCCGTGATGGGCGTGCTCAACGTCACGCCGGATTCATTCTCCGACGGCGGGCGATACGTAGATCCGCGTCGCGCGGCCGATCACGTGCTCGAGATGGAAGCCGCAGGCGCTGAGATTATAGATATCGGCGGCGAATCGACCCGTCCGCGCGGTGCATGCGAGGTCCCGGCCGAAATCGAAATCGAACGCATCATGCCGGTGCTGAAACGGCTGGAGGGACGGCTCCGCGTGCCGATCTCTATCGACACGCGCAAGGCGGCCGTCGCGCGCGTCGCGCTGGATGCGGGCGCGACGATCGTCAACGACGTTAGCGCGCTCAACGCCGACCCCGCGATGGCGCCATTGGTGGCGGCGCGCAAGTGCGCGGTGGTCCTGATGCACATGCGCGGCGGACCCGCCGATCATATGAAGTTCGCGCACTATCGCGACGTGGTCAGCGAGGTCGAGGCGTTTCTTGTCGCGCGCACGCGCGACGCGATCCGCGCGGGCGTGGTGCCCTCGCGTATCATCCTCGACCCCGGCCTGGGGTTCGCCAAGCAGGCGCGGCACAGTCTCGCCCTGCTCGGCGCCTTGCCGCGGCTCCGTGCGCTGGGATATCCCATATTGGTAGGCGCGTCGCGCAAGGGTTTCGTCCGCGCAACCGCCGGAGCCGATCCGGCCGCGATCGAGTCTGCGACGACGGCCGTGAGTGCGATCGCGATTGCCGCGGGCGTCGCGATCGTGCGAGTGCACGAGGTGGCCTCGGCGGTGGCGGCAGTGAAGATGGCGGCGGCGATCAAATCCTCAAACGGGGGCGTCTAGCCCCAACCCGCGATGGAACAATACTTCGGCCTGGTCCCAAGGGTGCGATGGCAGGATGTGCTCGACATCCTGATCGTCGCCTACGTGATCTACCGCGCCGCGCTGCTCATCCGCGGCACGCGCACGATGCAGATGGTGGTGGGCCTGCTGGTGGTAGCCGGCGCTTTCGTCGGCTCGCAACTGCTGGGCCTTTTCACGCTCAACTGGCTGCTCAACAATTTTCTCGGCTCGTTGTTTTTGATCCTGGTGGTGATTTTCCAGTCTGACATCCGCCGCGCGCTGACCCGGGTCGGCACGCCGACTTTCCTGGCCGGCCACGTAACGGTGGCCAGCGTGGCGCAGGAGCTGGTCAACACGGCCGCCTGGCTTTCGGCGCGCCGGATCGGCGCGCTAATCGTGCTCGAACAGGAAGTCGGCTTGAACGACTACGTTGAAAGCGGCCGCATCCTGGACGCGCGGCTCTCACCGGAGTTGCTGGAGACCATCTTCATGCGCGGCTCTCCGCTGCACGACGGTGCGGTGATCGTAAAGGGCGAGACCGTGCTGGCGGCAGCCTGCCTGCTGCCGCTCTCGACCAACCCCAACGTGAATCTCGCGATCGGCACGCGCCATCGCGCAGCTATCGGAATCACCGAGGACAGCGACGCCGCGGTAATTGTGGTTTCGGAAGAGGACGGGACTATCTCGCTCGCCCGCAATGGGGAATTGCGTCGCGGGCTCACGCCCGAGGACTTGCTCGGCATCCTGGTCACGATGATGTAAGCGGGGCGCGGTACGATGGAGCGCAAGGATATCTCGACTCATCTAAGGAACGCGTTGACCAGGCTCGTCGTGGGCGCGCATCTGCCGCGGCAGATAAGTCCTCCATTGCGGCCGCTGATTGTGCAGCGCGCCCGCCGCAACCTCGGCCTGCGCGCGATTGCTCTCGCGCTCGCGGTCGGACTGTGGTTTTTCGTCAACGCTGGGCAGCGCGGGGCGTTGGCCCCGATGCACGTGCCGATAAGCTATCGGCAGCTGCCGGCCGGGCTGGTGATCGTTAATCAGCGCCCCGACTACGTGCAAATCGAGGTGCGGGGGCCGCGCACGCTGCTTTCGCTGCTCGATCCCGATCGGATGCTGCTGCGCTTGGACTTAAGCGGGGTGACACCCGGGCAGGCGGTGTTCAAAATCGGTCCCGAGATGTTCAACGTTCCGCGCCAGACTGACGTCGCCCGTATCTCGCCCAGTCAGATCGTGCTCGATATAGACCGCATCGCCGAACGTCAGGTTCCGATCCATGTGAACGTCCAGGGCCAGCCCGCTGCCGGCTATCGCGTCGCGTCGGCGAAGGCGAATCCATCCGCCGCGACCGTGCGCGGCCCCAGCCGCTTCGTCTTTCACACCGATAGCGTTCAGACCACGCCCGTCGAGGTTAACGGCGCGAAGGCCGACGTCGCGCAGCCGGTGATTCTGACACCGCCCAGCGAACGCGTAACGATCACAGGGCCACAAGCAGCCGAGGCCATGGTCTCGGTAGACGAAATCATCGCCGACCGCGAGTTTCGCGGCCTCCCGGTCGAGGTTCGCGACACCGACTACAGAGTCAAAGTACAACCGCCAAAGATCGCGGTCACCGTGCGCGGCCCGGTCAACCTCCTTACCGGCCTCAATTTGCACGGCTCCGTCTACGTGACGGCGGAAGATGTAGAGCCGGGCTTGCGCGATCTCCAATTGCAGATCGACCTGCCCGACGGAATACAACTGGTGCGCGCAACGCCGGACAATGTCAGGGTTCGAATCTATCGGCAAAAGCGCGATGGCAGCGGATAAAGCGTAGTCATGGCTAACAGGCTCTTTGGCACCGACGGCGTGCGCGGCGTCGCCAATGCCGAACCGATCACTTCCGAAACCGCGCTCAAGCTGGGACGGGCGCTGGCTCACGTGCTCAAGGCCCAACCCGCTCGCCATCATCGCATCCTGATTGGCAAGGACACGCGCCTTTCCGGCTATATGCTCGAGACCGCGATGGCTTCGGGAATCTGTTCGATGGGCGCCGACGTGTGGCTGGTTGGGCCGCTACCCACGCCCGGAATCGCGTTTCTCGCTCGCAGTATGCGCGCCGACGCCGGCGTGGTGATCTCGGCCTCGCACAATCCCTTCCAGGATAACGGCATCAAGTTCTTCTCCCGCGAAGGCTTCAAGCTCGACGACGAAACCGAGCGCCGGATCGAGGACCTGGTTTTCAACGACGGTGCGCTCGCCCATCTGCGCGCGAGCGCCGGTGAAATCGGCAAGGCCGCCCGTATCGACGACGCGATCGGCCGCTACCTGGTGTTCCTCAAGGGCTGCGTGCCGCGCGCGGTGACGTTCGACGGGCTCAAGCTGGTGGTCGATTGCGCCAACGGCGCGGCCTACAAAGTCGCCCCCGATGCGCTGACCGAACTGGGCGCCGATGTGGTCGGGCTGGGCGTGGATCCCGACGGCAAGAACATCAATCTCGGCTGCGGTGCGCTCCATCCGGAGCAACTGCGCGAGGCTGTGCTGCGCGAGGGCGCGCAGGCCGGGATCTCGCTCGATGGCGACGGCGACCGCGCGCTCCTGGTCGACGAGCACGGCGAAGTCTTCGACGGCGACGACGTGATGGCGGCGATGGGGCTCAGGATGGCGGCCGCCGGACGGCTCGCCGGCGGCGCGGTGGTCGCGACCGTGATGAGCAATCTCGGTCTCGAGCTGGCGCTGCGCTCCAAGGGCGCGCGCCTGGTACGCACCGAGGTCGGCGATCCGGCGGTGGCGCGCGAGATGCGTACGGGCGGCTATAACCTGGGCGGAGAGCAGTCGGGCCACGTTATCTTCATGGATCATTCGACCACCGGCGACGGTATTATCACGGCGCTGATGATGCTCACGCTGATGATCGAGACCGGGCGCCCGCTGAGCGAGTTGCGTGCGATGCACCGCGTGCCGCAGGTGATGGAGAACGTGCGGGTGGCCGCGCGCGTGCCGCTGGCCGAGATGCCTGACGTGCAGCGGCTGATCGCCGCCGCCGAAAAACGCCTGGGCGCCAACGGCCGCCTGCTGGTGCGCTACTCGGGCACCGAGATGCTGGCGCGCGTGATGATCGAGGGCGAAGACCCGGCCGAGATCGGCGCGCTCGCGCGCGAGATCGGTGCCGCAATCGGCCTGCACGCCGGCCGCGCGAAAGCCTAAGGATGCCTCGGCTCGGCGTCAATATCGATCACGTCGCCACGCTGCGCGAGGCGCGGCGCGTCGGCTATCCCGATCCGGTCGAGGCGGCGCTGGCCGCCGAGCGCGCCGGCGCCGGCGCGATCACCTTCCATCTGCGCGAAGACCGCCGGCATATCCAGGACCACGACCTTCTGCGCCTGCGCAAGGAGGTCCACGTCCGGCTCAACCAGGAGCTCGCCCCGATAGACGAGATGGTCGAACTCGCGCTGAAACTTCACCCCCACGAGGTTTGCCTGGTGCCCGAACGGCGCCAGGAGATTACCACCGAGGGCGGCCTCGACGCGGCGGGCCTTAGCGCGCGGCTTGCTCCGATGATCGAGCAGCTCAAGCAGGCGGGCATCGGGGTGTCGCTGTTCATCGATCCGGAGCCGCATCAGATCGAGGCCGCGTCCGCGATGGGCGCGGAGTTCGTCGAAATTCATACCGGCGCGTACGCGAACCTGGCCGACAAGGATCTCGCGGAGCACTATCTCACCGGCGTCGATTCGCCGCGCGCGCTCACGGCCGCCAAAGTCAAACTCGGCGAGGCGACGGCGGCGGAGTTGCGCAAAATCCGCGACGCGGTCAAATCCGCGCGCGCGCTGGGACTTAAACCCAACGCCGGCCACGGACTCAATTACGGCAACGTCGCTCCGATCGCCGCGCTTGCGGGAATCCAGTGGCTGCATATCGGCCATGCGATCGTCGCGCGGGCGATTTCCGTCGGGATGAGCCGCGCGGTGAGCGAGATGCTCGCGCTGGTCGACATCGGACGCGCCGCAGTGCCGCGGGCCCGCGCCGGCGGTGTCCGCGCGGCGCGGCGCTGAAGGATGGCGCGCGCGTGAAACTGCTGAGTGCAGCCGAGAGCCGCGAACTCGATCGCCTGAGTCAGGAAAAGTATGGCATCGCGTCGTACACGCTGATGACGCGTGCGGGCGAGACGGTCGCCGCGGCCCTGATGCATCGATGGCATCACGCGGTGCATCACGGCGTGCTGGTCGTCGCGGGCAAGGGCAACAACGGCGGCGACGGGATGGTCGCCGCGCGGGCGCTGATGGGCGAGCAGGTGCCAGTGCGCGCGATCCTGCTCGCGAGCGCGTCAGCGCTCAAGGGCGATGCGGCCCGCGCACACTCGGAGTTCGTCAAGGCCGGCGGTGTTGTCGTCGAGGCCGCGGGCGAGGCGGAACTCGACGCGGCGATGGGCGGGCGCGCCGGCGTAATCGTCGACGCGATCTTCGGCACCGGTCTCAACGCCGAGGTCAAAGGGCTCGCGCGGCGCGCGATCGAGACGATAAATCACGCCGGCGCTCCGGTCCTTGCGGTCGATATCGCCTCGGGCATCAACTCGGACACTGGCGCCGTGATGGGCGCGGCGGTGCGCGCCGCGCTGACCGTCACCTTCGGCTTCGCGAAGTTCGGCCACGTTTCCTATCCGGGCGCCGAGCTGTGTGGCGAGCTCGAGATCGCGGATATCGGATTCGCACCAGCCGCGATCGCCGAGGTCGCGCCGCGTGGCAGATTTTTCGACGCGGCCGAGGCGCGGCCATATCTGCGTTCGCGTCCGGCCAACTCGCACAAGGGCAACTACGGCCACGTGATGGTGATCGCGGGCAGCCGCGGCAAGTCGGGCGCCGCGATCCTGGCCTCGCGCGGCGCGCTCCGGATGGGCGCCGGCCTGGTGACCGCCGCCATTCCCGAAGCGATCGGCGCGATCGTCGCGGCGGGGCAGGCGGAGTTGATGACCGAGCCGGTCGCCGACCGCGACGGCCATTTCGACGGCCAGGACGCGCCGCGCGTGCTCGCACAACTGATCGACGGCAAGGACGCGCTCGCGTTCGGTCCGGGAATCGGTCAAAGCAGCGACACGCGCGCGCTGATGGAGTGGCTTATCGCCGAGGGCGTCGCGCCGCGCCGCCCGATGCTAATCGATGCCGACGGGCTCAACGTGGTCGCGCAGGTTGGCGTGGGCGCGCTCAAGCGCGCCGCGGGTGCTGTTGTCCTGACGCCGCATCCGGGGGAGGCCGCGCGCCTGCTCGGGACGAGCACGGTGGAGATTAACGCCGACCGTATCGGCGCCGCACGGCGGCTCTGCGATCTCAGCGGTGCGGCGGTGCTGCTCAAGGGCGCGCGCACGGTTATCGCGGGAACCGGCGGCGAGGTCTATATCAACGGGAGCGGGAATCCCGGGATGGCGACGCCGGGGATGGGCGACGTGCTTTCGGGGATCGTCGGCGCGCTGCTGGCACAGCGGTTCGCGCCGCTCGACGCACTCGCGTTCGGCGCGTTCGTGCATGGTTATTCCGCCGACAGATTGGCCGCGCGGATCGGCCCGATTGGCTACCTGGCTGGCGACCTCGCCGCCGAACTGCCGTCCGCGCTCGCCGCGCTTGGCGCTTGAATGAAATCGCCCTTCGGCGCACGCTTATAAGTATGACGCTGGTGATTGAAAGCCACTCGGCGCACGAGACCAAAAGCTGGGGCCGGCGTCTGGCCTCGGTGCTCGAAGGCGGGGAGTTGCTCGGTCTGATGGGCGATCTCGGGACGGGCAAGACCGTCTTTATCAAGGGGCTCGCGAGCGGGCTCAGTCTCCGCGAGGAGGACATCCTGAGCCCCACCTTCACGATGATCCAGGAACATCGTGGACGCATGGCGCTCTACCATATCGACCTCTATCGCCTCGAGGAGGCCGGGCTCGACGACCTGGGATTGCGCGAGTACCTGTTCACGAGCGGCGTCGCGGCGGTGGAATGGTTCGAGCGATTGCGCGAGTCCGAAAAACTGGAAGTTCTCTCGGTGCGCATCAGCTATGTCAGTCCGAGCGCTCGCCGGATCGAGTTCGTCGCGGCGTCCGACCGTTACGAGCATTTGTTGGAACGCCTGCGCTCCCGCTTCGCCTGACCTTACCCTACGCACCATCCAACCAGGCCCTCTGGTTCGGCCCGCCGATTCTGCTCATAATACTCGATTACGCCGCGAACTATCCCGCGGCGGCGATGACGTGGCCCTAGTCGTGCACAAATATGGCGGAACCTCGGTCGGTTCGATTGACCGGATCAGAGCGGTGGCGGATCGCGTCGCGCGCGTGCGCGCAGGCGGCGATAAAGTCGTCGTCGTGGTCTCCGCGATGGCGGGTGAGACCAATCGGCTGTTCAAGCTCGCCGCACAACTCAGCGACTCGCCCCATCCGCGCGAGACCGACGTGCTGGTGGCGACCGGCGAGCAGGTCTCGGCTGCGCTCCTCGCAATTCGGCTCCAGGCGCTTGGCTATCCCACGGTCTCGTTTCTGGCCCATCAGCTCAAGCTCGCGACCGACTCCCATCATGGCAACGCCAAGATCCGCTCGGTCGAGGCGGTGCGTCTGACCGCGGCGCTCGCCGACGGAAATATTGCGGTGGTCGCGGGCTACCAGGGCGTCGACGCCAAGGGCGATATCACCACGCTCGGGCGCGGCGCCTCGGACCTCACGGCGGTGGCGCTCGCGGCCGCGCTCAAGGCCGATGCCTGTGAGATTTACACCGACGTCGAGGGCGTCTTCACCGCCGACCCCAACATCTGCCCGGGCGCGCGCAAGCTCGGGCGCGTCTCGTACGACGAGATGATGGAGATGGCGGGGTTGGGGGCGAAGGTGCTGCAGTTGCGCTCGGTCGAGCTCGCGCGGCGCTACAGCGTGCCGTTGGTGGTGCGCTCCAGCTTCTGCGAGGCCGAAGGCACCTGGGTCGGCCAGGAGGACAAATTGATGGAAGACGTGATGGTCTCGGGCGTGACGCTCGATCAGAACCAGAGCAAAATCACGATCGCGGGCGTGGCCGATCGGCCGGGCCTCGCGGCGCGAATTTTCGGCCCCATCGCGGAGGCCGGGATGATCGTCGACATGATAATCCAGAACGCCAGCGCCGACGGCCACACCGACGTCACTTTCACCGTGGGACGCGACGATCTGCGCGGCGCGCTGGAACTGTGCCGGCTGATGGCCTCGGAAATCGGCGCCGCCGGCGTTCGGCACGAGGACCAGGTGGCCAAGGTATCGATCGTGGGGCTCGGGATGCGCACGCATGCGGGCGTTGCGGCGCGGATGTTCCGGGTGCTCGCCGATGAAAGCATCAATATAGAAATGATCGCGACCTCGGAGATTAAGATTTCGGTAGTGGTCATTGCCAAGTATGGGGAGCTTGCGATGCGGGCGCTGCACGACGCATTCTTGGGCGAGGGTTCCAACGCGACACCGGCGGAGTCGGTCTAAGCAAATGGATGTGGCGAAAAAAATACAGATCTACGACACCACGTTGCGCGACGGATGCCAGTCGGAGGACGTCTCGCTCACTGTCGAGGACAAGCTCGAGATTGCCGAGCGCCTCGACGATCTCGGGATCGACTATATCGAGGGCGGATGGCCGGGCTCCAACGAGCGCGACGCCGCGTTCTTCCGCGAGGTCAAGAAGCTCCGCCTGCGCCACGCCAAAATCGCGGCCTTCGGCTCGACCCGGCGCGCCAACGCGCGGGCCTCGGCCGATCGCAACCTGGCGCTGCTGCTACGCGCCGAGACTCCCGTCGCGACCGTGGTCGGCAAGACCTGGGACATGCACGTGCGCGAGGCACTAAGGATCTCCAACCAGGCCAACCTCGACATCCTGCACGACACGATCACGTACCTGAAGCGCCACGTCGACGAGGTCATCTTCGACGCCGAGCATTTCTTCGACGGCATCGCGGCCAACTCCGAGTTCGCGCTGGCCTGCCTGCGTGCGGCCGATTCTGCCGGAGTGGATCTGATTGCGCTTTGCGACACCAACGGCGGCCGCTTGCCGCACGAAATCGAGGCCGGTGTGCAAGCCGCGATCGAGGCGGTGCGATGCCCGATCGGAATCCATCCGCACAACGACTGCGAGGTCGCGGTCGCCAACGCAATCGCCGGGGTGCGCAGCGGCGCCGTGCAGGTCCAGGGTACGATCAACGGCCTGGGCGAGCGCTGCGGCAATGCCAACCTGGTCTCGATCATTCCCGACCTTCAACTCAAGCTCGGCTACCAGTGCGTGCCGCCGGGCAAGCTCAAGACCCTGCGCGAGGTCTCGATGCTGGTCTACGAGCTGGCGAACATCACGCCGCATACGCGCCAGGCTTACGTCGGGCACAGCGCGTTCACGCACAAGGCGGGGCTGCACGTCTCCGGCATCCAGCGCAGCGTGCACACCTACGAGCATATCGACCCGGCGACGGTCGGCAACGACCGTCACGTGGTGCTCTCGGAGCTCTCTGGGCGCGCCAACATCCTCTACAAAAGCAAGGAGTTCGGCCTCAACATCGAGCCGAGCAACGAGAAGATCGGCGTGCTGCTCGACGAGCTCAAGCGCCTGGAGGCGCTGGGCTACACGTTCGACGGCGCCGACGCCTCGTTCGAGCTGCTGATGCTGCGGACGCTCGGTTTCGCGCGAGACCATTTCCGCTTCGTCAGTTTCCGTGTGTTCGACGACAAGTGGCACGAGGATCACACGCCGTTTAGCGAAGCTGTGGTCGTGATCGAGGGGCCCGACGGCGTGCGTACGCGTAATTCGGCCACTGGCAACGGCCCGGTCAACGCGCTGGACTCGGCGCTGCGCGGCGCGTTGGTGCCGTACTATCCGGCGCTCGAAGCGATGCAGCTTGCTGACTATAAAGTCCGCGTGCTCGACAACGGTGCCGGCACCGCGGCGCGTGTGCGCGTGCTGATCGAATCGACCGACGGCCGGCGGCGCTGGGGCACGGTGGGCCTTTCCAGCAACGTGGTCGAGGCGAGCTGGCAGGCGCTGGTCGATTCGGTCGAATTCAAGTTGCACAAGGACGCGGCCCGACCGCGTAACGTCAAGCATCCGCCGGGAAACGGAGCGCGGCCGCGCGAGCGCGCTCCGTTGCGCAATGGCGCGGCGGCAAAGCCGTAGCCAAATGGCGCTCTCGAGCACAACTGGCACCGGCGCAGAGGCTCAGGCGCCGATCGGCGTCGTAAACCGCATGCGCGAGGACATCCAGGCCGTCTTCGATCGCGACCCCGCCGCGCGCACCGTGCTCGAGGTGGTGCTCGCCTATCCAGGGCTGCACGCGATCTGGATGTATCGTGCGGCGCACTGGCTGTGGGAGCATCGGCTCTGCCTGCTCGGTCGGCTGTTGAGCGAGCTTGCGCGATGGATCACCGGAATCGAGATCCATCCCGGCGCCATCATCGGGCGGCGGCTTTTTATCGACCACGGGATGGGCGTGGTGATCGGCGAGACCACGGAAATCGGCGACGACGTTCTTATCTATCAGGGCGTGACGCTGGGCGGCACCAGCCTCAAGAAAGAAAAACGCCATCCGACGATCGAGGATCACGTAATGATCAGCGCCGGCGCTGCGGTGATCGGCCCGGTGCGAATCGGCCGCGGCAGCCGTATCGGTGCGGGCGCGGTGGTGGTCTCCTCGGCGCCGCCGTACTCGACCATCGTGGGCATCCCCGGCAAGGTGATCGAGGGCGAGAGCACGCGCCAGGATGTCGCCGGACTCGACCACGTGCACCTGCCCGACCCGGTGGCGCGTGCGATGCAGAGCCTGGTCGACAAGCTCAACCGGATCGGCGTGCGAATCGAGGAACTCGAAGAGCGCCAGGACTGCCTCGAGGACAAGCTCAATCCTAATGTTTCGCCGAATGTCCCGCCGAACGTTTCCGAGAACGTGCCGGACGCGCCGGCCGCCGGTGGCGATCCCGAGCCTCCCAAAGAGCGCTGACTAAAACGGGCTTATCTCGAGGGTGCGCCGCGCCGCAGCGCCGCGTCACTTTTTGAGGCTGAGCGACGTCTCGGTGATTTGGCCGGCCGTGGTGATACGTCCAATATAGGTCGATCCGCCGGTCACCCAGCGTTCGGTGAACGATAGCGTCCCGTCGCGCCGCGCGATAAGGCCGGTGATGCCGGCGCCGCTCGGAATCGGAAACACGGTCGCGGCGCCGCTGGTCGTGACACGCACGATCGCTCCGGCGATGGAGTCCGGCGTCGCGCCGGCGTGATTGACGGCGATCCACAAGTTGCCGTCGGGTCCGGACACGATCGCTTCGTACTTGCCGCTCACCGGCAGAGTGAATTCGGTGACCTGGCCCTTAGGTGTCATGTGCGCGACCCGGTCGCTGAAATTTTCCGTGAACCAGATGTTGCCGTCGGAGCCTGCCACGATTTCCGCCGGCAGCGCGCCTTTGCGCGGCAGATGGTATTCGAACACTTTGCCATCGAGCCCGGCCCGCCCGATACGTCCCACAGGCGACTCGGTGAACCATAGATTGCGCTCCGGGCCGCTCGTTATCGTCGCCGGGCCGGTCCCGGGTTCGGGCAGCGGAAAGATGGTGATGGCGCCCGCCGTAGTGACTTGTCCGATCGCTACGGCAGCGTCAGAATTTGCGCCCACCCATGCCGTGAACCACAGATTACCGTCGGGCCCGGCTGTCAGTCCCTCGGGCACCCACGTGTCGGGCAGTTCATAAAACGTGCTCTTTCCGGCGGCCGTCATTTTGATGATGTTGCCGGAGACTGACGAGCCGAGCGACGTGATCCCGACCATCCAGAGATTGCCGTCGGGCCCATAAATGATGTTTGCGCCGAAGCTGACCGGCGGCAGCGTGAACTGACTCAGCGATCCGTCGCGGTCAAGCCGTCCGGCCTTGGGAATTCCCAGGATCGTGAACCAAAGATTTCCCTGCGCGTCCTCGGCGAGCGACGAGGGTTGGATGACCAATCCTGCCGGCAGCGCCGGCGGCGGAGGAGGCGGCGGTGGCGGGGGAGGGTTTTCGACCACGCATCCCACGGCGAGCCCAACCGCCAGACAAGTCGCGATGATGATCGCCGTCCGCGACGCTCGATTCCTGGGAGCGCGTTTCATCCGTGGTTCGTGGCGACTCAGAGCTTGTGACCGAAGTTGGCGCCCATCAGGTACTCGTGCTCGCCGCGGATCGGCCGTCCCTCGCGCAAGCGCGCGAAACCGAAGGGGCGGAGGTCCACGGTTGTGGGGTGGCCGGTGAGGATCAGTTCCGCCATCGCGGCGCCCACTGCCGGCGCGGTCTTGAAGCCCGTGCCGCTGAAGCCCGCGGCGACGTAAAGCCCGCCGATGTCGGGCACCCCGCCCATCACCGCGCGCGAATCGGGACTTACGTCGTAGATTCCGGCATGGCCGCGCGAGTATCCCGCACCAGCCATCGCGGGCACGCGATGCGCCAGGCGTTCGGCGACCTCGGTGACGAAGTCGGCGTCGTTGTCTTCGCGAAAGCTGTCCGGGTCGGGTTCGTATTCCGCTTTAACGTCGCCGAGGCCGATCAGTGTCTCTTCCGCGCCCTGGGGACGGAAGTAGCTGCCCGAGATCGTGTCGATACATCCACAATGCTTAAGCGTCGCGGGCCGTTTGAAAAAAGCGATCTGCGCGCGCTCGGCGCGGATTCCGATCGATGCGCCAAGCGGTTTCAGGAGCCGATCCGTCCATGGACCGGCCACCACGCATACCGCATCGGCCGCATGCCGCTTGCCGGCCGCGTCGATCACGCCGCGTACACGGCCGCCCGGCGCGTCGATCGAACCGATCGGCACTCCCAGCTTGAACCCCGCGCCGTGACCCGCGGCCGCCTCCGCCATCGAGCGCGTGGCCGCGACCGGGTCGGCATACCCGCTCTGCGGCTCGTAGGCGGCGAGCGCGACGTCGTCGACGTTGATCGCGGGTTCGAGGCTCCGCAACTCCGCCGGCTCGATCACGCTGGTATCGATACCGACCGCGCGCAACATCGCGACATTGGCGCGCAGCTTCTCGGCGTTCGGCGGGCCGACCACGATCGTGAATCCGGTCCTCACGAAGCCGCAACCGCGCCGCTCGGCGTCGCGCCCGACTATCTCGTCCCAGTGGGCGAAGTAACGCAGGCTCTTCCACGCCAGTTCGGCTTCCGGCGCGAAAGTGTAGTGCATGCGCAGGAGCGCGCCCGAACGCGCCGACATTCCGGCGCACACCTCGCGCTCTTTGTCGAAGACGGTGACCCGCGCCCCGCTGTGGGCGAGATGGAACGCGAGGCTGCATCCCACCACCCCGGCGCCGATCACGATTACTTCAGGCTTAGCCATTGATATCTTGCGTTGCGTGATATTTTGCGTTGCGGCGACTTTTACAGGCTCATCCGCTAGGCTAAGTTATTCGTTCGCCCTGGGCCTATCAAACCCGTATGCGCATTTATCTCGACCATAATGCCGGCGCGCCATTGCGGCCCGAAGTGCGCGCCTCTATCGCCCGCTTCTGCGAGGCGGACGAGGCTTCGAATCCCGCCGCGGTTCATCGAAGCGGCCAGCGCGCCCGCCGTGCGCTGGGGCAGGCCCGCGAGCAGGTCGCGCATTTCATCGGAGCCGCCGCGCGTGAGGTCGTGTTCTCCAGCGGCGGTACCGAGTCGAACAACCTTGCGATTCGAGGCGTGGCCGGCGCGCATCCGGCACGGCACAGGATCGTCACTTCGGCGATCGAGCATTCTTCGATTCTCGCGCCGCTCGAATATCTCGCCGGGTATGGCTTTGAAGTTGTGCGCCTCGCTCCGGACCGCGACGGACGAATCACGCCGGCCGCGGTGGCAGCGGCGCTCGACGATGATACGGCTCTGGTGACGATCGGCCACGCCAACGCGGAGGTCGGCACGATCCAGGATGTGGCGGCGATGGCCGAGCCGATCGCGCGCGCGGGAGCGCTGTTTCATATCGACGCGGCGCAGGCCGCCGGCCGTATCCCGATTCGCGTCGGCGATTTGCGCTGCGATCTTTTGACGATTAGCGGTCACAAGCTGGGCGCGCCGGCGGGAATCGGCGCGCTCTATGTGCGAGCCGGTGTGGCGCTCGCGCCCGCGATGCTTGGTGGGCCGCAGGAAGCCGCGATGCGCGCCGGGACGCCGAATCTCCTCGGCGCGATTGCCTTTGGCGTGGCGGCTGAGGCCGCCGCTGCGCATCTGCCCGGCGAGTCCGCGCGTATTACGATGCTGGCGGCACGGCTGCTCGAGCGTCTTGGCGCGTCGATTCCGGACCTCCGCCTCAATGGCCCCAAGATCGTCCCGATGACCGATACGACGACCGACTCGACGATCGATAGGATCGGCAACACCCTCAACCTGACTTTTCCCGGCGTCCTCGGCGAGAGCATGCTGATCGCCCTCGATCTCGAAGGCGTGGAAGTTTCGATGGGATCCGCGTGCGCAGCCGGCGCGGTCGAGCCCTCGCACGTGCTGCTCGCGATGGGCCTGACTCGCGACGAAGCGCGCAGCTCGCTGCGGCTTAGCCTCGGATGGAGCACGACCGCGGACGAGATCGAGCGCGCGGCGGAAATCATCGCTCGCGTCTGGCGGCGGGTTCGCGCGGCCGAGCCGCTGAACCCGGTTGTATCGGCCAGTACGGCCGCCCTGGCAGAGGCGTCGCGATGACGGCGCGGGTGCTGGTCGCGATGTCGGGCGGGGTGGACAGCTCCGTCGCCGCGGCGATTTTGCGCGAGCGCGGCTACGACGTGGTTGGTGTGGCGATGCGCCTCGCGCCGGAAGGGTCGACGCCGGCAGTTTCGCGCCGCCGCGGGATGTGTTGCTCGCACGAGGATTTCGAGGACGCGCGCCGGGTCGCGGAGCGGATGGACTTTCCGTTCTACGTGGTCGATTTGCGCGCGGAGTTCGGCGCTCGCGTGATCGACAATTTCGTCTCCGAGTACTTAAACGGCCGCACGCCCAACCCGTGCGTGATGTGCAATCGCGAGATCAAGTTCGATCGCCTGCGCGAGCGCGCCGCGGCGCTCGGCGCGGACTACGTGGCGACCGGCCACTACGCCCGTATCGAACGCGATCCGCGCGGCCGCTTCCATCTGCTGCGCGCCGCCGACGCCACCAAGGATCAGTCGTACTTCCTGTTCACACTCGGTCAGCTTGAACTAAGCCGCACGCTCTTTCCGCTCGGCGCGATGACCAAGGCCGAGGTGCGCGCGCGCGCACGCCAGCTTGGTCTCGCCAACGCCGACAAGCCCGAGAGCCAGGAGATTTGCTTCGTGCCCGACGGCGATTACGCCCGCTTCGTCGAGCGAGCGGCCACCCCAGGGCGTCTTCGTCCCGGCAGTATCGTGGATATCAAGGGGCGGGCGCTGGCATCCCACGACGGAGTGCATCGTTTCACCGTCGGGCAACGACGCGGACTCGGCCTAAGCGCGCAGGCGCCATTATACGTGCGTGAGATTCGCGCGAGGAGCGGCGAGGTCGTGGTCGGCCCGCGCGAGGGTCTCGCGTCGGCCGGTCTCCTCGCACGTGACATCACCTTCGTCGATCCCGAGAGCGTCGGTACGGGCGCGATCGCGGTCGAGGCGCGCATCCGCTACCGCCATCCTGCGCTGCCGGCGACGCTCGCGCTCGAATCCGGTGGCCGCGCGCGCGTGACTTTCGCCAGCGGTGGCGGCCCCGCAGTGACGCCCGGACAGGCGTGCGTGTTCTACCGCGGCGAAGAGGTTGTCGGCGGTGGGTTTATCGAGCGGGCGCTGTGAAGACTGTTGTCAAAACAGATGTAAAGACCGGTGCGATGCGCTTTGCGATCGCCACGCTCGGATGCAAGGTCAACCAATACGACTCGGCGATGATCGAGTCGCGCCTCGGCGCGCGCGGGATGGAGCGATGCGAGTTCGACGAAGTCGCCGACGTCTATATCGTTAACACCTGCACGGTGACCGATCGCGCCGACGCCGAGAGTCTCAAGCTCGCGCGACGTGCGCGGCGGCTGAACCCGCGGGCGCGCGTGGTGATGACCGGATGCCTTGCGCAGGCCAATCCCGCCGTGCTCGCCGCGGCGCCCGAGATCGATGCCGTGGTGGGACTCGGCCGCCCCGGCGATCTCGAACGCGCGGCGTTGGGCGAGGCTTCGGGCCGAGTGATGGTGACGAACCTGCGCAAGGAGCGCGCGCCGATCGAGCTGGGAGCTGTTGCGCTCGAGGGCCGCACGCGCGCGTTTCTCAAGCTGCAGGAAGGGTGCGACCAGTTCTGCAGTTTCTGTATCGTGCCGACCTCGCGCGGAACCTCGCGCAGCGTCGAGCCGCGGCGCATCTTCGACGCGCTCGATCGCCTGGCGGCCTCAGGCTTTCGCGAGGTCATCCTGACCGGCGTTCACCTCGGCGGCTATGGACGCGACCTCGATCCCCCGGTCAGTCTCGAGGCGTTGCTCGAGATGGTTGCCGAGCGCTCGCCGATCGACCGGGTGAGGATGAGCTCGCTGGACCCCGAGGAATTGAGCGACCGAATTCTGGAAATCATGGCCGCGAGCGAAAAGTTCTGCCCGCATCTCCATCTGCCGCTTCAGGCCGGTACCGACGCGACTTTGGTGCGGATGCGTAGGCGCTACGACGTCGCGCACTTCAAAGATCGCGTCGAACGAATCCTCACAGCGATGCCCTCGGCGGCTATCGGCACCGATCTTATCGCCGGTTTTCCGGGTGAGACTTTCCAAGACTTCGACGATTACTTTAAGTTTATCGAAACGCTTCCGCTTGCCTACTTTCACGTCTTCCCGTACTCCGTGAGGGCGGGGACCACCGCCGCCAAGCTGCCGGGCAAGGTGGCAGGGGCCGAGATAAAGCGCCGGGCGGGGATTTTGCGCGCGCTCGGCGAGGACAAACGACGGCATTTCGTCGAAGGGTTTCGCGGATCGAAGCTTAAAGTCCTGCTTGAAGAGCAAGGCGCGGACGGTAGGCTGAGGGGCTACAGCCGCAACTATATCCGCGTGCTGGTGGAGGGTCTCGACACACTTGGGAACGATGAAGTTGAGGTGGTGGCATCGCGTGTCGAGGGCGTGGCCCTCGTTGGGGAAGTTGCTGGGGTCCAACGCGGCTACGCAGCCGGCGCAGCCACGCTCTGAAGACGATCGCGCAGACCTGGAGCGGCGGCTCGACTATACTTTCGTGCGTCCTGAGTTGTTGCGGACCGCACTCACCCATCCGAGCGCCGCGGTCGGCGCCGACCTGCATTACGAACGGCTGGAGTTCCTGGGCGACGCGGTGCTCGATCTCGCGATAGCGGACCTGCTGATGCGCCGGCTTCCCGAAGCGAAGGAAGGAGTGCTCTCCAAGGAGCGCGCTTCGATCGTCAACGGCCGCACGCTCGCGGCCAAGGCGCAGGAGATCGGCGTCGGCCGCGCGCTCCGGTTGGGCAAGGGCGAGGAAAAAAGCGGCGGTCGCGACAAGGTGTCGATTCTAGCCGCGTCGTTCGAGGCTGTGATCGGCGCGATCTATATCGACAGCGGTTTGCGGCCGGCCCAGGAAGTGATCGAGGCCCTGTTCGCCGACGACATCGGCGGCCCCAGCACTGAGCGCGACTACAAGACGGAATTGCAGGAAATCGCCTACCGCCGCTTCCGCAGTCAGCCGGTCTACGAGTTGGTGTCCTCGCGCGGCCCCGACCACGCCAAGATGTTCACCACACGCATCCGAATCGCAGGGCGCGAGCTTGGAGTGGGCGAGGGCGGCAGCAAGAAGCAAAGCGAGCAGGCCGCGGCACGTGCCGCCCTGGACCGAATCGAGAACGAAAAACGTGACCGTCGCTAAGCCTCATCGCGCGGGCTTTGTCACGTTGGGCGGGCGGACCAATGTCGGCAAGTCGACGCTGCTCAACCGGATGGTCGGGCACAAGGTCGCGATCGTCACGCCGCGCCCCCAGACCACGCGCCGGCGCATCCTCGGCATCCGCTCCGACCCTGACGCGCAACTGATTTTCGTCGATACCCCGGGGCTACATCGCCCGCGGAGCGCGCTCGACCACCATATGATCGAAATCGCGCGACGATGCCTTGGCGAGAGCGAGGTCGTGGTCGGCGTAGTCGAGGCGAGCGCGCCGCTAAGCGAAGGCGACCGCGCCTTTCTCGCCGAATTGCGCGAGATCAAGGCGCCGCGCATCGTCGCAGTCAACAAGATCGACCGCGTCAAGCGCGCCGAGTTGTTCGCCGCAGTCGAGCAATGCGGCCTTGAGGCGCCCGAGGCCGAGATCGTTCCGGTGAGCGCTCTCAAAGGCGGCAACGTCGACGAACTGCTCGCGGTCATCAAACGGGTGCTGCCCGAGGGGCCGTCCCTGATGCCCGAGGACGAGTACACCGACCAGAGCGAGCGGATGATCGCGGCCGAGGTCGTGCGCGAGAAGGTGTTCCTCGCGATGCGCGAGGAGGTTCCGTTCTCGACCGCCGTGGTGGTGGAGAACTTCGTCGAGGAGCCGGATCGCAAGCTGCTAAGGATCGACGCCGTCATCGTCGTCGCGCGCGAGGCGCACAAGGGGATGCTGATCGGGGCGGGCGGGCGCCAACTCAAAGAGATCGGCACTGCCGCGCGGCTGGAACTCGAAAAAATGCTCGGCGCGCACGTCTTTCTGCAACTGCTGGTCAAGGTCGAAAAGGACTGGACGCGCAGTCTGCGCAAGATCGCCGAGTTGGGGCTCTGACGATGAAGCCCGCCGCGAACATCGCGAGCCGCGCGGGCGCGCTCGCTGCGCTGCCCGAGGGCGCGCCGGTCGTGGTGCTGGTCGGGCGCACCAATGCCGGCAAATCGACCCTGTTCAATCGAATCGCGCGCGGCCGCCGCGCGATCGTCAGCCCGGTCGCCGGCACCACCCGCGACCTCAACGTCGGCCAGGCCGAGCATCGCGGGCGCAATTTTTTCGTCGTCGATAGCGGCGGGCTCGAATTGGGCGGACGCGAGCGCCTCGGCGAGCGCGTCGCCGAGGGCGCGTTGCGCGCGGTCGCGCTGGCCGACGTCGTGGTCTTCATGCTCGACGGGCGGGCCGGCCTCGGCCCCGGCGACCGCGAGGCGATCGCGCTGATTCGCGAGACCGGACGCCCGATGGTCGCCGCGATCAACAAGATGGACCGCGCCGGGATGGAAGCGGTGGCCGGCGAGTATCATGCGTTGGGCGTCTCGCCGATGGTGCTCGTGTCGGCGGCTCACGGACGCGGCATCGAGGAGTTGCTCGACGAGATCGTCGAGCGCCTGCCCGCCGCCGAAGCCGAGCCGTCCGCGCCGCCCGATCTCCGGCTCGCGCTCATCGGCCGTCCCAACGTCGGCAAATCGTCGCTGCTAAATCGCCTCGCCGGCTTCGAGCGCGCGATCGTAGACGACATTCCTGGCACCACGCGCGACCCTGTCGACGTGCGGCTTCGCGCCGCCGACCGCGACGTACTCCTGATCGATACTGCCGGAATTCGCCGCCCCACCAAGGTCGAGGGCGAGCTCGAACATTTCTCGGTCGGCCGCACGATTGAGACCATCCGCCGCGCCGAGGTGCTGGCGCTGGTGATCGATTCGACGGAGGGCGTCACCGACCAGGACGCGCGCCTCGCTCGGCTGGTCGAGAGTGAAGGCCGCGCGCTGGTCTTGGTCTGCAACAAGTGGGACCTCGCGGCGAAAGAGGGGCGCCGCGTCGCAGCGTTCGTGCGCGACGCGCAAGCGAATGTGCCGTTTCTGGCGTTTGCCGAGATGCTGTTCACCTCGGCGCTCACCGGCGACGGCGTCGACAAGATCATTCCGGCCGCGATGAAAGCGGTCGATTCGTGGCACGCGACTTTCCAGACTGCGCATCTCAACCGCATTCTGGCCGAGGCCACGGCCGCGATGGACCCCCCAATGGTCGGACGGCGGCGGCTCAAGCTGATGTACGTCACCCAGGTCGGACATTCGCCGCCGCGTCTCGCGTTTTTCGCCAACGTCGAGCGCGACATCCCGGCGCACTACCTGCGCTTCCTCGCCACGCGCTTTCGCGCGGCGCTCGGGCTGGTCGGCACGCCGCTGCTCCTGGGGTTTCGCCGCACGGGCCGCACCTGGGCCGAGGCGCGCGCGACCGGCGCCGTGCGCGCTAGGGAAGAATCGCCAAGGAAGCTACCAAAGAAGCCATCGAAGAAAGCCTCTAAGAAGGCGCCGAAGAAAAGGAAGTAGTGAACCGCGCTGGAGGGCGTGGTACGTGCGCTGTGGAAAGGCGCGCGCCACGCATTTCGCGGCCTTGTGCTGCTCCGATATAGTTAGTGGCAAGGTCGGATTTCGTGATCCTGATTCTGGATTTCGGCAGCCAGTACACGCAGCTTATCGCTCGCCGCGTGCGCGAGGCCAAGGTCTATTGCGAGATTCATCCGTATAATTTCGCGATCGAAAAGATCCGCGCGATGCGCCCGCGCGGAATCATCCTGTCGGGCGGCCCCGCGAGCCTCTACGAGACCGACGCGCCGGACATCGCGCCGGAGGTCTTGCGGTTGGGATGCCCGGTGTTGGGAATCTGCTACGGCTTGTACGTGATCGCGCAACACCTGGGCGCGCATAGCGCGGGCGCCGGCAAACGCGAGTACGGCCCCGCCGAATTGGTGATCGACCAGCGCGATGAATTGTTCGAAGGGCTCGCCGATCGGGAGTTCCCTGTGTGGATGAGCCACGGCGATCGTGTCGAGGCGATACCGGCTGCGCTCGAAGCGATCGCGCATAGCGGCAATTCGCCGTATGCCGCGGTCCGCACACGCGATGGCCTGCTGCGTGGCATCCAGTTCCATCCCGAGGTCGCCCACACGCCATGCGGCGTGCAGGTGCTCAGCAACTTCGTGCACAAGATTTGCGGCGAGGCTGGTGATTGGACGCCCGCCGCCTTCGTCGAGACCAAGCTCGCCGAGATTCGCGCGCGCGTCGGCAACGACGGCCGCGTGCTGATGGGATTGTCGGGTGGCGTCGATTCCTCAGTCGCCGCCGCGTTGATCCATCGCGCGATCGGCGATCGTCTCAAGTGCGTTTTCGTCGACACCGGGCTCCTGCGCGCCGGCGAGCGCGAACGGATGGAGACGATTTTCGCCGGGCGGCTCGGAATCGCGCTCAGCGTGGTGGACGCATCCGATCTGTTTCTTAAGCGGCTCGACGGCGTGCTCGATCCCGAGCAGAAGCGGCGTATCATCGGCCACGCCTTCATCGAAGTGTTCGAGAAGGAGGCCGAGAAAATCGGCGGAGCAAAATTCCTCGGCCAGGGCACGCTCTATCCGGACGTCATCGAGTCGGTCTCGTTCAAGGGCCCCTCGGCCGTCATCAAGTCGCATCACAACGTCGGCGGATTGCCGGAGCGGATGCGGCTGGAGCTCGTCGAGCCGCTCCGCGAATTGTTCAAGGACGAGGTGCGCGCGGTCGGCCGCGAGCTTGGTCTCGGAGCCGATGTCGTCGATCGTGAGCCGTTTCCCGGCCCGGGATTGGCCGTGCGAATCGTCGGCGAAGTGACGCGCGAGCGGGTAGAGTTGCTGCGCCGCGCCGACCTGATCGTGATGGAAGAGATCGCGGCGGCTGCCCTTGGCGCGCGTTTGTGGCAGGCCTTCGCGGTGCTGCTGCCGCTCAAGACCGTGGGTGTGATGGGCGACGGGCGCAGCTACGAGAGCGTGATCGCGATTCGCGCGGTCGAGTCCTCCGACGGGATGACCGCCGACTGGGCGCGGATCGATCCGGCGCTGCTCGCGCGGCTCTCCAACCGCATCACCAACGAGGCGCGCGGCGTCAACCGCGTCGTTTACGACATCACCTCCAAGCCGCCCGCGACCATCGAATGGGAGTAACCCCAGCGTGACCGTTCGTACCCGTTACGCGCCAAGCCCCACCGGCGCGTTGCATATCGGCAACGTGCGCTCGGGATTGTTCGCGTACCTGTTCGCGCGCCACAACGGCGGCGAATTCATTCTGCGCATCGACGACACCGACCAGGAACGCTCCACCGAGGAGTCGCTCGAAGAAATCCTCGAGAGCCTGCGCTGGCTCGGGATGGAGTGGGACAAGGGGCCGCCCGACCGCAGTTACTTTCAGTCGAGCCGCTTCGATCGATATCGCGAGGGCGCGCTCCAGTTGCTGCGCGAGAAAAAAGCCTACCCCTGCTACTGCACCGCCGAGGAACTGGAAGCCAAGCGCCAGCAGGCCGAACGCGAGCATCGCAAGCCCGGCTACGACGGCAAGTGCCGCGACCTGCCGTTCCCCGCGGACCTCGCGCTGCCCGACAAACGCGCCGGCCGCAACTACACGATTCGCTTTCGCACGCCGCGCACGGGCGAGACCCTGGTCGACGATCTCGTCAAGGGGCGCGCCGTGTTCGACAACGCGGAGCTCGACGACTTGATCATTTTTCGCTCCGACGGCGTGCCGACCTATAACTTCGCCACCGTGCTCGACGACGCCGACTTCGGCATCACTCACGTCGTACGCGGCGACGACCATCTGCCCAACACGCCGCGCCAGATGCAAATCTTCTACGCGCTCGGGCTCACGCCGCCCGCGTATGCGCATCTGCCGATGGTGATGGGGCCGGACGGGCAGAAGCTCTCCAAGCGGCACGGCGCGACCTCGGTCTTTGCCTACCGCGAGGCCGGCTACTTTCCCGAGGCGCTGCTGAATTACCTCGCGCGGCTGGGATGGTCGCATGGCGACCAGGAGATTTTTTCCAAACAGGAGCTGATCGGGTATTTCGATTTCGCCGCGTGCGGCAAGTCGGCCGGGATTTTCAACGCCGAGAAACTTTTGTGGCTGAATTTTCACTACATGAAGGAGCGGCCATTGCCGCAACTCGCGCGCGAGGTGCGTCCGTTTATCGAGCGCGCCGGATACAAGCAAATCCCCGGTGACGAGGCGTGGCTCGAAAAAATGATCGCGACGCTGCGCGAGCGCGCCAAGACCCTGGTCGAGCTGGTCGACTTCGCGAAGTTCTACTTGAGCGACGAGATTACGATCGATCCCAAGGCTGCCGCGAAATTCCTCAAGCCCGATATTGCCGAGCCGCTCAACGCGCTCGCGCAGGAGATTGAATCAATCGAGGGCGACTTCAACGAGGCGAGTATCCAGGCCGCGTTCGAGCGAGTGCTGGAGCGGTTCGGATTGAAGCTGGGACAACTGGCGCAACCCGTGCGGGTGGCGCTGACCGGCGGCACGGTCAGCCCGGGGATTTACGAGGTGATCGCCGTGCTCGGCAAGGCACGGACTGTCGCTCGATTGCGCGCCGCGCTGGAAAGAGTCCAATCCGCCACCTGATCGGCGTTTTGCGAATATCTGCTCGCAGACCCAGCCTTCTCGCATTTCAGGAAAGCGTTCGGCATTAGAAATTCAGCGAATTATTCACTATTCTCATGAGCACGGAAATTGCTCTACGACCTGATCAGTCCATAGCAGTTCGTCATGAAGACGAACGCAGAAGGCGGAAACAAGACAATGAACGAGAATACGCACATCGAGACGACGGTTGCTCGCGTGGAAGCGCTGCTCAACTACCTCGACGCGACGGGCGAAAAGCCGGTCACTTACATGTACAAGACCGAGAACGGCACACCACAGCGGAGCTACCAGAACGTCAAGCACACGATGGCGATTCTCAACGGCCGCGCGGTCGACGAGCGGTTGACGCTCGACGGGCAGGGCTTCGCGCTGGTGCATCATCCGACCGCGACCGGCAACTTTTACGACGAGGCCGAGGTCCGCGCCGTCTATTATCCAGAGGTCGAACGCCTTGTGAAGCAGGCCACGGGCGCCGTGCGAGTGCTGGTGTTCGATCACAACGTGCGATGCGGCCCGATGGCGAAAGAGGGGCTGAACGGCGCGCGCGAGCCGGTCCGCTTCGCGCATAACGACTACACGCTCAAGTCCGGCCCGCAGCGCGTGCGCGATCTGATGGGCGACGAGGCCGAGGCGCTGCTGAAGAACCGCTTCGTGTTTATCAACGTATGGCGGCCGATTCGCGGCCCGGTGGAAGAGGCGCCGCTTGCGGTTTGCGACGCGCAGAGCATGCGCCTTGCCGACTTCGTGCCGACCGACCTCCAGTATCGCGACCGCACCGGCGAGGTTTACTCGGTGGCTTTCAATCCGGAGCATCGATGGTTCTACTTTCCGCGGATGCAGCGCGACGAGGCGCTCCTGCTCAAGTGTTACGACTCGTCCGTCGACGGGCGCGCACGATGGACCGCGCATACCGCGTTCGACGATCCGACATCGCCACCCAACCCCGCTCCCCGCGAGAGTATCGAGGCCCGCACGATCGCGTTCTTCGCGCCCGAGAAGAAAAGCTGAACCGCCGCCCGGCATGAAGGCAGCGCGCTTTCACAAAACCGGCGGACCCGAAGTCCTAATCTACGAGGATGTGCCCGATCCTGTTCCGGGCCCGGGCCAGATCCTGCTCAAGGTCGAAGCGGCGGGCGTCAACTACGTCGAAATCATGCGCCGCCGTGGCGATCCGCTCCACGCGCCGACTCCAACTCGATCACGTCCTGCCGCTTAGCTAGGCCGCCGCCGCTCATCGGCTCGTCGAGGAGCGCAAGTCGACCGGCAAAGTCGTGCTGCTGCCTTGGGGATCGGCCGGTGTCTAATGCCGTTCTAGGGCGAGGGAACTGGCGAGGGTTCGGACGAGGCCTGGGGTGAAGCTTCGGGCGACGCTGCAGGTGAGGCTCCGGGTGACGACGCCGGGGCGCCCGCTCGCATCGTTTCAAAGAAGGTCGAATTTGCGCTGACGAGCTGCCCCAACGCGACAACGATCTGATCCGACATTTCGGGCACCTTGTCCTTGCCTACCCGGAACACTGAAGAATCCTCGAATACCTCACCCGGCAACTTGTCGGAATAAATCGTGAAGGAGACGGACACTGCGGACATGCGGCCGGCGAGCTTATTGTCGATACCCGTCCACATGTCCACGCAGGCAAAGTGCACGCCCATCCCGTATCCGCTGGTGCTCTCAGCCAGTTGATAGCCGACCGACTTCTGAATTTTCTCTTTGAAGACCGTGCAGAAATTTTGCCCCACAACATCGGCGCAACGGCACGCGACGTTGATGTTGATCTTTCCGGAGGCGTCTTCCGCGCCGCCATCGATAGGCGAAACCGCCGAGACCGCCGCGATCACGAACGTCAGCATTCCCGCCGCGATTATGAATCGAGGAATTCTCAAGACGGGTGCAGGCTAACCAGAAGCCCCGGCGCGGGCAAGAGGGTTCGCATCCAAGCATCTGCAATTGCGGATCGGACGACGGGCGCTCAGATCGCGCCGCGCGCGCGCAATCCGGCGATCGCGGCCGCATCGTAGCCGAGCGCGTTCAGCACGGCGTCGGTATGCTCGCCCTTCTCGGGCGTCGGCGCGCGCAACTCCCACGGCGTGCGGCTCAGATCCACCGCCTGGCCGAGCAGCTCCTGGCGTCCATGCGCGGGGCTCGCGATCGCGCGCGCGATGCCGATGTGCCGCACCTGTGGGTCGGCGAATACCTGGTCGATGCGATAGATTGGGCCGCAGGGAACGCCGGCGCGGTTGAGAATCTCAATCCATTGTGCCGACGCGCGGGTGCGGGTGATCGCCTCGATCGCCGCATTGAGCTGGTCGCGATTGCGCAGTCGCGCCTTGCCGCTCGAGTAGGCCGGATCGGCGGCGAGTTGTTCGGCGCCGAGCGCCTTGCACAGCCGAGCGAACAGCTCAGGGCCCGAGCCCGCGATATTGATGTGTCCGTCGGCGGTCGCGAAAACGCCGGTCGGAATCGCGGTCGGATGGTTGTTGCCGGCCTGCTCCGGCACTTCTCCCGCGAGCAGCCATCGCGCCGCTTGAAAATCCAGCATCGCGACCTGCGCCGCGAGCAGTGAGGTCTGCACCCACTGTCCCTCGCCCGATTCCTCCCGTTCCAGCAGCGCGAGCAGGATGCCCATCGCGCAGAAAACCCCGGCGGTGAGATCGGCGATCGCGATGCCGACGCGGACCGGCCCCTGACCCGCGAGGCCGGTTATCGACATCAGTCCGCCCATCCCTTGCGCAATCTGGTCGAGGCCCGGACGATCGGCGTAAGGGCCGTCCTGGCCGAAGCCCGAGATGCTCGCGTATACCAGCCGCGGGTTGATCGCTCGCAGGCGGTCGTAGTCGATGCCGAGCCGGCGCTTCACCTCGGGCCGATAGTTTTCGACCAAGACGTCGGCGTTTTCGACGAGGCGCTTGAGGATCTCAACCGCCTCGGGATTCTTGAGGTTGAGGGTGAGGCTCCGTTTGTTGCGATGCAGGTTCTGGAAATCGGGACTCGCGCGCGAGCCGACTTCGGTGGCGTCGTTGTCGGGAGATTCGATCTTAAGGACCTCGGCGCCCCAGTCCGCGAGCTGGCGCACAGCCGTCGGTCCGGCGCGCGCGCGCGTGAGGTCGATGACTTTGAAGCGGGAGAGCGGGAGCTTGCCCATACGAGCCGCATCATAATGCGACCGGCGCTTCGATGGCCAACGGATCGCCGGGGGACGGATCGCCGGGCGGACGATCATGGGCCTTAATGATTAAGTCTTTTTGTGTGAGTCGGGAGCGCCCGCCTCCATCTCCGAGCGCCATTTGTCGATGGTCTCGATGTTGAAGCGCCAGTCGCTGCCAATCCGGAAGGCCGGAATCTTACGCCGCTTGATCAGCCGGTAAATGGTGGAAGGATGCACGTGCAAGTATTCGGATACCTCCTCCACGGTCATCACCTTGCTTTGCCGTCCGAACAGCGGCCTATCACTATCTCGAGCCATCATCGCCCCCGAAACCTGCAAGCACCGCCCAAGTACCGGTAAAGTCTCGTCCGTGAGTGCCGGGATGGAACACCCGTTGGTCCTCATCTGACGCGCAGGTGGCGCACATGTCGAAAAAGTCCCGCGCGCGGCTGACAGCCTGTTGCACCACGCAGCAGACCACCAATGCCTGTGTAGCATCATCGATGGGAGGTCGCATAGATAGTCGCGCTAATTAATTACCGAGGAAGTAGCCGATGCGTAGATAAAGCCAAAAATACGTACATTTGCAAAAACAAGAAAATCCAACTGTGGATAAAATATTCGCCCGACTGTGCGCTAGTAACACTTGACTTCAGCCGCCTGTGGCGCAACTACGACAGCAGTTGCGGCAGTGCTGCACAATGAGATAACCAGCAGTGTCGAAAAGCCCCCGTTGTAATCATTCCACCTCACTGAGGAATGCCTATTTATGCCAAGTATTGACTAATAAAGCGAATCGTCTCGAAGGAATGAAGCTCATTTAGCCAATCAGCGTCCGAATTGAGTGTCGCTGCCTCGTATCGCTCGCCTAGGCACAAATTCTGCAAAGGTGTTGTCACCGCTTGGGTTTTCAAGCCCGCGGACGGCGTCGCGTTGCCATTCTCGAAGCGTTCGGTCTTTGCTGCGCAACCACAGGCACGCGTCGCGAATCGGCACGAGGCAAGCGCCCCGAGGGGCGAACAATGGCGGACCTATCCTGGATTGGAGCGAACATGCTGGAGTACCTGAAGGCACGATCCAGACGCAGCGTTGCGCCGGCCGAGTCAGACGCCGCCGATTCCGGGACGGCCGCACCGTTGGTCCCACGGCATCAGATCGACCTTCTGCAATTCGTACTCGATAACATGGCCGAGGGCGTGATGGTTTGCGACCGCGATTTGCATCTGGTCCAATTCAACCGCGGCGCGAGCGCGATCATGGGCGCTGACTTGAGAGGCGACGACCTCAGAAACACGGCGGACAGATATATGCTACTCCCTTCTCGCGGCGCGCCGCCCATCGCGCTCGAGCAATGGCCGCTCGCCCGCGCGATGAAGGGCGAGGCAGTCGACAACGCTCAATTCATTCTGCGCGGGCTGGCGATGGCGAGCGACGTATGGATCGAAGCCTTCGCGCGCCCGGTCAGGACTGACGACGGCACCATCCTCGGCGGGATGATGGTCCTGCGTGACATCAGCGAGCGCAAGCTTGCCGAAGAACAGATGCAGCGCGCGCGCGACCTCGCGCTCGAGGCGGAACGTATCCGCTCCGAGTTCCTCAGCAACATGAGCCACGAGATCCGCACTCCGCTCAACGGCATAATCGGCATGACCCAGTTGCTGCTCGGCACCGAGCTCAGCCCCGAGCAGCGCGAGTATGCCGAGACCGTGCAACTGAGCACCGACCTGCTCTTTGGCATGGTCAACGACCTGCTGGATTTTTCCCGGCTTGCGGCGGGCAAGGTCGTGTTGCAGCAGGTCGACTTCGACCTCGAGCAAGTGGTGGAAACCGCCATCGGCTTGTTTGGCGAGCGCGCGCAGAGGAGGAACGTCGAGCTGATCCTGGACGCGGACGATGACGTGCCGCGCCTGCTGCGCGGCGACCCGGCACGGCTCCAGCAAGTGCTGGTGAACCTTATCGGCAACGCGGTCAAGTTCACCGAGCGCGGCGAGATAGTCGTGCGCCTGGTCAGCGACGCGGAGTCCGCGGCTGCCGCGTCGGTGCGCTGCGAGGTGCGCGACACCGGAATCGGAATTGCGCACGACGCGCAGAAGCTGCTGTTTCAACCATTCTCGCAGGTTGACGGTTCAACCACGCGCAAATACGGCGGCTCGGGCCTTGGGCTTGCCATCTCGGCCCAACTGGTCGAACGGATGGGCGGGCGGATCGAGGTCGAGAGCGAACCCGGCTGCGGATCCCTTTTTCGCTTCACGATGACGTTGCAAAAACAGCGTCCTTTCATCAGCGCCGCTTCGGATTCGCGCTCGGGACTGGAACGGCTGCGGCTGCTGGTGATCGAGGACAACGCGACGCTTGCCGCAAGCCTGCGCAAGCGCCTTGGCGCATGGGGCGTGCGCACCGATGCGGCCGCCGACCGAGCCACAGCGCTCGAACTGTTGCGCGCTCACGCGGCGGCGGGAACGCCGTACGACGCCGCGATCGTCGATCTGCACTTGCCCGCCGCGGGCGGCGCGCAGCTCATGCGCGCGGTCAGGGCGGACCCTGCGATCGCCCGCACCTGGGTCATCGCCGCGAGCGCGCCCGCCGCGGAAACTTCGAATCGCGCGCAACAATTCACGCACGCCGACATGTGGCTCGCGCGGCCCATCCGGCCCTCGCAACTTTTGCAAAGTCTCAACGAACTGCTCGCGCAGAGACTTCGCAATCAAATGAACCAGGGCAGCGATGGCGCCGCGATCGAGGGGCCGCAGGCGCGTCAACGGCCCGAGCGCACCGTCCGCGTCCTGGTCATCGAAGACAACGCGATCAACCAGAAACTCGCGCTCAATCAGCTCCGCAAGCTTGGCTACGGCGCCGACGCGATCGACAATGGGCCAGCCGCGCTCGACATGTTGGCGCGCGTTTCGTATGCGGCGGTGCTGATGGACTGCCAGATGCCGCGGATGGACGGGTACGCGACGACCGCCGAGATTCGCCGGCGCGAGTCAGGCCGCCGCCACACTATCATCATCGCGATGACTGCGTTTGCGCAGGAGGGGGCGCGCGACCGATGCTTCGCGGCCGGAATGGACGACTATCTCGCCAAGCCGGTGAGACTGGAGGCGCTGGAGGCGGCGCTCGCGCGCTGGGTGCCATTGAAGGGGACGCCGAACAGCCAAAATGGCGTAGCGAAGACGGCGGCCGGGTCGGGTTGTGAGAGCATCGATCCGGAAGTGATGATCGAATTGCTGGACCTGTCGCGCTCGTGCGAGAACGGCGATTTCCTCGGCGAGCTTATCGATATGTTCTACGGTGAGTTCGCGTCGCGGCTGGCCTTGATTCGTGAGGCCTCGTCGCGGGGCCAACTCGATGAGTTGGACGAGCGCGCCCACGAACTCAAGGGCTCGTGTCTCAGCCTGGGCCTTGGGCGCATGGCTACCTTGTGCAGCCAGTTGGAGGCGCTGGCGCGGGAAGGGTCGGCGGAAGGCGCGCATACGCTGGTCGATCAGATCGAACGCGAGGCCAGAGTTGTCCGCCCGCTGCTGCAAGCCGAGAGATCGTGCGCCTCACGCGAGGGTCGCGAAACCCGCTCGGAGCTTCCGCAGTAAACTCGATTCGGCACGCAACAGTTTCGGCGCCGTCGACTCAACCACTAAAGTTCGTAGCCCAGCCGGCGGGCGCAGTCGCGCAGGATCTCCGGCTCCCAGGGCGGACGCCGGGGATTTTTCGCATGCGGCTCGCTGCACGAAATTCGCCTCAGGACGTGCAGAAAAGTCGCGGCCGAATGTTTGTAGGCCGGAACCGGCTCGCGAAACGCCACGTTGCCCAGATATTGCAGCGCGTCAGCGAGCGCGTAGTAGGCCGGGTCGCCCGTTTCCCACAGCCGGTCGCGCTCGGCGAATTTCTCCGGCGCAAAAGTCGCCAGGCCCAACAGGTAGTCCGAGCCGTATTCGATCATGTCGATTCCGAGGTCGTTGCCGGTATAGATGCGCAAGCCGGGCCGCACGGCGTCGCGCAGCGCGAGACGCTCCAGTTCGGTCAGCCGATCGAGCGAGGAATGCTTGATTCCTTTTAGCTCGGGAATTTCCATCAGGCCGCGCAGCGTCGCTTCGCTGAAAATCTCGCCATTGGGCGCGAACATCCGTCCCAACTCGAAACCCAGCACATCCGAATAGCCGCGGCACGCGGCGCGATACGCCGCAATCTTGTCGCGATCCGATTTTCCATGCAGCCGCGCGGTCTGAAACAGGATCGGGATGCCGCCGAATTTCACGATGAGGTCCATCTGGCGGCGATAAAGCGCGACCACGTCGCCGTCGCGGCCTTCGATATACGCGCCGGCGACAAACGGCACACCGTCGCCCAGCGCCGCGCGGGTCCATCGCAGCACCTCGTGCTGTTCGGCGTCGCTCAGATAATTCACGTAGCCGGTGTCCATGTTGACCGCGTTTATCAGGCCGGCGCGATGCGTCGCCAGCAGATGGCGCTGAAATTCTTCGACCGCTATCGCGCCGCGGGCGTCATAGGGCAGCAGCGCCGCCGCGATCCCCTGCACTTTGCGGCCGAGCACGCGCCGCTCCATTAGCGTTTCGAGTTTCATCGTCTCGGTTCAATCATCTTGTCACTTCAATCATGTCGCCGCGGCCCGCCTGGCCTTGGCCTCTTTCAAGCGCAGCGCCATCTCGGACTTCTTGTAGTGCGCGTCGAGCGGATAGCATCCGGAGGGCAAGCCATTGCGCGGCGCGGTGGTGCAATCGCTGAACGTCCGGCAAACCCGCTTGTGTTGAAGCGGCCGCCCATCAATCACGTCCCACAGCATCTCGGGATAGGTCAAAAGCATCCGCCCCAGGCCGACCGAATCGGTCCAGCCCATCCGGACCGCGGCCTGCGCCACGTGCGGGAGGAAATCCTGCAAATAGCTATACCCGCTGCCCACGATAATCAGTTCAGGAAAGCGGCCTTTAAGCAGGCGGACCGCGTTCATCTGGCGCGCCACTTCAATCAGCGGATCGTCCGGAGGCCGGTAGCCGTCCGACGGCGGATAGGCCGCCGGCCGCTGAATGTGCGGCGTGTAGTACGGACTTCCGGCGGACAGGTTGACGAGCCGGATATCCATCTGCTCGAGCAACGCGAGAAAGCGCGCCGGCTCGCTCAAATCCTCGCGCGTCGGATCGGCCGAGTCTGCGCCGAATCCCCATCGATAGGGGATGAGCCGCTCAAATGGCTCCGGTTCTCCAACTCCGGCGCCCAATGGCGACGAGGCGGGCGCGGGCCGAAACGGCACCATGTCGAAAGCCGAGAGCCGCACGCCAATTTTAAGTCCGGGGGCGAGCGTGCGGATGCCCTCGACGGTTTCGCGCAGGAAGCGCGTGCGGTTCTCGAAACTGCCGCCGTAGCGTCCTTCGCGCGTGTGCGCGCTCAGGAATTCGTGTCCGAGGTAGCCGTGGCAATGTTTGATGTCCACGAAATCGAAGCCGAGGCGCGACGCCGTGCGCGCCGCGCGATGGAAGTCCTCGATGATCGCGCCGACCTCCGCGTCGGTCAGCACCGGAAATTCGGCAGTGAGTCCCAGCCGGCGGTCCAGGATCGGATGGCGATAGAGGACGCGAGGTGCCGCCCGATGGTCCGTGCCGGGACGGCTGTAGCGCCCCGAGTGCGTGAGCTGCAGGCCGATCAGCAGGCCGTCAGCGGAGCCAGTGACGCTGCGATGCTCCTCGATCAGGACCTCGCGCAGATGGGCCAGTCCGCGCTCGGTATGCGGCGCGATCACGAGCTGGTTGGGATTCGCGCGCCCGTCGTGACGCACGGCCACCGCCTCGCCGCCCCAGATAAGCTTCGCGCCGCTTAGTCCGAACCGCCGCCATCGGCGAATCGTGTTGTCGCTCGGGTTGCCGTCAGCCGTGCCGTCCCATCCTTCCATCGGATGGACGGCGAGGCGGTTGCCGATACTGATCCCGTGGCGCGCCAGCGGCTGTGCCAGAGGCGAATCCGCTCCACTGGACAATTCCGGATCGCACGGGATCGCAAGGCCGAGCGAATCCAGATGTTTCTGGAACTGCGCTACATCGCGCAGGCTCCCCAGTCGCGCAAACTCGCCGGCCTTCATCCATCGGATTATGCGCGGAAGCGGTGCGCATTCTCAATGTGGCCACGGCTGCGTCAGCATCGCGTTTTGCGCCTGGCTGATATAAGTCTGCGCGTTGCTGTCATACCACGAGCCCGATAAGTGCATGCCGATGCAGCCCCACAACACCCGGTCCGTGTTGGTAGCGTCGGGATTGCTCTTGTAGTTGGCGACGTCGGCCACGTAGGTGTTCGGTTGCTGGCCGGCGCTCGCGTAGTAGGTGGTATAGGCCCCGTCCATGCAAGCGCGCTGGTCGGCGTAGCGATAGTCGGCGGCAAAAGCGGTCGATTGCATGATCTGCGGCCAGGTCATCCACTCGTAGTAAACCTTGGTTTGCCATAACGACCACGACTGATAGCAGCAGTTCGGGCACGACACCGTGGAACCACCGGGCTCGCTGATCGTGGTGTTCCACAAGGCCGCGAAACTGCCCTGGACGCACTGCGCCTGCGAAGTGCGCTTGTCGCCGGCGCCGCCCTGCTGCCATCCGCTCTCGATCCAGCCCTGCGCGCGCACGACGTCCTCCTCGATCCCGTACTTGCACGCGGCCCATCGCATGATCATGTCGGTTGAACCCGAGTACTGGCCGTCCACGCGCTTATACTGCGTGTAATCGTCCTGGAAGGTGGAGGTGTAGCCGTTGGCCGCGTATGCCGATAGCTGCGCCGCGGTTGGCAACGTCTGGTTGAACGGCGTATTGGCCGGAGCGTTTTCCGCAGTGGCAGGTATCATGGCCGCGCATTGTGCGTCGGTAGGCAGCGACGCGCTCGACGACAGCGTGGAGAAGTGTTGAGGCGCAGGGGTCGGAGTCGGCGTCGGCGGAGCGGGCGTTGGCGTTGACCCAGGAGTGGGCGTTGACAGGCCGGGCGTCGGCGTCGCGGCCGAGTTCTTAACGATGGTCGAGACGTACGCAGTGCCGATCGGCACCGTGCCGCCTTGCTGGAAGACTCGCACCATCAGAGTGTGCGCGCCGTTCGCGACCGTGGTCGAGTTCCAGGTGAAATTACCGCTACCCGAGAGCATGCTGGTTCCGTCGACCTCTAACTGGTCCCAGTAAACGTCGGGGCCCACCGTGACGGCCACGGTGACCGCCGTGCCGCTGACCGTCTGGCCATTGCCGGGTGCGTTAATGGTGATTTCCGTGCCGATATTCGTTGGCGTCGGCGTAGCCGCAGGCGTGGTGCTCGGACTCGGCTTGGGCGTCGGAGTAGGCGTTGGAGGCACTGGAGTAGGTGTCGCAGGCACTGGAGCAGGCGTCGGAGATGGTGCGGTGGTAGGAGTCGGATTTGGTGTCGGCGTCGGCGTAAAGATGTGACGAAGACGCTGTGTTTCCGGTCGGCCGAGTACCCAAGCTTGGGCGCCAGGCACAACGGCGGACATCAATGTGAACAGCATCGCGGTAGCGCCGAAGAGTCGCGCTACTGAAATGAAAAACCCCTTCATCAGTCTCCCCCCTCCCAAAAAGTCTCGGGCGGACGCAGTTGTCCGCCGCGGCGCTCGCGGCGCCGCCGACCGGCAAGAGTTGTCGGTCATAAGTGCGGGGATGTTTCAGGCCAGTGGACGCAGTGAGACCCGTCGCAGCAGGGTTCGGCGGCAGCGGCTTCCTGCGCTGATTGGCAGGTAAGAAGGTCCCTCCCCCCGGAGGACCTTCCAAGCCACGACATCGCTAGTAAATATATGAAGCGTCGACAGAAGTGTCAACGCATTTACATAACGTTACACATGTCAATTAGCGCTTTTAACGTTATTTGATCTATAGATGGTTGAGCTGGCGTATAACATGCAACTCATAGCGCTATTACTCGGATAGTCATTTGCTCGTCAGCAAAGGGCGAGTGCTTGCCTCCTATCGCATCGGGAACGTAGAGAGTTGGATATGCCTTACACATGGCGGGCCGGCCGGCAGATGATTGAGGGAACCAGCGATGGCCGATAATAATCGGATTTTCGGATTCACCGACGAACAGCTCGCTACGCTGGAATTGAGCTGGCGCCCCGGCCTGTTCGACGGCCAGGTGGTGCTCGTCTCCGGTGCCGGCACCGGGCTCGGCAAGGCGATCGCCTGCCAATTCGGGCGCCTCGGCGCGAAAGTGGTTATCTGCGGCCGCAAGCCCGAGCCGTTGGAGCGCACCGCGGAAGGGATGCGCCAACTCGGCATCGATTGTCTCACCTACCCGATGACGATTCGCGATCCGGAGCAGGTGGCGGCACTCTTCGACGCCGCCTGGACGCGCTACGGACGGCTCGACGTGCTGGTGAATAACGCCGGCGGACAATTCCCGCAGCCGGCGATCGATTTCAGCATCAAGGGATGGAACGCGGTGATCGACACCAACCTCAACGGCACGTGGTACATGATGCAGGCGGCGGCGCGGCGCTGGCGCGATGCCGCGAGCCCCGGTTGTATCGTGAACATCGTCGCCGTGGTGGGGCGCGGAATGCCGGGTGTCGCGCACACCTGCGCCGCGCGCGCCGGCGTGATCTATCTGAGCAAGACGCTCGCCGTCGAGTGGGCGCCGCTTATCATCCGGGTCAACAACGTGGCGCCGGGCGTCACCGCCACCGAGGGCATGAATGTCTACCCGGAGGAGGCGAGGGCGGAGTTCCGCCGCGCCAATCCGATGATGAAGCTCGGCGACGCGCAGGACGTCGCCGACGCCTGCTGCTACCTGGCAGGCCCCAGCGGCAAGTTCATCACCGGCGAGGTCATCGCGCTCGACGGCGGCTTTCAGATGTGGGGCGAGCAATGGACCGCTGGACGCCCGGATTACTACAAACTCAAGGAGTGAGCGGCCTCGGACCGAGGACCATTGGCGCGCTTGCGCGGGCGCATGCTATACGGCCTTTTGGGAAGAGCTTTACAACGATCGTATGGGGCGATCAGGAGGAACAGACCATGGCCGGAAGCGGGCAAATATCCGAACACAAGCATCAGTCGAAATCCAAGGGCCAGCATCCGATGACCCAAATAGCGACGCGGTCATTGTTCGAAAACCAGGATGTGAGAGTGTGGGAGATGGACGTCGCGCCGGGCGACACCTTCGGCCTGCACCATCACACCAATGACTACGTGCTCTACATCACCAGCGGCGCCAACCTTAAGGTTGACGACAAGGACGCTGGACTCTACGACTTCATCGCGCATGACCGCTCGGTCTACTACATCAAGGCGGGCGGGACCGAGAGTTTCCGCAACGTCAGCCCGACTCCTTTTCGCGAGGCGCTGATCGAGATCAAGCGCAAGCCGCGTCCCGGCCAGGATCGCGCGGGCTTCACCTCCTGCGACGCGCTGGTGGGCGCGCCCGACCGGCCGGGCAGCATCTGCGTGATGGAGAACGACCGCATGCGCATCCTCGAGACCACGCTGCCGCCGGGGACGGCTCTCGGGATGCAGCGCTGCGAGCGCGACGCCGCGGTCTTCGTGGTTCAGCCGGGCAAGGTCAAGATGGTCGAGCGTGCGACGGCCGGCCCGGAGCGGGTCAAGGAAGAGACGCGCAACGCCAAGGACGTGTGCTGGCAGCCGGGCCGCGTCGAACGCGATCTGGTAAACGTGGGAAAAAGTATATATCGGCAGATCACCGTCGAAGTTAAATGAGTCGAGTCTGACAAAAATAGTGAGTTAGCGGTCTCGCGACCGCGTTGAATGCACAACGGCCGCGGCCCCGTGAGGGACTGCGGCCGTTGCTTTGGCCTATGTCGCCCGGCTCTTACTGATTCGGAATCTAGCGAGATTCACCTTGGGTTCTGCGTCCTCTTTCTCCGCCGCATTGCGAGAGCGGGCTTAAATCGAAGTTCGACTCTTACGCCGAGGGCCGCCGCTGAGCGGACGATAGTATTGAGGGTCAGGTTCTTTACCCTTCCCGCCTCGATGCGAGCGATCAGCGGCTGTTTGACGTTCATCAGTTCGGCGAGCTTCGCCTGAGAGAGTCCGCGCTTGCGCCGCAGGTTAGCCAGTTGCTCCTCGACCATCATCTCGTTGAGTTGCGCCGCCACTTCCTTCTCTCGCCCGCGGCGGCGGATCTCCCGATCGAGCCATCCCATAAAGTCTTTTGCCATGTTATCTGACCTCTTTCTGGAGTTGCCGGACCCGCTCAAGTACATCGTGCGGAATGTCATTGCGCTTCTTGACCATCCCGTCCAGCAACACGATGCGATGCCCAGGCCGGAACACGTAAAAAATCCGAACCTGTTCGCCGCGTAATTCAAAAAGGCCGCCGCCCAGCGGCGCCGACCGAGGCTTGCGGAGTCGATTGCCACGTTCCCGCACCAGCTTGATAAGAGCGGCAGCTTCATCAAAGGCGCGAAGGTCGGTAAGGCGGAGATGAAGTCACGCACGCGCGATCCATGCACTTCGACCTCCCACTTGCCACGGATAGGACGATAACATCTGTGTTATCGAAAAGTCAAGACCAATGGTCTGCCTCTAGGCAGCGCGGTCTGCGTCTTCAGCGCATCTTCTGCGTCGCAATTCTGAAAATGGCGGGTGGCGCGTACCGGAACATAGCTAACCGTCGCGACCGCCTCGAATGCACAACGGCCGCAGCCCCGTGAGGGACTGCGGCCGTTGCTTTGGCTTATGTCGCCCGGCTCTTACTGATTCGGAATCAGCTCGACCCGGCGGTTCTGAGCGCGCCCTTCGGCCGTCTTGTTGGTGGCGACGAAGTTCGTCTTCCCATAGCCGTGCGGGCTCATACGGCTTTCCGCGATGCCGTGGTCGGCCAGGTACCTCACCACCGAGTCGGCGCGGCGCTCGGACAGCTTCAGGTTATACCTTACCGAACCGATCGCGTCGCAATAGCCATTGACGTTGACCGATACGTCGCCGTGCTGCTTCAGGATGCCCGCGGCTTCATCGAGCACCGCCGCATCCTGCGGACGGATGTTGTACTTGTTGAAATCAAAGTGCACGCCACGCAGGATTAGCTTCTCCGGCGGCGGCGGCGGAGGAGGAGGTGGCGGCGGTGGCGGAGGAGGCGGCGGTGGTGGCGGCGGCGGCGGCGCGGGCGGGCACAGATAGTGGCCGACCACTCCACCAATCAGACCACCACCGGCGAGCCCGGCGGGAATGCCCCACGCGAAGTAAGTTCCCTCGTGCGACCCGTGATTCTTGGTGGTCAGGATAACCGCGGTGGCTATCCCGGCGCCGGCCAGAGCTCCGATTCCGGCGCCTAAGGTTTCGCAATTCCTCTGCTCTTCGTTGGCCGAGCAGCCGGCGATCATACACAAGGCTGCCGCTCCCATCAGGTACAGACCTAATTTTCTTCTCACCATCATCCTTCCTTCCCAGCCTTTGGACGAGCAGCGCGCTCCAGCGATGCCTCCCCCGGCCAGCTAGAGTTACCGACAGAATTCTTCAAATCTTCAAAATATCTGAACGGTTGTCTCATATGTTTCGACCCGCGACAAGCCCTATTTTGCCGCTTTTTCGTCACGGGTTGGGTCCGGTTTGGCGTTTACTAATGGTCTTATTAACCGTCCGGCTAACCGTCCCGACTATCGATCCCGGCCAATTCGTCGCGCTATTCGACTTAGACCGGCTATGGTATAGCAGCGCCTATAGCGCCTATCAGGTCCTTTAGCCATCAGCCGGTCCCAAGGAGAGAGCAATGCGCTTTGGCCTCTTGTACTCACTTCAATCGCGGCCCGACCAGCCGGCGACCCAGGCGCAGATCTACCGCGAGATGCTCGAGGAGATCGAAGCGGGCGAGGGTCTGGGCTTCGACTCCGCCTGGCTGGTCGAGCATCACTTTCTCGCCGATGGCCTATGCCCTTCGCCGCTGGTGGCCGCGGCCGCGATGGCCGCGCGCACGCGGCGGATGACTATCGGAACCAGCATGTACCTGCTGCCGCTTCATCGCCCGGTGCAATCGGCCGAGGACGTGGCCGTGCTCGACAACCTCGCCAACGGCCGGATCATCCTGGGCGTGGCGGCGGGCTACCGGCCCGAGGAATTCGCGGGTTACGAAGAGGAACGTTCCGGCCGCGAGCAGCGGATGGAAGAGCAACTCGACATCATGATCAAGGCCTGGACCACCGAGTCGTTCTCCTACGACGGCCGCTACTACAAAATTCCCCAGACCTCGGTCACGCCCAAGCCGGTGCAGAAGCCGCGGCCGCCGATCTGGATCGGCGCTTCGACGCGGGGCGGAGTCCGGCGCGCAGCACAATGGGCCGACGCGCTGGTCGCTTCGCCGCGCCATCATATCGTCGAGCTCAAGCAGCACTTCGCGATGTACGGTGAGTACCTGCAGCGCTTCGGCAAGCATCCGTCGTGCGTCCCGGTCATCCGCGAAGTGTATTGCGGACCGACTACCGCCGCGGCCGAAGCCGAGGCGCGGGACGGCGTGATGTATATCCACGGCGGAATGTACGGCAAGTGGGCGGGCGTGAGGCCGCTGCGCGACGATCACGGCGAGCTGGTCAAGGATCCGGCGACGGTCACCTTCGAGAGCCATCGCGAGCGCTTCATCATCGGCAGCCCCGACCATTGCGTGCGCGAGATAAAGCGTTACCAGAGCGAGATCGGAATGGACTATCTTATTTGCTGGATGCAGTTTCCGGGCGTCGAGATGGATAAGACGATGAACTCGATGCGGCTATTTGCGAAAGAAGTAATGCCGCACGTTAAAGGTTGATAGCGGGAGGTTTACTACCGACAATGCGTAGCTGGATCGATCTCAATAGCGACATGGGCGAGTCCTTCGGCAACTACGTGCTTGGCCGTCCGGACGAAGTGATGAAGCAGATCAACCACGCCAATATCGCGTGCGGTTTTCACGCCGGCGATCCGGTGTGGATTCGGCGCACGGTGGAATCCGCCAAGCGCTACGGCGTGACGCTGGGCGCCCATCCGGGCTTCCCCGACAAGATGGGCTTCGGGCGCCGCCTGATGAACATCACGCACCAGGAGGCGCGCGACTACGTGGTCTACCAGGTCGGCGCGGTCAAGGCCTTCGCCGACGCCGCCGGGGTCAAGCTGATAGCGGCCAAGCCGCACGGCGCATTTTATCTGTGGGCGCAGCAGAGCGAGGAAAACTCGCGCGCGATCCTGGAGGGCTTTCGCGAAGTCGATCCCGACTTCGTCGCCTACCTGCCGGCGCTGCCGCGCCATCCGATGCTCGAGGTCGCGGAAAAAATGGGTTTCAGAGTGATCAAAGAATTCTACCCCGGCCTGGTCTACGCCGACGACGGGTCGATCGGCGTCAAGCGCACCTATGGCGAGGAAAATGTCGAGGAGATGGTCGGCCTGGTGATGAAGTTTGTCACCGAGGGCAAGGTCAAGAGTTCCAGCGGCAAGGATATCAAGGTCGATGCCGACAGCATCTGCGTCCACGGCGACGTGATCAACGCGCCCGAGGTTCTAACCGCGATGCACAAGGCGCTCAAGCAGGCCGGCGTCACCGCGCGTAGCGCCGTGCAGGACTTGCAGGGCAAGGGCAAAGGCAACGGCCGCTCGCATGCCGCGCCCGCCCACGCGTGAGCGGGGTCGCTGTGACGCAGGCGTTAGATTCTTCGCTTTCGCTCGGTAATGACAGAGGGCCGTTCACGAACGGCCCTACAAGGGCGGAGAAAAGTGGTCCCCAAGATTCCTGCGATTTGGTGATTCTGGTGTAGGGGCCGCTCGCGAGCGGCCCCTTTTAAGGAAGCCGGCAATGTATTGCAAGGGAAGAGAACCAAAGAGCCCGATTCCCTTTCCGCTTAGGGAAAGGCCCTGGGGCGAGGTCGCCAGCTTCGCAAAAGTCCGCAGGGAGTAGTCATCACGATGGCGCTGGAAAAATTCGTCAACGCCTATGTCGCGCGCACTCCGCGCTCGCGCGAGATTTACGAGGACGCGCGCAAAGTCCTGCCCGGCGGAGTCAGCGGCAACGCCAAGTTCCTCAAACCGTATCCGCTCTACGTCAAGCGCGCCCGCGGCTCGCACGTAATCGACGTCGACGGCAATGACTACGTCGATCTGCTCGACGCGGTCGGCGCGGCGATCCTGGGCCACGGCCACGAATCGATCAGGCGCGCCGTCAAGGATCAGATCGACGAGGCGATCCTGCCCCTGATGGCGACCGAGCTCGAGGTAAAGCTGGCGCAGAAAGTCTCGCGCCTGATGGACTATATGGAGATGATCCGCTTCGTTAACAGCGGCTCCGAGGCGACGCTGATGGCGATGCGCGCGGCGCGCGCATTCACCGGACGCGAACGGATCGCCAAATTCGAGGGCAACTACCACGGCCAGCACGACTGGTCGCTGATTGGCGGCGCTGCGGGCGGGCAGGGACCCCAGAGCGAGCCGCTCTCGATGCCCGACTGCGCCGGAATACCGCACTCGGTCGTCGATAACGTGCTGATGCTCCCGTTCAACGACATGGCCGCGATCGACCTCGTGCGCCGCCACGCGCCGGAGCTCGCCGCCGTGATCATCGAGCCGGTGGCGGCGTTCTTCACCGGCGCGGTCCCGGCCGATCCGGAATTTCTGTACGCGCTCCGCAAAGTGACCGAGGAAAACGGCGTGATGCTCATCTTCGACGAGATCGTGACCGGCTTTCGTCTCGGCCTGGGCGGCGCGGCCGCCCACTTCGGCGTGCGGCCGGACCTCGGATGTATCGGCAAGATCGTCGGGGGCGGGTTCCCGGTCGGCGCGTTTGGCGGACGCCGCGATTTGATGGAAAAGGTGATCACACCGACCAAGCAGCCTTCGGACCTCAAGGAGAAGAGCTTCGCCTCGGGGACGTTCTCCGGCAATCCGATCAGCATGGCGGCCGGACTGGCCGCGCTGACCGAACTCGAACGCAACCCGGTCTACGAATACGTCGGGGCGATGGGGCACGCCGTGCGCCAGGGAATCTCCGCGAGCGCGCAGCGCTGCGGCTTTCCGATCCAGGTCACCGGGATTGGGTCACTCTTTCACGTCCACTTCGCCGACGAGCCGATAACCAGCAAGCGCACCGCGATGCGCGCCAATCACGCCCGCCAGTACGAATTCAGCATGGGATTGCTGTCCAAGGGCATCCTCCTGACGCCGCATCATCCGGGCTTCCTCTCGGCCGCGCATACTGCCGAGGACGTGAAGGAAGTGCTGCGCGTCGCCGACGAGGTGCTGCGCGAGATGGCCGCGGGCTAAACGGCAGGAGGGGAGCGCGTCGCGATGGATGTCCGTTACGACTTCGGCGGCGACGAATACATCTTCGTCGACTTCGATATCGAGATGAGCCTCGAGGTCAACTTTAAGATTCTCTCGATCTGCCAGGAGATCGAACACGAGCGCATACCCGGAGTGATCGAGGTATGCCCGGGCAACGCGTCGTACCTGATGCACTACAGGCCCGAGGAAATCGATCCGGACAAGCTGGTCAAGGAGCTGCGCAAACTCGAGCATCAGGCCGACCACATAACTGCTATCAACTCGCGCATGGTCGACATCCCGGTGCTCTACGACGATCCGTGGACCAAAGAATGCGCGACGCAGTTCGCCGAGCGCCATCAGGACCCCTCGGTCACCAACCTTGAATACCTGATGCGCATCAACGGCTTCAGCGACAAGCAGGAATTCATCCAGGCGCACTCCGTGCGGCCGTACTGGATTTCGATGGTGGGTTTCGTGCCCGGCACCGCGTGGGGTTACCAGATGGTGCCGCGCGAACGCACGTTGCAGGCGCCCAAGTACGTCCGTCCGCGCACCGACACACCCGAGCGTACGGTCTCGCACGGCGGTGCGTTCCTGGCAATTTATCCGGTGCGGGGACCGGGCGGCTACCAGTTGATCGGGATGACGCCGGTGCCGGTTTACGAGCCGGAGGGGCGGCTGGTCGATCTCCGCGAGACGCGAATCCTGGCCAAGGCGGGGGATCGATGGAAATTGCGGCCGATCGATCTCGATGAATTCAACGCGATCCGGGCCGAGGTCGAGGGCGGCACGTACCGCTACAAGATCGTCGAGCAGGAATTCAGGCCGGCGGTCTATTTCGAGGATCCGGAGCGCTACCTCAACCGTCTGCAGGAAGAAGCGCGCGCATGCTCAAAGTCCTGATACCCGGGCTGCTGACCACGATCCAGGACGCCGGCCGCTTCGGCTGGTATCACATCGGGATGCCGCCGTCGGGAGCGATGGATCAGTTTTCGTTTCGTGCCGGCAACCTGTTGGCTGGCAACGACGAAGGCGCCGCGGCGCTGGAGACCACTTTCCTCGGGCCGGACCTCGAGGCCGCCGCCGACGTGACGGTCGCGGTGACCGGCGCGCCGCTCGAATTGAGGCTTAACGGGGAGGCCGCGCCGATGTGGGTCGCGCTCGCGCTTAAGCCGGGCGACAAGCTCCAGTGCGGACCGGCGGTCGCGGGCGTCCGTTCATATATATGCGTCCACGGCGGAATCGACGTCCCTGAATTGCTGGGCAGCCGTTCGACGTACCTGCTCGGCCGCTTCGGCGGAATCGGCGGCCGCATGATCGCGGCGGCGGACGTGCTCGCCACGGGTGTGCCGCGCCGCAGCGCCGCCGAGCTTACCGGGCGCCGCCTCGATCCGCGGCTGCTGCCGACGTTTCCGGAGGTCGCGGAGCTACGCATCCTGATGGGCCTTTGCAGTTATCGGCTTACCGAGGAAAGCCTCGCGCAGTTCCTGAACACACCGTGGGAGGTCTCCACTGAGGCGGATCGTATCGGCTACCGGATTCATGGAGCCGGGTTTCAGTTTCGCGATCGCGAGCCGCCCTTCGGCGCCGGGTCCGATCCCTCCAACGTGGTCGATGTCGGCTATCCGGTCGGCTCGATCCAGGTGCCCGGCGGAAAAGAGGGAATCCTGCTGATGCGCGACGCGGTTACCGGCGGCGGCTATGCGACCATCGGTACTGTCATCCAATGCGATCTCGATCGCGTGGCGCAGGCCGCGCCGCGCACACGCTTTCGCTTTCGCGCGGTCACGATCCGGGACGCGCTGCGGCTCCGCGCGCAATATAAGGCCCGGCTGCGCGCGCTCGCGGATTCGCTCGCCCTGTTCGACAGCGTCGGCTGGCTCGGCCAGTAGTCATCACGCCGGAAAGTGAGCAGAAGCTCACTAAAAGTGAGCAGAGGCTCACTATCAGTCATCTAAAGCGCTGCGCGAGTCGAGGGACCCCGATCTTTCTGCGCGAGCATTTCGCGGAAAGGCTCCGCCCCCTTACCTCGCCAAAGTTCGAGGATTGGTCCGCTCGGATCGTTCACGGACCCTTTGGCGGCGAGGCCAGGGGGCGGTGTTAGTTGGTCGAGCACGTCCGACCAAGTAAGAAGATTAAAGCCGAAGACTACTGACCGCCGCCCGCCGACTTGGCGAGCTTGTGATACATCGCGGCCATCTTCGCGTCCTGCTTCGCCTCCGCGAGGTAGTGTGCGGTGGACTGCCTCATGAAAGTCGCTTGCGTGGCGATCACTTCCTGGTCAGACCCGGTGCGCTTTCCCATTTTCTTGTGGATGGCGTCGAACTGAGCTTTGTACTGCTCGGCCTGTTCCTGGGCGGCCTTCGCCTGAGCGTCGTAGTAATTCGCGAGCGCCTCGTAATCCTGCGCCGACTTGGCGCTTGTCGCCATCGTTCCGACGTTTGCAGGGGTGATATCGTCTGCCATCCCCACCCCCGACCACGCCGCTGCGGCCACGCACGCCACGAGTACCGCAAACAGAGATGATTTCCCTCTCAACATCAGCTTCGGCTCCTTTGGTTTAGTGCTCCCCCCGGAGCGACCTATACACCGGGTTTCCGCATAGCTCAAAGCATTTCGGCGGTTTTTTTTCAAGCCCAATGTGGCAAGCCCATTGCGACAAGGCCATTGGAACTTGATGGGGAGGCTCGGCGATTCGAACGGCGCTCCGGGCCGGGGCGGAGCCTCGCTGCGACTGCCACTGCGCCGGCTGCGCCCCCCCTCGCCTCCGACATCTGCGCTGCCCGGCGGGAAAGGGATCTCCAGCGGGCAAGGGTCACGGCCAATCTGACCGTGCATTGCCCGTTTGTGAATAAACGCTCGTTATTAAATGAGTACCACTGCTTGACATTCCCTTTGGATCGAGCATTATAGCGTCCACTCGGGGCGTGGCCTACGCGGGTAGCCTTACTTGGGGGGAACCCTGTCTATTAGGGCAACTCTCGCGCCGCCTCCGGAGGAACTGATGGCTGAAATAGGAAAGGCGCGGTAGGAACGGCCTCGCGTCTCAATTGGTCCGCACCTAACCGCTCGGGGGTCGACGGTGAAAATCGCGGGCGGCTCGGGGGCCGCGCGCAATGTGTAACGTCAGGGTTACGGTGACGATGCGGCGTCAGGAATTTTCCGAAGAGGTGGCCTTTGCTTCACGGGGCAATGGGTAAAATCAGCAGGTGGTCAGTAGTGTGCGCTGCGCTGGTGGCGCTGTGCGTGACGTCGGTCGGATGCGAAGGTGAAGCGCAAAAACGCATCATCAGGGATCGTATCGGAACCTCATCGGAGGGGCGCTCGCTACCTGAGCACGAAGATTACTATGGCTCAACCGTGGCGGACAAAGACCACGCATGGGTGGTCGGCACCTACGGCACGATCCTGAGCATCACTGACAACGCCACCAAGGTGGAGTTGCAGAAGAGCGGGACTCATTTCTCGCTCTTCTCGGTCAGCTGCGCCGATGCCAACAACTGTGTCATTGGCGGCGAGCAGTCGCTCATCCTGCGCACGACCGATGGCGGCAAGACCTGGGATAAGGTCGACGCGCCCAAGGCCGTGAGCGAAAACCTCCTCGCGATGAGCCGCGGCAAGGATCCCAATCAAATCTGGGCAGTCGGTCCCGAAGCCTCCATCATTCACTCCGCTGACGGGGGCAAGACCTGGGAAGACCAGAGTCTACATAAAGACGAAGCCTTAAACGGCGTCGCCTTCCTGGACGACAAGAACGGCTGGGTCCAGGGCGAATTCGGCGTCATCAAGCACACTCTGGATGGGGGAAAGACCTGGGTCGAGGCGGACAAGGTCGTAGGGCTGCCCAAGTACGTGGAAGACGTGACCGACGCCGAAGCTTATCATCGCGGAATTCCCGAGCTTTCCGAACAGGACCTCTACCTGTTCGGTAGCGCATGGACCAACCCGCAAAAGGGATACATCGTGGCTGCGAGCGGCTACGTGCTCGAGACCAACGACGGCGGAGCGACTTGGCAGGCCAAGCGGGGCGGCAGCAACTCGCTGTTCGCGATAGCCGCGCCGGCCGGGCATCCCGCGGTCGCGGCAGGCTTGCTGGGAACGGTTGCCCACGAGGGCAGCGGCGGCAACTGGACGATCGACGAGGGCGTGTCGAGCCGCGTGTACACCTGGCTCAGAAGCGCCGCGTTTTCACCCGACAGCACGCTCGGGATTATGACCGGCGGCAATGGCGCGGTGCTGGTCTCGCACGACGGCGGCGCGACCTGGAACCCGTTGAACAAAGATACGATCGCGGCAGCGGGTATCGCCGCGGCCAAGAGCTGAGCAAAAGCTGAGCAAAAGCTGAGTCGGACCAAGGGTCAAAGTCGAATGGACCGGGGAGAGTGACGGCGGGGCGAGATGCCGTAAAGCGATCCGGACGTTAAGAGCAGGAACTTCAATGGCGACGTCAAGTACAGGAACTTCAGTGGCAGCTGCCATGAGCAGATTGCCGGCAGCGGAACGTATCACCCACGGCATCGCCCGATTCACCTTGAAGCATCGCTGGCCCACGCTGGCGACACTGACAGTCATCACGATCTTCTTCGCGTTCCACGCGGTGAAGGTGCAGATGTACAGTCAGTTCGCGGACCTGCTGCCGCAGGCGCATCCGTACATCAAGGCCTATAATCATTTTCGCACCACTTTCGGCGGCGCTAACATCGTCAGCCTTTCGCTGCGGGTGAAAAATGGCGACATCTTCAACACCGACACGCTGAAGAAAATCCGCTACGTCACCGAGAAAGTCGACCAGATCGACGGCGTCAATCACTACCAGGTGGCCTCGCTTTCGCACGTCAAGATCCGTCGTCTGGAGGCGCGCTCGGGTGGCCTGATCAAGTCGGTGCCGGTCTTGCCCGAGCAGGTTCCCACCGACCCGGTTGAACTCAAAGAACTCAAGAAGGCGATGTACAACAACGACATCGTCTACGGAAAATACCTGTCGACCGACGGCAAGGCCGCGTTGATCCTGGCGGGCTTCAACGAAGAGCGGCTGGACTACGGTAACATCCAGCATCAGATCATTCTCATTCGCGAGCACGTGGAGGACAACAACACCGTGCTGTACGCCGCGGGCGAGCCGATGCTGAAGGGCTGGGTGTGGTTCTACACCGGCGAGCTGGCGGAAATTTTCGCGGTCACCTTCATCTTCATTTTCGGTACGCTGGTCATTTACTTCCGCCGCCTCTATGGCGTGCTGCTGCCTTTTATTGGCGCGGTCGCGCAAGCCATCTGGGGCCTCGGCTTCCTCGGTATCCTGGGTTATAACCTGGACCCGTTGGTGCTTGTCATCCCGCTACTGGTCTCGGCGCGCGCCGCCAGCCACGGCGTGCAGATGGTCGAGCGTTATTTCGAGGAGCTTGAAGCGACCGGGGATAAACGCCACGCCGTCTCGATTGCGATGGGCGAGTTGTTGCTGCCCGGCGGAATCGGCGTGTTGGCCGACGCCGCCGGCATCCTGGTGCTCGCCGTCGCGACGATCCCGCTGGTCCGCAAGCTGGCCTTCTTCGCGAGCTTCTGGGGTTTTTCCAACCTCTTCACGATCCTGCTCCTGATCCCGCTTCTGCTCGATGTTTTGCCGGCGCCCACCAAGACCACCCACTACGTACCGCAGTGGATGCACGACCTGCTCGCCTGGGTGGGCGAATTCTGCACCAGCAAGAACGGCCGTTGGGTGGTCTTCACGATCGCGGCGGTGGTCGTAGCAGCGGGCGCTTACGAGGCGAGTTCAGTGCAAGTCGGCGAGACTGAGGCAGGCTCGCCGTTGCTGTTCCAGAACTCAGACTTCAACATTTCGGCGCGCGCGATCAACCAGGACTTCGCCGGTTCCAACCAGCTGGTGATTTACATGCAGGGCGCCAAGGATGACGCGCTGAAGGATCCGGCCGTGTTGGCCGTGCTCGACAACCTGCGCCACTACATGATGGAGCAGACCGAGGCGGGTGGCACGCGCGACTTGCCCACCCTCGTCCGCAGCGTCAATCGCCTGTATCACTACGACGATCCGGCGTGGGCGGTAATTCCGCGCACCGAAGCCGGCGTCGGCAACATGACCTTCATGTATGAGGCCAACGCTCCGGTGCCGGGCGTCATCCTGGAGTACATGGATTTTCACGCCCGCGACGGCCAATTCGTCGTGTTCTATAAAGACGCGAAGGGCACGACCATCGAGGAGGCGACCATGCGGGCCAAGCTGTTCATGGCCGCGCATCCACTCAAGGACGTCACATTCATCCTGGCCGGCGGCACCATTGGCACCACGGCCGCGCTGAATGACGAGGTCGCGTATTCCGACCGGGTCAGCACCATCCTGATCGTCCTGGTCGTGTTTGTGCTGGTGACCTTCAGCTACATGTCGTTCGTGGCCGGTGGGATGGTCATGATCACGCTGATTGCCGCCGGTATCGTCAGCTTTCTGTATATCGGCCTCAAGGGCATCGGCATGAACATCAACACCCTGCCGGTGACCGCGGTCGGTATGGGAATCGGCGTCGACTACATCCTGTACGTCGTCGATCGGATCAAGCGCGAGTATGGCCGGTTGCACGACCATGACGCGGCGATCAAGCGCGCGATTGCGACTTCGGGAATGGCGGTTACGTTCACGGCGACCACGCTGGTCGGCGGCGTCATCCCGTGGGTGTGGATGTCGGATCTGCGGTTCTCGGCTGAGATGGCGATGCTGCTGGCGTTGCTGATGATCACGCACTGGCTGTCGGCAATCACGCTGGTGCCGTCGATTTTCGCGATCATCCGGCCCAAGTTCGTCGAGCGGGGTGCTGAAATCTCTGACGAGGACCTGGAATTGATCGAAAAGGATGTTTCGGCTGCGGAAGTGAGCTGAACGCGGAAGTGAGCTGAACGGAGACCGGGGAAGGGCTCTGTTTGGCATCTAGGGGTTGTTGCCTTTGGTCTAGCAAACTTCGGGGGAAGTAACATGAATGTAGGTGGAAAAAGCATAGAGCGTTTCTGGCTGTTGGGTTTGGTAGCTGCGCTCGCGCTTGTGATGGGCGGCTCTGCGTACGCACAGCAGGGAATTGCGCAAAACCTGGAGGATAGCTTCGAGCTCCACGGCTACTTGGAGAATCAGGAGATCATCCGGGCAGAGAACTACGTAAGCGACTACAACCTGGCGTCGATCCGCAATCGTATCGACGTTCAGCCTTCGGGCCAGATACTCAAGGATATTAACATGCCCACCGTCGCGGGCATCTCTTTGGGAACGGGCCTGTCGGTGAACTACTTCGCCGAAGTCCGGTTTGGCTACGAGGGCGTATATGATCTCGTGACCGACCGCTTCGGCACTCACACCACGGGATTCTCGGGTATCGGCGTCTCGGAATTTCAAGGCACCGGGCAGACCGCCGGCTTGGCGCTACTCAAGGCTTTCGGCTACCACCCTAAGCAATTCAAAGGTGTGGTGGCCCGTGATCTACTATTTCCGGAGCCGGTGTCCCAGGGCATCAGCGACTACCGGGTCGTAAACGGGGTGGCGACCGCCTGCTGGGGTTGCATAAACGCCTGGCAATCGGTCAACAACCTCCGTTTCGAGCGCGACGACAGCAATCAATATTACTACCCCATGCGCGAAGCCTACCTGGACTTCCGTTGGGACTTCTTCGGCTCCAACTTGCTCCGTGCGGGCAAACAGCAGGTGGTCTGGGGCAAAGCTGACTTCTTCCGCCTCCAGGACATCATCAACCCGGTGGATTTTGGCCAGCACTTCTTCATCGAGCCGTTCGAGGACACCCGCATTCCGCAGCTTGCCCTTTGGTTGCAGCATCGTTTTGGCGACGTAGCGGGTATGCAGGACGTAGCCGGCAACCTGGTATGGAACTTTGATACGTTCAATCCGGTTGGACTGGGTGTGGGAGGCACGCCCTGGGCAGTGAACTTCGGCGACCAGAAAAAGGCGTTTGCGTTCGATAACAGCCTGTTCGACGCCGGGCTGTGTGGCGGAAGTAAAACACCAAGTACTTGCAACCCCCGCCATGTCAATTTCGGCCTTACCCAGGAAAAGGTGCCTAACTGGAGTTTCCGCAACGACGGTATCGGCATGAAGTGGGACTTCCAGCTTCCGCATCCGTCGATCCGCTTCGCGCTGACCGATTGGTGGGGTGTCGGGCAAACACCGGTGTTCGTGAACAGTACGCTTCAGGTGCTCGGTGACCCGGCCCATCCGGGACAGATTCTGCCGGGCAGTAATTTTTCCCAGTCGGGCGTGAATTGCGCGAAGCTGGCGAGAATCAGCGCAGGCTACCCTGGCTTCTATGGACCGGGCGGCGGCAATTTGCCGATTATCGCAACCACCCCGAACAACATCCACTTAGCCAAGGGCGTGAATCCGCGCACTTTCCTGAACAACTGCGTCTTCGGTGGCGGCGCTCAGATCCGCTACCACAAGGACAATACGCTCGGTCTATCGGCTGACTACTTCGAGCCTTGGAGCGGTGTGGTCATCCGCGTTGAGTCTTCGTGGACGCACAACGCGCTTCTCAATGACACTGATTCGCTCGATTGGTCGACCAACAACGACATCATGCAGTACGTCGTCGGCTTCGACCGTCCGCACTTCATCAAGTTCCTGAACCCGGATCGCACCTTCTTCTCCAGCTTCCAGGTGTTCGAAACCTACTATCCGGGCGCGCATAGCTCCAACGGTGGCAAGGACGGACTGGTCACGGGTACGAACGACTTCACCTTCACCGCGTTCACCCAGACCCACTACTATCGCGACCAGATCATTCCGCTCGTCTTCGCGGCCTTCGGTACTGAGGGCACCGACGCGACGATCGGCGGCAACAATGAGTGGCTGATCAACGACCACTGGTCAGCGGTGATCGGGTTCGACGCCTTCCTGGGCAAGTCGCATCAGCACAACATCGGGCCGAACGCTGTCTTCCAGGCAGCGAGCCAGCCACAGCGGGAGGCGCCCTACAGCGAGAGCATTTTCGGTCCCGCGCACATGGGAGCCGGCGGTGCCCAGCGGAACAAGGACGACGAGTTCTGGACTCGTATACGGTATCGGTTCTAAGTAGACGTGGTAGTGACTGAGACTAGCTCCGGGGCCCGGCACGCCGGGCCCCGGAGCCTTAATAGGGAGATAGAATTACGGAATTGAAGCTTCCAGAAGCGCTCCAGTCGCGGGGGCGGAAAGTATGGGCGGTTGCGCTGATCGTCGTGGTTGCACTGATCGTCGGCGCCAATGCGCTGATGCAAAGGCGCGAGCGCGGCCGCTGGACGGTTTCGATAACCGATCCGTCGATGATCGCGATCCGCAACCTGGTCGTGAAAGGCAACGTCTCGCAAGCGACCAATAAGCTCAATTCAACTTATCGCTTCGATCGTGAATCGGGACTGATCGCTCTCCGGCAGTTTTCAATGATCGTCCTGCAGCGCGGACTCAAGGAGCGCGATCGTTTCGAGCAGTGCTATGCGGCCAGCGCACTCGCCGAGGGCGGCGAGAACGAAGCGCTGCAAATGATGGCCGATACCTTCCAGACAGATCCCGACCTCAGTCTGAAAATGGCGGTCGCGGACGGTCTGGGCGAGGTTGGTGACCGCAAGGCGGTCGCCATCCTGGGCCACCTCTACTATCACGGAGAGATGCTGGACCGCCGGTTTATCATTAACGCTTTGTCATCGGCGACCGATCCGAGCGCCGTCGTGGTGCTGAGCGACGCCGTCAAGCAGTCTTCCGACCCTTCGTTGCGCCTCGCAGCGCTCAAGGGCCTTGGGAAGGTCGGCAATCGCGATGCGATGCCCTTGCTGAAGCTGGCCTTGGCCAAGGGGCGAGCTTTCGAGCGAGTGACCGCGGCGGAATCGCTTCTGCTGATGGGCGACAACTCCGGGGTTGAAATGCTGCGCGCCACGCTGACCAACCATTCCGACGGCAACGCGCAAGCGATGGCCGCAGTGGCTCTCGGATACGCGCATGACCCGGCCTCGCTGCCGATCCTGCGGCAGGCGTTGACCGATCAGAATATCGACGTTCGCCTCGGCGCGGCCGCGGCCCTGACGCATTACAACGACGCTGGCGGTATCGCATATCTTAAAGGCGCGATTCGCGACGAGGACCAGGTCACGCGGCGCCACGCGGCGGAACTGTTCGACGACATCGACTTTGACGCTGGGCGTCCGATTCTCGTGGCGGCGCTGTCGTCGCCCGATAGTGAGGTTCAGTTGGCGGCGGTCAAGACGCTGGGGATCTCAGGCAGGAACCCCGAGGTCGAATTACTCGGATCGCTGCTGCGCGACAGCAAAGACCCGATCACACGCGCCGACATCGCCTGGTCGTTGGGACGCATCGGGAGCCCCAACGGAATCGAGATGCTGCTCGCAATGGTTCAGGAGCCTGATCCCGCCGTGCGCTATACGGCGGCCGACGGGCTGGATCACACGGCGATGCATTTACTGGGAGGCAAGCGGCTCGGTAGCCGCTGACATATGGGGCAGGGAGTAGAGCGAGGAGTTGCGAACAATAGGCGTTGACGGTCCCCACGGGAAAAAAACTGAGAGAAGGGACGACTAAACGGAGGAGATGAGCATTATGCGACGTAATTTTCAGCCGCACGAGGGACGCGCCGCGAGGCCATGGTGCCTGGCGTTGGCAGTCCTGGTTACGGCGGCGGGCCTTTGCCTCGGCGGTGGCACCGCGAAGGCGCAGGACGTGAAGACTTATACCCGGGCCACATTCGACCAGTGGCTGACCAAGTACAAGGACGCGAAGCCTGACTTCAAGGTTGGCGATGTTCTGACTTCCAAAGATATCGAACGGATGCGACCGTTCCTATTTCCTGGTTACGTCGAACAGTTCAACTTCCCCGAGTTCAAGGCGACGATTGCCGCGCCCGTGGACCACACTCCGCGCAAGGACTACATGTCCTGTACGGAAAAGTACCAGAGTCAGGTTCGTTTGCTGCCTGACAAGACCATGGCCAACTATGTCTGCGGTCAGCCTTTTCCCAATTCGGCCATCACCGAGAGTGACCCGGATTCCGGATGGAAGGCTGCGTGGAACTACGAATACCGTTGGCAGAATTACGGCCTGTTCACGATTCCGCCGGCCACCTGGGATCGCTTTGGCGGCACGCACGACATTCCGAAGTGGGAGGATCCTCCCAGCGATTGGCTGTCGAATGCAGGCCTGAGCGGCATGACCTACACCGTGCCGTCTTCTGAAGAGATGAAGCTGATCTACGGCGGCGGCGGCAGCTTTCAGCGCACGCTGAGCGCCTTCTACCGGCGTTTGTACTTCACTCACCTCGCGATGCTCGAGAACCATACGCTGCCGGTGCCCGGCGCCGCGCAGTTCGAGTTCAAGGAGTTCACGGGCTTCTATTCGCCCTTTGACATCCGCGGCACCGCGTTCATCATCTATCGCTACGCCGACCCGCATCGCGAAGACGACGGCTGGGCATATATCCCCAACCTGCGTCGCGTGCGCCGTATTTCGGCCGAGGTCAAGTCGGACTCGCTGCTGGGCACTGACCACACGCTGGAGGATTTCTACAGCTTCTCCGGCCGTGAGCTCGAGTGGCACTGGCGCTTCCTCGGATGGAAGGATCAGCTGGCCGTGGTGGACTCCTCGCACGAGTACACTTATCTGTACGGGCCCAACGGGATCATCCCGAACGATACGTGGACGATGCGCCGCTTCGCTGTGATGGAGCGCACGTCCAACTCCGAGCGGCATCCGTACAAGAGCGTCGTCGAGGACTGGGATTCGCAGAACTACGACGCATGGCTGATGGAAGCCTTCGACCACAAGGACAAGCTCTGGAAGGTCTGGGAATTCCAAAAGAAGTGGAGCGAGAGCTTCAAGGGTGACTGGCAGGAAGCCATCAACAAGGGCGCCTATTCGACCGAATTCCAGTCGGTGCAGGTGCTCGACGTGCAGAACGATCGCGGAACTATCTGGATCGTGCCGGGCGGATTCCCGAACGTCAAAGGACCTGAAGCAGTTCAGCTCTTCGACATCAACAAGCTCGAACAGGTCCATCGCTAAACCGAAGGTCCATGGTTAGACCGAACCACGCCCCGCCGGGTCCTATCGGGATCCGGCGGGGCTTTTTTTTGGCTTGCCGCGGCGCGCCCTCCGGATGCGGAGCACGCCCCTTGAGGGAAGCTGCGCCGATGCGGTATGCAGGGAGAGACCTCACAATCGCCAGGGAGGAAGACTATGCCTGCCTTTGATGTTCGATGGGTCGAGCGCTGGCAGAAGATGGTCAACCAGGACAGCGTCGCGCGCCTGTTGGGCCGTCACTTCAACGCCGACGTGATGCTCGAGTTCGGGCCGCACGCCTACGTGGTGAGCTTCGAGCACGGCGAGATCAACCGCGTTCAGCACGAGATCGGCGCCGAGAGCGCCTACCAGTTTGCGCTGCGCGCGCCCGCCGAGACCTGGGCCAAGTTCGTGCAGCCGGTTCCTCCGCCGATGTACAACGACATCATCGCGATGTCGCACACGCTGCACGGCCGCCTCAAAATCGAGGGCGACGTGAAGGTGATGTGGCAAAACCTGCGGGCGTTTGCCTGGGCGCTCGACCTGATGCGCGCGGTCAAGGAATAGGGGGGCGCACTGAGATGGCAAAAATAGAGCCGGTAACCGGACACTACATTCACGTTCCGTTCGAGGGCGAGGAGTACCGGATTTTCTACGAGGAATCCGGCAAGGGCATCCCGCTGGTCTGCCTGCATACCGCGGGCACCGATTCGCGCGAATGGCGTCATCAGCTCAACGATCCGGAGATCAGCGAGCGCTTCCACGTGATCGCGTTCGATCTCCCGCGCCACGGCAAGTCGATTCCTCCCAAGGGCTGGTGGAAAGAGGAATACAAGCTGACCGCCCAGTTCTACGCCGACTTCGTGGTCGCGCTCTGCCGCGAACTTAACCTGGATCGGCCGGTGGTGATGGGCAGCTCGATGGGCGGCAACATCTGCCTGCACCTGGCGCTGCGCTATAGCGACTACTTCCGCGCGCTCATCGCGATCGAGGCCTGTGACTATTCGCCGGGATGGTGGCTCGACTGGTTATGGCATCCGCAAATCCACGGCGGCGAGGCCTGCGCCACCGCGATCAACGGCCTGATGGCGCCGCAGAGCCCGTTCGAGTATCGCCAGGAAACCTGGTGGTACTACTCACAGGGCGGTCCCGGGGTCTTCAAGGGCGACCTGTATTTCTACAGCGTCGACCACGATTTCCGCGAAGACTGCGAAAAGATCTCGGGCAAGATACCGGTGTACTTCATGACCGGCGTCTATGATTTCGCCTGCACGCCCGAGATGTCGCAGAAGACCGCGAAGAAGGTGCGCAACGCCGAGTGCATCATCATGGAGGAGATCGGGCATTTCCCGATGTCCGAGAATCCGGTGACCTTCAAGAAGTACCTGATGCCGGTGTTGCACAAAATCAAGTAGCGCTCGCAAAGGGCGCGGTATTACTCAGACGCGCGACGAGGCTGGATTCGTCTCCAGCCTGCGTCGCGCGCGGTTTTTGGATTTGCTATCTTGCCGCTTTCGTCTTGCGGCGGTATGCGCTGACAGCCGTTTCTATTCAATTTCAAACTTACTATTGTCAACGGCCGAGCACTTCTGACCTCCTCCCCCGTGTTTTGGGGGAGGATGGAGGTGGGGGTCGAGCGAGGAAGCGCCAGACGTCTTTTCGATGGCGCTTCCTCGTTCTGGTTTGTTCGCGATGCTCGCGCGCCGGTTGCTTGCGCTAAAAAAGGCGGTTCTCCCAGACATTCAGAACCGCCTCTCGACCCCCACCCGCGCCCTCCCCCGAAACACGGGGGAGGAATTGGCTTCGTCAGACAGGCAGGCTAGTTCGGCGGCATCGTGAAGTTATGCCGGCAGAAGTCGCAGTCGCCGATGACCCGGACTGCTACGCACGACGCCGTGATCATCGAGGCGTCGGCGCTGGGCGTGCTCTTCACAAAGATCAGCGCGTCGACCTGGTTGCCCCATTTGTCGATCGCCATGCGCCGCAGCCGCTCGTTGATATGGGTGCTGTCGATATTGTCGGAGTTGAGGGGCTCGGTATAGCTGAGGTCGCCGAGCTTCTCGTGCGGATTGGCCAGATCGCCAGTCGAGATCAGGATTCGCTGGCGATCCAGCGTGGTGTCGCGCGTGATCGCGGCCGCCTTCTGCTCCTGCTGCTGCTGTATGGCGGCCTGGCAGGCCGCCATACAGAGGACGGTGCTCAGGATCGCGATGACACGGGCGACACGATGCATCACGCCTACTTCTTCTTCGCCGCTTTCTTCACTTGCGTGCGCGACTTGCGGCGAAAATGCGGCATCACCTCTTTGGAGAACAATTCCATGCTGCGGCGCACCTTGCGCGGATCCATTCCCGGCAGATCCATCGCCGCCACCAGATGAGTGACGCGCGTGCGGCCCAGATAGTCCTCGATTCCGGCGATCGCCTCGTCCGGAGTGCCAATCAGCATCGACTCGCCAAACAGCGAAGCGGTTTCCGAGTGGCGCAGCTTGCCGATAGGCGGCAGGTTGGCGCCGAAGGCCTGGTCGCCGGGGAGATCGTTGGCCTCGACGAACCATTTGCCGTAGCAGGTCATCATGTAGTGCGCGCCGGCCTCGGCGTCGTCCCACGCCTTGTCATGTTTGGACGCGACGAAAACGGTCCGTAGCTGCGCGATATTGAAATCCTCGGGGTCGCGGCCGTGTTCCTTGAGCGCCGCGTCGTACATCTGCTGCTGATCGACGCCGCCAGTGCCCATGAAATGATAGCCGTTGCGCGCGGCGCGTCCGATGGATTTGGGCCCGCGCGCGGCGAGCCACAAGGGCGGATGCGGTTTCTGCACCGGGCCAGGAATCACGGTCACGTTCGTGAGCTTGTTGAAACGCCCGTCCATTGTGACGTTGCGCTCGGTCCACACACGCCGGATGACTTCGGTGCCTTCCTCCAGACGCGGGCCACGTTCGTTGCGCGGGATGTTGAAGCCGACGAATTCCGGCACCCGGTAGCCTTGGCCGAGGCCGAGATCGAGGCGGCCGTTGGAAATGAGGTCGACGGTCGCGGCATCCTCAGCCACGCGCAGCGCGTTGTGCAGCGGGAGCAGCAGCACGAAGGTGCCGATGCGGATCTTTTTCGTGCGGGCCGCAATCGCCGCCGCGATCGGAAGCAGCGAGGGTGAATAGCCGTCGTCGACGAAATGATGTTCGGTCAGCCAGACGGTGTCGTAGCCGAGTTCCTCGGCCGCGACTGCAAGCTCGATTTCCTTGCGATACAGCTCCGCGAACGAAACCTTGGCCGGTGGTGGATTGCGGAAGAATAGAGTGAAGCCGAAATTCACGATTTCTCCTTGGTTGCGATTGCGGTGCGGATGCGGCCGTCCCGTGCGCGGGACGGCCGCCTCGGGCGCCGCTTTTTGCGTCTGCGCGGCGTCTCGCCGAACGTCCGATTTTAGCCCTTGGACAGCTCTTTGAGATCTTCGGCCCAGTTCTCGTAGGGTCTCAATGGCCAGATTTCGGTATCGGCCGCGATGTGCGCATAGCCGAGTTTCCAGATTGGCAGCTCGTGGATCGCGTGGTCGAGATCGTCGGCGCTCGGCACGTCGATGACGGCGATGATTATGGGCCTTCCGGCGACCTTCCAGATTCCCTTGATCGCGCCGGCCTTGACCGCTCCCAGAGCGGCTTCGGACTCCTGGCGCCACACGCTGTAGAATTCCTTGTTCGATACGCTGGCGGGCTTGGCGATGTTCGCCTTCAGCATGAAAAGCATTGTGAGCCTCCTCGATGGTTATATGAGCCCCAAATTAGTAGCGCGAAAGGCGGTTTGCCGGAAGCTTTAGCGTGCGCAATTTCTCGCGCGATCCTTTAGCGTTCCTCTGTGAATTGTGAGGTTGAGCGCCCGCGCGGAAAATGTTGGGAACCCGGCTTCGCACGCGGGCATTTTAATTAAGCGGCGCTTTAGCTAAAAGGCAGGGGTGGCCGGCGCGGCCTTCTTTTCACTCTTCACCTTTCACGTTCAGCGCTCAACGAGCCGCGCGCCCAGGAGAATCTGATGGCTTCGTTCGCATACATGCCCGATACCCATGGCGGACCCTACGGACAGCCGGAGCCCGATCCCGAACGCTCCGCAAACTTCGCGGCCCAGCTACTCGGCGAGGCCGTGAAGGCCGAGAATTGCGGCTTCGACGGCGTGTTCGTGCCGGAGCGCCACGCGCGCACCGAGTGCATGTTTCCGAGCCCGCTGCCGCTGCTGGCGGCGATTGCGGTGCGCACCAATCGCGTTCGTATCGGCACCGACATCCTGATGCCGGCTCTGTACAATCCGGTGCATCTGGCGCAGTCGGCCGCGCTTATCGACGTGCTCTCGCGCGGGCGGCTGATCCTGGGCGTCGGCGCAGGCTATCACAAGGACTACTTCGCGCACTTCGGCGTGCCGATCACACAGCGCGAGGGCCGCTTCGAGGAAACGATGGAAATCGTCAACAAGGCGTGGACCACCGTCGGCCCGTTCGCGCATCACGGCAAGTATTTCAATTTCGACGCGATTCACGTCACGCCCAAGCCCTACCAGCGGCCGCGGCCGCCGATTTGGATAGGCGCGTTCGGACCCAAGTCGATCGCGCGGGCGGGGCGGCTGAGCGATGCCTGGTCGGCGGCGCCGTTCTTCGACCGTATCGAGAACATCAAGGCCCAGGTGTCGATTTATCGCGAGGCGGCCGCCAAGGCCGGCCGTAAGCCCAGCATCGCACTGTTTCGCGACGGATGGCTCGCGTCGAGCCGCGAGGAGGCCGAACAGACCTTTGGCCGGCTGTGGCTGGAAGAATGCAAGTTTTACTTTAAGAATGGGATGCTGGCGCCGACCGAGGATTTTGGCTCCGAGAGCGATTTCACGCTCGAAAAGATTCGTGGCAGGGGCCACGCGATCATCGGCACCAGGGACGACTGGCTGGAGGCGCTCGATCGCTGGAACACCGTGATGGGCGGAATCGACTGGTTCGTCCTGCGTATCCGGGTCCCGCTTGGCCCGTCACCCGAGAAAGTGCTGGAATGTATCCAGCGCCTCGGTGAAGAGGTCCTGCCGCGCGCGCGCAAAGGCTGAACGCGCCACCGGGCCCGCGCCGGCGGCAAGCGCGTAAGCGCCAAAGGGGTTCGGTTTTATGCGACGTATCGTCATACTAGGTCTTTTTCTTGCGCTAGGCGGATGGTCGTGCGCGACCGGAGGAGGGGGGAAATCGGGGTCCGCCGGTTCTAACGCCGCTGTTGCCTCTGGCGGGACGCCCGATTCGCCCGACCCACTGATGGACTTCACCGGCATCTGGAAGGGCACCCAGGTCAGCTCGATGAATGCGGCCCGTGGGAAGATCACCTTCGATATCAAGCGCGAAGGCAATCAGTTCAAGGGCAAATACCTGTGCGCGGCCGGCAACGCGGTATGCCGCAACAACACGCCGAACGGATGGGTCACCGGCCAGGTGAACGCCCGTGGCTTCCGCGTGGCGATGGAAGATACGAGTTGGTGCATGTATTTTATGGATGACTTCTATCCGCCGAAGGCAGATGGTGAATACACCTGTTACATGAACGGCGGTATCGCGGACCAGGGAACGTTCAAACTAATGGGGCCGCCGGCGCCAGCCGACGAGGGCGCACCGGTCAAACCATAGACCTGATAACGAGACAAGATGTTGTTGCGCAACTGTTTGCCAGCAGCGCCGCCGCAAGGTGCTGCGTCAATCGCGTTAGCCGTAGCCCTGGCCGCGATTACGATGCTCGCGGGCGGATGCTTCGAACTCGACATTCCCGACCCCTCGGCGACCGTCAGCCCGATGACGTCCGTCATACGTCCGGCCAAGGGGCCGAATTGTCCGTTGCAGGTGCTCCGTACGATGCCTGCCGCCGATGTCCAGCAACTCGCGCTGGTTGATACCTGGGGTGATCAATCGTCTAACGACGCCGACCTGTTGCCGGTGCTCAAGAGCAAGGCGTGTGAGGTTGGCGCCGATGCCGTCGTCATCACCTCCGACAAGAGCCAGCACGAGGGCGAACAATTGGAGGGCTACGACGCCGGCGTCCACTCGAGCGTAGGAGGCCATGGAGCGCCGGCCAACGTCTCTGAGCGCATGCACGACCCCAGCGTGGGCGAGGTCGGCCACGGCGGCCATTACATGAGCGGCGTGGCGATCGCGTTCACCAAACGCGGCCAGGACGCCACCTCGAGCGCCGGCCAGTAAAATCAGGCGTCAAGTCTCGGCCTCACCGCCCTTGGGTGCGACCGCTAATATTGGATGAGCGTTTCTGGCCTACTCTCCCACTTGTTTTGGGCGGAGCGTTTCTTACTCCCTCCCCCGTGCCCTGGGGGAGGGTTAGGGTGGGGGGTCGAGGCGGTTCTGAATTTCTGTGAGAACCGCTCTTTCTGAACCTTCTGAAACAGCAGGAAATTAGAACGAGGAAGCGCCGCAAAGGACAGACATCCGGCGCTTCCTCGCTCGACCCCCACCTCCATCCTCCCCCAAGACACGGGGGAGGAAGTAAGAAGCGATCCCCTAGTGAGCCTTCAGTGGCTTGGACTCGGCGGCCTTCGCTTTGCGCGCGGCGGCGAGTGCTGAGTGCGCATGCTGATGCGCGGCGGGCGCTGGCTTCGACGCTGGCTCGTCGCGTTTTTTCTTCGCTTCCTCGCGCGCCTGAGTCTTGTCGTCATACTCCGCGCCGCGTCCATGCTTGTAGGCGGCATAGCGCGCGGCGGAACGATCGTCCATCCAGCACAGACGCGCCGGCGGCGGAACCTTGTACTGCGTCACGTCGTGAGTCGAACTCGCGCGCGTTCCGCCCTCCACCGTAAACGCCACGGCCGAGATGATACGCCGCGCCGCGCGCCCGCAGTTCGGGCAGGGGCGCGACTTCATCGCGGATGAACTGAGCGGTGCGAGCACCTCGAAGGTGAGCTCGCACCGCTCGCATCGGCATTCGTAAAGCGGCATCGAACCTTTCGTGCTTCCCGCTACTCGCCGCGCTACTCGACCTTGTGCGGATGCTCCTTCCAGTCATCCGGGTCATGCGTGATCCACATCGTGGCGCCCTGCATGTCGCGGATCGCCTTGATGCGCCGGAGCGAGTGCACCGACTTGAACGGATCGACGTCGATCCCCATCGTCGCTTCCTGGTTGACCGCGGCGCGCAGATGCGTGGTGTCGCCGGTCAGCAGGAACTTGCGGTTGGGCAGGTTTACCAGGAGCGAGCATTCGCCGGGCGTATGGCCGGGGGTCAGCAGGAATTGCAATGCGCCGTCACCGAAAAGGTCGAGGTCGCAATCCAGTTCCAGCCATTCGTAGGCGCGCGTCGGCAGAAAATCGTTGAGTATGAAGGCCCATCGGCGATCCACGTCGGGCCAGTAGGCGTACTGCAGTTCTCTGCTTCCGACCAGGAACTTGGCCTTGGGGAAATAAGTCAGGCCGCCGGAATGATCGAGATGCGAGTGCGACAGGATCACGTACTTCACGTCGGAAGTCTTGTAGCCGACGTTCTGGATTTGCTTGTCGAGCGTGTCGGCCTTGTTCCATTTGAGCGGCAGATGGGCCGCCACCTCGCCCCAGTAGCCGACCGCGTCATCGATGATCTTCGGGTTGCATCCCGTGTCGAACAGCACCAGGCCCTTGGGATGCTCGATCAGGAACGAAGGGCACGGGAGATCGAGCATCATCGTCGGGTCGCCACCGTGCATCAGCAGCGACTGCGGAGCGGTGAGTTGTGCGCCGGGCAGCGCCCACATTTTTTTTGCTTTGCCTTCAGCCATGATCGCCTCCCCAGTCCTTGGTAAATTGTGTTTTCGTAAGAGTGCAGCCGCGTGATTTTGGCGCGTCCCCGAGCTGCCGAATCGCTGCCAGAATGGAACAGGCCAAGCTAGATCGGGTGATTTCGCGCTGTCAAGGAGAATCCGCGCAAACAATCGAGCCAACTGCGGTTTCGGTTTTCATTTGCCCTCAGGGCTGCTAATCAACCGGAACGGCAAAATCTGGCGGAACCGCAAATCTGGCGGAACGGCAAAATCTGGTTCGGCGTCGCGGCTTCTGCTCAAAATGAAAACGCGCGAAGCAGACAAAACGGCAAATGCAGCAGATTCGGATTGATAGGGAGGACCGGCGCAATTGGCCTATCGCATAGCGATCGACACGGGCGGAACCTTTACCGACCTCGTACTGGCCGACGAGCGCGGCGGCTTGGTGCTCGGCAAATCGCCCACGACCTACGAGCGCATCTTCGTCGGTATCGAAGGCGCGCTCAAGATGGCGGCGGAGCAAGCCGGCCCGAGCGTCGCGGACGTGCTGCGCAATACCGACCTGGTGATCTACGGCACCACACACGCGACCAACGCGATCATCGAGCGCAACACCGCGCGCACCGCGTTCCTGGTGACCGAAGGCTTCCCCGATATTCTCGTGCTGCGCGAGGGCGGCAAGCTCGATCCGTTCAACCTCTCCTATCCGCCGATCGAGCCCTACGTGCCGCGGCGATTGACCTTCGAGATTCGTGAGCGGATCGACTCCGAGGGCAAGGTTGTCGTACCGCTCGACGAGAAGCACGCGCGCGAGACGCTGCGGCGGGTGGCCGAGCGCGGGGTCGAGGCGATTGCGGTGTGCCTGTTGTGGTCGCCGGCGAATTCCGTGCATGAGGCGGCGCTGGGCCGGCTTATCGAAACCGAACTGCCAGGCGTCCCGTACACGCTGTCCTCGCGCCTTAACCCGATCATCCGCGAATATCGGCGTGCCTCTTCCGCGGCGATCGACGCTTCGCTGAAACCGCTGATGCAACGCCATCTGCGCGACATGGAGGAGGACCTCCGCCGCGCTGGCTTCGCCGGGCAATTGCTGGTCGCGACGTCATTCGGCGGCGTGATGCACGTGGGCGACGTCGTCCAGCGTCCCATCTTCCTGGTCAAGTCGGGTCCCGCGATGGCGCCGGTGGCCGGGCGCACCTATGGCGAGGCCGAAGTCGGCCCGCGCGACCTCGTTGTATGCGACGCGGGCGGCACCAGCTTCGACGTAAGCCTGGTGCATGACCGCACGATCACGTTCACCCGGGAGACCTGGCTGGGCTCGATTTTCACCGGGCACATCACCGGCATGGCCTCGGTCGACGTGAGAAGTATCGGCGCCGGCGGCGGCTCGATCGCCTGGATCGACCCCGGCGGATTGCTGCGCGTCGGCCCCCAGAGCGCACGCGCCGAGCCCGGTCCGGCGTGCTACGGCACCGGCGGCGTCGAGCCGACGGTCACCGACGCGGCGCTGGTGCTCGGCTATCTCGACCCGGATTATTTTTTGGGCGGACGGATGCGCCTCGATTCCGGCGCTGCCGCGGGCGCGGTGGCGAAGGTCGCCTCGCGCCTTGGCCTGGAAGTGAAGGACGCGGCACGCGCGATCATGGAAGTTGCGGGCGACCACATGGTCGGCGCGATCAAGGACATCACGATCAACCAGGGAATCGATCCGCGCGAGAGCTTGCTGGTTGCGGGCGGCGGAGCCGCCGGACTGAACATCGTGCCGATCGCGCGTGAACTCGGATGCCGCCAGGTCCTGGTGCCGCGCACGGCCGGCGCGCTCAGCGCTTGCGGCGGCCAATACTCCGACATCGTCAGCGAGTTCACGCAGAGCAGGTTCGCCTACACCGGAGAATTTCCCTACGAATCGGTTAACCGCGTGCTGGCGGAAATCACGGCCTCGATGGAGCGGCTGGAGGCCGAGTTGCGCGAGCGCGGGCTGACTCGGTTTAAGCGCGAGTACTTCGTCGAGGCGCGCTATCCGTACCAGGTATGGGAGCTCGACGTCGCGCTGCCCAAGGGCAAATTCGACGGCCCGGCCGACCTCGACGCGACGATCGAGGCTTTCCATCGCGAGCACGAGCGCGTTTTCGCGGTCAAGGAACCGGGCCAGCAGATCGAATGCATTTACTGGCGGGGCAGGTTGACCGCGATGCTCGAGGGGCCGCCGCTAAGCAAGATCACGGCGCGCGAGGTGGCGTTGCCGGCGGCGCGCGTGCGGCATCCGGTCTTCTTTGCCGGCCATCGCGAGCTCATTACGCCGCGCTATCATGGAGAGAATCTCACGCCCGGGATGACGGTCGAGGGTCCCGCGATCATCGACGAGCCGACCACCACGATCGTCGTCTATCCGGGAAGCCGCGCGCGCGTGACCGAGCTGCATAACTATCTGCTCGAGGTCGCCGGCTCCTGAGCGGACACCGAAAGCGAAAGGACGAAGGCAAAAACGGAGGCTTGGACATCAGCATGAGCACGAGTACACGAACCGAGGGCGCGGGACTCGACGCGGCACTGCTCGCGGTTATCGCTAACCGCCTCGACAGCGTCTGCCGCGAGATGACCAACACGCTGTTGCGCTCGGGCCGCTCGGCGGTGCTCAACATGGCGCGCGATTTTTCCTGCTCGCTGGTCACCGGCGACAACCAGATGCTGGCTTCCGCCGAGGGCCTGCCGGTCCATGTTTTCGGATCGCAGTTTTTGAGCGAGGCGATGTGCAATCTCCATCCGAACCTCACCGAGGGCGACGCGTTTTTGCACAACGACGTTTACCTTGGCAACACGCACAGCGCCGACCATACGATCCTGGTGCCGGTCTTCGTCGACGGCGAGCATCTGTTCACCTGCTGCGCCAAGGCCCATCAAGCGGATTGCGGCAACGGCCTGCCAACCACGTACGCGCCCTTTGCTGGCGACGTCTACGAGGAAGGCGCGCTGAATTTTCCGTGTGTGCAGGTCCAGCGCAACTTTAAGGACATCGACGACATCATCCGGATGTGCCGGCGCCGTATCCGTGTGCCCGACCAGTGGTACGGCGACTACCTGGCGATGGTCGGTGCGGCGCGGATCGGCGAGCGCCGGCTGAAGGAGTTGGCGGCCAAGTTCGGCAAACCGCTGATTCGTGACTTCATCCGGGAATGGTTCGACTACTCGGAGCGCCGGATGATCCATGCGTTGAAGCAACTTCCCTCGGCCGAGTTCACCGGCACGGGCGCGCACGATCCGTTTCCCGCCTTGCCCGAAGGCGTGCCGCTGAAGGTCAAGGTGAAAATCGACGCCGCCGAGGGGCGGGTCGAGATCGATCTGCGCGACAATATCGATTGCGTTCCGTGCGGCCTCAACGAATCGAAGACTTGCGCGATTAACAACACCGTCACCGGACTTTTCAATTCGATCGACCCGGGCGTGCCGCACAACGCCGGCAGCTTCCGCCGCGTCACGGTGCTTCTGCGCGAAAACTGCGTGGTGGGAATCCCGCGCTTCCCGACCTCGTGCTCGGTCGCGACCACCAATATCGGCGACCGGCTGGTCAATATCACGCAGGCTGCGTTTGCCCAACTTGGGGAGGGCTATGGACTCGCCGAGGGCGGTCTGGGGATGGGGCCGGGGTACGGAGTGATCTCGGGCGGCGATTTTCGCCGCGGCGGCGCGCCTTACGTCAATCAGCTTTTCATCAGCGCCAATGGCGGCCCGGGTACGCCGCACAACGACGGATGGATCAACTACGGCCTGCCGGTGGTTGCGGGCTTGATGTATCGCGACAGTATCGAGATCGACGAGCAGAAATATCCGATTATCTACAAGACCGCGCGGCTGCTGACCGACTCCGGTGGCGCGGGCCGCTTTCGCGGCGCGCCCGGCGCGCGCGTGGAATATGGCCCCAGGCACGACACGATGACGGTGGTCTATCCGCTCGACGGCCATCACAATCCGCCCAAGGGCGTTCTGGGCGGTCATTCCGGTCAAGCTTGCTATGCCGCCAAGCTTGATCGCGAAGGCGACGAGCACGAACTACCCTCGGTCTCGGCCGAACAGATAAATCCCGGCGAGTATATCGTCGGCGTGGACTCCGGCGGCGGCGGCTACGGCAGCCCGCTCGATCGCGACCCCGAGATGGTACGCACGGACGTGCTCGAAGGATTGGTTTCGCCGGAAAAGGCGCGGCAGATTTACGGCGTGATCTTCAAGGGACAGGCCGAGGACGAGTCGGTCGCCGTTGATCGTGAGGCCACCGTGAAATGGCGCGCCGCATTGCGAGGCCAGCCCGGCGCTTAAAGCGCCTCGTGCGGCATGCAGGAGCGGAAGGTAGGAGAGTCTCCGATGGCTACAGCACAAAAACCCGCAGGCGGCGCGAACGCGCTACGCTTTGAGATCGATGCCAAGCGGCTTGACGAGCTCGATCGCAAGCACAAGCTGCCCGGCTTCGCGTCGGTAAAGGAGCACGCGGACAAGGGCCCGCTCATCATTGCGCGCGGCAAGGGCGTGTTCGTCTGGGACGCCAACGGCAAGCAATACCTCGACGGCAGCTCGGCAATCTGGAACGTCAACCTGGGATTCGGCAACAAGGAAATCGCCGACGCGGTCGCCCATCAGCTCGAGACGCTCTCGTTCCATCTGGGGCTGCTGAACTTTTCGACGCCGCCGGCGATCGAACTGGCTGCCAGGCTAGCCTCGCTCGCGCCGCCGGGACTCGACCGCGTCTTCTTCACCAGCGGAGGTTCGGAAGCGAACGAATCCGTAATCCGGCTCACGCGCCTGTATCAACGGCTGCGGGGATATAAGAACAAGACCGTCGCGATCGCGCGTATCAAGGGTTACCACGGTTCTTCGTGCGGCGCGGCGAGCCTCACCGGCATCGATCACTTTCACGAGTTCTTCGAGCCGATGCTGCCCGACGTGCGGCATATCGCGCCGCCGTATTGTTACCACTGCCCGCTCGGCAAGGAGTATCCGTCGTGTGCGGTCGCCTGCGCGGACGAACTCGAAAAAGCGATTGTGGCCGAGGGGCCCGACCGGGTCGCCTTCTTCATCGCCGAACCGGTGATGGGTGCCGGCGGCGTGATTCCCGCGCCCAAAGAATATTGGACCCGTATCCGACAGATCTGCGACAAGTACGACGTCCTGTTCGTCGCGGATGAGGTCATCACCGGCGCCGGCCGCACCGGCAAGATGTTCGCCTGCGAGCACTGGGACGTGCGCCCGGACATCATCTCCTGCGCCAAGGGCATCAGCAGCGGCTATCTGCCGCTCGGCGCAGTGATCGTGCACGAGCGAATCTATCAGACGCTGCTGGAGTCGTCGGCGGGCGCGGCGATATGGCACGGCTTTACCAACACCGGCAATCCGGCCTGCTGCGCGGCGGGGCTCAAGACGCTCGAGATCATGGAGCGCGACGGCATCGTCGAGAACTCGCGCAAGATGGGCGAGCGGCTGAATCAGCGGCTCCAGGAGCTGCGCTCCTCACCGATCGTGGCTGAGATTCGCGCGTTAGGCCTTATGGCCGGCGTCGAACTGGTGCGCAACCCGCAAACTCGCGAGGCCTTTCCCGAATCGCTCGGTGTCGGCGCCCATTTTCGCGACGTGGCCCGTGATCAGGGTCTGCTGATTCGCGCGGTCGGCGACACCGCATGCATGTCGCCGCCGCTGATCATTACGGCGAAGGAAATCGACCTCCTGATCGACAAGCTCAAGTCTGCGCTGGCCGAGACCGAGTCGTGGCTGGCCGGGCAAAAGCAATAGAAGAGCTGCGGTGCAGGCGGCGTAGAGGTCAATGACGATGGCGCGAACGGCGGAAATCGAGCGTCCCAACTGTCCGCTCTACAATGATCAGAAGCTCAAGCTCGGACTCTTCGGCACCAATTGCAGCAACGGACTGACGGTCTCGCACGCGGAGACGACCTACCGCTCGACCTGGGAACACAGCCTCGCGATCGCGCGGCGCGCGGACGCGATGGGATTCGAGATGCTTGTACCGATCGCGCGATGGCGCGGCTTTGGCGGCACCACCGATTTCAACGGCATTTGCTTCGAGACCTACACCTGGGCGGCGGGGTTGGCTGCCGCGACCGAGCGCATCATGGTGTTCTCGACCTCGCACGTGCCTACCGTTCATCCCATCGTCGCGGCCAAGCAATGCGTAACTGTTGACCACATCTCGAACGGCCGCTTCGGCTTGAACCTCGTGATGGGCTGGTTTACGCCCGAGATGGAGATGTTCGGTGCGGCGCAGCGCGAGCACGACGAGCGCTATGCCTTCGGCGGCGAATGGATCGGCGTGGTCAAGCGGCTCTGGACCGAGGAAGAGGCGTTCGATTTCGACGGCAAATATTTTCACATCAGCGGCGGCCAGGCCCATCCCAAGCCGCTCCAGAAGCCATACCCGGTGCTGGTCAACGCCGGTAACTCGCCCGCCGGGATCGAGTTTTCAGCGCGCGAGGTCGATTTCAATTTCATGACAATCGACAAGTTCGAGCACAGCAAGGAGCTGATCGACAGGATGCATCAGCGCGCGCAGAGCTATGGACGCGAAATCGGCATCATGACCTATGCGATGATGATCTGCCGCGACACCGAGCGCGAGGCGCAGGAAGTTCGGCGCGAGATCCTGGACAAAGGCGACTGGGGCGCCGCCAACAACATCATGAAGGTGCTCGGAATCGAAAGCGGGTCGTTTCCGCATATGGAGGCCTTCCGCGAACGCTTCATCCTCGGATGGGGCGGCTATCCGATCGTCGGCACGCCCGAGCAGGCGGTCGATCAGTTAAAAACGTTAAGCGCGATGGGTATTCAGGGAGTGATTCTCGGATTCTTGGACTACCACGAGGAGTTGGCGTATTTCGAACGCGCCGTGATGCCGCTGCTCAAACAGGCAGGGCTGCGGCACTGAAGTTCGCGCGTCGGCGCTGGCTTAGGTCGCAGCGTTGCCGTTCAAGGTGTCGCAAGTCATTGGCTGTACCCACCTACGAAACTGCGAAGTTGCGCCCTTGTGGGGCAGTCATGCAATGAACAGAAGAGCATTCTTGAAAGCAATCGGATCGGCGGCGCTCCTGCCGATTTTGCCGCGACGCCTGTCGGCGAGTACGAATTTCCGCAGGCGCCGTCCTTCCGATGCCACGTGGCCATCGCAATTGGCGTGGAAGCGACTGGATGAGGCAGTCGGCGGAAATTTGATTCCTGTGGACTTTCCCCTTTCGTTACTCAAAACTGATCCGGCGGGCGCCGCAGCCAAGCTTCTCTCGGAGAACCTGAAAAATCCATATTACATCGGCGATCAGCCGGGGCTCACGCAGAGCTTGGGCTGGGTCGACGCGTGGGCTACCAAACCAAGCGTTTACGCGGTCGCGGCAAGCAATGCCCATGACATCGCTGAGGCGGTGAATTTTGCCCGCGAAAATGACTTGCGCCTGGTTGTCAAAGGCGGCGGCCACAGCTACCAGGGCACGTCGAATGCGCCTGATTCGCTTCTGATTTGGACGCGGCACATGAACGATATCTTGATGCATACTGAATTTGTTCCGCAGGGATGCGAGCATACTCTACAGCCGCAACCGGCTGTGACGCTCGGCGCTGGAACGATCTGGATGCAGGCATACGACGCGGTTACGACCAAGGGTGGGAAATACGTTCAGGGTGGCGGATGCACGACAGTAGGCGTGGCGGGTCTGATTCAAAGTGGTGGTTTTGGAAGTTACTCGAAGCACTACGGCCTTGCCGCAGGAGGTTTGCTGGAAGCCGAAGTAGTCACTGCCGACGGCAAGATCCGTGTCGCGAATGCATGCACCAACCCCGATCTGTTCTGGGCGCTGAAAGGCGGCGGAGGCGGCAGCTACGGCGTGGTGAGTAAGCTGACACTGCATGTTCACGATCTTCCCGAGTTCTTCGGCGTCGCCAATTTCACGATCAAAGCGGCGTCGGATGATGCGTATCGGCGCCTGATCCGCGAGTTCGTGAGCTTCTACCAGGAGCATCTCTTCAACGACCATTGGGGAGAGCAGGCCCGCGTGAGCCCCGACAACTCACTCGTCATCAGCATGCTCTCTCACGGATTGGACACTGGACAGGCGAAAAAGGTCTGGCAGCCGCTTCTGGACTGGGTGGCGCGTTCGCCCCACGCATATTCTCTTGAAGGGCGGCTGGTTATCGGAAGCATACCGGCGCGACGCTTCTGGGACCTGCAATGGTGGAAAGAGCATTGGCCTGAATTGCCTTTTCCAAACCCAAATGCCAATCGCCTAATCGCATTGTTTGATCATGTCCTCGGATACCTGCATCAGCAGCCTATTTTCGTCGCCGACCATCGGCCTGGCGCCGGACCCAATAACGCGTGGTGGACCGGAGACGCGGGGCAAGTTGGCTGGTTCATTTGGGGGTACGAGTCGCTGTGGTTGCCCGCGTCCCTGCTCGAGAATGATGCGCAGCAGCGTCTCGCCGACGCGTTGTTTGCAAGCTCTCGGTATTCAAGTGTCGAACTGCACTTCAATAAGGGGCTCGCCGGAGCGCCGCCCGATGCGATCGCCGGGGCGAAGGACACCGCAATGAATCCAGCTGTGCTGACTGCCTTCGCTCTGGCGATCGCGGGCGACGCCCAGGGACCCGCATATCCGGGAATTCCCGGGCATGGACCCTCCATTGTCGCCGGCCGAAAGGCGGCGACTCGCGTTCATCAATGCATGGATCAACTCCGCGCTATTGTGCCGAACGCGGGATCGTATGTCAGCGAGAGCAACTACTTCGAGAACGGATGGCAGCACTCGTATTGGGGGAGCAACTACCCTCGCCTCGCTGAAATCAAAAGAAAATACGATCCGGACGGGCTGTTCTTCGTCCATAATGGAGTTGACTCGGAACAGTGGAGCGCGGACGGCTTCACGAAGCTTACATGAATGAGTAACATCGATGCCGCGCGTGCGGCGCGCTGGGGCTACTTCAAGCCTTTGCTAACAAGGGCTTTGCTCTCTCGAGCGGGCACGACGCACTAACGCCGGCGTCCGGCGCTGGGGGGTTCGCTATTGAAACGGTCCGGTCGCGAGATTCTGTCTCACTTTCGGACCGTGCGAACGCTATTGGAGCCGGAGCATCGCCCTGAGAAAGCGTCGCGCTTTAACCCAAGGTCATGCGAGAGAGGCAACAAAGGATATAGGTGCTGCACCTCAACGAACTTGATTTGGAGAGGATGATCGCGCGCGTGCTCGCAGGTGAGGAGTTGTCGCGCGCGGAGGCGAGCGCGGTTTTGAATTGCCCCGACGAGAAGCTGCCGGAACTGCTCGCGGCAACTTTCAGCGTGCGTGAGGCCACCTTCGGCCGCCGCGTAAAGATCTGCATTCTGCGCAACGCGCAAAGCGGCATCTGTCCCGAGGATTGCCACTATTGCTCGCAGTCGCGGCTCTCGCGCGCGGACATCCCGGTTTACAAGTTGCAAAGCGTGTCCGAGTTGATCGAAGGCGCGCGGCTGGCCGTCGCGAGCGGCGCGCACCGCTACTGCATGGTGTGCAGCATGCGCGGCCCTGCTTCGCGCGACGTCGAGCATCTGGCCGCGGCCTGCGAGAGCATCCGGGCTGAGTTTCCTCAGCTCGAGCTATGTCTTTCGATCGGTCTGCTGGAGCACGAACAGGCCCAGCGGCTGAAAGATGCCGGCGCCGGATGGATCAATCACAACCTCAACACCAGCCGGCGCTTCTATCCCGAGATTTGCTCCACGCACACCTATGACGATCGCATACGAACGATCGAGAACGTGCGCGCGGCGGGACTGTCGGTCTGCTCGGGCGGAATCATCGGGATGGAGGAGACAGACGACGACGTGATCGACCTGGCGCTCGCGACCAGCCATTTGCGCGCGGAGTCGGTGCCGCTGAATTTCCTGCATCCGATCGCGGGAACGCCGCTTGAACATTCGCGGCGCTTGACGCCCGAACGATGCCTCAAGGCAGCGTGCCTGTTCCGGCTACTCAACCCGCGGAGCGAAGTTCGCGCCGCAGGCGGAAGGGAGTTGAATCTCGGAGAGCGGCAGGGCGAAATTTTCAATGCCGTCAATTCGATTTTCGTCAACGGCTATCTGACGACCGGCGGATGGAACTTCGATCGCACGCGCGAGCTGATCGAGCGCTCCGGCTTCGAGGTCGAAGTGCAGGTCTAAGCTGTTGACGGAGCCCGCCGCTAACCGCCGAGGCTAGGACGCCGCGACGCCGCCGTCGACGCGCATGGTCGTGCCGGTCACGTACGATGACTGCGCGGAGCAGAGCCATAGGACTGCGTTGGCTATCTCCTGCGGTATCGCGTAGCGCCGCATCGGAACGAAGGCTTCGAAGTCTTTGCGTCCCGGCTGCCCCTCGTTGTTGGTGATCCGCTCCATCATCGGCGTGTCGACCGGCCCCGGGCAGACCGCGTTGATCCTGATGCCGGCCTCGGCGTTTTCGAGCGCCGCGCTTTTGGTCAATCCGACGACCGCGTGCTTACTCGCGACGTAGATGGGCAGGCTGCGAAACCCCATCAGTCCGGCGGCCGAGGCTGTATTCACGATCGCACCACCGCTCCCTTGTTTGCGCATCTGGCGAATCTCGTACTTCATGCAGAGCCATACGCCCTTGACGTTGATGGCCATCACGCGATCGAAGTTGCGCTCGGAGGTCTCGTGCGTGTCGATGACGTCGCCCTCGATGCCGGCGTTGTTGTAGGCGCAATCCAGACGGCCATGAGTCTTGACGACCCGCGCGATCAGCGCCTGCACCTGGGCGTCGTCGCTAACGTCGGCCTTCGCGAATTCCGCCTTGCCACCGGCTTCGCGAATTTTGGCGGCGGTCGCCTCACCGCTTTCCTGGCTCACGTCGGCACATACGACGGTCGCGCCCTCGCGCGCAAAAGTGAGCGAGGTGACTCGGCCGATCCCGCTTCCACTGCCGGTTATGAGCGCGATTTTTCCTTCAAGCAGATTAGCCATTGGTGTGGATGCCTCCTGGTTGGTCCGCCATACGCTTCGGATAAGCGGGCCGGGGAAAGTTGCGGCCCGCATTTCGCGCGATTCGTGTGCGATTTGTGTCCGCTTTAGCACACGACTGCGGATTTGCAAGGATCCAAAAACTACCGCGGGTCACCGCCGCAGGCGGCCCGGAGCGCCCGCTTGACGGTCGGGCGCCGCGCGGCCTACTAGTCGTGGGCGTAACAGAGCGCCGCGTTGCCGCCCGGCCAGTCGAGCGCGCGCGCTTAAGGAGTGTACCGTGATCGATTTTTCCCTTCCTCCTGACCTGGTCGAACTCAAAGCGCGGGTCGACCGCTTTATCCGCGAGGCGATCGTGCCGCTGGAACGCGATCCAAGGCAGGGTCCGCACGGTCCCAGCGAGGATTTCCGCCGCGAGCTGATCGCGCTCGGCCGCGCGGCCGGTCTGCTATCGCCTCACGCGCCGGTGAAGTGGGGTGGCCTCGGTCTGGACCATCGCTCGATGGCTGTAGTGTTCGAGGCCGCGGGATGGTCGCCGCTCGGCCCGCTCGCGCTCAATATCATGGCGCCCGACGAGGGCAACACTAATCTGCTCGACAAGATTGCCAACGACGAACAGAAGGAACGATGGCTGAGGCCGCTGGTGGCGGGTGAGATTCGCACCGTGTTCTCGATGACCGAGCCCGACGATGGCGCCGGCTCCGACCCGAACCTGATGAAAACCACGGCGCGCCGCCACGGCGACGAATTTGTTATCTCGGGGCGCAAGTGGCTAATCACCGGGGCTCCCGGCGCAAGCATCAATATCGTGATGGCGCGCACGCTTGACGAGGACGGGACCGACCGGGGAGCGACGATGTTTCTCGTCGACATGGACGCGCCCGGATTCAGGATCGTGCGCCAGCTCGAGACGCTCGACAACAATACGCCCGGCGGGCATGCGGAAGTCGAGTTCGACGGCGTGCGCGTCGGCGTGGAGCGCATCCTGGGCCAGGTCGGACACGGCTTTCGCAACGCCCAGGTGCGTCTCGGCCCTGCGCGCCTGACGCATTGCATGCGATGGCTCGGCGCGGCGCGGCGTTGCCACGCGATCGCGGCTGACTACGCGCGGCGGCGTCACGCGTTTGGCAAGCTAATCGGCGAGCATCAGGGCGTGGGTTTCCAGCTTGCCGACAACGCATCCGACTTGCACCTCTGCCGCCTCGCAATCTGGCAATCGGCCTGGCTGCTCGACCGCGGCGAGCGAGCGCGCAACGAGACCAGTCTCTGCAAGGTGTTCTGCTCGGAAGCGCTCGGCCGCGTGGTCGATCGGTCATTGCAGATTCTCGGCGGCCTCGGCATCACCGCCGACACAGTGGTCGAGCGCATCTACCGCGACATCCGCGCGTTTCGAATCTATGACGGTCCGTCGGAAGTGCATCGCTTCGCACTGGCGCGCGCGATAATGTCGGGCGATCCGTCGCTCGCGGACCCGATCGCGTGACGCTCTGAGACAATTGCGGGGAGTTGAAATAAAAAAGACATGAGCATCGACGAAAAAACCGAACGCGCCTTGCGCGTGCTCCTGGACAAGCAGGAGATTCACGAAGTCCTGATGCGCTATTGCCGGGGTATCGACCGATGCGACGCGGAGCTGCTCCACAGCGTCTATCATCCCGACGCGACCGACGATCACGGACTGTTCAAGGGCCGCGCCGCCGACTTCATTCCATGGGCGCTCAAAGCGCTGGTCAGGGATGACGGCACCAGCCACTACATCGCCAACGAACTGATCGAAGTCGACGGCGACGTCGCGCATTGCGAGAGTTACTTTTTCGGAATTCATCGCCGGCAGGAGAAGGACGGCGGCACGGTTGATTTGGTTTTCTCCGGAAGATACGCGGACCGCTTCGAGCGCCGCGCCGGAGCCTGGAAGATTGCACATCGCCAGGTGGTCTTCGATCGGAGCCGAATCGACAAAATCGAAAGGATGTTTTCGGCCGAAGGAGTCGTGTGCGGAAAGCGATCGCGCGAAGATCCGGCCTACAAGCGCTGAAGCAAGGCGGCCGCTCGCACGTGAAGAGACAGGCAACGGCATGACCCGATGGCGGCGCTCGCTCGCCGTGTACAGCGATCGGCGCGTGCTGCTGATCCTGCCGCTCGGCTTCGCCAGCGGCCTCCCGCTGCTGCTCACGTTCTCGACGCTCTCGGCCTGGCTCGCCACCGCCGGCGTGAGACGCGCCACGATCGGCGCTTTCGCGCTCGTCGGAACGCCCTACGCGTTCAAGTTCCTGTGGTCGCCGCTGATCGATCGATTGCCGCCGCCGCTGCCGCTGGGACGCCGGCGCGGCTGGGGCCTCACGATCCAGCTTGCGCTGGTCGCCGCGATGCTCGCGCTGGGCTCGTGCGATCCAAAAAACCATCTCGCGACGATGGCCGCGCTGGCGTTGCTGGTCGCCTTTCTCTCGGCGAGCCAGGATATCGTGATCGACGCGTGGCGGGTCGAGATTCTCGCGCCGGAAGAGCAGGGGCCGGGCGCCGGCATGATCCAGACCGGTTACCGGATCGCGATGCTGGTTTCGGGCGCGGGCGCGCTGATCGTCGCCGCTCATGCGGGATGGTTCGCGGCGTATGCCACGATGGCTGCGCTGCTGAGTGCGACGATGCTCGTGTTCCTGCTGGGCCCCGAGCCGGGGCTGCCGCCGGAGCTCACCGATCGCAGCCGGAGCCGCGGATGGGATGCGCTTCGCGAGTGGCTCGCGACGGCGGTGGTCGGACCTTTCGCCGACTTCATGCGGCGGCCCAGTTGGTTCGCGATTCTCATCTTCGTGCTCGGCTACAAGTTGGGCGAGGCGATGGCGGGGGTGATGGCGATGCCGCTTTACATCGCGCTCGGCTTTTCGCTGGTTGAGATCGCAGCGATTTCCAAGCTGGTCGGATTTTTTGCGACGGTGATTGGAGCGCTCGCCGGCGGGTTACTGACCGTGCGGCTCGGTATCGTGCGCGCTCTGATACTGTGTGGCGTGCTGCAATCGGCGGGCAATCTGTTTTACGTGCTGCAGGCGATGGGCGGCCATCGGCTGGACTACCTGGCATTGTGCGTGGCGGCGGAGAACGTGACGGGCGCAATGGCCGGTGCGGCGCTGGTGGCGTATCTGTCGAGCCTCTGTTCACCGGCGTTCACCGCGACGCAATACGCGCTGCTGTCATCGCTGGCCGCGGTCGGGCGCACGCTGGTGGCCTCGTCGGGCGGCGTGCTCGCCGAGCACCTGGGATGGGTGCCGTTTTTTCTGCTGACGACCGTCGCGACGCTTCCGGCGCTTTTGCTCCTGGTCTGGATCGCGCACAAAGGCGATGCGCAATCGGACCATGAGATGCGTCTGCCCGCATCAGCAGGACCCTGAAGCTTCTCATTTCCGCGATCCAATGGAGCTGTAATTGCCAGCCCCACCCATGCGCGAATATGAATGTCGCTTACGTCAATTTGACTCTCTCGTACTCGATATTTCCACAATAGTGTTAAGAAAAGTTCTAGCGCATCCAGGGCAAGAGGCTATAACCTGCGGGCTAATTTCTTCCGGCGGGCCCTGAAGCAGAAATAATACTCAGCACGGCGCGCACTTAGGTCTTGTGCGGCGCAGAACGCGCACGAGAAACCTTGAAGCCAGCGTTTTATCCCCCTCGTGATGGCGCTCGGGTTTCTTTTGCTGATGCGCTTGCTTGTTGTAAGAGATCGACGCTTTCCTAAATCAAGGATTTTAACCATCGATAGTTTCCTCGAGCATCGCATAGCACACAAAAGAACTGAGAATAAAAACCCTTATCCGCGAACAGTGTTGCTAACAGTTAATCTGTGCTGTCGCAGAATAAGCCGGTGAGCACCACCTTTTCGGCGATGGGGCCATACGCGACCGCCGCCGATCGTAACAGCGCATCCATCGACCTTCGCGACCTTCGCTTTCTAAGTTAAGCAGCGCGCGAGGAGAAGATTATCGAACAAACTGGGATTCTCCTGTAGAATCCGCAAAACGAAGCTTGTCCTATTTTGCACTACCTTAGCGGCATCGACTTTCACGCCCGCTGAGACGAATCCAGACCTCTCTCACACCGTGAGCATAACTGCTCTTGGGGTCGCCGGCATGGTGGTTGTGCCTCTCATGGTACTCGTGATTGCGGTTTTGACCTCGATTATCGATCGGCTGCAGCACTCGTTCGAACAACTCCGCGAACTTGCCGGTTGGCTGCAAACCGTCCGGGAAGAGGAGAGGCGGCGAATAGCGCGCGAGATTCATGATGACCTGGGTCAGGCGCTGACCGCGATAAAGATCGCCGTGAGTTCCCTGGTTCTGGACTCGCGCGAAAGTCGTGAACCTTCGGCGCGCGCGGAGTCCACTATAAATCTAATCGACCAGGCAATCGCGTCGGTGCGCAAAATCGCCACCGAATTAAGACCGGCCATACTGGACGATTTGGGTTTGGTGGCCGCCGTCGAATGGGCGGCCGAGGAATTTCAGGCACGCACCGTCTCCAGGCATTCGGACGCAACGCAGGTGGATGTCCGATTGGGGATAGAGAACGGAAATCTGGAATTGGAAGTTCAAGATAACGGAATAGGTGCTGACCAAGAGCGCCTTTCAGCCCCGCAGTCGCTCGGAATCGTGGGTATGCGCGAGAGGGCTCTTCTGCTCAGAGGAGAATTCAACATCACCGGAAAGCCTAACAAGGGTACCCTCGTGAGGGTCCGCATTCCGCTGGTCCATCCACCTTACCGATCGGCAAATAATCAACCTTCTGATCGTCAATGATCGCCGTGTCGCTGATTCGATGCTTCACTGTTCAGCAGCTTTGCGACGCGCCATACGAGCATGAAATTGGTCAACATGAGCCGCGCGTCCTGGGATGACGGAAGCTTCATACTAGAACGAGCATTTGCTGTAAGTGCAGTTGTTCGACGTCACGATAGCTATAGCACCCGAGGAAGAAGCTGTCATCGGCGGTTGAGTGTAGCTCTTTTCTTGACCGGTCGTTCCAGTATCGGCTAGAGTCGGAACTGATCCAAACGGCTGCGAGGACGGCGCTCGACCAATTAACCTTCCCGAGGAGACAATCAACGATGAGTTCGCCTCAGATCGATCTGTACACCGCGTCCACGCCCAATGGCTGGAAAGTGTCCGTGTTCCTCGAAGAGACAGGCCTGCCATATTCGGTTCACCGCATCGACCTCGGCAAGGGCGACCAGAAAAACCCAGAGTACCTGCGCTTGAATCCCAATGGTCGCATTCCAACTATCGTGGACCGCGGCAATGGCGATTTCGCCGTATTCGAAAGCGGCGCGATCCTGCTGTACCTGGCGCGCAAGACCGGGAAGCTGTTGCCCAAGGACGAAAAAAGAGAGTCGCGGGTGACGCAGTGGCTGATGTTTCAGATGGGAGGCATCGGGCCGATGATGGGCCAGGCCAACGTGTTCTACCGATATTTTCCGGAAAAGCTGCCGTCGGCCATCCAGCGCTACCACAACGAATGCCGCCGTCTGTTCGAAGTGCTGGAAGGGCAGCTCAAGGGCCGCGAATTTCTGTGCGACGAATACAGCATCGCCGATATCGCTAACTGGTGCTGGGTGCGCATCTACAGATGGAGCGGCGTCAACGTTGACGGTCTGACCAACTTGCAGGCCTGGATTGCGCGGATGGAAGCGCGTCCCGCGTGCCAACGCGGAATCGCTGTGCCGGAGCCGCTGGTGCTGAAGGACAACGAAGATGTGCTAGAAACGGCGAAGAAAATTCTGACGCGCTAGAAACCTACTTCAAAGAGCGGGGGAAAAGACCATGCTCCAATATCGCAGCTTCAGTGAAATCGTCGACGGCCCCGGCTTGCGTATAGTGCTGGTCAAAGGCCTGCCCAGTCCATGGGGCCAAGCCGCCAAAACCATTTTCGAAATCAAGGGTCTCGATTATGTCGCGGCACCGTGGATGCCGGGCGAACCTAACGCCGACATCGTGGCCTGGGGCGGCGAAGCCAGCGCACCCATCGTCGCATGGGCCAGCGAAAAGCCGCTCAATCGCTGGATCGACATACTGTATTTGGCCGAACGGCTCGCGCCCAAGCCATCACTGATTCCAGCCGACGCCGCGCAGCGCGCGCTGATGATCGGACTGTCGCTCGAAATCTGCGGGGAAATGGGTATCGGCTGGAACCGGCGGCTGCAACTGTTTGCGCCGGCGTATGCATCCGGCAGCCCGCCGGCGGGCATCAGCCGGATGGGCAGTAAGTATGGCTATAACGAAAGCGACGTAAAGGCCGCAGGTGGGCGGACTGCCGAATCGCTGAAAGCGCTGGCCACGCAACTCAAATCACAGTATGCGCGCGGCATTCGTTATTTCGTCGGCGACGCGTTGAGCGCGCTGGACATTTACTGGACAGCTTTCGCCAATCTGCTGGACCCCTTGCCGAAAGAACAGTGTCCGATGCCCGAGACTTGGCGCCCGGGCTTCGTCGCTACTGATCCGGTCATCAAGGAGGCACTGGATCCCCTGCTGCTGGAACATCGCTCACGAATTTTTCGCGAGCGCTTCCGCGATCCAATGGAGCTGTAAACCCACGAGCCTCAGGCTACCTGGCGCTGTGGTGGCGGCGGAGAACGTGACGGGCGCGATGACTGGCGCGGCGCCCAGCAGGCGGATCGACAGGCGGCGCAGTCGCTGGTACGCTGACCGAAATGGGCGGCTGAAGGGCTTGTAGGCTTGGGGGGAAGATGGCTTACGACATTCGTCCGTTATCTCTCGCCGAAGTTCTCGATCGGAGCTTTCGGGTATTGCGCGATCATTTCCGTCTCCTGGTCGGCATCGCGGCCTGGGCCTGGATTCCCTATGGAGTTTTGCTCGCGCTGAGCGAGAGCCACAGGATTTACGCCGGCGTCGCGATGCTGGTGTTCCTGATCGTCAGCCCGCTCATGTATGCCGCCCTGATCATCGCGGTCGGCGAGGTGTATCTGGATCAGCCGGCCACGATCGCCAGTGCTTACCGATCGACGCGCGCGCTTGTCGTTCCGATCATCGGAACTTTCCTGCTGCTCTACGTGCTTGTGGCCCTCGCGCTGCTCGCGTTCATAATCCCGGGAATATATTTCATGGTGTGCTGGGCACTGGTCACCCCGGTCATGATCGTGGAGCGGCGCTTCGGCATCGCAGCGCTCCGCCGCAGCCGCGAGTTGGTCAAAGGTGCGTGGGGCAGGACGTTCGCGATCCTGTTCGTGGCGGGTCTGATCGCGAGCGTGCCGGGCGGCATGCTCAAGGTGTACTGGATGTTCATTCCCTATCTGGGAGCGATCCTGAACGCGGCGACGTCAGCCGTCACGAGCACCTACAGCGCCGTGGTGCTGGTGATCTACTATTTCGATCGGCGCTGCCGCGTCGAGGAGTTCGATCTCCACTTCCTCGCCCGGCAGATCCGCGCTGAGGGGGAGGCGGGCACGGCAGCCGCCGCCGTCGCAGGGACTTCGACCATTGCCTGATCTTTCCGATCCCGCGGTCCATAAGCTTACGGCCGAGATTCTCGCGCGCCCGGAATACGGCCAGGCGACCGGTGGGGATCCGATACTCGTGCGCCTGCTGAGCTGGTTGCTCGACGAGCTCGGCAAGCTCGAGATCTTGCGCGTCGAGGCGCCCGTCATCTACTGGACGATCATGGCCGTCATCGCGCTCGTGCTTGCGGGCATGACCGTGCACCTGATCTGGACTCTGTGGGTGGCGCTTAGCGCGCCCGAGCCGGCGGCCGAGCGATGGGAAGGGTTGTCGCGGCGCGATCTCGCGCAGGAGGCTGAAGCGTTGGCCGCCGATGGACGCTACCTCGAGGCGGCTCATCGGCTGATGCTCGCGAGCTTTCGCGCGCTCGCCGAGCGCTCGGTCATCGAACTGCGTCCGGATCGCCCGAATCGCTGGATTCGCACCGCACTGCTCCGCTCGTCGCTGGCTGAAGGTATGGCGCTCGAAATCGGTGCGCTGATCGAGCAGACCGAACGCCTTTGGTTCGGCGATCGGCAAAACGATCCAGGAATCTATGCTCGATGGCGTTCCACCTTCGAGCGGCTTTGCGCGCAGGCGACATGAACTCGCTCTCGCGGCGCAGGATCGTGTCGTTGGTCGCGGCGGTCCTGCTGCTGCTCGGCCTGAATCTCTGGATGGCTCCAAAGGTCGCTCTCAGGGAGAGCCCGACGAGCTTCGGCGTCGAGCGCCAGGGCTACAAGGCTGCCTACGATCTGTTGCTCGAGCTGGGAGTGCCGGTCAGGCGCTCTTACGTTCGGCCGGACGCGATTCTTGCCAAAGGATCGTTGTGGTTGGTATCGCCGTCCTTCCTCAATAGCGATCTGCGCGACGACGACGCTGCGGGAGGCGCGCTCCTGCAATGGGTTCGCGCGGGCGGCACCGCGGTCGTCTTCGGCGATCCGGGGAGCGACTGGAAAAGGCTCGATATCAAACGCGGCATCGGCGTCAGTGGCGCGGCAAACTTGATCGAGGGCGATTTCGCGCTGCGCGCGCGCAAGCTTGACGTTGCGGACCTTGTGCATTTTGCTGCCGCCGATGACAAGCCAGCTCACGATAAGGCGCGAGTTCGTCTGACGTGCGACGGCGCGCCCTTCGCGCTGGAGATGCCGCTCGGTGCGGGCCGTCTCGTCGCGGTCGCCGACGGACGGTTTCTGCGCAACGCCAATCTGGGCAGCGATGACGCGAGCGTGTTGCTGGTCGATCTCGTGCGCGCGCTGGGGTCGCCGGTGTTCGACGAATATTTCCACGGCCTGGTCGAATCGGGCTCGCTCGTGGCAACGCTGGCTGGCTCGCGCGTGATCCTTCCGCTGGGCGCTGGCCTTCTGCTGGCGCTGCTGTGGGTCGGCGAGCAACGTTCGTGGCCGCCGCGCCGTCTTGCCGAGCGGGCCGAGGAACCGGCCCCTTCGATCGCCTCGTTTCTCGACGCGCTCGGAGTATTGTACGCACGCGCCCGCGATCCGGGCGCCGCGTTTCGCGCCTATCGCGCCGGCTTCCTGCATCGAGTACGCCGGCAACTCTGGCCGCACGGCGAATTTTCCGAGCGGCTCCTGCTCGAGCGTCTCGAGCGCGATCGCTCGCTCCCGCCCGAGACCCGCCACTGGCTGATTGACGGCGCGACGCCGGCCAACGAGAGCGAGCTTATAAGGGCGGTGCGCGCAATCGAATCCTATCCGGGGATCGGATGATGGACGGCGAGAATTCCGGCGACGCGCAGTGGGTGGCGCAATCATTCGCCGCGCTCCGCTCCGCGATTGGCACGGTGATCATCGGCCAGGACGAGGCCGTGCGGCTCTCGTTCGTCACCCTGCTGTGCTCGGGCCACAGCCTGTACGAAGGTGTTCCGGGCGTTGCCAAGACGCTGCTGGTGCGCACGCTGGCGGCGGCGATCGGGGTGCGCTTCGGGCGCATCCAATGCACGCCCGACCTGATGCCGAGCGACATAATTGGCACGCCGGTGCTGCACGGCGATGGAGAGTTCCGCTTCAGGCCGGGGCCGCTGTTTACCGATTTGCTGCTGGTCGACGAGATCAATCGCGCGCCGGCCAAAATGCAGGCCGCGCTGCTGGAGGCGATGCAGGAACGGGCGGCGACCGTGGACGGCACCCGCTACTCTCTCGGCGACTGGTTCACGGTGCTCGCGACTCAGAATCCGATCGAGCAGGAAGGCACCTACCCGCTGCCGGAGGCCGAGCTCGACCGCTTCCTGTTCAAGATCCGGATCGGATACCCGAGCGCCGAGGAGGAAGTGCGCATCGTTGCGGCCCATCACGCGAGCGCGCCGGCGTTGAATGGCCCCGACGCGCTGCTCGGCGCCGCCGAGCTTGCCCGCGCGCGCTCAATCGTCGACGCGACGCTGGCGCGCGAGGAGATTCTACACTACGCGGTGTCGCTCGTGCGCGCGACGCGCGAGCATCCTGCCATTGCAGTCGGCGCCTCGCCGCGCGCGGCACTTTGGACGCTGCGCGCCGCCAAGGCGATCGCCGCGCTGGAGGGGCGCGGCTTTGTGCTGCCCGAGGACGTGCAGGCCGTCATCCGCCCGGCGCTGCGGCATCGCGTGGTCCTCGAGCCCGGCGCGGAAGTCGAGGGGATGGGTGCGGACGACGCAATCGACGAAGTAATGCGAACGGTCGCCGTCCCGCATTGATGGTCGCAGTGCGATCGCCGGAGGCTGGCGCGCCGGAGCGCACGGCGGTCCGTCCCGCGTCGCGCCTGGTCCGGCTGGGCGCGCTGATCGCGCTCTGCGCGTTGGCCGCCGTTGTGTGGCACCTGCTGGTCGCGCCGGTGCTCGCGTTGGTCACAATCGCTGCAGCACTCACGTTGCTTGACTGGGGAATCAGCGGCAACGATCCGCCGCCGAGGCTCGAGCGCATCCTTGCGGCGCGGATGGTCAAGGGCCGCCGCGCCGAAGCCGTCTACCTCTTGTTGCGGCCGGGCGCTCCCGCCACAACGGTTTCGATACTCGACGAGTTGCCGCCCGAGCTTGGCGGCGATCTTCTGATCGAAAATGTCGCACTCGGCGCCGGCCAGCGCTGCCGCCTGGCGCGCGATCTGATGCCGCTTAGGCGCGGAACCTGCGAACTTGGCCCGACTTACATCCTGTGGCGCTCGCGCCTGGGCCTGCTGAAGTTTCGCGCGACGATGCCTGCCCAAGGAACCGTCGCGATCATCCCGGCCGCTTCGCCGCCTGCGCGGCACGTTGCGCTCACCCATCGATCGCTGCGCGACGAGCTCGGCGTCCGCCCGCGCCCGGCACGCGGCGAAGGCAGCGAATTCGAATCGCTGCGCGAATACTCAGAGGGTGACGATCCGCGCCATCTCGATTGGCGCGCGAGCGCGCGCCGCGGCCGTCTGATCGTCCGCCGCTACCAGACCGAGCGGCGGCATACGGTGATCGTCGCGGTGGATACAGGGCGCCTGATGGCGGCGAAGAGTGGCGGCGACTCCAAGCTCGACTGCGCGCTCGATTGCGCAATCGCGCTGGCGCGCTTGTCCGGGCAATTCGGCGACCGGGTGGGCCTGCTCGCTTTCGACCAGGAATTGCGGGCGCTCGCCAAGCCCCGCTCCGGCGCCGCCGGCGTTGGCGGACTGGTCGAGGCGACGCTCGAGCTGCGGCCTCGCCCCTTCGAGCCGAACTATCGCGTGCTGGCCGAGACCCTGGCGCGCCATCAGAAAAAGCGCGCGCTGGTGGTCGTGCTCACTGATTTCGTCGAAGGCAGCGCGTCGCGTGAGCTGGAGAGCTATCTCGCCGTGCTCGCGCGCCGCCATTGCGTATTGCTGGTCGCGATGCGCGATCGGTTGCTCGCCGAGCTCGACGTGCGCGAGCCCCAAATCGCGAGCGGCCGGCTCTATCGACGGCTTGCGCTGCAGGATCTCGCGGTCGAGCGCGAAGCCGCGCTGCGGCGGATCGCGCAGTTCGGCGTGCAGACGCTCGATCTCGACCCCGCCCGGGTTACCGCGCCCGTGCTCAACCGCTATCTCGCGATCCGCCAGGCGGCGCTTCTCTGATTAGCCAGTCGAGATCCGATCCGGGCCGGCGCCGAACTATCCGCCGCACATACCACACGTAGCTGACGATTGCGCCGAGCGCGATCGCCGCGGCGGCGAAGCGCACGCCGGTCGAAAGCGCTGACTGGCGGAGAAAGCTCTCGATTGTGCCGGCGGCAACTAACAGCGGAAGCGCGGCGAACACCATTTGCAGCGCCGGCCGAGCGGCCGTGCGGAGCGCCGCCGCCGTCCCCTGACGTCCCGGCGCAAGCACTGCCTTGGCGAGCACCAGCCCGCCGGCGGAGCACAGGATGACCGCAAGCAACTCCGGAATCGCATGCGGCAGCAGCCAGGCCCAGAACAGCGGCCAGGCGCGGTCGCGCGAGAAGATCCAGACGAACGCGCCAAGCGTCAGGCCGTTGTAGAAATCTAGGATAAGTGTGGGTAACCCCGCTAAAATACCGCTGGCGAAGGCGAGCAGTCCGACCTGAGTATTGTGAACGAAGAGACTCGCGGAGAAGACTGATTTGAGCCCGAAGGCAACCTGCTTATGGGCGAGAAAGTCCGCCCGCTGCGCGGCCGAGGTCACCAGCCCCTTCAGCAAGTCCGGCGGGTACATCCTGGCGGGGATGCAGGCGTACAGCGCCGCCGGATTCTCGGCCACCAGCGTCGCTCCGGCCAGCCCACCCGCCAACATAACGATCGCTGCGAGCATCTGGAGCCATGCCGTCGCAGCCAGGGTCGCCGGAAATTCCACCAGGAAGAATCTGCCCGTGCTCCGTGCGCGGCGCGGCACGACCTGCAAATGAGTATAGGCACGCACACACAGGGCGTTGAGGTATCTGACCGCTTCCGGATCGGAGCGCCGCCGCGAGCGGAGCACCGCAAGCCGCGCCGAGCCCAGTCGGTACAGCCGCGCCAGCCGGCGAAGGTCGTCGAAGCCGAGCCGCCGTGGGGTGCGCTCCGCGCGATCGAGCAGCGCCTCGAGTTCCTCCTCGATCCGCGTCTCTCGCGCGTTCACATCCGTGCCACCCGATGAACGATTCCGTCAGCCAGCCTGATCAGCCGATTCATGGCCTGTTCTCGCCCGAGGGCGTGCGCCTCGAGCTGGCGGTGGCGGGTCCGGCGCCGCGGATCTTCGCGTACGGCATCGATTGGCTGATCATCATACTGCTGGTGGTCTTTCTGCTGATCGCGCTGTTCACCAGTTTGCCGCTAGGCGCGCTGCTCGACAAATGGATCAGGTCGGCGCTTCACCAGGCCAAAGCCACCGCCCAAGGACAGCATCCCGATCCCAAGCTTATCGGACGCGTCGCCGGGGTGATGATCGCGCTGTTCCTGCTGGCGCAGTTCGTGGTCGAGACCGGCTATTTCATTTTCTGGGAGATGTTGACCGGCGGGCGCTCGCCGGGCAAAGCCCTGGTCTGCTTGCGCGTGGTGCGCCGCGACGGTTTGCCGATCGATTTCCGCAGCTCGGTCGTACGCAACGTGATGCGCCTCGTCGACATGCTGCCGGCCAACTACGCCGTGGGATTGGTGGCGATGCTGCTGTCGGATAGCGGCGAGCGCCTGGGCGACCACGCGGCGGGCACGCTGGTAATTCGTCTCGATCGGCCGGAGGCCGCAGCGGAAATTCAACCCCCGCAGCGCGCTGCGGCATTCAGTCTGACGCGACAGCAGCTCGCTCGAATCGGCCCGCGCGAGCTGCAATTGATTCGTACCACGCTTAGACGGAGCGCGAGCCTGCCTGAGGCGCGGCGCGGGCCGCTGGTGATGGAAGTCGCTGAAACCGTGCGCGCGCGCCTGGAGATCGCCGAATTTCCGTCGCCGGACCGGGTCGCGTTTCTCGAGGATGTTCTTGCGATGGCCGAGCGGCACATGGCGAACACTTGACGCGTCCGGGGCGTTTGCTTCTCAAGAGCCGAATAGTCGGAACTCAGGACGCCAGCCTTGCGAAGACGAGGTCATTCGTGGCCGCTAGCGGTAGCGGCCCGCTCGATGGATCCCGGATCTTGTCCACGCACACGATCAGTTGCCGGCCTTGACGAATGACCAGATGCTCGCGCTCTAATTGCGCCAGATGCTCGGTGACTCTTGGGCGCGAAGCACCCACCAGATCGGCAAGGTCCTGATGGCTGAAAAGTCCTCTCAGCAGCGAACCGCGCGACTCCTTGATTCCGAAGTCGGTGGCCAGTTCGAGCAGCGCAATGGTGACGCGTTCGTGAAGTCCGAGGTTGAGAAAACTCGAGCTGCGCAGCAGCAGACGGTACCACTGCCGCAAATCGTTCGCGTGAAATGTTTTGAAGACTGATTCGGATCGATGTGCGGCGATGCGTTCGAAATTGCTCCAGCCCAGGCTGCCTACCCGGCAATCATTGTAAGCCTCGCAGCGAAAGTCGAACCGGCTGTATGGCAGCGATGGAAACTCAGGAATCGGACCCGGCGGCAGCAGGGCGATCGTCACCCGCTCGCCGCGGGCGCTTTGGCAGGTAATGCGCGCGATGCCTTTTAACAGGATGTGGGCTTTGGATGCGAGCGGGTCTTCGCGCAGGATTATTTGCGGCCGTTTGTAGTCGACGAGCACAAGCGCGCCCGCGAGCAATCCGAGCTCCGAAGCGGAAAGCCACGACAGGGCCTTTAGGCGGGTCAGCTTGTCGAGGTCACTGTCGGGCGAGTGTCGGGTTTCATTCAAAATGGCACCTAGGAGGCATGCGACGATCCTATGCGCTATGGCGCGATCTAGCAAACCCGATGTTACATAAGGAACAATTCGTGTGTCTTTGCGGGGACTTTTGGCCGCTGGCGCTGCGGGCTTCGAAAATCGAAAACGCTCACGAAGTCCCACGCCGCGCGGTGTTTCATTTCGCCGCGGCGGGCAGAGAACGTCTCTAAGTGGCAAAACTCTGCAGTCAGTAGCGTCAGCCGATTAATTGACGGCCATCGCGCACCATCGGCGCTCGCGCTCCAGTAACGCGAGATACCCGGTTACCCGCCGGCCGTGAGGCGCCCACCAGATCTTCGGAAGCGAAGCCGGAAACGATTTGAAACTACGTAATGTGTGCTGTCAGGAACAGCATCGGCGGGATTGTTCCGGAGTTTACGCGCTTGCCGATAGATATTCCGGCAAATGTGCGAAAGTCTATATATTGTTGCTCCGCGCAAAACATAACGATCGAGTAGTGCTTCGGCAATCCCAACCAATTTAAGGAGTGTGAACAATGTTCATCAAATCGGCAGCACGCGTACTTGCAGCGGCGACAATGCTCGGCGGGCTCGTTATGGCCGGCCCTTTCGCCTTCGCCGCGCCGGCAACGACGGAACCAGCGATGACGGCCGCCAAACCCGATCCGGTCGAGGCGCGCATCAAGGAGTTGCACAACAAGCTTAGCATCACGGCCGCTCAGCAGACCCAATGGGACAGCCTCGTCCGGGTGATGCGAGACAACGCGAAGGCGATGACCGATCTGCAAAAGCAAAGAAGCCAGGACGCAAAGGCAATGACCGCGGTCGACGCGGTCAAATCCTATGAGGCGGTCATCGCGGCGCATGAAGCTGGAATGGCCAAATTCGTGCCGGCCTTTCAGGCTCTGTATGACAGCATGTCAAACGCTCAGAAAGAGACTGCGGATTCGATGTTTCGCGGCAAGGTACGTGCCGCGGCGACAAAAAAGAGCACTTGATTGAGGGAATTCGGTCACGACCAGATGGGAAGCTATCTGCTCGACCAGGATTCGCTCCGGGAGATGGAGAGTCACTATGGAAAAGACCACGCTAACCAAGGTTTGCAGAATCAGTAAGATCAGTAAGATTGCGATTGCGGTCGGTTTCGGTGTCGTGATTTGCGGTGCCGCGATGGGTCCCGCGTTCGCCGGCGGCGGCGGTCATCGCGGTGGCGATAGGCATGAGGCGCCACGCCACGGCGGAGGGCACGACAGAGGTCATGATGGCGGCGGCTATGTTGCGGCTGCACCCAACTACTACTATGCGCCCGCGCCCAACTACTACTACGCGCCTGAGCCGGAATACTACCCATCTGCGCCGGTCTATAGCGCCCCACCACCGTCGGAGGGTATAAACCTTTTCTTCGGCATTCATTAGAAAGTCTGGTTCGCTGAGCGATCCGTTTGGAGCCTCGCGCCGGTTGCAGAGCGCGACAAAGATAAAGTAGCAATCACGGCGACATCGTCTCGCCGTGATTACTATTGCCTTACGGAGATCGATGAATTCCCGGACGGTACCGGCCGCCGAGAGCTTCCCCCCGCTTCTATAATCTTGAGAGTTTGTAAATTGTTTGAGCGAAGCGAGTCCGGCTCTTCGGTCATCCTGAGCGAAGGCTGCCGGAGTCGAAGGACGTCGCGCGGTCCTCCGCGCGTTATCCGGCGTCGGTGAAGCTTTCTTCTTTTGTCATCCTGAGCGAGCCTTGCGCGAGTCGAAGGACCCCGATCTTTCCGGAAGAGCATTGCGAGTATCTCTGCATATAAAGATCCGGGGTCCCTCGACTCGCAGACTCGCTCGGGATGACAGACAGAAACAGCAGCGCTAAGCGCATGCCTTCCGGCGCAGGCAGGTTATGATGCGAGAGTTTCTTCCAGGTAGCGGCGGTTTGCGGACGAATGTCCTTGAGCGAGAAAGCTCTCCAGCCGCTCGCGTCTGACGATCAGTTGCCGGCCCTCGCGGATAATCATGTGGTCGCGCTCCAGCAGCGCGAGATACTCGGTTACCCGCGGCCTTGACGCGCCCACCAGTTCTGCCAGGTCCTTGTGCCGCGCCGGCACGGTCAGCCGCACTCCCAGTCTGTCGGGCACGCCAAAATTGTCGGCCAATTCGAGCAGGATCAGCGCGACTCGCTCCTCCAGCGTGCAGCTCATGAAATTTGCACAGCGCAATTGCACCAGGTCCCAGCGTCCGGAATAGCTGGCGGCCATGCGCTTGAAATCCGTCGAGGCGATGCCCAGGGCGATTTCGATAAACGTCGCCAGATCGACCGCGCCGATCTGGCACTCGGTCACCGCCTCGCAGCGGAAGTTATAGCTGATTCCTGCGACCGGCGGAGGAAAGCCCGGAATCATGCCGGGGGCGACCATAATCACCAGCGCGCGATCGCCCTTACGGTTGCGGCACGTGATGCGCGCAACCCCCGACAGCAAGACGTACGCCGATTCGGGAGAGTGTTTCTCGTCGAAAATGATGCCGCGCTTTTCAACCCGGTTCATGGTCAGTGCATCGGCAAGCCGGTTGAGCTGTCGCGCCGTAAGCCAGGAAATGTTCTTGAGTCCCCGTAATTTGCGGACTCCTGATATTCGCACGGCACGCATAAGTTCAATGTAACAGAGTTCTCCGGAGGGCGTAGCGCCGGTTCGACGCGCTTGGTGCTCCATGTAACCAATGCGCATCGGTGCGCTATAGCGCTGAAACATGCATCGAAGTAGAGTGGATATCAACGACGCCATCGGGAGCGACCAGATAAACAGGAAGCCCCATCCCCGTGATGACATTTGATGCGGCTGTGACGACGCTTTCGCCTGCCGAGCGGCGTTCGCCGCGCGGCAAATGGTGAGCGGGCGGGCACCCGGGAGACTCCCCCTCTCTTTGGATGCCCGCCGATTTTCTCGCGGTGCGTATTCGAACGTTGTCGAATGAAGTACGCTAAGGAACACTAGTAAAACGTCGACAGACTCAATTGCGTATGCTACCAGGGCAAACGCGCTGGCAAATGAGCGCTCTCAGGTTAATAACAACTTGCGCGTAAAGAGGTAACAACGATGACATTTGAAGATGCTGCTAATGCCACGATTCACCAGACTATGGATCAGGGCCGTCAGGCCGCCGAGAAGGCCGGCCAGGCCCTCAAGGATGGCTATGGAGCGGCGCGGCAATATGTTGAGGAAAAGGGACTCGACTTCGATGTGCGCGAATTCGCTCGCCGCGAACCTTGGCTGGCTATCGCAGCCGCGTTCACGATCGGTTACTTTGCCGCGCGTCTCATCAGGCGTGTTTCCTGACCGGGACTGTTGCGTCATGAAGACTTCAGCCGATAGCGCGGCGCGGCAGCACGGCGGCCGACGCGACGATGTGGGCGAATACGTCAGGGAGTCGCCGCTTAGCTCACTGGCGATCGCCGCTGCGGCAGGGTTCCTAGTGGGCGGGGGCTTCAAGAACCGTGTCGGCCTGGCGATGCTCGCGATCGTTGGCCGGATTGCAATTCAGAGCGCCGCGAGCACCTTCATAGAGGCAATCGCGACCGGCAATCATCAAAACGGAAGATCGAAAGGCGCAAGCTCTGGCAGTAAGGGATATGACAAGCCAAGAAGAGATTTCCAGGAACCAGGATGAGCGGGACGACGCACGTCAGGGCCTTCGCGACACTCTGAGCGAGGTCAACGCGAAGCTCGAACGCGCGGGAAATGAGTTTCGTCCCGATCATCTAATCGAGGGCCACGCCGTTGGGGCTTGTCTGATGGTGGGCGCCCTGGGCTTTCTCCTTGGCTCAAGTATCAACAGCCGGGTAACCGGGCCAGCCATGATCGCCGCCTTGCTGGGCTTCGCGCTTTCGCGACGCTCTGCGAGCGAATTGAGTGAGTACGATGGCAGAGCAACATCTCCTGACGACTGAACGGGCCGCGGCCTCCCCGGACTGGGCGACTTTGACCGAGAGGGCGCTGGACGATGTATCGCGGATTGTCCGATCCGAGATCCATATGCTGCAAACCAGCATCGAGACGGCTGTGGAGGCGCGAATAGACAACGTGGTGGCGCGCTCGATGACGTTCGCGGCGATGGTCTGCGGCGCGTTCTGCATTCTGTGCGCCGCGGTTCTGCTGTTGCATCAATGGCTGCCGTGGTGGCAATCGTTTGGGATTGCCGGTTTCTGCTTGCTAGCCACCGGAGTTGTGAGTCGTGCAACTGTGAAGTCTTCGAGTCAACTTGGAGCTCCACGACACGAAATGAATCACGGTCGTTCGAGCGCCTGAACCAATGTCGCGTATTGGGATCTCGGTAAAAGGGCAAATCCGATGAAGTCGATAACCTGGTTCGGTGCAATCCTCGCTCTGTTGGGGATTGTTGGATTGGCAATCCCCGCATTTACGACTTCACAGACCACGGATGTTGCAAAGTTGGGCGACCTCAAGATTCAGAGTACGGAACATTCGACGCACGTGGTGCCTCTGCCGTTGAGCGCCGGCGCACTCGTACTAGGCGTCATACTCATTGGAGTTGGTGCTTACTCAAAGCGAGCGCCATGAACAATTGCGCCATGCCAATCAGTGGGTGAGATAGTGCAAAATGTATGACGTTAAGTGTGATGGAGTATGCATATGACTTTAATGGGTATTGTAGGCGTATTGGTCGTGGTCGGGCTGATAATGTGGCTGATAAACACGTATATTCCGATGGCGGCCGGCATCAAGAGCATACTCAACATCGTCGTCTTCCTCGTTGTAGCAGTGTGGCTTTTACAAGGATTTGGCATCATTGGGAATATACCTGGAGTGCGCATTCCCGCCCTGAGGTGAGTTGCCAGAGCGGGCGTTTGTGCTTGAGGCGTTAGGCCTTACGGGCCGTCTTGAGCGTCGTCGTCCACCAGAGCAGGTCATCAATCATCACCTTGGCTGGTGTCTCGAGCTCCGCGAGCCCCTTGTCGACGTCGCCGCCCTGAAAGTGAGCCCACAAGGTGGCGACCGGGATATGGACGGACGAACGAATCGGCGCGAGCTGAACCTCGATCGCCGTTTCGCGGAGCTGCTGCACGCTGCGCGCGCCTCCGACACTGCCAAAGCTCACGAAAGCAGCCGCCTTGCGGTTCCACTCCGGATAAACCCAGTCGATCGCGTTCTTCAGCACGGCAGGAGGACCGTAGTTATACTCCGGGGCGACGAAGATGAAGCCGTCTGATGTGTCTATCGCGGCGGTCCATTTTTTGACCACCTCGTTCTCGTAAGCCGCGCGGCCCGGCATAGCGGGGGGCACAGCATGATCAAAGAACGGCATCGGAAAGTCGCGCAGGTCGAGCACCCGCGCATCGACGTCGCGCTTCTTGAGGTGCTGGAAAATCCACTGCGCTGGTTTTTCCGAAAAACGACTCTGGCGGGTACTGCCGACGATCACAGAAATTACAGTCATCTGCTTGCTCCTTGCGGTTGTTCGGATTCTTCTGCTAAATGGAACCACGGTTCCAGTTGTATTATCCGGAACTATCGTTCCGCTTGTCAAGACCCAAGGGGCGGCTATGCGCGCTGATGCCGAGCGCAACAAGAAACTGATTGTGGAGGCCGCCCGAGAAGTCTTCGCAACCGCCGGGCTGGCTGCGCCGATCGACGAAATTGCCCAGCGCGCGGGCGTGGGTACGGGAACGCTCTACCGGCATTTTCCGACCAAAGAGGCTCTGTTCGAGGCTGTTGTCATCGGACGAGTGGAGGATCTGGTCGAGGAAGCCCGCCGCTTGATCGCGGGCAATGACCCGGAAACGGCTTTCTTCAGGCTGTTTTCCAAACTGGTCCAGCACGGCGACGGCCACAAGGATTTGATGGACGCGCTCGGCAAGCAGTCTTTCGACATTCAGAAAGCCGTGCCGGGACTGCTCGCAGAAATGTGGACCGGCGTAGGCCAGCTTCTCGAACAGGCCCAGCAAGTGGGAACCGTTCGCCGCGACGTCCAGCTCTCCCATGTGCAGGCGCTTGTGAGTGCCGTGTGTACGGCGGACCTACAAGGCGGTGGACTCGGGTTCGACCGGGTAGTCTGGACGGTCATCAGCGACGGCCTCCGTCCCAATGCAGGCAAAGCATCACGGCGTCCAGAGCACGGGCCTGGCCGTACGAAGAGTCGCACCAGGGCTAGTGCCCCGGCCGGGAACCGAACACGGACTTGAGGTTCGGGAGACCCCCGTGATGTCACTACCGGGGCGTGGCGGCGAGAAAATCGAAGAAGCGCGGGCCGCGCCGCGCGTCTATCGAGTCAATTCACCAAGTGGGCCTTTGCCCTTCAGAACCGCACTATCGACGCCCTCGGTAAACCATTCGTAAATCTCGCCGGGCATCGTACACAACCGCCGCTAACCTTGAGCGCGGTCACGCACTTCTGGATGAGAGACTCGGCCGCCGTACAAAAAATTCCCGCGCCTAATCGAAAAAACGCGCGGGAATAAAAACGCCGATACCGGAGTCTAGAAGTTAACGCGGGCCAGAACGCAGGGAGAGGGCCTTACGCAGGACGTCTTTTAAAGCGGAATGTCCGTTTTGCCTTGCTCAACATGCAGCTCCTAGCTCGCATATCCGCGCCGGATCGACTGATTGGAGCAGTACTGTGAGCGAGGGCCGCGGTTGTGAGTAAAGAGCTTTCCGTAAGTGTATCGACGACAGCCAATCCAGGTGCGTCAAAAGCTGCGATTTCATTCCACTACGATCTTGGCAACGAATTTTTCAGACTATTCCTCGACCGCGAATGTTGTTACTCGTGCGCCATGTATGACAGAGAGCCCGACTCTTTCGAAGCAGCTCAGCAACGGAAACTCGAGTACCACATTCAGCAGGCGCGCGCCGATGGCGCCGCCCGCGTCCTGGATATCGGATGTGGTTGGGGCGCGCTGCAAAAGAAGCTGGTAAAAGAACACAGGGTGAAACTCGCGGTCGGATTAACTCTCAGCGAGAACCAGGCCCGATGGATCGGCTCGATTGGTCTTCCAGGCGTGGAGGTCCGTTTGGAAAGCTGGTCCGACCATGTGCCGGACGCGCCATACGATTCAATTATTTCGATCGGCGCCTTTGAGCATTTCGCGCGACCTTGCGGCCGCCCGGAGCGAGTGAGGGGATATCGCCATTTCTTTGAACGCTGTTACGGCTGGCTGAATCCGGGCGGATGGATGTCGCTCCAGACCATCGGTTTGGGCACAGCGGACCGGGGAGTCGAGGGACAATTCGTCGCCGAAAATATTTTCCCCGAAAGCGATCTGCCGCGCCTGGGAGAAATCGGGGACGCATCCGAAGGAATTTTCGAAATCGTTTCGGTTAGAAACGATCGCGCCGATTACAAACGTACAAACCAAGAATTCCGCGATCGGTTACGGAAAAACTGGGATGCGGCGGTCAGCCTGGTGGGAGAGGAAACGGTTGGCCGTTTCGACAAATATTTTCGCATCTCGGCTGCCGGCTTCAGCCGCGGAACGACAAACCTTTATCGAATTACCTTTCGGAGGGCTGCCCACCCGCGTTTCGATATCGCCTTGTGAGCTGGAACATGCGGCTCGAGGACTTCGGGACGGGCCAGCAGTGGCTTTCCTAGTGGCTCAACTGAGTTTCGAGTTACACCGCTGAGCAAGCGTTCAGATTTCGACACTTGCCGATCCGGGTGGTGCCCCGGCCGGGAATCGAACCCGGACTACCGTACGGCGCAAGCAATACAAAGACCGGCAAATTTACCCGCACAGATACAAGCGTTTCGCTCGGCACGTTTGTTCCCTTTGTGGTCGAGAACTACGGTTTTGCCGCCGATTCTGCCACAAATCCGCCACAATTTTTTGACCTGTGTGTGGCGAATTATTGATCCTGGCAGAATCAGTAATTCGCCACACACAGGTTCAGGCACCGCGGCCATACGCGGTAGAGCCAGATCCAAAGTATGCGATCGAACGCGGTGAGCCGAGGGCGGCCGGGACGCTGACGATGTAGGACTGCCAGTTGGTGGCGGAGCGCAATGACCTCGAGGTCCAATTCCGCGCGGCTGCGAACCGACCAGCGAGCCATGAAAAAAGCTCCGAGATGTATGCGAGCATGCCGTGACACTACGGCCGGACGAGATAAATCGCTAGGCTTTTCGATGCTTCCCGAGTTTTTAGTAGAGACACCGTCTCCAGGCGGCCAGCAATGTGACGGGGTGTGCGCAGGACCGGCCAGTGCAAGCTCTCGGGCATTCTTCGCCCACCGACACGATAGTAAGAGCATCGGAGTGGCGGCGCGGCCTCAGCTCAAAACCTGAACTCGTCTATCGGAACCGCGCGCACCTTCTCGCATTCGGCCTTGAAGTCGTAGGGAACGTCATCGACGCAGTCGGGCCATTTGCCCGTCGCCAACCAAAATTCGACGAGGCCGAGACGCGCGCACAGGGGCACGAAGCGCGGATCGTTGCGCAATTCGGGCATTCCAGCATGGAACAACAAACCGGTGCGGTAGCCGTCCGGACCCATGATATCGTCTTCGGTGCCACGCGGACCGAGGCAGGCGGTCTCGGCCGTTCGGTAGGCTTTCTCGACCAAACCGAGGTGCGCTGCGTACACGAGCCGCGAGACGTCCACGCATCCTGTCCTGGCGCAATGCGCCGCGAGCGCGTCTCGGATGGCGCCGATGTTCTCCGGCGTAGGGTCGCGCTTGGTCCGGATGAATGCCAGACCGTCCTGAAATTCGCGCAGGGGGTGTCGCGCCACAGGATCCAGCAATCGGTCGACCGCCGCCCAATCCTCGAGGAAGGCCTGCGCGCGCAGCAGGTTCGCAACCGGGAAGCTCATGTCGGGCACGCGCGCCATGAGGTCCTCGAAAACCGGCACGGCTTCCGCGACGCGCCCCGTCGCCATTCTCGAGAGCGCGACCAGATTCGCGGACATCGGGTTCAACGCGTCCAATAAGAAGGCGCGCTCCGTCGCTTCGGCGCTTTCGCGAAGCCGCCCGATGGCACGGCAGTGCCAACCGACGTAGATTCCTCCAGCGCCCAGGCCGGGCGCCCGCCCTATACGGGCCACGACCGCGTCGGCTTCGACGAACCGTCCGAAGGGGGGAATGACGAAGAACTGCGCCAACAGGGCGTCCACGTTCTGCGGATCGAGAGCTAACGCCCGCTCTGCTTCGCTCGCCACCAGGCGGGCGCTCTCAGCGCGATCGGCAAAGGGCTGATAGAGGCGCAGCCAGGCCCGCAAGTAGCCGAGCCGCCCCCAGGCTTCGGCGAAGTTGGGGGCGCGCTGCGTGGCGACCTGGAGCAGGCCGATGTTCGTCCGCAGCTCTTCGGGCGCATAGGACTTGGGGCTCGCGTGCAGATAGAGGTCATAGACCGCCGGATCGATCGCCTTGGTCGAGAAGCTCGTGAAGGTCCGGTCGAGGGCGGCCGCGATGCGTTCGGAGATCTCGTCCTGCACGGCGAAGATGTCTTCGAGGATGCCGTCATAGCGATCCGACCACAGGGTCGTCTGCGAGGCCGCCTCCACCAGATGCGCCGTGATACGCACCCGCCCGCCAGCCCGGCGGATGGAGCCGTCCAGGATGTGCGAGCAGCGCAGCTCCTTCGCCACGTTGCGCGCAGTCTTGTCCGTACCACGAAACTGAAAGCTCGACGTGCGCCCGATCACTTTCATCTGTGCGCCGCGTGACAGCCGTTGAATGATCTCCTCCGACACGCCGTCCGAGAAGAACTGCATCTCCCGATCATCCGACAGGTTGGCGAAGGGCAGCACGGCGAGAAGCGGCTCGGTACTCGTGGGTGGCATCGCAACGTTGACCGAACTCGCGGAACCGAGCGCGAAGGCCTCGATCGCCTCCTTCATCTTGTCGAGCTGCAGGCTGCCGCGTGAGACGAGACGTTCGGCCAACGGGCCCCGGATCGTGCGGCGCACGTCTGCTGACACCAACACCGAGCCTGGATCGCTGCGCGCCATCAGGCGGGCCGCGACGTTGACGCCATGGCCAAGAAGGTCGCCGTTGGGCTGCACCACGACATCGCCCAGATGTACGCCGATCCGCACCTTGGGCTCGCACTTGTCTGCGAGAGCGAACGCGGCCTCGACGGCGGCCAGGCTCGAGCCGAACTCCAGCATGAAGCCATCGCCCGCGGTGTTGAACACGCGCCCGCCTCGCGCCGTGGCGATGCCTTCGATCACGCGCCGGAGCGCCGCCACCTCGGCCGTGGTCCTTGCCTCATCGGCTTCCGTGCGTGCGGAATAGCCCGCGACGTCGAGCGCAACGATCGTGGTGAGTCTGCGGGACAGCGGATCGTTAGGCATACGGCCTTCGGGTCAGAGTGTTTCCGTTCCGGAACAGGGGAGACCCTCTACTGCCGTTCAACGGATAGCCCAGCCCGCACAAAGCGGCAACTTGATGTTAGGCCCGGTTGTCAGTCTTCCGCCTAACGCCTGATCCACGAACGCAGCCTGTGTGTGGCGAATTGCTGATTTTCGACACAAATCAGCAATTCGCCACACACAGGTGCTGATCTCATCGAACCAGCGATGTGCCCGGGCGAGCACTTCCTTCCGCCATCGAGTCCTTCTCTGTTTGCAATTCGGCAAGAGATGAAAACGCTCCGAACAGAGCTTTTGAAAACACATAAGTTACAAGCTTACTTTTATTTTTATCTGATCGCGCTACAGCGCAGGCACTGGCTAGAATTTTGAAATTTACGTAGGGTTTGTTGACCGTCTGTGTAGCCTCGATTCCGTCAATCCTTCCTCCAGTCGAGGCTGGACAGGCGAAGTATGGATTTTTCTCCAGTCCGGCTTGCTGGCGTCGAACCGCCGTACACACGGGCATTTCGAACATTTATCCGGAGAGACTCAGAAATCGGCGGAGCAGGATGGATTCGGAACCGCCGGTCTCGTGAAGCCGGCGATCTTCGCCGTCCTGACCCCGCTGCCGAAGGCGATCCCACAGCTAGCCTCTGGACGCTGCTCGTCAATAAAGAGTTGCGCGCGCGCAACTGCAGTCCCGGATCGTCGCAGCTGGCTCGGCTGCGACTATTTCTTCTTGCAGAAAGTGCGAAGATAGGCCACCAGGTCGTGAATCTCCGGGTCGGACAGCCCGTCGCTCCAGCTGGGCATGTCACCCGGCAGGCCGACCGAGGCGCCGCCGCCCTTGATCACCTTGAACATCGTATCGTCCGAGATCTTCTGCATCGCAGCGCAGTCTGTGTAGTCCTGCGGCTTGGTCGCGAGTGACGCTGCGGAAGGTCCGTCGCCACGTCCGTCGGCACCGTGGCATTTCGCGCAGTAAGCCGTGTAGTTGTCCTGGGCGCTGTCGGCCCGCGCGGGCAATCGGGTGAACGCGAGAATTGCCGCCACACCCAGCAAGGTCATCAGGGTTTTCGTCCGCCGCATCGCTTTTCCTTTCGTTGCAGTTGTGGAGTGGTTGCGCGTGTGTCGGTCAATGCGAACGCTTGAGATACTCGGTCATCGCCCGCGCATCGCTGGCCGGAAGGTTCGCCTGGGTCCGCATATGCATCATGATCACGTCCCACTGAGGCGGCGAGAACTCGGAGCCCGGACGTGCGTTGTGGCACTGCGCGCAATAGACCGGCCAAAGTTTCGCGCCCAGCTTGAACATTTCGCGCTGCTGCTGTTCGCTTTCCGCCGCCAGCGCCGTTCCGGCGCTGAGCGCCAGCAGCATCA